>Ga0185299_10000038_pt1 | contig 415009 bp, 301 predicted proteins | sample PaiPotPPA55metaG_FD_128002 | JGI IMG/M metagenome (GOLD analysis project Ga0185299, IMG submission 128002) | Iron sulfur acid spring bacterial and archeal communities from Banff, Canada, to study Microbial Dark Matter (Phase II) - Paint Pots PPA... ...
ACCCCTGTTTACGCTTCGCTGCCCACCTCGCGGTGTGCAACGCAAAACTCGGGGCCGAGCGGTTCGCTACTCCTTTCTCGTAGGACTCTTGCATTCCTTGCTTCATGCCGGTTTATCCCGGCGCACTGCAAAGGCGACTTTATTACAGCAATCTCTTATTATCGTCGCGCGCTCGAAATTGCCAAGCAAATGAAACATACAGCACACATTGAAAAATGGACTTCCAATATCCGTATTGCCTATACAAAGCTCCAGCAATCAGTAGAAGAGACCCGTAAAAGAAAATAGTACAGCCGTGGAATATTACCAAAGCATCAAATTGGATTCAAAAATCAAACGCTTCACGAAAACCACTTAAATGGCATCTTCGTGAAGCGTCTTCTATTTGCCAATAAGGGATGGCATGAATTGATTCAACTTTGAAGGTAAGGGTAAAACAGGCACATCCAAGAAGGCACGAAGGACCTATCCGCCCGACAAGATATTAGCTTGGAGGTTCCGTCGTGCCATTGCTTGCCGCCGATGCCGCGCTGGCCTGACCTGAAACAGCGCAACCCAACTCGGCACGAAGCATTGTGAGCGTTACTGCCTGGGGAAAGATCGTCACCTCCGCCAGGAAAATCCGTCCGAGATCGGGTATCTCGATATAGTGGCCAGCACTCTGGTCTGAAGTAAGGCCATCGAGCTTGTCCACCAGAGAGCACAGGGTGTATCCCTCGGGGCTACCTTCCCCAGAATTTTCCTTCGCCGCAATCCAGCCGAAGCGATCGCGCGCCCATCCAGAGATGGATCTATTCTCAAGCAGACCGGCGCTCTGACGGTGCGCTGCCTGCCAAAGCGTGGGCCAAGGCAGTTCAGGATTGACGGATGCGTCCCGATTATAAACGTCCTCGGAACGATGCTGTTCCGGCAGCAGTGTGGCGTTCAGGACGGGGGTTACCGGCCTGCCATCGACGCGAAGATTGCGGATATGGGAGCCGGCAAATGAGATCCGCCTGGGACCGCCACCGTCCTCTGGCTGCTCAATAAATACCTGAGCTGCGAGGCTGTCTGCAGTGACCCTCCCCAGCAGACTGAAGCCTTCCACCACGCTGGAGACGCGCTGCGTCCATGGCCCATTCCTCTTCGTGGGCCGACCGGAGACGTGTGTGTAAGAGGCTCTTGCGTGGATAAGATCTTCGAAGTTGAAAGGCTCTGCGCGTTGCGTGACGCTGCCTCCGGCAGAGGAGAGGGCGACCGAGCATGGTGTCGGGATATAACGAAAGGGCTCTTCAAGGAAGCCGCCCAACGAGTTGGAATCCCCATGAAAGTAGAAGACCTGTTTTACGTCCGTTTGCATGACATTGACTCCTGCTGAGATGGCGTTGATTAATGGCCCGTGCCGGTCGACCCGGCGTTCAACGAAAAGCTATACGTCGCGAGATCTGCACCGCTGCCGGACACGGTCTCCGACTGATTTCCTTTGACGGCCAGGGAGTAGACACCATCTATCCTTTTTGCGAAAGGAACGCGGATCGCGACCGTGTCCTTCGCGTCCTGGGCCGACACCTTCACCGTCCAGAGCAGTTCATGATTCGGGGAATACAGCAGACAGGTGTAATCGGAGAATCGGTCCTGTGCTGGAATATCTACCAACAGCAGGAGAGCTTGCGCATCGCCGGCTTTCGCGGACACGATGGATCCTCCGCGGCTGTTCCCGTTGACGAGGGAGACGGTAGTTAAGACTTCAGGTTTCTCCAGGCTTGCGACTTCATTCCGCAGTCGGGGATAGACAACAACGTTTTGATAAACGACGACCAACAGGCATGTCGCGAAGGCAGCGACCGCGAACCATTCTCTCCATAGGAATAGCCAGCTCTGCTTGATCTTTGGCGGCTTGGCGGCACTTGGACTTGTGCTGATGGCCGGTGCCGTTTTCTTGAATTCGCTTCGTGCCGCGTCCATGAATGCGGATGTCGCGCGAACTTCGGCAGCACACTCCGGGCATCCGAAGTAGTGGTCCTCAAACTCCTCGCGCAGCTCTGGCGACATCTCATCGAGCAGATACTGTTCCACCAGATGTTGATCGACGATGCGGTGATGGTCCATCCGAATTCATTCCTCGAGTTAATAGTGCGTTGGGGGCCTAAAGCGTTTCACGCCTGGGGGTACGTTCTTCTGGAACGAGTGGCCGATCATAGGTCGACTTGAAGGACTGTTTAGCCCGGTGCAGCAGAACTCTCAGGTACTCGCGGCTTACTCCCATCTCTGCACAGACGGTATCCTTGTCGCGGTCCTCCATCAATACGGACCGCAGCAGATCCCGGTCGCGGCTGGGTAGCGCGGCCAGGGCTTTCTGTACCAGACGTGCCCTGTCCTTGGTCTCCAACAGATTGAGTGGGCTGGGGTTACGGTCTACATAGACCGTCTCGGGCTCTTCCTCCAGCGAAGGTCCGGCCTTCTTCTGGGCCCGATAGTGCTCCATCAGTACATGGTTACAAACCGAGTTCACGAACGATCCCAAGCGGTCCGGGTCTCTCAACCCATCGCTCTTCCGCAACATCAGGAAGACACGCGTAAAGGTCTCCTGCCGCACATCTTCAACAGCCTCACGGGAGGCCAGGCGCGAGCGTAATTTCAGGTGGATCAGCTCACTGAAGTAAGCAACGAAATGCTTTTCGGCAGACGGGTCGCCAAGCCTGAGCTTGTCCAAATACTCCGCGTCAAACGTGAAGAATTCCACTGGCCTGTTCCTCTGTGATGGGGTGCTCTGGGAAGTCTACTCGATTCGGGATAATTGCTTACTATACGCCGGGATAAAAAAAGCGCAACGCATCATCCCTGGCTAGTTCGCTCGGCCAGATCGCCCAGAGATAGACCCGTGGATGAGGCTATGAGTTTCGCCTCAACGAAAGAAAGCAATTCCGTCGTTACGCCCTGTGGGCTTCACTCCAGCCTTCGGCAGAGCGGTATGCGCCTTTCGCCCGACTTCTACGGCACGGTTGAAACCGTGCCCTTCCGGTCCGCGCCTCAACAAACTGATTGCATAGTTCGACCTGACCCCAAGAGCAGCTTGATGACAGACCCTAAGTTACTTCTTTGCCCCTGCAACGGGATAGCCCTGCCACACATATTCCAGGGCCTCAGACAGAGTCTGTTGTTTTACGGCGCGGTCCGTGTGCCCGGCGTTGCGGGCAAAGACAAACTGATAATGATATCCCTTAGCAGCCAGCACCCTGGCCATGTTCTCGTTGGCGACTACCCAGTCGTGCATCTGGTCCCGCATGATATTCGGATTGAGGAGATCCCTGTCACTCACTTCCATCCAAATGCGCAACGGCTTGGCGGGAGTGCTGGGGATGAGGTGTTCATGAAACTCCCAGGCTCCGTGGGGAGTTTGCGGATGGTAGGGCCACTGCTGATTCACGTACGTACCCGAATACGTAAGAACGCGGTGATACAGCTCTGGGTGATACCAGGCCATGATGAAAGCGCAGGATCCTCCTGAGCTGCCACCCATCGTCGCCCGGCCCTCGGGATCTCTGGTCAATTTCACGCTGTATTGCTTCTCGACGAGAGGCAGCACTTCTTTCTCAACGAACTCGGCATACAGGCCGGACATGGTGTCGTATTCGAGACCACGTTCGCTCCCTTGAGCATCCCCTCCGCCATTGCCGATAGAAATAGCGATCATCACCGGCACGCGGTGCGCGGCGATCAGATTGTCTAGAACTGTGAACAATCCGCGGTCAGGCCCATCTGCCCCAACAATAAATGGCGCGACTGTGCCGGGGACGTATTGTTTGGGGACATAAACCGCCACTCGGCGAACATAAGAGGCAGGATGGCTGGTAGTCACTACGAGCTTGCCAGGGTCGGTGGGATCGACCGTGCCAAAAGTATTAGTGTCCCGTGCTATGCCGGGATAAATTTTGCTGTCCGCCGAGTTCATCGTGAACTCATAGACCGATCCTTGTGGCACACCTGCCTGTTCGGACGTCTCCGGTGCGCGGTCATGAGTCGGGCCGATAATAAAGTTTCCGTCGACGTTCGCCGGAGCATTGGTGCCATCAGGCAACTCCCTGGCCGTGACATAACCGTACGCGTTCGGATCGCGGGTAGGAGGCGTTGGGCGAACAGAGGCCGGTAGCGTCTGGGCCATTGCCGGGCTTACGCCAACCGTCAGGCTCACGAGGAACACGATGCTGAAGAGACGAAGCATGAGAAACTCCGGGACTTTTGTGTTCGTATAGAGAATCCGACAAGAGAAGTCTCAGTCTACCGAGGACTTCTTCTTCCAGGAAAAGTGTCTACCGATAATACCTTTGACGAGCAGATGATCGGTTGCGGAGGTAGGGCCGATGCCTACGCCGAAGTTGATCTCCCACGCCGGCGACACGTTCAGATCCGTAACCACGAAGAGCTGCTGCTGTTGTTCATGCAGGGTATCGAAGTTCCCTAGCCGACCGTAGTCCGCATAGTACTCGAAGCCTGCGTTGATCTTTTTGGTGAAGTCGTAACCAACTTTGGCTCCGGGCGAAAAACCCACTCCCTGCGCGACATCCGGGCCGTGCCAGGTGCGCTCCAAGGCGGGGTTGAACGCCAGATACCAGCGGCCCAGAGTCTTGTCGATGATCGGCCGTATCTCCCAAGTCCAGGTGTCCGGCGAATAAACCGCCCGTTGATAGCCGACCTCCGTCGACAGACTAACCCCAACCGGCCAGTGCCATGAATCGGGAACACGCACGCGGGGACGAATGTGGTCTCCGACCCACTGCACGCCATGGCCATCCTGTTCACTGGTGAAGATGTAAAAACCCACCTCCGACCAGTCGTTGATACCTGCAGTCAACTCCACCGTCTCGTGCTCCTGGTGGTTGGTTGGGTACACACCGTCGATCGTTTGAGTTTGCCCTGAGACGGTGTAATTCGAGTGCAGTTCAACCATCAGGCTCTTCGGTGCCACCGTGTCCGCACCATAGACCTGTATCTCGTAGTTGCCCTGCGCCCGTACGCTCTGACACGCCATCAGAGTGCAACAGGCTGCAAAAAGAAGCAGGCTCGTCTTGAAGCTATGCATATCGAAACACCATCATGAAACCCCGGTCCATATGATCCTGTTGATGACAATGAAAGAGCGTCTTCCCCGGATGCTCGGCCACAAACTCCACCTCTGCCGTGGTCTTCGCGGGAACAAGCACAACGTCCTTCATCAAGCCGTGTAACTCTGCACTGCCGGCTATCCTGCGTACCTCAAACGTGTGACGGTGCAGATGGATAGGATGATCGTCAGCGCTCAGATTCTTCATTACGAGGCGATATCTCTGTCCAGATTGCAGAACCGGTTCCTCCGTCTGCGGGTAGGAACGCCCGTTGATTCTCCAACGTTCTTCGCTGCCGTGCCCCTTGAACTGGGAGTCGAAGGCGAGATCGATGGGTGTTGCCTCGCTTTGAGCGACTGCACCCAAAGCTGCGAACTGCTTGTAGTCCCACACTAGATCGTCCAGCTGATTCCAAACTGGCTTGCCGGTTGCATCTGCGTATTCGAAGACGATTCCCATGCCGGCAGCCTGTACATGCTTTCGCACTTCGCCGAGCACCCAGACTCCGGGTGCATTCATCTCAACGACGGCACACACCCGCTCCGCTGGTGCCAAACGCAGCATCGTTACCGTGCGTGGCTGCGGCACTGGATTTCCATCCAGCTCGATCACCTGGAAGGTGTGGCCTGCGAGCGCGATCCAGTGAACCTCGGTCGGACTGGAGTTGAGCACATGCAGCAACACACGCTCGCCATGCTTGACACGCATTGGCTCGCCGAACCCTAGCATCTTGCCATTGATCGTGGAGACTTCATACATCGGGCTCATAAAACCGTCGTCTCCGCCTTCGAAGTGGCCTTCCCAATCGTGCAGCGCGAGAAACACCTCGCGGTCATAGCGGGCTTCGTTGTTGCGTGGGTCGATCATCAGGAAGCCATGCTGGCCTCCGAACTGCGCCTTGCGCAGATCGTTTCCTGCGAAGGTGTGGGTGTGGAACCAGCGAAAGCCAGGAGGGTCGGGCCTGAAGGTGTACCGGGTTGTCGCGCCCGGCGCGATCATAGGAGTGCCTTCTTCCATAGCTCCATCGATCTCCGGCTGCAGAAACAATCCGTGCCAATGGACGACCTCTGGATCGATCGTGCGATTGTGTACCTCGATGGTGTACTCCTGCCCCTGCTTCATTCGTAACAGCGGGCCGGGAACCTGTTGGTTATAGGCTACTGTCTGGAAGCGGTGCTTTGGCGAGGCCTCGAGAAGGTAGGGAGCGATCTCGATTGTGAAATCTGGAGCTGCAGTGGCATGGGCCATGCTCCCCAGAGCCAGTGATCCCGCTGCCATTCCCGAAAGGTGCGCGAATCGTCGGCGAGTCAGCATCATCATCTCTCCCTGCCTACGTTCACGGTTTTCGTCATACGAATCCAGGCCGGACGCAGTTTACGGTTCCAGTACATCACAAGACCAGTGACGGCCAACAGTGCAGGCACGATGCCAAGCAACACCCAGAGCACTTTTACGAGTATGCCCAATACCCCATTGCCTCCAAAAGAACCGAAATGCACCGCAACGAAGTATTGCTCAATGCGCTGACCTCTCGTCTGTTGCCGGGTATCGTTCAACGCGAGCAATGCTCCTGTGTGTGGATCCAGAGAGATGCGAACGAGTTGCGAGTAAGGAGCTACCCCTGTGTAGTAGCCGGTTACTTTGTAGGGCGACCCAACGTGTGCCGGCAGTTGCAGATATCCGGGCGGAGCATCTTTGGGCAGAGCACGGTATGCGGCTGCAATCGCCTGATCGATTGTAATGACCGGAGCTGTGCTGGAGAGCGGCAGCTTTTTCGATGCGTCCGAGGAGGCTACCCTCGCGCTTAAGCTGCCTCCGGTAGCGACTTCGATCAGGTTGCCGACTGGCCCAGGAAATGCAAAGTCCACGCCGGTGAAGATGATGACGATCAGCGCCGCGCTAGCCCAGAAGCCAATCACAGTATGCAGATCCCAGTTGAGCCGTCGCCAACTCGCCCTGCTGTTTACTACCAGCGCTGTAGCCCATCGTTGCATCCCTGGCCACCAAAGAATAAGGCCCGAAAGGCAGAGCAGCAGCAGGCCAATCCCCATCCAGCCGCTGACCAGGAGCCCAGTCTCCCCTGAGAGCAGGTAGACGTGCAGATTGCTTAGCCAACCCATAAAGCCCGCATAGCGCAGGCGATCGAACAGAACTTGCCCTGTATGAGGATTGAAAGAAACCATGCGGTAGTTCGGGGTCGCCTTTGCGGTGGTCGATCGCATGAGCACGGTTGTAGCCTGCTCAGACTGAGCGAAGTCCTCCATCGCAAAGACACTCCAACCTGGGCGCGCAGATTGAATTCGGCGAACGGCCTCGTCCAGCGTGATCTGTTGGGGACCCGGTGCTACGTGATAGATATTTGGCTGTGTGGCCCGTTCTATCTCCTCCCTGAAGACCAAGGCGCTGCCCGTAAGACCAATGACGACAGAATATATTGCAAGGAGAATGCCCGACCAGAGGTGGACTTGAAAGATAGCCCGGCGCAGGAAGACACGTTGAGGCGACCGCAACCAAGTTGCCTGGCTACGCTTCGTCGCTCTAAGTGTTTCCGTTCCTGTAACAGCGTCCACCACGAGTCTGCCTCCTTATTCATGCGAAATGCTGGTGTTATCTGTCTGAAACCAGAGTGGCGGCAGCGGCTGCTGACGCGGCCATGTTTCGTTCAGTGTTCTGGCATCGTACAAGCGGCCGTTCTTCATCACGCTCTGGATGGAAAGTGTGTTCTTAATGTCGACCAGAGGGTCCTTGTCCAGGATGATGAGGTCGGCGAACTTCCCTGGCTCCAGGCTACCGAACTCCGCATCCCTTCCTATCGTCTTGCTCGATCCCATCGTCGCTGCATGCAGAACTTCCATGGGCGTCATGCCGCCGGTTGCCAGCGCCTGCATCTCCAGGTGGAAACCAAGACCCGGCAACTCACCATGGCTGCCAACGGCGACGAGGCCTCCAGCGCGCTGAATCTTCGCGGCTCCTTCGGCCACAAGTGGAAACGCATACTCACTAGGCAATGCCCAGCGCAGCCGCTCTGTCTTGTGGTCGAGGAAGAAGCCAGGCTCGAAGTGTCTTAGCTTTGCATCGTCATGGATGGAGTTCTGCGTCGTGTAGTAGAACTCCTGTCCGGCAAGACCTCCGTTACTGATCTGAAGTGTGGGTGTGTAACTGACTCCGGACTTCACAAAGAGCTGGACGATATCATCGGCGAGTGGAACTGCAGAGTAGGCGTGCTCATTGCCTGGGAATCCATCCTGGATCTGCGTCATGTCCAGCTTCATGTCGAGAGCGCCTTCGGTTGTAGCCTGCAGGCCAAGAGCTTGGGTAGCCTCGATCACCCACTCGCGCTGCCTGCGGTTACCGGTGCGATATTCCTTGAGGTTGCGCGTCCGGTACAGCTGCGGATAACGGGAAAGCACATTGAGGGTCTGCTGTTCGGACTGAAAGTTGTTGAACGAGAAGACGGCAGGACCAGTGGAAACCACACGGCTTCCGGTCATCATGCCGGCGTCCAGCAGGTCCTGGTAGGCGAGCATGTCGATGCTGAGGGGAGAGGGGTCGAGACCTGAGGTAACACCATAGGCAAGGGTGGCGAGGAAACCCCAGCTTTGTAAGTCCAACTCGCCGCGGCGGACGTCTGCCCAGTGCATGTGCGTGTCCGTAAAGCCGGGGAGAATGTACTTGCCGGAGACATCAGAGATTGTGGCATTCCGTGGCACAGGTAGTGTTCCTCGCGGCCCGATGGCAACGATTCGGTTATCGACGATGACGATATCGGCATCTGGAATAACTTCTTCGCCACGCATGGTAATGGCCGTGGCTCCGCGAAGGACCAGTTGGCTGTGCGGTGTGTCACGTGGAACATCCAATATAACATCAACATTTTCAACAACTTGACGCTTATTATCGGGATCGACAGGCGGTTCGGTGTGCCCTGTGGAGATGGACGCCAGAGGCTGGCGATGAAAGGTAGAGCCGATTGCCCAGGTGATGGTCTTGCCGTCGTCGGCCCAATCGAAGAAGTCCGCTCCCACGGAGGTCAGCCTTGTCTGTAGAGGAGAAGGCTTCCCCAGTTCGATAGCGAGTTCTTTCCCGTCTTTTTTCTCGTTCTGGGGGATCTGCAGCAGATAGAGTTGCTGTGTAATCTGGGCCAGGGCCCAGTGGCCGTCGGGGCTGATCTTGATGGCGTCGGCAGGAGCGGTTCCATCTACGAAGTACCAGGTGGGGCCGGTTACATTTAACACCCGATGCCGGGCAGAGCCATCGAGGGGGACTTCGTAGAGGCCGTCGGAGAAGTTGAGGTAGACGCTTCCCTGCTGGTGTGTGAACTGGGGGATGTTTCCTAGAGTTCCGGAGGCCAGAACTTTTGCGGGGCCACCTTCTAGTGGAAGCTGGATGGCCTCCGACTCAAAGGGGCTGAACTCCATGAAGCGGTGGTTGTGTTCGTAGTTGCTCGAACGCAGAGCGACGATGCTCTTGCCGTCAGGAGTGAAGACAGGGTTTCTATAGAAGTCGGGGTGATCGGTGAGGCGTCTGGGTTCACCGGTTCCATCCGCCTTCGCGAGCCAGATGTCGCCTCCGGCCGCAGTCCACGTGGTGTAGACGACCGATCTTCCGTCGGGAGACCATGAGGGCTCGAACTCCGGCTGCGTGGACGAGGTTAGGCGATGCGGCTTGAGATCAGCGAAAGACATCTCGTAGACATGAGCGAGCGCTGAGAAGATGAGGTGCTTGCCGTCAGGGCTCTGAGAGGGTGTCTGGATCAGACGAGCGCGGACTGGGCCGGTGTCCTCGCGAATGTCCTGGCGCAGATAGGGACCCATCGGGAGGTCAACATGAGCGTGAAAGGGGACCGTGTCTACTTTGCGGGTTTCAATGTCGACGCGATGAATGAGGCCGTCGTAGTTGAGCAGAATCGACCGGCTATCGGGAGTGAAGGCGTAGCGAGGAATTAGATCGCGAGAGGCGCTGGCCTCCTGGTCGTCGCGCTGGATGGGATAGATCAGCCAGTGGTCTTCGCCGTTGATGAGGTTGCGGATACGAAGGCCCGTCTTGCCCTGGAACCGAGTTGCGTAGACGAGGGACTTGCCGTCCGGAGAGACCTCCGGACGAAAGGCGCTTCCTTGTGCGTTGACGACCGTCTCTTCCTGCCCTGTGCTGAGATTGCGTCGAACGATGTGCCAGAGGGGGAAGGTGTTGTCGTCGTCGAAGCCGTAGCCCATCTTGGCCGCGTAGTAGAGAAAGCGTCCATCCGGGGAGACCGCCGCGCCGAGTGCGTGAGTACGGAACTCTTTCGGAGTATCCGGAGCGCTCTTGGCATGGGTGATCTGCTCCATCGGTGAACCATCGAGCGAGTAGCGAAAGAGTTGAAAGGCATTGATGTCTGGATTGAAGCGTGAGATGTAGAGGGACTTTCCGTCCGCGGACCAGGCCGGCGAGATGAAGACGCTGTTGTCATCCAGAGCGGATATCTGTCGCGGCATGGAACCGTCTGCGTGCGCGATCCAGAGGTTCTCATTTCCCGACCGGTCGCTGACAAACGCAATCATCGATCCGTCTGGAGAGTAGGCCGGCTGCGAATCGAAGGGCAGGCCGCAGAGGATGCAGCGGGCCTCGCCTCCAGAGATGCTCATCTGATAGATATCGCCCAGCAGTTCAAAGACGATGGTCTTACCGTTTGGAGAGACATCGAGGGAGACCCAGGTGCCCTCGTGCTCTTCAAAATGAAGATGCCGGGCCGGAACCAGCGGAAGAGAGTCGCCGCGCTGAGGAACGCCCCCTGGTTGCACTGGGATCTGGGCATGTGAGACCGCTAGCGAAAGGAGACATGCGGTGAGGGTCAACGTGGAAAGGATCTTCATGGGTCTGCGCTTGGTTAAGTTGGTGAGGAAGAGACGGCCGTACTGTATCCGACAGACGAGCACTATCGATAGCCTGGAGGTACTGGGTCCCCAGCCATGCCAGGGCGATAACGCTTTTCGAGAAGAGTCTGACGCGTTTCTAGAGAGACCTGCCTGCCACGAACCAGCACCATCGCAGGTGCGCTCATCGGTTCCAGGGGATCTCCGTCCCAAAGTACGAGGTCGGCATCCATACCGGGCTGTAGCGTTCCGTAGTGTCCTTCGATGCCCCAGGTCTCGGCTGGATTGACGGTGAGTGCCTTAAGGGCGTGCGACCACGGCAGACCGTTGGCGACGGCAACGCCCGCACCTTCGCGGATAGCAATGCCAGCGTTGTAGCTCACATGCACGAAGGCCGCTTTGAATGAGATGACGACGCCGGCGCGATCCAGCAGTGCCGCGTTATCGAGGCGAGCGCCCATCTGGTCATAGGTTGTGGGCGTGCTGGCATAGGGATCGAGAACGACAGCGATTTTGCGCGACGAGAGCAGGTCCGCAACCCGCCATCCCTCTTCAGCGCCAAGAATGACGACGCGAATCTTGTAGTCGTCGACGAGAGAGATCGCCTGCCGCAGATCGGATTCGCGATACGCAACGATGACCAGCGGGACCCTGCGCTTCACGACAGGGACAAGGGCCGCCACGTTGGCGGGGCTGAGCAAGGTGGACTTGTCATCTTCTTTATGAAGGGTGGATGGCACTGCCGCTCGCCGAGCCGCGTCCAGGGCGCTGCGGAGGAGCATCCACTGAGCGCTGCGAGAGCCACCTGACTTCGGCGCCACCATGCCGCCGACCTCCGCAACCACAGCGGCCTGCGGAAGATCGAGTATATCGGGGCCCTCGCTCAGGCGCAGGACCGCGCCACGACCGTCGAAGGGTGGCGTTGCGGACGCGACGGGAACGACCATGGCGCGTGTGAGCCCATCCGCGCGGGCCACAGGAAGCAGCGTGGAGTTCGGATTGAGCGCGTATTGAACATCGAAGGACGCTCCCAGGGGGCCAGTGGTGACAGCGGAGTCCGTCGTGTCCGGAGTTCCAGTTTCAACCAGGCCAAGCTGGCTGGCGGAGTTCATCAGGCCTGGAGTCACGATGCGACCTTTTGCTTCGACGATGCGCATACCCGGAGGCACAACAAGGCCAACTCCCGCTGCCTGTACCCTGCCCTTCACCACAAGAATCGTTGCGTCTTCAACGGGGGGTTGTCCGGGTTGGAGATAGGCCTTGGCTCCTGTGATGGCGATGGTGTCATGCTGCGCGAAGATCGCGGTGGAGGAGAACGTGAGAAGAGTTATCAAGAGAACGTGCTTCATTGGGGCCTCTCGATCGCGGGCTGCCCGACTTCAAAGTCGGAGGTTGCCTGACGGCTGGGATCGTTGCGGTCGAACACGATGGCGCCGTCGATAAAGACGATGTTCGCTCTGGTATAGACGCTGAAAGGATCGCCGGACCACACGACGACATCAGCATTCTTGCCTGGCTCCAATGAGCCGATCTGCCCGTCCAGTTGCAGGGACTTTGCCGGGTTGATGGTGAGCCACTCGATCGCGCGCTCTTCGGGAATGTCGACCCCGGCACGATGGCCGGCGCCCATGGCCAGCGCCGCGTCGAGCGTAAGCCTTTCACCGCTGATAGGCGCGTCGGAGTGCAGCATGATACATCCGCCACCGGCCTCGACGAAGGCCGCGTTGGCACGGACGGCGTCGTAGGCCTCGACCTTAAAGCCCCACCAATCCGCCCAGACTGCCACGCAGACATGGTTCTCTTTGAGTAGAGGAACGATCTTGTAGGCTTCGACAGCGTGATGGAAGGCGGCGATCTTATAGCCAAACTCTTTCGCGACATCCATCACCACGGCCATCTCATCGGCCCGATAGCAGTGCATGTCCACCAAGATCTGCCCTCGCAGCACGGCGGCGAGGGTCTCCAATTTCAGGTCGCGCGCGGGAGGGCGCAGGCTGGAGTCCTGTTTGGCATAGTAGTCGTCCCATCGCCGTCTATATTCACTGGCTTCGATCCAGGCTTGGCGGTAGCCTGCCACATTTCCCATCTCACTGGAGGGAAACTGTCCCTTCTCTCCGAAGGTGTATTTGGGATTCTCGCCACATGCCATCTTGAGCGACGGCATCGCGCCGGGAAACTCCATCTGCTGCACAGTAACGGCGGGGACGTTTTTGAGGACGACTCCACGGCCACCGAAGAGATCGCTGGAGCCCGGGAGCACCTGCAGCGTTGTGACGCCACCGGCGCGCACGCGGGCAAACTGCGGGTCCTGAACGCGGATCGAATGCAGCGCCCACACCTCGGCTGAGTTCGGACTGCTCTCCTCATTGACGTCGGAGACTTTCTCATCGCGCAAAGTATAGGGCGCGGCAAAATCGCCCAGATGCGAGTGCACGTCGACCAATCCCGGTGTCACAAATCCGCCACGGGCATCGATTGTCTTTGTCCCTGGAGGAGCCTGCAGATGCTGGCCTATGGCTATGATTTTTCCAGCATGAAGAAGAACACCCGCGTTCAGCAGACGATGGCCGATCCCATCGAGGACCGTGGCGTTATCGATCAGCGTGTCGGTGCGAGGGAGAGGCTTATAGGTGCTCGGAAAAGGATTGGGAAGAGCTGGGGCCTGGGCCACTACCGAAGAGACTACGAGGCAAATCAAGATACCAGGAAACACACGAACAAGCCTGAGGTTGCGACGTTTCGGATGGCTCAGATCGCTCATAGTCAACTCTTGCATCAGAGCGGCTCTCCAGGAGATTTATCTCTGGCGTAAAACGCTTGCTTTCCATACCACCACAGATTTGTCATTCTGAGCGAAGCAACTCGTACACTCTCCGAACCGCGCAGTCGAAAGATCCAAGACGCAAAGCGCGCCACAAATATCTGCAGCGCGCTTTGCGTCAGAAGAACCTCGAAGATTTTCATATTACCCATGCAATTCAACCCGTTTCCCAGTGATGACTCTTAAAACTACAAAGTGCGCGTAGCTCATTTGTGTAGTTCTTTCAGCCAATCGGCTGCTGTTGTAGGACCGGTGGTTGCGGTGTCTGTATGCTCGGCAACGAACTTTCTAATCGCAAGAAAGAAGTTGCCGCCGTGCGGTATGCCGAGTCGGGTTGCGGCTGCTCCCCATGCCTTGTCTTGCTCCGGCGTTGTGTGGAGCGGCTGGATAATCAAAAAATCCCAGCTAGCTCCATCCTGATGTACATAAAGCTGTCGCGGAGGCATTCCGGCTTCTTTGTTCGCCTGATCGCAAAGCGCGACGAACTTCAGAAACTCTTCCTGTTGCCCGGGAGCAATGCGGTAGATCTCCACCGCGCTCTCCTGCTGGGCAGCAGGAGCAGGCGAGTTGGATGCGGATTGTGCCGTAGCGCAAAGCGTGGGGAAACATAGAGCTACGGCAAGGACTATTCTTCTATGCAATTTTCGATTCATAAGGCTCCTTTGAACCAGAGATTTGTAACTAGAAGTGCAACTTCAGCGCTACTTGCATAGAACGTGGGCCACCAACCTGATAGAGGCTGGATAGACCGCCGAGTTGGGTGCTTTCCGTGTCATAAGCAGATCCGAAGAAGGGCTTCTGCGTTCCGCTAAAGGATTGTCCTACTGAAAGCTGGTTGTAAATGTCGCCATAGATAGGGTGATTGAGGATGTTGTAGGCCTCGACACGGAACTGTAGACCCACTCTCTCTGTGAACGGAAAGTCACGACGCAAGGTAAGATCGGCCTGCACAGCGTCGAAGCCGCGTGCTATGTTACGTCCCGCATTGCCATCGACATCTCCACCACCACTGACGGCCGTAAATGCGTTGTAATTGATCACTCGACCGCCATAGTAACTTGAGTTGTACAAGTAAAGTGGCGCGTTCGGATTGCGGTTGGGATGATAGTTCGTGGTTGCTCCCGACGTAGCATCAACCAGACTTGGACCATCCAGGACATCCACTGGCAGCGCCGTTCGCGCAGAGACGCGGGCGTCCAGTGCCCAGTGCGTCAGTGCATAGGACACATAGGGATTGGAATAGCGACCGCCAACGTTATAGCTCAACGCCGCCTGGAAGTTATGCCGAATGTCGTAGTCGGAGTTGGCGCGCTCCAACTCAAAGATCGTGAAGTTGTTCGTCGCATCGTCGATGTTATGCGACCAGGTGTAGCTCGCGAGTGCCTGCAGGCCGTGCGACATCTTGCGGTCGAACTTCACCTGGAGCGCGTTGTAATCAGAGCTGGCACTCCCGGTTGTTACATACAGCCCCGAGCCGCCGCTGAAGTTTGCATTGCCTAGATCCTGTGGCTCGTAGAACTTCTGCGTCAGAAGCCGTCTTCCGGCAGAGGCTACGTAGTTGAACGTGATGGACTGCTGCTCGCCAAGCGACTGTTCCAACGCCAGGTTCCACTGGCCCGTATAGGGCAGTTTGAGATTGGGATCGTAGGCAAAGACAGGTGCGTTGTAGGGAGAGTTGGCATTGGGCAACGGGGCTCCCGTGACCTGAGCAATAGTAGCTGGGAACGGACCCTGGCCGGTGTAGTTTCCGAAGCCGGTGGTGCCGACGCCGTAGTATCCTTCCGCGCTGAGCGTGGTGCCAGTGTCATAGAAGAGGCCACCCCCTGCGCGCAGAACAGTCTCCCAACCTGGAGTGCGATGGGCCTGGTAGGCAACGCCAACGCGCGGAGCGAAGTTCCCGTAAGTCGTCTTCCACAATGGCGTGTTCTTCGGCGCGATGACTGCGGTTGCGAGATTGGTAATCTGGTTGAGCGTGTAGGGTGTGTTGCCGTTCGCATCTGTCGGTGGCGGATTGACATCCCAGCGGACGCCGTAGGAGACACTCAAGCGCTCCGTGGCCTTCCACTCATCCTGGGCATAGACCGAGTAGTTGCTGCTCAATGCCTTCATGTTGATGGACTGGGTATAGACGAAGAGGCCTGCCGGCGTGTTCGAGAGCACCGACGCCTCGTCAAAGTAGTAGCCAACCTCCCAAAGCGGAGGAAGTTCTTCCGAGGTGATAAGCCGGCGATAGTCCACACCGTACTTCAGGCTGTGACGGCCGATCGTTTGCGTGAGAGAGTCCACCACGTTGATCTGACGCTGGCGGTTCGATTGCGGCTCGATGAGGTAATACGGGTAGAGGTCGTAGAAGAGGAAAAACGTCAGCCAACTGCCATTGTTCAAACCCGGAACACTCCCGATGTCAAAGGGTGTCGCTCCACCAAAGTTGTCCAGGTAACGGTTGGACTTGTAGTCGTTGCCGGTCAGGCCGAAGCGAAGTTCATCGGCCATGCTGTTGGTGATTACGGTGCTGGCTCCAAGGACCAGCGTCTTGATGTTGCGCGTCGTCTCATTGACCTGCGCCAAGTCGGTTGGCTGGCGGGATTCACTCTGGGAAGGCACGTCGCTGTAGCGGCCAAATATCTTGAAGCGATCGCCGAAGCTGTGGTCGATGCGAATGCTGGTGGTATCAAGCCGGCTGGGAGCGGAGTAGCCAGCCGTGTAATACGACAGACCATCGCCTTGATCGGCACCGTTTGGAAGTGGAAACGCATTAAGAAATGGCAGCAGAGGAGCAGCCGTCGCAACAGTCGACTGTCGCAAACTGGCATTCGGAACCTCGTAGAGCTGAGACGCCTGAGGCTGCTGCAGGCGCAGACCTTCATAGGAGAAGAAGAAGAAGGTCTTGTCGCGGCCGTTGTACAGATGCGGGATCCTGATGGGGCCGCCGAGTGTTCCGCCAAAGTCGTTCTGGCGTTCGGGGAGCTTCGTGGTATCGAAGTAGTTGGCCGCATCCAGTGCGTCGTTGCGCAGATAGTCAAAGGCTGTGCCGTGATAGTTGTTGGTTCCTGAGCGTGTGCTGAAGCTGAACTGGCCGCCGGGGGTTCGGCCATACTCCGCCGAATAGGAGGAGGTGGACTCGCGAAACTCTTCCAGGGCATCGATCGAGACGATACTTTGGGTTGTCCCGAGTGCGCTCTCCTGGGGGGTCGCGCCGGAGAAGCCGCCGCCGGGGTATCCGGACGAGGAGACCGCTGCTCCCGTGTTCGCACTGATTCCATCGATGGTGTAGTAGTTGGCTTCCGTGCGTTGCCCATTGACGCTGATCTCGCCACTGGACCCAGCGCCGGCAGACGGAACAACCGTCACGCCAGGGGACAAGGTAATCAACGACTGAAAGCTTCTGCCGTTCAGGGGAAGGTTCTCGACGAAGTTTCGACCGATGACTGTGCTGACGCTGGCGTCGGTGGTGTTCACGGTCTCGCCGCTACCGTCTACTGTGACCTGCTCGCCGTGCGAACCTACTTTCAGGGCGAAGTCCAAAGAGATCTTCGCGCCGATGGTTACTGCGACGTTGGTGCGGGTTTCCGTTTGGAAGCCCGATGCGCTGACGGTAATCGTGTATAGCCCCGGCATGACGCTGGGTATCGAATAGAAACCGGAGCCATTGCTTGTCGCCACCTGCTTGCTTTGAGTCGTGGGCTGGAGAAGCTCGACCGAGGCACCCGGCACTACTGCATTGGAGGCATCTGTCACAACGCCGGTGAGGGCGGCGCTCTGGGCGCTGGCTCGGGACGCGGCCAGCACAAGGACAACAAGAACGAAGAGGTACCTCGCGACTTGCTTGATTCGATAACAGCGATTCGACATAAGGTCTCCCCCGACCGTCTTGTGATGTGGAGCGATTACCATAAAACTGCCTACGGCAGGTCCCGAGCAGCCAAGTGCAACATTCGATACGGATAACGAAGGCGCTTTTGCGACTTTATCACAATATAGGACTCAATCAGTCCTATATGAATTCCCTGGAGTTCGTGCGAAGTCCGAGTGCTTGTTTATGAAGGCGGTATGAAATTTGGCCGAATTTGATTCGTGTTACAAGAAATAGCAGCAATGTGGTTTCCGTAAAGAGCCAGTTTTGAGAGTTTCGTTAGGTCCAGATGGGCGGCACATGAAACGACAGAAGATTCTGTTCCTCAACCGGAAGAGCGCTATCACGCTACAGGTTCAGCTTGCCAGGCAGCTCAAAGGGCTGGTGCAGAGCGGCGAGTTGAATGCGGGTGACCCTCTGCCCTCGACCCGGGAGCTTGCCGCCGAGCTCAAGGTGTCCCGCAATACGGTGGTCTACGCCTACGAACGCCTTGTCAGCGAAGGCTACCTCAACAGCCACATACGATCTCGTGTCTTCGTCTCCGATACAGCGCCTGAACTGCGCTCCGCTGCGCAGCGTTCCGAGAAGCAGCGGGAGGTTCATACCGATGTCCGCGTGCCTACAGCCAGCTACTCCGATGGGCCAAAGCCCTTCCGCCCGTGTCAGCCCGATGTCCAGCTCTTCCCACTGGCGATATGGAACAGGCTCAGAGGGAGGGCGCTGCGAAGCACCAACCGGAGTCTGCTGCACTACAACTCGGAGGCCGTGCTGGGTTTCAAGCCGCTGCGCGAGAATCTTGCGGCCTATCTCCGCGATAGCCGCGGAGTGGTTTGCGAGTGGTGGCAGATCGCCATCACCTCCGGCTCGCAACAGGCGCTCTACCTGCTTGCGAATCTGCTGCTGCAGCAAAACGACACCGTATTCATGGAAGATCCCGGCTATGTGGGAGCTGTTCGCGCATGGAAGTCGGTGGGTGCAAATATCCGGTATCTTCCGATCGATCAACAGGGTGTGCAGATTCCATCGCTCGAGTCCGACCCCGCCTCGATTGTGTATGTCACGCCCTCGCGCCAGTTTCCGACGGGCCCCTCGCTCTCCCTGGTGCGACGCCTTGCGCTAGTCAAGGACGCGATCAGTACCAATGCGTGGATCGTCGAAGATGACTATGACTCGGAGTTTCGCTATATCGCTCCGCCGATGCCAAGCCTGCAGAGTCTCGACTCCGGCAATCGAGTGATCTATGTCGGGACATTCAGCAAGCTGCTCTTCCCTTCCCTGCGGCTGGGATATGCCGTGCTTCCAAAATCGCTGGTGGAACCTTTTACCGAGTTGAAGAGTACCGCAGAGGACCACGGGCCCATGATCGATCAGGCGACGCTGGCGGAGTTTCTGGATAGCGGCGCTTTCTATTCGCATATCCGGCGCTGCCGAAAGAACTATGCAGAGCGGCAGCAGACGTTTCTCGAGGCGATGCAACGGTGCAGCCTTCCTCTGGACTTTCGCTATCGGGATGGAGGGATGAATCTGACGGGATTTCTGCCTGCTGGGTACGATGACAGAGCGTGGTCGGAGAAGCTTCGAGCGGGTGGGCTCGATGTGCCGGCGCTTTCGCACTATGCGCACCTTCATGCAGATCGGGGGCTTGTGTTTGGGTTTACGGCGTTTACGCCGACGCAGATTCGGCGGGGGGTTGAGAAGATGTTGAGGCTGGGGCTGGATAAGAGCTGATGAGACATCGAGGGTTTTTCAACCAAGATGCTCGCCGGTCCGCCTCAGATGTAGTGGGCGAAAAGGTTCGAGCAACATAGGTAAGACGGAACTCTCGGGGTCCTTCGACTCCACGTCTCGCAAAGTACGCGAGACGCTCCGCTCAGGATGACGAATTTGTAGTGATTTATAAGAGCCAAGCACATTGTTTGCTTCTGGCCTCTATATTCGTGGCGGCATGAGCGAAAAACGGGAGAAAGCAGATTCGCTCGCTGCGCTCGGAATGACAACAAGAAAGGCAACAACAACGACCCCACTCCCAACAACAACACTTGTCCTCAACAACGACACCACTTCTCTACACCATCTGGCCTCATGCGGTCGGTGATTTCTGGCTCTTTACTGGTTCCACGATCTCGATCAGAATTTGAGAACCTTATCGATTCGTGGTGGCCTCATGTTTGTACGACCTAGTTGGATGCCTCAGTCCCAGCAAGATGTATTCGATATCATCCAGCAAAATCCATGGGGGCTTCTGGTCTCGAATGGTGAGGATGGTCCAGATGTGACGAATCTTCCCTTTGTACTGAATACGGCGCGAGGGGAGAAGGGTGTGTTGACCAGCCATCTCTCGCGGGCCAACGCGCATGCTGCGGCGCTTGCGAATCTGCAAGAGCCTGTGCTGGCTGTCTTTCATGGCCCCAGCCGCTATATCACCGCGAGTTGGTACCCCGGCCGCGATATGCCGCCTACGGTGTATTACAGCGCGGTTCATTGCTATGGGTCGCTGGTCTTTCAGGACCAGGACCAGCTGCATGAGGCCGTCGAAAATCTTACCCAGCGCAGCGAAAAGAATATTCCGCAGGGATGGAGCACGCAGGAGATTCCGCCAGCAGACATCCTGCGCAGGCTGCCTGCGATTCTTGGCTTTGAGTTGCACATTGAACGGCTCGAAGCTAAGTTCAAGCTTGGACAGGATGAGCCGAAACGCGATGCGATGGCTGTCGCTGAGCGGCTGCTGAAGTCGGAGAGTCCTGGGGATGTGGCTTTGGGAGCGATGGTGTATCGGTATAACGAGGGGCGAGGGTAGCGGTACAGCCAAGAAGCAGATTCCCTCCCATTCGACTGCGCTCAGGGGGAATGACAACAAGAAAAGCAACAACGAAGACAGCAACAAAGGCACCTCTTCATCCGGTCGCGACCGTAGAGTGGATCACCTTATCTCTGGAGGCACTATGGGTTTTCGCAAGATCGCATCTTTGCCGTTGGCCTTCCTCTTTGTTATCGCTCCGATGATGCGGGCTCAAAGTAGTGCCGATCTGGTTCTGTTGGGAGGCAAGGTTTGGACTGGAGTGGCGTCGCAGCCGCAGGCTGAGGCGGTCGCGATTCAAGGGGATCGCATACTGGCAGTGGGAAGTTCTGATGCGATGCTCAAGCTGGCGGGGCCGGAGGCAAAGATCGTACAACTGCATGGCCGGCTGGTTCTCGCGGGCTTCAATGACGCGCACGTTCATGTGCCGCTGGGTGGCGCCAATCTTCTCGGAGTCCATCTCACAGATACCAGGAGCGTGGCAGAGTTTCGGCAGCGCATCGCGGAGTTTGCGAAGACTACGCCGAAGGGATCCTGGATACTCAACGGACTATGGGACGAACAGAGATGGACTCCCATTGCTCTGCCTACTCACCAACTGATCGATGATGTAACTCCCGACAATCCCGTTGCGGTCGCGCGCACGGACCTGCACATGATTCTGGCGAATGCCTATGCGATGAAGCTGGCCGGGGTCGATCGCAACACCAAAGACGTTCCGGGTGGCGTGATCCTGCGAGACGCTGACGGCAATCCGACCGGCATCTTCAAAGATGCCGCGAAGTCTCTCATCGAATCTGTCATCCCTGCAGAGACAGAGCAGGATTTTGAGAGGTACTTTCTCGCCACCCAGAAGGTAGCTGCGGAGAATGGCGTCACCAGTATTCAGGATATGGCCGTCAGCGCTACGGATTCCATGGGGCCGCTGAAGCTACAGGCGTTACAGTCGCTCGCGCGGCAAGGCAAGCTAAAGGTGAGGGTGGCGGAGTGCTTCGGAGTTGGCTACGGCAAGCAGATGGAAGAGCTCGGCATTGAGGCGGGCTTTGGCAATGAGTTCTTCCACATAGGCTGCCTGAAGAGTTTTGCCGACGGCGGGCTTGGTGCCTCGACCGCGTGGTTTACCGCACCCTATACGGATAACCCCTCCAACTACGGGATCGCCAGCGACACCATGCAGCATCCCGAGGAGATGTATGCCGCGTTCAAGCAGGCGGACCAGGCTGGGCTGCAGCTAATCACACATGCGATTGGAGATAGGGGCAATCACGCCATCCTTGATTTCTACGAACGTCTCGAGAAGGAGGACGGCCCTCGCGACCGGCGCGACCGCATCGAGCATGCGCAGACGCTCCTGCCTGAGGATATTCCCCGTTTCGCGAAGCTGCATGTGATTGCCTCGGTTCAGCCGTTCCATGCCATCGACGACGGCCGTTGGGCTGAAAAACGGATTGGTCCGGAGCGTATTCAAACGACCTATGCCTTTCGCTCGTTGATGGACTCCGGTGCGGTCGTTGCGTTTGGATCGGATTGGCCTGTTGCTCCGCTTTCTCCCCTCGTCGGAATATACGCTGCGGTGACTCGCCGCACGATTGACGGGAAGAATCCGAAGGGGTGGATGCCGCAGGAGAAGGTTACGGTCGCACAGGCCGTACAGGCCTACACGGTCAACGCGGCGTATGCCGAAGGCGAAGAGAGGATCAAAGGCTCTATCCGGGCAGGGCAGTTGGCGGATCTGATCGTGCTCTCCAGAGATATCTTCGAGATCGATCCAGTGGAGATCGATTCGGTCAAGGTGGATCTGACTTTGCTGGGCGGAGAGATCGTCTATGACCGCGAGGTCGCGAAGTAGACGGCGATCGCTGCTCCTCAGAGAGCCTGGACCTCAGCTTTGGTGGAAGCAGTCATCCACTGCATTTCGTGGAGCAAGAGCGTCGAAGACGCTTTCCAGGGCGGCCTTTGTCGCACTGGACGATTGCAGACTGGGATCGAAGTGCCGTTCCAGAGCGATCGAACTCGGAATGCCTCGCAGCACCGCCAAGGAGATAAGGTCTCTCTTTTGTTCTGTTTTCGAGCGTTTGCTCTTCGACGGCAGCGCCTGGCCGATACCGGCATAGAGGCGATGATACAGATCCTGTATCCGTTGAACGGAGCCGGTGTTGCGAAGAGCGAAGAGCTTGAACTCGAGGAGGAGGATGGGCCAGCCTTCCTCGTCCAACGAGGCGGTGAAGAGCTTTCTTCCAGCGCGAATGCGGTCCTCGAAGGACATACCCTCCGGCCAGCTTTGAACAGTTGCAATCTGGCTCAGAACTTTCCGCTCAAACAATGCCAGGAAGAGATCTTCTTTTCCCTTGAAATGCGCGTATACAGCGCCCTTGGTACGGCCAACCTCTGCGGCGATCGTCTCGATCTGGGTACGCTCATACCCGTCGCGCGCGAAGATCTTCTCTGCGGCGTCGAGGAGGTCGCGGCGCGTTGCCTCGGTCCTGGCCTGATGCTTGTTTTTGGGTGGGAGTTGTACTTTTGGTGATTTCATCCGCCCCTCATCTTATCGCGTACATCCTCAAATGCCTATCCTGTGTCCAATATTCAGAGGGGCGTGATGCCGGGGGACGATCAGGCACTCCTTCAGGGCAAGTTCGAGACAAAATGCTCAATCACAGAAGAAGTTTGGGTTCTTTTTTAAAATTGAATCCATACCAGTTCGTATGTAATCGTATAACGAGACTGCGAAAAGGCCCCTTCGGCGAGGATCGCGGTACTCAGGAGAGATGATGACTGCCAATAACCTAACGACCATCCGCCCCCGCTTGCCGCACCATATCCTGATCACGAAGAGCATCGATGACGTGTTGCCCTGGTACTGCAATGTGCTGGGCATGAGCCTGGTCCATCGCACAGACTCGGTGGACGGAGATCAAACGAACGAGCAGCTTCTCAAGGCGGCGTGGCTCACCAACGATAAGACGGACCACCGCATCGTGCTCCTCGAACTGTCCGATTCTGCAGTCGATCCGGACCACGACGATATTGACGAAGTGCGGCATCCGCAGCCACAGCATTTTGTCTTTATCTACCGGAACCTTGAGGAGTTGCTGGATACCTATACGCGGTTGAAAGAGCAGGGAGTTCTGCCTACTCTATGTACCGATGCTATTGAAAGGACCGTCCTCTACTATCAGGATCCTGACCACAACAGCGTCGAGTTGAAGGTCGATCACAGTGAGGATGATAGAAAGTCGGACCAACGTCCGCGGCAATCGCCGGCGATTATGGATGAGTGGACAGGACGTCACGTTAGACCTGATCAGTTGATCTTCGTGCGCGAAGTGGGAGTCGCACTGGCAAGTGTGGGTGGACGAATCCCCTTCCCTGGCAACTTTAATTAATCGAAGAACAAGCAACAGCAAAAGCCTTAACGCGGAGGACGCGGAGGTTTCGCAAAGGTCGCAGAGGGTGCCGTAGCGGCCTTTGCGTTTTCCTCTACGCCCTCTGCGTTAAGGCTTTTTGCCTGTCCGCCACAAGTTTTCCGGGAAATAAGATGCGTTTGCCCTGGATGCAACGGCCCGGCTGTGGGCGGCATTGTCTACTCAGTGCTATATAGCGATTGTTGCGTAGTCGTAGCAAAATAGCGATTGTTGCGTAGTCGTAGCAAAGAGAGCGCTAGAACGTGTCCTCCAATACATGATGGTAGCGGGCAAGCACTAGGAATGATGAGTATCCTTTCTGCGCTGTTTGATCCAAATGAAGCTCGATTGGCTCGCCGTAGTGGACTGCTATATAGTGGACAGTTGGCTGGGGTTATAGCAGCCGGACGAGATACATTCGGCGCGGTACGCTGACGCCGAGATTCATCTGGAGATTGAGTTGGCGCAGAAAGACCGCAATAGCGTTCCCGCGTACCAACAGATCCACGACTCCCTCCAGAGGCGGATCGGTGCGGGAAAGCTGATGCCAGGTGAGGCCGTTGACTCCGAACGCGAGCTCGCGAAGATCCACCGGGTGAGTTTAATGACGGCGCGTCATGCTCTAGCGTCGCTGGAACGGTGCGGATTGGTGGAGCGCAGACGGGGTGTGGGAACATTTGTCAGCGCGCCACGTATTCAGATTAACAAGCTTATGAGTACAACCGAGCAGCTTGCCGGACAAGGACTCACCGCCAGATCGAAGGTGTTGCTGGCGCGCATCGTCTACGACGAGCAGGAGATCGCCGCCAAACTGGCACTGCCGCTGGATAGTGGCATTATCAAGCTGGTGCGCCTGCGGCACTCGGCGGACAAACCTTTTTCGCTGGAGACCTGCTATCTGTCGGCAACCGATTTTCCTAAGCTGCTCTCGGCTCCCTTGTCGCGCGAGTCGTTGTTCAAGATTTTGGAGCAGAAATACAGCGTATCCCTGGGTCATGCCGATGAAGAGGTCGACGCGATGGCCGCGGATGCGAAGACCGCTGAACTGCTTGGCATTCCCAGGCGAAGTCCAGTGCTAAGGATTCGCCAGGTAATTTACTCGACGCAAAAGAGGCCGCTGATGTACGTTTCAGGGTTTTACCGGTCTGACCGTCATCGGCTTGTGATTCGGCGCTTTCGGGAGAACGCCTGAAACAACTGCAATTGAAACGAAGCACGTGGCGTGAAGTTCAGGGCCGAGAGGGAGAAAGTGAATGGGGCAGAACCTGACATTGGAGATATGCGTGGATTCGCTGGGACTTGCACTAGCGGCTGCACGAGGAGGCGCCGATCGGATCGAGCTTTGCGGCCCCTTGCACGATGGTGGCATTACTCCAAGTGCGGGTCTCGCTGCTGCCGCGAGGCACTCTATCGATCTGCCTATCGCGATGCTGGTGCGGTCGCGCACGGGAGCGTTCACAGCGACGCCGGAAGAGTTCGAGGTAATGCGCCGGGACGTGCTGTATGCCCGATCCATTGGCATGAACCTGGTGGTACTGGGAATTCTTCACGAAGATCGAACCGTCGATATCGAAAGAACACGCGAGCTCGTGGAGTGTGCCGGGCCCATGGAGGTAACGTTTCATCGGGCATTCGATGCAGCGCTTGATTTGAGAGAGGCTTTGCGCGATGTAAAGCAAACAGGCGCAACCCGCATTCTGACCTCCGGGGGGAAGTCTTCCGCCGTACTGGGTGCTCCAGTAGTGCATGATCTGCTGGATGAGGCAGGCGATCAGATCGGATTGCTGCTGTGCGGCGGGATCAGCAGCGCGACGGTGCGACAGGTGGTTGACCGTGCGGGAGTCCAGGAGGTGCATGCGGCGCTCCGCAATAGCATCCGAGTTAAGCCACAGACGGGCAGTATCTCGCCGGAGAGTCTTGAGCACTTTTCGGACTGTGTGAGGAAGCTGAAAGAGAAGATGCTGCAGTCCGATAAGAGTTCAAACCTGGTCTCGGTATAGCGCTCAGGCATGTAAATTGCGAGCGCAGTGGAGAGATGACAATGTATGAGAATAGTCGAGAAGAGCTGCATCACACTAACGGTGAAGCCGATCTAAGAGGATGCTTCATGAAATTGGGTTTCGTCTCGCTGCTTCTGCTCAGTACGTCCCTGCCCGGTCAGCAGGCTGCTCCTGCCACAGCACCCATCGTTGCGCAGGAACTCACCGTGCCCATCTCGACGCTCACGCCTCAACAGATCGCGAGTATGCAAAAGAAACTTGCCGACTGGCCAGATCTCGCTCACTACCGCGATGAGAATGCCAAACTCGGCGATCCTGCGCCCGGCGAGAAGCGTGTGGTCTTTATGGGGGATTCGATCACAGAGATCTGGGGCAAGGGCCGCGGTACGTTTTTTCCCGGTAAACCTTATGTGAATCGCGGCATCAGCGGGCAGACTACGCCGCAAATGCTGGCACGATTTCAGCAAGACGTGCTGCGTTTGAAGCCCACGGTCGTGGTCATCGCGGGTGGCGTCAACGATATTGCAGGCAATACCGGTCCGGAGCCACTGGAGACCATCACAGACAACTATCGTTCGATGGTGACGCTTGCGAAAGCGTCCCACATTCGGGTTGTGCTCACTGCCCCAATCCCTGCCTCCTGGTTTCCGTGGCGGCCGGGTGCTCATCCTGGAGAGGCCGTCCGCCAATTGAATGCGTGGATCAAGGAGTACGCACGCGCGGAGCACGTGGTGTATGCCGACTACTACTCCGCGATGGTAGACGACCAAGGCGGCATTCGACCGGATCTCGCCTACGACAAAGCCGTACACCCCAACGATGCGGGTTACGCGATTATGGAACCGATAGCGCAACGAGCGATTGAAAGCGCCCTGGCGTTGCCACAGCCATAATCAGCGGCCTCAACTAGTGCGGCGCAGGCGCTGACGGGAGCGGCTGCGGAGGGTTCCGGGTGGGAGAGGTCTTATTGGTGTTGCTGTGCGGTGTTGTTTCTGCCTCGGCGTTATAGGCCTTAATCAATTCGTCCGTGATGTCCAGGTTTTTGGTCGTATACCAAACCACCGGGGACGCGTCCGAACCTCGCTCGATCACTATTGAAAAACCGTTGCGTTGCGAGTACACCTGCAGAAAGGCATACACCTTCTGCGCGATTCGCTGATACACCTGCTGTGAGTCAGCCTGCGAGTCATTACGAAAGTCTTCAGCCTGGCGCTGCAGTTGTTTCTCTTTGCTGTCGAGGGACTTTTCACGCGACTCTTTCTCTGCATCGGCCAGTTTGTCGCCTCCACCGCTCAGTTGTTTCCGTAAGGATTCGACCTCATCATTCAGCGCCTGGAGTTGAGCCTGACGCGAGGCATACCTGGTCTGTAGCGCGGCAAACTCGCGCTGCGCTTCGGCCGTCTGCAGAACGGCAGTATTGAAGCTGACCGTTACGAGGTGTTCGGCGTTGACTCCGCTGGCGGGTGTCTGAGCAGAGATTCCACCAGAAAAGCCTAGAAGGCAAAACGAACACACGACTGCCAATGACCGCTTCATTGCGACCTCTTTCGATAGAAGATTGGGGGTGAGAGAGCTAAGGTTTAGGGGATACGAAAGTCAGATTGGATGAGCCTGAAGTTGAAAGCTCCATTCGGGAGAGATGCATCCTGGACGGGCGATTGTCGAACCTCACTGAGGCTACCCAGGAGAGACTTTTCCTCATTGAGGAGAAAGGTATGCGCGAATACGTTTGCGTCTCGCTGAATCCAGGTTTCCACTATTTTCTTTCCACTCACCGGTGAAAGGACGGGGTAGACATACGTTCGCGTCAGTGGAGGCGCACTTATAGGTAGCGTTGTCGTCGAGATTGAGTCATTGGATACCCTCGGCGGCGGCGTATACATCACCAGGGTTACGCGAGGAGTATTCGTTGCAACAGTATTCTCGTGACGTCGCGGCAGAGAGGACATCTCGTCACTCTCATCGTGACTACTGCGCGTGTTGAGCCGCCGATGGTCGATAGGTGCGGACAGTGTTCCACGAGTTTGTAAAAGCGCTGGCCTTGCTTGTGGCCGGTTTCCTTCGCGACCAACAACATCTTCTGATCCAGACACCTGGTTGGAGCTAGCGATGAGAGTACTGGTCGAATGCAGATTGTGCCACGAAGATGCGACGGTGATCGTTATAACAAGGAGGGTAACGGCAGACAACAAGGGCATATAGAAAGGGCTGAGCTTTTCCCCACGAGGTTTTAGTGGGATTCCTTCGCGGTTCGCGCGCAGGAGGAAGCGGTCGCGCATCTCTTTGGGAGTTCGCTGGTCCGATTCCTGGAGTGCGTATACCAAAAATAGTTCTGCACCCATTTTTTCCATCTCGAGAAGCCGCTCACTGCAGGCAGCACAGGCAGCGCAGTGGGCTCGAAGATCGGCACTCTGTTCGGGAGTCAACTGATCGCTGGCAGCTAGTGCGCACATCGTGTCAAAGGGGATGTGATCGTGTCTCATCGCGGGCCTCCCTTCGACTTGAGGGCAGGAGTTTCGGCAATGCGTTCTTTGAATAGAACTTTTCTTAGCTTCTCCAAGCCGCGATACAGGTTGTGGCGAACGACGCGCACGGTTTCTCCCGTACGAACAGCGACTTCCTCGGCAGTGAGGCCTTCGTAATACACGAGTTCGATGGTGCGCCGCTGACGGAGTTCGATTTGGCCCAGGACCTCCCGGATCAATATGCCCGCCTCGATGGAGGAATACGCTGTTAAGCGTAACGACTCAGAAAGGCTATCTATAAAGTTCTCTTCCAGAGAATCGGTGCAGAAAAATCCAGTCGCAGAGAGATGGCGGCGCCGGTCAAAACTCCGGTGATAGGCAAACATCAGCAACCAGGTCTTGAACTCTCCCTTACCAGGATCAAACTGTTCGATGGAACGAAAGACATCGATGAATATTTGCTGAACGGCATCTTCTGCTTCGGCCTCGTTACGGAGAACTCGCCTTGCGATCGCAAATAGAAGTGGGCTATGCCGTTCAAACAGCGTAGTGAGCGCATCGGACTCTCCAGCCTGGAGACATCTGGCTAGACGTTCATCGGACAGAAGCTTGTATCGAAGATGACCAAAAAGCGACGATCCCGCTGCCGTTGGGGCCAGGGGCAGGCTGTTGACGCCGACATCGAGGACTTCCCCCGCATGTGACGGGGTTATGCCGAAGTCGAGCCGTGAGATGCGGGAGCTCATCTCGTTCCCCTTGAAAACGCACCTTGCAGGAGGGGATCTACCGTCTCATCGCGCCCAACTTCTATTCTGGACATTCGCCCTCCTAGAAAAGTATGCGCGCGCTCGAAGGGTTCTTCCCCACGTCCTAAGAAAATTTGTGGCGCAGCGTCGACTAGAGGTGGCGGGCTACTGGCGTTTGAAATGGAGGATCAGTTCCAGATCGCGACGTGTCATGACGAGTACGCCGTTTTCGATCTCGAGTCGTTGCGCCCGAAAGTCCGCTTTGCCGATGCCGTTCGGTTCAAAGCGCAGGGTGATGCGATGGCCTCCCGTTCCGGTCAGAGGGATGGGCTTGTTCATGATTGGGTAGACGGGAATCTCGGGGATGAAGGCCGTGGGGTAGCGATTGCCGGGCAGTGGGACGTGCCCATCCTCTGCGACCTCTGCCATCTCCGACCGCTCGTTGGGTCCGTAGAGGAGGTAGACACGTTGTGGGGCGCCTTCCATCACCGGTCCGCTGCTGAGCTTGATCCACAGTCCCCCGCTCGGTTCGGGTTTATCGCTTTCCACTACGAAGCGAGGTGGAACGACAGCAGGGACGGTTGTCAGGAAGACCGCGCCGTCCTTGAACTCCCAGGTTCCCTCGGCGGCTTCGTCGAGCGCGCCGTAGGCTAGCTCGTAGCCGAAGTGGCCGTCAGACTTAAGGAGAAGCTGCGCCCCGACTTCCATCTGGCCGCCATCATAGGTTCCTGCCAGGGATGCACGCGTGACAGGGGCGGTGGACTGCGCTTTCGATGGTTGCGCTGATTGTGTTGGTTTGTTCGCCTGCCGCGCACCCTGGGCCGCAGGCGAACAAGGTAGAGCGACTGTGATTACGATCGTTGAACAGAAGATCTGAAGACCAACCCGCATCGAAGTGTTGCGCAAGTTCGTGCCTCTTTCTCGTCCGCACACAAGCTTACTGGCAAAGATCGGAAGATTGCCGGTGCCGAGAAATATTTTCCTATTTCCTGGCCACGTCCTGTTGAACATGCGGCTGTTCTGGCCATGCATGCCTGGGATAGCGGCGCATCAGTTCTCGCCGAACCTGCGGGTAGAGGCGCTCCCAGAATCCGGCGAGGTCGGTGGTCGTCTGTACCGCGCGATGGTTTGGCGCCAGCAGATGGACGACGAGCGGTGTCTTATCCGGCCCGATGCGGGGAGTGTCCTGCATCCCGAAGAAGTCCTGCAGTCGGGATGAGATCCAGGGCGGCCTTCCCTGCTCGTAGTGAATCTTCGTCTGCCGCCCATTTTTGAGACGAATGCTGAGCGGCGCGACTTCGTTGAGGAGCCGGGAGTTCAGCTTTCCTTCAAGAAGGGGCATGAGGTTCTCGGCTGCGTCCTTGAGCTCGGAGAAGCTTTGGAGTCCCATGCACAGGTCGCGCAGCGCCTGGGGAATGTCTGGCGGCTCGAATCCTGCGAAGCTCAATCGCGCCTGGAAGTGATCGAGCGATTCCTTTTCTACAAAGCGCTCTAGGCCCACCTCGAGTGCTTTACGCGCGAGCAGGTCGGCGGCTTCGGGGCCCAATGCGGATCCTCGCGACTCTTCGATGACCAGCTTGTCGTACAGCAGAGCGCTTACTTTCTCGACCCGCTCCGTGGTGCGATTCCAGGTCACGGTCGATCTTTCTTCAACGCGGTTTGAGAAGAGATCGAGCAGCCACTCCGGCTCGATTCTGGCGGTCATGCGGATGAGCGGCAAGGGATTCTCCTGGCGGTCCTCCGCATCGACGGCGAGCATGAATTCATAGGGTGGCGGCTCGCCTGCGACCTCGGCCGAGATGCCTGTCGATAGCAGCACCTGATTGCCGGTTCGCCGCCGGGCTACGCGATCGGGAAAACCAGCCAGCACCGAGAGCAGCAGCGCTTCGTCATCATGGCGAGTCTGCTTTGGCGGTCGAGCCATCCTGAGCAGTTGTTCCGTGTGCTGCCGCAAACGGTGGTCCTGCGGCAGGTCCAAGGCAGTAAGCAGATCGTTCTTCTCACTGCGTGCTCCCAGGCCCAGCATCGCTGTTGCACGGCAACCATCCTCTCCGACGCCTCGATCTAGCGCTTCGATCAGGATGCGGGACAGACGCGGAGGCAATGGGAAACGGGCAAGGCGCTGTGCCATGCTGCCGATAGCTCCAAGGCGATCGAGCAGCGACTCAGCGCTCTGAACGGCCTCTGCTGGAGGAGCATCCAGCCAATCAAGGTCAGCTACCTTCATCGCGCGAAGGCTGAGCAAAAGCTGGGAGAGATCGGCGCGTGCGATCTCGGGGGTATCGTGCTCCGGGCGCAGCCTATAGTCTTCCTCCGGATAGAGGCGCACCACCTGACCAGGGCCGGTGCGGCCAGCTCTTCCAGCGCGTTGGGTTGCAGACGCCTTACTGACACGGCCAACCTGCAACGTCGGCAGCCCGGTCCACGGGGAGTAGGTGGCGAAGCGTGCCACGCCGCTGTCGATGACCGCGGTTACACCTTCGACCGTGACAGAGCTTTCAGCAACGTTGGTCGCGAGGATGAGCTTTCTCTCCGCAGATGGCAGTACAGCGCGGTCCTGCTCGGCAGGGGAAAGATCACCATGCAGCGGCAGGACGATCAGACCCGCTTGGCGAGCGATGGTTTCGCACTCGCGCATGGTTCGACGGATCTCTGCGGTTCCTGGAAGGAAGGTAAGGATATTGCCAGCGTGTTGCTCTCCATGGAGCAGCTCTACAGCCTTCCTCACCTGAACGGGCAGCGGTTCGGACGAGTGCGGCAGATGCCTGATCGACAACGCAAACAGCCTTCCCTCAGACCGAAGGATGGGGCAGTCTCCAAGGTATCGGGCTATCGGTGCGGCATCGAGTGTTGCCGACATCACGATGATGCGTATCTCCGGCCGTGTGAGCTGAAGGCGCTTCAGGAGTGCCAGTGCGAGATCGCTATCGAGGTGGCGTTCGTGGAATTCGTCGAGGACAATGGCGTCGATGCCCTTGAGGACTGGATCGGTCAGGAGCCGACGAGCGAGAATGCCCTCCGTGACGAACCGCAGTCGCGTGCGAGGGCCGATTTTCTCCTCGAAACGGACCTGGTAGCCAACTGTTTCTCCGACCTCTTCGCCGAGCTCCTGCGCGACCCTGCGGGCGGCCATGCGCGCCGCGATCCTGCGGGGTTCGAGCACGATGGCTTCGCCGCTGACGATACCGAGAAGAGCCGGAGGAACGCGCGTGGTTTTGCCAGCGCCTGGGGGCGCTTCGATGACGAGGTTGGGCGTGTGCTGCAGGGACGCAAGAATCTCCGGCAGAATCGCATCCACCGGAAGTGCTGGCTTTCGACTCACTGCGTTGATCGGAACACGGGGGTTCCCGTGCAGTCAATGTTGTTGCGAAGCATCTCAGAGCTTCCTCTGCGGCTAAAGAGGCTGCGGAAAAAGTCGATTTTCGCCACGATCCCCTGTACCTGTATGGAAGAAGACAATTCCGTCGTTTCGTGCTTCGCGCTACACTCCTGCCTCCGGCAGGTAGGAAGGGACTTCGGCCTGACACTTACCTGGGGCTACGCCCCAGGCTGGTATAAGACGCGCCTTCAGCGCTTTAAAGGCATGTTCTCCGGAAGAGTTGAGTTTTTCCGACCTGACAGCAGTCTGAAGCCCCGTCCCTTAAGAGCAAAGCCTGGAACGAAGGTTAACCCCCAAGCTCTGCCTATCGGTTCTTTTTATAATAGGTCTATGTCGAAACGTGAATTCCAGACCGAAGTCAGCCAGCTGCTACAGCTGATCATCCACTCTCTCTATTCGCACCCTGAGATCTTCCTGCGCGAGCTCATCTCGAACTCCTCTGACGCGCTCGATAAGCTGCGTCACCTCACTCTTACCGACGATGCCTACAAGGCGCTGCCCTTCAATCCTCGCATCGACCTGGAGCTCGACGAGGAGAAAAGCACCCTCACGATCGCCGACACAGGCATCGGTATGAATGAGGAGGACCTGGTCTCGCACCTGGGCACCATCGCCCGCTCCGGAACGAAGAACTTCCTCTCGCAGCTCTCCGGAGATGCGAAGAAGGATTCGAACCTCATCGGTCAGTTCGGCGTAGGCTTCTATAGCGCCTTCATGGTCGCAGACCGCATTGAGGTCGTCTCCCGCAAGGCTGGTGAAGACAAGGCCTGGCGCTGGGTGAGCGATGGCAAGAGCGGCTTCGAGATCGAGCCCGCGGAGCGCGATGTCGCAGGCACCACCATCCTGCTTCACTTCAATGAGGAGGGCAAACAGTACGCCAATAGCTGGCGCTTGCAGGAGGTGGTGAAGAAGTACTCCAACCACATCGCTTTCCCGATCTTCCTCACCTACGACAAGAGCGAGTGGAACGAGGCCGAGAAGAAGTCGGATAAGGTCCGCACCACCGAACAGGTCAATGCTGCCAGCGCTCTGTGGCGCCGTCCAAAAAATGAACTCACGGAAGAGGATTACAAGGAGCTGTACAAATCCATCTCCGGCGATTCACGGGATCCGTTGTTCTGGTTCCACACCAAGGCTGAGGGAACGCTGGACTACACCACGCTGTTCTATGTGCCTGCCAAGGCTCCGCTCGACCTTTACCAGGCTGAATACAAGGTGGGCGTAAAGCTCTATGTGAAGCGCGTATTCATCATGGATGACTCCAAGGAGCTTCTGCCACAGTACCTGCGCTTCATTCGCGGCATCATCGACAGCGAAGACCTGCCGCTTAATGTGAGCCGCGAGATACTGCAGCAGAATCGCGTGCTGACCAGCATTCGTACGGCCAGCGTTAAGAAGATTCTCTCCGAGTTGAAGAACATCGCAATCCATCAACCGGAAAAGTACCTGGAGTTCATCACCGAGTACAACCGTCCGCTCAAGGAGGGTCTGTACGGCGACTATGCGAACCGTGAATCGCTGCTTGATCTCGTGCGCTTTAAGTCCACCAAGGTGGATGGCCTTACCAGCCTGGCCGATGTAAAGTCGCGCATGAAGGAAGACCAGAAGAGCCTGTACTACATCACAGGCGGCAGCGAGTCGCTACTCCGGACGTCGCCGCTGCTCGAGATCTATAAGAAGAAGGATATCGAGGTTCTCATCCTTGATGATGACATCGACGAGATCGTCTTCTCGGGTATCGACAAGTACGGTGATCTCGAACTCAAGGCCGTCAATAAGGCGTCTACCAGCGAGGACCTGAAGGATGAGGCGGAGTCGGACAATGCCGAAGCCCTGAAGCCGCTGCTCGACAAGCTAAAGGCCACGCTGGGAGATCGCGTTAAGGATGTGCGAGCTTCTGTGCGGTTGGCAGACAGCCCCTCTTGTATCGTCTCCGACGAGGAGGAGCCTTCCCTGCAGATGCAGCAGATGCTGCGTGCGATGGGACAGAAGGACATTCCTGCTCCCAAGCCTACGCTGGAGATCAATCCCGATCATGAGATCGTCAAGAAGCTGCTCTCGCGTTCTGACGATGCCGTGACCCAGGATGCGGCCTGGATGCTCTTTGACCAGGCTTTGTTAATGGAGGGAGTACCGCTGCAGGATCCTGCAGCCTTCGTTCAACGCCTCAACCGCGTGCTTAGTCTTTCGATATAGATAGTGGTGGCTGCGTGTGAGCGCAGCCGCTATTTTCGCGGCGATCAGCAGGGTGGAACATTTCTCTTCCACCCTGCTGCGACGATACGTACCGATGATCATGCCGTTTCGCCTCAACCAAAGAAGGCAATTCAGTCGTTGCGGCTACGCCTTCACTCCGGCCTTCGGCAGAGCGGTATGGGCCTTTGGCACGGCTTTTACGGCACGGTTGAAACCGTGCCCTTCCGATCTGTGCCTCAGCAGACTGTTTGCACGCTTCGACCCCGAATTTTGGGGTGATCATTTGGGAGGATGATTCTTCCAATGCCTTGTGTAGTTCTCTAAAGAAGAGAAACTACGGGCTTGCATGCGGTCGATGTATAGCGTGCCGTGCAGGTGGTCAATTTCATGCTGGAGGATGCGCGCATACCATCCCGAAGCCTCAATGACCTGACGCTCGCCTTTATGATCGAGGCATGTGACCCGCACCTCTTTTGCCCTGGATACCAGCGCGGTGAAGCCAGGCAGGCTTAAACAGCCTTCGAAGAAGGTTGCGATGGACTCTCCGCGCACCTCGATGACTGGGTTCACCAGGACGTGAAATGGGATCGCTTTTCGTCCACGTTCCTTCAACTCGGCTTCGGTAAACGTCTTTTGGTATTCAGCTTTGTCTTCTATGACTGCAAGCTGCAACGATTCTCCGATCTGCGGAGCGGCGAGACCGACTCCGGGAGCATCGCGAACGGTTTCTCTCATGTAGTCGATGAGGTTCTGAATCGAAGGGCTCAAGATCTGCTCCTTCGACAACGCTTGCGCCGGAGTTCGCAAGACCGGTTCCCCAACGGTGGCAATCTTTAAACGCATCTTCTGTCACCTTCGGAAGGATGGATTTATGGTGTTCCCTATAATCTGCATTAGAAAGCAATGCGTAACGACCCTTACGCATGATAATAGTTGAGAGCTATTGGTCATAGCCTTATGACATGTCTGCTGGATGATATGCAGCACAGATGATCCGGCTTCGACCAAAACCATTTATTTTCTGGAGAGCGTGCATGACTGGATTGGCCTCACCGGACATCGATAACATCGATTGCGAGATTCTGGCAGAGCTTCAGGCGAACGCACGCATCGCTTTTGCAGAGCTGGGTCGCCGTGTGGGGCTGTCTACCCCGGCCGTCATTGAGCGGGTTCATCGGCTTGAAGAAAAACAGGTGATCGTTGGCTATCGCACCCTTGTCGATCCAGCCAAGGTGGGGCTACCTGTGCGCGCCTTCGTGAAGGTCACAGTGGCTGGCGACAAACTCACAAAGTTCTCCGCGCTTGTTCGCAAATTGCCCGAGGTGCTGCAATGCCACCGCGTTACCGGCGCCGAATCCTTCATGGTGCAGATAGCTGTTCGGGATGTGGCCCACATGGAGGAGGTGATCGACTCCATGATGCCCTATGTGGCGACGAACACTTCGATGATTTTGGCATCACCTGTGCCCTGGAACAGCATTCTGCCGGCAGTTCGCTATAGTGAGAAGCCGCGACGGAGTAAGCCTGGGGATTCGTAGTATGACGGCTGCATTTACAAACCTAACCCAAGACCTGTCATTTCGACCGACCAACGGAAGCGGAGAAACCCCTGTATTTCGCGATGCCTCTAAGGGCACGTTTGCCCGCAACGGGAATTCACTTTGTCGCTGACAACAAGCATCCCGGGCAAGGTAGTACAGCGTGTCCGATTGACTTATTCGCTACGTGTAAGCACCCGTGAAATGCAGGGGTTTCTCCGCTCCCGTTGGTCGGTCGAAATGACAGGTATGGGGGATTGGAAATGCAACTGTAGTACGAGGAATGCTAGGCCTCCGAAGTGAGTCCGCCGCAGGCCTCTATATAGGGTTCGAGAGCGTCTCCTATCTTGTCGAGGATCAGGGGAACTGGCGAATTCGCTAACTCATGGTTGCGAACGCGGGCATATTGAATCGGAAGATAGTCGGAGAGCAAGGTCTCCGGAATGCCCGTTCTATCGAGGTTTTCAAGAAGTTTGGTGACGGCGGCTGTGACGGCGGGAAGCGTCCAGTAATAGCGAATCCGATCGCTGTAGCTATGTATCCGCAACCGCTCGACCACAAGCGGTTCGCCGCTGTAGTGCTCTTTCCAATGCTCCGGATGCTCGATCATGACTTGCTGAAGCACCTCTTCAAGGTGAGAGCGATGCTCTTCAGAGACCATTGCCTTCTCAATCAGGAGCAATGCGAAGATTGCCTGTCGCATGGCATAGGTAAGAGCAGGACCAACTTTCAGGATGGCGAATCCGTCCTGCACTAACTCAACAAAGGCTTCAGATTTTTGGTAGTCCGTGGAATGGGCTTCAAAGACGAGCGACGGGTATCGATCGAGAAACGCACATAGTTGACGAGCCTCTTGCCGCTTGTACTCCACTACATCTTCGTGTCCGAATTCAACACCCGGTTGGACGACAAGAGCGATCACTCGCGCCCATGCATCGTCTATACCTGCTACAACAAAAGCATTCTTGTGCAGTGTCAGCGCGCCTTCGGCATCGGACGGACTGGTGACACACACCGATAGCTCTTCCGTAGCGCCGCCTGGAACCGGCACCTCTGTGCCTATGACGTAGCGGAAGTGTTCGTGGCCGGCAATCTCTTCTGCTACCTTCGCCAGTCCTGCTGCTCTTTCCGCAATGATCGCGTCCGGCAATGGTACGGGATCGGATTTGCAAGCCATGCTTGCATCCAGATGGATCTTCGTAAAACCGGCTTGCGCAAACGCCTCTACAAGATCGGCTGCATGCTGCATGGCTTCCGACGCCGGCAGATGGCGCCAGGGATATGGACCCAAATGATCTCCGCCCAGCAATATCCTGTCTTCGGAAAAACCTACGCGAGCTGCGATGGAAAACACATATTCACGGAATGACTGTGGTGTCATGCCGGTGTAGCCGCCAAACTGATTTACCTGATTGCAGGTAGCTTCAATCAACAGCGGTTCGTGGCTTTTCGCGATCTTCTTCATCGCCGCTTCAAGAACCCAAGGATGGGCTGAGCAGACGGAGTAGATCCCCGGGGTCTTACCCTTCGTGCGTAGCCGTGCGAGATCTTGAAGATCAAAGGTGGATGCGGCGGACATACAATCTCCTCAATAAATCATGATGGGTTGAACGACCCGGCTGATCGCACCGTTTGGGCTCGGCGAGTCCGGCGTTAGACCATGATGAAGGCTAAAGAACAGTCCTAGAGCCTGTCCGAAGAGAACATCGATCACAGGCCTGTAGATATCCGGCACAGCCCAGTGACCAGTGGGCGTGAGTGTCTGGGTGTTCTCAATCTCAGGAAGAAGCTGTGCCCCGCAACCGATAACAGCGACTGACGCACCGACTAATTGCTTGCGCGCAATCTCACGTAACAGGTCAATTTCATAGCGCTGACGTGTGCTCTCCGTGGAAAGAAAGCAGATGAACAGAGTTTCCCGATCGAGAGCGGCCATGGGCCCATGCCTTAGACCAAGTGTCGTCTGCGACATTGTTTTTACCTTGCCAGCAGTCAACTCGAGCAATTTGAGCGCTGACTCTTGCGCGACCCCAGCCAGTACACCCGATCCGATAAAGCATGCGCGCTTGTAATCCAGCTCCGCAAGAGTCATCGCCATCTTCGCCGCGAGAGGCAGGAAGTTATCCGCCGCAGCACACATCGATTCAACGATTGGCGCGTACTCCGCCGCAGACCATGTGTGCGCGAGCGCCTGCCCGAAGAGGACCATGTTCGTAAACGAACTGGTCATCGCCAGGCCTCTGTCATTGGTCTCTTCGTCAAGCACGATGCTGAGGCAGTTATTCTGGCCGGCGATCATTTGCGTCATCTTGCCAGAGGCATTGCAGGAGATCACTAGATGCGAGATCTGCGGCTGCTGCGCAAGCGCGCGCTGCAGAACCGCAACCCCTTCAGGGCTATCACCGGATCGCGAAAAGGAGATCCAGAGATAGGGGCGGTCTTGGAGAATGAAGTCGGAGAAGTCGATGAGGAGGCTCGTGCTCGAAACCGCTTCTACCTCACATTGCCACTTTTGCCGAAGCAGGTGATGCAGACACTGTCCGATGTAGTCCGACGTGCCGGCTCCCACCAGATACACAATAGGCCGCCGATCCGGCGTCGCCTGAAGGCCAGCCTTGATAAGAAACTCCTGAATCTCCGGAAGACGCTTCTCAAAGAGCTTCCAGGTGCTCCGCCATGTAGCTGGCTGCTGAGCAATCTCCTGTGGGGTATGCAGCAGGCCTCGCTTTTCTTTTTCCGCTACCGGTAGATCGAGTAATTGTTTGAGAGGATTCATGTCTTCCAAAGCTCCTAATGTAGTACCCGCGAGGTCTGTTCCTGGCGTAAAACGCATTTACTTTCTCCAATCGAACCTTCTTCTAATGACCGATCCGTTATTCCTGTGTAACGCGGTCGGCACCGGCATTCGTAGAGCGATGTGGAAGGTGAGGAAAATTGTGGTCTCGTAAAAACTTTTCGCGGCCATTCGCCGTGCGAAACGCCTCTGTACCACCTGACCGCTGTGTGGAGAGCGCTCCGGTAATATTGCCGGCTGCGGCGCTCTCCTCCGCACTGTAGCCGGAGAGCCATGCGGCGAGAAACCCTGCATTGAAGCTGTCTCCCGCACCGATTGTGTCCACCGCTCGAACAGAGACTGGTGGCACGTGCGCCCGGTGTTTTCCTGCCTGAACAATCGCCCCCTCATTACCGCACTTTACGGCGATGATTGGGACTACGGCTGCAAGTGAATCCAGCGCCTCCGTTACGCTCTCCCGCTGAGTCATGCGACACAGCTCCTGTCGATTCGGCAAGAGAACATCGATAAGAGGAAGCAGCTCCGGCAGGACTCCACCCCACTGGTCCGCAGGATCATCATTCGTGTCCAGGGAAATCGTGAGACCCCGCGACTTCAGTTCACGGAAGAGAGCCGGTAAATCCTTTTGCAGTCCACGCTGGAGAAACAGTGAAGAGAGGTGAAAGTGGCGGGCCGAGGCGAGATAGCTGATATCCAGATCAGCGCGCGACATCTCGGCCATCGTCCCGGGATAGGTGAGGATACGTCGTTCGCTGCCATGCTGGAGAAGCACGGTGACCCCAGTACCCACGCCATCGCGCGCATGCACGACCTTGCTCAGATCTACGCCGCTTTCCGCCAGGCGATCGAGTGCCAGGCGACCCAACTCGTCCGGACCCACGCGGGTGATAAAACCCGTTGCGAGACCCAAAGATGCCAGGTTGTGCGCCAGAATGGCGGAGGAACTACCGAGCGTCACCTCAAAGCCTGTCGCCAGAAGCTCCCGCTCCATGGGGATCTCCGTCGGGAGCCCATAGAAAATGAGATCCAGATTGATTTCGCCGGCGATCGCCACATCTAACGAACTCATAAACGCACTCCAAAGTCTATCCTATTACGAATAGTTATCATAACGTATAAAAAGAAACAATACGAATTTCAAAAACGACAAATGGAATCCATAAATGCCTGCATTGTGGTAGCGTAGTGGATCAAGGGCCGACTGGATGTTTCATTTACAATCGTTTCCGACGCGTACGCCTGCCGGGATGATTCGTCTTCGCCACAACGGAGGCTCCAAATAGACTGCCACCTCTTGGTCGACATTGCGGCGTTCTTGCAAGCCCCTAACATCGGTCCAGCCTTTGCAGGAGAAGCTGGATTGCTTTACATTTCGTTTTATTTCGATTTAGATTGACAGATGTTTCGCGGCTTCGATAGAGTCCCGACATTAGCCTTGCACGATGCTCGCGTTTTACGTCATTCTTCAACAGGCAAAAGGAAGCCGATCCAATGACCGTACCCAAGAATGAGGATAAGTTTGTCGCCATGGTAACGGCACAAGCAGAAGTTACGCTTCCGCTCGGCAGTTTTCATCCGCGCTCCACGCTGGTAGCCAACAATCATGTCATTGAAAAGCCGCAGTTTCCAGTGATCGACTACCACAATCATCTGGATGCCCTCGTTCCTCGGGATGTTCTTCGCGTGATGGACGCTTGCGGTATCGAGCGCATCGTCAACATCACGATGCAGACAGGAGAGAGTGCGCTTAAGGGGATAGATCGCTTTCATTCCGAAGATCCGCACCGTTTTGCCACGATTGGCTGGATGGATTGGAGTGGCGTGGAGGGCTCAGACTTTACCAAAGTGAGCTGCGACCGCCTGGAACGTCTGGTGGAACACGGCGCGGTGGGCATCAAGTTCTGGAAGGATCTTGGACTCAGTGTACGAGATGGCTCGGGAGAGCTGTTGCGCATCGATGATGAACGGCTGGCACCGATCTTCGATAAGGCTGCGGAGCTGGGCGTGCCTGTGATGTTCCACACGGCCGATCCTGACGCATTTTTCCTACCAATTGACGCCTATAACGAGCGCTACGAAGAACTGGCGGCTCATCCGGACTGGGCCTTTAGCGGCACACAATATACCAAGCAGGAGCTGCTGGATCAGCGCGATCGGGTCATCGCAAGGCATCCGAAGACGACCTTTGTGGCTGCTCATGTGGCCGAATGCGGCGAGAACCTCGCCCGGGTCACGGAATTGCTGGAGACCTATCCGAACGTTTATGTCGATATCAGTGCCCGTGCATCAGAGCTAGGAAGACAACCCTTCTCGGCACGCAGGTTCTTCCTGAAGTTTCCCGATCGAATCCTCTTTGGGGCTGATCTTTTGCCGGAAGAGGAGATGTATCGCTTGTACTACCGATTTCTTGAAACTGAGGATGAATACTTCGATTATCCCTCGCATGCCTCGCGTCAAGGCCGCTGGAATATCTACGGCCTGAACCTTCCCGCAGACGTTCTGAAGAAGGTGTATCGCGAGAATGCACTGCGGTTACTGCCCTAGTCAGGGGCCAAGCAAGTTAATCTGGCAGTCGCGATAAATAGATAATATTTCGTAATAACGTAGTTATCACCTTAAAAGGCGAGACGTGGATTTCGAAATCCACGTCTCGCCTTTTAACTATTTCAACTTGACTAGAAATTGTAGTGCGCACTGAGCTCAATCTGTCGCGGTGGTGAAGCCACGCTAGTTATTTGTCCGAAATTTGAGTCAGTTACCGTAGCGTCTGGTGCACTGTAGCTGGCGATGTTGAATAAGTTATAGAAGTTAGCGCGGAATCCAATCGTATGACTTCCATATATATGGAAGTCCTTGAAGAGTGAGCTATCCACCTGGCGGTAACCGGGTGCACGCTCGGAGTTGACCGCCGCTGTACCAAATGCAAGCGAACCGGGCGTATTGGACTCTGAGCTATAGGCGCAAACTCCGTTATCGGAATTGATATTAGCGCACTGACTGACATTGCCTACGAAATCCTGCACGGACTGGTCAGTTCCCCACCAGTTATTTAGACTACGATGCTTAATCGAGAAGGGGCGATAGTGATTTGCTCGTGTGGAGATGCCTTGGATCTGCGTATAGTCTTTGCCGCCGATGGTAACCGGAAGTCCGGTGTAATTGACAAGCGTCGCTGAAAGTTTCCATCCGCCGATAACCTCATCTAACAACGAATTCATATGAGAGCCATAATCTCTACCACGCCCCACCGGCAATTCATAGACTCCATTGAAAGTGATGTTATGGCGGACATCATTGTTGGCTGCGCCGTAGTCTCTGGAGAGGTCAAAATAATTCGAAGGAGGACCTCCATAGTTGCCAGCACTATTGTTTGTCAATGATTTGGAGTACGTATAGTTAGCCGTGAACTCAAGACCGTGATGGGTGCGCTGACGCAGCGACATCAGCAGACCGTTGTAATTCATCATGGCCCTCGATTCGGTTATAAAGGCATTCTCCGTATTCGATCCAACACCTGGGAGATTGGAGTAGGGCGTATTCAATGTGGTGGGCCACAGTGAGGGATTACTCTGAATGGTGGCGGGAAGAAGAGAAAAAATATTCGCCTGCGTCAATGTCCATTGATTTGGGTAACCATAATCGGAAAGGTGCTGACCAGACTCACCAAGGTAGCCGGCACTCAGTGAAAGCGTGCCGGTCAAAGCATATTCCAACGTAAGGTTGTACTGGTTGATATAAGCGGGTTGCTGGTTTTGCGGCCAGACTGAGTACTTTGCACCCGATATTATGCTGAACTGCTGATTGAAGCCGTTTTCGACTGTGTATGGCGAACCACCATTGGTGGCAGAGGGTTTAGCAGCAAAGACATCAATGCCTTGTTCAAATGGAGGGCTGGAGGTGAGACGTTGATTGAAGTTGTCACCTTCCAGAAAACTGGTTGCAGAATAGCCTCCGCGAATCGCTGCACGCGTCGACAGCTGATACGCAAAACCTATACGTGGCATGAACTGCTTCCAATTGGCGTTGTAGCAAGCCCGCGTTGGGCAGACGATTGATCCGCCAGTGGCTCCAGCCGGAACAGAGCCCGCATATTCCACCACCGCCAATTCACTTTGGAAGATCACGTTGGCTGTCTTGTTGTTCTGCTCATACCAAGGTTGATCGAATTCGTATCGAAGACCAAGATTGAGGGTCAGTCTCGGAGTGGCCTTCCAGTCGTCCTGAAAGTATCCAGCCGTGCGCCATTGGCGATTGCCCACCCTTTCGTTACCCGAATCGAGTTGTGGGTTATAGACGCGATCGAGAACAAAGTCCGCGGCGGCATAGCCGGCAGCACCCACACTTGGGTTACTTGAGAAGTCACCGCTATAGTCAAACTGCCCGAGGAACCCATAGCCTCCGCTATTGACGTAATTCTGCTGATAGCGCCGCGCCTGCACGCCGATCGTGAACAGATGCTGACCATGTTGCCAGGTCAGGTTGTCGGTATACCTGAAGGTATTGTCGCGAACCAGGAAAGGATCCCCCGACGTACCAGGGCTGGTGAATCCAAAGTTCTGGTCGGAAAAGCCCGGATAACTTTGCACTCCAAACGGAATACCAACAATGGAGTTTCCCTTCAACCCAAAGGCTCCTGACGGGTCAGATCCAACGCTTTGGTCCCAACGAACACGTGTAAATCCAACGCGCGCTTCGTTTACGACTGCACTTGAAAATGTATGAATCCAACTGCCACCGCCAATGTGCGTAGGAAAGGTATTCAAATTCGGGAATACGGCGGGAAATGCCTGGGAAGATCCATCGTAAGAACGCCCTGATGAATAGAAAACTGTAAACTGATTCGCGCTACCCGGATCCCAATCAATCTTGACATCGTATTGATTGTTGACGGTGTACTTATGCTGCGGGGTCTGGAAGTTGTTCGCCGCCAAGTGATCCGTCGGAGTCGCATTCGGGAGTGGATAGAGTTCAGGATGCGCAAAAAGATATTTTGCAACAGGATTCACAATCGGGATTTGATTGTTCACATATGGTGCAAAGTTGTTCTGAGTGTCATAAAGTTGGACGGCCGAGTACGCCGGTTGCCCATTAATTATCGGGGGGGCTAACAGCGCGGAAAAATCTCCTTGACGCATGGCTGCAGGGACTACGCTGAATTTATAAAGACCGCCGGAGTGTAACCGTACCCCTTTGTAGTCCCCAAAGAAGAAGAGTTTTTTGCTTCGTAAGATGGGGCCGCCCAGTGTGCCGCCAAATTGGGTTTGGGTATAAGGATTCTTTGGAACTACTGGCGTTGAAAACTTGTTACCCCAGCTATTCGTGTCTAGCTTGTAGTCCTCAAGATACATAAACGCGGAGCCGTGAAACTGGTTGGTTCCAGATTTGAAAACGGAGATGATCGCGCCACCATTGGCATTTCCGTATGACACCGGTGCGTTCGCGGAAACGACACGCACTTCTCCAAGGGCTTCAACGGCAGGATTGTACGCAATCAGATTTTGCTGCGGCTCGTTGTTGTCTGCCCCCTCGAGCGTGTAGTCGTTTTCCTGATCACGATTTCCGCCAACGGCAACGGTACTGCTAAAGCTGGTGTCTCGCTCAATCGCGTTGCCACCTGAAAAGCCATTTGGATTGGCAACCGCACCGGCAGAAAACATCGCCACCTGGGCGAAATTGCCACCATTCAGAGGCAGGTTCGCAAGCTGGTTCGCGGTAAACGTGGTGGCCAGCGTCGCATCGGTCGTGTCCAGAATGGGAGCGACCTCATTCTTTACCTCGATGCTGGCGCTACTGGAGCCGACCATCAGGCTGGTGTTGAACTTCGCCGTCTGATTGACTTCAAGCGCGAAGGGCGCGATAGTCTGTGCGTTGAAACCCGGCGCCTCGATCTTCACACTGTAAGTTCCGATTGGCAGAAAGCGAAGGGCGTAGTCGCCGGAGCCGTTTGTCGTCGATTCGCTCTTAACGCCTGTGCCGGTGTTCTCCGCCGTGACATGAGCGCCAGAAATTACGGCACCACTGGGATCGGCAACGGTGCCCGAGATCGTTCCGGTCACGTTCTGCGCGAGCAGAACCGGTGTGTAAAAAAGTGCCGCCATGGCAATCGCAATCCCTGAGAGACGCGTACAAAGCTTTGTGATTCCGGCTGTTTTCATCATTTGAACAACTCCAAGGTGCATACGTCATAAGAAATTCATGCGGGACAGAGCCTGGGTTCTCTCTGATATCCGCTGGCCACGATATTGGGAATTACTTAGTGGTGAGAGCATAGAAACCTTCGTGAAGGCTTGTCAACGTAAATTTCACAATTTTGAACAAATCTGATTCATATGCTCAAATGGTTGCGTAACCCACAAGCGATTCAGATGTATGCGGGTTGTGCCTCATTAGAATGAACTGACCTATGGCTCCAAAAACGAAAGATCGCGCGAATCAAATCCTTCACGTCCTGCTTCAGAAGGGGCAGAGCTGTGTTGAGGATCTGGCTGTCACCATCAATGCTTCCCCGGCAAGTGTTCGGCGGGACCTGATTAAGCTCGCTCAGCGCGGTCTGGTGAACCGCACACACGGCAGCGTGGAACTGGCCGGAAAGATGACCTACGAGCCGTTCCGTTTTGACGCGGCTTTTCCGCTGCGCGAGGAGCGCTTTACGGATGAGAAGCGGCGCATCGCCATTGCGGCAGCGGAGATGGTCAATGAAGGCGATACGATTGCGCTTTCGCCGGGCACGACCACCACACAGGTGGCCCGCAGCCTGCGGCATCGCGAGGGCATCCATATCGTGACAAGCGCGGTGAATATAGGAATGGAGTTTTCCAGCCTTCCTAACGCCCGTGTGACCCTTACGGGAGGTTCGATTCGCTGGCCAGGCGCGTTCTCAATGGTAGGTGCGACGGCTTTCGACTCGCTGCAACGACTCTTCTTCGACAAGGTGTTTATAGGGGCGTGCGGGATTCATCCCGCACATGGCCTAACGGTGATTGAATCCGACGAGGCACTGGTTCTGGGTGAGATGGTGAAACATGCCAAACAGGTGATTGCAGTGGCGGATTCGAGCAAACTCGGCATGTTCACCTCCGTCAAAGTCTGCGGCACAAGCGCTCTGCATACCATCATTACGGACGACGCCGTCGATACAAAGATGGTCGAGGCTTTTCAGCAACAGCATATTCAGGTGGTCGTCGTTTAGGGGACCGCCTGGCCTTTGCGATGGCTCTTGCTGGTACCCAGTCCTATTTGGTTTCCGGTATTAGTTCCAGACTTAGAATTCCATCTGGAAGTTTGGTCCCCTTATAAAAAGGTTCAGGCGGGGTGATTTCGATGCTCGTGACCGACCGGCTTTCGATGCGGATATGGCCCAGAACAGCAGTCCCATCTCCTGATGCCGAGTTGGAAGCCAGTTGAATAGGCTGACGTCGTCCATTCACTACAAGATCGACGGATGCGGGTATCTGTGATGGCTTGTATCGGAGGGCCACACGATACGAGCCGGAGCTGGACGCTATATGCCAACGAAGTTTGTATACGGTGCTTGGCGCCTCATATCCATAGCCGTTGTAGTTGACGAAGTGGTCCGCCTTGTCAGCTCCGAGAACAAAGTGCCCGTCGGGTTCAGGAGCGATGGCTGCGGGGCGCACATTCAACTCCCCGGAAAATGAGGCAACGATTACCGGCAGAAAGGTGTTCTCCGCGGCGCCGTCTTTGTGTGTGGCTCGCAATCGGCTCAGTATGACCCCGAGGTTTTCTGTTGAGATGGATACGCCTGTGGCGTCCCGATGGATTACGAGTTCGGTCTTCGCGGGATCGCCCAGGAGATAGGCGTGCCGCAGGGAGGTCTCGAGCCCAGGGAGTCTGAGATTGCCAGAATTGCTATCCGGATCGTGGAGGAAGAGGTAGAGTTTTCCCTTCCCAACCGTGGCGTAGCCGAAGTCCAGCTGGCGAAAGGGTTGGGGCCCGGTCCCGTAGATTGCCTCTCCGTTCGTCGAGATCCAGCGACCTATGCCATGCAGGACATCTGCTTCAAACGGAACGATCGATCCATCTCCGGCAGGGCCGATGTTAAGGATAAAGTTGCCGCCACGACTGACGACCTGTGCAAGCCGGAGAATGTTCTCGTGGATCTTGCCCTGCAGGTCGTCTCGACGCTGCCAGGAACGGTAACCCCAGGTCTCGGGGAAGATGGAGGCAGGAGTCTGCCAGGGTTCGTCGATGACGAAATCGGGAACCTGATTGTCTCCCATAACGGTGAAGTCTCCCTGATAGTTGAAGACTCTACCGGAGACCATGGTCTGCGATTGGAGATCGTGGACGGTGCGGGTGAAGCGTTCGCTCTGTTGCGGTGTTGGCTTGCCCATGTCGAACCAGATCTCCGAGAGAGGACCGTAGTTCGTGAGGAGTTCTTTGAGCTGGGCGACGTTGAAGTCCTCGTGCGCGGATGGAATAGGGTTGCTGTTGCCCTCGATGTAGCTGCTCGCGCCGGGGTAGTGCCAGTCGATGGAAGAGTAATAGACGCCGAATTTCATGCCGGCCCGCGCACATGCCTCCTCAAGCTGCTTGACGACGTCCTTGTGATACGGCGTGGCGTCAACGATGTTGTACGGAGTTTGCTGCGTATGAAACATATTGAAGCCGTCGTGGTGCTTGGCTGTGATGACGATGAACTTCATACCGGCGGCTTTGGCCAGTGAGACGATAGCGTCCGGATCGAACCGTGTTGGATTGAAATTTGCAGCGAGTGCCGCATATTTGTCGAGCGGGATTGGAGCGTTCGCCATGATCTGCTCGCTGTACCCGTTGTCGATTTGCTTTCCGTCCCATACGCCACCCAGCGTGGAGTAAAGGCCGAAGTGAATGAACATGCCAAACTTCCTGTCCTTCCACTGCTCGATAGTCGCCTGCGTAGGCCGAGGGCCGGGAAGCGGTCGAGGCTGGTCTAAAGAGAGGGCGTCCGAATGATGCTTTAAATCGTGCGCTGGCGCCTGAGCAGCAGCGAATTTTGGCAGCGCAGCTAGGAGCAAAGACAAGGCGATTGCGACGCTCATCGAAATCCGGATGGCTTGTTTCTTCATGAGCTTCGATTCAGTCAAATGCATTCTGCTTCTCTCCAGGGATGTTCTATTGTGGCGATCGACATTTCTTTGCGCAAAAAAAGGTAAATTAGATCATCCGAAATTTCGTCTGCGATCATATGCTTTCACTTAGACGACGAGTTTGTAATATTGTGGTTTGAGCGAGACTGTCCTGCATAGCGCTTTGGTGCCAGTGACGGCCTTTTTGAAGCAGCTTCGGCTGACAATGAGCAAAACGAGTTATAGAAGGAGTTGTAATGAACCGCACGCCGGTCCTGCGTCATCCCCACATCAAAGGTCTCAGCCTCGGAGTCTTCTGCCTTTTTGCCTCTATGGCCCTCTCCGCACAATCGCCGGTCTTCCAGAACACGCTCCTCCCAGAACCGTCGCGGATGACTACTGCCAGCGGCTCTATTCCCTTCACCAAGGACTTCACCGTCTCTCTCAGCGGCGCGCATAACGTCATCCTCGAAGAGGCTACACGCCGCACACTCGATGCCCTGGAGGCATACACCGGAGTCCAACTCAATAAAGCGCCGCAGGATGCCAACGCGACCCTGACGATTCAGGTGCAAGACACCACAGGCACGCACCCCACACTGGATACCGATGAGAGCTACTCCATCGACTCTACCAGCAATAAGGTGATTTTACAGGCTAAAACCGTCTTCGGAGCGCTTCGTGGCCTCGAAACGTTGCAGCAACTGCTGCAGGTCGAAGACGGACATTATGCAATACCATCCCTCCAGATCAACGACTCGCCGCGCTTCCCCTGGCGCGGACTCATGCTGGACGTAAGCCGCCATTTCATGCCGCTGCCCGTCATCTATCGCACGCTTGACGGGATGGCAGCCGTTAAGCTCAACGTCTTCCACTGGCACCTCACTGACGATCAGGGTGTTCGCATCGAAAGCAAGCGCTTCCCGAAACTCACGCTCATGGGTTCCGATGGACAGTTTTACACACAGGACCAGGTGCGCGATGTTATCCGCTATGCGAGCGCCCGAGGCATCCGTGTCGTTCCGGAGTTCGACGTTCCCGGCCACGTGACAAGTTGGTTTGTAGGCATGCCGGAGTTCGCCAGCGTTCAGCGTCCTTATACGATCTCCCGCAGCTTCGGCGTCTGGGACGGAGCACTCGACCCGACTCAGGAGAACACGTACAAGTTTCTCGATGCGTTCATTGGGGAGATGGCAGACCTCTTCCCCGACGAGTATATGCATATGGGTGGCGATGAGAGCAACGGTAAGGACTGGAAGGCTACCCCACATATCGTAGCCTTCATGCAGGCCCACAATATGAAGTCGACGGAGGAGCTGCAGACCTACTTCAGCACCCGCGTCCTCGCCCTGGTGAAGCGGCACCATAAGCAGATGGTCGGCTGGGATGAGATCCTCAGCCCCGGCACTCCTAAGGACGCGATCATCCAGAGCTGGCGCGGCGTCGAATCACTCTCGGTTGCAGCCAAGCAGGGTAACCGTGGCATTCTCTCCGCGCCCTATTATCTCGACGGAATGAAGAGTGCCGAACGGATGTATCTCGACGATCCAATCCCCGACGGTTCCACCTTAACCACCGAACAGCAAAAGCTCATTCTCGGCGGCGAAGTCTGCATGTGGGCCGAGCAAATCACTCCGCAGACAGTCGACTCGCGGATGTGGCCGCGCACTGCCGCCCTTGCAGAGCGCTTCTGGTCGACTCGCGAGACGCGCGATGTTCCCGATATGTATCGGCGGCTTGCAGTTGAATCCATTCGACTGGATAGCCTTGGGCTCACGCACATCTCCGGACCACAGTCCGGGCTGCGGCAACTCGCCGGCAGCGAGGAAGGAAGCTCACAACTTGCAGTGCTCATCTCCGTACTCTCACCTGGTTCTCTTCATGAACGCTACAGCCAGCAGAAGACCTCGCAGCTCACCCCCATGGCCAATCCTGTCGACTACACGCGGCCGGATCCCCCAATCCGAGAAGAGCTTGTTCTGCTCGTCGAACAATATCTGCATAGCGCCTCGCCGACCGAGCACACGGCTGCGCGTCAGCAGCTTGCGAACCTCTTCCAATCATGGATTGCCACCGGACCAGTGCTGGACAGCCTTGCGGCCGAACAGCCCAAGCTGAATCAGCTCTCTCTTCGCCGCGCCCAACTGCCGAAACTCGGTCAGCTCGGCATCCAGTCCATCGACTCCATCGATTCCCACACCGCGCCAGCTTCTGCGTGGGTAGAGGAGCAAAGTACACTCCTCAAGGCGGCGGCTGAACATTCGGAACTAACTAACTTCGTCATTCTTCCACCGTTGCAACAACTCTTCGAGACTGCTGGAAAACAATAACCAAGCACAGATGCTGTGAATATAGTTAGGCCGAAAGAAGGTGCTCCTTTACTTCTTTCGGCCTAACTGTTTTCACGCGCAAATTTTGGGAATTCATTTCGGAACGGCAATGGCGCACAGCCCGAAACTCGCAATCAATTCCTGGGTGAGGCCGTCTTTATGGTCGTGATCGGCGGTGTCTGCAAATTGGGAACGCGTTGAATCTGGATGGAGTCCCCCGAACCAGTATCGATCTCGCGAGCAGCGCCCGCATCGATCGTCACGGCTCGAACAATATGAGGAACGAGCATGAAGACAATCTCCGTGTTGGCGACCTCAGTCTCTTGCGTGCTGAACATGTACTTTATTAGCGGCAGCTCTCCCAAACCAGGTGTCCCACTCACGTTGTGAGCGAGATTCTTCTGAACAAGGCCGGCCAGAATATTTACTTCGCCATCTTTGAGGCGAATAACCTGTTCTACCTTTTGTTGACTGATAACAGGTTCGGCTACACCGTCGATCGTGTCGGTGGAAGTCTGGGAGGACACCTCCACGGCTAGCTTTAGCGTCACATCGCGGTTCTGGTGAATTGTCGGGGTCATATCGACACTCACACCGACGTCTATGTAGGTGAACTGAGTCTGCACTGCTGATGTCGTTGTGGAAGTGGCAGTCGTATAGGACCCCGTGGCGGTGGGAATCTTCTCACCTATTTTCAAAGTGGCCCGCTGCCCATCGAGTGCCCGCAAGCTAGGATTCTGCAAAACACGCGTATCGGAGTCCGTAAGCAACAACTCTGCGGCCGCCTGACCTATGGAATAACTGTAGGACGAAGTACTGCCGATCTGATTAAGTGTCGCCGTAGAACTCGATGTAACCGTCAGAGAGGTGGGCAGAGAGATGCCAATATTTCGCACCTTATCGCGGCTGACTTCCATGACATAGACATCCACGAGAACTTCAGCTTTTGGAAGATCGAGACTAGCAATCAGACTCTTAGCGAGCATAATCTCGTCGGGAGTTCCCCGAACCACAATGGCATTCTGGCTCTGCACTGCAAACATCTTCACATTGGGCGTCAATACGTTTCGCAGAGTGGTAATGACATCGTTCAAGTCGGCCTGCTGTCCAACGTTCGTTAGATAGAACGTGCGCACTGCGAGCTGCTCCAATTGTGTTCGCTTGGCGTGGTTGTCGGGCGCAACGTAAATCGTGTTATGCGTGGAGGCCTTCCAGAAGCTGCCAGAGAGATCCCCGAGCACACGGAGTGCCTCCGTGAGCGTCGCCCCTTTCAGATCGATAGTGACTTTTTTTGCGGCAAATTCGGGGTCGATCAGCACGTTGAGCCCTGCAACTCGACCGATCGTTTGATACAGAGTGTTGCTTTCCTCCGTCATATGCAAGGTGATCGGCTCAGAGGAGATCGTGTCCAGATGAACCGGAGGGCCGGGCTTATCGAGATCGTCTGCGTTGGGGACATCGGGCTCTAAAGAAGGATGCTCCTTCTTATCCATCTCCGTTTTTGTTTTATCAATGTCCTGTTGCGCCACAACATCTCCGGGGTCAATCTCCAGCGCACGCAGGTACTCTACCAGCGCCTCTCTGGGATGGCCCTGTTGTTCGAGAGCTTCTCCATGATGTACATGCAATGCGGCGGCGGCCGACCGCACTCGTTCCATCGCCAGCTTGTAACGGATCTCTCCTGGGGATTTGCTGAGAGCCAGTCCATAGGCCTGATAGGCCGCTTCAAGGTCCTCTCGGGCTTCTGCGGACTCGCCCCTTTTGTAGAGAATTTTGGCCGACTGCGCCCGTGCAATTCCGGCATGAAATGCAGTGAAAAGCAATACGAGCGCTATACGGTTCCGGAACCTTGTGAACATATAAACTTCTTTCTCAAACGCGCACGTCTGCATTCGCGTTGACAAACGCGTATCCCAGCTATTTGATAAGCAGGCAAAGGACGAATGTGGGTTGCGCCTCCACGATTCCTCAGGTGTTTAGACGCGTAACTCTGGAATCTGCTTACGCCCCATGCGGCCTGAATATATTTAATTTAGCCAGGTACTAAATGAGATATTCCTACGTCTGAAATATTGAAGGAATATTTTGTGTGAGGCAAAAACTATCGATCTTTTTGTTGGCGGCTTCAGCGCTTGCTTCATGCACTTCGCTGGCGCAACGCGGATCGGATACCGAATGGAAATCACTACTTGAGACTCGTGCGGCTCCCCGGGCAACACACCTACTAAGAAGCATGCACATTAAAGGAGGCCCCGCCGAGCTACTAGTGAATGCGTTTGGAATGTATGGAATTCAAGTAATATTCGCGACCCCCCTTGAGGATGCAAAACCACATCGTGTCGATCTGGAAGACGCTGACCTGTCAACTGCAGGACAAGTATTAGGAGCTATGACACATTGCTTCTTTGTTCCCGTCGGCACCCATACGGTCCTTGCGGTGGCTGACGATAAGCAACACCGAACCCAGTACGAACATCTCGTAACGGCAACTTTTGAGGTTCCCAATTTAGAGAATTTGAGCACCGAAGAGCGAACATCCCTGGAAGCTCTTCTCGTTAGCCTATTCAATATTTCCAAGGTGGTGGTTCACCGCAATAGCGTAACTGTTCATGCGACGCCAGAGGCACTTTTTGAAATCCAGAGCATGCTTGCAACCCTCTACCGTCCTGCCCCTCAGGTGCTTCTGCAGATCAAAAGCTATATCGTGAGCCGGACACACAACCGAAACCTGGGAGTTGAACTTCCGCAAACAATCAAGATTTTCAACGTGCTAACAGAAGCGAATAGCCTGATCAGCAGTAACTCATCCGTCGTACAGGAGTTGATCTCCGCTGGCCTCGTAGCCTCCGGAGACACGCTGGGCATCGCCGAACTACTGATCGCAGCCGGATATGCAAGCGATTCGGTTCTCGGCAGCTCCTCCCTTTACTTCGGAGGAGGATTAACCGCGACCGGAGTGCAGTTTGACTCTATCTCCGCAAATGCCAGCCTCTCCGTATCTTCCGTTCAACAACTGGAAAGCGCGACACTCCATCTTGCGGACAACCAACCTGGAACATTTAAGGTGGGAGAGCACTATCCCATTCTGACCGCAACAACATTGGCTGTGGGCGCATCGACTAGTGCAACCAGCAGTTCGGCAACACCAAGCATTGAATACGCCGACTTAGGTCTTTTACTCGAAGCGAAGCCGCAGATCGTATCCGACAAAGAAGTTCTTCTTCATCTTCATGAGACCATCCGCTCTCTACAGGGAAGCAACCTCAACACTATCCCTATTCTGGATAATCAAGAATTCTCTTCCGATCTTTCCGTTGCGGCAGGAGTTACGACCGTAGTGGTAAGCAACTTGACCCGTACAGAAACTTTAGCAACGCAGGGCATAATCGATTCCATTACAACTAACTCCTCTCGAGACACAAACGATTCGGAGTTGGTCATCACCATTACACCCATCATTACCCGCTCAGCATCTCCTTAGCACACCTCTCACATCGAAGCGGCTAAGGCGCGCATCTTTGCTCTTCGTCCATACGTTAACCACAGCACGATGCCAAGCACTGCCCAAACAGTTCCAACGATGCGAGCCAGTGATCCTAGATTCATCCAAATAAAGAAGCAGACAGCGAATCCTAACAGCGAGATCAGGATTGGAAGCCACTGGGAGCCTCTTCCCTGCCGCCATCCAAGAACCGCGGAGGCGACATTGACTCCCATAAAGGCTAGCAAGGCTCCGTAGTTCAGCAACTCTGTTCCCAACTGATAACTGAAGATGAGGGCGCCGGCGAGGCAAATACCACCAATCATCAGAACGTTATTGCGAGGGATGCGGTTCTTGGGATGAACCGCTCCAAAGAATCGCTTGGGGATGGCTCCATCCTGCCCCATGGCAAGAAGCAGACGTGCTGCGCCTAGCTGCGATGCCATACCGGAACCAATGGTGGCAAGTAATAGCGCCCCGTTCACAATGGCGAAGACGATTGGGCCACCAGCACGCCCAGCGATGTGAACATAGGCTGTGTCTATATCTGGGAAAGCGGCTCCGCGAGGCCACACGAGTTGGCCAAGATATACCTCGATCGACGCCAGCACCCCAGTGATAAGACATGTGGCAACAATTGCGCGTGGAATATTGCGCTCCGGGCTTTTCGCCTCGTCCGTGAGCGTGGAGATGCCGTCGAAGCCTATATAGGTAAGCACTGCGATCGACGTTCCTCGAAACAGTGCCGATGAAGAGAACGTGGACCGGTCATAGAACGGAACTGTGTAAAACGACACAGGCTGGTGCGGAAGGTGCAGGAGATAGCGCAGGAATGAGATCACTACCAGCACGATTACAACACCCAGAGCCGCAGCCATCATCGTGTTTATTCTTGCAGAGGTCTCGACGCCATTCAGGTTCAGCAACGTAAAGAGGGCTGCGAAAAAAATGGCCCATACGATGTACGGGACTTCCGGCAGAAAATTCTGTGCGGCCTTACTGGACCAGATGGTGCAAATCAGCGGGTTGAGGATGTAGTCCATCGCCATACACCAGCCGGTAAGGTATCCGAGGCTAGGATGCAGCTCGCGGCTTACGTACATAAACGCCGAGCCACCTTGCGGATACATACGCGCCATGCGGCCATAGCTGATGGAGGTGAACAGCATGGCCACCATCGCACACAAAATAGCTGCCACTACGTGCCCGTGCGCCTCGTTGTAAATGACACCGAAGCTCGGCATGGGAGCCGTGGGTTGAATGAGAATGATGCCGTAGAGGATTAAGTCCCAGTAGCCAAGACCGCGTTTGAGCGTTACCTTACTGGTGTTTACTGCAGACTCGGCAGTGATCATGATCCCTCAGTGGACGGTCGTGCAACATAAGAATTTGGGCTGTTATGAAGAAGTAGATAGAACACTCTGCTTCGTCACAACAGCCCAGATCTAGTTCAAGGTTAGAAGTTATATTTCAGAGCCACCTGGAGGATACGCTTTTCACCTGCACCCAGGATGACCCCTGTACTACCGTCGCCCTGCGTGGTGTCCAGATTGTCATAGTTCGTATGGTTGAACGCGTTGAACGCCTCGGCGCGAAACTGGAACATCTGGTCCCCATACACTTTGATGTTCTTGAGCAGGGCCAGATCCCAGCGTTCGGCTCCCGGCCCCAGAATGGTGCCGCGTGGCGCATTGCCAGGCCGGAACTGATTCGACGGTACGTCCGTGAAAGCGGATGTGTTGTACCAGGAGGCGATGGTATGAGGAGCATGGCGGTTCGGATTGCCAGTCTGATCCGGACGAGGGAAGTTCGGAGCGGTCGCAGAGGTAAACACACCTAGCCCGCCTGGATCGTCATTCGAATTGCCAATAGCACTAAACCAGTGTCCAGATTGCAGTTGGACAATGCCGGAGAACTCCCAACCGCCAACTACACGCCCCACCAGCCCCTTTTGTTCCGCAAAGAATGGCAATTCATAGACCCAGTTTGCATTGAACACATTGCGACGGTCGAAGCGAGAGGGACCATATTCGGCCCTCAGGTTATAGCTATTCTGCGGGACTGGAAGGTTGCCGCCTGCCTGGTCGGGGCGATCAGTCAAGGATTTCGACCAAGTGTAGTTGGCACTTACCTGAGAGCCTCCCTTGAAGCGCTTTTGCAGACTGCTCTGTAACGAGTTGTAGTTCGAACTGAATATTGGCTCGTAGATATCGATCGGCCCATAGCCCTGGTAGGGACGGATAATATTGAGCAGGTTTTCGCTACCGGCGTTCATATGCTGAAGCCCGACAGGTGGCGTGGCGGTCGGATCATATCCGAGGCCAGTCTCGATCGTCGCATTATTGACATAGGCACCAGGCAGCGGTTGATTGATGTCCACCTGCGAAAGCTGATGGGTACCCTTCGACCCGTAGTAGCCTACGTCAAGAATAATGTCGTAAGGGATCTCACGCTGAATATCGAGATCCCACTGTTGCGCATAAGGCTGGTGCCAATCTGTCGACACACCGCCCACGGATTGCACGCTGTTATTGGATGTAGTGCCGGCGCCGGGATTATTGAAGGTACCACCAGAGATAGTCGTGTTGCCCACGAACGGCGGATTGATGAACTCGCTATTTTCCAGGAATCCAACACCAGGCGAATCCAGGAAGATTCCATAGCCACCGCGAATTGCCGTCTTTCCGTTGTTCCAGGGATCGAAGGAGAAACCAAAACGTGGCTGGTATCCGTTGTGAAACTGTGGCGCAACAGCAGTGCTGTAGGGCGAGTTATGCGCCCCATTTCCGCTGCCTCCAATGATCATGCCGTTCAGTGGATCGTAGTTGGGGGTTACGACAACATTGCCACTGTCATCGATTGCTGGAGCATTCGTAGCGTTGTAACGCGTAGGAGCAAAGTTGGTTGCTCGCCCATTACCATCTGTTGGCTGGCGGAATATCGAATACCGCAACCCATAGCTCACAGTCAGGTTCGGTATTGGCTTATACGCATCCTGGCCATAAAACTCCAGTTGATTCTGGAAGATGACCGCCCGGAAGTCGTTTGCCAACTGCGTGAACTGGGAGGGCTGCCCCAAGAGGAACATTGCAAACTCCTGTTCGAATTCAGCCTTTGGATTCGTGTTTGGATCTGTGTATGGGGTATAGGAAAAGTTAAAAGTTCCCGCATTGTTGCCGCCCGAATTCTCGGACTTCTCGTAGTGGTTGTAGGAGAAGCCGAACTTCAGGCTGTGTTTGCCCACAGTCTTTGTCAGATTATCGAAGATCGCGTTATTTTTATTGAAATCCCCATACGAACCAAAACCAAAGAAGCTTGCATTGGAAACGCCATAACCGATGCTTGGGATGCGGTTAAGCGTCTGCACGAAGGGCAGTGTAATAGCGCCCACCACATCTGGGGAGTTGGTCGCAGCGAGTTGACCTGAGTTATGACTCTTGATCGCACCAGATGACCACGCATACTCCACTTCATTGACCAGGGTCGGAGTAACGATCCATGTCAGATTGGCGGCCACGTTCTGCCCTGGTGAGTCTGTGGAAGTCTGCGTAACGTTTGGTAACGGATTGCCGTTGAACAGGCCACCGCCTTCGACCGTCGGAATCGAATCCTGCATGTAGCGTACGAACCCGGAGAGCTTCGAGTTAAAAGTGTGGTCGATGCGGCCGATCTCCTGCTGGAAGTTAAAGACGTTCCCCTCGTTCGCGAAGAGAAGGTCCGTGGTTGGGTCGGACGGCAACGGCAGGTGTGAATATACGTCTTTGAGATACGCAGCCGCAGCAGGGTTGATACTGCTTATATTCGTAATCACCTGCCCCGGGCAGAGTCCGGTACCCGTTGGATTAACATTACAAACCGGATCTTCAAAATTTCCTGCCCGCTCATTGGCGTCGGGCACCACTCCTGTTACCGGATTCTGTTGTATTACGCGGCGCAGCTCCTCGGAGTAGAAAAAAAATGTCTTATTACGCTCCGTGTTATAGACATGAGGAATGAAGACTGGACCGCCGAGTGTCCAGCCAAAGTCGTGATAACGGAAGGCCGTGCGGGCAGCAACGGGTGATTGTTGTTTGTTGCCCCAGTCATTGGCGTCGAGTACGTTATTGCGGAAAAACTCGTAGGCGCCGCCGTGGAACTTCGATTTTCCGGAGCGCGTAATGACGTTAATGACACCACCGGCGCTACGGCCATATTCAGCGCTGTAGTTACCACGCAGGACTTTGAATTCGTCAATGGCATCGACGCTGGGATAGTTCAGCAGAGAAAAGTTGCCACCGCGATCGACGTTGTCTGCGCCATCGACTGTCCAGCTATTGGACGAGCCGAAGCTGCCATTCAGCGAAAACGCCGTCTCGTTCGTGTTGCCGTTTGGAGCGCTGACGCCGGCATAGAGTGCATCGCCGATATCGGCGCTGACACCAGGCATCAACTGCACCATTTCTTCGTAGTTGCGACTTTGCAGAGCCAGCTCCCGAACCTGAGTGCCGGTGATCAGCCCCGTCGCCGCATCAGAGTCAGAGTTCACCTGGAGAGCATTGGCCTCCACCGTTACCGTTTCAGAATCGCTTCCCACTTCAAGCACGACAGCCACACTGCGCCTGTCATTGACGTTCAGGATGATGTCCGTCTGTGTTGTCTTCTTGAAACCGGGAGTCTCGACCGTAACCGAATAGTGTCCAATCGGGAGCAGAGGCGCGGAGTATTCGCCGTCTTTGCTCGTCTTCACCGTGCGCTCCACAGCATTGCGATCCGTGTTTTTGATCGTCACCTTGGCTCCGGGCACTACGGCGCCGGAACTATCAGTCACTATGCCCAGGATTGTGCCTGTGACTTCCTGACCGACCAACGGATGAGAACAGGTTGCTAGCAGGAGTGCAAGAAGGAACATCCCACAACCAAAACGACGTGCTGTACATCTTGACAATGTGGCAAGCGACATACGATCTCCATAAATCCGCAAAGTTGTCGTGACAGACTTGCTATTCTGCTTCGTCGATCAAAAGATCTCCGCATAGGCGGGATATTAAATCGATTGAATATAAGTTAATATGTGTAGATATCTTGTCCCGCGAGGAATGTCAAGAAAGAAATATTCAGCTGGGTCTTGCAGTCGAATCGCGCAACACCAGCGATGGAGGCAGAAGTTGAAGATCCGGCGTGACTTCGCGCGACTCGTCCGCCTCTCGCAAGACATCGAGCACACGTCGGGTAGCCAGACTTCCCATCTCTTCCATCGGCTGGCGGATTGTGGTGAGGCCGGGCGTACTTAGGGCGGCCAGCGGCACATCGTCGAAGCCGATAACGGAGCAATCCTGCGGGGCCGAACGGCCCGTACGCGCCAAAGCCCGTACCGCACCTAGCGCCGTCAAATCGTCAAAGGCCACGAGCCCCGTGAACTTTAGCCTTGAGCGAATCAACTCTTCAGTAAGCTGCACGCCACCTTCAAATCCCGAGATAGGGTCTAGCGTGTCAGAAAGTTGACGGATTCGACGCGGATCGAGCCGTAACCCATGCTCTGCCGCGAAACGCTGCATCCCGTTCCAGCGAAGTTGACTATCGCTCAGCTTCGCCGGTCCACGAATGACGGCGATTTGCCGGTGACCAAATTCGTAAAGATGCTTCATGGCCTCATAGCCGCCTGCCTCGTTGTCTACAGTGACGGAGCCAATATGCTTCTTCGACACGTCCTGCCCCACTACTACGAGGGGCATCTTCTTTTCCCTCAGTCCTGCGAGTGATTTCCCCTCGTCGAAAAGCCAGTTCGCCACCACGATCAGTGCCTCTACGCGGCGCTCCATCAACAAGTCGAGATAGCGCTCAAACTGCTTCCGTTCATGATGTGCGTCCATCAGGATAGGCAAATACGGCGTTGGATGAAGCGTTTTCTCGATGCCCTTTAAAATGAATACGCAGAATGGATCGGAGATATCGAATACCAACACACCGATGGTGTTGCTGTGGCGGCTGCGCAAGGAGCGCGCGAAGATATCCGGGCGATAGCCCAGCGCTTGAGCGGTCTTACGAATCCGCTCCTTTGTCAGCGCCGCAACGTAGCGAGAAAGCGGGGCTTCGCTCAACACGATGGAAACAGTGGACGGCGAGAAGCCGCTTTTACGCGCGACATCGACAAGGGTGACACGTGCCGATTTAGATTTGCGTTCCGGCATCTCTTTAAACCCACCTTCAAAACAATGTGTTATCGATTATGCACGTTCTAAACGATTCCCCATAGTAAATAGAGAACCACCTTCATGAACTTCGTACAGCCTCGCGAGGGTCAATTCTATTAAAACGATTGAATATCCTGTCAACACCTGTGTATAACAGATTCGACCATGCCGAACCAATCTTTATTCTCGATGGCCTCTACGAGTCGCTCCTTTTGTCGAAACGGCCTTCTGCTAACCGCGTTCGGCCTGACGACATTGCGACTACTCGACGCGCAGACCGTTCTTGTGGATATCACCCCGGGCCACGCGGTCAATCATTTCGTCCCCAGGGAATCGATCGGCTCAGGCGTCGATCGCATCCCCGTCGAGTCTATCGATAGGGACTTCACGAAAACCACTTTGGACCAGGTCTTTGCGGCCGGATGGCAGCCAGTCACCTACCGCCAGAATACCGACCTTGCCGTCGAAGCCTGGCACTGGAACCCTGAGGGCACGTGGAGCGATCCTGCCGGCAAAGGCTACTTCACCGGCTCCGTCAACTCGACCAAATTCATTCGCTACTCTTTTGGCTATGCGCTCCCGCATCGCGGGGTGACACGCAACGACGGCACCGGCAACACAGGCTATTCACGGCTGACTGACGGCGATGAAAGCACCTACTGGAAGAGCAATCCCTATCTTACGAGCCACTTTACGGGAGAAAGCGACGCACTTCACCCGCAATGGGTCATCCTCGATCTGGCGAATGACACGCTCATCGACACACTGAAGATTGTGTGGGCCGAGCCCTACGCGAAAAACTATCTCATCCAATACTGGACCGGCGCCGGCACCGACCCTATTCACGCCCCCAAGCGAGGCGTTTGGAATACATTTTCCCAAGGCGAGATCACCGACGGCGCAGGAGGCACGGGGCTACTGAATCTGACCCAGGCGCCGACAGCCGTTCGTTACATCCGCATTTGGATGACGCAGTCCTCGAACACCTGTGATGATCACGGCGCTAGCGATATACGTAACTGCGTCGGTTACGCAATTCACGAGCTTTACCTTGGAACCACCTCGAGTGACGGTGTGTTTCACGACGTCCTCCGTCACACTGCAGATCAGGAGCAGACCGCAACCTTCAGTTCCTCGGTCGATCCCTGGCACACTCCGGACAGCCATGTGAATAGCAAGGAAGCGCAGGTTGGTTTCGACCTCTTCTTTCAGAGCGGCATCACACAGAGCCTGCCCGCGATGATGCCTATCGCGATGCTGTATGACACTCCCGACGACGCTGCGGCTGAGATTCGATATCTCGAGAGTCACAAATATCCCATTTCGACCGTCGAGATGGGTGAGGAAGCGGACGGCCAATATATGCTGCCCGAGGACTATGCCGCACTTTACCTGCAATATGCCACGGCGCTTCACAAGGTCGATCCGACCCTCAGGCTTGGGGGGCCATCTTTTCAAGGTTCCACTCAGGACATCGAAGTCTGGCCCGATGCGCAGGGAAGAACCTCATGGCTTGGCCGCTTTCTGGACTATCTCAAGCAACACGAACGCCTGAAAGACCTACAGTTCTTCTCCTTCGAGCACTATCCCTACGATCCATGCCGGATCAGCTGGGCCAGTCTTTACGAAGAGCCCGGACTTATCGGCCACATCATGAAGGTCTGGCGCGACGATGGCCTGCAGCCTGAGCTGCCTATTTATCTCACCGAATCGAATCTTTCCTCAGCTACCAGCGAGACTTACATGGATATCTTTGGTGGTCTCTGGCTGGCCGATTACATCGGTTCGTATCTCAGCACCGGGGGCAACCAAGTCTACTACTTTCATTACCTACCGCTCGCAATGGAACGTGGCTGCAATGACTCCCCAGGCACTTTTGGCATGTTCAAGGTCGGGTCCGAGAATCAAATCGAACAACCGCTCTCTCAGTTCTTCGCCAGCCAGATGATTAACCGCGAATGGCTCCAGCATGACGGTGGCACACATACGCTCTTCCCTGCTGTCGCCGATATTGACGACGGTGCTGGACACCAAATTGTGACGGCTTATGCGGTAGAACGGCCCGATGGAGAATGGTCCGTCATGCTGATCAATAAAGACCAACACACCAGCCATAGCCTGAACCTCGTATTTCAAAACATGCAAAGCAAGGGCGAGAGCTACTTCACAGGACGGGTTCACGAAGCTGTTTTTGGCAGTGGGCAATATCACTGGAATACCGTGCAGCGCGATTTCAATGCTCATCTACCATTGGCCATCAACACACCGGCAAGCCTCACGACAGGGGATCACGCGGATCCAGATGGTCCCATCGCGACGCGTGAGCTGGAGACGAACAAAGCCACAAAATACGAATTGCCACCGGCTTCCATCATCGTCATTCGAGGCAAACTCGCGAGCAAGTAGTACAGGTTTGGTCGGCATCATCATGCCAACCAAACCTGTACCAACGATGAAAGATCTAACTACCTCGATGCGATTAGGGAGCGATCCGAGGGCTATTCTCGACTGGTCCCTTCGCTTACGAAAAGCCCCGGACGAGCACTTACAGTATCGAGGGCCAAGCGAACAGCTCCCATCAGTTGTGCATCTGTTCCCAAAGCACTGCGCATCAGTTGCGGCTCGCTTCGCATATTCAACTGCCCCAACATTTTTTGCGTCTCGCTGCAGAGTGCCGGGTGCATACCTACACCTCCGCCCAGGACAAAGAGAGGGCAGTTCAGCACTAGAGCCATGTTATAGATTGCATACGACAACATACGAGCAGTTTGCTCGAGGATGGTCTGTGCGAGTGAATCTCCAGCAAGCGCATGGTCGAAGATCTGTGTTGCAGTCAGGTCCTTCGACAGTGCAGTACCGTTAGCACTCCAGAGTTTCTGCCATTGCGTCTTGATGCCTTCCCCTCCAATGATGTTCTCGAGGGCTCCGGGTTCACCGTGATTCCCAGGAATGGTGGGTGTGCCAGGCACAAGCATGTAACCAATTTCGCCAGCAGACCAATCTCTTCCACGATAGGAACTGCCGTTCAATATGACGCTTGCACCGATGCCAGTTCCAATCGCGAGAAACACGAAATCTCGTGCTCCTTTTGCGGCGCCAGTCCAGCTTTCTCCAAGGGCAGCAAGGTTTACGTCGTTGTCCACAGCAGCCGGAGCATTAAATGCGTCTTCAAGCAGCGCGCGCAGAGGAACGTCTCGCCAGCCCATGAGATATGAGGTTGCGATCACGATTCCTGCCTCGACGTCCGTAATACCGGGCGCACCGGCGGCAACTGCCTTCAATGCGTGGCGCGGCGCGGAAACCTGCTCTAGAAGGGATTCCACACCGTTTTTAACGAGCGTGATGACCGCACCTGCATCGCGGACGCCGACAGTCGAAGAACCCCACTTCGCTATAACGACACCAGACGTGTCGGCCAGCGCCAGGCGCAGATTGGTTGCTCCGAGGTCTATCCCGACGACGTAGCCGGTATCCTCCGTTGCTACGGAGTTCTGCTTTACGGAGGTGGGGCTGTGGATCTGTCGTTGCGTCATTCCTGAAGTGGCCTCTTGTAAACGGTTTTGCATGATCAAGGTTTCTCTTGCGTGGTTCTTTTATGACGCAATTGCATTGTGTCCGGAACTGATGCTCTCCAGCTCACGCCCCTTTGTTTCCGGGACGATGAAGCGTACAAAAAGCAGCGTAACTATACAGAACAGTCCGTAGATGACGAAAGTAAATGTATTGCCCGCGGTTTTGATGAGAGATAGAAATGTAATCGAGACTACAAAATTGGCGGCTCCGGAGCCGAGCGATGCCGCGGCAACACCACGACCACGTAACTGTAGTGGAAAGACCTCGGAGACAAGAATCCAGGCGATAGGTCCCATGCTAAACGCGAAGCAGGTGATGTAGACCATCAGGCAGATGGTCGCAATGACACCGGGCAATGCCCCGAACGCCGCCGGATTGTGAAACGAATACGCGAGCAAAAAGAGCGAGACGGTCATGCCGCTGACACCCGCGTAGAGCAGAGGCTTGCGTCCCACTCGATCAACCAGCACCAGAGCAATGATCGTGGCCAGCACATTGGTTATAGCGACCAACAGAGTGGCGAAGATTGCGCTCCTGTTCGATGTAATACCGGCGAGAGCAAATATCTGCGGCCCGTAATAGATGATGGTGTTGATACCTGTAACTTGCTGCAGAACTGTGAAACCAACCGCGATCAAGAGATAGAAGCGAACGGCGGGACTCCAGAGTGCGCTCCAGCGTTTTTCTACCTTGAGTTGCAAGGCGGAGCTAATATCTTCAATCAACAGCCTGGCACCAGTTTCATCTGTAAAGGCGCTGAGCACAGAGCGAGCTTCAGCGATCCGATTCTGCGCAAAGAGCCAGCGGGGGCTCTCTGGGAGAGTGAGGAGCAGGACGACGAACAGGACTGCCGGCACAGCTCCAAGGCCAAACATCAGCCGCCACGCGTGTTCTCCAGCCAGCCAATAACCGACCAAATCGGCCAGCGCGATGCCTAACGTAAGCGCGAACTGGTAGAGCCCGATAAGAGTTCCACGTGACTGTGGAGGTGCCAACTCGGAGATATAGACGGGAGCGGTGACCGAGGTAAAGCCAATAGCGACTCCCAGAAACGCCCGAGCTACGATCAGTGTGGCTACATTCGGCGATGCAGGAGCAAGGAGTGAAGCGACAAGGAAGATCCCGCCACCCCAGAGCAGCGTGGCACGTCGGCCAATGCGATCCGCAATGCTGCCTCCCGCGAGTGCGCCGAACATAGCGCCGATAAGCACCACGCTCGTCACGACCTCTTCCATGCTCGTGGAAAGCGAGAACGATTCGCGCACAAAGATCAATGCAGCGGCGATGATGCCCATGTCAAAACCGTAGAGGATTCCTCCCAGTCCGGCGATAAAGGACACTTTCCAGATAAAACTTCGACGGATCTGTGTTTGTACAGCGATTCCTATATCGGACAAGGTTTCCTCTTCGTTAGCAAAGATACTTGTACTACTGTTCCATCACACCGTATTGAAACCGAGGTGGCAGCCGACATCCAGTTCTTTCCACCATGCCTAGAGTGAGCGCTTGCGGTACCAGAAGTGAGGTAATACCCTCCCACGGCTCAGGCACCGGATCAATCCGGACCGGAAACAACTGGTCAGTCGCCTCATGCTCTTCCGTAGCAACAAGGACAACCTTACCGCCGCGACGATTGCACTCCTTTGCGAGTTTGATCCCGAGTTCTGCGACTCGCCCCAGAGCGAAGATGATCGCCACGTGGGATGCGTCCACATCCAGATTGGGACCATGCCGAAATCCCGCGCCGGTATGCGCCGCAGCCCTATGACCGCTCATCTCGCGAATACAGAGTGCGCTCATAATGGCGCCACCATAGGCCGCTCCTCGGCCGATAATCTCCGTATTGGCTGCGCCACGGCAGAACGCTTCCAGTTCACCTCGGAGCGCGAAGACGGGATCGAGATTTGCCGCAAAGATCTCGGCCGCATGCTCGGCCTCTTCCTCCCAGGGACGTCCAAGAATTTCGGAAGCAAGAATGATGGAAGCCGCCGTGGCATTGGTGTAGGTCTTCGTCGCGTTACCGTACTCTGGGCCGGCCAGAATTGGGAGTCTATTTTGAGCCAACTTCCAGCAGGTACTTGCGGGGTTGTTGCAGATTAGGCCAAGTGCCCTTTCGCCGCCCAGCTTGAAGAGCTCGACCAACTCTGCACTCTCACCGGATGTGGTGAGAAGCACGGACAATGCCGCATCATCCCACGTCGGTCGCGCATAGTGCAGCCACTCGCCTGCGTCTACTGAAAACGAAGACCTTCCATGTGTCTCAAGGAGAACTGATCCGCTGATGGAAGAGCAGAAGGAAGCGCCCATACCTATAAAGAGAATTGGCCCCTTCTTCGCTGCCAAATCGCGGAACTTCCTCAACTCGGCACGAAGTGCGGGATCGCCACGATAAGCCTGGATCAGGTCGCGGAGCCGATGAGGCTGATCCCGGCACTCGATCTCGAGTATCTGTGTGCCGTTGGCCGCGAGTAGTTCCTTAGAGGGCTCAACGCCAGCGATCCAGCGTGGTACCTGTTGATTCACTTCTCCCATTTCATTCCTCAATCCAAAAACTCGCCACAGGCAGGTTCTATTCTTCCTGAATGCAGGAGAACAGCTGGCATGATCCAAGACGGATGTCACCAACCGCCCTGGGTGGCACTACCAAAATGCTGACAATACACGGGAGACCGAGACGGATGTCATGAAACAGAGCCGCAAAATGCTTCATCCCGGATATCGGATCCATATACTTCCTAATGGTTATTTAGTATCCTTCGTAAGGAAGCATAAAGCAAGAGCTTCTTTGCACAAGGACAGTTTGTGAAGGAAGACATCAGCTACACAATTTCCGGATGACTGTGCGTCATGACTGGCATATAGTAACCCTGAGAACTATATTCTCCCCGGAACTAAGTGAAGAAAAAGTCGATTCCAATTGGTAGACCTTCCGTCCTGCGCCATGCGAATGCGCACAGCATCCTAAAGCTCCTCCGCGAATGCGGTTCGTGCTCCAGGGCAGACCTTGTCCGCGCCTCCAATCTAAGTGCTCCGACTGTCACCAATGTGGTCAAAGATCTGCTGTCAGAGGGCCTTGTCGAGCCACTGGGAGAGGGAGAATCCAATGGAGGACGTCCCCCGGACATGATCCGCTTCAGAGCGGAGCGGGGCTGCCTGCTTGCCGTGGAGATCTCTGCAGAGAGCATTTTGCTTCTCCTCACGGACCTGAATGGCAGCGAACTCGAAACGCAAAAAATCTTGCTGGCAAAACGGAAGACCACTCCTGACGCCATCTGCGGCTATATCGGGGAAGAGCTGAAAGTTCTTCTCCGGAAGCAGAAAAAGACCCGGGGACAGTTGCTGGCGGTGGTGGTTGGTGTACCAGCGATCACAAATGTCGAAGAGGGCAGCGTCCTGTCGATCAGCACGCTGGAGGGCTGGCGCTCCGTGCCTTTGCGCGCCATGCTCAGTAAGATAGCCAATTGCCTGGTCATTGTGGAAAACGATATGAATCTGGCCGCCCTGGGCGAGCATTATTGTGGAGCCGCGCAGGCCGAGAAAAACTTCGTTTTCATGAAAATCGGCACAAATGTTGGCGCAGGCGTCTTCCTGAGCGGCAGAATTCATCATGGCTCGCAATGGTCTGCCGGTGAAATAGCCTATCTCCGCCTGCCTTCCATCTCGCGTAGACAGCCAACCATCCACGAGTTCGGTGAATTGGAGATGGTGCTAACAAGTTCGGGAATCCTGAAGAGCTGGCAAGAGGAGAGCGGGAAGGCTTCCAGGACCGGCAGAGAGATAGACGCGGTGGGTATCCTAAATCTGGCCCAGGCTGGGGATGTCCGCGCGGAAAAGATCGTCCGTCAGCGTGCAGAGATTGTGGCGGACATTATCGTGAATCTGTCGCTTATTCTGAACCCCGGCTTGATTCTCCTGGGCGGCGAAATCGGCAGCCACCCTGCATTGATCGATTTAGTGCGGAAACAGCTGGAAGGCGACGAATTCGCCGTCACTAAGGTCGGCGCCAGCGCCCCAGGCAATCGCGCCGTACTGTGGGGTGCTATTTCTCTAGCCCTGGATGCAATCCCCGGAGTTCTGCTTCCACAGCCTGCCATCTGAATCCAGGCCTAAATCGAAGAGGCTGATCATAGATAGCAGGTGCCAGGGAATTATCTCTTTCCGCTATTTTTGACAGCCTGTTTTATTATGTGGTCAACTTGCTGGCATGGCGACTTTGTTAGAGAACGTTATAAACCGCTAGCCATAAAGGAATAGGCAAAGGTGACCCCTTGATGACGACGCGCAGGAGTTTTGTGAAGTTTGCCGCGGTTACCGGCCTGGTCAGCACCGCCGCTCCACTTTTTGCGCTCAGCCGGCTCAATATTGGGATAGGCACGTATAGCTATCACGGTCTTTCTGTCGACGACATGATTATTCAACTGAACGCGCTGCACATTCGCGAGATAGAGATGTCGCGCGGCGAGTTCATGCTGATGAATCATCCACAGGATCAGTTGTTCCGCACGACACGAGAGAAGCTGGATCGCACGGGTATTCGTTGCGTGTCGTACTACTCCGCTACGCTTAAAGATGACCAGGATATTGAAAATGCGGTTCGTTTCGCGAAGCTGCTGGGTTGCAGCAATATCACCGGCGATGCGACTGGAAGCATGCTGAACCGAATCGATCAGCGCCTGACGCAAGAGGGGCTGACTTTCGGCATTCACAACCATTTCTTCCCAAATGTTAAGTTCGCATACGAGAGCCCGGAGGATGTGCTGAATGCCCTTTCGACGTTGTCTCCCACCATGGGAGCGACGGCGGATACCGGCCATTTCGCATCCTGTGGCTATGACCCGGCCGATGCCATTCGCAAGCTCGCACCTCGCCTGCGGATGGTGCATTTGAAAGATGTTAGAGCAAAAGGCGGTGAAGTAAACGTGCTGTTAGGCACCGGGGCCGCAAGAATTCCAGAAGTCATGCAGGAACTGCACCGCCAAAATTTCCGCGGTTTGCTTGCCGTCGAGTACGAAAAAGAGGGTGACGTCGATCAGGATATGGTGCAGGAAATTACCTTTGCGAGAAAACTCGCGTAACCGCGGTTCATCGTGGGCCGCTGCAGGGAGAAATACGATGCAGAAGCTGTTTACCTTTGCCCTGGTCCTATTGATGGCGCTGACCCTCCACGGAGAGACGCCACACCCCATTCTTTCTCTGGGTTCGCCTGCGCCGAATTTTGCTCTCCCGGGGGTAGATGGGAAAACCCACCAGCTGAGCGACTATGCGAGCAGCCCTGTTCTTGTCGTGGTTTTTACCTGCGACCATTGCCCGATTGCTCAGATGTATGAGCACCGCATCGAACAACTCTATGAAGATTATGGGAAGCGTGGCGTGGCGGTCGTTGCGATCCAGGGCAACGATCCGAAGGCGACGACCATCGAGGAACTCGATTCTTCCGATGCCGGCGATACGCTGAATGAGATGAAAGTCCGCGTGCAGTACAAGCATCTCCACTACCCCTATCTGTACGATGGCGCAACCCAGTCTGTGACCCGTGCCTACGGTCCGCAGGCCACACCACATGTGTTCATCTTCGATAAGGATCGCCACCTTCGCTATGAAGGCCGTATGGATAACAGCTATCGCACTGAGATGGTGAAGACACAGGACGCGCGCAATGCGATTGATGCGCTACTCGTCAATAAGCCGGTTCCGGTAACGCACACAGGTGTCTTCGGGTGCTCAACGAAGTGGCAGGAGAAGGAATCGCTCCGTGAGGCATACGATCAAAAGCTGGAAGCGCAACCTGTCAGTGTGGACCTTGTGGACACTCAGGGCCTGAAGAAACTACGTGCCAATGCAGGTGACAATTTCACGCTGGTGAGCTTTTGGGCCACATGGTGCGGCTCTTGTGTGGCAGAGTTCTCTGATTTACAGGATACGTTCCGCATGTATAGCGACCGCGGCTTCAATCTGGTGACCGTATCTGCGAATATGCCGGATGAGAAGCCAAGCGTCCTTCGACTTCTTCAGAAAAAACATGCCACAAGCCGCAACCTGCTGTTTGGTTCTGACGATACAGCTGCTCTGCAAGCAGCGTTCGATCCTAAGTGGCAGTCTGCCGTGCCCTACACGGTACTGCTTGGTCCCAATGGCAAAGTTCTCTATAAAACACTTGGCTCGGTCGACATACTGGAGCTGCGCCGGAAACTCCTGGCAGCAATGCCCTCCGACTATATTGGATTCAATCAGTACTGGACGAATCCGTAGAGCAACATCGCTGACCCCATCGTCTATTGTGGGTCAGCAATAAGCGGGCCAGCTCAGTACGTGAGCTGGCCTGTTTTCCGTAGTCGTCAAATCACTTCCCCAGGAATAGAGCCTTGAGTTTATACAGTGAAATAAAAAGATCGATGGTGGCAGCCCTCTTGTTGAGTGCTGTATTGCCTTGTGGCGCAGCAGAGCTGAACCTTATGCCCTGGCCTTCGCATGTGGCGCAGCAAGAGGGCTTTCTTGTTCTGGGACATACTCCGCAAATCGAACTTACCGGTGGAGACGAGCGGGTTAACCACGCACTGACGCGGTTCCTGCAGAACCTGTCTCTGCGTACCGGAGTTCCTTTCGATCATCACTTTTCTGGAGCTCCGGCTGGACCGCACTTTGTTATCCGCTGTGGGGGTCCGGGCCTACGTGTTCAGGCTCTGGAGGAGGACGAGAGCTATCATCTGGCTATCGACCAGAGAGGCATTGAACTGACAGCTGCAAATCCTCTGGGGATTATGCATGGACTGGAGACCGTGCAACAGCTGATTGAACCGAAACCACAGAGCTGGGTTCTTCCTGTCCTGCAAATTGACGACGCCCCTCGCTTTGCCTGGCGTGGCCTGATGATCGATGTATCACGGCATTTCATGCCGCTCGAAGCCATTGAGCGAAATATCGACGGAATGGCTGCGGTCAAGCTGAACGTTTTGCATCTGCACCTCTCCGACGATGAAGGATTCCGTGTAGAGAGCAAAAGCACTCCCAAACTGACGGCTCTTGCCTCCGATGGGCTTTTCTATACGCAGGACCAAGTACGTGAGTTGATCGCGTATGCACGCGATCGTGGCGTGCGTGTGATTCCAGAGTTTGACGTGCCCGGTCATGCGGTGAGCTGGCTGGTCGCCTATCCTCTCCTGGCCTCTGGCCCCGCGCCCCAGGGACTGGTTCGATCAGAGTATGACACCGTACGCCCACCCTTTGACCCCACGCAGGAAGCGACCTATGAATTGCTCGACACTGTCTTTGGTGAAATGGAGAGGCTTTTCCCCGACCAGTATTTTCATATCGGCGGCGATGAGGTAGATGGCAAGTATTGGGACAACGACGCATCTATCCAGACATGGATGCGCGTACACAATATCAAAGACAACCACGCCCTGCAGACGTACTTTACAAAACGCGTGCAGGAGATCGTCCGCAGGCACGGTAAGGAGATGGAAGGATGGGATGAGATTCTGGATGGAGGCCTACCAAAGGATTCACTTATTCAATCCTGGCGCGGCGCGGGGTCGCTGGCGGATGCTGCGAGGATGGGTTACAGGACGGTACTGTCGGCGGGCTACTATCTCGACCTGATGTATCCCGCATCCCAGCACTATGCGGTTGATCCCTTATCAGGCAAAAGTGCATTCCTCTCCGCAGAACAGAAGTCGAACATCATTGGTGGAGAAGCCGCACAATGGGCAGAGTACGTTACACCGGAGAACCTAGATAACCGGCTCTGGCCCCGGCTCGGAGCCATCGCTGAACGTCTATGGTCTCCAGCATCGGTAACCGATGTTACCTCCATGTATCGCCGCCTGGCTGTGCTCAATCGCAATCTGGAGTGGCTCGGCCTGGAACACCAGACGAGCAGCCGCAGAATGCTGGGTCGCATTGAAGGCGATGATATGCCACCCCAATTACTGGAAACACTGGCTATTGCCGTCGAACCGGTCAAGGAATATGATCGCGAAAAAACACAGGGATATGATGGCGAGGCCCCGCTGAATCACTTGGTGGACGCGGTCTCACCGGAGAGTGATTCGGCGAGACGGATCAATGCACTAGCGCAGCGTGCAGTTTACGATCCGTCTGCGCGACCGGAGTTGCGGAAGTGGTTTATCCAATGGCGCGATAACGACGCACTATTGGAGCCTTACCTGGCCGTCTCCATGCTGCGTCAACGGCTGGTTCCACTGTCGCAGAGCCTTTCGGTGCTGGGTGCTCTGGGCCTGGCGGCGCTTGACTCTATTGAATCGAGGCGCCCAGTCGGTCCGGCACAACGGAACGAGCAGCTTGCAAGGGTGGAAGGAAATACTGCACCGCATGCAGAGCTGTTCCTTGTGGTTGCGCCAGCCGTTCGCGTACTTGTCGAAGCCGAGCCTGGCGCTCAATAATAGAGAGTCGCGCTACAACAGACGGAAGTACTATCGCTGAGCCGCCCAGAAAATGGAATTCTTGAAGATTGTGGTGAAAGCTGGATTCTGGAACAGATCGGGGTGGTGCCCCATAAAGATATAGATATTTCTGGCCTTATAGTGTTCGTTTGTCCAGATGACAGGATGATCCCCCATCTTGATCTTGGTGTCCGGCGTATAAGTGTTTTCGTTTACGCTGGCCAGCACGTGAACATTGGGGCGAGGGGATTTGTCCCATGTGTACCATTCCTCCTGGCTTATAAGAAATGGGGTTTTAACGCCTTTCATGACCGGGTGAGCGTTGTCTTCAACAGTCACCGCTCCATCGGCAAAGGTCGAAATATATCCCGTGAAGCGAATGCCCCCCATGAAGTTCGAGAACCAGGGCCACATCTGGAAGCCATCAAATTCACCAAGCAGTGTGGCGTGGTGGAATCCAATCCACCCGCCCCTCCCCTCTTCGATGTACTTTACAAAGGCAGCCTGAGCCGTAGGCGTCCAATTGTATGGAGGGTAGTTGAGTTGGATAAACAACTGGTATCTGGATAGAAATGCGTCGTCGATCTTATCGGTATTTTCGATGTAATCGACGGCGAAGTTATTCTCAGATGCCAGTTTGTTGAGCCAGATTTTCGCTGCATCGACGAATGGCTGGTGAATTCCGCCTGATTCGGCGATCGCAATGACCCGGAACTTTGTAGTTCCCTGCTCTGCGACTGCGGCTTTGGCAGTAGCTGCACAGACAAGCAGCAGTATGAACAGCCACATTGCTGAATTTCTTAGTGAAAGAGTATGCGATTTTTGCTGCATATGCGTCTAACCTCAATTCTGTGTGACTGAAGCGTCTATTTTTCTCTTGCTGGGGTCATTTCAAGAGCCCAGATGGCCGTTGGGCGCATGTACATTCCAGCCCGGAAGTTGCCGGTGATGTCCCATGCTTCGGGTGTCCGAAACCAGTAGCCTTTGGTCTCGTAGATTACGTGATAAAGCCCACTGGTGGTCTTCCAGGCCTCATCTTTCATCCCTTCGCTCATCAGCAAGCCGGCATACCCAAGAGTCGTTCCCACCCAGACCTCTTTGGCCTCCGCGTTTGTGAGAATAGATCCATCCGCTGCCATGCCGTTGGCCGCACCCATCTCTCCATGACCGAACTTCATCACGTTGAAGTCAAAGATTTTCTTCGCTGCCGAGATCTGCATCTCGTGGGGCACGATGTCACCAAGACCAGTGAGGTTGGCATACCATTGCCCGGCGAGTTGATCGGCCTGGATGTCATCTTTGGATTCGCTGCTCGTGTCGTAGCGGAAGTATTCGCCATTCCATAGCTGGGATACATAGGTCTTCTGCCCCTTTAGAAAGAGGGCGTGATACTCGGCGGCTGTTTTTGTATCGCCAAGGGTGCGCGCAGATTCTTCACCAGCGCGCAGGGCAGCGAGCCACAGGCCACCTGAATAGGCACTTACCCCACGAACCACCCAGTCGTCATAGGTTTGATCGGGATAACCGCTGTTTTCGGGAACACCACCGCCATGATCGAACTGGCGAAGATATTCGATTGCGTCTTTGACCGCGGGCCAGGTTTCGCGCAGAAATGCGGTGTCAGTGCGACCAGTAAGAACGTAGTCTCGATAGACCATCAGCACAAATTTGGAGTTTAGGTCTTTCCAGTCGTTGGTATCCTGCCAGCCCGGTTCATTGACGGCGATGAAGGGATCACCTTCCGGCACGCCGAGGTCGTGAGGTACAGCGCCGATCTTCTTGCGCTTGTGCGTAATGGGTACGCCGTCCTGCTGAGACTTCCATACCCAAAGCCCTTGTTCTGGCCATTCTTTGGGGACGGTATCGGAAAATTCTCGCAATACCTGTTTATCGATGTCCGGCCAGAACTTCAATAGCGGAAGAGATGCATAAAAACGAACGTCGAGCGTGCCATAGTAGGCGTAATCAAAGCATTCGAGCAACGCGAAACTAGGCTTGGTCTTTGCGTCAGAGCCTACCTGGCGCCCCCAAAAGGTTCCTCCGTCAGTGAGCGCATAAAGTTCGTTGAAAAGCATGCCGCGATACCACAGCGGCTTGCTTTCATCGGAGATATAGGGGGCCTGCCACTTGTCTATCTGATCGCTCCATTCACCGGCATGGAGCAGTCCGTCACGGGCTATCTTCCAGGCGTTCTGGCCAGATGTTCCGTAAAAATCAGTATAACGGCGGTCCCACTTTCGCCCTTCTCCAAACTGGATTACCGGGAAGTCCCATGCAACGACCATGGGAACGACCTTTTTCTCACCAGGACGCAGCGTGAAGCGCAGAGCAATTGCGCCTGCCAGCTTTTCTTTATCGCTTACCCATGATTTCCCGTCATTGGCTAACCTGCCGTCTTTCGAGAATGCCGACCACACGGCTTTGCCATCCCCTGATGCCTGATACGTGGTCTGATAGGTGACTTCCACGCCCGGGGACTCCATCGCCGCAATAGCGAACTGCCCGTCCCACTCGTTTGGCGTATCACTTACACGGTTTCTGTCGAAGACGATGCCTTTCATCGTTCCCGCATCCCCGATCTTTTCGCTCACGTAGTCGTTGTGATTGCCTTGATTGGGTGCGCCCTTGAAGTCGCGCGTAAAGGTCCGGAACCAACCTGACATGTTCGTCCAGGAAAGGAGCACAGAAACGACGACCGTTTTATTGGTGGGATTCTCTGCATGCCAACGGTACACAGCGACGGGGTAACTGGATTCACGATAGTTATTGGGAAGGACCGGCGAATACTGTTCCAGCGTGACGTGCGCGGGGAACTTATCCCACTTATAGTCGAACCATGACTTCGGGAAGAGCCCGTAGTAGTCGCCCGCTCCGACCGGATAGTCCCATTGCCAACTGGATAATTCGCCATCAGAGGGGTGGCCGTTCATGAGTGCCTGGGCCGTGCCGTGAGCGTCGCCCTCGGACTGCTGGAACATGGCGAACTGATTGGCATAGACAGGCTCATACTTATGGACCCCAGCCTTGACATGCCAGCGAGCGAAGTCGCCGCGATAGCTGCGGGAAAACGTCCCGGCTCCAAAGCCACCGACGGGAACGCCCTGCCAGTATCCATCATCGATATCGCCGGCGGAGCGCGTCACTCCAGGATTTTCCAGGGGGAGTCCCAGCGGGCGTTTCCAGGCGGCCTTTGGAATGCCGTCTTGGCTCCAGGCGATAGAAGCTGTTGAAAGACAGAGCGCAAACGCCAGGATACGGAATGCCAGACTACGGATCAATGTTCGCTTCACGGTGCTCCCAATGGTTCTCAGGTTTTGTACGGGCCCAGATCCGGGTAGGCATATCAAAAATCGGGAATTCGCCAAATCTGTACCGTACGGTTGCAGCGAGGAGGCTGTTGGGCTTTGCCGTAAAACGGCATCCCTTGGGCCTCGGAGAAAAAGAACTTGCCAACCCATCGCTATGAGAGTAGATACTAACTAACCGTTACGAAGGATGTCACGCTTTCTTTTGCCCCAGCCGAATTTTCAGGGCTTTGGAGGCATTTTCGAGAATTGCGCGGCCTCAGTACAGAGCATTGCTCAGAAATTGCCGGGTTGCATCGTTGAGACAGGATGCTGGCGATAAGAGCTTCACCAGGAAGAGACGAAAGGATGAGGCAAGAGATGGACTTTATTCGGGAGAGGTTACACATGTTCGGGAAATTATGCAGCTGTTTGACTGCACTTTGCCTTCTGCTATGTGCAGGCGCGGTTGCGGATGCACAGAGCACAGCGACCGGTGAAATTCGCGGCACCGTCACCGATACCTCGAACGCGGTAATTATTGGGGCAATCGTTCTGGTAACAAATATCGATACGGGCGAGATTACTCAATTTGTGACCAATAAAGACGGTCTTTACGATACCGTTTCGACCCCGCCAGGGCACTATCGCCTTGACTTCTCAAGGCCGGGATTCGCCGCCCTGCAGCGCGGGCCCATTACGCTTACGGTAAACACCATCACTGTAAACGGCCAGCTTCGCGTGGGGTCGATCCAAGAGAAGGTGGTTGTTACCGGTGATGCCTCACTCCTGAAGACCGAGACCAGCGACCAGGGAACGACGCTCGACGACAAGACGATGCGAGAGCTACCCCAGGTTGGCCAGAGCTGGGAGAATTTCACCAATCTACTGCCTGGCTCAGCTGGATCGCCGTCGGGTGGCGATGATCCGTCGAACCCAGGAATCGGAGTTTCCATCAATGGAACACTTCCCTACTCTTCTAATTTTCTTGCCGATGGCGCGTCCGTGACGCTTCCGCAGAGCGCTAACACCGACACCAACACCTTCGAAACAGTGGCGGAAGTGAATATCGAAACATCGACATTTTCGGCCCAGTATGGCATTGGCGGAGCGGTGTTCAATCAAATCACCAAAAGCGGCACAAACACGTTTCATGGATCTGGCTACGAATACCTGCAAAACAATGAGCTGAACGCCCGGAGCTACTTTGACGATCCCAGTACCGCGATTCCTCCTTTCCACGTGCATGTTTTCGGCGGTTCGATCGGAGGACCGATCCTCAAGAATAAGATGTTCTTCTACTTCAACACCGAGAAGACGATCTCCAATACGTCCACTGACGAATTTGTAACTGTACCGACACTCGGCGAACGCAATGGAGACTTCTCTGGAGTACTTGGAGGCCCGGCGCTCGACGGGAATGGGAATCAGCAGATCAATCCATGCGATGGCACGGTGATCCTAACCAACCAGATCTTCGATCAGTCGACGCTGACGACAGTAAATGGCCAACCCTGCCGGCGCGCCTTCGCGGGTAATAAGATTACGACGATTGATCCGGTAGCTAATGGTCTGCAGGCCTACTATCCTGCACCAAACCGGCCTGGGCTGACGAACAACTACTTTCAAGTGACCCCGGTGCAGAACCCCTATCTCACTTTTTACGGGCGCCTGGACTATGACATTACCAGCAAGAACCGGATTACCTTCGCAGCTACCTCTCGCGATAATAAGGCACTCTACCAGAACGAGTTACCCTGCCCAATCAACTGCCAGTTCGACGATGTGGCCGATCATGTCCTGCTTTTGACGGACACATGGACGATCAACTCCAGCCTTGTGAACGAGTTCCGCTTCGGGTTCAATCGCCAGGGGAACTGGTTTGCACCTTCGACCCTTGGCCTGGGCATTCCGCAGAAAGTAGGGCTTCTGTACGCAAAGGCGAACATCCTGCCGGACATCTCCATCAACGGCGGAGTCGGAAGCTGCTGTGACGGCCTTTACAACAGCGGCAACTATATCGGTGTGGGCAACAGCTTTGATCCTTCCGATGTGGTGACGATGATTCGAGGCAAGCATGTCATCCACGTTGGAGGCGAGGTGCTAAGGTACCAGAACAACAGCGTGCCCTATGGAAATGTGCAGGCAGGCGAGTTCAACTTCAATGGTGTCTATACGCAAGCTACTCCTTCTACGGTTGGCAGCGGTTTCGGCTACGCGGACTTCCTGCTAGGCGAGGTGCAGGGCTGGAGTGCAAATAACCAACCCGTCTCCGGGGCCCGTCAATTTAGCCCTCAACTGTTTGTTCAGGATGATTACAAGGTTCGCCCGAACCTCACATTGAATCTTGGGCTGCGCTACCAGATACAGAGCGGGTGGAGCGAAGTACATGGGTACGAGGGTACTTTTGACCCGACATTGCAGAACACCGCAACTGGAACTCTGGGTGCCATGTGGTTCGTCGGTGACAATGGCCGCAAACAGTTGCAGAAGAACGTCTACGACATTTTTCTACCCAGGGTTGGGTTCTCCTACTCTCCAAACAGCACGACTGTCGTCCGCGGCGGTTTCGGCATTTACTCTTATAACTGGAGCTCCGACACCTATGGATCGGGTGTAGGTTTCGGCTCAAACAGCTACGGCTCGGCAAGCGACCAGACAAATGGCCTGACACCCGTTGTAAGTCTGTCAGGGTCGGGCTCGAACCTTCCCTACCTGAAGTCTTCCACCTCTTCCTCTGCGTACAACGGCCAAGGTGTCAACTACAACCCGTATCACACGCCTGTAGCCAAGTCCTACCAGTACTCCTTCGGCATACAGCATCAGCTTCCCCAGCAGATAGTGGTGAACGTTTCCTATGTTGGGAGCCATGGAACCAACCTCTCGTTCCCACACGACATCAATCAGGTTCCGGAGTCGCAGCTCAGCCAAAACGATGATCCCACGGGACGCCCTTATCCGCAGTTTGAAGGTATTGGGGGCGATACATACAACGCCATATCGAATTACAACTCTCTCCAAGTGGCGGCGGAAAGACGGCTCGCATCAGGATGGAGCTTCAGCGCCAACTATACCTGGTCACACTTTCTGAACGATCAGGATTCTGCGGGCTGGGGTGGACATGGCGGCCCGCAAAACTATCAGAATGGATACGATCCCCATGCGAATTATGGGCCGTCCAACTTTGATATCCGCAATTCCTTCAAGTCAAGTGTGGTGTATCAACTGCCGTTTGGAAGAAATCGGCAGTTCCTGAACAAGAACGCTGCAGTCGATGCCGTGGTGGGAGGATGGCAACTCTCGGTGATTGACGTCGCCCACACAGGGAACCCGTTTACAGTCACGTATGGCGGGACCAACCTTTCCTATTCGCAGGCGGGCTCATGGCGCCCCAACCTTATCGGCAATCCACGTGTTGCGCATCGCGGCATCGATGGCTGGTTCAACCCAGCAGCCTTTGCAGTGCCAGCTGCCGCGACTTTCGGTAATCTGGGCAGAAACACGATCTACGGTCCAGATCTTACAGAGTTGAATGCTTCGCTGAGCAAAACTTTTACTTTTACAAAAAGGGTACAGATGCAAGTGCGCATCGACGCGAATAACGCCCTCAATCACCCAAGCTTTGGGCCACCGGACACCAACTTCGACGACCCTGTTGATCTGGTCTCCGTTCCCGGAAGGCCGACTGGTGCGGGCACGATCGGCTCAACGACGGTACAGGGTCGCGTTGTGCAACTCGGCGCACGACTCTCCTTCTAAAAACATCCTCTAAGAGAGTTCGTTAGTTTACATGACGAGCATTCGGCCAAAGAGCATCCTAGCGATGCTCTTTGGTCGCTTTAAGGGCAAAAAGGGCTCGACGTTGGCCTCAAGCGTCGAATGCCTACAAGGGTAGGCCCGGATATTGCCCGGCTCCAGCAGAGGCGCACCTGCCTCGCGGCTATGTGAGCACTGCACTCAGCCTGGAGAAACATTGCCGACACGGCGAGGCTAGAGAGGCAAGGCCAGGGGATTCGCTCTGCCCAACATTGGCAGAGAAAGAAGAGCTGGTAGAGCTTTATTTGCAGACACTGTCATTTTAATTTCTAAAAACACTTGCCAAGTTCATCGTTTGATAGTACATACTAACTAACCATTACGAAGAATATCGTGCGTTCTCCCGGTTCGGTCGGATTTAAGGCTTCGGACTCAAGTTTGCGAGAGACGTACAGGCCCGCATCGGAAATTTGCTCAGAAACCGTCGCTGACAACCTCGAGACGGGTGTTGGCAATTAGAGCGTTATCAGGAAAAGCCGAAAGGACGAGGAAAAGATGGGTTTTATTCATACGAAGCTATACACGTTCGGTAAGTTGTGCAGCTGTTTCGTTTCTCTTTGTCTTTGTACGGTTGCGGTTGCACAGAGCACCTCGACCGGTGACATACGCGGCACAGTTACAGATTCCTCCGGAGCCGTTGTGCTGGGCGCAACCGTTTCTGTCGTGAATGTCGATACCGGCACGGAGAAGGTCTTTACGACCAACAGAGCCGGCATTTTTGACACAATTTCGACGCCGAATGGCCATTACACCGTCACTATTACCGCCCCCGGGTTTGAAAAACTGGTGCTCGGCCCCATCACACTCGACATCGGCGTCATTACTTTGAACGGCCACCTGAAAGTGGGCAGCGCACAGCAGGAGGTGGTGGTCACAGCCGACACAGCTGCCCTGCTCCGCACGGAAAGCGGCGAACAGTCCACGACACTCGACGAGAAGACCATGCAGGAACTGCCCCAGGTTGGGCAAGACTGGGCTAACTTCACCATCCTCCTACCGGGCAGCGCAGGAGCCTCTTCTGCAAACGGCGTTACGAATCCGGGAGTCGCAGTATCGTTGAATGGCGGCATGCCTTACAGCGGCAACTTTTTGTCGGATGGTGGTTCGGTCACGAATCCGCACAGTTCCGACGTGGAAACCGATACGTTTGAGACGGTTGCCGAAGTGGAGATCGACGACTCAAATTTCTCGGCACAATATGGCATTGGCGGTGCGGTCTTCAGCCAGATCACCAAAGGCGGCACCAATAAGTTTCATGGCTCCGTCTACGAGCACTTTCAAAACGATGCACTGGATGCCAGAAGCTATTTCAACGATCCCAATTCGCCAGTACCGCCGCTGAAATTCAACCAGTTCGGTGGGTCCATCGGTGGCCCGATTTTGCGGAACAAAATGTTTTTCTATTTCAACTATGACAAAACGATCGATAACAGTTCGTACAGCGGGTTCGTTTCCATGCCTACGGATCAACTCAAAGGGGTGAACACGCCGAATGGGCAGTTTGATTTAACGCAGTTGATGCCTCTGGATGGAAATGGCAACAAAATGCCGGTTACGGACAGCAATGGCAACAACGTTATCAATCCCTGCACGAACAATGTGGTCTATCAGGGGGAGATATTCGACCCACAAAGCCAGACCACAGTAAACGGTCAGATGTGCCGCTATCCCTTCGCTACGGACAATGTCATCCCCGGAGGCAGAGTCGATTCTGTTGCGAAGAACCTTCTCAAATACTTTCAACAACCCAATCAGAACACCAGCCTGGGGATCAATGGTGACTACTACTATGTGGCCCCAACTCCGTACCCTTCTACTCGTATTTTTGGACGAATCGACTACGACTTCAATAGCAAGAATCGTCTAACAAGCTCGATTGCCGTCAGGGATTCGAATGCCCCCGTCTACTCAGAGTGGGCTTGCCCGATTACGTGCTACCACGATGACACCTCGGACTACTCGAGCCAGACTTCCGACGTGTGGTCCATAAGTTCTACCTTCGTGAATGAACTTCGGTTCAGCTTCAATCGGCAGGGCAGCTTCCTCACCCCTTTCTCACTGGGTGCGGGCATACCTGGAGCAATCGGCCTGCAATATGCGAAGGCAGATCTCTTTCCCAATTTCAGCATCACGGGTAATGTCTGTTGCGATTCGCCCTATGCAGGCACGAACACCATTTATGCACAGAACGTGTATCAACCGTCAGACGTAGTTACGTTGATTCGCGGCAAACACATTCTGCACTTCGGGGGCGAGTTCATCATGCTGGAAGACAACTCGACGACCTGGGGAAATATCGACGCTGGAGACTTCAACTTCTCCGGACAATATACGCAGGCGAGCCTGGCAGCGACAGGAAGCGGCGCCGGTTGGGCCGACTTCCTGCTCGGCGACGTACAGAGCTGGGGTGCAACCAATTCACCCTTGTTTGGTGGGCGCCAGAAGAGCCCGCAGCTCTTCGCACAGGATGACATCAAGCTCCGTTCAAATCTTACGGTAAACCTGGGTGTCCGTTATCAGATTCAACGAGGCTGGAGCGAGGTCCACAATCGCATGGGAGATTTTGATCCGACCATCTTCAATACCGTCTCGGGCAACTATGGCGCGATGTGGTTTGCGCCTGCGAATCATCGCACCCAGGCACAGGCAAACGTCTACAGTGGCGTGTTGCCGCGTCTTGGCTTTGCCTATACGCCTCGTCCCAACACGGTAATCCGCGGAGGCTGGGGAATGTACACCACCCTCTGGAGCGTCGATCAGTATGGAAATGCGAAGGGTCAGGGGTATAGCCAGTCGGGCAATGCACAGGATCAAACGAACGGCGTCACTCCGGTCACAACACTCTCGGGGCCCGGCGTTTTCTACGGGACTTCGACTCCCCTGCCGTATGTGAATGCCTCGACCTCACCGACTGCGTATAACGGCCAGAACGCTCTTAATTACGACCCGTACCATACTCCTCTGACGTACCTCTACTCCTGGTCGCTTGGCGTGCAGCACGAGTTCCCTTATGGCATCACCTCGGAAGTTGCTTATGTAGGCAAGCATGGCGCCAATATGCAGTTCAAAGGCGACATCAACCAGGTTCCAGTCCAGAACTTGTCCATTAACGACAATCCTAGCGGGCGCCCCTATCCGCAGTTCAACTCCATTGGCGGAAGCACATTCAACGCTGTTTCTAACTACAACTCCCTTCAGGCACAGGTGCATAAGCGGCTGGCGAATGGTATTGCCTTCGGCAGTGCTTTTACCTATTCGAAATTTTTGAATGAAATGGACGTTTCGAACTTCAATGGACAGGGTGGCACGATTAACTACCAAAACTCTCATGATCCACATAGCAACTATGCCCCCTCAAATTTCGACATCCGGGACTCGCTGAAGAGCAGCGTCGTGTATCAGTTGCCTTTTGGCATAGGACGAAGATGGCTGAATAAGAACCACTTTCTGGATGAGGGCATCGGAGGATGGCAGGTCTCTGCTATCGTGATCAATCAGACTGGTAATCCATTTACTGTTACGTACAATGGTGCCAATAACTCCTATTCGCAGGCGGGTAGCTGGTATCCCAATGTGCTGCGGCCGGCGCAGAACATTAAGAAGAGCATCAATGAGTGGTATGATCCAACTGCTTATGTGACTGCTGCCAATGCAACATTCGGCAATTCGCGACGCAACTCGCTCCGTGCGCCTGGAATCGATACGACCAATCTTTCGATAGGAAAGACCTTCAACTTCATCGATGGCGTCGGCCTGCAGATTAGGGCAGACGCTTCCAATGTGTTCAACCACCCAGACTTCGGCGCTCCAGATGGCAACTTCAATGACCCAGTGAATCTATCAACTCCCGGGAGACCGCAGGGTGCCGGCACGATTGGCGGCACTACGGTCGGCGGTCGCAATATGCAACTGAGCGCGCGAATTTCGTTTTGAAGTGCCTCCTTTGCCTGAAAGGCGGCGACGTTTGTCACCGTCTTTCAGGCACCTTTTTTAGGAGAGGCCTTCCTGCAATATGAAGATTCATCTTGCAGCGTCAGAGGAACAACTATTTGTTGCGACGTCCGAGCCATAGCAGAGCATTTTCGAAAAAGCGGTTCTGATCCGGGCTGGTGAGAATCTTGTTGCCGTGGCCCATATTGGTATAGATCATCTTGTACTTTGTGTTGGTCCACGTAACGGGAATATCGCCACCGGACAACGTGTCCTTGAAGCCCAGCGGGTAATTGGAAGGGTCAAGGGTCATCAGCACCTTGATGTCAGGGTTCTTGCGCAGATCGGGGCTCCAACTGTACCACTCATTGGCGGGTGACATGAGGGTTGGCTGAAGCCCTTTCATGGCTGGATGCGCCGGATCATCTATTTTTAGGCGGGCAGGCAGTGGGGGCCAGCTATTGCCATAGAAGACAGTACCGAGGAAATCGGCAAACCAGGGCCAGGTTTCGCGGTTGTCCATATACCCCGCGATGTGGAAGCCCAGCCACGCTCCTCCATGCTCCATATAGTCTTGAAAGGCACTTCGCTGCATGGCAGAGGAAGGCGCATCATCCAACCACAGAACAACCTGATATTGCTTCAAGACGCCGGGATTCATATCGTCCCAGTTGGAAGTTGCTTTGAAGTCGAAATGATCCCGCTCGGCCATTTCTTTGAAAAATGGAATGGCTTGCACGGCGAAGTCCACATGGTCCTGCTCCCCATGCATGGTGTAAAAGGCAAGGACATGAAAGGATTTGTCCTGACCGAAGGCGGCTGATGCAGCGAAAACAAACGCCGCGAGGAAGCAGAGAGAGCGCACGAACCGAATCATCGATAGATCTTTCTTGCCGGAGAGAATATTTTCTATAGCTCGGCATCGGGACTTTCTAATGCTTGCTAACATAGTGCATAACGAGGTCGTTGCACAACATGAATCTTCAAGTTCGCAGTCGCCGTCCGTTTTTTCCGATTTCCCGCTTCCTTTGCGCATCACCTGCCAGCAGCGTGCTCACGACCATCGTTCTTGCCGGGATGGCTTGCGGAGCGTATGCACAGAGCGATGCACCGCGTGGCAGGTTGATCACCAGTCTTGCTGTTGCGGTCAATCCCTCTACCCATAAGGTTTATGCCGTAAATGAGGATTCCGGAACAGTTTCGGTCGTGGATGAGCGCAGCGGAGCGACTCGGACGGTGAAGGTGGGCCGCGGGCCCATATCGCTCGCCATTAATAGGTCTACAAACCGAATCTATGTAGTCAATACCGACAGCAATTCGACCAGTGTGATCGACGGCGAACAAGATGCCGTAATTGCGACAATTAAAGGTGGGTCTCACCCTTATGTTCTTGCAGTGAATGAGACCACCAACAAGGTTTATGTGACCTATACCTATAGCAATGCGGTTACCGTGATCGACGGTGCTACGAATACGGCGCAGGCGCTAAAGGTCGGCAGCGCGGATGGAATAGCCATCGACCCGCGAAGCGACACAATCTTTCTTACGACTTATGAGGATCCCAACATTCGGATTATCGATGGAGCAACTGGCACAATGAGCAAAGTTGCGGTTGGACCTCATCTGTGGGGTATAGCTTTCGACGAACCTTCAAACACCCTTTATCTGGCCCATACCGGAACCGCTGATATTGTGGCGCTCAATGAAAAGACCCATGAAGTGAATACCATTTCTGTTGGAGCCATTCCGTGTGCCGTTGCAATCAATCCAATCACACGGACGATCTATGCCGTGAATTACGGAGATGAAACCGTCAGCGCAATTGACATCGCAAAAAGGAAGGTAGTTGCCACGCTCCATGTAGGCAAACATCCGCAGGCCGTTGCAGTCGACCCTTTGCATAATCGCGTTTATGTCGCGAACGTTCACAGTAACACTGTTACGGTGATCGATGGCTCAAAGAATACAGTGATCGGGACATATGATGCAGGCAAGAATCCGTATGCGCTTGCGATCGATTCAGTCGCCGGGCATATATATGCCGCGAATTACGATGAGCCACCGGTTACCGCCATCGATGTATCCCGCACCGCTACGCAGAAATAGCTATCAGGTGCCAATAAGCATTGTGAATGGGCAAGACCTCAATGCAAAAGATTCTCGGCGCATCGTGACTAGACGGGGTCTGCGGCGAAGCGCTTCATTCGCTGCTCTACAGCATTTATGCGGACGTGCTGGCAGCATCATCCAGCGCAATGCGTACGCACTCTGCTTCTGGAGGAATCACGAATGCTGTTTGTCGGTTTGGAGCTGATTTAATAAGGATCTTTAGAAAAGGGAGCGTAGCTCTCACCGAATTTGTTCTCATGATGGTTCATGATGTCACCACTGGTCTGTAGTTCAAGCGTTCCGAGCTGATTGTTGTGCTCGGTAATCTCGACCGTGCGACTCAGTGTATTCAGAAGATCGCGTCCAACATTTTCAGCCCAAACGTTTAGTCGGTAGCTACCCGGAGGAACATCGTGAAGGATAACGAAGCCATCCAGGGTCGAAACCCCATAATAGGGTGTGCTAAGCGAGACAACGACAGCCCCCATCTCGGGGTGGATATTGCAGAAGATGTAGGAGACGCCTTCGCGGTCAAACTGTACAACCCGGCGTGTGTGGGCTTCATAGAGCCCAAGATCGAATCGCTTGCCATCGAACAGCGAAAATACGTTATGAAAGAACGGGTCGAGATTAGGAAAATTGACGCTGCTTCCAGTGGGAACTACCAGGATGTGTGGGCTGAACTGCTTGTTCTTTTGAGCAAGCGTATACACCTGTTTAGGTATCTCAGGAAGAGACTGCATCTTCTGCAAAGGTGTGAGCCATACGACGACGTCGGCTGGTGAAGCGTGCATAGGACGTTCGTGTCTATGCTGATGCGTCACTTCGACGTGTGCGACGACATCGACTGTTTGAGCGACTCCGCATGAAGCCGCCGCCATCCTGCAAAGGATGACAATGTTCAGGCAGCGGACATAGAAGTCTTTCTTCATAACTTTCCTGAAGCATCTATTCGTGCGGCTTTCTCGCAAATTGCTTCCAGAAGAGTTCAAAATTGGTACCCCGCGCTGAGGGTGAATATATTGGCAACGCTCGCCGGTCCGGTGTAACGCCAGCTTTGAATCCGGCGATACTCCGGCGAAAAGATCAGAGAGTTCAATGGCCGAAAGACGATATTGCCGATAACGGAACTGTTGCGCGCGCCCATCGATACGGAGGTTGCTGTGCTCGGCAGAATGAGGTTGTCGAAGTTACTGCTGAATGTGTCATCGAGACCGAAGGCAGCATTGACTTCCAAGGTTGGACGGAGATGAAGCTTCAACTGACTCCAGCCGCCGGCTGTATCCACGCCCTCGTTTCTCGGCAGGCCACTGATTGCATCTGTGCCGCTCAGCACATCCTTGTAGCCACCACCACCAAGACCGCCAAGAGCCTGGCCGCGGTAAACCTCACCGCTTAGATCGAACCATCTGTAGATTGGAATCTGCCAATCGCCTGTAACGGCCCACGAGTGAATGTGCGTGGCGCTGTTGTATACCTGGCTAGCCGTGTACGTTCCGACCCCAATCACAAAGGGCCTATCGCTTGTGCCGAGGTTCGATCGGTAGGAGACTCGGCCTTCGACACCGGGACGGCGGGACGCTTCAACCGGGCTATCGAGCTGTGTAGCCGTGTAGTTGGGTGATTGCGGGGAAATGAGACCTGTCTCCAACACGAGGCCGCGGTGACCGGAGAGTGGCAACTGCTGCGCGACGCGGACTTGTGGCGACCATGACCAGAGATTGCCCGAGCCTGAGAGAGCAGGCATAGCGACTGTTGCATAAGACGTAGGAGACAGAGGAGATATAAACGGCTCGGTATAACCAAGCTGCAACGTCGTTTTATCCCAATCGAGACCCAGTTGCGCATAGCGCAGACGCACCGTACCGCCGGTTGCGCTGTAACCATAGCTATTGGAGGATGATCCTCCAGCAAAATCGATACTGACAGCAGCCGAGCTGCGCGCCCCGTAAATCTCGGGTCCTGTCGCCTCTATGCCAAGGATCGTCTGGTGAAGCGAGGCACCGGCACTTCCGTGCGAGACGCCGGGAAAGCGTGGCATCGCAAGAGTCGGCATCTCAACATTATCGACAGCTCCGTCATTCGAGAATGCGTTGAAGAGCGCAAGACCTGTAACGCGTAAACGGTATTTAGAAGCAGTCTCTACCTTGGTTTGATCAAGTTGCTTTACCTCAGCCTGTAATATCTCTTGCTGCTCGCGGAGAGTGTCAAGATAGCTATGAGCTGATCCGTCGCTGCCGGTGGCAGGCTGTATCTTCCCTGCAGCAACGACATCTTCCGGAGTTTTTTCTATGCCTTCCTGTCCATCGCCTTTCAGCTTGGCTTGCTGTGCACGTAGTGCATCGAGTTGCGTGCGCAGCCGCTGGATCTCGAGCAACGATTGCTGCAACGTCTGCTGCGTTTGTGTGAGCGCGTCAGTCACCTCGTTGAGGCGCTTCTCGATGTCAGCTAGATGCTGGGTATCGCCTGCAGCTGGACCGCTGCTGGAAGGCACGGGAGGCGTTACATTCTGAGCAAAGAGCCGCCAGCCGTTGGGAGCTAACAGCAGCGCACCGGCAAAGAACAGGTGCGCAACACCGCATGGAACACGACACTTCAGAATGCGGAAGTGATCTATCGCTCGGATCATAGACGCTCCTGTTCAATCTCATATCCGTCTTTTGCGGCAGCGCTCGCCTGCCCTTCGGCATGGGTTTCCGGATGAGCTTCCGTCTGACTTTGCCCCAGGGCCTGTAGGGCCTTCTTGAAGAGAAGAACACTGAATATCGTCTGTCCCGACTCCGATTTCTCCAGCCTGACTTCGCCGCCATGCTCTTGCGTAACGTGTTGCGCTACCGTAAGCCCCAGACCTGTACCATTCACTTTGCCGGAGCTTACGAAGGGTTGAAAGAGCGTGTTACGGATGGCCACGGGCACACCACGACCTGTGTCGCAGATTGCAATTCGTATCTTCTCCGCATCTTCGGAAAGCGTTACGGTGACAATTGGTGGGACGGTTCCTGTCTTGGTAGCCTGACAGGCGTTCAACACAAGATTGTAGAGCGCACGACCAAGTTTTACACTGTCTACCCACGCGTCGACGGGTTGAAGCTCAGTAATGTGTATCTGGACGAGGCGGCATTCAGGATGCTGACGTACTGTGTGGACAGTGCGCTCCACCAGAAGAGCGATCGACTCGTACTGCAGGTGAAGCACCTGTTCGGTTCTGCCGAAGAGCAGCAGCGATTCGATGAGGTCGGTCATTCCCAGCACCGCCTCCTTCACCTCAAGGAGCAGCTCGAGACGCTCCTCGTTACCTGTACCGTCGAGGCTCATAAACTCGGCGTTCGCATAGATCGCAGAGAGATGATGGCGGAGATCGTGCGAGACCGAGCTGGCCATTCTGCCGATCGTGGCAAGGCGGTCGGACTCTAGCAATTCGCGTTGCGTGCGCTTCAGTTCGCCACGCATGCGGTCAAAGGCAAGCCCCAGTTCGCGCACCTCGACGGCGCCTTCCGTACTGAGTCGGTAATTAAAATCGCCTCGCCCAAGTGCGCGAGCACCGGCTACGAGCGTCTCCAGCGGACGGGTTACCGTACGTGAGATGGCAACTGCCAGCAGTACGCCAATCAGCAATGCGGACAATCCTAAGGTGAGTATCCATTGGTTAACGCGACGAAGATACATGCTGGCGCGGTCGTAGGACTTGAGCACGACTAGCCGGGCCTGAGTATTTCCTGCTACCGGCAGAGCCGATGCCGCAGCCATATAGGCTTCGCGTTCCAGCTGAATCTTTTGCGGTGTCGCACTTGCAGCATCGAGCATCTGGCTGCGCTGCCGAAGATCGGAAAGCCTGTTGGCAGGCAGCGTTGTCGCCAAGACATCGCCATCGACGAGGAAGGCGACATCGGCTGAGGCGACATCGCTTACCTGGCGTGCCACCTCACGGTCGATGGCGTAGCCGATAATGACATAACCGAGCTGAGAACCATTTGCAGGAGGCCCAAAGTACAACGGCTGAATGGAAAGTTCATAGAGACTCTGCCCGAAAGCAACCATACAGGGGTCTTCGGGGTTCGCCATGCAGGCCTGCACACCATGTTCCACCAGTGGGCCGTTCAATGCGTGACCTCGGTTGGAGTATGTAAATAACTTGCCGCTGGGCGTCGTGAGCGCGAAAAAATCGCTGCCGCTGGTAGTCCAGAACTCGCCGCTGCCATCCTGAATGGTGTGCGCGTCCTGGGTCGACATCAGTGCTTTAAGGCTAGGTAGATCGGCGAGCAGCGCTGCCTCGCGCGCAAGCATCTCATCCCGCTGGCTGGCTGTATTACGGAATGTGCTGAGCGAATGATCGAGGTCTGAACTCAGGCCTTTACGGATCTCCCGCTCCACGCTAACGCCGATGATAAGCAGACACGTCACCGTAAGCCCGAGGGAAACCGCCAGGAGCGACACCATCAAGGTCGTACGCATGCGCCACTGTTTCATCGTTTCACTAGCTCTTCGGATACCTTAGAGCATTTCTCCTGTCACTGCGCTCCAGATATGTCCTCGAGTACCGTTTTCTTAAGGAAAAGCAGCCTCAATACCTTCGCTTCGGCTTACAGCAACAGAAGAAATGCTTTATGCCTGTGGCACAAATTTATAGCCAAACCCATGCACGGTACGAAAGTGGATCGGATTTGCAGGGTCTGACTCAAGCTTCTGACGCAGCTTCAGTATCTGGTTATCCACTGTACGTGTTGTGAGATGAAAGTTCAGGCCCCATACCCCACTCAGCAACTCTTCACGGGCAATAGCACGTCCGGGGTTGTCGAGAAAGAAGCGCAATAGCTTGAACTCATGCGCGGTGAGCGGAACCAACGTGCCCGCTTTGTGGACCTCCATCTTAAGGAAGTCGACCGCGACGTTGCCGAAGTTGAGCGGTACTTCCTGAACTGTCTTTCGGGTACGCCGCATCGCGGCTTGCACCCGGGCGAGCAGTTCTCGCGGACTGAAGGGCTTAGTCACGTAATCATCAGCCCCAGTTTCCAGTAGGAGCACCTTGTCGGCAACCTCGCTGATCGCACTCAGGACAATGACAGGAGTCTCCGCCGACCAGGCCTTGATCCCCTTGCAGACCTCGCGGCCGGAGAGACCCGGCAACATCAGATCGAGCACAACCGTCGCGGGCTTCATGCTCTTGCATGCGGCAAGACCGGCAGGCCCTTCGCCTTCGATATGGACCTCATACCCTTCCGCAGTGAATTGTCTTCGGAGCGCTCGCTGAATACGCGGATCGTCTTCGATGACAAGAATCAAGCTCATATATTTCCCCTGTGATCGCCCCCTTCGCAAGGCGGCGTCCGTGACAACTTCTTCTCCTAGTGTTCACCATTACAGGGCTTTTTTTCGTCTGAATCGTGCAAAATGACAAAGAAGTGACATTTAGGCTTTAAACCATATTTGAGGCCCATCACACCACGTGTCCGCGAATGCGGCAAGGGCATGGCATGCGGGTGCCTTAGCTTAATACGGGTATAGGTAAAGCGGCCGTTTCAGGCAAATTCGATAAGCGCCAGAACAATAAAGCTGCCACCACAGCAAGACCGGCAATACTCCACAATACAACGGAATAGCCGAAATGCACGATTTCAGTTCCCACCGCAAAAGAGGCTACAAGCTGAGACCCCGAACTGATGAAAAAGTGCAAGATGAAGCGCCGTTGCGCTCCTCGGCAGGAACTCTGTTCATAAACTGCGTGCCAGACGGTCGAGTTGTCCGATCGCTTGATCGAAGTCGCGGTACCGCAGCTCGTAGGCAAGAACGCCGGATAGCATCTGCACCGCCTTGTCATGGACCACACGAATCTCGTCGATAGGATAGAAGCCTTCTCGAATACGCTCTATCGCAACACCGTCGGGCAGCCGTATCAGTTCTCCTACGTCTGACAGCCCTCGATTGAGGTAGACGATAAAGTCGATTCTTACCTCGCTTGCTGTAATGAGCCCAGGAAATTCGGAGGTAGGAACTTCAATGGAAGGTTTTCCCTCTGCTCGTGGAGTGAGTGCACGGCCTTCCAGTTCCGGAAAGAGCGTCTTAGCCGTCGGTCGAAAACGGATCTGATGCGAGTTACCGACGACCCGAGGGTGGTCCGTGTTGTGTAGAAGATAGCTGGCGTCGTCAGAAGTATAGGTCCATCCGGCGCGCGCGCAGGCATAGGATAGCGAAGACTTGCCAGCTCCGGAGTCGCCACACAAAAGAATGCCTCGTCCATGCCGGCTGACGCAGGCCGCATGCAGAGCTGTCGCGGCGGACGTGGAGAGAAGCGTGTACGCAGCGCCTTCAAGAAAGTAATAGCGAAGATACAAACTGTGGCATACCGCCGCCTGATTCAACCAGATGGAGGCAAAGCCTGCGTTGAGATCGAAGATAGCCTGATTGTCTGCGTCCGCGACAATCGAAAATAAGTAACGATTAGCCCGAGTAACGGGCGTAGGTGGACACTCGGAAGCACCTCCCGCACTCACACTGACGCGGAGTTGCACCATGGGATTGATCTGCCTCGGACGAAGAGATCCCCAGCTGTCATTGGCGGCGTCCAGAACAGCTTGTTCATTGGTGATGATCTCGACGGCGAAACCAAGAGGATAGAAGACGCCACGGAGCGGCAATTCCATATTACAAAGGAGTGCCTCCTCTGCCGTGACTGGCTTGGAGCTGATAGCCATCTCCGGAGTTGCTTGTTGAAGAAGTTCGGTTGTCAAAAGTTTGCCTTTCCACCCTCTGGCTGCGCGTCGAAGCTGCCGCGAATCATCACAATGTCCTCGAACAAGATTTACTTTCCCAGCGCATCCCGTGGGATGCAGGACAGCGCTATCAACGGATTGACCGTGACTTGGCCCAGACAGGCTGCGGAATGTCATGCGGCCTTGCATGAATCTGAGGCGGGTACGACTTCAAGCCTGTCAGTTGCAATGCAATCGAAAACAGGAAAGATGGATTGTTCCGCAAATAGCGTTTCCAAAGATGCTTCGGGTCTTGCAGAAGACGATGAAACCATTGCAACCCGCAACGTTTGATCCACTCAGCGCAATCGGCGATACGGCCAGTGTGAAAGTCGAATGCCGCACCAACGCCGAACATCAGAGTGGTGTCGAGCAACGGAAGATACCGCTCCATGAACAGTTCTTGCTTTGGCGTGCTGATACCCACCCAGATGATGTCCGGCTTCAAATGGCCGATCTGCTCTATAAACTCTTTCTCCTGTTCAGGAGACATTGGGCCAAAGGGGGGTGTATACGTACCAGCGATCTTTACAAACGGAAAGCGAGCGACGATCTGATCACGAAGCTCCCGGGCAATACCCTCTTTACCGCCGCAGAAAAAGTGCGTGCAGCCGCGAAACTCCTCGCGCCTCATGACTTCGAGCATCAGGTCGGGTCCCGTAACGCGCTCCATTTGCGAGTGGCCCTGGTAATGTCCAACCCATACCGTAGGCATGCCGTCAGGCGCTACTAACGCAGCACCGGCGAGTACCCTCGCAACTTCGGGATTGCGCTGCGCCTCCATTACACCGTGTACGCCAGCGAGACAGATGTAGCCCTTGCGTCGCTGCTCCAGCTCTTGTGCGATCTTTGCAAGAGCCTGCTGCATGTTCACCGCATCGATGCCAATGCCTAGAACATTCGCTCTGTCTTTATACTCTGGTATAGCGATCACGATCGGCCTCTTTCCAACGACGGAACTAGCTTGCGATGGCTGCGATTCCCTACGGCAGAAGTGTCATGCAACAGGTGGGTATAAAGCTGGAGATACGCTTCGGCAATTCGCGAACCGGAAAAACGTTCCGTCGAGCCAGCACGGACTTTGAGGTGTTTGAGTGCATTGCGAGCCGCGGCCACAAAGGATTCTTCCGGGCAGAGGCTCAAAGAGGCATAGTGGCAATACGAACCACCTACTTCGCGAAAAGCAGGTATATCGGAACAGACAACCTGACAGTGATGAAACATGGCTTCCACAATGGGAAGTCCGAAGCCCTCAATGCTCGAAGACGCGAGTAATAGTTCGCAGTGTCCATAGCACCACTCGAGTTCGGCATTGCCGATTCCCTGCAGCAGAACAACTCGATCCGCAAGATCGTTTACCTTGATGAAACGCTGAATCTTAGCCGTCTCCGGGCCTTCGATACCAACAATGACCAGGCGAGTGTCCGAATCTATATCACCGCGTCTATACAGGTGTTGAAACACTTGCATCGCGAGGACGATGTTCTTATTACGACGATGTTGAGCCACGCAAAGGAGAAATGATTCGCCGTTCCAGTTGGGGACTGGACTCCCGATTGCCATCGCCGGGCCGGGATCAACGCAGTTATAGATCGTCACGGCCTTCTGCCGTGCAATTTGCGGTTCGTATATTTCAAGACGCCGCAAGGTGCTCTCTGAAACACACGCAATTGAGTCGACCGCGCGGAGACATTGCTTCAACACCATACGGTTGAACAGCATCTTCGGAAATCCGAAGTTGGCTGGAATGTCATAGGGATAGTAATCATGCAGAGTTACAACCGTTGGGCACCGGAAGGCCTTTTGTTTCAATGGCGAAGGAAAAGCAAGGTGGACGATGTCTGCTTCAAACTTCGCCGCAAGACCTGGCAATTCGTTGTAGTACCAGAGATTGCGGCTCAACACGCTGCAGCGAACTTCGGCTTGGTGGATCTTCAACCTGGAGTCGGCTCGCGCAAACGCATCCTGAAAGGCTTCATACTGCCACGGTCCAACCACGAGATGAACTGCTGAAACTTCGGAACGCGTGAGCAGACAACGAACCGCGTTCGCAGCATGGCGCGAGACCCCTGACATATGCTCGGACGCAGCGACAGCGACCATCAGAATTTTCATAGAGATGCACTCCCTATGAGATGGCTTGCCTGGCGCACAACCTCATTCGGTGAAGCCTGGAGTTTGTGCTCCGCGCTCGCAAGCAACATCATCTGTCGCCCGCTGGCCAGCAGCATATCTATCGTTGCGATTCTTATACTCATGCATCCTCACAGACTGGATAAGAACCCGTTGCAGGAAGAGAGACACGAGATGCGCTCGTAAGAATGCGGAGCAGAGGAAGATACAGAAGTAGAGTGGTCAGCCCATAGACCAGGCGCGCAATCGCGACACCACGGACGCCCGTGCGAGGGAGAAGCCAAGCCATCAGCACCAGCATGGCAGTTCCGCCGACCAGATTGAGCCAGGTAACCACGCGCACGTGCCCCAGTGCCAGCAAGGAGTAATAGCCGGTTACATTGAGCCCCAGCAGGGCAAAGCTCCAGACAATGGGAGCCAGGACCGATGAGGAGGCTTCGGCAACGGCGGGACCCACCCACGCATTGAGCAATGGGCGACCGAAGAAAAGAATGGCAGCCGCGCTGACGGTGACAAACAAGAGGTTGATGACAAATGCTGTCAGAATATTTTTTCTCAGTGTGCCTGGCTTAGCAATGGCTTGCCGCGCAGAGAGATAGGGGAACAGGAAGTGCAGCCCGGCGGCTGCAATGCCATAGATCGGCTGCGCCAACTGCACGCAGAGCGCGTAGGAAGTAACTGCGGCCGCTCCCAACGAAACACCCAGGATCAGACGGTCGGCCTGGCTGAATATCACGCTTGAAACGGCCTGCAACCAACTAAAGGTCCCAAAACCAAAGAGCGCAGAGGTAGCCTCGCGATCGAATGCGGGCGATAGTGATGAGGCTCCAAGCTGCCGCTTCAATCGAACAAGTTGAACCAGCGTCCCCAGCGACATCAAAACAAAGGCGAGTGCCATGACGCTGATGACGCCATGACCATAGCGTGTGAGGCCAACTGCTACCACGATCGTAATTACGCGCACGAAAATGCTGATGCGCACGGCCTCACCATAGCGTTCAAAAGCACGCTGCGTGCTGATGCACACACTCTCGATCGCACGCACCAGCATCAACACACTCGCGATACGGAGGGACCAGAGGCATGCGTAATACAAGCCGCCGCTGACCGACGTGACATGCCGAGAGATCAATGGCACCAACGCCAACGAGGTCAGCGTGAAGATACAGCCGAGCAGAAGATTGATGCCCAGCATGCTCCGCACCGCGCCGAGCGTCGCTTCCCTGTTGCCACGGCTGTTCATGGTGGCGACATACTGGATATTGGCGTCGCCAAAGCCTGAGGCGATAATGCCTCCCGTGCTCACCGCTGCTGTGCATACGACCCACACACCGTACTGAGCGATACCCATATGGCGCAGCAGTGTCGGCGCCGCAACCAACATCGCGACAGGATAGGCAGCGTAGTCCAGCACACCATAGGCGGCATTGGAGAGAGGAACGCTCACTGAGAGTTCCTCCGCGAGGAGAAGAGACCCTTAGTGTGGGCATGAAGGCTGGCTGCTATCTGCTGTGCGAGCACTTTACGCGCGTCACCAGCATCTACTTTCTCCCAGGTGTTGCGCAGGAGAAGTATGACCGCTGTAACTCCAACGAAAAATGCCGTGAGCAGAAGCATCATCAACAGCCGGGGCGGAAACGACTTCTTCTCTGCAACCTGCGGTTGGTCGAGCACACTGACGACCGGTGTGTCTTTCGCTTCTTCTATCCTCGACATTTCATATTGCTGCGAGAGAAGCTCATACACGGTCTCCTGGATACGAACCTCGCGATAGAGATTGGCATACGGAACAGCCAGACGTGGAATCTGACGCAACGACGGATACAGGCTTGAATTGCCGGCTCCGCTCTTTTCGCTCTCCGTGGAAGGCTCAGCACTGCTGCCACTCATCTTCGTAAGCTCACCGTGTAAGTCAGCGATGCGTGCCTGTGCGGCCCGTACGCGCACATTGTCATCCCCATAGATCTGCTTCAAAGAAGCCAGTTCGGACTGGCCGACGATCATCTCAGCCTGCAGCTTGGCTGCGGCATCGACCATGGCGTGTGTCTGCTCTTTGATGTCGAGCGTGGTGTTGACGCTGGAGAATTCGCTCAGCGCCTTCTGCGCATTCTGGAGTTCGTTCTGCACCGTAACGAGCCGCTTCTCGATAAACACGCGCTCCTGATGCGCTGACGAGACATTCGAGTGCGTAAGAACGTTATTCAACTCCTCGATATAGGCTGCGGCAATCGCACGAGCACGCTGCGGATCGCTATCGGTGAAGGTAAGGCTCACGACGCCGCTCTTCTTGTCCTCATCGAGTTTTGTATGGCGTACAAGGTACTTCACCGTATCGATGCGATAGCGCTTGTGATACACATGCTGCAAGTTGAAACGATCGATGAGACGATCGTTGATGGTACGACTGTGCAGCATGTCGATGAAGAGCGCGCTTGAGCTTTTGCCACCCAGCAAACCGGCGAGACTACCGAGGCTGCCCAAGCCTCCCAGAGAACGGCCCGCAAGTGCGGCGAGCATTGCCGCGCCAGAACTACCCTGTTCCGGAGGCATAAGGCGCGCTGTAGATTGATACTCCTTTGGAATGAGGAAGGCAATAAGCCCGCTCAAAACAAGCGAGGCTATACCTACGCGAAAGAGTGTACGGCGGTGAGTCCATAGCAGCGAAGCATTCGCGACCCAATTGGCCGTGGGCACTGTTGATTTAGTCTCTGGGGTGTCCATTAGAATAACCCCGCTACTGCAGCGGTAATTGCGATCGAGGAACTGAGTTGAGCAACCGTGAGCAGGTTCTGCCAGATAACAGAGCCGCCAACAACTTTTTGCGGAACAACGATCACATCGCCAGGATTAAGACGTGTCGACAGAACCTTGTTGGCATACCACTCTCCGGAGTGTTTGCCGATGACCAAACCATTCGCACGAACGATGAATATTTCGCCACGGCTAGCAACATTGTTGGTGCCTCCTGCATTTCGGAGATACCAACTGGCTTCTTTGCCTGGAACGAACGTGATGGCGGAAGTGTTGTAAACCTGCCCTGTAACAAGGACGAAGCCCGGCCGTTTTGGAACAGTCAACACATCGCCGCGACGCATCTCAATATCGGCTGGGGTATTTGCCCAGCTATCGATATCGGCGCTAACGTGAATGACCATTCGGCCAACCGCGGGCTGGCTTCGCAACTGCTTTAGAATCTCTGCTTGTTGCGCTTCTGCAGCCTGCAGTATTGCTCCCTGGTTCTGAACATTAAGGCTGGTCGGAACACGCGCCGATACTGACTGAGACTCAATTTGACGGATGAGCTCTTCCTTGCTCTTCTCCTCGAGTTCTTTTACCTGAGTGCGTATGAGCACGGCGCCGTCCACGTATGCTGTTCCGCGCAAACCGCCCGCACGGCGCAGCACAGAACTCAACCGCTCACCCTCCTGCAGGCCATAGCTTCCGGGGTAGGTCACTTCACCATCGATCACGACAGATGAACCAATGTCGTTCCACCCGGAAATTTGATGAATGGTCAGAATGTCACCCGGCTTGAGCGTGACATCGGCAGCATGGTCATTTCCCTGCACGGCGGCCCCGATGCCAACCGCCGCACGCTGACTGATGATCTTCTGCCCATTCTGTATCGTGTAGCTCGTAAGATCAGCAACATCGAGCAGAGCATCGCGCTTAAAACCACCTGCCATCCTCACAAGCTGGGCTGCAGTCATGCATTCAGAGAGTGCATATTCACCGGGTTTCATTACCTCCCCGCGAATCCCCACCTGCGGTGAGTCAACCTCATAGCGGCCAAAGATGCGGATCGTATCGAAAGGCTGCAGTGGCAGATCTACGTTTCCGATGAGCGCCTCTGCCACATTGAATTCAATGGTCTCCGCATGGAGGTCAGGCGGAACCAGACGGATGATGTCAGCCTTAGCAGCAGGCTCTGGCAACAGATCCTGATAGCTGCGAATCACGTCGCCCAGTTTCATGCCGTCTCGATAGGGATACTTGCCAGGACGAACGACATGACCTTCGATATAGATGGCATGTTCGCTATACGGCAGAATCGCTCCAATATGAATACGGTCGCCATCCTTGACACGAAAGGCAGCGATACCCTGATGTTCGGTCTGCGATGTGGTTGGGGCATTCGCAGCCGGAGGATCCAGAGTTATCGTTTCGCGCTGCTGGTTAGGCTGGATGCGTTCGACGGTAATATGGTCAAGAGCCGCTGTAACGGTAACCCCGCCAGCATCCTCCAACATCTCCGTGAGTGTAGGTTCGCCCGCCGTACCACTTTTCATTTCATAGATCGCAGGGCGTTTCACCATGCCATAGATAGCTACCTGCGGACCAACGGGTGGCACCAGCAGCGTATCGCCAGCCTGCAAGCGTTCTTCGTCCATCCTCACGCCGTGAAGCAGGAAGTCATAGAGATCGACGTCTCGAACTAGTTGGCCGCCGCGATAGTGGCGCACGATGCGCAGCGAACCTACAGCCGTCGGACCACCAGCAGCATAGAGAGCATTGAGGGGCGTGGAGAGCGAGCTAAGATCATAAGCTCCAGGACGTTGAACATCGCCGACAACATAGATTCTTACTGTGCGCAGACGGGCAATCGTGACATCGATGCGAGCGTCGCGAAACTGATTCTTCAGGGCATCCTGAATCACTGACTGCGCGTGCTGTAGCGTCAGCCCTGCTACAACCAGCGATCCAGCTTCTGGCAGCACGATTTTACCTTCACGATCAATAACCTTTGTGAGGCTTTGCGAGATGCCCCCCCAAAGATTGATCGTGAGTCCATCCCCCGTACCGAGCACATAATCGGGTCCTACAGGAAGATCTATCGGAATACTGGCTTGACCGCCGCTCGCACGCAGCGATGACGAATCACCGCGATTAAGGAACATCTCGGCACCAAAGCGTTTGAGTTTTATCTCGTCCTGTGGAATCTGCGTGTAGAGATCACGCATAGCGAGCAGGTTATACGGCGCAGGCACACGCAGAACACGGGGCTCATCGGTGATATTGCGTTGCTTATCCGTTGGACTAGTTCGCTGCGCGAGCGACTGCTTAGGAGTTCCACTACGAGAGACGGAATCAGCTGCAGTAGTATTAGTCGGAAACGCCCCGCTTTCCAACCCTGCGCCTGGAAGCGTGGCCAGTGAGTCAAACCCTGTGTTGGAGCTGAGGCGTTGATCGTCGTCAGAATCTGCAAGAGAATGATGCAGATCGGCATCGGATATATAGCCGCGCGAGCGGAGCCACTGCGTAATATTCGTGCGCAAGTCCGCGCTTGAGGCAATCTGACGGTAGAGCATCTCATCCGTGATCGAGTCAGCCTGGACGGTAGTACCCTGCTGCGATAACTGATCAGCGATGAGCGACTTCAATTCAGGGACAAGCTCTGGCTTCTGCTGGAGAATGTCATCGATCTCTGCGGCGGTCAATGAGTTTCGGGAGCTAAGACTGCCGCTGGAACTAGTGCTGAGACTGCCACTGGAACTCAGACTCGAACCGAGACCGGAGCCGAAACCGGAGCCGGTGGCATCCGAGGAGTCTGTGGAGGAACTCGCTGAAGAGTCCTTTGTACTGTTATCCGTAGGCGCAGCGCCGGTCGGCGTGGAAGGCTGCTGTTGCGCGTGCAGCTGACCGAACATCGCTGCAAACACGACCAAGCCCAGCATCAAGCGGCTACCGCGTTGTATCCGTCGAATTGTTGCTTGCTTCATCATAGGGTCAACTTTGAGTTGGGTGCGGATTGTCGGCCATGGGGCGTGGGGCAACGTTATGCAGTGCGGCGAGCCGACGCTTCCAGCGAAGGGCCTCGATCACATATCGAAGCCCTTCAACAACATGAAAACGTAGCCGAAAGAGAACGAAGCGCAGCTGGTAAAGTTCCGCACGCATACGCTTCTTCAAGCTGTCGTCCGAACTGGTATGGATGATTCGCGGGGTGCGGTGCAGTGGCAGGAGATTGCTCCGTTTTTCTTTTTGCCAGGAGGCGTCATCACCCCTCAGCGCGTCGTGCAGTAGCAGATAGAGCTTCGTACCCGGAAAACCCGCAAAAAGCGACCTGCGTCCGTAGCACTCCGCCCATAACTTCACCTCTGCGGGCAGCCGTTCTAACGTCCAATGGTTGAGCTGTGACGGGGCCTCGCCTCCGAATAGCTGGAACGCCAGCAATGTCGAAAGACCGATGGCGATCTCTGTTTGCCGATCGTTTCCCGCACACTCGCGCACGGACTCCCAAAAGACCTGATCCGCATAGTGGGATAAGACGTTTCGCCTGTACTCAAGGAGCCACGCAATACGCGTCGACGAACCGCAGAGGTGCCCGAAAAGATGTAGCGCTTGACCAACAAACTGATCTGCTGGAGCAAGCGTTGGGAAGCTGTGCCCCTCCCACTCGCGCCAGCTCAGCCTATCGAGCTTTGGATCGCGTGTGGGGCCATGGGTATTCGACGCAGCGAAGTGTATCTCGATAGATCTCTGTGGCTTTGCCTTGTAGTGGTCTTCGATACGGGCTAGCTCTGAAGCTCCAGCCTTGAACTCCCACACCGTGTTGGTTGAACCCATCAACCCATAGCCGGTCTGAGCGAGAATCTGCCTGCAGAGCTCCAATTGACTACCGTCTACCAGAAAATCGAAGTCGAGTTGGCAGCGCAGCGTGGAATCAGGGCAGGAGTTGGGCGAAAGCGTGAAGCCTTTGAGGTTACAAAACAGGACGCCCGCCTGATTGAATGCCTGATTGAGTGCAACAAACTCCGTGAGCATGCCGGTGGTACGGGCGCGATTGTCAGCCAGATTTTGCCGAAAACGACGAAGAGTTCCAAGAGGCAAAGCATTCTGAAGATGCAGCTCTTCAAGTCGGGCAAGGAAGTAAAGCGCCATGCCACTGGCATCGAGCCAGTGATACGAACGCACCCAATCGCCATAGCTCACCGTGGAAAGAAGCCGATGCAAGCGGTTGGTGGAGTCGGTAGAGTCGTTAAAAGCAGCGATGACCGCTTCAACGACTCTCCTTTCTACCTTTGCACTCCATCTCATAACAATCTCCCTTGCCGCGTTGCGCTTCTGTTTTTAGTGGCTATACATCTCGGGCTCGCCCTGGCTTCCAGCGGGAGGCAGATGACGAAGAAAGATAATGATCGACCAGATCTCGTCGTCGCTGAGCGTACCTTTAGAGGCCGGCATACCGGAAGGCGAGATACCGTTGTCGATGATCCACTTCAACTGCCCATCGGTGTAGCCCTGCACCTCCGGTGAGGTCAGAGGCGGAAGAGGCGGTGACATCCTATCCGCGAACGGAACGCCGGTGTTCTGCCCATCCATCCCATGGCACGCCACACAGTAGTGTCCGAAGGCTTCCTTACCTGAGGCAACGGTGTCCGCGCTGTACTGAATGGGATTTTTCTCGGACTTGTTGCGCACGGTGACGTGGTGCTTGGCAGCAAGGACGATGCTCTTTTCCAGTTGTGACGGTGGACTTACCTTACAGCCGCCGCCCAGAGACATAACGCTGAGAAGAGCCGCACCCGACAAAACGGCAGAGAGAAGGCGGCGCATGATTACTCCGTCACGTGCAGTGTCATTTTCATGCCGCCATGTCCTGATCCGCAGAACACAGAGCACTGCCCGACGAATGTGCCTACCTGCGTTGGCGTATAGGTGATCTCTTTGGTCTCACCCTTTCCTGAGGCGATCACGAGGTTGAGATCCTTGAACTTAACACCGTGGGAAACATCTTTACTCGTGAACACGATGACAACAGGTACACCCTTCTTGAGGGTGATCTCGCCGGGGGTAAAGTCGAAACGCTTAGCGACGATCTCGATGCGCTGCGGGGGCGTCTGCGCGTTGGAAAGATGCGCGAAGAAGAAGATGGCGGTGAGTACCGCGAGTACAAAGGACGATGTTAGGATCTTGAGTTTCATGAGTTGATCTCTCCTGTGTGTGGTCGCGTCGGGGCGAACTTGTCCAGCAACCCCACGCTAACAACTCACACAGGAGGGAGTGTCAGTACCCTGTCATCTAAATGTCATCGGTTTGTAAGCGCGGCCTGAGACAGCAGACGCACGTGACCACCCATCGTGAGACGAGGCCGCACGCGGAGAGCAGAGTGTTCGGGACAGTGGTCTGGGAGCAACTGGCTTCATAACGAGAGCTTCTCGACACCTTGCTCACCGCAATGCAACAGTGCACTACAGGCCAGGTTCGTCATAGATCCCAAATTCATTGATACCGAGTGATGGCGCCGGGCCGGAGACCATTAAGCGAACACGTTCTGAGTAGACCATGGAGAACCGATGAAGCTGAAAGGCAGCGGGGGCACTTCCAGTGACAATATCCATCCATGCGCCTTCCTACTAGCGCCGAACGCTATAGCTTCCGATTCAACTTACCGCTGGAAGCTTGTTAACAATCAATATCGCACGACCATTAACATGTGGGGCGACTTCAATGATGAAGTCGCCCCACGATTGTTGCAGTCAAAGCCGAAATAAGGACTTTCTTCTCTGAGGAGTTGATCGTTGGCTCATGCGCCCGCAGGCACCAGAGTCATAGCAAATACGATGACATTGGGATTGCTCGGCAAACTGATACTGCGTACCTGTTTCTTACTATCCAAGGGGAAGGAGTAGGCATGCAGATAGAAACCATCTGCATCTTTTGAACCATCGGATGCAAGCCGATAAGGCATCTCTAGAGCTGCAGATTCACCTTCTAAATTGCCAGATTTCGCCCAGTCGCTGAGGCTGCGAGTGAACGAAGAGGATGTGCCATCGGCATAGTTCACAGTGAAGGTCTGCATCTCCTGATTGCCATCAACAGCTGCAGCAAGAATCTTCAAGCTGTTGAAGTTACCGACCGTCAGCGTAACGGTCTTGCTTGTAACCCCATTGGGCGTATTGGGCTGCCCCAGCTTGAAGACAACACCTTCCCCTATTTGCTCAGTCTTGAGCACTTGTCCTGAAAGTGCGTATCCGCCTCTGTCAAGACCAGCTTCCGGAGCGAACTTGGAGCCATCTTTATAGATGCCGGTGACGTTATAAGCTGAAGACAGATCGACTGGCGATGTGCCGGTTGCAACCGGCGTAATCGATACAGTGGCTGTAATCGCGTGCGAGAGGCTGCCCGAATCACCGTTGATCGTAAACGTCGTTGTTGCCGGCGGCGCCGACCTCTCTGCGCTCAGTATCAAGGTGCGTGATCCAGTGTTATTGACTGGAGTAAATGTGGCCGTAACTCCCTTTGGAAGACCTGATGCGGTCAGATTAACGTTGCCGTTGAAACTACCCATCGGCATCACGAGGATCGTGGATTCGGCAGTCCTGCCCTGCGGAATCGATAGACTGGGCGAGAATGCCGAAAGCGAGAACTCGCCCGGACCAGCATTGGGTGAAGGAAGCTCATCGTAGAGCGGTTGTGCTGGCACAACCGCAGGATTCTCCTCTGCGACCGAGATCGCAAGGATTCGAATCGTAGGATCGTTCGGGAGCTTAATATTCGTCGCTCCGGACGGCAGGTCGATAGCATAACCGAAGAGATAGGAGTATGCATAGGGCGCGTTTGCGCCTGCTGCATTGTGATGATGGCTGCTATACCAGGCGAGGTTGGCACGTTTGATATAGCCTGGCTTCAACCCTGTCATCTCTCCGTAATTATCATGGGAGGTGTCATTGGAACTCCACTGACGATTGTCCCACTGGCCGATATATCCACCCCAGTCCTGGATCGTAAGATCGATTTTTTTGCCACCTGCTTCGAAGATCGCCTTCCTGTCACCATTGGCTGATGCAGCTAGCAAATAGACGCGATTGAAGTGGCCCGCCGGCAAGCTGATCGTTTGACCTTTTCCTTCAATCGCATTCGGTTCCCCGGTTTTAGCAGCAGCCAGATGGAAGACGACGTCGTTGAATGCGAGCTGTGAAGGCAGCATCTCCGCCGGTAATGCATTACCTTTTCCGTCAAATCCCTTTTCAGAATGGCCACCATCGTTACTTGCAGTCGCCAAGTCATAGTGGATTTCTACCGGGACCGACTGGACGCCAGTTGCCGTAGTTGAGGGGGACGTAAGCCGCAACGCAAATGTGCGTGGCTGGTAGGCGCTGAACGAAGTCACCAGCGCCCCTCCACTGAGGGTTGCTGCCCCTACCGGCTGTTCCTGTGCATTTATTTCGCGCACCTCTGCGATCGGCGCGGCAAAAGAGAGTTGAACATCGGATTGCGGTTTTCCATCGAGTTCCACTAGCCGCACAATGACTTCGTCGCTCTTTTCCGCTTTCTTGACTGCCAGAACTCGTATCCGTGGATTGCTTACTTTCAAGAGAGAGAAGACACGGCCCTGAGCTCCATCGTGTTTCGAAGCTTCGAAAGCGACGAGTGGGGCATTTAGTTGCTGCCCCTGCCAGTCCGTCTGCGCACCGCGCCAATCCGACGCATGGCCAGCGAAGCCGTACAAAAACTCATGATGTCCAATATCCTGGGTTGCTTCATCGTGATAACCGCCTGCTGTGCCTGGTGTTCTGAGAAGTGTCAGGCGAAGGGTGTGATCGTCTGGTTTGTCCGATCCATTCTTACTGTCGGTCAGGATGGTTGCGCCGAATTCGCCGTTCGTGTCCGTTAGATCGATCCACTGATGCGACGGAACTTCGAATTTGCTGGGTTGCGCGGTCGGCCGCTCGATGGTGCCAACATCCCAGTTGTAGGTGGCATTCAGATTCGATGCGGTGAGCGGGAAGACGGCCTTAAGATTTGATTCCCTGGTGTTCCAATCGACGACGTTTCCAAACTCGACACGTTTGCCTGCTTCACCGGCTGAGAGACGGATGGTCTGAATGAAACGAGAACCTGCCGTTGTCCGCGAGACTTCTATGGCCACACGGGCCGGACCGTCTTCAACGATACGAACCTTAGCCGGGCCTGCAACGTAAGACTTCGGGGCCGCTTGTTCCTGCTCCCAATCCATATTCCAGGCCGGCCACTGCGTTGGATTGTCATATGAGATGGCGAGGCGAGCAGGAGAAGAGAGCAGTTCTTTCCCAATCGTTTTATCGAAGATGCTGGCGACATCCCCAGCTTCATTCAATTGGATGCGGTAGTGCTCATTCTCCAGTTCACTGTTCGATACGCGGAGACGTGATGGTGCCTCAACGGTTCCGGTACCAGGCCGAACATCATAGACCGCGTAACCCACGGAGGGAACATGGGCAAGGAAGAGAATCTTTCCATTCGAGATCTGTGCCGGAACTTCCTTTCCATCGGGAGCAATCACGTGAACGGCTGTGGGCATACCGTTTGGGAAGTTGACCTTCGCTTCGACGATATCCTCACGCGCGATATTTAGCGGATTGAAGACGACCAGCGGTACGCCTTCGGTCTCTGTATTCAGGGTCGATGAGACGCCTTCGACGGCACTGCTCAGTACATCAGAGAACTGATTCATTGCGATGACATCGTCGTTCCAGGCAAACTCATAGGCCTTGGGCGTAGCAGTACCGGCGGCGAGGTCATGGAAATGTGCGCCCATAGCCAGCGTCCAGGCATCATTGAGCCGCTGCATCGGATACGTTCTTGCGCCCAGCCACTGAGCGGCAATCGACGACTTTTCTGCAGCATCGGCCAACAACTCTTCTTTTCTGATCCAGCGCTTCTGGTAGGCCTGCGACGTCAGTGAGCCTGCAGAGTGATTTGTGAGCTCCATTTCGCCTGTGTAGCGCGGAAGAGCTGCAGCTTCTGTGGGCGTGATATTGAGAAACATCTGGTCGGCTGTGGCAGAGATCACATGAACGGGTCCGTCTCCAACCTTAACGGAAGGCCAGTCGGGATGCGTGTCACCGGAGAAGAATTGATCTTGTGGTGGCAGACTTACGCTTCCCTGAGTCACCATGGCCTCAAGTCTCTTAACGGAGTCTTCATCCGGCGTGCCGCCGATGTCTCCCGTGCCATAGTAGTGGTAATCCGTGAACAGTCCCGTTGCTTTGCCGTTCTGCTCGACGCGTGCTGCCCAGTCACCTTGATAGCGTTGATGTTCCAGGTCGTTTTGTCCCCTGGCAAGCGCCGCCTGCTCGCTCCGCAGGCTAAGGAACGCCTGAACATCCTTTTGCGCGAATGGCTGCTTACTCTGTTCCGCCTGTTCTAACTTGTGTTGCACCTGCTCGATCTTCTGCTGCAGATCCGCGAACGCTGGATTTGTGGGCTCCGGCGGCAGCGGTTTGCTTAGATCGGTATAGATCCCTCCGCTGTAAGAACCAGGATTTAGACCGGCAAGGACACTTTCACCGTCCGGTCCAACCCAGATACCCACATTAAACGGTGTACCTTCGGGCGTTTTCTCAGAGGAACGCCAGCCTCCCGCATCGGCAGAAGAACCCCAGGTGAGTTTCTGAGTCGAAAAGCCTTTTACACCGGAGTGAGCAAGGATGGTTGGCAGCGAAGCAGGAAACCCGAAGCAGTCCGGCAGCATATATTCCGCGCTGGATTTACCGAATTCGTTGCGGAACCATTCATTGCCGTACAGGATCTGCCGAAAGATTGCCTCGGCGCTGGGGGCGTTCACATCACCCTCTTCCATGGACGAGCCAGCTGGGAACCATCTGCCTTCATCTACATAGTGCTTCAACTGAGCAAAATCGGCCGGGAAGTACTCCTTCATCAGCCGGTAGCGGTTGGCTCCGCTGAAGTTGAAGATGTAGTGCGGGTACTTCTCGAACAAGCTGAAATTGCCCTCCATCGTCTTACGGAGATATTCGTCAATGACCTGGGGATACTCCCATCGCCACTCCGTATCGAGGTGCGCATATCCAACCACATAGAGGGTTGGTTGCTTGCTGAGATCAGGCTTTTCCGTACCAACTGTCTGCTTGTCTCGGTCAGGCTTATCTGTGGTTTGGGCCTGAGTCGCACCAGGTATAAGCGGAAAGAACAACGATGTTGCAATCAGAGTGGCACAGAGTTTTTGCATTGGAATCCTCAAATCGGCGGTGCTTTTGACTACAGGCTAGCCGTGTACGGGACAGAAGTCGTGATCACTCCTGAAAAGAATATGAATTTTCACTGAAACCATATCCAATTTATTATCAACAACATAAATCCCATAAAAGGCAATGGGAACGATAGTCTTTCACTTTGTTCTGAGCTTCTGATACCCTGACGGCACATAAGGGCAAGTAGGTGGAGGTATAAAAGTGGCCGCGAGACCAGTTGCTGGCTATAGCTTCGGAGAGTGGAAACTCGACGTCGCCCACGGTTGCCTAACTAGCGGGGGCAGAGAATTCACCTTACGATATCAGAGCCTGCAGTTGCTCATCGTCTTCCTTGAACATCCTGGAGTCCTGCTGTCAAAAGATGACCTGACATCGGCCATCTGGACAGATACATCTGTCACGGATAACGCTCTTGCGCAATGCATCACCGAAATCCGTAGAGCACTCAAGGACGACCCTCGCAATCCTCGCTTCATCAAGACCTTTCCCAAAATAGGCTATCGCTTCATTGCGGAGGTAGAAGTCGCTCGCGACACCCCGCAATCATTTGCTCTAGAGCAGCCGTCGCTCCAGCCTCAGCCTAACTCGTGGCCAGAAACGGTCTCCATAGAACAAGGCGAAGCCTCACCCCTGCGAGAAACCTACCTGTCGCACCGTGCCATTACCGTCCTGTCGAATATGGGATTGCGGTGGGTGCCCATGGGACTTTTCTGCATACTGCTTCTCTTCTTATGTGGCGATATGACCCATACGATAGGACAGTTGCCTATAACAACCCTGCCTCCCTCAGGGCCCCCTACAATTGCTGTGTTTTCACTTGCGAACGGGACGGGTCGCCCAGATCTTGACTGGTTGCGTGAAGGGCTTTCTGACATGATCCTCACCGACCTGTCTCACACGGGCAAATGGAATGTCTTAAGTCGTGAGGAGATACATGGGCTTTCCGGCGGAGCCTCTTCCAACGCACTTCAGATGGATAAGGCGCTCGAACTCGCCAGATCGGTTCATGCGAAAGGTTTCGTCATGGGAACCGTGGCCGGATCTGGTCAGCAGATCGAGATAAGAATCGAGACTCGTGATGGCACTGATGGACATCTGCTCGCCACCGATAGCACCTCTCTCATAGATCCTCGTGAGATTGTCGCAGGAGCAAGCCTGCTATCCACCGATATCGCACGCCATTTTGGGGTTGCCATCGACGATGCGCCCGCCCTCGGCGAGGTGATGACGAGCAATGTCGAGGCGTACCGCTATTATTCACTCGGTGTGGAAAAAGCAGAGCAATTTCAAAACGTGCAAGCTATCGAAATGCTCAAGAAGGCGATTCAACTTGATCCTCGTTTTGCCATGGCCTATGCGCGAATTGGATATGCCTATGCGGTACAGGATTTTCAGACCGACAATGGCCGTTCTTACCTGGAACGGGCGCTGCATCTCTCCGCATCATTGCCAACCATCAATAGGCTCTATATCGAAGCGTGGCTAGCTATTGCCAACTCGAACTACAACGCCGCGATCAACACTCTGCAGCGAATTACAGGCCAATATCCGGATGAAACCGAAGCCTACTGCCAGCTCAGTCGGTTGCTTCGTGGACAAGAAAGGGTGGACGAGGCCGCTGTTTTACTGAGAGGTGCCATTGAGCGTCAGCCGAATGCCAAAGATCTCTATAACGCTTATGGTCTTATTCTGCTTTCGATGGAGCGTCCTCTGGATGCCGTCGATGTCTACAAACAATATGTGATGTTAGCGCCACAAAATCCGAATGGTCACGACAGTCTGGGTATGTCCTACCAGCAAACCGGGCAGTATGAGGCAGCTATCTCAGAGTATAGCGAGGCGTTGAGATTAGACCCTGAATTTGAGCCCTCCATCGTTCACCTCGGAGATGCTTATTATCAACAGGGCAGATATCGAGATGCGCTGAACGAGTACCAGCGTTACGTCCAGGTCACCAAATACAGTGATGCCAAAGCCCTGGGGTACGGAGACCTGGCCAATGTCTATATAGCTATGGACAAATTACGAGAGGCGCAGATAGCCAGTTCCGAGGAGCTTCGCTACAACCACAAGGCTGTTTGGAATTCGTTGGTTCTTGCATTGGCTGCGCATCAAGGGGAACAGGCAAGAGTTCTCGAACAAAGACTTACTGCCGACATTCCCAACTCTGAGCGCGGCTCACAACACGACATCCGCATGAAATTCTTTTATCGAGGCTACTTTGAACTGAAGACCGGCGATACCCAGGAAGCTATCAATCACTTCAAAGCTGCCCTGCAACATTTGCCTCCTTCATCAGGTATTGATTTGCACGAAGATTGTCTGGCAAATGCATACCTGGAACTCAATAGGATTACTGATGCTATCGCCGAATATCAACGCATTCTCAAAATCAACCCGCATTATCCTTTGGCGTATTTTCATCTCGGGCTCGCTTACCAGAGATTGAACGATCCACAAAACGCCTTTGCGGCCTTTCAACATTTTCTTCAGGAAAGCACCTCGGCAGACCAGGACAGTCCCGTTATTATGAAAGCCAAACAAGATATTGGGATCGTCTCATAGAGGTCTCGCAAACACTATAGAAGGCACTCGTGAATTTCTGCCTCATGCCCCGAGGCACGAGGTCTCTGAGCTGATTTCCTTCGAAGGTCTAAACTCTCAGGACAACCAGTGACCTGGCGGCCCAACAGGAATTGGCACCGAATGCCAGATTTACTCATTTTTTGGCACGAATGTGCTGGCTCAACAATCCCAGAGAGAGAAGTCCCATGGCTTGATACCAGGCACAGTAATCTGAAAGGTTATGCTCCATTCCAAGCTCTCGCCAGGACCGAGCACGTAGGCTAGATTTGCTCGCTGCGCCTCCAGGAGTGTCCCGCAAGGCGCCAGCGTAGGCTCTAATGCAACTGCATATTGGAGAGGTTCCACACCAGGATCAGGCCATCCTCCATAGCAAAGCCACAGACCGAGATAGGGTAGCTGTGCGGTATCGAAGGATACGATGATTCCCTGTCCTGCTGAGGCACGGTACAAGCCACAGCGACCCCGCAGAAGTCGATCTGTGTAGAGCATCTCTGCTATTCCGTCAGAACTGGAACCGGCAAAACGAAGATCGATCCCAGAGTCGCCAGATGGCCGGGGCCACTGGAGCTTGGCACCAGGAGCGCCAAGACGATTCCTCCGGGAATAGCTCAGCTTGAGCTGTTGCACCTCTTCTGGCAATACCACGTGATCCCCCTCGCGGACTGCGAATAATGGATGGCAAGCATAGAGGAATGAGGTCGGTGACGAGTGAAGATTCTCAACGCGATACTTCACATGAAGCACATTACCCTCAATCGAAAATTCCTTCCAGAACCGCAATGGCCGGCTGACTCCTGTCGCATGAATGCATAGATGTTCACTATCAGGAGTACCCTCCACATCCCACGCGAGTCGCCAGAAGTCTCCATGATCGGGAGCAGCACCTCCGTCCGTCTGTGTTCCACAGGGCCCAATCGTAGGGAGACATTCCTCGATGCCTGCGCAGGGTCCATTTTGGAAGGGCGCGTTCAGATCCAGAGGGGCGAACTCGCGATTCGTTTGCGACTGGGTTAGAAACTCGAGCCCGGAGTGTCGACTCACTAATGAGGCCACACGTCCCCCTTCTTCCGGGGTGACAGTGACAGAAAGCTCGGAGTTCTGCAATATATACGACTTCGATTCTCTCATTACCCTCTCTTGTCAGAACTCTCTTTGAATGGCTTAATATCGGTTGTCAGGCTGACTCAGATCAAATCTTATCGCGTGTGAATAACTATTCGTGCAGGATAGTAGTAGCTTACTAATTCGTGGCAGATAGATACCCTTGATCTATTAGCCAACCCCGATACAGCTCATACCAGTTATCTGTCGGCATATGGTGCTTTGTCATCCCAAAACCGTGACCCCCTTCGGCCAGGATGTGCAACTCAACTGGAATTTTCGCAGTGTGCCAGATATCGTAGATTCGGATGCTATTTTCTATCGGCGGAACTATCGGGTCATCATCCGCACAAAGAACAAACATTGGGGCTTTCTCATTTTGCGGGTTCAATACTGCAGGCGCCAATGGATAAATTGCCGCGATAAAGTTTGGTTTACTATCTGTCGTGTGCTGCACAGCCACACTTAACGCGAGATACCCCCCGGCTGAAAAACCAATTATTCCAATGCGGTCCGGCATCAGTCCCCACTTCGTGGCATTGTTGCGAACAAGGCGTATAGCTTGCTGCCCATCAGCTACCAACAAGGGCGACATCTCATCGATTATGGGCTGCATATCGGCTGATGTCTTGAGCCGATGCAACAATACTAGAGGGTAATCTGTGTTTGTTCTGGTTACACGATATTTCAAAACAAAGGCCGTAATTCCTAGAGAGTTAAGATAGTGAGCAACCGCAATACCCTCACTGCCCATGGATAGCATGTGGAACCCACCTCCTGGACAAATAATTACCGACGTTCCGTTGGCCTTATCTGTGGCCGGGAAATATGCTGTCAGCTCTGGATCCACCACGTTGCGCACAAGCTTTTCGTCTTTTGTATCCACCTCCACTTCCTGTTGAGTCCAGTTTTCGGAACCCGGCGCTTTACCCGGCCATAGGCGAATCACCTGCGGGGCGCTCGAAGTAGCGACAACATGCCCAGCACTCGTTTCCAGCTTCTGATCTTTGCTCGGAGATCCTCTGCCCCATAGCAATATGGTCACCAATGCGATCACAAGCATCGTGACGCCTGTGATGACAGTTCGTAGAATGTATTTATGCCAGCTTTTCAATTCTTATCTCCTACGGATTGCCGAATAGAGTGAAGAGCCATATCTGATGCCTTAGACTTAACAATTGCTTTATCAATCATTTGAAAGCGACACGAAGTTCCAGCTCATGAGATTCGCTGGTGAGATCCACCGCAGATCACGTGGCGTGTCATGGTCGTCAATCTCTGATTCCTGCTTTGTGCTCTTCTGCAGTGTCTGATTGGTTCCGCTTTGATAAAGGCAAACAAAAGGAATGGCATGGCGTCTCCTGTTCCAATAGACGCCTCTGCATTCTCTCCGACTCACTACTCGACATTTCTTGACATATCAATGTCAATGGGCTTCCCAGTGATGACCATCACCAGAGGTATATCCCACATCTACAGGAGGAGCGGGTTGCGCACGTACATCGAGACCATTTCGTTCGGAGCTTACGGTCTTCTCCCGGGCAGTAGTCTCCGCAGTGTGTCTCTCTCAACCTCAACAGAGAATCGGGGTATTTCCTGCACCCATCTGCATCTTGTGGGATATCAGGCGCCCGTTCATGGCTATTATGTCGGAGGGCTTCGCACAAAACACGAAGATATCTTACAAGCACTCTCTACTATTTCCACCTATGAGCTGCGGTATCGCGAATTGGGTCACGCAATCTATCAGGTTGACTTTCTGGCGGGAGACGTGTGAGCTAGTTGTAAGGTTATGGTGGATTGCAGGTAAAGATTTCAATTAGAACTGCTCCTTTTATAATTCGCTCTTTAGAAAACTACTCTCCGACGTGAAATGGCCGTGAACCAAAGGCTCCGTCCGCAGTCGGTGCTGTAGAGTAGCGTCTTTGAGTCAGCCTCCCATGCGGGTTGAATCTGATTACATGGCTCATCCGCAATGTGTTGCGTCGCACCGGTCACCTGGTCGCGGAGCCACAGGTTCCACACCCCATGTTGGAAGCGACTATAAGCCATCCATCGCCCGTCGGGCGAGAGCGCCGGATAGCGCGACTCTCCAAGTTCAAGCGGAGCATTCACGTGTGTTGCGTCATTCAGATAGACCTGAGGCGGACGTCCATACGCGACAGCCGAAAATGCATACTCTTTTTCCGAGAGAAACGAAACTTCATAAACATTCAGCGAAGGCGGTGTAAGTGCAGATTCGCTAGCGGTGTCAGACTCAAAGCCCCTCCGCACCATCAGCTTCCCCTGGCCATGATCGTCGCGCATAAAGGCAAGATTTTGACCGTCGGCAGACAGCATAGGACTCTGCGCGTCGTCAACAACAATGCGCAGGGGTTCCCGCACATCGACGATCCGCGATCGCAGATTCAAGGCTCGCTCTACCAGAATCCTTTCAGGTCGAATACTCCCAGAAATACTTGTAAATGAAAGATCATCGTCTAGAGAATCAGAAGAAGGATCGTTCCGTACCGTATTCTGATCCTCCGTCATCAGATGGTATCCACTAAACATAAATGCAACATAATGAACTCCAGTACCTGCGTGCTGCGCATTCGCATTGAGCAACCCCTGAGTCTGTAGCGGCAACCGGTAGGCATATTCCTTCCGTACAGCGCGCGCTCTATGAAATGTAGAAAGCATAGTGGAGAGTACGGATACACCCATGACAGCAGCCCAAGCATAGCGAGTCCAATCGCGCGAAAGGTCTCGATCCGAACGGTCATACCATAGCAGCCCATAGATTCCTCCCAACGATGCAATCATCAATGGAAGTCGAGGCACATATAACAGAATCCCAAGCCCCATTGCCCGATTTGGAACTGGCATCGGAAATCCGATACCAACGTAGATAACCAGCACGATCGCTAGCCACGTGTACCATCTGCGCCGCAACAATTCCGCTGTCAACACACACATTGGTAAAGCCATGAGCACAAAGTTGTACGACGCTGGAACAGTGGAGATCGCGAGCGATGCAGTCAACAGAGCTGACCACTCCAGCATTATGCGGCCACGAGTGCTGTCTTCCCTGCGGATAAGCAGGACTGCAGGCGCTAGCATCAACATTTGCAATGCGGGCAGCAAGAGAGCGTAGCACAACGGAGAGTAGTGCCATGGATGCGGGTTCCACTGCGGCTCAGAGAGGAACAGAGAATGTAGCACACTGGAAAAGGAGGCTACCGTCACATATGGCGGCAAGACTTCGCCATGAAGCGTCCAAGGCAAGATCTCATGCAGGTAGGTGCGATGCACATTCCATCCGAAAACCGCTACGGATAGTACAGCGGCTGCCAGCCCCGTAATCGCTCCTGAGATCAAGGCGCGCCAAGATCTGCGTTGAAGGAAAAATACAAAGAATAAAATGGGAAAAATCTTGCAAGCTGCGGCAATCGCAACCAAAGCACCGGCCCACGCATAATATCTTCGTAGATAGGCCCAACAAGCAGTCACAATCAAAAGCAACAGAAAGACATAGAACTGACCGTATTCAAGATTGCGATAAAGCGGAACGCTCAAGGCGAAGGCCAGCGCAATTCGTCGATAGGTTAACCCAGTCATCGAACGCAACAGCCAGCAGAGGGGAAATAGCAACACGAGATTCGCGATTATCCAGATGTGCTTAGCGGCAAGTGGCGTAAGCTTGGTGAGCGGCCACACAATCAGTGTCGAAAATGGTGTGATGGGCACCAACCCAATGACACGAACATCGACGGCGCGATGGTCCTTCTCACGCTGCAACCAGTCCCATTCATACATCCGAGAGGTATCATAGTTCTCATGCGCCAGCCGCGCTGACATATAGTAGTTGGGAAAATCTGTAATTAGGCTGCGCCACGCGCGTGGCATCGTATGGAAACATACATAAAGAACAAGCAGTAACAGGGCACAGCGTTCGGCCCACCTGATCATGCGATGGTCCTGCGAAATGGTCTTGTCATGCCTTAGCGTGCTCAGAACCCGCCCCACAGCAGCCCCGGTGATGCAATAGGCAATAGCAACAGGTTATGCCGAATAAGTGTTATGCGGCCATTAGTGATCTGCATTGAGGCGCACAGGCTCTCCTGCGGTCCTGTAGTGCAACGGCCTCCATGAAGTACGATCTGGTTTTGCTGATTCTCTTCAAAACGGTCCATCATACATTCTTCCGGGTCACATAAATGCGGAACCGGGAAGGTTCCCTCTTCCGGCGTAACTTCGCCACAAGAGGACGCATCGCCCACTTAATGCCATATCTCGGAGAATGTATCTCCCACTGGATCGACAGTTGCTCTTCCAGGAGGCGCAGCCGACCGTCTGTAAGATACTCAAGACTCTTAATGGAGTCCGAAGCAGTTCCATAATGATGAGCAAAGGCGGCACGGCGCTCGGAAACCATTTGCCTGCCACTTTCCTCACGGGAGTACCATGGCGTGTCGCTGATAATCACTAAGCCCCCGCTTTTGACGCATCGGAACGCTTCACGCAGAGTAAATTCATAATCTTCGGAGTAATGAAAAGAGGCGTTGAATACTACAGCATCAAACTGCTCATCCTGAAACGGCAGACGTGCAGCCTCAGCCTGGAATCGCAAGAAGGGCTCAGGCAAGCGTCCCTGGTAATGCGCAGCGGCTCCAAGCCCGTCGCGATCATTGGAGAGCAGATCTACTGCAAACGGATGGTACCCTGCGAGTGCCAGACGAAAGCTCATCCAACAGTTCCCTGCACCAAGATCCAGAATTCTTCCCCCATTTTTCTGAGGAATTTGTTGCAGCACGTGCTGCGTCAAATAGTCATAACTGCGCGCCCTAATGAGCCATTGCTTACTATTTCTTCCGGTAATGTCCTTATAAGGGAGGCCCAGATAAAACTCTTCACTTTCGCTTCCTCGGCCTTCTGCCGCTCTTATGCGCTCGTAGTCCTCCATGAAGCGCGTGTAATACGCAACTCGCTCTGCAGGCAGAGCACGCACGATTCCGCGGCTGATCTGAAGTCGGAAACCGCACGACGTACAGTCCAGGCCACCCAAGTCGGCCCTGCAGCGAGGGCACTGCATACGGACATTTAAGTGGATAGCAATCTCGCCGGTAATATCATTTTGCAATGCACTCATCGCTATCCTTTCTTCGTATGTAGCAAGATGTGACAGTTCCACATCTATACCCCTCTTAGCTGCACCAATTGCTCGACAGACACAATCTCAGACGACGTAAAAGTTGAGAGACTGTCGAGAGGCAAGGCTTCTTCATCTCGGCTCAGCGGCTCCAGTTCGTTCACTTTGCGCCACAGCGCGTCGATCTGTGCCTTTGTTCTGTTCTGTGCCTTTGAGTCTTGCCAGAAATCGACCTCCGCATGCAGAGCGTCGCGCACAGCGCGATAGAAATCGGTGTTATAGGCTGCTCTGAACATGATGCAAAGATCATCACTGTCGGTCCAGTTACGCTTCTGCCCGAGCTGTGTCCGTACGCGCTCATAGAACACGGTACCCGGCAGCGGATACGAGAATGAAATTCCAATGTCGTCCGGGCGCGTCTGCCGGACAAAGGCAATCGTCTCCTGTAGCTCTACCCAGGTTTCACCTGGATAGCCAAACTGCAAAAAGAAGCAGGCACGAATGCCAGCTTCTTTCAGGCGACGACGGGCAACAATAACGGAAGAAAGGCTTAGGCCTTTGTCCATCGCGTTGAGCACGGCTTGCGACCCGGACTCAACACCCATCCATACTTCGGCACAACCCGCGATCTTCAAGGATTGGACGGTCTGCTCACTCATCAGGTCGGCACGGGACTGTATCTTAAAGGGAACAGCCGCATCTCTATTCGCGACTTCTTCAGCAAACTGTTTCACCCAGTGCGGGTTCAAAGCAAAGACGTCATCGCCGAACCAGATATGCTGAACTCCTGCATCGAACTTCAGCCGTTTCATCTCTTCAGCGACAGTTTCGGCGGGACGTAAATGAAATTTATTGCCGGAGATTGGTTTCGCGCACCAGTTGCACCGATACGGGCATCCACGGCTCGACACCATATTCGTTGAAAAATAGCCATGTGTTTTCATCCATGCTGCGCGATACGGCTCCAGATCGATCAAATCGCGCGAAGGCAGAGAAAGCTCCGACCATGCCGGATTTTTCGATAACCGCTGTACACTCTGCACAACGCAGCCCGTTTCGTCGAGCCTCACCATACCCTCTATTTCAGGGATTGCTTCGGCATGCAATATAGAAGTACAGAGCTGCACGAGCGTCTTCTCTGCCTCTCCGCAAAGCACATAGTCGAAGCCGTTCTCCAGAAACAGGGTAGGGTTATCGGTCGAATCGGAACCATGAACGATGACGATAGCGCCTATGGTATGCGCTGCTTTCGCGATCTCCCAAGCGACCTCTCTCATGCGTGTGAGACACATCTTCGAAAGAAAGTTGAAGTCGTCCTCATAAACAGCCACAATCTTCGGCTGGTGCCTCTCTAATATCGCAGAGAACGTTGCCGATGGCGCCTCAAGCATCGAGTCGAACACTGCGACGGAGATATTATGCTCCCGCAGCGCTGTTGCCGCATAAAGCGTGCCGATCGGAGTATACGGCTGCATCTTGCGCAGCTGCTTCGCGTCATATGGAAGATGATACGAATGCGTCAGTAAGACATGTGCCAAAGTTCACCTCGGGTATTTGCTTGCTGACAGGTTCAGCCGATGGCCTCCAGCGTATGTGCCAAGCACATTAGCGCAACTGGCAGATTCCCTTTACGAGATGTAGCGTAGTCCCATCCTAGGCAGGCAGTTGTCTCAAAATTGTCAGCTCAATGTCATCCCTTTACCGTACGGAAGCCGAATAATTTTGAGCACTACAGCCCGACCTAAATGCTGTCGCTAGCGTTTTTAATAACAGTTGCGCTATGAGTTGATTGCCCGCGATGAGTGGTCTCGGAAGAGATGGCTGCAGGATTGAAGAAATGACCGAGTTTCTCGCGTTTAGTGGCAAGGTACCGATCGGAGTGAGGGCTGCCTGGAACATTAGCGCTCAGACGCTCGACAATTTCAATTCCGACCGCAAGCACAGCATTGATCTTCTCAGGGTTATTGGTCATCAATCGAAGCGAACGAATCTTTAGAAACCGAAGAATATCTGTAGCAAGGGCATAGTCGCGCAAATCGACTAGGTGCCCTAGCAGAAGGTTTGCTTCGATTGTGTCGAACCCTTGCTCTTGAAGTTCATAGGCGCGTAATTTCTCCATGAGGCCAATACCTCGGCCTTCCTGATGCTCATAGAGCAGAATTCCTGTACCTTCATCTGCAATCGTGCGCAGAGCCAGATGAAGCTGATCATGGCAATCACACCGCAGGGAGTGGAAAACATCCCCAGTCATGCACTGAGAATGAATGCGAACTACTGGAGGAGAGCGGTGGATATCTCCCAAAACTAACGCCAGTGCAGTCTCTTGAGGCTTTCCAGTCGTTTCATAATCGGCCTGTATGCCTCCAAAGGCCAACAGGCGGAAGTTCGCCCATTGCGTTGGAAAATGTACATCAGCGATTTGTTTTAATTTCATCAATTTGGGGTAGTTTCTCGAAAGACTTTCCTGCCGTTCGTGATTCCTGGCAAGAAAGCCGGTTCGTCAGTTCTCTGTGAAGAGTATCCCGTCGCTTTCGTGTATGTGTCACCAGTAGGTCTCGATATGATCATCGCCTTGTCAAAAGTGCGACGCTTGTTGCTCATGGTGCCATCGTGCGACGGAATGGGCACAGAACATGATCTCCTAAATGAGACCAGAAGACGTGAAAGATCGCGGCCGAGAGCCTCTATCGCCGCAAGCATGCGTGGCTGCCTTGAAATCCACGGTTCGGCAGCACTGGATGGCACCGCGACACCAATGCCGGGGATGCTTTTCCAAAACAAACCAGGGAGCAAAGAGTAGCGGCAATGCGACATCACCTCTTCTTTGAATCGCCTTCGCAAACGACGATAGCTGTCCGCTAGCACCGTGCGTGAAGGACTATCAGAGCTGAGACTAGCCCATCTTCAAAGACAGATTGTCATTCCATCGTAAAGAAATTGTCACCGTTTTGTTGGGTTGGTTTCCAGCAACAGGCTCATGAAGAAGCCCTTGAGAGAATCATCACTGTCTACCACACTGCAAGTGGCAGTCACTGCCAGGCCAAGGCCCGCGTTGAGCTTTCTCTCTCCATCAAAAGACAAACTCAGCAAGGCCCGAGGCCTCAGCTTTGATCACATCAGCGTGTCGATCCCAACACCGCTGGGGCCCATCGGGTAAAAACACAATTCACAACTTGATGGACGAGTTATAGGCGAAACCTTTTTCGCGAAATTCAAGATGGAATCCCATTGCCGCACAACCGTATCTAGCAGACGGTCAGATACGCTAATAGCCACGCAAGAACGACGCCAGCATTATGGCCGCCAACGAAGTTTTGAGCATATTCATTTGGTAGCACATCTCGAGAAAATTCGCCGACATCGTTAACTATCCCGGATAGGAATAAATAGGGCACCGGATCAGTCATTGCGCGGATAAGCGCACTTGTTGTCTCAATACTTCCTATACTTACTCCCGGGGCAGCAGCACGGCACGCAGCGATGGCCAGACGATCAAACTTGTTGTACTCGGCCGGATTGTCGACATTGACGTCACCGACTGCCGTGAACTGGGCATCCAGATGCACCGCCGGTGCACTTTCTCCGTGGATGGGACGAAGCATACGAGACTGCACGTCGGTCCACCATTTGGCGGGCAATTCACGAATAAGTCTCTCAAAGGAAGAGCGGAAAGATGATTCGATCATTTTGCCGACGAGAGTACTTGGCCAATCAGAGGGTAGCGGTTCCTGATTTTGTCCTGAATCAAAGATAAAGGCACGTGTTCCGACAATCACGGACCCTTGTTGGGAGGAAGTTACACTTGCTGCAGTACCCACTGCAATCACAAGATCGGGTACAGGGCCTTGCAGAACAAGAGGAATATACCCGACCTTCTGAGTACTAATAGATGTATCGGCAAAGTCGGCCAGACACCAGAGTTCGACACGACATCCGCCGATCTGTAGCGTGTTACGGAACTCGAGATCATAGGTTCCCGTGGAATCCGGCCACGGCTCTGGCAGGATGGGCGGGGTTTCCCAGGCTGGTGGCTTGGCCGAAGCGTGAGAGCCAGGCGCAAAAGGTGCATGTAGAACAGCCAGGATCGGTGCGATCTCCCATTTTTTGTTCACAACGACAATGACACGCTTCATAGGTTGAGCTCCTGTTCAACGATCGAATTGCGATAAGAAAAACACGCTGCGCATGACGATGCCTAGCCGAGGCCACGCTTGCTACGCTGTTGCTTTCCAGGCGATTACCCCATGGAATGGTGATGGTCTGGACGCTTATCCAGGATCAGGAAGTTCTGCATCATGCCGGTGTCTTCATGCGGCAGAATATGGCAATGGAATACTGACTTTCCGCTCCACTCTTTGAAGCGCATCCATATAACAGCTTCTGTATTCTGTGGAATCCATATGGTGTCCTGGATCAACCCAGGCATCTGTTCCACGCCACCAATCGATTTCACCTCAAAGCTGTTCACATGGATATGGAAGGGGTGTCCTTCTGTACCTCCCTCCTGCGAGTTGGGAACCATGATGTGCCACTCTTCGCACTCATCCACAGCAACGACAGTGGGCACAGCAAGCTCGTCGTAAATTTGGTTATTGATCTCGAAGTCGAGGCCGACCACCGGATTCTGTATTCCCGGATACGCGCTGGAGAAGACGAAGAAACGTTTCCGCTTGATATCCTCGCTCAGAATAGGCGCGTCACGTGTGTTCTTGGGGAGATGACGCGGAACTTCCATATCCAGAGGCTCTCCTTCTACCTCAATGATGGCGATGGTCTTCTCCGGTGCGGCCAGGAACTGTTCGCTTTGTTTCAGTTGCAGGATTCGATATGTACCGGGCTTGGAACTTGCCTTAATAAGGAACTCTGCACGATTCGCTGGCCCGAGCAGGACCTGCGCTCCAAAGCGCGAGGCGTTCCGCAATTGTGGCGAGGCGAAGTTATTCCCGTCCATGGCGATCAGCCACATGTCCTGACCTTCCACCATGACGGGCATCATGAGATCTGAGCATGCGTTCAGGAGGCGGAAACGCGCCACCTCACCGGGGCGCATCTTATAGACATAGGGGGTTAGCTGCCTAGCAATCGGCGCAGGCTGATCGCCATTTTCAGGCGGTACGGGATTATGGGTTTCCTTGAAGAAAGGCTCCCCATTCAAACAGTAATAACGCAGATGGTAATCGCCCGTGGTAAAGCCACAATGGAGGGGTGGTCTCTTAGGATGGCCATCGATCGTGACTTCACCTGCACCCTTGGAGTAGGTCTGCCAGATTGCATTCTGCGCTGGCTCAAAGCTGTCGGTGTAATCCGCGTGGGGTTCATTCGTTTCAAAGAGCCCGATATCCGACACCACCATGATGTAGTCTTTGGCCGCTTTGATTTCGGGAACTTCATCGATGGCCCCGCGGATGATCAGAGCTCCAGCCATACCCGATACAGCCTGTACCGCTGTCGATCCATGAGAGTGCGGATGATACCAATTCAGCCCTGGGGGCTGGTCGTCAGGAATGACAAAGGGGTAATCCTTTTCTCCACCTGGAGGGATAGAGATCATTGGCGCCAGCGGATTACTTGTGCCCAGTGGTTCAAAGATGTGCGGAGGGACGTCCAAACCGTGCAGGTGAAGATTGACATTGCCAAACATGTGAGGAACATCCATGTTTCCGCCCCAACCGGTGGAGTCCGATGCAGGAAGTGAGTTCTTCATGCGAATCCGAAGGGTACGACCCGCCACAGTGTCGATGGGTGGACCTGGTATCTGCCCGTTGTACGCGCGCAGTTTTACCTTCACTCCGTCCATGGTCTTCAGAAGGAAGCCGCAGTCCAGAACTAAGTCCGGCTTGAAGTCCGCTTGTTCCACAAGCGACAGCTCAGTTGCAGTTGGCTGGACACATACAGGTTGCGACTGAGGAACCGCCTGAGGAGCGGTCTGAGAAACTACAGAGGCGGAGGCCGTAGAGCCGGCTGTGGCTCCTGCGGCCAAGACAAGAAAAGACCGACGCGTCAAATCGCTCATTTTGCTCCTTTATGCACGGCATTTGTTCGCAGAAAATTCGTTCTCAGCACAGTTGGGTTTGGAGTGGGCGAGACTTGGTTCGGATCCGTACAGGCTTGCGGCGCATGCTCCGTATTGAAGTACCCATACTGCGTGAAGGCCACCGCCAGCTGCAGGGAGGTATCCATACTGATTGCTGTTGGGAATCGGCCTCCGGGAAAGCTCTGTGGAATCGTCTGATTCTGAAAGTAGGAGGCATTGTCGAGCGAGTAGTTTTCACAAAGACCGGGAAAGCCGAAGCTGGGAGGCACGTTCACACCCATCTCCGATGGCGCGCCGTTGGGAACGGCGTAAGCGCTGGAGTGGCACGAAGTACAGGAAGACTGAGGATTATCGACCGGACCGGCCAGTCGACCAGCGCAGCCCAAATGTTGGAAGAGCGGATTATCTGTATCAATAACGCTTTGCTGTATAGATAGACTCGCTGTCTTCGGAACTGCAGGAAAACTCCATGGGTCGGAACCCCACTGCAGCCCAACGGGCACGAGGTGATCCCAGAAGGTATTGCCAGCGCTGGCACCATCGAACCCAAAGGTGCCATATACCCAATGCGTCGGAGACCTGAAGTCTACGACCGCGACGTCGACCTGCACAATGCGTGAGATCTGCACTTCACGATCACATTCGTAACCCTTGTCTGCGGTGACCTTATGGCGATCGATCTGCCACTGTGGGGAGCCCTTCAGGCTAGGGACACACTCTTCGGGCGCATTGGTCGTCAGAATCTTGACGACTACCGTACCTTCTTTGAATGGAAGCCCTGCTGGCACCGTTGTTCCCAGATACGTGCCGACCTTAGGCACGCCGGTTGTGGGAATGCTACGGCCTATTGCATACCCTCCATACTCGTTGTAATAGCCTACGGACCAGGATTCAAAGCCATACGGCCAATCCTTCTTGCAGGCGTCAGTTTCTCCGACATACAAATTGCTCGCATGTGGAGAGTTATTCACGAGATCAGCGAGGTGAGCGGTGCGCTCATTCGTTGTTCCATGCACGAACTCCCTCCCTGCCGTCGGATCGTAGGACATCCAGGGCACATTGAACCAACGTGTTTTGTGGTTGACTTCAACTCGATAGCCGACCTCGTTGCCCAGATTCGGGTCCTGCCCTTCCTTCACGTATTGAAGAATCGCATCCATGTATTTATCCCAGTTCTGGCCGTGCCAGTTCGGAGAAGAAGGTTTGTCAAAGCTCGGAGTAAAGTTGACGTCGATCTTTAGCCAGGCGCATTCGAGGCACTTGTCAGGAACCGTTGCGGGAAAGTTCTTGCTGAGCTTGAAGATCGGAGTAGTGTGTACAGGTGGTGGGTCGGTCACTGCATTGCGGAAGGCAAAGTAGGCCGCGTCTTGCGGCGTGGATTGTTGTGCCTGTATGCCGGTAGAAGGGATCATGATCGACAGCAACAAAGCTACGGTCGCAGGAAACAGGATTTTGAATCGCATAGGTGTGGTTCCTCTTCTCTTTGCTCTCGGTTATCTTGCACACAAAGCAAATCGCCGAGAGAGCCTCTCCCGGCAGCGAAACAGCGTCATTGATCGGAAGGAGCAGACAGGAGTTGCAGGATATATTCGTAAAAACCAGGAAGATCGCTAAAGCTGAAGTAGACTTGTTGCCTCCGAACACCACTCTCAGTAGCAGCAAGCGATCGAACCCAGCCCTGCTCAAACCCCCAGGTCACAATTTCGAGAGGCAGGGATCGCGGCCCGGTATACAGATCAGGGCGCGTCAACCAACACGTTGCGGTCACATCCCAGAGCCGATAGAACTCTTCCTTGGTGACCAGGCTATAGGCTTCAAAGGCCAGTTGCGCATAGCGGCTTTTCTTTCCCAATTCCTGAAGAGAGTTTAGGAATTCTTTTTTTACTGGGGCTGTATTGCTGATATCTAGTGGAAAGATCCGTATGTCATGGAAATGCTTCAGCGCGTAATCTACTGCGTACGGGTCCCAGAACGCATTCCACTCCGCGTGCGTATTGGCCACTGCAGACGGCAATGTCTTCGGATCCAGATTGCCATCGACTTCGATTGCTCCGCCCATCCACACAATCGAGGCGATGCCGTCTGCCAGTTCGGCACTACCTTCCAACACCATCTGTAGCGGCGTCAAGGGGCCGGTGATCAGCAGCGTCAGCGGATCTTTATCGGATATTGCCGTCTTAAGAAGCTTTACAAGGAGCTCTTCTCCATCTAGCGGCGGTGTCGTAACCTCTGGTTTAAATTCTTTGAGGCTGGGAATCTCGCCGAAGCTAATGCAGTCGCTCCGATAATCCCATGGGAATGCATTCCATCCACGGGCACGACTCAGAGCTACGGGAACGTCTTTTCTCCGAAGAAACTGTTGCAGCTTGGATGCTGCCTGCATAGCAGGCTCTGCGAGACAGTCGGCATTCACGATGATGACCCCTGCCAGGTCGATGCCAGGCATGAGCGTCAGAAGCATGGTGCAGATATATTCATCGATCGCCGCATCCTGGACAAAAACGACCCGTTGACGCCCCTTCGCTGCCGTTTTGGCTGTGCTTAGGTCCATGGCTTGCCCTCGCTCTTTCGATCACTGAATGGAGATCATGCAGGGCCCAAACGAACCAGAAAAACCGAAGCACAAGACAGGTGTTGTGTGTCACGGCAGAAAAGCTTTCCTGAAACGAATGCGAGCATAATCGAACCTGCCTGCGTATACGGCAATCACGCGAGCTCAAATGTGGCGTATCCGCAACTTTCGGAGAAAAGTTCTCGCAATATGTGCATCAATGAAGTGTTTTATCAAATTCTACGAGAGAAGAGGTTGAGCAATTGATGGAACACCTATGTTTCGTTTACGCCACAAAACATGCAAGATTATCAGGATCTCCGATCATGCCCTCTAGTCTCCGCGCAGCGCATATTTGCGCTGCCAAAGGAGATTTTGAATGTTCAAGAATCTTGTCCGCAATATCGCAGCTATCCTCATCCTCACTCTCGCAGTGTTGACTACACCGACTATCCACGCCTCAACAACAGCAAGCACTCCCACCGTGCCCACTTCTTCGGGTGTAACTGGCGGAGATCCTGAACCTATATCACCCGATGTAACTGGAGGGGATCCCGAACCTATATCGCCCGATGTGGTACAGATGATCCTCATATTGCTCCATCTGGCATAAAATAGATCTGCAGCATCATCGCGAACTGCCGCCCAAGTGGGAGAACATACATGCACCTTACGGGCCTCGATCTCCTGTTTTGGGCGGCCAGCTTTGCTGGACATATAGTGTTGCTTTCGGTTCTATGCATACGGCACCGTGTAAGGTCTTTCCCGTTTTTCACGGCATTCATCGCAGCCGATATTTTGAGAACGATTGCTCTTTATGTCATTAAGCATTTTGGAACAAAAACAACCTACTTCTACGGCTACTGGTATCTCGCCATACCGGATGTCGCATTGCAGTTTTGTGTGATCTATGAGCTGGCTTCCTATATCTTTCGCCCGCTGGGAGTCTGGGCAAGCGATGTGCGGCGCAGCTTTATAGGCTTAGGCAGCTTGTGCCTTATGATAGCGATCTCTTTGACCTGGCTTGCAAGCCCACACACGCGGTTGTGGGTGCAAGCAGTCATAATTAGAGGCAATCTTTTTTCTGCAGCTTTGATGAGCGAACTCTTTGCCGGCATGATCGCGTTATCCGTAACAGTAGGGTTACCCTGGAAGACCCACGTCGCCAACATTGCGCAGGGGCTCGGCATATATTCGGTCATCGACGTACTGGTAGAAGCTGCGCACAGTTATTTCGGGGTGGGACGAGACACCCGAGCTTATAACGACTTATCCCATGCACGAATTGCGGTGTATCTCGCCTGTACCCTGTATTGGATCATCATGCTCTGGCGCGAAGCGCCCTACTCTCGCAAACTGCCGGCACAAATGCACAGAGACTTGCTGACGTTACAAGAAAAACTTGGATACAGCCTTCAAACTCTTCGTTCACGGAGCCGTCAATGAGCATACGCGCAGCTCTATTTCTGACTGCCGTTGTGATCTTCGTCTCGATCTTAGGCCTGGTCACGCTGTATTACTCTCGTCGGGCGCGCCGCACCTCCGCTGGAGGATGGAAGCAATTACTGGGGCGCCTGGCTATGATGGATCGGGATGGCGTAGCTCAGGTAGCACTGGATTACGCTGACGAATCAGGAAAACGTAGAACAGACGATTCCTGCGCGGAACTGGAGTCGCCACAAATATGGACACTCATCGGGGGTTTTGAGGGACTCGAAGCTCTCGAACGGAATAGCTTAGTACTGGTAGATCTGGCTTTTTACGTCCAGCAATGGTATCCGGAAGCCGTGGTTCTTGCAGAAGAATTGCGACTCAGCGCAAGAGAAGTCCAATGGCATGTGGAGAGACTCAAGGGAGCAGCGAAAACGGGCAACCTCGAAAGTTCTTTCGCTGATTACGCGCAGCCTGCAATTGCTAAGTACTATCTCATGACCCGTCAGGTTCTCGCGCTTTATGAACGAGGAAATCTTCCCATGCTCATCGACCTTCAGCGGACGATCTAGCTCAAGCGAACGCTCGTCTTGTATCGCGATTTGGCTCTTTGGCTACGCAATAAATCGCATCGCACCAGCAACTACACGGCCAATCACTTCAACCTCTTTTCGGTAGCGCCAGCGCTGGCTAGAGGCGTGAGACAGCGGGTGAGTAACCAGAGTCAACCAGATCGAGTCTTTGTCCAGCTCACACCAGCCACATACGTAACCGGCATGTGTGAGGAGAAAATAGATTGGACGGTCGAATTCATTCGTCCAATCCTTGCGTGAGGCTATCGTTCTCTTCTGAGTATCAATCTTCAGGATCGCTCCCGCACGGATCATGGGATCGAGCGTTCGATCATGCCGCCCGATTATGGCACGCCGGTACTGACTGGCTAATGGATCATTTTCGGGAGGCAGCAGCGTAGTCTCTTCGGGTGGTTGATCTGTAGTGAAACTGTCGGGCAGCAAATAGCGTGCTTGCTCGTCCAGTGGACCATTCGCCAGAAGAAGTGTTGTGTTGGGACCCGGAAGCTGGTGATTCTGCGGCGGGCCATTGTCGCCTGGCCGGCATTGACGCAATAATTCCTCTGGCGGCTGATTGTGGATAGCGGCCAAGGAGAGGAGCTTAGGAATTGTTAGCTCATGCTTTCCCCTCTCCACGCGAGCTAACCAACTGGCAGAGATCTGGTACGACTCGTCGCCCCACTCCTGGGCAAGGCAAACACTGCGCTCTTCGACCTCTCGCAACGAAAGGCCCCATTGCCGACGAATTGCTCGAAGCCTTATTCCTATCCCTACCATCAAGACCTCCCGGACAGATGCGTCCAGACGCTATGCTTACAACTCAATGGACTGCCAGATGTTTTGTACTAGTGGTGTGTTAGTGTAGCGCAAATATTAAAGGGCCCCAGTTTTCTGTACCAAATCGTGTGCCATTCTGCAACTGGTCCGCGAGGAAATCGATGCTCCACGCTTAATTTCGATCTCGGCGAAAACGGATCTGGACGGTCCGGAATCTCGCGTCTACCCTCGATTTTCTGCTATGTGATGGCCTTCAGCGAGCGCCAAGGCTACCGGAGACGGCGTCGGAGATTGCCGCGCAGGTCTTCTTGAGTTCGGGGGCCAGCGAGCGCGTCTCTCGAAGAGTCATACGGAACTCGGGGCCTGAGATGCTTAATGCCGCAACCACTTGCCCGTGGGCGGTAATGGGGGATGCGATACACCTCCCCTCGATCTCATTTTCCTGATTGTCTATCGCATACCCCAAACTGCGAATTCTTTGCAATTCACGCATCAACTTGTCGAACGTTGTAATCGTGTTTTCTGTAATTTGAGGCATACCCTTCAGGCTGATCAGGTGCTCAATATCCTTTCGATCCATCGCTGCCAGCATCACCTTACCGAGAGCCGTCGCATGAAGAAATCTCCGATTTCCGACTTTGGAGGACATTCGAACAGCCTGCGAGCTCTCAGCTGTGTGGATCACCACCACCTCTGCAGCATCGATCAAACCGAGATTGACCGTCTCATTGCATGTTGCGGCGAGTTCAAGAATGAATGGTTGTGCCGCACGTATTAACACCTGATCCAGTTGTTCGCTGACGGGTAAAACGAACATCTTCCTCGAAACCCTGTATATGCCAGACGCTGTTTGTTCCAGGTATTCGCGGCTAGCCAATGTCGTGGCAATGCGATAGACGGTCGCCTTGGGTAACGAGAGACTATGTGCCAGCTCGGTCAATCCCAGACCGTTTGGGGACTTTTTGATGGCATCCAGAATGTCGAGAGTCTTATGTAAGACCAGCACTCCCGCTAGTGTCGAAGTTCCCTTCGTTGCCATAATCCTCACATCGTACCCGAATTAGTTTTTGCGGTACCAGATTTGACATACGAATGTTTGAGCGAGTAACTTGGCCCACCATGCAGTCCTATCGGTCCACATAGCGAACCAATGATTGCCACTGTAAGGTGTCCTCACTGTGTGTCCCAATTGGTCGGCTGCTAGCCACCGTAGAGCACAAAGCCGCAATTTGTTCTTGATCTAAAGTCTGGCCAGGAAAAAGGGAGACACTCCATTGGGACAGTCGGGCAATCCTATATCTTGCAATACGACGCAGGCAGTTTCCAGCAGAGTTGAACGGATACAGCGTATGGCGATCGTCAGATCGTTCCTGTTCCTGTTCATACTGATCACGGGATGCGCATCCCCCCTCATAGCTCAGGCGGGTAACGCGAGCCTCAGCGGAACGATTCAGGACTCCACGGGAGCGGTGATTCCAGGAGCACGTGTCACGATACGGAATGTAAATACCGGAACCAGCCAGGTGATTTCCAGCAACGATTCTGGCCTATATTCCTCACCAGTTTTGCAGCCTGGTGTTTACAGCATCACCATCGAGAAGGATGGTTTTGAAAAAAGTGTGCAGGCTGGCGTTACGCTAACCGTCGGCCAGGTTGCGAATGTTAATGTTTCGCTGCATCTTGGGCAAACCTCGGAGACTGTCACCATCAACGCGGACACAGCACTGGTGAATACCTCTACCTCTGAGATCAGTCAGGTCATCAATGAGAACTCGGTTAAAGAGCTCCCGCTCAACGGCCGCGACCCTTCCAGCCTGGTTCTGCTCACGACTGGGATCAGCAATGTACTGCATGCCGCCGGCAACGCCGGCATCGCTTCCTTCAATGGCGAATCACTTCCGGACGAAACTGGAGCCTCTGCGGGCGGGGGCAGACAAGGAAGCACGTACTATCTCCTTGATGGCTCCCCGAATATGGATACCTACATGTTGCTTGCCGCGCCATTTCCGAATGCAGACGCGACGCAGGAGTTTCGCGTCATCTCGAACAACTTTGACGCGCAGTACGGCTTTTCACCCGGCGCTGTCGTGAGCATAGCTACCAAGTCGGGAACAAACGCCCTCCACGGCGGTGTCTTCGAATTTCTACGCAACAATGACCTGAATGCCGGAAACTACTTCACTCATGCGGTCGATCCCTTGAAGAGGAATCAGTTTGGCGGCTATCTGGGCGGTCCAATCATCAAGAACAAGCTCTTCTTTTTCGGGAACTATCAAGCGACCCGTGCGAGCACACAGGCTGCAACGAACAACACATCTACGCCCACACAAGCCATGCTTAACGGAGATTTCAGCGCTGTCACAACCAAACTTGGCGGCCCCTTTGCTGTTGTAAACGGCAAACCAAACCAGATCAATCCAGCCCTCTTCAGCAAGGCGTCTGTGGCACTGGCTACAACGGCACTCCCACTCGGCCAAGACCCTGCAACCGGGCAAGTCAATTTTGTTGGTGCTGCCTCGAAATCCAGTTACAACGAAGGGACAGGCCGCTTCGATTACACGATCAACGACAATCAGCGAATGAATTTTCGCAGCTTCATCCAGTATTACGATCAACCTGCAAACGTTATTAATGGGAACGTTCTATCGGTCAGCGACGGCATAAGCGGCAATTACTTTAACGAGGCCCTGAGCCATGAGTGGGTCATCACCCCGTCCACTGTAAATTCTCTTTCGCTCTACTGGACACAGCTGAATTCCGTGAGCGGAGCTCAGGTAAAGGACTCAAAGGGGAATCCTGTCTGCTTATCAGAGTACATTCAGGTCAGCGATCCCGTTGGCGGTTGCTACCTGATTGGCTTGAATGTGAGTAATGGCTTCTCAGTTGGCTATACGATTAAGAATCTGGAAAGACGAACTACTTATGGCTTGACCGACGGCGCCACCAAGACACTCGGGAGAAACACCATTACCTTCGGAGGAAATGTCTTACACCAGTTCTCTCAAGAGAACAGCGATTACCCTCAGCAACCGATCGTTTCGTTCACTAACCAGGTGACGGGTTTCGGTCTAGCGGATTTCCTGCTCGGAGATGTCTACAATCTTCAGCAAGGTGCCGGAGAGATCTCAAGCGTTCGTGGCTGGCAGTTCGGCCTCTATGCCCAGAACCAATACAAAGTCTCAAAAAACCTCACCCTTACCGCTGGTCTTCGCTGGGACCCGAACACTCCACCGGCCGTGGCGGGAGGACGCGGGTCTGCATTTCGCCCTGGCCAACAGAGCACCCGTTTTCCCAATGCCCCTCTAGGTATGGTGTTTCCTGGGGACAGCGGTGTGCAAAACGCCTTGATGCCGACAACCTATACCTATTTCGAACCTCGCGTCGGCATCGCTTGGCAACCCTACAATCACACTTCGATTCGGGCTGGCTTCGGGCTCTTCGAAGCACCCCTTCCATACTCTTACTACAATCACACCTCTGATATCAGTCCATTCAGTCCGACCTATTCCTTGTTTGGAACCGCTCAAAATCCGATTCCTTTCAATGATCCTTATTCCATCTTTCCTTCCTTGGGAGGTAAGAGCCCCTTCCCTCCATTCGCATCGTTGGCAACACCGCCGCCTCAAAACTCCGCCTTTCCTACGCCTGTTCAAATCAGCGCTGCTTTTTCGCCTAACTTTAAACTTGGGATCACACAGAGCTGGAACTTTTCAGTGGAGCAGCAATTTACCTCCAACCTTGCCCTCCACCTGTCCTATGTGGGAAGCCAGTCTTACCATCAGACCGTGGCCATCGATCAAAACCCCGGCCGTCAAACACTTGCAACACCTAACGTCCGCACGAAATATCCGTTGTTCGGACAAATTCTGGAAGACACAACTGCAGGCACAGCCTCATATCATTCCCTGCAGGTTGGCCTGGAGAAACGACTGTCACATTCTCTGCAATTCCAATCCAACTTCACCTGGTCCAAAACGATTGATCTCGCGTCAACTGGCAATATTTCGCAGGGCGGAGTGCCGCTGCCTGATCCGTTCGATCTTCGCTTCAATCGTGGCATTTCGGATCTGAATGTCCCCTATATATCAGTCAACAATTTCGTCTACACATCGCCGTCGCTCAAGGACTGGAACGTATACGAAAGAGCCTTTTTGGCGGAATGGGAGGTGAGTGCGATCTGGACCTTTCAATCCGGAACGCCATTCGGAATCCAGGGAGGTGATGGCAACAATAACTCCGGCGCTTTGCAGGCATCTGGGCAATACGGTGATCGCGCCAATGTTACCGGCCAACCCTACCGCGTCCACCAAGGGGGGCGCTCTCAGTGGCTTCAGCAGTATTTCAATCCGTTAGCATTCGCTGTCAACCCAATAGGTACCTTTGGGAACTCGGGTAAGAATATCCTCGTTGGTCCAGGCATCGACACCGGAGATGTTGCTCTGATCAAGAACTGGCGAGTGCATGAGACTGCCCAACTCCAGTTTCGCTGGGAGATGTTCAACGCATTCAACCATCCCTCCTTTGGCTTGCCAAACACAGACCCATCCCAACCACCCCCACCACCGAGTTCGGGGACGAGCCCAACCAACGGCTTTGGAGCGATCACAGCCATCGGCGCAATACCACCCCGCGTCATGCAGGGTGGTATCAAACTTAGCTTTTAGTCGCTAAGACTAGAGTCGCCAATAGCGTTGTGGGTGGTCGGTGGGCTGAAGAAGGCTGCCAGGTTATTGCGAGGAGGATGCCCCCAGTTTCGCTGTGTGCGAAGCGGGGCCCTTTCGTCGCTGAACCGAACTCGGTCCAGAGGCTGACGTCTCCTACAAACGCATCTGACCGATCGCGGGATCAGTCATGCTGGCCTTATGCGTCTCCACGTGGCCAGCATAACGGTATAAGAAAGTATCAGCGTCCGTAAGCATTACATTCAAGTCATACCAATGATCACTGGCTGACAGAGTCCAAGCAGCCTGCTTGATGTCACCTGGCTGTAGTACGTAACCACGTCTACGCAATTGCCCAGGATTAAGTGAGTAGGCTTCGGACTGCGCGACATAGAGAGTGCGTGATACGTTGCCATGATTCTCCAGAGTAAGGATGATTTTGCCACGAGCCACATCGTAGCTGGAGCTGATTTTGAGTTCCCCCGCACGTGCCGCGGGATCGCTATGGAAATGACGGTAAAAGCCATTCGGTCCATGCACCGCCAGGTTGTAACCACCCATGGTAGATACATCGTGCCAGGATGATGCGACATGCCGTTTTCCGGCTTCAATCGTGAAGCGCCATCCACCTTGTTTGTCGCTGTGGTCATAGACCTGAAACACCGCCCCGGTCTTTCCCGTATTGACGAATTCAATGAAGAAGCGGCCAGATGCATCTTCATATCCATCGGCGTGAAGTTCGTAAGGTAGTGGCCGGGCATGGCGTTGCCGTTTGTCCTGCGTGGTTAGTTCCTGCACCTTAGGAATGGATAGATCAACGCCGTTTGCAGAGCGCGTAACGCGTGCAAGATAACCGGCCGTGTCGGGTAAGGTCAGGCTCGTCCAGTCACGGTTAGGATCCTTGAAGTCGAAGGCAGAGGTAAGATCTCCACTGATGGCGCGTCGCCAGTCGCTGATGTTCTCATCCTTCACGCCAAACCGCACTTCCAGAAAACGCAGAGTGGAAACGTGGTCAAAGACCTCAGAACAGACCCAGCCACCCCGGCTCCACGGAGAAACGACAATAGCCGGTACACGAATGCCCAGGCCAATTGGATGTTTCCCTGGGTTTTCGACGTTGCTCGACTCGTAGGTCTTGATCTCTCCAGCGATAGAGACCGTGCTGTAGCCGTCGCGTACTTCCATTGGCGGCAGTGGTGGCGGCATGTGGTCGAACATTCCACCATTCTCGTCATAGTTCATGATGAGTACAGTCTTGGCAAACATCCCGGGATGATCCACCAGCGCCTCGATGAGTTTCGCTGTAATGTTCTCGCCGTTGGGTGGCACATACGCTGGATGCTCCGATAACTGTGAGGCTGGAACGATCCATGACACTTGTGGTAGAGTTCCGGCTGCCAAATCCTTGCGAAAAGCCTGTACTAGTTGATCGCCATCAGAACGTTTACGGTTGGCCGGGTTGGGATCGTGTTCAGAGACCCAGGATCGGCCATTGCGATACAGCGACGAGTTTTTATCCTTGATATTCCGAAAGTTCTTGAACTGGGCAAGCAGATTGTCCTGGAAGTTGTCATATTCCTGGTACACCTTCCAACTGATACCTGCTGCTTCCAGACGTTCTGCATAGGTCATCCAGGTAAACGCATTGAACGGCATATCCGTTTCCATGTCCGAGGTAGGAGTTTCGTCATTGCCAGCATTGCTCATATCCGGATCGCCACCCACTTTGCCTCCACCGTTGCATCCGCTAAAAAGGTGTAGGCGATTAGGATTCGTCTGGGTCAAAGTAGAACCGAAGTAGTGATCGCAGATGGTGAAGGCGCTGGCTAATGCATAGTAGTAAGGCAGATCGTTCGCGTTGTAGTGCATCATGCGTTTGTGTAACTCGCGAGTATGTCCCCAGCGATCATGGCGGCCATTATTGAGAATGGCTAGGTTGTCCTGATGGCTCATCCCGGAACCACCCACGGAGAAAGAGCGTGTGGTGGCGGAGTCGCCATGGTACGGCATAACATAGCCATCGGCGTGCTCCTGACTCGGCTGCTTCCATACCGAATGCCCACCTGGCAAGCGAATGGCGCGAGGATCCCCAAAGCCACGTACGCCATTAAGAGCGCCAAAGTAGTGGTCGAAAGAGCGGTTCTCCTGCATATAGATGACGACATGCTCGACATCCATAATGCTGCCCGTCGCGTTGTTCGCGGGAAGCGCCATTGCTTTGCGAATGGATGCTGGAATCAGCGACAGCGCTGCTGTGCTGCCGGCCCCGAGTAGCGACATGCGTAGAAAGTCCCGACGTTCTTTAGACACCATGGTCATCTCCTGTGGTCTGTTCATTTGCAGTATCAAGTTGAGAGCGGCGAACACTGATCGCAAAATGGGCCAGATCGTGCTCTACTCTCGTAATCATTTGCATTCGATTGTGGCTACGGCTTTACCGTAATCAGACTTCGAAGGACTTCCTTGTGAGAGCGAGTTTGCGGTCAGAGATCATCGGGACCACAGGATAGCCCTGCTCATATACCGGCATCCCCAATTCTGTCGGCGATGGACCTACAAAGACCGACTTCTTGCCTCGCAATATAAAGGTTCCATCCGGAGAAATATTCACCAGCGCCCATAGCGGATCTCTATAAGGGACGGTTTCCTTAATAATGGGATGCGATCTGTCGACTACTTCGCTATAGCGGATATGCTGATACTTCTCGCCCAAATACTGGTAAGACATGCTGTTGATCTGCACATAGTGAATGCCATTGATGACGTTGTGATAGTCCTGATGGTGATGGCCTGAAAAGACAATCTGCACTTTTCGAAAACCAGCCTTCTCGTTGGCGCGTTCCAGGACTAACCGGCTTTGCGTTCCGTTTTCAATGCCTCCCATGTCGTTGTCCAAACCTTGATGACAAAAAACGATCACAGGAAACCTTGTCTTTTCCAGATCCGCATCCAACCACCGCAATTGTTCCTCACTGATGTACCGGGCATAACCGGGAGCACGGTCAGGAGATGGGTTCTTCTCGTTACCATCCAGGATCACGAAATGGTATCCCTTCCTATCGAAGGAATAGTATTTGCCAGCAGCCTTCCAGAAAGACACCACCTGCTCGCGTGTAAAGCCACCATCGGTATCGTGATTCCCAATGACGTGATACCGCGACCCCGGAAAACGATTCCAGATATCCAGGATCACCTGATTCCTTTCATGAGGAATACAAAAATCTCCAAGCTGAATAATGAGATCCGGACGTTGTATAGTCATGGCTTCAATGAAAGCCGTCAATCGTTCCGGACCGTCGTGCATGATGTCCTGGTGCAAATCGGCACAGATTCCAATTCGTATGGATGGATATCTCTCCGATGCCGCCGATACAGGAAGCGTACCGAAACCCGCGATGCCGAGTGCCGCGGCCACGGAGTTTCTGAGGAAGCCTCGTCTTCTCATACTTTGGTCGTTCATATCATTCCTTTCGACCTAAGAGTGGGGCTCTCCGAGAGGGTTGGAGAATCCCACTCTTAGGCAGTTCTCTTTCGCTGCCTCTTAGAATTCAAGCCGCATGGAGACCTGGCCGTTGCGTGCGGCGATACCCGATGTGATCGTTCCAAAGCTGGCGCTTGAGAGGTTCAGGTTCATCGAACCTTCGTTTAGATTGGTATGGTTCAACACATTGGTGAAGCTGCCCTCGGCACGAAGCCTAAAGCGCTCACCGAGTGCAAACGTCTTCGCCAGACCAGTATTCAGATTGATGAGGCCTGGCCCCTCGATGCTGCCCATCTGCGTGTCGCCGAAGCGGCCGATCGGCAGCGGCGGTCCATAGGGGGAGATAGGCGTTGTCGTCACAACTCCATTCACGACCTGATAACCCGCTCCCGTGGCGCACGGTTCACCCGGCTTCCATTCAGGCCAGCCCGGGCAAGTGAAGGCAGCCGGATTCACCCAGCTGTTGCGGTTCTGGTGTGCAGGTCTCCAACTCACGCCGGGCACGCTGTCCGGATGCTGTGAGATGTGCCCCGGGTCCCAGCCAGCGGCCGTCGAGGTCAGTCCGGAGCCAGTGCCGGCGGGGTCGCCCTGGCCGGCGCTGAAGACCGGTGTGAGGTAGTCGCCAGTCTGCCAGGTAAAGATGTTGCTCAAACGCCAGCCGCCAACGATAGCGTCCAACAACCGCGGCATGTTGCTGCCAAAGCTCTTCCCGCGTCCCACGGGGAGATCATAGACAGCAGTGGTATTCCAAAGCATCCGGCGTGTGCCAGCCACATTACCGAAGTCCGCTTCACGATCCAGCACTGAGGTGGCCACGCCGCCGCCACGCTCACCGGCAAAGCCGCTTGCATCAGGTCCCTGGTTATCCGCCAGCGCCTTGGCCCAGGTAAAGATTGAATCGATATGCAGGCCATGCTGAAAGCGGTGTGTCGCTTCAAGCTGCATCGACTCATAGCTCTCGTTAGCGCCAGTGTCGAAGTTGAAGATGCGACCCCAATTCGGGAAGCGTCGCGCGCTGGCAGGCTGATCATAGGCCGACACAGTATTCGAGAAAGGGAGTGTGTTCAGGTCCGGCTCCCACTCCAGATGCCGAGTGAGGGAGCCAATGTAGGAAGCCCGCACTCCATAACCTGCCCCGAAGTCGTGATCCACACTCAGCGTGAACTGGTGAGTGTAGGGCTCCTGAAAGTTTATGTCGTTGGCTTCATCGAACTCATCCTGACCATAGCAGGTGGTGCAGCCGCCGTTGCCCTGTCCGCCAAAGATCTGCGGCCATTGGTACGTTGGCTGATGCGTCGCAGGGTTGGTGCTGTTGACGTACTGAAGCGAGTCGCCCTGAATCGTGGCGGTCATCGCGTGAAAGGTTTGACCAAGGATCGACACGTTATACATGCCGTAGCCGCCGCGCAGCACCCATTTGCTGTCGTCCGTGAGTCGGTAGGCAAAGCCAAAGCGAGGCAGGAAGCGCTGGTGGGCCTTCCTCAGGCCCAACGGCAGGCCCGCCGCGCTGTTTGTCACTACGGGCATGCAGGGCGCGCCGTTCGCAATCGTACCGTTGGTGGTGTTCACTCCATCCGGATCACACGCATTGGCGCTGGCCAGAAACGGCTGCGACAGGATTCCAGCTGCCCCGTCCGGATAAATAATGCGTCCGGACAACGGCACGCTGGGATCGAAGTTGCCGATGTAGCCTCCTTTGTCATAGAAGGGTGGGTGATACTCCCACCGTATTCCGTAGGTCAGGGTGAGCCGTGGTGTGGCCTTCCACTCATCCTGCGCGTAGGCGTGGTACTGCTTCGCAACACCATCGATGTTCTGGTTCACGATGTCATAAAAGGTATTGTCGGGAATGCCCACCAGGAAGTCCGCAAAATCGACTCCTGTAAAGTCGCCGATGCCGTTGCCCTGGTTCGAGAAGTCAAAGTTGCCGTACTGCTCGCCGGTGCTGAACCCTGTCGAGCCTACATCCTTGTAGAAGCGAAAATCTACACCAAACTTGATGTTGTGCTGTCGATGGGACCAGGTCAGATTGTCGGTAAAGATGGTTGTGTCCAGTGTGGCGGGATACTCCAGCCGTCCTGGAGAAAATCCCGAGATGGTTGTGAAACCGCCGACATAAGGGACTCCATTGAAGAAGGAAAGATCCTGCAGGCCTTGCAGCCCAAGGCCTTCCGTGAAGGCCTGGCCATTGAAGGAGTTGTTCGTATTGGAGCTCAGTTGCGTGAAACCATAGCGGAACTCATTGATCAGGTTGGGTGTAATCGTCCAGTTCAAACTGGTCACAATCTGCTTCTGGTTCTGCTTGGTCGTTGAGCCGGGAAAGCCCAGTGGCTCCGGATCGTTCGATGGCGTATTGATGTACGTGTAGCGACCCCACAGAAGAACCTTCTGGTTCGAGCCAAAGTATTGATCGCCGCGCAGGTCCACCTGATCCTGCTTTGTGGATTCGTCCTTGTTCACGTAGTAGTTTGCTGTCTGGCCGCTCACAAAAGACGTAGTCGGCACGGAGATACCGTTGGCGGTTGCCGCATGGTTCGGGTCAGGGTAGAACTGCAGGAACTGCTTGGCAATCGAGCTCAGGGATCCACTAGGAATCGCATTGCCCCAGCTAGAGCCGGTGTAAGGATTCGTAAGGCCACTAAAGCCTACCGATGGGTTCGTGTAGTTCGTAAAGTCGCCCTGCTTCATCGCCGCCGTGGGTACGGTGTACTGCTCGGAAGCATATTGCGGAAAACGATAGCCTTCATAGTCCCCAAAGAAGAACGTCTTGTTATGGCCGTTATAGAGATGCGGAATCACGACCGGGCCGCTGGCCTTGGCCCCAAAGGTATTCCCTACGACGTGCGGCTTGGTTGCGGAGCCGAAGTTGATTGCATTCAAGCCGGAGTCCTGGTGATACCACCAGGCGGCTCCGTGATACGTGTTTGTTCCGCCCTTGCTGGTGATAGTCACCTGTGCGGGATCGCCGAATTCGGCATTATTCATAATGCCGTCGACACGCATCTCCGCAACATCGTCTGCCGAAGGTGTCGCCGTCAGAGGAAAGCTACTGCTGGCGATGTTCTGAATACTGATGCCGTCCACAGTGACTTCCGTCTGATAGGGCAAAGCACCCTGCACCGAGAAACTGCCCTGTTGCGACTGCACACCGGGCATGGAACCAATCGCGTTGACAACAGAAGTTCCGCTGGTGCTTGCCCGGAAGTTCGTCGGCAGATCCAGCATGTCGTCTGACGTATAGACCGCGCTGATCTTTGGAGATTCCGTTTCAATGGCGCTGGCATTGTCACTGGAGACCGTCACCGTTTGCTGGTCACTGCCTACGGCCAGCGATACGTTGATACGAAGCTGCTGCCGGGCAGCCAGCTCCACACCCGAGGTAGCCCATTTCTCAAAGCCAGGCTCCACTACCTGCACTGCATAGTGCGAGGCCTTCACGTCCAGAAACTGGAAGTCGCCTGCACTATTCGACGTCGCCGTGCGCACGGGGCCTTCATCGATATTGGTGAGTGTGACTTGAGCACCGGGCACAACTGCACCGCTAGAATCCTTCACGGAGCCGAGAATGGCTCCCTGAATGGATTGCGCCAGGACTGGTATGACCGCAAGCAGAAGGACAAGCAGCAGGCTAGCCTTTGGGGTGATCCCTTTGCATCGTCTCAATATATATATGTGGCTGAGCATAGATCCTCTCTCATGTTTTCCGTGGTATTCGTTCGTTTGGAGCTGGGACTTGCTGATCGGATAGCCGGTTATTTCGAAAATGCTGCTTCTAAAGGACGCCCGATCCAGACTTGTGGCGGTTTCAATTTGAGGATGGATGCGATGGTGGCAGCGGTATCGTAGGTCATGCTGCCTCCCTGAGTCGTGTGGTGAGGTAGAGCGCACGCCGACGTTGCTGCCAGAGAGCTACCCCCGCAACAGCACTGGACGAGGCTGCAACGCCAGCCAGCACAAGAAACATGGTTTGCCACCCATACGTGACAGCAATGTGCGCCATGCCGTTGCCAGATAGAACACCTGCGAGGTAACCGACACCATCAATGAGGCCGGAGGCTGTAGCACTGCCTTCCTTCCCCCCGAAGTCGAGAGACATGGCGCCGGCGAGATAGGAGTATGGTCCGATCAGCAGAAAGGCAACAGCTGAAACGAGGACAAGCGGCAGCAATCGTGGAGTATGCATGGGCACATGTGCGAGGCCTACAAGTGCCAGGACACACAGAGAGAGTCCTGCGAAAAGAATGCGGCTACGACCTTCGGTACCGAGAGAGTCGCTGAGAAAGCCTGCGAGCAAGACCGAGAAGCCTCCGAAGAGTGGGAAGAGAGCGCTCCCACTAGCAGCCTGCGCATTCGTCATGCCGACAACCTGCGTAAAGTACGTGGGCATCCAGAGGTTGAAGGTTTCACGCAGGAGCGTGGTCCCAAGCGAGAGAATGCAGACTAGCCAGAAGGCGGAGGAACTCAGGAGTGTACGAAAGATTGCGGCTGTGTCCGGCTGGTTGCGATTCTCCTTTGTGCCGGAGAAGAGATTGAGAGGGCTTTCTTCCGGGAGGGGCAGGTTATATGCAGCCGGAGACTCGCGCAGAAAGATGAGATTGCACACCAGAAGTACAGCCAGCAGGCTGGCGCCTGCGATAAAGAGTCCCCGCCAGCCCATGCCGTGCGCCAGCAACAGCGACATCACTCCACGCGAGATCGCATCTCCAAAGAGATAACTCAGACTAAGAATCGCCATCACGCTGCCATAGGTGGAATAAGAGAACCAGCGTGAAGTGATTTTGACGAGCCCCGCCCAACCCAGCGACTGGACAAAGCGGTTACCGATCCAGGCCAGCGTGAAGATCGGGAACCCTCCTCCGATCATGAACAGCAGAGTGAAGAGGATTGCGCCTGTCATGCCGCCGAGGAAGTTCCTGCGGCCACCAAACTTATCGGCGATAGCACCGGAAGGAAACTTGCCAATGGCGTAAGCAAGCACACCAAGCGATGCGATCGAGCCCAATCGTATCTCTGCCGCATGTGCGTCCACACCATGCTTCACCTGTTCGGCAAGGATCAGAGGCAACGCCACGGAGTAATCTGAGCGGCAGAAATAGTATCCCGAGTAACCCAAAGCCAGCAGGGAGATTGTGAGAACGTGCCGGCCTGTGATGCGTTGGCTGACAGTTTTGTGGCGATCCACCTTGTTCGCGATCACGGCCGCTCCCCTCGCGTGATGCGGTACTCAATCTCTTCAAGGACTGGAAGCGCATCCGCGACAGACTCAATCACGTAATGAGCAGCGTGCGCCCGCATAGAAGCTTCTGCCCGGACAAGTGCGGAGTTCTTATCTACAGCCGGAAGCTCCTTCCAGTCTTGTGCGGAGAGTCCGATCATGTTCCCGGTGCGAAATACACCAATCGTCCACATACCTGCGTTGTGGCCTTCTTCGATATCGCTAATCGTGTCGCCGATTTTGACGCACGCCGAAAGCGGAGAAACCTCGAGATTGACCGCGAGTTGGTAGCACATGAACGGATGTGGTCTGCCAGCACCTACATCTTCGGGGCAGAGCGAAAGGTCGGTACGATATCCCTGCTTTCGAGCCGCGGCCTCGAGAGTTTCCAGCATGGTGCGGGTATAGCCAGTGGTGCCGCCGATGCGGACACCTCGGGAGCGCAGAGTATCGACAACGGGAATCACACCGTCGATAACCTGTGCATAGTCCAGAAGGCAAGACATCTGCAGGGGGATGAACTCCTCGTAAAGCTCATCCACGTCGGACTCCACTGCAACTCGCCGATAGCGGCGTTGCCACTCCGCTTGCACCTCTGGCTCCGCCAGCAGATTGCGGATGTGGTCGCGTTTTGCCATCCCCATATCGCGGCGGGCTACATCGTCCGCCAGGGAGATACCTCGGATAGCAAAGACCCGCTGCAGCGTGCGGACCGGAGCCAGGCTGCCATGATCCACCGTGGTACCGGCCCAATCGAAGATCACAGCGGCAATTGCATTGAGTCGCTTGTTAGACATGAGTGGCATCTCCCGCGAGGATGCCGAGCTCAACCATGGATTGTTCGGCCATTCCGAAGGACAGAGTCATTCCAGAGCCGCCGGGTGAGGCAACGATGCGTACTCCCTGTTGTGGGTGCATGACAACGGTGGGCTTGTCAGGATGCTTGGCGTAGACGCCGAACCAGCGCTCGGCGATGGAGAGATCCGGAGCACGTAGAAACTGGTGGGTATACCGGAGAATCAGGCGATCGATCTCCTCTTTGTTGAAGATGTTGATCGTCAGCCCATTTTCGTGAGAGTCGCCTAAAGTGAGTGCTCCATCTGCCGTCTGCGAGACGAGTGCGTGGATGCCCCATTGGTCGTACTCCGGGGTCTCCTCGGCGATACGCTTGCGCAGCGCATCAAGTGAACTGCAAACGTTGAAGGCCGGATAGAAGCGCAACGTAAGGCCAGCAGCCAGGGACGGCCCCAGCTCCCATCCGGCTGGCTGCGGAGCAGTACGTAACATCTGCAACTTGCAACGGGTAAGCCCACTGGCCGCGAAGTGGCCGGGGAAAAGTGTCTCGAAGTCCTCTCCGCTGCATACGATAATGTTCTCCGCACTCCAGCGATCGGATCCTGCCTCAAGATGCGGTGCCGTGATCGAGCGCACCGGGGTGCTGAAGTGAAAGCGGACGCCGTATTGCTCTTCCAGGAATGCGGGCAGTGCGGCAAGCACTTGCCGTGGATCAACAGTGAGCTCGGTCTCGCTCCAGAGTGCCCCGAGCAGCCCCTCCGGCTGAACAGCATGGCTGCGAGCGAGTGTGGTCTCGCGATCGAGCCAGCCGCAATCGTAGCCAAGTCCCGGAGCCCGTTCCACGAACTCCTTTACGACCTCTACCTCGTCCGGGCGATACAACACATGCAGAGAACCGTGCGGGCGATAAGGCAGCTTGGCCGCCTGCAGTATTTCGAGCCACAGCGAGCGGCTGCGAAGGGCCATCTGGTGCATGGCCCCGTTAGGCTGTCCGATTGGCCAGATCATTCCGAAGTTGCGCACCGATGCTCCCATGGCACGTGGATTGCGCTCAAACACGACAACGGACTTTCCAGCGCGTGCGGCAAGGTACGCATGGGCGAGGCCGAGGATTCCGGCTCCTACGATGGCTACATCTGCAGTGCGGTGTGGCATGACAAGTCTCCCTTTCGCTGTCCAAAACACTGGTCTGCAACGACCGGCGTCATGGTGCATGTGGCTTCACAGTAGGGTGGTTTCTTGGTGGGTCGCCACGTTCCGAACAGTTCAGGAACAACGCCTCGATTGAAAAGAATGGACTTAGCCGCGCACCACGCGATCGTTTCATTTGTCAGTAACAATCGCTGCTTACGATCAGCACTACCTGGACTATGCTTGGATTGCACCCTGAACAGTTAGAAGAGGAAGCGGTTTGATATCGAACGCAACACTCCTCGGCTCAGAAACGAAAGAACCAGGCGTCGGCGTTACGCCTGAGATGCGTCTGGCGATCGAGTCGGAGCTTGAGGCAATCTGCAATGATTCACAGTTTGGGTCGAGCCCCCGAAACTGTGAGTTTCTGCGTTACGTTGTTATCGGGACACTTGAGGGGCGAGCACCAGAAATTAAAGAACGAACCATAGGCGCCGAGCTATTCGGGCGACCTATTACGTATGACACGGGCTCTGATGCGGTGGTTCGTGTGCGGGCCAATGAAGTTCGCAAACGGCTCGCGTGCTATTACGAAGAGCACCCCTCCCAGTCCGGGTGGCGAATCCAAATGCCACTACGCAGCTATGTGCCCAAGTTCCTGCCCGAGCTGCCGTTCGACACTCCAGTAATAGCCCTTGCTCCGAGTGAGCCTGTAGCAACTCCTGCTGTCCCACGAGTTGTGGTGACGCTCTCTCAAATGATGATGCCAACCCTGGTGGCGCTTTTTCTCTGTGTCGCCACGTTTCGGTGGCAGATCTTCACCGGCACTCCCTACCTCGATTTCTGGGATTCGCTGATGGCCGGACATTCGGCTGTCGCACTGATATTGGATGCAGACCCCGCTGATCCACATGCGGTTACTACAGAGGACTTGGAAACGGTGCGTCCCCTGCTACAGGCAACGGATGCCTTACACGTCCAGTCACAGGTGCGGACCTCAGCAGACCAGAAACAGGATGGGACTGCGATTGTCCCGATTCACATCACGCACCAGGTACTATCAGGTAGTGCTACATCCCCGGAAGAGGCCTATCTCTCCGTCGTCCCAGGAAGTCAGCCAGAGTTGTGGATCGCAGGCACATCCAGAGCAGCGATCGAGTTGGCAATACACTCGTTGAGCAGTACGGATAGCTTTCCTCAAGCGCTGGAGATGGCACTGCGACGCAAAGCGCCCACGCGCATCCGCATTGCGGAAGGTCAAAAACTTACGGTGCAGAGCGCAGCATCTGGCGGCGAGCCATGGCCACACTAGAGAGTCCTCCTAAAGTGGAAGTGGAGAAGTCTGAAATCGAGATGGATCGGCGCTCCTACTGGAGCGCCCGAATCTTCGTAGCTGCCTGGGTAGGTTACGCGGGGTTCTATTTTTGCAGAAAAAATATCGCGTGGACACCTCTTCCGGCTACTAGCAAACATGCCTGGCTGGGTGGCTTCGCAGACCTGTTGATGTTTTTCAGCCTCGGCTATGTATTGGGCCAAATTATCGGGGGATGGGCATCCGATCGTTTTGGAGGGCGGCGCACCTTACTCTGCGGTGGCCTCTTGTCCCTAACCGTAACGGCGTTCCTCGCGTTGGGTCTGCCGATCTCTGTCGTAATGATGCTGCAAGTTTTGAACGGTTTAGGTCAGGGCTTTGGATGGCCGGCAGTCAACAAACTCTTCAGCATATGGTTGCCGCGCCACAGTTTGGCTATCGGCATGGCATGGTGGAGTACGTCCTACGCGCTCGGCAGCTTCCTCGCTACAGCACTGGCAACAGCTCTCTCGACCGCCGACTCTATTCCAATCCAGACCGGCTTGCGGCTTTCCATTCTGGTACCGTCGGGAGTACTTCTGGTCACAACGTGCTTCTTCTTTTGGAGGAGCAGGGATCTTCCGTCCGACGCGGGAATTGAACCGATCAATTCAAATCTCCCACTTGCAACACACACGAGCAGTTGGAAATCAATTTTATACAACGGTGAGCTTCAGCTACTCGCAACAATGTACTTCTTCCTCAAACTGACGCGTTATTCGCTGCTCTTTTGGTTACCGGTCTATCTCATAGAATCGCAGCATGCGACAGGTCGCTCGGCGTTGAAACTTTCGTCCCTCTTCGAACTCGTGGGTTTCGTCGGTGCGCTTCTGGCGGCTTACATCTCTGACCGGCTTCTCGATGGACGCCGCTATCCTGTCGGAGCAACGATGTTGTTCCTCGCCGCATTCGTCTTTCTTCTTCATCCGATCATCAGTACGGCTGGGACAGTGGCGGTTGGCATCAGCATCTCCGTCATCGGCATTCTGATCTTCGGCCCCGATGTGCTGATATCTTCCACCGCAGTGCTTGAGGCAGTGCCGCCGGAGCAGGCAGGGCGGGCAAGCGGTTATGTCAACGGAGTCGGCTCTCTGGGGCAAATGCTTTCGCCCTTACTCATCACACTCTGTATACGCTGGTTTGGCTGGAACAGCATCTTCAATTTATTCGTGGTGTGCTCTCTGATCGCAGCCGCCTTGCTTGCGAAGCGATGGAACAGCAAACCGGCATCTGCTGAGACGTCCTTTACCCAAGGCGCAGTTCTCTCGTGACGAAATCGGAGCTGAACTTCTGAAGCCCTGGAATCGAGCAACAATATTTCGGGTTGATTTAGGGCCAAAGGGCTTTGGCGCGACAGTTAACCTGCCCTCAACTGTTGGGGCTATCGCCATAGAACGAGCTATACCTAGTATCCTGATAGACGGCCATGGCATATCCCACAAATAACCTCAGGATCAGATCCAGCAGAGTCGTTATTCCTCCCATCTTCCTCGAAGAGGAGATGCCCCTCACGGATAACGCTTCCCGCACCGTCTTCGAAGCACGTCGTCATATCGTCGACATCCTCAATAAGGCGGACGATCGCCTGATTGTCGTCGTAGGGCCCTGCTCCATCCACGATCCAGCTGCCGCCAAGGAATATGCGGGATTGCTGAAGGATGCCATCGCAGAGCTTTCCAGCGAACTCATGATCGTGATGCGTGTGTACTTCGAGAAGCCGCGCACCACCCTTGGATGGAAAGGGCTTATTAACGACCCTTACTTCGATGAATCCTTTCGCATCAGTGACGGGCTGCGAATCGCTCGTCGCCTTCTTCTCGATCTGGCAGAGATGGGCGTACCTGCCGGCACGGAATACCTCGACATGATCTCGCCGCAATACGTCTCCGACCTCGTAAGCTGGGGCGCCATCGGCGCACGCACGACCGAGAGCCAGGTCCATCGCCAGCTCGCTTCTGGCCTCTCCTGTCCGGTCGGTTTCAAGAACGGCACCTCCGGCAACGTCCAGATCGCTATTGAGGCGATCCTCTCCGCGAGCCATCCGCATACCTTCCTGGGGACCACGGATACTGGACAGTCGGCCATTCTTCTAACCTCTGGCAATTCCGACTGCCACGTCATCCTTCGCGGCGGCCGGCAGGTCACCAACTACGACTCCACTGCTGTCGCTTCGACCGCGGAGCAGATGGAGAAGTCCGGCGTGAAACCGCGGATCATGATCGACTGTAGCCATGCCAACAGCGGCAAGGATCATCGCAGGCAAGGTGCTGTATGCCTCGACGTGGCAGAACAGATAACGAGCGGTGATCGTCGAATCATGGGTGTCATGATCGAGAGCAATCTCGTCGCTGGCTCACAGGCTCTCGTAAACGGCAAGGCGCCTGTCTACGGGCAAAGCATCACTGATGCCTGCATCGACTGGCCCGAGACGCAAGGGCTCCTGCGAAACCTCGCCAGCGCTATTCGCCAGAGGCGAGCCCACCCTAGTGTGGAGTAGGTTCAATCCCGACATGAAAAAGCCCGCGAATCGCGGGCTTTTTCATGTCGCTTCTGCAGAGAATCAATACTGCGAAAACTTGCTCAAGGTGTTCTTCGCAAGGTCGTTGACGAAGAACTCAGCCTCTTCCTTCGGCAGACCATGAATTTGGTATGCCGCGATCACTTTTCTGCTTCTTCATTTCAATTCGACTGCAGCAGGTAGATGGCCCAGGGCTGGATGGAGTCCGTCCCGATGAGGAAGATGGCGTATTGGTTACCCAATTGTCCGGCGACAGCCACGGCTGAAAAGGGATATTTGATGCTGGGGGAATAGCCTGGATACGACGTGCCGAGCCAGACCTGGGCTTGGGGATATAAGCCGTTATCCCCCTGCGGGCCGAGATCGATAACAAAGTCGCAGTTACCGAAGCCGCCGTTCTTGAAGCCGGTGGGATCGGTCGCGGGAAAGTCCCCGCCGTAGATCGTGCTAGAGGGATTATTGCCCGTCACTAACGGACAAACTCCTTGAGGAGAGCCGCCGAAGGAAGCGAGATTCGAGGACCAGGTCACACCTTGGTCGTTGTTCCCTGCTTCATAGATAAAGCCGAGATACTGCGCACCGGCGACAGCGCCGGTGTTCAGCGCGCTCGTCGGCTTAGGCAAACCAACGGCGCCGGTACCTGCACCGAGAACATTCTCGTAATCAAGGGGAGGAGACGTTCCCGCCATCACTTCACCGGCCCCATTATTTTCCACCAGAAGACCACTGGGGCCGATACCTATCTGCGCCTGCGCAGGCAGTACCGTCCCGATTCCAGGATCCGTGACAACCAACTGCCCTGGAACATTGGTGATATTGCCAAAAAACGTGGGTCCACAAGCTCCGGTTACCGACGAAGCACTGCGCTGGGTGGGCTCTCCCCCCGTTAGGGTGGACTGAGAAATGTTCTTGAAGGTGACGTCGCTACCACTGGAGGAGATCTCCACGCTGCCGTAAGCGGTATCGGTGGTCGGGTCCCACTGCGCAGTCGGGATGGTGACAAACTGATAGGTCTGCGAGGAGGAACTCGGGCATTGCGTGGCGGCAACGAGGGGCTGGACCGGCTGCTTGACCAACTGACCGGCTATCGGCTCGAGCATCTGCACCAGCCCTCCGCCCTGACCGGCAAGCTCGACCGCGAAGCTGCCGGTTTCAGGCGGGTTGTAATCAGTCACTTCGTACAAACTTGTGTCAAAGCTATATGTGTAATTTGCCTTAATGCTCAGGCTTCGCAGGCCGCGTTGCCCGATTGCAAGAACACCAGCATTGAGAACCTGAGGGCCGGGCTGGGTCAAAGGCTGGTAGGTTGTCTGCGAGAATGTCCCCGCAACATCGTCGATGGTATAAGTCAGAGGACCTGATGTGCTGCCCCCACTAACATACGGCGCAAAGTAGGTTTGCGGACCCGTTGTGGTTGGAGCCGTCTGCGTGACCGGAGCCACCCCTTTGCCGCATCCGGCAAGCCCGCAGAGAAGCAGGACTGTCCCCAGGCGAGCGACGACCCTCGCGAAGTGTCCGGGTTGATCGATGTGCGATTCAAAACGCTGCATGACTATTTCCTCTTTGCTAGAAGCTGCCCTTCAGGCCGAACTGCAGGATGCGCGGGTCGTGCGCGTCCACTGGATGCAGAAAGGAGTTTCCGGCAAGGCAGCCCGAGGCGCCCGCGGAGTAGAGCTCGGTCTGGCTGCCGTAACAGTTGATGCTGTTGTTGCCGGTATTGCCCGGATGGCTGGGGTCGGTGATACGGAACTGGGTGTGATTGAAGACGTTGAAGGCTTCGGCACGAAACTCGATATCCAGGAGCTTCGTCGGCTTGAAGTGCTTGAACAGGGAGACGTTGAAGTTGATGCGCGAAGGGTTGTTCAGGGAGTTGCGTCCGGCATTGCCGAAGGTAAGGCCGCGCGGGGCAGCAAAGGCGCCCGGGTTCAGCAGCAGCGGCCCCACATTATTGGCGCTCTGCGCGACAAACGGCTTGCCTGCGCCCGCTTTCCCGATCACATCCGGATAGGACCCCACCCCCAGCCCATCGCCGACACCGGCATTATCGGCAGCGCCCGTGCCGTCCCCGCCGCCTCCGTTAATGACGCTGAAGGGCGTCCCGGTGGAGTAGCTGGTGATGCCGCTGATCTGCCATCCTCCCAGCGCTGTCTTCAGGAGGGGCGAGAAGTCCGTTGCGGTTGGAGCTGGGGCAGGGGCGGGGCTGGCGTCATCCGAATCACCGCCGTCACCCGTCAGATGGGTAAAACCATGGAGCAGGTGCAGCAGCGGAAGATCGTAGATGTAGCTGACGTTCAGCAGTTGCCGCTGGTCGAAGTCCGAGGTGGCGTGGTTGGAATGGATATCGAGCGAGTTGGCGAAGTTGGCCGAGGCCCTGTCCGAGGAGTCGTCGAGGGAGTGGCTGTAGGTATAGGCGATGCCGACAGTCAACGGCCCGGTTGTCTGGCGAAGCGTGGCCTGCAGGGCGTTGTACTCGGAATCGGCTACGTTCTGGACCGAGATGATGTTGCTGAACCCGAGATAAGGCCGCAAGGCATCGGCGCTTACGCCCAGCTTTTTGGGGGTCTGACCACTAAAATTAGCAAATCCCGGATTGCCGGTGCAGGCAACGAACGCATTCGCGTAACCCGGATCGTTGGGGCCGATTGCCGGAGAACTGGGGATCGTGATGCCGCCGCCCGAGGAACTATTATTCTGGCCTGCTACTGAAAAAGCGCCATTGTTGGCCCCGGTGCTGCAAACACCGCTGGTGATGGGTTGTCCGCGCCCAAAGGGATTCAGACCGTTGCTGAGCGGTTGCAACTGATTGAGATCGCTCACCGCTGTCAAGTGCGTGCCCTTGGTCCCGACGTAGGCGATCTGGCCAATCATTCCCTTGCGCACCTCACGCTGAATGCTCAGGCTCCACTGCTGGGTATAGGAGTACACGGCTTTCTTGGGGATCGAAGTTACATTCAAGGGGAAGGTGGCGCCGCCAGTGTTGCTCCCGCACTGTGTAGTGCCATCCTGGCAGAAACCCCCAATGAGGTTGTAGGCGTCGCTAGAGGAGCCGGCACTCGCACTGATATTCGATTGGGTCTCGCTCAGGACCAGGGGCGCACTGCCGATCAGCGAGCCGACATTGGCTTCATAGCCGGTTCCATGCTCCCAGAAAAGACCATAACCGCCGTGGATGGCGGTCTTGCCATCGCCCCACGGATCCCAGGAAAACCCTACGCGCGGCGAGGGATGGAACAAACTATTGGACATGCAGCTATCGGACACGCCGCCCTTGCCTCCGCACTGCATCAATCCGTTCACGATCGTAGGATCGAGCGCGGCGAGGTTCAGGCCAACCGCCTTTCCGCTGTTCTTGAACACCAGGTTTCCCTGGTTCGGGTCGATATAGATGGACGAGCCAAGGGATTGGCTGAAGGCCTCGGGCCGCCAGTTATAGGCCGTGCCATTGGGGTTGTACCACGCGCCGAGGAGGCTGGCGCGGAAGCCGGCGTTGATCGTCAGGTGCGGGAGTATCCGCCAGTCGTCCTGCAGATAGAGGTCGGCTGTCTTGTAGCGGCTGTGATACTCCGCCTGTCCGCTGTCCTGCGTGTAGCTCTTGATAGCGACTCCGGGGATCTGCGCTTGTACGTTCGCGTTAGCTGCCGGCAAGAAGCCTGAGCCGCTCAGGAAGTCGGCGAAGGCGTTGCCTGAGGTGTGAGTCGATTGCTGATTGCTGAAGGTGAGCAGTCCCTGCAAGTCGCCGGAGTTGGCCCCTGTAACAGCGCTTAGCTCGTTCTGCTGCACATACGATCCCCAGAATCCCCACTGAAAGATATGCTTGCCGAGGATCACGCTGGCGTCGTCGCGGATAGTAAAAGTAGGGTTGTCCTGTTTCCACGGCGCGTACCCCGTATCCACGGCAAAGCCATGTCCCCCATAGGCCCCATTGGTCCCTTGAAAGACCAATCCCGGCAGCTTGCCGCCGCCGTAACCATTGTTGAAGATGTAACCCATGGGGCACTCGGTCACGGACGGAGGAGCATAGGCCGTGTTCGGCGCTGAAAACACGGCGCAGGACGTGCCGGTGATAGGCGTTCCTCCCTGCGAAGCTGGATTGTCAAGGATCGGCGGCCTGCTGAGCGACGCGACTCCGACTCCCGGCTGCGGAGCGAGGGAGATGTGTTCGACTTCGTAGCCTGCCGACATCAGATTGGTGATTCCATGCGGAAGAACCTGCGCCAGCATAACCACCATATCCAGGCCAGGGCCGTTGAACTGGTTTTCGACCGTAGGAAAGCTGTTCTGGACGATGCCCCATTGCGGAGCAAGCGTCACCGTATCCCACGCATCATGCACATAACGAAACGACAGACGTTCGCGCTCCGTCAGGTTGTGGTCGATGCGAAACAACTCCTCCCGCCAGTGGGTCGGCGGCGAAACGGCGGCCACGAAACAGTGAAACAGCGGCGAGGAATTGGTCGAATTGCAGCCACTGGCCGAGTTGGGCGCGGGAATCAGCCCGGAGTTGAGAATCGCCGCACTCGTGTAATCCACCGGTAGCTGCAGGCCGGCTTGGTAGGTTGCGCCCGCGGTGCTGTTGAAGGATTTGGCATTGATGCCTGCTTGCGGGCAATCGGGATATTGTGACGTACTGAACGCTCCGGACCACCCTGGAGACGGCGTCGGGCATACGTCGAAGAAGTTCCCTGCCCGCTCAGCCATGGTGGGGACAGCCTGGTTGTAATCGACCGGGGTTTTTTCCCGGCGAATCTCTTCGGAGAAGAAGAAGAAGGTCTTTGTCTTATTGGGGTTGTAAACGCCAGGAATATAGATAGGGCCGCCAATTGTGCCGCCGAAGTCGAGCCGGCGATACAGCGGCGTGCGATAGGTAGGCTTGCCCTGGAAACCCTGTGGTTCTGCATTCGGTTGATCGAAGTAGTTTCTCGCGTTGAACATCTCATTGCGGAGGAAACCATAGGCGACACCGTGAAACTTCTCCGTGCCCGATTTCGTTGTCACCAGAACACTTCCCGAGGCGCTCTTGCCATAGAGCGCGCTGTAATCGGCAGTAAGGATCTTCATATCCTGAATGGAGTCGACGCTCGGATAGACGACCAGCGGCTCTCCCTGCCCGCGGCTGGTGTTGATGCTGGTATTGAGCACATCGCTACCATCCACCTCGAAGGTGTTGTACTCCACGCGGCCGCCATTGACGCTGAACTTCGCGCTTCCGGACACGCCAACCTTGGCCTCATCCTGACCAGTCTGGTTACTGACACCGGGAGAGAGCGCACTGAGGGACAAAAAGTTGCGGCCATTTAGTCCGTAGCCCGTGACCTCGCTGCTGTTCAAGGTCGTCGACATGGATGCCGAGTTTGTGTCGACCGTAGTGAGCGCCCCGGCACTGACACTTACATCTTGACTGACGGTAGTGACCGAGATCTGAGCATTGAAGACAACCGCCTGCCCGGCGGCAAGAGAAAGAATCTGGCTCGATCTCCGGCTGAATCCCTGCGCCTCCACGATGAGCTGATAGCGACCGGGAGGTAGACCGGGAACGGTGTACGAACCAGCGCTATCTGTTTTGGCCTCACGCTTCACTAGCGTGTCCTGATTGACGATCTGGATGGTTGCCTCAGGAATCGCAGCTCCGTCCGGATCGGTAATCTGACCAGAAAAGCGCCCAGTGGCCGTCTGTCCGGCAAGGCGCGAGACGCTGAACACTGAGATCAGCGCCATCGCGAGCATCAGCCATCGAAATGATCGAAGCATCTTCTGAAAAGCTCCTAATCCTTGTTTCCGTTTCGCAGTTTCCATCTCCGTCTTCATTGCGGGAGGTAGTAGCGAAACGATGTGAAGAACATGTTGTCGATGGCCTTTGGCGAGTTGGTCAAACCGGCTGCTGGATTGCCAATTCCCTGCCACGTCCGACGCTCGGCATAGGAGTACTGGAAACCCTGCTGCAGAGTCCCACGGGTACCCTTGTAGAAGCGGTACCAGTAGCCAAAGGTTCCTTCCTGGATGTTGCGGTTATCCGCATTGCAGTTGGAGGGGCTGGAAGCTACATTGCCACCACCGTTTGGCGAGGTGACAGGCAGCACCTCCACATAGCAGCCGGCGACATTGTTGGTGGGGGCACCATAGCCGCCCAGTATCGGCTGACCCAGCGTGGGACCGGCAGTCGTGACGGTATATCCGGTGTTGTACCAGGCGCGCTTTGCGTATTCGCCTCCGTAATAGGCATATAGATCGAGACGATGCGTGGCATGCCATTCGACCGAACCCAGCGCCGAGCCGCCTGTAAGCAGCTCAAGCGAGCCGTCGGGATGGGCCGTAGCGTCCGGCAACTGCGCCGAGCTGTAGCGGCCGATGCCGTTCCCGGCGAGGATATGCGCGTCAATCTCCAGTTGCTTGGCAAACAACCACACCCGCGCATTTGCGCCCGCGCCGCCGCCATCGGTCTTCGCTGTATACGCTCCCAACGCTGAAGTCGTAACCGGCTGGGAAGCGCCGGCGGGAGCGGGGCCATTCGGGTAGACACGGTCGCGGAAGAAGCGGGCTACGCCGAAGAGCTCGAAGTGTCCCCAGTTGGTTTCGTAGGCGGCCTTGGCAAGCAGATCCGGCGCTTCGTTGAAGCTATAGTTCGCCGTGGGGTTATAAAGCCCGCCCGAATTCCCTGTCTGCTGATAAGCAATCGTGGGAAGATTGTGACCGCCAATGTTGAGCGTCTGCGGCTCTTCAATAGATCCGCCGATCCAGAACTTGTCCGATATCCTCTTCACGACACGAAAGCCATACTGCCGCTCCCAGGTGAACCCGACGTTGTACTGTGAGTCGATCGTCAGCGGAACTGCTTCGGAGTTGTTCGCCAGACCGTGCCGGTATTCGGTGGCAAGCGACCACATCTGACCGCCCGTCAGCATCCAGCCATTGTTCAGCTCAGCCTGTGCCCATGCCTGGCGCAGGCGCAACGGGTAACTGTTGCTCTGGTTGTCGTTCGAGGTAGTTCCTGCGGAAAGAAAATCCGCCTCGAAATATCCGCGCAGTGTCGCGGATGGCAGCTTGCCTTCCGCCAGCAGCGAAATACGCGACTGCCTGCCACTAGCGTTGAACTCCGACAGTTCGCCGGCGGTTGTACCGGCGAACGGGATTCCCGAGAACTGGGTGTTCACATCGCCGCCGATCGCGCGTTGCCGGTCGACGGTTTCGGCCGCCAGGAAGCCTCCCGGCTTGAGGTCGATTCCCTTGTAGTGAATCGTGTCAGGATTCTCGAGTTTCTTCGTCTCTTGCTGGCCCGCCTGAACCTGCGATGAAAGCGAACTCGATTCCGTCTTCAGGTTGGCCACGTCGCTCTGCAAAGTCGTCACAGCGGAGCCATCCGTACCGATAACAGCCTGCGTGGCTTCGAGCTTCTGCTTGGCATCGGCTGCGTCCTTGCGAGCCTGCTCCAACTCTCCATCGCGCGCTGCCATTCGCTGCTGGAGAGCCTCGTACTTCTGCTCCAGGTCATTCAACTTGCTGTTGAGTTGATCTAGCTTTTGAAACTTCTCGTTCAACTGCTCCAGCAAAATCTCTTCCTGCGTCGGCGCCTTCGCCTTTGCGGTCTTTGTCTTGGCCGGTTTGGCGGATGTCTGCTCTGTACCGCTCTGCGCCTGCGCCACGACACACGATGCTAAAACCAGCCCAGCCACAACCTGTCTAAATCTGTACATTTTTCTTCTCCCTTGGTCCTGTCTTGTCCCTATGAGGAAATATCTTTGTCACTGGATCGAGATCGTGGCGCTGACGGCCTTTGTCGGATCCACAATCGAAGTGGCAGTCACTTTTACAGTGCCCCCTGTTGGCACCGTTGCGGGAGCGGTGTAGATCGTATCCACAGCGCTTGTAGTCTTGACCGGATCGAAGGAACCACAGTCGCTCGATCCGCAGATCACAGTCCAGTTCACTCCGGCATCTGTCACATCGTTATTCAGCACCACTCTGATCTGAGCGGTGGCGGCTGTCTGCAGTGTGGCTGGCGGTGCCGGCGCGAATCCAACCGAGATGGGAAGTCCGCCGATGGTCAGCGTTACGCTCGAGAACTTGCTGTGGTCGCTGGTCGCGACGGCATAGAGGGTGACCGTCCCGAGTTTCGGGGTTGCGGGAGGCGCGGTATAGAACGCCACATAGCCTGTGCCACTGGTCACATAACTTGGTATCGGGCCGCTCATGGTGTGCGCTGGAGTGAACGTGCCGCACGATTCGTCCTGTGTCTGTCCCGGTGGCAGCGGGGAGCCTGGCGGCAATGCGCTTCCGCAGTAGACGCTCCAGTCCGCGCCCAGCAACTGCGGATCGTTCGTCAGCGTCACGTCGACGTACGTACCTTGTCCGGTCGTAAGCGAAGCCGGAGCGGTCTTCTTAGTTCCGTTCGCGTCGGTGAAGATAATCGGTTCGACTTTAATATTGGATACAGAGCTGTTGGAGGAGCAGCCCGAAACCGCTGCGAGGCCGGCTAACAGCAGGGCAAGCGCTGCCGGACGAAAGCTTTGTGAAATAGAAATTCTCTTGAGCATGCACACAGGGATCTTCATCACTTCCTCTTGTTCAGATATTCGGTAAGAACGGGCCGGCAACAATCCAATTGCGTCTCTCATGGCTTCGCCGCCAGTTTCCCGTTCGCCACGCCCAGCGCAGTGGGCGTGGCGACCGGCGCAGCAACTCCCACGTATTCCGTGACCGTGTTGTTGGCTAGCAGCACCCACACATTGCCAGAGCCATCCACGACAACGCGCAATGGTCCGGCGGAGAGGCTGGGCGAAGAGAGGTAATTAGTTGGATTGCCGGTAATGCTGGAGGTGTCAGAGATCGGGAGGATGCTCGGTGGAACCGCCGGCCCCCCCCCGCCGGCCGGTCCACCAAGACTCGCTACCCACAGCATCCGAGCGCCATCGAGTGCGAGGCCCCTGGCGTTGTCGAATAAGTCGCCGCCGACTGCGGCATTCACGAAGCAGCTCTCCTCCAGAATTGTCCCTTTTCCGCCGTATGGCGGAGTCTTGCAGACAGTACTGCCGTCCGTGGTTATGCCCCAGATATCGCCAGCACCATCCGCGGCAAGCTCCGGAAGGAATGAGGGGCCCCCACCCGTTTGCGTTGAGCTATTGACAATCAACTCTCCGCCCGGATTCGTCAGTTCGGAAAAAGAGGCATTAGTGTTATGAGGGATGATGCTTGGATTTCCGATCCACACATTGTTCGAGCTATCGACGCCGACGGCGGTGATGCCAGAGATCCCGGTATTGGTGAACCCGGATGCGGGTGACAGCTCCACTCCGAGGTTATTGAACTCGTTCACACCTCCACCATTGCCAATCCACAGATTGTCCTGGGCGTCGAAAGCCATATCGCTGCCGCCCCCAGTCACTCCTGCAAACGGGCTTCCAAGTACGGGTGCGCCGAGGTTCGTCAGTTCGCTCAGGACGCCATTGCCGGAGACCCACACATTACCGTTTGCGTCGATTGCGATAGGACCACCGCCTGCGGGAAAGCCGCTGGAGGGTGAAAGCGCCGAGCCGGTGGCATTCCATTCAATGACGTCACCAGCCGTGGTGTCTGTAATCCAAAGATTGCCGCTGGCATCGACCGCAAAGGAGCCGACCGCGCTCGCGGTAGTAAGACCTCCACCGCCCACGTAATTCAGCGAGATCGACCAGTCATTCGGCAGCGCCCCAAGGATCGGCTGAAAAGGGGCACTGGAAGTTGCCAGGCTGATGAGGTCCGTGGAAGCCAATGTGTAGCCATAGTTCGTCACGGGGTGCTGCGCGATGTTGAACGCAGCTTGCAGCGTGTTCGACGGCGCAATGGATCCGCTGAACGTTCCTGTTCCGAGCGTATCCGTCGCGCTGAACAGAACGCCGCAAAGGCTCCCGTCACCTTCCACGCCACCCGAGGTTGCCGTGCAGGCATTCAAGAAATCGGCTAGCGTATTGATCTCTACATAGGGAACCGCGGCGTTCGTGACGGGGGTCACGAATCTTGCCTGCCCGGTTGTGATGTCGACCAGGTTGTTCACTGCGACGAACGCATTCGCCAGTCCGGAGAGATTCCCGCTGCTGGTGCCCAGGTAGAGAGAACTACCATTGCCGGTAAGCTCGTCGTTGGCTGCGAAGGGCGCCGTTGCCCATGCTGAAGCAACAGTCGTGACCTCGTTGACGACAACCGCGCTGGAGCCAAGCCCGTTGCAACTTCCTAGCGCCGTCATCATGGAAAGATTCGGATTTGCGGCGTTGGTCCCAACTTTGCCGCCCGTTGCCACCAGATACATTTGGCTGGTAGAGGTTGGGCATGTATAACCGGCAGGCACCGTAAAGTTGCCGTTTTTGTCTGTCGTAGTTGTCGCGATCTTCGAAGAGGCCGTAGCATATCCGCTTGTCCCGGCGGCATACAGGAAGACGGAAGCGCCCACCACCGGCTGCGTCCCTGCCTGAACCGCACCACTTACAGCTGCCCCGGTCAAGCTGGTAGTAACGGCGATGGTGCCCGAGTTCGCCGTTGCCCCGTCCGCGTGGGACAAGACCTCCACCACGACCACGCCCGACGTGGGCGGCTCGGATGGCGCGGTGTAAGGAATCGGCAGGCCATTCGACCAGCCCGATACGGTCGTCGCAGTCACCGCCGGAACTGCTGGCACGTAGGGTGTAGTCGCCGTAGCTGGAATCGCAGGGATCGCGGGCTTCACCGTAAAGAAGCCGCAGCCGCTTGCGCATATCTGCCAGTCCACGCCCGCGTTCGTCGTATCGTTGGCCACTGTGGTCACTGCGGCGGCTAGATTCACAGTCGCATTCGCCTGAATCTGCGCAGGCAGTGAAGGAATGAAGCCGACCGACCGAACTGTCGGCGCATTGATCGTGGGAATTGAATTACTGATGCTCACGCTCGGATCTGCGACCGATGTCGCCGTGATCGTCACCGAGGTTGCCGTGACCGCCACCGAGGTTCCGGTCGGCGTGACCGGCGGCGCGGTATAGATTGCCGTCGCGCCGCTCGCCGTCTGAACAGGAGCGATCCAGCCGCAGCCACCGGGAACGGTACTGCTGCACTGCACCGACCAGCTGACACCTCCCGGCGAAACATCGTTCGTAACCGTAGCGCTGATTGGAGCCTGCGTCGCGGCTGTCATCGTGGCAGGCGGCGCCTGCTTGAATGCGAGAGAGGGCGGCGCAGCGACCACGGTGGTGAAGGCGATAGCGGGATTCGACGGCGTGGATGCCGCCGAAGACGCGGTAATCGTCACCAGGCCGCCCGTGGGAACCGAGGCAGGGGCTGTGTAGACGATTTGCCCTGCGCTTGCCGTGTGTGCGGGAGACAGATTGAAGCTGCCACATCCGCCTGTACCACCGCAGCTCGCCGTCCAGTTCACGCCTAGGTTGTTCGGATCAGAAGCTACCGTAGCCGCAAGCGTCGCTTGCGTTCCAGCGGTCAACGCGGCAGGAGGTGCGGAGGACATCGTAACGACAATCGGTGCAGTTGTAAGAATTGTTGCGGTGGCCGATGCCGATACTGCTGAATTCGTGGTGGACTTCGCCGTAATGGTGACAGTCCCACCGGAAGGAATGGCGGAGGACTCCACGTAGCTTACTGGAACCCCACTCGCGGTATGCGCCGTAACCGATCCATTTAAGGATCCACAACTCGAAGCACTGCAACTGAGGGACCAGTCGACACCGGCGGCAGCCGGATCATTGGCAACGATCGCTGTCACTGGTGCCGAGTGAGTTGAACCGGTAGATGTCACGTACACACTCGATGGAAACACGCTCACCGTTACCGGAACGGGCGGTGGCGGCGCAGTAATCGTCAGCGTTGCGCTTGCCGACTTGCTAGTGTCGGTTAGCGAGGTCGCCGTGATGGTTACGGTGCCGCCCGTCGGCGCGACGGAGGGCGCCGTGTATGCCGTAGACAGTGTCTGAGTCGTGAACGACCCGCACGCGCTTGTTGAGCCGCAAGTGGCCGTCCATATCACGCCCGCATCCAACGGATCGTTGGTCACAGTGGCTTGGAGGCTTAGTGTTGCGTCGATCTCCAGGGAGGCCGGCAAAGTAGAGATCGTAACGCCAATTGGCGATGCAACGATTGTGAGGCTCACGCTGCTGCTTTGCGCTGGATTGCTGGTCACTGTCGCAGTGACAGTAATAGCTTCTCCGATCGGCGCTACGGACGGAGCCGTGTAAACCGTAGCCGCTCCATCCGAGGTATGAGCCGGAGCCAGTGTGCCGCACGCGCCATTAACAATACTGCCCGTAACTGGATTGCCCGCGCAGGTCACGGTCCAATCGACGCCAGCCCTGCTGCTGTCTCCAACCGGCATCATGCTGAAATTCACTGCGGAGCCCACGGCAAGGACGCTGGTCTTCACCGCTGTTCCGCTGGATGTACTCATCGCAATAGGCCCAGCGGTTGCCTTGGAGGTAGAGACACTGCCACAGCCAACAGTCGCTGCTGCCAGAGCCGTTATGCACAGAGAGTAGAGAAGACCGGCCATTGCGTGCCTATCCTGCCGCCTCCGGCATTGCCGGGTAGGTGCAAAACGTGAAAGCGGGCTGGGAACGATGAGGTGCTGCATGACCGGGTTCTCCTACCTCTCTGTATTCCGGCGAGAGTCTTCCGCAGACTTCACATAGGGTTGGTCCGCAGCTCCGGCGATGCGATCCAGCGTCGAGGACATGTTGGCGAAGATCGATTCCGCACCTCGCTCAGCCGGCGCATCGGTCCGTGTCAGCTCCTTCACAAACGCAAGATTTCTGGACGCCTCATCGCCAAGCGAGCCTGCACCCTGTGCCAATACGCGTCCATCGAAGGGCACTCCCCCCCCCATCTGTGCCAGCAGCGCACGCTCCTGGCGCAGAGCGGTTTCCAGACGAGCGTGATGGCTGTACAGCAACTCCACGATCGTGGCCGAATCGACGACGGATGTTTGCTGTGTGGTCGCGAAGTGTGTCTTCAAATCGGCTATCGCGCCGCTCTCATGACTGATCGCGAGGGCAGCGCTGAAGGCCTGCTGCGCCATAGCATTGATGTCGTCAACGTTCCGCCCACGCGCCCGAAGATATTTTTCCAGCGCCGACGGGTGGTCTGGCAAAGACGCCGCCTGCACGCTGACCGGTTCACTTCCTGTGAGCGGAGCTTCCCGCATCTGCGCCGCGCTCTGGAGCACGAGCTTCAACCGTGGCACTGACGCAAGTCGAGATGCCAGCTCCCGCTTGCGTTCTTCCGTCTCAACCAGGCCATCCACCTCGATTGCCTGCGGAAGCCGATGGATCTCGATCTGCTCGCCGGTATCCGCGGCGAGTTGGTTCAGAATGAGTCTGACGGTCAGCTCGGTCTCATCCAGTTGTTCGGGAGTCGGCGCCAGCGGAACATGCAGTACCGGGAGAAGAGCTTGCGACTCAGCCAGCTTATGGCCTCCAACCCCGCCTACCTGTTCTTCCATCCCTCCCAACGGTTCAAAAGCGTTCGGATCGACGGCGTTCCACGGCAGGATCGTGAAATCGAGTTCGGCAATCTCCACTGTCTCGTTGTCCCGGAAATCGACTCTCCGCGCGACCGGATGAAAATCGGTGTCGCGCACGGTCAGCGATTCTTCCGACACTTCCCCGTCCGGCACGGTTGTTGTCAGCGTTAGCAGATGAATGCCGCTACGGTCGATGCGATCGGTGCGTACGTGCTGACGATCGTGCCATGCCTGATACGTGGAGGCTGAGATGGGCTGGTTCCAATCGACTCCCGCCTCACCAAGTGTCGAACGGAGTTGCTCTTCGTCAACGGACAGGGCCGTCGTCTTCGGTCGATGCCTTCCTTGCACATCCCAATAGACCGATCGCTTGAATGTCTGTTTCCCCGTCTTAATTTGAACTGTCTGGTGCGCAACTCCGGGGCTCGCTGCAGCATTGGGCGTGTCCCAGTTCTCGGCACGAACCAGCAGAGAATTCGCGCTGATACTCGGAACGCGTTCTCGGTATAGGAACGTAAAGATCGAAGCTCCCGTAACCAGCCCAAGAACCACTCCGATCGACGCGGATGCGAAGCTGGGCCTCCAGATGGCATAAGTCGGAACGGTCCATTTTTGCCGCGAAGCCTCCTGCCGCAACTGAAACTTCAGCCAAATCGCAAATGCTGTGCGGGACCTTTCCTCAGGGAACATGTCCGCGTCATCCAGGCTCTCGCGATACAGCTGGATCATATGTTCGGCGCGTGGCCCTTCGAGGCTCCGTTGATGCATCCGGCATTCCATGCACTGCGCCAAGTGCCGCCGTGCCGTCCACCTCTCGAAGAGCGAAAGCTCGCCGCAAAACAAGGCCGCCAATCGTTCGTCGGAGAGATGGATATCGGGATTTGGATGAAAATGCCGCAGCAGCTTATCGATCACCCTGCCCACCATTCCGCAACCCATAGACTGCTGCCAGGCGCACCGCCACCTGCTTCACCACAAAGGCAGCTCGTTGTTCGCTGAACCCCAGTGCGAGACCGATGTCCTTGTAGGGGAAGCCTTGCGCCCGCATCTGAAAGCACTGCCGATGCTGCGGTTTCAGGCTTGAAAGCACAGTCCTCATGAGCTTGAGTTGCTCCTTATTCGCATAGGTCTCTTCCGGGCTTAACGCAGGATCGGCTCGATTCTCCATCACAAAAATACGAGCCTCATCATTCACCACTGTCCCGCGCTCCTTTTTCAACACGTTGATGGCAAGGTTGTGAGCCACACGAACGATCCATCCCTGGACGTTTTCGATCTTGTTCTCCTTGAGAAGCTCTATGGTGAGGCGCATAAAGGTCTCCTGGATGACTTCGTCCGCATGATCGCGCCCCAACTGCATGCTTTGCATGTAACGGTAGAGCCTGGGCCGGTACTCGTCGTACAGGGCGAGGATGAACGCCTCCCTTGAATCCCCCTGGAGAGTCTGCACAGAATCCTGCCACTCCTTGTCTCCAGTCGAGGCGCGGTCTTCGAGCGGTGCCGGCTCCAGATAGGTTGCATCCTCCGTGGGTAATTCCGGCTCCGTAAAGCTTGGGCCGCAGTTCCGACGAACATGAATCTGTGTTCTCTGAACGATCTGCATTCTCGCTGCTCCTATACCCTGCCCGCAGGGCGCAACTGATCCTTGACGCTTCGCATCTCTCAGCGAAAACGGGTGTCGTCTTTCCTCCGTGTCCAGAGTGGGGGCCGTGGATACAGAGGGCGGTGAAAGCAGAGTCGAGATTTGCATATCTATGCGAAACGGTTGCGATGCCCACATTATTTCTCCGAGTATTTTCAGCCCATGCTCGCGCTCGTCACGGACGCACTCCCAGCAAGTTGTTCGCCAGAGCGGTCGATGCGGGCGTGATTACGGGCGCTCCGATGCCGATATACTCCACCAGCTCATTGCCCGGGGTGCTGGGGCCGAATGTGTCGGTATTCAGGACCCAGAGGTTGCCGGAGCCGTCGATGGCCGCGCCGACCCCAGCAGGCGCTGTACCTAAGTTGGTATCGAAGGTCAGTGTGGGCGCCTCCGTGCTGCTGCTGCCGGTGTAACCATTTGTGGCTGGTGAAATCAGCGCGGCACCGGCACCGGTTGTGAACTCGTCGATAGCCCCGACGCTCGCGATATCCACTGCAAAAAGGTGGCCTTGCCCGTCGAGCACCAGTTGCGTACCGCAGGCTCTTCCGGTCCCGATCGTCAGCAGGGTGGTGGTGGTGGGAGCGGAGCCGTTCGCGTTGAACTGGTCCAGATTCAAACCGGTCGGATCGCATCCGTAGATATTGCCGCCTTGGCCCGCGACTAGAGTTGTTCCATGCTTGCCAGGGATGCTCTGAAATGCGTCGTAGAGGATGGTTGTTGCGTCGGAAGTGCTGATCTGAAACACATCACGGTCTCGAGAACTGTTGCGGCCGCTAGCCCACAACCCCCCGTTGGAGTCGAAAGCCAGATCGTTCAGGGCGCTGGTACCGAGGTTCGTTCCAGTGACGACAGAGTTTCCGCTAACCGAATACGCTTCCACGCTTGTCAGGCTTTGGTTAAAGAACCAGCCGTTGCCACCGGCGTCGATGGCCGAGTCTGAGAGAGCGTTTTGTCCCACTGAGATCGTGTTGAGCAGAGAAGGAGAAGGGCTGGAGGTGGTGCTTGTTACCACCACATTGTCCACACCATCGTCCGTCCACAGGTTCTCCGACTGGTCGATGGCGAGCGTGTCGATCGTCAGCTCATTACTATCTGGCGCGTTTGGCTCGGGGTTGTACCCGCCATAGGTCACGACAGGAGGAGTTGCCGAGGTCAGGGTGGTTGGGTGAGTCACAGGCGCGCCCAGGGCGTTGAACTCCGCAATCATTTGACCGACAGGTGGACCCTGGCTATAAAGAGATGCCCCGATCCAGATGTTTCCAGCGGAGTCGATGCCCAGAGCGCCATTGACAGTCCCGACGTTACCGTCCGAAAACGTAATGTTAGACGCACCGCCCAAGCCCGCCCCGGTGAAGGTGAGAGCCAGCGTCAGGTCCGTGGGCGCGCCCGTGCCACTCAACGCAAGTGTGCCGGTGTCTGTGCTCTTGATGCTGTAAGGCGGGTTGGACGCAACCAAGCCCAGCAGGTTGGAGACGTTGTTGCCTGGATTCTGCGCGATGTCGAGCGCCGCCTGCAATGTATCGGCCGGTTGTGTGCCACCGTTGGGCTGTGCAGCGCTCAACAGGCCGCTGCTGCCGCTGCATCCATTGCTCTCCACGCAGGAGGCCAGCATATCCGCCAGCGCGTTGATGCGCGTCGTCGGCACCTGGCTGTTGTTCAGAATATTCGGATCGTGCGCCAAATCCACCTTATAGTCAGGAGTATTAGTAAGCGCCTGCCCATTGGAGACGTTGACCAGATTGTTCACCGCTTTGAAAGCATTGACCAGCCCGGTGTAGTTGCAGGTATTGGGGCCGGAGCTCACCCAGTTGCCCGCCGCGTTGCAGGTAGTGGCCGAAGTCGGCGTGCCAATATCGATACCGCCATTCGACTTATCGATTGCGGCAAAGGCTGACAGGGCGTAAGCCGAAGCGATGGTCGTTACCTCGTTCACCGTGACGGACGAGGTAAGGTTGCTGCAAGTGCCCAGAGCGGCCATCAGCGCGATGCTGGTGTTAGACCCGCTGCCTGCATCGCCTCCTGTGGCAACTACATACATCTGATCGCCCGGTGCAGTGGGGCAGTTGTAGTTCACGGTAAAGGCGCCGCTGCTGTCTGTGGTCACCGCAGTTCCCACCGCAGTCCCAGCGGACCCGTAACCGCTCACTCCTGCCGCATATAACTGCACCTTGGCGCCGTTGATAAACTTTGCCCCGCTGGAAACAATACCGGCGAGTGGAAGACCATTGGAGGTAACTGTATAAGTAGCAGTCGCCGCGGAACTGCTTTTACCGGCGTCGATAGCGATAGCTTCAAGGGTCGCCGTGCCGGCGGTTTTAAGCGCAACCGGCGCGGTGTAAGCGGTGGAATTCGCTGTTGGCGCAGAGCCGTCGAGAGTGTAGTAAATGGAGGCTTTTGTATCTCCATCTGCAATCGTTACGGTTTGTCCCGTAGTGATGGTGGCGCCGCTCGCAGGATTGAAGGTGGGCGCGGGAGGAGCAGCCGCGCCGACCGTATAAGTGGCAGTAGCCACAGAACTGTTGTTGCCCGCATCGATAGCGATAGCTTCGATGGTCGCCGTACCCGCGTTGGAAAGCGCAAACGGAGCGGTGTAAGGAGTGGAGTTGGCGGTCGGAGTAGTGCCGTTAGTGGTGTAGTAGATGGAGGCATTTGTATCTCCATCTGTAATCGTTACGGTTTGCCCTGCAGTGATGGTGGCGCCGCTCGCCGGTGTGAAGGTGGGTGCGGGAATAGACTGGACAATCGCATAGGCCGCAGTCGCAACAGGACTGCTATTGCCTGCGAGGATCGCGACCGCACTCACAACCTCGGTTTTAGAGACGGTGATCTTACCGGTGTAAGGGGTGGATTTCGCTGTTGGAGCGGAGCCGTCGAGAGTGTAGTAGATGGCAGCACCGGCTGCGGCATCGCTGATGGTTACGCTCTGCGCGCTGGTGTACGTTCCTGTTGGAACGGAGAACGTGGGCGCTGCAACAGGCTGACTGATGGTGTACTTTGCACTCGCCACTTCGCTGTCGTTGTAACCTGACGCCATCGCGATGGCGCTAAGCGTTTCGCTCACTGAGACCGTCACCGCGCCGGTATAGAGCGTCGAGGACGCTGTGGGCACGCTGCCGTCGGTGGTGTAGTAGATGTTCGCGCCAGTGGTCGTATCGCCAATCGTCACGGTCTGCGCGGACGTGTAGGTACCCCCGCCGGGCGAGAATGTCGGAGTCGCCGCAGGATTCAGGCTGATGGTGTAGCCGGCCGAGGCTACCGCGCTGGGCGAGAGGTTCGGAGCAACGGCGATGGCCTGAAGAAACTCCGACTTGAATACCGTAGTCGGCTGGCTGCACTGGGGCGAGGATGTGGTCGGCGTTGTTCCGTCCGTCGTGCAGTATAGCACCGCTCCTGGAGTCGCGTCTGAAATCGTCACGGGCTTTGACCCTGTGTAAGTGCCGCCGCCCGGGCTGAAGGCCGGAGTCGCGGTTTGATTGCCTGACGTGGAAGAGGACCCGCTGCTGCACCCCGCCATCGCCAGCACTTCCACCAGAGCCAAGCCAACGATCAGAAACTTCCCGGCAACCTTATGCAACGTACCGATTCCATCCTGCATGCGACACACCTTTTCCTTCAGTCTTCCGGAACAACACAGAAGTCTGGTCATTCTGAATTTTCAATAATGGCGAAGAAGGCCCGGATATAGCTCCGCTTAAATGACAATCGGGAATACCGTTCTCAACGGATGCTTGCGATTATTTTTGGATTTCTTGATTTGTCGTTATCCAGAAGGGGAAAGAGTGTGAGATGTCAGCCTCTTTCGTTCCAGATGGAACGCAGCAACCCTGGCTCCCGGATAAATCGCAAGGAGGCTCACTTCAAGTAGCTAGACTCTTTTAGTCTCTTTCGAAAACATCGTTACACATGGCTCCACTAACTCATGTTAACGACATATAAAAAGTACTCACTCACGGTCAACGGCAACCATCGGGTTTGTCTTTGGCTTCTGTTTCTGAGATAGGTCCGGGCTTTAGCTCTGGGGATATGCCTTCCTCTCCGCAGGCTAAAGATGCCACGGACGGCCGTCTATTGAACTTGCCGTAAACCCCCGGTTGCTCTGCGGTGAATTGTAAGAACGCCCCGTTGAGAGCGCGTTCGCCTGTTGTCTACGTGAACAGGGGCGTACTCACCTATGCGCCGCCCCGAATAGAACATCGGCAATTCCCCTGTCTCACAGAAGCACTCGGCAAGCCTCTCCCATTTTCACGAGGGCAAGTCGGGTAAAACGGCTTTGGCTTGTTCTCGTTGCAGTTATCCAGGCCAGGTCATCCTCTAAAAATCAGTGCAGCTACCAAGGAGCAATTTCTATGAAAGCCATTCTGAAATTTGCATTCGCCGTTTGCCTGGCGTCCGTCGCAGGTTCGGCGTCAGTCAAAGCACAAACTGTTGAACTAAACGGCCTGGGCTCTTCCGGCTTGTTCCTCGAACTCGGCCTGGGCGCTAACGATAGCGCTGGAGGTATCAATGCTCCGTGCGTGTGGAGCGAGAACACGAACACTGTCCAAGCCAACGACACCAGCACAGGCAGCACCCTCAGCGACAAAGGCAGCGCCTGGGTCGCCTGGACGAAGGGAACTGGAACCTGCGCAGCGCCCGCTACAGGCTACAAAGTGTACTCCTACCTGTCGACGGACTCGGTAGTCGGCAACCGCTGCCTGTACAACGCGAATCTCTCAACGGCGAAGTGCTCCATCGCCTATCCCACTACCGACCCGAGCTCTGCGGGCATCATTCTCGGTGCCTCTGGTGAAGTAGCTCTTCCCACAGTCGTTGCAACAGCGCTCAATTCGGCCAAGGTCAATTACGCGGGCACCGACATCCGGCCGGAAGACGCCGAGTTCGCGATCACGCGCGCGCTCACCAACTGCGGCTCTGTGGTGGGATCGAGCACGCAATATCTGGGACTCGGTTACACCAACGGCACCGCAATCAACTCTTTTTTCTCGACCAGCTCCTTCAACGTGATTAACTTCGCTCTCCCCTCGTCGTTCACCGTCACCCCGGTCGGCGCCACACCGATCATCGTTGCCGTCAACGACTCTAGCACTGGCGGCACCGGGCTCCGCGCCTTCTCGAACATCACCAGCCAGAACCTCGCGTTCATCCTGGATGGAACCTCCTCCTATACGAGTAACGTCTCTACGGCCGGCACCACGACGGGCTCGCCGATCTACGTTAATATTCGTGAACCGCTTTCCGGAACCTACAACACCACGGAGTTCAATGTTCCCAACCGGGTTGGGACGAGTGGTGGCAGCTTCGCAACTTCGCAGGATGTAGGTCTTAACCAGCCCAGCACCCAGAGAAACTGCACCGTCACCTCACCCTGGCCCGTTCCCTCAACGACCGTCTCAACGGTCAAGGAGAACGCCCTGAACTTCGCCACTCCCAGCGGCGGCGCGCGTCAGCGGGCCATCGGCACCGGCCAGGAGCTCAGCGAGATCGTAACGAATGCACATGGCCAAACGATCGGCTATGGCTTCTGGAGCTTCGCAAACTTTGCCGGTTTGTCCGCTGTAACCACAGCCAAATACTATGATGTAGACGGCGTCGATCCGTTGAATACGAGCAACGTCATTCCCGGCAGTTCGACCACGATCTCTCTTTCTACGACAGCCGATGGAAAATATCCCATCTGGTCACTCCTTCGCCTCGTGAACGTCGGCTCGACGCAAAACTCCAACGTCGCTGCTCTGGCCACTGCGGCGCAAACCTACTCCTCCGGCAGCCATGTCGACTTTGTTCCCCTGGACCAAATGGAAGTGGTCCGTTCCCACTTCTCCCCAGCGGGTCAGACCGTCGCCTCGCTCTCCAATGGCAGCGGCAGCTCGGCGTGGGGTAGCAACACAGCCCTCGATTGCAACTCTGCCGAGACGGGAGGCGATGTGGGCGGTGTAGTGATCGGCCTCAATACAACCAGCTTGACCCAGCTCCCGTTGACCAAAAGCGACGAGACCTATTGCCTAAACACCAACGCCTCGGGACAGACAGGATCTCGCCGGTAAACTTCGGCATACCTGGACTCTCTACTGCACGCCTCAACCCGGCAGACCCCGCTCCGCGGGGTCTGCCTATCTTTTTGTTGGTGCCCCTTTCCGCTTCCGCTGAAAGGAACACCAATGAAAGACTTCCTATAGCGGCATCCTCCGGACTGCTCAATTGCAGTAAGGCCGTCAATGACACTCTGCCGATCACTCGCCTCACAGGAGCCAAGAATGTTCCACACTCGTATAGCCTTGTTCGTAGGGGTTGCATTCGCAGCCACCATTCTGACCGCGCAAACGGCAGCTCCCCCGCAACAGCCGGCCCTGGCCACACCTTTTCTCGAACCGCCTGTCCAGGCAGCGCCCCAGTCGCTCTCCAAACAAACGCCCACCTATGAAGACTGGACTACGATCTACGTCGCCAAGAGCGGTCTCCCGCTAGAGGCAACCGGAAGCGTCCCCCTGAGCAAGGCCGATGTACAAGGGTGTACGCGAGAGCTGCATCGCCTGACGTGGCGTGCGAACGATCCTGTCGATCTCTACATCATTCGGCCGCAGGGAAGGCAAAAGCGGCCGGTCGTCCTGTTTCTTTACAACTATACCGTCGATGCGACGGCTACTTTCCAGAAGGATCGCTGGTGCGATGTGGCTACGCGCAATGGATTTGCCATAGCGGGCTTTGCGTCCGCGCTCTCCCTGCAACGGGTTCGTCCGCCGCGGCCTCTGAAGGAGTGGTTCGTGAGCGAACTCCAGGAAGCGCTGGCAACATCCACGCACGATGTGCAGATGGTGCTGAATTATATGGAAACGCGCGACGACCTCGATCTGGAACACGTGGGCGTGGTGGGCCAGGGTTCAGGAGGAGCCACTGCGATTCTCGCTGCTGCCGCCGATCCTCGCATCCGCGCGCTCGATTTGATGGACCCTTGGGGCGATTGGCCCGACTGGTTGAAGAGCTCAAAACAAATTCCAGAACAGGAGCGGGCGGAATATCTCAAGCCGGAGTTTCTACAGCGGGTCTCCGCTCTCGACCCGGTCGTCTACCTGCCTCAACTCAAGGGGAGAGCGATCCGAATCCAGCAGATCCTTGCCGACACGATCACACCGGACGCCGCGAGAGACAAGATCGCCAAGGCTGCGCCTGCTCCTGATGAAGTAATGCGCTATCCGGACATCTCTGCGGAAGCAAAGGCGTTGGGCACAAACGGTATCGTCAAGTGGCTGGGAGAGCAATTGGGTTCTGAAAATACCGCCGAGGCGAAGAGCACACACTGAGAAGAGTCTCTGTGGCCTCGTGCCTTTCGACACGTCTTGCTCCTGGAACTACGGTTGTCGATCAGAGATGATCGAACGATCATGACCCCGATGAAACTTCACGTCGATAACGCTGGACCCTGGTTCAAACACATAGCCTCTGGAGGCCGGAAGGCGCCCCCAGAGGCTATGTGCTACAACACAATCACGGTTGGTTATGGTGGTGTAACTGCTTACATGATTAGTCCGGATTACTTCTCCGTCAGGACAGTCACGCCGTTTTGGCCTGATGCATAGACCAGCTCCGTAGCCGGATTCACAGCAACATACTCTGCTGGAACGCCGGACACCGTGGCCTGGAGCGTGTTGTTTGAACCGTTGATCACGGCAATCTCCTGAGCCAATGGGCTCGCGACAAAGGTCAGGTTCGTGAACGGATCCACGTCCACGCCCACCGGAAATGCCCCAACCGAAACATTCGTCACAAGGCTGCCGTTCGCACCGAGCACACCGGTCAAGGACGAGCCGTTGAACTCCTGATCCGTTACAAACACATTTCCAGTAAGCACGTTCACCGCCGCGCCCACTGTGTCGTTTCCGAAGGTGGTTGTCGTCAAAATCTGCTTGGTCCAGCCGTTTACAACGGCTGTCTGGTTGGTGCCGAAGGGGACATAGAGCAGGTTGAGGATCGGATTCAGGGCGATGGCCGTGGGAGAGTTGCCGTTGAGGCTGATCGAACTGACCAGCGTGGCTTGCCGGCCGTTGATAATGTCGATCACGTTATCGCTCGCATTGGCTACATACACCAGCCCGCACAGCGGATTCACTGTAATACCGGTCAGGCCGCGGCCACGGGTCGTGGTGATCGGAATGGTGGTCACCACATTGTCCGTATTGCCGTCGATCACCGTCACGGTGCAGGCGGTCGGCGTAACCAGGCGGTTGCAGCCAGTTACGTAGATCCGGTTGGCCAGATAGTCGACCGCGGGGAACGACGCTCCATCGGTGAGCGGGATGGTTGCAGCGACCGTGTTGGTGGTTCCATTGATGACTGCAAGGTTGAAGATTGTGCCGGTTGGGTCTGGAGAGACCACATAGATCAGGTTCCTCACCGGATCAACGGAGATGCCGCGAGTCGGGGCTGGGAAGGTAATGACGGTCGAGATAGTTTGTGCGCCTGCTACCACCGAGACAGTTGCGGTGAGCGCAGCCAAGGCCATAAGTCTGCATACTTTATTCAGCATGGAATCTCCTTTAATGTAAGTTGAGTTGAATGAATGACATCTGGCCCGATCGCTATAGACGGCTGAGAATATCGAAGAGATCCTTGGGAACCTTCTCGAACGTGGTCTTAATCTGTACGTGCATCCCAACAGCACAGCAACGTGCAACGCCATACGCCAATCACGCGTTGCGCGTTTAACGCTGTTGTGGATCTACTGGTATTAACTTCTGGGCACACTCCGTCTCAACGCAGCGGCCGTTAAGTGTTGGTAAATCCATGGACGGGAAGGTGGTCTACGCACGTCCGGGTATGAACCTGCCCGGCTCCGTTTGTGGCGTTCACGCTGTGGATTGAGAAATTCATCAGACTGTTGATCCCCAGACGCACAAAAGCCCGCGATTGCGGGCTTTTTCGTATCGCTTCTGGAAAGAAGCGATACTGCTACAACAAACTGGCGGAGAGTGGGGGATTCGAACCCCCGATAGAACTTTTGATCCTATAACGGTTTAGCAAACCGCCGCCTTCAGCCACTCGGCCAACTCTCCTGCGGGGAACACTCGATTGATTATAGCCTGAGCCTCTGTGTTCCGTTCAAGACTTCGACGGATGCCAGTCGAGCCGCTTCCCTGTGAGGCTCTGGTACACCATTACAACAAAACCATCGCCCCCCACGCGGTCGGTCGCATACTGGCGGTCGAACTCGTGCGTCGGGTGGCTGGCTAGAATCCCCTCCAGGCTCGTGCCCTGGGCAATTTGCACGGCTACGCGGTCGCGCACCGCGCGCAACATATCTCGATAGGACTTCAATTCTTGCTTGGTCGTAATCGGGCCATGTCCGGGCACAACCTGCGTATGGTCGTCGATCCTCCCAAGAACCTCATCGATCACCGGGAAATAGCCATCGATCCGGCCTTTTGCAGCCAGATCGATGTACGGATAGAGATTGTTGACGAAGATATCGCCCATATGGACGACGTTTGCATGATGAAAATACACAATCGCATCACCGTCCGTATGCGCTGGTTGATTGTGAAACGCCTCAATCTCTTCGCCGTTGAAGAACAGCGTCAGCTTGCGGTCGAACGTCAGCGTTGGGACGCTCGCCACTGGAGCTGGAGGTGAAGACCTGTCCCAATAAGCGCTGTACATCGTCTGCGTCAGACGCAAACGGCAGTTCTCCTGACCAATGATCACCGCTCCATCTTCGCGGAAGGCCGAATTCGCTCCTGTGTGGTCTGAGTGGTAGTGCGTGCTGATGACGTAACGCACAGCCCCTGCCTGCAGTTTCTGCAATGCAGCCTTGAGTTTCGGAGCAACCTGCGCAAACTCGCTGTCTACCAATAGCGTGCCGTCGGGCCCGATCGACGCCAATGTATTCCCCCCGGAACCGTGCAACAGGTAGAGATCCGGAGCCAATTTCCGAACATCTATTTTCAGGTTCTCCCAATCGGTAGAGAATCCGTCCGCAATCCTGACCTGTTGTGCTGCAACCCGTGCAACAGGGCTGCAGGGAGAGAAAACTGCGGCGAGAAGAAGGCATACGGCGAAGAGAGAAGTGCGCTTTGAGGCCACAGGGAGGGTCAATGGTCTTCTTCCAAGCTTGAATTCAGGGACTCTTCGATCCTATAACGCCGAACAAAATGCCTGCGCACAGATTCCGGTTCCTGGCCCCGGCTCTTGGAGATACAGTGAAAGCACATTCTTCTTACACAGGAGACCATCGCCATCGCCAACATCGCGCGCAAGAACAAGATGCGCCTGCTGCCGCTTATCGGCGCAACCTACTTCATGGTTTCGGGCGGACCCTATGGGCTCGAAGACATCATCGGCAAAGCCGGCTATGGCCGTGCTCTGCTGCTGCTTGCCGTTATTCCCTTTCTGTGGAGCCTGCCCACTTCGCTGATGGTCGGCGAACTCGCCAGCGCGATCCCCGCAGAGGGTGGCTACTACGTTTGGGTGCGGCGGGCTTTGGGCCGGTTCTGGGGCTTTCAGGAGGCCTGGCTCTCGCTCGCCGCAAGCGTCTTTGACATGGCACTCTACCCCGTAACGTTTGTGCTGTATCTCAGCCGAATCGCTCCCCATTGGACCGAGGGCTATCGCGGAACATTGTGGGCATTAGCGGTCGTTGTTGGCTGCGTACTGTGGAATCTCAAGGGTGCAAAGGCCGTCGGAGAGGGCTCGGTCGCGATGTTCTGTGTCCTGCTCTCGCCCTTCGTCGTGCTAGTCGTCGTCGCTCTCTGGCGATGGCACGGGCATGGGTCCGGAGCCATGCTGCATCCGGTCACCAACGCCGATATGAGTGGCGCGATCTCGGTCACGCTCTGGAACTACATGGGTTGGGACAATGCCAGCACCGTCGCACAGGAAGTCGACAACCCGCAACGCAACTATCCGCTGGCGATGCTCGGCTCGGTCACGCTGGTCGCCATCACCTACATCCTGCCGCTGGCAGCGGTGGGGCTTGTAGGCATCGCCGCCGATCAGTTCTCTACCGGAGCGTGGACCGATACAGCTCGCACCATCGTCGGCCCGGCACTCGGGCTTGCCATCGTTCTTGGAGGCATGATCAACGGCGCCGGCATATTCAACCCGTTGGTGATGAGTTACAGCCGCGTTCCCTACGCTATGGCCGAAGATGGCCTGATGCCTCGGGTGTTCCTGCGCGAAAACCGGCGCGGTGTGCCGTGGGTGAGCATCCTGTTCTGCACGGCAATCTGGGCACTCGCGCTTCGCTTCAGCTTTGAACGCCTGATCTCTATCGATCTTGTTCTCTATGGAGCTTCGCTACTGCTGGAGTTCGTCGCGCTCGCCGTGCTGCGCTACCGTGAGCCAACGCTTACACGGCCGTTCCGCGTTCCCGGCGGCATGGCGGGAGCGATTGCCATCGGTGTATGCCCCGCGCTGTTGATTGCGTTTGCTCTATGGGCCGCGCGCGGTGAACAAGTGCTCGGGCTGCCCGCACTGCTCTTTGCGGCTCTGGTCGGAGCCACTGGCGTTGTCGTCTATGCTGTTGCGGAGTTTATGCGGCGGTGAGATTTCGTCGTCATCCTGAACCCTGAGCGCAGTCGAATGGGTTCAGGATGACGACGAAAAACAAGTGATAGCGCCTGTTACTTCTTGGCGTTATTAGCGATGTAGTTCTGCTGTGCTTTTACTACTACCGACCGTGCGTACTCCGCATCGCGCCAGCCACGCACTTCCACGCGCTTGCCCTCAAGATCCTTGTAGATCGAGAAGAAGTGCGTGATCTCTTTGAGGATGTGCGGATAGATGTCGGAGTATTCGTTCACGTCGTTATAGCGAGGATTACCTTCGCCGACGGCGAGGATCTTTTCGTCGCCCTGGCCCTGGTCGACCATGTCCAGAACGCCGATAGGACGCACCTCCTGTACGCAGCCAGGGAAGCTTGGCGTATCTACCAGCACCAGCACATCGAGCGGATCGCCATCGTCGCCCAGGGTGCTGGGAATGAAGCCATAGTCGCCTGGATAATGCACCGGCGAAAAGAGGTTACGGTCGAGCCGGAAGACATGAAGCTCCTTGTCGTATTCGTACTTGCTGATGCCCTCAAGGGGAATCTCGATAACGGCGTTCACCAGCTCAGGCGATTTAGAGCCTATGGGCAGGGTCAGGTAATTCGTCATAGCGTGTGGCTTCTCTTTTCAGTGCAAAAGTTTGAAATCGCAGCCACTCAGTGCGCAGTATTTTGAGTTCATGCGCAGAAATGGCTCACTGTAAGTCTATATTCCCTCTCTGTGAAGACCACATGTACGGGTACCTGCCCGATGGGGTGCAAAAGACATAAAACCGCGCAATGATTGCCTTGGAGAGCACAATTCTAGATATCTCACCTGCGCGAATATCGGCCATTCTGTCGTTTATTTGAGCTTTTCATGCTTAGAGAGGATTTATGGGGTGGGGACGCCCAATGCTAGGCTGAAGAGCGGGAGCCCTTACGACCTTGTCCAAAAATGAACCGTTGCACGCGACCCTGAACGAAGCGAATGAAGCCGGTGGCAGCCGTTTTGTCCGCGCCTGCCTGCGCCTGCCTGTCGACCGTACCCCTGTCTGGTTCCTGCGTCAGGCTGGCCGCTACATGCCGGAGTACATGGCCGTGCGCAAGCACCATTCGCTGCTCGACATCTGCCGGACCCCGGAGATTGCCTCGGAGGTCACCATTACCGCCGCCGAACGCCTCGGTGTCGACGCGGCCATCATCTTTGCCGACCTGCTGCTCCCTTTCACTCCTATGGGTCTCGACTTCGAGTTCGTCAACGGCGAAGGCCCCGTTGTGCATACGCCGATTCGTTCCCTCGAACACGTGCAGGCGCTGCGCACCGACCGCACGGACGATCTGCGCTATGTAGCCAGCGCTATTGAAAAGGTCGCGAAACACTTTGCCGCGCCACGCACCGACGGCGACACCCTGGGCATCATCGGTTTCTGCGGCGCTCCGTTTACGCTGGCCAGCTACATGATCGAGGGCAGCAGCTCGCGTAACTACGTTGAGACCAAAAAGATCATGTACTCGCACGATGCGACATGGTCGCTGTTAATGGAGAAGCTCGTCACCGTGCTGGTCGCCTATGCTGAGCAGCAGGTGGAAGCCGGCGCCGACGTTATCCAGATCTTCGACTCGTGGGCCGGCGCGCTCTCGGTCAGCGACTATCGCCAGTACTGCCTCGCACCGACCACAGAACTCGTACGCCGCGTGAAGGCGCTCGGGGTGCCGGTGATCTACTTCGGCGTCGACACCGCTTCGCTATTGCCTACCATGCGTGAGACGACTGCCGATGTCCTCGGACTGGACTGGCGCATCCCGCTCGACGAAGGCTGGCGTGCGGTTGGCGCAGGCTGTGCCGTACAGGGCAATCTCGACCCCATCACGCTCTTCGCGCCGGAGGACGTCCTCCAGGGTCGCGTCAACGAGATTCTGAAACTCGCGAACGGACGTCCTGGACACATCTTCAACCTTGGTCACGGCATCGTGCCCGGCACGCCCGTCGACAACGTCATCCGCGTCGTCGAATGGGTCAAGCAGTATGGTGTTTCGAAGCCACTGGCGCGCGATGAGGCTGCCAGCGAGTGGGCTGTGCGCGCTTGACGTTTCTTTGAGCAGGTTGTTTGTGCTGGCACTATTGCCAGCGCAAATAACCTGCAGGTCTCTTGATGCAAAGCGCGGCACAAACATTTGTGCCGCGTTTTGCATCTACAGGTCCCTCCACTACGGCGGCAAAAGACGCCGCCTCCGGTCGAGATGACAGATTTTGGTGTGATTCAGCCATACATCACACCCATTGTGCCCTCTAAAAATATTTTCGAGCGATCTCTGAGGTCATCCGTCTGTCCGAATAGAAGGGCAACGTGATCGAGGAATACAGTTTGGCTTTGCCGACAACGCAGACTGTTGGATCGGAGATCGATCTTGCGGCCCTCGTGGAGACCTATTCCGCGCTTCTCTTTCGCGTGGCTCATTCGGTCCTGCGTAACAAGGCGGAAGCGGAAGATGTCGTGCAGGATGCCTTCGTCCGCGTCATCGAACATCGTCTTTCGCTGCCTGCGGTGCGCGATATGCGGGTGTGGCTCGTCCGCATCGCGTGGAACCTCGCACTGGATCGCAGAAGGCGCATACGTCCCGAGCAGATGGATGGGATCTTCGCGGAGAGCCTGGTCGGCAACGACATGCCCGCCGACGTCGCCCTGAACGAAGCGCAGAGGATGAAGGCTGTCTTTCGGGAGATAGAGAGATTGCCTAAGGCGGAGCGCCAGGTCTTGTTGCTCTCCGCAGTGGAAGAGCTGGAGACGGTGGAGATGGCACAGATCATGGGGAAGAGCGAGTCGGGAGTTCGGGCGCTGTTGTTCCGGGCACGCACGCGGCTCCGTACCCGGCTCGACAAAGGAGGCAACGCATGAAGACCTCGGAAGAGATCATCGATCAGGTTCTCTCTGGTCTACGGGACACGCAGGCCCCTGCCGGAATGGAGAACCGTGTCCTGCAAGCGATACAGGATCGCGCCTCGTCACCGTCGGTTTGGCGCCGATGGAGGCTTTCAAGACCACTGGCCCTCATGCGTCCGATGGCAGCCAGGCCGTGGATCTGGGGCATAGCAGCGGCTGGAATAGTTGCCGTATTTGTCTCGCTAGCCGCATTGAGTAGTCATCGCCGTGACTATAAGGTCGCAGATTCCAGCAAACAACCAGTTCTCGTAAAACCACAGACTGCAACGGTTCAAACGGCAACCGCAGAATACGCACCCACTTCGCACGCTATGCCGATCAAGCGAGTGGCAGCTAGAAAAGAGACGCAGAAGGCGCAACCCCTTAGCGAGGAGGATGCACTCGCGCTGAGTGAGATGCGTGCGCCCAGCCATCCTGCTCCGGAGATGCCTTTGACCGAGCAGGAAAGGCTGATGCTGCGGATTGTGCATGCCGGTGACCCGGTGGAGTTAGCGGAGCTCGACCCGCAGGTGCGGGCGGCACGGGACGCCCAGCAGAAGGCGGAGTTTCAAAACTTTTTTGAACCACCCAAGACGGGAGACAAAGAATGAACGCGTATAGCAATGAAAGAGGGAGACGGAAGATGAAGTTCGCGAAGGTGATTTCGGGATTGACGGTAGCTCTGATGTTGAGTGCAACGGGAGCATGGTCGCAGGCCACGGATACTGCCGGCAAGTCGGCGGAGATTGTCTCCACGAAACCGGACTCCGGTCGTGAACAGACCTTCTACCTCGCGAACTCCATCCAGGGAAACGACGCCAACGAGATCCTGGTCGCAATGCGCAATATGCTCGACCCACATATCAGGATCTATCTCGTGAGCTCACAGAACGCTATTGTGGTGCAAGCCTCGCCCGATCAGCTCGAGCTCGCCCAGAAGCTCATCCACGATCTTGACCGCCCCAAGAAAACATATCGCCTCGTATACACAATTACCGAGATGGATGGTGGGAAGAGCGTTGGGACGGAGCATTTCTCCATGGTCGTGGTTACGGGACAGAAGACAAACCTGAAACAGGGCAGCAAAGTACCGGTCCTGACAGGGTCGTACGATCCCGGTAGCTCCAAGGAGCAAACCCAGTACACCTATCTCGACGTGGGTATGAACTTCGCTGCGACACTCGATGAGTTCGCCAATGGGGTCAGGCTACAGTCGAAGGTGGAACAGTCGAGCATCGCAGACGATAAGACGGGCGTCATTCCACAGGCTCCGATCGTGCGGCAATGCGTTCTGGAAGGCACGGCATTCCTGGGTCTGGGTAAGCCGCTGATGCTGGGATCGGTGGATATCCCAGGGAGTACGCGGCATCTGGATATCGGTGTGGTGATGGAGCTGGTGCAGTAAAGGCTGTTAGCGTGTTGCCGTTGCTTGTTTTTCGTCGTTATCCTGAGCCAACGGCGAAGGACCCCCGCATTCGTGCCGCCACAGATACACCTGTGGCACCCCAAAATGCGGGGGTCCTTCAGCTACGCTTCAGGATGACGGCGAAAAACAGGCAACGGCGAAAACCGTCCCAAGCTTTTGGACAGATTCTAAGGACACGGCTGAAGTCTTTTTCGCTTAATGAGGTACGCTAAAGGGCTTCCTGAAGCTGTGCCGTGCAAGGCCTGGTTATACCATTGAAGGAGCAATGAGTGACGCCACAACAGCTATTCTCCTCCTCGCCCACGGCACGCCAGACAAGCTCGACGAGATGGCCGCCTATCTCGACAAAGTGACCGGCGGCCGCCCCATGCCGCAGCATGTCATCGAAGAGCTGCAGCACCGCTATGCCGAGATCGGTCTGCGCAATGAGCCGCTGCCGGAAGGCCCTCCGCTTACGCGCTGGACGCTGCGGCAGGCGGAGAAGCTGCAAGACGAGATCGGCACCAGGGTTTATGTCGGCATGCGCAACTGGCATCCGTATATCGCCGACACTGTCGCGCAGATGAAGGCCGATGGCGTTACCCATGCGCGTGTCCTGTGCCTTGCGCCGCAGAACTCGCGCACCAGCACCGGGCTCTATCGCAAAGCTTTAGAGTCCGCGCTGAATGGCGCGTTTTCGTACGACTTCATCGCGGGCTGGGCGGATGAGCCGCTGCTGGCAGAAGCCTTCGCGGAGAGGCTGCAGCCGGTATGGGCTGAGACCGGAGCCGCGCTGGGCACACGAGTCCCTGTGGTCTTCACGGCCCACTCCGTTCCCTGCCGGACGATTCTCTCCAGCTCTGGTGAGAGCGCTCGGCCCGGTGCTCCCGTACCTGCCGATGGCATTCAGAACTATGGTGCAGCCTCCGCGCCTGATCCTTATCCTGTGGAGGCTAAGCAGACCGCTGCGCGGGTCGCCTCGCTACTCGAACTCACAGATGCGGACTGGTACTTTGCGTTTCAGAGCCAGGGCGTTGCCGGTGCTCCGTGGATCGGACCGACCGTTGAAGATACGCTGAAGGCTCTCGCCGCGGAGGGCCATAAGGGTGTCATCGTTCAGCCCATCGGGTTCCTCTGCGATCACGTTGAGATTCTCTATGACATCGACATCAACTTCCGTGAGGTTGCGCGAGGGTTGGGGATGCAGCTTTGGCGGCCTGAGAGCCTTAATGATTCGGCAACGCTGGTTCGGGCGTTGGAACATGTGCTGGGGCAGTGAAGTAGCCCACCCATACGGTGTCATCTCGACCGGAGGCGGCGCTTTTGCCGCCGTAGCGGAGAGACCTGCAGGTTGCAGAGCGCGATGCAAATGTTTGTGGCGCGCTCTGCGTCAAGACCTGCAGGTTGTTTGTACCGGCACTATAGCCTGCGCGGACAAGCTGCAGGTCTCTCCACTCCGCATGACGATAAAACCATCATGCTCCGGTCGAGATGACAGTTCTGAGGTGGTTCATTCCTACAGCACAGTATTTGTGAAAAATGCTTTATCCCTCTGCTACTTCGAAAAGCAAAGCAATTTCTCTCTACAGCGATTGATTGTCGGCTGTCGCCAGTGTCGTATCCTTCGCGGCGCGGCTCCAGAGGATGCGCAAGTCGGTGACGTTGCGCAGCGCAAAGTTGGGTGTGCCTGGCGCGGTGATGGCGAAGAAGTCTGCGCGATGCACGTCTTCGAGCCAGAAGGCCGGGCGCGGGTCGGCGTTCTGCGGAGCGACTTCGACGTGCGACATCTCCAGGTTCTTCAGATGGCGGATGAAGAAGCCGTTCGAAGGCGTAGGCCCGAAGCGCAGCAACTCCGGGTATTCTTGTTCGATCTCGGGCACGTTGATCGTGTGCCAGTCCGGCATGGGTTTCGAGGTGTCACCCCAACCAGTGAGCGCGTCGATGGGCAGCCCTTTGTGGCCGAAGTAGCAGTTGGAGAGTTTTACGTCTTCGATGAGGTTCTCCGGGATGCCCGATATGAGCGACGATGTGGACGCCAGGGAGTTGTGCGAGACGAGGTTTGAGATCGCCACACGGCGCAGGGTGCCGGGGCGCATCGTGTCTTTCGGGCCTCGGTTGCGGCGGTTTAGGCGCAGGAAGAGTGGCGCATCGATCGTATCGCGCATCGTAATGTTGGAGATGGCGATGTCTTCGAGCAGAGCACCGTCGCTGGCCTCCAGTGAGATCCCTTTGGAGCCCTCGCAGACACAGTTCGAGATGGTGATATTGCGGAAGCCGCCGTTGGACTCCGTGCCGCATTTGATGCGGCCGTTGCGCGTGACCTTTACCGTGTCAGGAAACTTCTTCCAGGTACCGGCGATCACAGTGCCGAGCTCATAGCTTCCGCTCACAAAACAATTTGCAATGGTCACGTTGTCTGTAGAGCGCGCGTAGCCCAGAGCGTAACTGGACTTCGGGCAGATGGCGTCATCCCACGGCGAGTTGACCGTGCAGTTAGAGACGCGCACATTGCGGCAGCAATCGATGTCGAAGCCGTCGCGATCGGTGTCGATCAGCAGGTTGTCGAGCGTGAGGTTGTCGACGCCGGTAGCAAGCACAGCGAAGTGCCCGCCCTTGAGAACCGAGAAATCGCGCAGAAGAACGTTGTGGCAGTTTTTGAGCGCAAAGGTCTTGTTGCCGACACCAGCCTGTTCGGCGACGAAGAGGGTACCGCGGCCACGCGGCGAGATCTCCTTGAGCTGAGCCTCGCGTGCGCCCGCGCCGCAGGAGAGACCAGCACCGTGGATGAGACCCGGGCCAAGGACGGAGAAGTTGTTGATGTTTTCTCCGTAGAAGAGCGAGTTGCGCCAGTGGTTGTGGCCGTAGTCCTGGTAGTCCTCCCAGGGCGCGTTGGGTTCGGCTGCGTCGTATGTGCCGCCGTTATAGCCGGTGGCTTCGCCGGGCCTGGGGGAGTCGGCGGCGAGGATGGTGCAGCCGCGCGAAAGATAGAGATCGACGTTGCTGCGCAGATGGATTGTGAAGCATACATAGGTTCCAGCCGGGAAGATCAGCGTGCCTCCGCCAGCGGCTGCCACTGAACCAATGGCCTTATTGATCGCAGGCGTGTCTACTGTCTTGCCGTCTCCCGTCGCACCATAGGTGCGGACGTTGAAGAGCGCCTCCGTGGCAGCAGGCGTGGGGGATTCGGCTAAAGCGATATGGCCGATGGTGGAGGCGAGGGCGAGTGGCGAGAGCTTGAGTAAATCGCGACGATCCATGGTGTAGAGAATGGTATCGCATAATCTGTCTGACCGGATACGCCAGAATATGACACTGGCTCCTTTAACGACGAGGCCGCCCCAGGAAGGGGCGGCCTCGCGAACGTCAATGAGTTAGCGACGGAAGCCGCGGCCATACCCGCCGTGGCCATAGTAGCCATGGCCGTAGTAGCCGTGGCCGTAGTAACCACGACCGTATCCACCACGCCAGCCATAGCCGTAGCCGTAGTAGCGAGGACCGTAGTAGCCGGGGTAGCCGTAACCATAGACTACGGGCGGAGCCGGAGCATAGTACCCGGGGGCGCCGATGCCGACGACGATACGCTGGGCGTGGGCAGCGGGAGCCGCGACGATGAGGGTTGCGCCTGCCAGCGTTGCCGCTGCGAGGACTCGGATTGCGCTCGACTTCATGGAAGTGAGTTTCGCGGTGATGTTCGATAGCGTCATGATGTGCCTCCTGCACTGCCTTCATAACTGCCGTGCATTCAGATAAACGCAGGTTGCGGTGCGGGGTTGCGCGCAACTTTTGGGGAGGGGTGGGGTAAGCGGTGAGATCGTGGGTTTAGCAGGAATATATCGCCACGACAAAGGGGGTTTGTTGTTGTTTTTCTGGTTTGTCATTCCGAGCACAGCGAGCGAACCTGCTGTCTCCCGTTCTTTGTTCGCATTACCCAAAAAACATGTATGCCAGAACTGGAAGGGCACAGCTTGTATTGGCGCATAACGTTTGCGCTCACACAGGCAAAAAGCGGGAGACAGCAGGTCCGCTCGCTGCGCTCGGAATGACAAACCAGAAAAACAAAGACAACGGCAACAACAATCCGCTCGCGTTGTTGTCAGTCCGTCAGCGGCTGAAGTTGTAGCGAAGCCCTGCCTGCACCAGGCGCGGCGCGGCGAGGGTGAGGATCGGTGTACGGCCAGCGTCGATGCTGCGGTTCAGAAGATTCTGCGCACCGGCAAAGATCGACAGACCATGCGTGAGGTTACGATCCGCTGAGAGATCGAAGCGTGCGTAAGGATGCAGCAGGAATTGGTTCTGGGCATCGTCGAACTCCTGCCCGGTGTAGCTGGCGATGAGGTGGAAGTTGGCAACGTGAGAGGCAGCGTAGTTCGCGGTTGCCGTAACGGATTCACGCGGGACCTCCGGAATCCATTTGCCCGTAAGGTTGGTCTGCGCAGGGCTGCTGGAGTTGAAGGCCGTAACCGTCGCGACGGCGAGTTGGTAGCCGAAGGTGGCGTCAAAGCCGCGCCAGTGCTCGGACTGCGCTTCGAGCATCATGCCGCGGCTGCGTATCTGGCCGAGGTTCTGGCGTTGCAGCGTCTGCGTGGTTGCGGTTTGGCTGAGCAGAACAGCAGAGATCGGACGATTGACCTCTGTCCAGAAGTAGGTGGAACGCAGACTGCCCAGATGTCTCAAGGTAAAGTTGCCACCGAATTCAAACCCCGTAGCGCGCTCGGCGAGCAGGGACGAGTTGGCCAGGGTGGTCTGCTGGCCGACCTGGCTGGTGCGATAGAGCTCGTTCAGCGTCGGTCCGCGAAAGGCGCGGAAGGCCGTCGCTGTAAGCGCGATTCCATGGGGGAGCTGTCGCACCAGACCGAGGCGAGGACTGGCGACAAGCTCGTCGATCTCGGGCTGCGGCGTGACTCGTGTTGCATTCGAAAGCGTCTGCCGTCCATCGAAGGTGCGGAAGGAGTCAACGCGAATGGAACCCGAGAGCAGCCAGTTGCCAGGCTGCCAGACTGCATCCGCATAGCCACCCGTCTCGCGTTGGCGAGCGCTGGTGCTGGTCGTCACTCCGGTTGCGGTGGCTAGCTCGTCGTCGGTCGAGCGGATGTCGCGCAGGTCCAGGCCGAGAGCCGCTGTAACTGCGCGCGGCAGAGTGCGCGAGCCTTGCAGCGCGAAGCCGAACTCATCGGTGGGGACGTGTTGCAGCTTGGTGAGTTTTTCGGAGTCGCGATCCGTGGCGATGGAGGAAAATCCCTGGCGATACCCCTCGCGCGAGCCGTATACGCGCAGTACTCCATGGCCGAATCTGGAATCCGAGTCGGCACCGCCTACGTAGCGCCACAGGCGCGCGGCATTGGTCTGCAAGGGCGTTCCATTGATGCGCGATTCGTTCATTACATTGCCACGCAGAAAGGCGCTAATGCCTCGTAGCTCTGCTGGTGTCCGCAGTTCAAGGCGGCCACTCTCGCTGACAACGTTGGTAGGGATATCGACCGAGCCGCGAAGGGCGGGAGCCGTTGTGATGTAGCCGCCGTTATCGACCATGCTGAAGGCTGCCAGCGCTGCGATGCGTCGCGTTGCAGTGGCCAGCAGCGCATCTCCGACTCCGGTGTTCTCGGTCGCGCCCAAGGCGTCCGCCGAGAAGATAAAGGGGTGTCCCTGAAGCGGCTCAACGGGCACAACATCGATGACACCGCCGATGGCGCTTGAGCCATACAGATCTGCAGAGCCGCCACGCAGCAGTTGCACCTGCTGGATGGCCAGCTCCGGTGTCTCGTTCCAATGCACCCAACCACCGAAGGGGTCGGTGAGCGGCACCTGGTCACTGACGACCAAAGTGCGGCTCGCGCCGGTACTGCCGAGTCCGCGCAGGCTGAGGCCCTGCGAGGTAGGGTTCGCGGTCCAGGAACTCGTGCGCCGAAAGAGCTGAAAGCCCGCGACGGAATGGAGACTGTCGTCGAGTGCGAGTCCGGGAGCCTGCTGGAGTTGTTGCTGTGAGAGCGTCGCCGTGCTGGTAGCAGAGTCGTTGATGCCCGCGAGGCCGCGGTCGGCGGTGACGGTGATCGATTGCGTGATGGGGGGTATTGTTTGAGGCGTGGTCGACTGCTGGGCGTCTGAAGGAAGAGTGAAGATAACTAATGCGGCAATCGACAGAAGGCAACGCATACTTAGAGGCTCTCCAGAGAGGGGCAAAAAGGGTTTCGAGATTAGTTGGTAGCTCTCTTCAATCATCCCACTACCATGTCATCTCGACCGAAGGCGGCGCTTTTGCCGCCGTAGCGGAGAGACCTGCAGTTTGACTGAGCCTGCGATAGTGCCTGTGCGGGCAAACTGCAGGTCTCTCCACTACGCATGACGATAAAACCATCATGCTCCGGTCGAGATGACAAGGGTAGGGTAATCCGAGTCGAGGTGATTACTACGCCCCACTGATAGTGAAATCACACTAACGCCCAGCTTGCGCCGCTTCCACGGCAGTTCCAACACGCAGCATGGTTCCCTCGTCGAAGTGCTTGCCGAGTATCTGCACGCCAATGGGCAGCCCGGCCTGCGTCGTTCCGCAGGGCACGCTCATGCCGCAGATGCCGGCCAGCGATGCCGCTACCGAGTAGATGTCCTCGAGGTACATCTGGATCGGGTCGTCGGTCTTTTCGCCGAGTTTGAACGCAGGTGTCGGAGTCACCGGGCAGACGATGGCATCGACCTGCGTGAAGGCGGTGAGGAAGTCGCGCGTCAGCAGCGTGCGTACCTGCTGTGCTTTGCGGTAGTAGGCGTCGTAGTAGCCCGCCGAAAGCGCATAGGTGCCGAGTAGGATGCGGCGCTTGACCTCTGCGCCGAAACCTTCGTCACGCGACTTGCGGAACATCGCGGCCAGCGTGTTGGCGTCTTCCGCGCGCAGGCCATAGCGAACGCCGTCGAAGCGCGAGAGGTTGGAGCTGGCTTCTGCTGTTGCGATCACGTAGTAGGTCGGCACGGCGTAGCGTGTGTGCGGCAGTGAGACCTTGTGGATACTGCAACCGCCGGCGCGCAGATCGTCGAGCACCTTCTCGATGGCGGCGCGAATCTCCGGATCGAGTCCTTCGCCGAAGTATTCCTCGGGAACGCCAATGCGCAGACCCGCAACGGGCTTCGCGGCTTCGGCACTGTAGTTGGCGACGGGCTGTGTGGAAGCCGTGGCATCCAGATTGTCGGAACCGGCGAGCACTTCGAGCATGGTCGCCGCATCGGCAACCGAGCGCGTGAACGGGCCGACACGGTCGAGCGAGGAAGCGAATGCGATGAGGCCGTAACGCGAGACGCGGCCGTAAGTCGGCAACACCCCGACGACTCCGCAAAAGGCCGCCGGCTGGCGGATGGAGCCGCCAGTGTCTGTGCCCAGCGATGCCACGCACAGACCCGCTGCAACGGAAGCCGCGGAGCCTCCCGACGATCCGCCGGGAACGCGATCGAGAGCGCGCGGATTGTGAACGGGGCCATAAGCGGAGTTCTCGTTCGACGAGCCCATCGCGAACTCGTCGCAGTTGAGCTTGCCAAGCAGCACGGCGCCCGCCGCTTCGAGCTTCGCAACGACGGTGGCGTCGTAGGGCGGATGGTAGTCCTTGAGGATGAGTGAACCGGCGGTCGCGGGAGCACCGCGCATTGCCAGCACGTCCTTGATGCCAATGGGAACGCCGGCCAGCGGGCCCAGCGACTCACCGGCCTTCGCAGCGATGTCCACACGCTCGGCCTGGGCCATGGCGCGCTCGCGGCTCAACGCGAGATAGCTGTTGATCTGAGGATCGACGGTTGCGATGCGCTCGTAGTGCTCAGCGGCAAGCGCTGCGGCGGAGACGCGGCCCTCGACGACAGCTGTACGAGCCGCGGAGAGCGAGAGAGTTTCAAGTTGCAGTGCTTCGGCCATGGGGTACGTGGCTCTCCTTATTGCGTTTCTGCTTATCTATTACGTTTCTGCTTATTTTTCTTTATCGTTCAATGACCTTCGGGACCTTGAAGAAGCGTCCGTCGGTCTCAGGGGCTTCGGCCATGACGGCAGCACGATCGACGGAAGGCTTCACTGCGTCGACACGCAGCGATTCGCCGTTTGTCGCAGGGGTTATGCCGAGCATCTCAGCGACCTGCGCCATCGGCGGAACGTCGCTCGTATCGAGCTGGCTCAACTCTGCAATATGTCCGAGGATCGCGTTCAAGTCGCGCGCCATGCGCGGAAGCTCCTCGGGGGTAAGCTCAAGGTTCGCAAGATCGGCGACATGCTGAACCTCGGCTAGTGATACTCCGGCGGCCTCGGGGGTCGCTGCCTGACTCATCGTCTACTCCTTCGGGGACTTTGGGGAGGTGATGCGTGGCCAGGGCCGCGCAATTCCCTTCTCTTCGAAGTGTATCCCGTTGAAGCGTACCCCGGCGATGCGGGCGAGATCGTTGGCGAGGGCCGAACGCATGTGCTGGAACTGTTTCATCCACTCGGAGCCCGCGACGCGCACGTGCAGCATGCGCTCCGCATCGAGATGCAGAACCTCACCATGGCCGGCCAGCACAGCACCACAGGCCACGGGCCAGGCGGCGGCGAGGCGGTCTTCGTCGGGCAGGTCGCGCAGGCTGCGGCCCAGCGAATCACGCAGGAGATCGCGCATGTTCTGCATCAGTGGACCTCCCGAACAAAACTGCCGCAGTGGGCCGTCAGAGCCTCGGCGGCGGCGGCTACCTGTTCCACTGTAATTCGTTCGATCACGTCTTTCGGCTGCCCCTCGAACTCGAAGCCCAGGTGCAGATAGCCGCCGCTGCCATCCGCAGGCTGCACGTTCGCGCAGCAACGGCCGCGCGCTCCCCAGCGGTGTTCCGCGGTGGGTCCGTTCAGCGATACCGTCGGCGCACCCGCGATCGCTGCCAGGTGCATCACCCCGGTGTTCACGCTGATAACGAGCCGGGCACGACGCAGCAGATGGGTGAGCGATAGAAAGCCATCCGGGCTGACAAACGGCTCGGCGCGCAGGCCGGCAGATCGCATCCGCTCGACAAAGGGAGCTATGCGCGGCAGATCCGAGGGCGCGCCCGTGACGACGAACAACGTCTCCGGCCGCGACAGCCGCTGGGCAAGCTCCATCCAGCGATCCTCCGGCCACTCGCGCAGCCAGGAGTTCTGCCCTGAAGCCCAGGGATGAAAGGCGACGAGATCACGCTCCTCTGACAACAGTGCAGGACCGGCTGCTGAGACCACCACTGCGGGAGCATGAGGAACAGGTATGGGCGGTATGATGCCGCTTTCAGCCAGTAGTGCCCGCAGGTTGTCGAGCTCATGGCGATGGGCGGTGTGGTCGACCACGCGATCGTATCCGCGGCTGCGATGCTGCCCTGGAGTGCGGAAGCCTGCGGTGAAGCGCGCTCCTGAGAGCATCGTGTAGAAGGCCGTCAGACGCTGCCAGCTGGTGAAGTCCAGCAGCAGGTCGAACTTTTGCGCGCGGATGCGGCGGATCGTCTCCAACGGTTTCGTCAGATCGATGAGGACACGCTTGTCCGCTCCTGGAATGATCTCGGCAGCGGCGAGGTTCTGCTTCATGCAAAGATGCACGATATGCGCCTGGGGCAGAGCAGCCCGCAGGTCCTGCAGCGGACCGGAGAACAGCAGCGTGTCGCCCAGCGCAGGCGAACAAACCACGCCGATACGCTGCAGGCTGGATGGCGGCTGCGCGCGGCGGCTGCGAAAGCTGGCAATGAGATTCAGCAGCGGCGTGCCGACCCAGAGGTCGAGTTGGCGATTTCGCTGGTTCCCGCGCTGCATGAGTTGATTTTAGTGGGTCGCTTTAGTAGGCGCCGTCTTGGTGCATTACCGTGGAGAAGGTCTTGAAGAGAATCTTGAGATCTCCCAGGAAGCTCCAGCAATGGACATAACGGCTGTCCAGCTGGATGCGCTGCTGATAGGTCGTCCTGCTGCGCCCGGAGATCTGCCACAGACCTGTAATGCCAGGCTTGACGAGGCAGTAGTCGCCGAAGAACTTGCCATACTTCTCGACTTCGGCGGCGACGATGGGGCGCGGACCAACCAGGCTCATGCTGCCGCTAAAGACATTCCACAGCTGCGGAAGCTCGTCCAGGCTGGTGCGGCGCAGAAAATTGCCGACGCGGGTCACCCGGGGATCGTTCTTGAGCTTACGAGACTTGCGCCACTCCGCGTTGGCATCGGGGTTCTCGTGAAGATAGGCCTCCAGAAGTTCGGCAGAGTCGATGCACATGGTGCGGAACTTCCACATCGAAAAGAAGCCACCCTGGGCCCGGATACGGCGGTGCGAAAAGAAGATTGGCCCGGGCGAACTCAACCGGACAGCCAACGCGATAATGCCGACGAGAGGCAGCAGAATGGGCGAAGCCAGCAGCACTAACAGGATGTCCAGGCCGCGCTTGAGCACACTATAACCAAAGGCTTGCTGCGGTCCGTGCTCGAACCGTGTGATATCGCCGCCAGCGGCGGTGCCGATTTCGGGGAAAGCGAACACCCGGCCATCCATGGCCGCGGATTCCGATTTGTAAGAGTACATCTCAAGCGGCATACTGAATTCGTCTCCTGGAGTCTGCTGCTTTGGTCTCGTACAACTTTCTGCAAAATCTGTCTGTCATACCCATGTCGATAATCGTTCACAGAGGCTAGCCAACTTTGCCGGCTGTGCCCATGTTTATTGGATGACTGCTGCAATCAAACGATTGAACGACATCGTCCCCAACCTGTAAGTCCCTATTGAACTGGAGTTTACAGTAATTCGCGCTTGCCAGCGCCATCATACGAGCCGCGCTATATTTCTATAGGATGCGCGTTTGTCATACAGGGCTGTATTGAGCTTTTTGGGCTTGTAATGACTATAGCTGGTTGTCGAGATCTTCGATGCGGAAACCTTCGTGTAGCCGGCTTGCGGGCTCTCAAGCAGAAAGGCTGCCTGCCAGCCATCTTTCGACTTCGTCCAGGGCGTCAATGGCGACATAGTCTCCGGAACACTCCCCGTCTTCTGTCCCACGCATAAGAAATGCCTGCCGCAACCCAGCCGTGTTAGCGGCGGCAATATCCGAGCAGCGATCGCCGATCATGACCGATTGTGAGAGATCAATCCCCAGATCACGAGCCGCACGCAGCAGCATTCCGGGGCCGGGCTTGCGGTCTTCGTGCTCCCGCTTGTACTCGCCGATGCCGTGCTCCGGGTGATACGGGCAGTGATATACCGCATCGAGCGTGATGCCCTCGCGAGCCAGCTCCGCGCGCATCCATGTCATCAGGTCTTCGAACTGCTGCGACGTGTAGTAGCCGCGTGCGATGCCGGCCTGGTTCGTCACCACCACCAGCTTGTAGCCCAGCGACTGCGCCCTGCGGCAGAGTGGAACAATGCCCTCCACCCAGCGAACGTCTTCGGGCCGGTGCAGATAGCCAACTTCTTGATTGATTACCCCATCGCGATCGAGAAACAGTGCGCGGGCTTTGGCGAGCGGAGTCATGAGCGTGTTCCTTCGAGCTGGGTGAGAGCGGGCACCGGCGTATGTTTGGGCGTGCGGACACGAGGCAGCAGATCGCGTCCCTCGCGTCTGGCGGTTAGCAGCGTTTCGATTTCGCCGAATACCATCGCAGGTGTGATCTGATGCATGCAGCCGTTGTGCATACAGGGGGCGTAGTCGCGGCCGTCGTAGCAGGGTCGACAGGCAAAGCCTTCACCGCCCCACAGGGCAACACAGTTGGAGCGCTGCGGAAGGCGTCCGCGCGGGTCGGTGGGACCAAAGATCGCGACGACTGCCGTGTTTGTAATGCCGGCGAGGTGCAGCGGCCCAGTGTCGTGCGTCACCGTCACGTCGGCAGAATCGAGCAGGGCAATAGTTTCTAGGAGAGAGTGTTTCCCGATGAAGTTAGTAAGGGAGAGCGCATCAAAGAACGATGAAACCCAGCTATCGTCGGGACCACCGGCAAGGATGACCTCATAACCTCGAGCGATGAGAGCAGCAGCGAGCTCAACGTAGTTTTCCGCAGGCCAGCGCCGCAGACCGTCGTCGCGCATGGCGTTGCGCGCGCCTGCGGGGACCAGCACAATGCGGGGCTGGCTGGCCCTGCGTGGACTCGGCACGAGGCCTTCTACGCGAATGGGCGCCAGCTGCGAAGGAGTCTCACCATTGGCATATTCCACGGGAATCTGCGCCAACAGGATGCGGGCATATTCGTCTGTGTGATGGCGGCCAGGAAGCAGCTGTCTAACTCGGCTGTCTTTCGTGAGCATCATCTTCCGCTGCGCGCGAATGGGTAGCGCGAGAAGCTTGTAGCGAGCGTCATAGTAGAGCGTTGCACAGACGTCATACCTGCGGCCCGCAAGCGTGTGCCATAACGCGGCGAGTGTACGAAAACCCGTAATCTTGCCACGATGCAGCAGCTTTTTTTCGTCGACCGGAATCACCTTGATCCACGGATATAGCCTCAGGATGGGTGCGACCACCTCACCGCAGACCCAGTCGACTTCGTAGCCCTTCAGGTGCATGGCATACGCACCAGGAATTGCCATGACGACGTCGCCGATCGCGCCGAGTTTGATCAGCAGGAGTCGCGGCATGGGCTACTTCCCTTCCGGCCACTGCGGGTCACGCAGGAAGACGGCCTGATTCCGCAGCACAGTAATGTAGGAGAGATAGCGCATCAGCAGCTCATACTTATGCGGACCGAGTACATGCAACACAATCTTCAATAATTTGTGGACGAACTCGACGCGGCGGTCGCGCGGGTTAAAGTCCTTCCACGTCGACTTCGCCGGAGCGATTGTGCCCTGCACCAGCTTCTGCGCTTTGGCAAACTCCGCGAACTTTGACTTTGCGTCGAAGGGATCTTCTCCGGCGAAGTGTTCCTGGTGTTTGGAATAGATGCGCCGCGCGAGACGCGTGACCGTCGTCCCATCCGAGAGCGAGTCGAAGCCATAAGGCAGAGCTTCTGCAGCCTTGTTCTTGTTGGCAAGAACGGCAGCTTTATAGCCGGCAAAAAGTTTGTGCAGATCGGGCCGCTGGTCCAGCGTAAAACGATCGGTGTTCTTGGACAGCATCTCCGGGGCACCCACCACAATGCCGCTGAAGTGAAAGAAGCGTAGAGGCACGCGTCCGCTGATAGGGCTGATTACGGTGTAGCCCTCTGGGGTCTCGGCCAGCGTGCGCTCGTGCAGGTTCCAGTAGGCCATGTTGCAGCCGGCATCGCGCAGGATGCAGACGCCGTCGAACAAGCCCGGCGCAAGGTTCATCCACTTCTGATCGACGAACAGACCCGTGCGGCCTTCGCTGTAGCCAAGCCCAAGACAGCGCTCCTCCCACCACGTCAGCAGCCGCCAGCCCTCCTCGCAACGCCGCACTGCGATGAACCCCAGGTTGTACGTTCCGTTGAACAACAGATCCTGCTCGCTGGGATCGCGGCCGTCGAAGATTGGCGTCGTGATGTGCGGCGTCAGAACAGCGGACGCACCGCTGCCGAGCGCGTCGAAGACGGGATCCAGGGGCGCGTAGCAAAAGATGTCGGGATCGATATAAGCGAGGGCGTCCAGCTCATGGCGCTCGATCAGGTACTTCATAAATGTCGGCTTGACATTCGTGTTCAGTTCGAGGATGTCGTACTTCATAGCCTCGACGCGAACGTCGCGCAAGCCAATCTCGCCGAGCATGACCGGCGTAAAGGCGTCACCCTGGAAGGGCACGGGGTCACTAAGATCCGCGACGATAAGAACGAAAAATCTCTGGCCTGGATGTTGCGCGAGATACGAAGCCGCAAGCGTTCTCGCGTAGGCGAGATAGTTCGGCGAGACGATGGTGCAGGCTGCATGATTCAAGCGTGAACTGCCTGGAGCGACATCGTCATGGGGCAAGTTTATCAAGCGAGCTGTTTCAATTTTGTCAGCTCCATCAGGGGCGTGCTTTTGTTCCATAGTAGAGAGAGTCTGTATTTGGCGTTGCCGTTGCTTGTCCTATCCATCATCCTGAGAGTCCCACGAACGAATAGTCCCGCATTCGTTCGTGGCCGGGTGCCTGTCTAAACTACTGGTTCCCACGCGCCCGTCTCTTCATTCCAGCGACGAACAATCCGTGTTGGTGATCCAACGGCAATCACCCCTGCGGGGACCGTGCCGGTCACCACCGAATTCGCGCCGATGATGGCACCATCGCCGATCGTCGCTCCAGGAAGCACGGCTACACCATCACCAATCCAGACGTTGCGACCAATGACCACGGCGGCCGGGGAGTGCAGTTTGCGCTGCGCCGGTACTGTATCGGGCGCTGACTGGCCCTCGCCTCTGTAGACTCCATGGCTATTGTCCGTAACGATCACGCGGCTGCCGATCAGCGTTCCAGAGCCAATCGTGATGTTGCTGATGCAGGTGATATGAACGTTGTCCGAGAGGCTTACGTCATCCCCAATGGTCAGAACGGGAGAGAGCCGTTCGCCCGCATAATCGACAACGGCCTCCAGCCAGAGACTGTCTCCCGCGCTAAAGTTCCTCCCGATGCGCATATGGGAGAGCCCGGACAGGTGCGGATTGCATCTGACCCGAAAGCCTGGAGCGCGCAGCTTGCGCGCGGTAAAGCTGTCGCGGAAGCGATGAGCCGCGGCCCGCGCCATTCTGGGCAGAAGCTGGGCCCAGCCATCTTCCCGCGCAAGCCCCAGCAGGCGGCTCAAAGAGCAGGCTCCTCGAATGGGTGGCTATGACCCGGTTTTTCGATGAGCTCAATCACAAAGCGCAGGGGCGACATCCAGAACTGCACGAGTCTTCCCTCATAGGCCAGCGCTGGACGAGGCTCGCCTGCGGGATAGCAGCCCTGCTCGCGGAGATGCGCAGCGGATGCCTCGAGATTGGGAGTCAGATAGGCGAGGTGATTCAGAATGTGTTTGCCCGTACGCAACGCGTTGGCAATCGGAGTAGCCTCTCCGAGCGGTGAGATCAACTCATAGGTGAGCTGTCCGCCAGGCGTCGATCCAAACTGCACGGAGACGCAAAGCCCGGGGTCGTCAACGACCGGTGTCCAGCGCGTAACGCCGAAGGTCTTCTCCAGAAAGCTACGTCCGACAGCAATGTCTGGCACGATAAGACCGAGGTGGTCGAGTTCGAGCGCAGTGGTGTTTACGGCAGTCCCGTCACTCGCGGCCGCAAAAGAGGGTGGAGGCACAGAAGGTTCTGATGCATCATCGGCAGCATTCACTCGAACATCATAGAGCAGTCCCCGTAATACTGCGGAGCGGATAAGTTCTGCGAGTGCCATTTTTCTTGGGAAAAAATGGCGTGAAGCCCCTCATCTCGCTATACACCTATACGGGAACTGCTCGAGCGCGCGCCGGTATCCGGCCCTCGGTAAGATAAATCGATGAAGCGTATTGCTATTGTCGGCGGGGGAATCGCCGGACTCACCGCCGCCTATGAGCTCGAACTTGCCCGAAAACGTGGTGCCGACATCGATTGGCAACTCTACGAAGCCGGCAGCCGCCTCGGCGGAATCGTAGAAACCACTCATTCCAAAGGTTTTATTCTTGAAGGCGGACCCGACGCCTGGGTCAGCGAAAAGCCGTGGGCTCGCGAGTTGGCCGTCGAGCTCGGGCTTGAATCCGAACTCATCTCCAGCAATGACGCAACGCGCAAGACCTACATTCTGATCGACGGCCAGCTCCATCCCATGCCCGACCGCATGCGCATGATGGTTCCCCAGGATCTTAGCGCCCTCGAAGGTTCAGCGCTCTTCTCCGACACCGCCCGCCAGGCCTACGCCAATGAGCCGGGGCGAGCGAAGGAGCTCCGTTCCGCAGCTCCGGAAGAGGACGAGTCCGTCGCGAGCTTCGTCCGTCGCCACTTTGGCGAAGAGGTTCTGACTAAGATTGGCGCCCCGCTCCTCAGTGGAGTCTTTGGTGGCGATGTTGCCAGGCTCAGTGTCCGCGCCGTAATGCCCAACTTCGTCACGTTGGAACGCGAACACGGCTCGCTTATTGCCGGGCTGCAGTCCAAAGCCCGCAGCGGTCGACCAGCGCAGCCCATCTTCACGACACTCCGTAACGGCCTCGGCACCCTCATCGACGCGATCGTGGCGCAGCTCCCACCTGAACGGCTGAACCTCAACCGTTCCGCCCTATCTCTCAAGCGACAGGGCAAACGCTGGTTGCTCCGCACCTCTGCATTCGCAACCGAGGGACGAACCAGCAAGAAGCACTTCCACCATGTTCTCTTCGCCACGCCCGTCGATGCGACTCGAGCGCTCCTCGAACCGCTCGACCCCGGAGCCGCCGCGCTTATCCCCACAGACGCCAGCTCCGCCGTGCTCGCGGCACTCTGCTGGCCCGCCGAAACGGCAAACACCTTCTCGATTCCCCAGGGTTTTGGCTTCCTCGTCCCGCAAACGTACGCAACCGACGAGCCACAACTCCTCGCGGCTACCTTCGTCGACCAAAAATTCCCCGATCGTGCCCCTGCAGGAGCCCGCATCATCCGCGTCTTCTTTGGTGGTCCAAGCGCCGATGCCCTTGCCCCACAATCGGACGAGACCATCGCCGCAGCAGCCTTCGCACAACTGACGAAGATCCTCGGCCCACTGCCAGCGCCCGACGCGAGCCTCACCACTGTTCGCCGCTGGCCACGCAGTCTGCCGCAGTATGAGGTCGGCCACATCGAACGAATGGAGCAGCTCGACCAGCACATCACGAAACTTGGCAATCTCACCTTGCTGGGCAACGGCTACCGGGGCGTTGGCTTGCCCGACCTCATCCGCGACTCGAGAGCCGCAGCCCGCAACCTAATCCCTAATCCCTAATCCCTAATCCCTAATCCCCGCCAGAGCGTAAAATCCCTGTATGGGCATTACTCGCCAGCAAGCTCTCGATTGTTTCGCCTCCGACGACCTCATCGGCATCGGTATGGAGGCTGACGCGGTCCGCCGCCGCCTCCACCCCGAAGGCGTGGTCAGCTACATCATCGACCGCAATATCAACTACACGAACTTCTGCACCGAGTACTGCACGTTCTGCGCTTTTTATCGGCCACTGAAGGGCAAGCTCGCGGCTGAAGGCTACATCCTCGAGTTCGACACCATCTATGACAAGATTCGCGAGACGCTCGAGATGGGCGGCACCGGCGTTCTGATGCAGGGCGGTATCCACCCCGACCTCAAGATCGACTGGTTCGAATCGCTCTTCACGGGCATCAAGCAGCGCTTCCCTTCCATCTGGCTGCACTGCCTCTCGGCCTCCGAGATTCTGGCCATCGCCGAGTACTCCGAGATTTCGCTGCGAGACACCATTGCGCGCCTTCGCGACGCCGGCCTCGACAGCATTCCCGGCGGCGGCGCGGAGATTCTCGACGACGAAGTCCGCAAACGCATCGCGCGCTTGAAGTGCAGAACGGAAGATTGGGTTTCTGTGCATCGCACCGCACATGCGCTCGGAATGAGGACCACCGCGACCATGATGTTCGGCGTCGGCGAAACCATGGAGCAACGCGTCAACCACTTCGAAGTGGTGCGCCAACTCCAGGAAGAGACCGGTGGCTTTACAGCCTTCATCCCCTGGAGCTTTCAGCCCAACAACACCGCTCTGGGCGGTCGCGGCTGGGATGAGGCTACTTCCGTTGAGTACCTCAAGACCCTCGCCATCAGCCGTATGTACCTCGACAACATCGAGAACGTGCAGAGTTCGTGGGTCACTCAGGGCTTGAAGGTTCTGCAGATGGGTCTGCGTTTCGGCGGCAACGATGTTGGCAGTGTGATGCTCGAAGAGAATGTGGTGAAGGCCGCTGGCACTTCGAATTGCACGACAGAGGAAGAGCTGCGCCGCATCATCCGCGACGCAGGGTTCAAGCCTGTACAGCGGGATACGCTCTATCGGACGATGTTTCTGAACTAAGCTAGTTTCCAAGACTGTAGATATTTTCGAAACATTGCCTCAATATGTTTTGACGCCTCGTCCTCATTCTGCAGAATCAGGTTGAATATCTCGAAATCAGGGAAGAGGCGACGTCCCTGCCTGAAGACTTTGTAGCGAAGGGTCGACTCACAAGCTCCCTCCTTTACAGGCTCAAGTAGCAGTGTGGCATCGATTTTCGAAACAATGGTCTGCACGTGAGTTAAACACTTGATCGCAAGGTCAGAGTTCATCAGTTGCAGCCCTCCTGGGACTGCAACTGAAGCTTATTTGGCATTGTTCGTCTACGGGGGTCTTACGCCACAATAATTTTTAGTCCAGCGTCTTTGACTGCTGCCGAAATTACATCATCCGTCACGCCCTGTTTCCGCAAACTCTCCGTCAGCGCTGCCACTATCGAGCCATCCAACCGCTCTTGATCCTTCCGTAATCCCTGTCCGACATACGCGCGCATCAGCGGTACATATCCTGACCAGCCCAGCATCGGAGCTATCTCTTGCAAATCATCGATCACATCGTTAGGCAGTCGCAGGTTAACTGTCGTCCAGGGCCGGTCCTTACCCAACCGCAACCGCGCCCTCATTCTTTCACTTGGTGTTTTCACTGAGGTGGGGACTGATCATGCCTAGTGAGGCGACCAAGTCGAGAAACTATACCCAACAGACTAGCAGCGTGGCCGCAATACAAAGATGCTCTTGTTTTTTGGTTGTCATTCCCGCAGGGAATCTGCTGTTTGCTCGCGCTGCCCCAAATGCGTGTCTGGCCCATCTGTAAGCAGATTCCCTGCGGGAATGACAACCAGAAAAGCAACGGCAAAAGCAAAAAATATCACCACTTTTCACTTGATCGCGGTACTAGCAGCGTGGCAGACCTCCGACTCATCTCATTGCATATGAGCGCAAGCCCCATAATCCTCCGCCTCGACCACCTCGTGCTTACCGTCGCCTCCATTCCTGTTTCTATCGACTTCTACACTCGTGTCCTCGGGTTCGAAGCCGTTGAAGCGAAGGGCCGGTGGGCGCTCAAGTTCGGCCAGCAGAAGATCAACCTCCACCAGTCCGACCATACCTTCGACCCCAAAGCGGCGCACCCCACGCCTGGCTCAGGAGATTTGTGCTTCATCACCAACGACCCACCCGAACAGACCCTCGCCCACCTGCAAGCGGCTGGGGTCGTGATTGAGGAAGGTCCCGTAGAACGTAACGGTGCCCTCGGCAGGATGACCTCTCTCTACTTCCGCGATCCCGACGGCAATCTACTGGAGGCATCAAAGTATCTGAACTTCTGATATTCTGATATACAGAGGTTCGTATATGGCAACCACGACCATTAAGATGGGCAAACGCGGCACTTTGGTTCTGCCTGCCAAATTGCGCAAGCAGTTCGGCCTCGAAGATGGCTCACTGCTGACCACCGAGGTCAAAGACGGAGAGATCCGCATCCGACCGGCCTACGTCTACGAGCCGGAGGTCTGGTCCGACGAAACCACGGCTTACTTTATCCTCGTAAATTCCGTCACGAAAGAAGCGTTTGACCGGAACCTTCCTGATGTTCTCGCCATGGGCATCGACCCCGCAAAGATAGAAGACCTTCCGCCAAACTACCGCGACACGTTGCCAACGGATGCCGAATGGAACGCAATCATGCGACCGGCACCGGAGAAACTGCGTGCCTGACTACCCTGCTGTCCGTGTTTATCTTGACTCAAACGTACTGTTCTCAGCTTCATACGACGCACGGTCAGATTTTCTCGATCTCTGGAAACTTCGAAATGTAACGCCTGCCATCTCGCAATACGCCGTCAGCGAAGTATCCCGAAATATAAAATCTCCCGAACATCGGCGAAGATTCGAGAGTCTGCTCACACAAACGCAATTCATCAGCGATGCAGACCTCCGCTACATTCCCACCTCAATCTCGCTCGTTGCCAAAGACCAGGCCATTCTTGCTGCCGCCATCTTTGCGAGTGTCGATTATCTCGTTACGGGTGACATAAAGCACTTCGGGCATCTTTACAACACGGTCGTCTCACACGTGAAAGTTCTCAGGCCAACGGAATTTCTCCGCCTTCATCAGGACCGTCTCATCAGCTAGCAGTCTCGCGTAAAATCAATGCGATACCCCTGACGCAGAGCGCGATACTACTATTTGTGACGCGCTTTGCGTCGATATCCCAGTTCGGTTCCGGAGTGCCCTTCTGATCAGCCAACTCAACGCGCTTGCACTCGCCTTTGTCTCGCGGCCTTACTGGAAGCGCCTCATTGACCCCACCTTCCATGGCGAGTACCGCTGGAATGCGTTCGATATCTCACTGATTATCCCGTACTTCATCGTGATGATCATCCTGGCGTTCTACGGCCTCCATCGCTATCAGCTGGTGTGGCTGTACTACCGCAACCGCCGCAACGCCTCCCACTCCACAGAGCCCACTGCGAGCTTCAGCGAGTCTGAGCTGCCCTTCGTCACCATTCAGCTTCCGATCTATAACGAGCAGTACGTCATCGACCGCCTTATCGACGCCTGCTGCCGCCTCGACTACCCGCGCGACCGCTTTGAGATCCAACTCCTCGACGACTCCACCGACGAGACCACAGATGTCGCCCAGGGCATCGTCGCCCGCTACGCTGCTGGTACGGAAGGCCTCGCCCCTCAGCCGGTCCAATATATCCATCGCACCAATCGCTACGGCTATAAGGCTGGAGCGCTCGAAGAGGGCCTGAAAGTCGCCAAGGGCGAGCTCATTGCCATCTTCGATGCCGACTTCGTGCCGCCACCGCAGTGGCTGATGCAGGTGGTACACCATTTTGCCGAGCAGGGTATCGGCATGGTGCAGACGCGCTGGACGCACCTGAACCGTAACTACTCGTTCCTCACACAGGTCGAGGCCATCTTGCTGGACGGACACTTCGTGCTCGAACATGGCGGCCGCTCTCGCGCCGGCGTCTTCTTCAACTTCAACGGCACCGCGGGCATGTGGAGGCGGGAAGCCATCGAGGAGGCTGGAGGGTGGCAGCATGACACCCTTACCGAAGACACCGACCTCAGCTATCGCGCGCAGCTCAAGGGCTGGAAGTTCAAGTACCTGCAGGATGTCGAGTGCCCCGCTGAACTACCCATCGAGATGACTGCCTTCAAAACCCAGCAGGCACGCTGGGCCAAAGGCCTCATCCAGACCAGCAAAAAGATCCTGCCCACGGTCTTCAAATCCGACGCGCCCTTCCACACCAAGCTTGAGGCCTTCTACCACCTCACCGCGAATATCAGCTATCCGCTGATGATCGTGCTCTCCACCCTGTTGATGCCGGCGATGATCATCCGCTCCTGGCAGGGCCCGCTGCAGATGGTGCTGATTGACCTGCCCCTGTTCATGGCTTCCACGATGTCGGTTTCGAGTTTCTATCTTGTCAGCCAGAAAGAGCTCTTTCCGCGCACCTGGTACAAGACGTTTCTCTATCTGCCGTTCCTGATGTCGCTTGGTGTGGGCCTCACCATCACCAACACCAAAGCGGTGCTCGAAGCGCTGTTCGGCATCAAGAGCGCGTTCGCGCGTACGCCAAAGTATCGCGTAGAGAAAAAAGGCGAGAAATCGCAGGCGCGGAAGTATCGCAAGCGGCTCGGGATTATCCCGTGGATCGAGTTAGCCATCGGCTGTTACTTCGCGGCGACGGTGTGGTACGCCATCTCTACGGAGAACTACTTTACTGTGCCTTTTCTTCTGCTCTTCGTGCTGGGCTACTGGTATACCGGCTTGCTGAGCCTCTTCCAAGGCCTCTTCGAGCGCAAAAACGCGCAGGGCGGCGAGATGCACGAAAAGCCGTATCCAGTGGGGATCTAAGAACAAGCAACAATCGAGTGCCACCAATGATTGGGACTTACCAACAACTGGGTGCCCCATCCTTTCCCGTACTTTGGCAAAGATGGGGCGCCCAGTTGTGTCAGCCCTCGCTTCTCTGCAGCTACAGCAACACACGCAAAAGCCCGCTTTCGCGGGCCTTTGCGTGTTTCAATGATCGATCGCCTGTTAGAACCGGACACCGACCTTGACCGGAAAATACGTAGTTTCCAGGCTGTTTTGCGGGAAGTAATTCCAGCCCGTGTAGCTGTCAGCTACGGTTGTCGGAGTATTCACCGTAATACCCGGACGGTAGTTATTGAAGGTATGCACGACACGAAACTCGGCGTAGAAGCGCTCGTTGGAGAAGCGCGAGAACTTGTAGGTCAGGCCGATACCGCCGTTCACGCCAGCAGAATTACTCGAGTAGTTCTGTACGGTAGCATTTGCGACGTAGTCGTAGCAGTAGATATAGCAGGACTCTGCTTCTTCAGGAACGAAAAAGTTCGCAGCCTTGTGATAGAAACCTCCACCAACAACGACATACGCACCAAGTCCTTCACCCGAATAGAAGGTATAGGTCGGATCAAGAGTAAAAGACCAAATATGGCTGTGGCCATCAAGACCATACAAACTATTCGTTGGATCATCAAAATAGAGGTATGCCTGATTCGAAATAGTCTGTCCGGTAAAACCAAAGTTATCCCAATCGAACTCTATCGGAAGCGCAAACTTTTTATTGAACTGGCGGCCACCGCCTACCTGAATCCCCCAGCTGGTCTTCAAATAGCTAGAGTCATCTCCCACGGGCGCGGTAAAACCAGCACCGCCATAAAACACATACTTGTTTGAGCCATCCTGGTTCGTATTGCCACCACGATAGCGAGGCCGTCCGTAGCGCTGGCGCTGGCCACCGCCGTACTGCATGGCATCCACGAAGTTGAAGTGGTCGGCGTTGACCGCTACCTCATTCTCCGAACTGCTGCTCGAAAACATAGCATCGCCGCTAGCGGCAGGAATATTCAAGTTCAGCGTCGGCTTGGCCTGAACGCCGGCCTGCGCAGAAGCCGGACTGGCCTGGGTTGTCGCTGGCGCAATGGACTCATCATTGGTCTGGCTGGTTTGCGCGCTCATCACGGCCACGCTTGCGCCGAGAATTGCCGACAACGCCGCCAACTGTGTTAAGTTACGGCGCACAAAACCTGAGGGTCTAGTAGGGGTAAACATCATCTTTAGAACTCCTTGCCGTGAAACGGACAGAATGCTGAATCAAACCCGAGCACCCGCCAATTGTTGCTATGACTTGCGGCAGTCCCTGGTTCCTTTCCACGTAGGACGATGATACTGCCCTAAAGGATGCAGAATGTGCGCTAATCAGTACATCCTGCCTATTTCCACAAGCGATGAATCATGCCCGTTACCTGTAAATTTGCGCAACAAATTTGCGTAACTCTGCGCGAAAAATAACATCTAATACAGTAAGCCTTCGTGTGTTCAAAATCTGCTACAGGCACAGCATGAGACGTTTCGTCAGGATGGTATCCGTTTGTCATTTTTCCCTCAGGTCTGGCCTTCACACCGCATCTGTTGCATATGCGTTTTTAGTCTGGCCGGACTCGCACTATCTCCGCTGATCGCGACCGCGCAGCAGGCTTCTTCCGTGGCACTGGTTGTGCCGCCGCAGGTAGCGGCTCAGCCCACACTTCCCGATGCTCCTTCCGCGCTTTTGATCTCTGCCATCACGCCTGAAGCCAGCACAAGTTCCTCTGCCACTCCGAACGAGGCCGACGACAGCAACACCACAGACGGCCAGACCACGCAGAACCCTTCCCCACAAAGCCAGACGACGACACAAAGGCCGACCCACCAGGAAACCGTCACCGTCAATGGCAAGCAGGTTCCCTCCGACGTCGAGCTCGACTCCCACGGCAATCCAATCCCGCTCAATCTCCAGCAGCCGAAGCGCATTCTCGGCTTTATGCCGAACTTTCGTTCCGTATCTGGCGGAGCTGTAGCCCATCCTCCGGGCTGGAAGTACAACTTCCAGATCGCCACCCACCAGGCGTTCGACTACTCCTCCTTCATCTTCCTCGGAATCACATCCCTCGCCGCCGAAGGCATCAACTCTCACCCTGTCCTCGGTAAGGGCGCCGACGGCTTTTACGCCTACACCTGGCGAGGCTTGCTCGACAAAACCGACGGCACTTACATCGGCGCCTGGTTTCTGCCCAGCCTTCTGCACGAGGACACGCGCTACTACACCATGGGCAATCAGCGCAGCATCCCCATCCGTGCCCTCTATGTGATGAGCCGACAGGTCGTCACCCGCACCTATGGCGGTAACGAGACACCCAACATCGCCGGTCTCGGCGGCAAAGTACTCACTCAACTCGTCTCGCGCGAATACTATCCCGCAGGCGCAACCAGCTTCGGTGTTCTCGCTACAAAGTTTGCATACTCCGCCATGCGCGATATCGCCTTCACGTCGATCCGCGAGTTCTACCCCGACGTCGCCGCACACTACATTCGCAAACATCGCGAAAAGGCCGCACGCCTCTCCGCGAAGGACGTCCAGTCTTCCAGTACACCGTAGAGCGGTTCTCCTGTAGACATACCCGGAGGACTATGGTCTATACGCCGCTTTTTCCCAAGAAAAGCGGCACTCTCTAAACTCCTCCAAAGCGCAGTAACAGGAGAACCGCTCTAAACTGGACATAGCATGTCCATCGCCTCCAACCTTGAGCGTCTCCACAACGAAATCGCCGATATCTGCGCCCGCACGAACCGCCGCGCGGAAGATGTAGCCCTGATGGCTGTCAGCAAGATGCATCCCGCTGAAGCTCTCCTCGAAGCCCACGCCGCCGGTCAGCGCCTGTTCGGCGAGAACCGCGTGCAAGAGGCCCAGGCCAAGTCTGCCCAGATCGCGCAACTCGATGGCCTGGACCTGCACCTCATCGGTCCGCTGCAGAGCAACAAGACGTCGAAGGCTGCCGAACTCTTCCACGCCATCGATACCATCGACACGCTGAAGACCGCGGAACGCCTCAACACCGCCGCGCAGGCTCTCGGCAAAACGCTGCCCATTCTTATCGAGGTAAAGCTCTCGCACGAAGAGACCAAGCATGGTCTGGCGCCCGAAGAGCTCGCAGCCTTCCTCGACTCGCTGCGGCCGTTCAGCGCCCTTCAGCCCCGTGGATTAATGACCGTCCCACCCTGGAGCGAAGATCCCGAAACCGCGCGCCCCTACTTTCAGCATCTGCGCCGCCTGCGCGATGAGAGCCTCGCGCAGCATGCGGAGCTCACGCAGCTTTCGATGGGTATGTCCAATGACTTTCGCGTGGCCATCGAAGAGGGCTCGAATACGGTACGCATCGGCACAGCGATCTTCGGCAAACGGGGCTACGTTTGATTCTCGCTCTTCGCGACGCACCGGGAGGCTGCACGCTTCCCGTGCGCGTTCACCCCGGAGCGAAGCACAACGCCATCACCGGCACACATGATGGCGCACTCAAAATCTCGCTGACGACACCACCCACCGACGGCCGCGCCAATGCAGCGCTCATCGCCTTCCTAAGCGAACGCCTCAACGTTCCACGAGCGCACATTGAGCTTCTGACAGGCGCGAGCAGCCGCTCCAAGACGCTACGTATCCTCGGCTCAACGGCGGCAGAGGTCGAAACAGCTTTGCTTACTGATCTCGCGTAGAGCTTCCGCGCTTCCAGACCAACGCGATCAAAGCCAGAGTTGCGGCGGCGCCACCTGCAAACAATCCTGCCATCGCGCTCCCCAGGCGCACCTGCAGCGCATACGCTCCGCCCGGCGCTGAGTGAGCGCTGACGGTCCTCGCCGTCAGGACTCCCACGCCGGCAAAGACCGCCACAACCACTATCGCCTTCCACGCAAACCGCATGTGTTCAGCTTACTGCTTCGTTACCGTCGCCGTCGGAGAGACCGTAATGCCCTCGCCTTCGACTGCAGTGACGGTTACATGGTCGAACGTCGCCTGCGTGTAAGCAATCTTCATTCCTGTCTGCGCCTGAATATCGACGTTCTTCAACACAATCGTCTTCACCGGAGCCTCAGGCAATCCAACGATCACACCCGCCTGCTTCGACCCCGTCGCCTTCAGGTTCTCGATCTCGATGTCGTGAAAGAACGGTGTCAATCGGCTAATAGGCGCGGCCGAGACTTCGCCCTCCGGATAGGCCTTCGGGTAGTACTCGCTGACGAGTACCGCGGTCTTCACGTCTTCCATCGTGATGTCTCTGAACACCATGTGCGATACGTCTGCCCACGGTCGCGATTGGACTTGATGCGAATGCCGTTGTCCGTTCCCTTGAAGGTGATGCGCTCCGCCCGCACATTCTGCGCGCCGCCCGCTAGCTCGCTGCCGATGCTCAAGCCATGCCCATGCAAAAACATGCAGTCGCGAATCACAATGTTCTTCGACGGTGCATCCGGCCCTGGTGAATTGATCATGCCGCTCTTGATCGCGACATCGTCGTCCCCGACATCGGCCAAGACACGCTCAATCACCACATTCGTCGAGCTGAAGGGATCGATCGCATCCGTGTTCGGCGAGTGCGGATCGGCGAGCACCGTGGTATCGCGAATCACGACATCGTCCGTGTAGTACGGCACGATCTGCCACATCGCCGCGTTCTGCACCGTTACGCCTTCGATGCGCACATGCCTGCAGTGGTCGAAGACCACACCGCGCGGCCGGGAGTTCTCGCTGCCAAGCAGACCCGCATCCTTCTGGTGCCGCGCCTCGTCCCACCAGCTCTTGCCATTGCCGTCGATCACGCCACCGCCGGTGATCGTGAGGTTCTCCGCATTCACCGCGCCGACAAACGCCTGATATCCCGGCCCGCGAAACTCGGTCTTCTTCGGGTAGTCGGCATGATCGGGCGAGCCTAGCAGCGTCGTCCCTTCCGCAATACTCAGCGTGACGTTGGACTTCAACACAATCGGGCCGCTCAGGAACGTGCCACCGCTGAGCTTCACCACTCCGCCATCTTTATGCGCCGCACAGGTGTCGATGGCCTTCTGGATCGCCGCCGTGTCTTTGGTGGTGCCATCGCCCCTGGCGCCAAACGCGCGCACATCACAGGTCATTACCGAAGTCGCCCAAACCCGTGGCGCAACCACTAACGCCACTACTCCAACCAACACCACAAAACGCATTCTGCGTACCTCAATGGAAATCTGTCAGACAGCTACGCGGGCTATCTCACACAGATACCGAGACTGCTGTCGCTGCGTCTTCGTTCCAAATTAAAACGTCCTGAGAGTAGATGATTGTTTGGACTTAGGAATCTTGGGACAGGAGATTCATGATGCGTGTCCAATTGCCCCTTGTATTAGCCCTTCTCACCCTGGTTTCCATCCCTACCTTTGCACAGGATAGCGCCAATCCACTCCCTAGCGACCCAGTAACAACCGGCCCCTATCCCCGCGGCTCCAAACTACCGACGGCAGCCACACCCAACCCAAAGTTTCCCCTGCGCGTTCAGCTCCAGCTCGATTACAACCGCTGGAACCGCACCTATGGCGGGTACTATGGCATCGGTAAGTTCACGCTCTCAGACCAGTCCGCAAAGGAATACAACTTCGATTACGGCTGCAACGTGTCCTTCCTGCAGCCGCAAACCAACCAGTTCCAGGCTCGCTGGGTCAAAGACGGACACAAGCTGGAAGTCCTGCTGAATGATCCCAACAAGAACAAAGTCCATACCTGCACGCTCACCGCGCTCGCCAACGAGCCGCCACCACCACCCTCGCGCTACCGCTGATACAACCGGGACTCAGAAGAGCCCTACTCCCACTCAATCGTTCCTGGCGGCTTCGATGTAATGTCGTACACCACGCGGTTGATCCCGCGCACCTCGCTCACAATGCGGCTGGAGATGGCGCGTAGCACTTCATAGGGCAACGCAGCCCAGTCGGCGGTCATGCCGTCTTCGCTTTCCACCGCGCGGATCGCGCAGGTGTAGGCATAGGTGCGCTGGTCGCCCATTACGCCAACGGATTTCACGGGCAGCAGCACCGCAAAGCTCTGCCACACCTTGCGGTAGAGGCCCGCGCGTTTGATCTCGTCGACGCAGATCGCGTCGGCTTCCTGCAAGATAGCCACACGCTCCGGCGTGACCTCGCCAAGAATGCGCACCGCGAGGCCTGGTCCTGGGAATGGTTGGCGTTCGAGAATCTCCTCGGGCATACCGAGGTCGCGGCCGATGCGGCGAACTTCATCCTTGAACAGATCGCGCAGGGGCTCGATCAGTTTGAGCTTCATGTCCTCCGGCAGACCACCGACGTTGTGATGGCTCTTGATCACATGCGAAGGCCCATGAACACTAGCTGATTCAATCACGTCGGGATACAGAGTCCCCTGCACCAGCCAGGCAATCTCTTCACCGGAAGATTTTTCTGCCTCAAAGATCTTCTTGGCTTCGTCATCGAAGACCGCAATAAATTCGTTACCGATGGCCTTGCGCTTCTTCTCCGGATCAGTCACTCCGGCGAGCTTGCCGAGGAACCTCTCGCTCGCGTCGACCGCAACGACGTTCAACTTCAACTCCTCGCGCATGGTCTTCTGGACTTTCGCAAACTCGTCCTTGCGCAGCACACCATTGTTCACGAAGATGCACGTCAGACGGTCGCCAATCGCACGCGCCACCAGCACTGCGGCAACACTAGAATCCACTCCGCCACTGAGGCCGCAGATTGCGTGCCCCGTCTCGCCTACCTGCGCACGAATCTTCGCGACGGTTGTGGCGATGAAGTGTTCGGGTGTCCAGTCCTGCTTGGCGCCGCAGATATCGACAGCAAAGTTCTTCAGCAACGCCATGCCGTGCTTGGTGTGCGCGACCTCGGGATGAAACTGCACAGCCCACATCTTGCGCGACTCGTCGGCGATGCTCGCCACGGCGTTGGCCGTGCGCGCCGTGATGCGAAAGCCCGGCGGCAGCGTCTCCGCGTGATCGCCATGCGACATCCAGACTTCCAGCTTCTCCGGCAGGCCATGGAACAAGGCTGTGGGCTCGACGACTTCAACTTCCGCATGGCCATACTCGTGCGCCGCTGCCGGAACGATCTTGCCGCCGAGATGGTGTGTCATGAAGTGCAGGCCATAGCAGACGCCCAGCACCGGCAACCCGGTCTCGAGCACCTTCGGGTCGGCCTTGGGGGCCGAGTCGTCATATACGCTCGACGGGCCACCCGAGAGCACGATGCCTTTGGGTTTCAAGGCCAGCACCTGCTCTAGCGGTATCGTACAGGGCAGTACGACGGAGAAGACATTGAATTCGCGGATGCGTCGCGCGATCAGCTGCGTGTACTGCGACCCGAAGTCGAGAATGACGATGGTAGAGGTTTGGGGAGTGTCCACATAGTAAGTGTAAATCCAGCGTTGGACCTACCTCTGTTTTTCGTTGTCGCCTTTGCTGCTGATTGTTTTTCGCCGTCATCCTGAGCCAGTCCTGAGCGAAGTCGAATGGACGAAGGACCCCCCGCATTTGGCTTGCCACGGACGAGTATAGCCACCACAGACAAAATGCGGGGGTCCTTCAGCAACGCTTCAGGATGACGGCGAAAAACGAAAAATAAGAATACCGCGGTAAACCCTCCGACCTCAAACCTCTTCGTATACCCGGCACAGCGACACATACGCCGCTGCCCGCACGACGTGGAAGTAATCCGAGGCCAGCAGGTACAGCACCGCGACGCCAATGCCCCAGTTCACCAGGAACCCCTGCGTCTCCACGCTCTCGAAAGGCAGCGGACAGGCGGAAAAGACCATCGCCAGCACAATCAGGGCGATCTTTACGATGCCCATCACGAGGTTGATCTCTACCAACTTGCCCCGCAATGGGCCCAGCCGGCCTGCTTGTCGCAGGCTCTCCAGAACGCCAAGGCCACGCAGCATCGCCAACACAGGTGCTATGTCGAACAGCCACCCACTGGCTGCCCACGTCACAAACAGCGCCAGGGTTCCGCAGATCAGCAGCGCCGCATAGAGCACCAGGTTCGGCTCCCCGCCCTGGCTTATCGGCCCCATGACCGCCCACTGTCCCGCCAACTGCACGCCGCCGTACCAGAGCCCATAGACCGCTACCAACACGAAGACCCGCAGGGCGCCTAACACGAAGAGCGACCAGGGACGCGGCTTCAGTTGCGTGTCCAGCCGGCGCATTACGATCGTTCGCCCGAAGGCGGACACGATCATCCACACGACTAACGCAAGGGGTACAAACCATCGTGCGATCTGCGTTACCGCAGGCGACAGCAAACTCATCGCCGCGCTTAGCGTACCCACAGCATCGACAGGCTTGAACACCGTCATGGCAGCAAGCGCATGGGTATCCAGCGGCACGGCACTGCCGATGCGTAAGGCCTCCCACACGACCACTGCGACCAGAGGCGCCCCTATAAGCCAACGCCACAACACTTCCAATCCAGTGAGCGACGGCCGTTTCCACACGGCCGCCATCACGCCAACAAACGACTGCGTTCCCCTCACCGGTACGTGATGGCCAACAGTGTCCGGCACTACTTCACCACCAGATTCACCATACGGCCCTTGACCACAATGATCTTCACTACCGTCTTACCCACAAGCCGGGCTATCACTTTTTCATCCGCCAGCGCGACCGCTTTGATCGCCTCTTCATCGCTCTCGGCGGAGACCTTCACCACGTTCGCGAGCTTGCCGTTGATCTGCACTGGAATTTCAATCTCGCTCTCGCGTGCGAGTTCCGCATCTGCTTCCGGCCAGGGTTGGCGAAGCAGTGCGCCCTCACCACCCATCTGCTCCCAAAGCTCTGCGGTCATGAACGGCGCAAATGGGGCGAGCAACAACACCAGCGAATGGAAGATCTCGGCAATGGTCGCAGACGAGACCTCGCCAGCATCCATCGCCGGCTCGGCGGTGGAGACCTCATTCACCAGAATCATGATCGCGGCGATGCAGGTGTTGAAGTGCCAGCGTCCGCTGAAGTCTTCCGTGATCTTCGCGATGGTCTGGTGCAGGGTACGCAGCAGTGCAACATCGGCAGGAGACCGCACGGCGTTCGCCACGGGAGGCGTCTGTTCCACTTCCTGCACCACAGGCGCGAACTTCGAGGTCAACCGATAGACACGCGCCAGGAAGCGGCTCACACCGGCAACCCCGTCTTCCTGCCAATCCAGATCGCGGTCGGGCGGTGCGGCGAAGAGCGCATACGTCCGCGCCGCATCCGCGCCAAAGCGCGAGATCATCTCGTCGGGCGAAACGACGTTGCCCTTCGACTTCGACATCTTGGCGCCGTCTTTGATGACCATGCCCTGCGTAAAGAGCCGCTCGACGGGCTCGTCATTCTTGATGAGTCCGAGATCCCTCATCACTTTCGTCCAGAAGCGCGAGTAGATCAGGTGCAGAATCGCGTGCTCCACGCCGCCAATGTACTGATCGATTGGAAACCAGTAGTTCACCTTGTCGGAGTCGAACGGCGCGGTCGCGTTCTTCGCATCCGTATAGCGATAGAAGTACCAGCTCGAATCGACGAAGGTATCCATCGTGTCAGTCTCGCGACGCGCGGGGCCACCGCAGACCGGGCAGGTGGTGTTCACGAACTCGGGCACCTTGCCGAGCGGCGAACCGCCCTCCTGCGTGATCTCGATCTTCTCGGGCAGCAACACCGGCAGGGCGCTCTCCGGCAACGCAACAACGCCACCCGGCTTCACACCCTCATGTCCATTGAGGCAGTACACCATCGGAATCGGTGTACCCCAATAACGCTGGCGGCTCACACCCCAGTCCTTCAGCCGGAATGTCGTGGTCTTCTGGCCGAAGCCATGCTCCTCGGCATAGCGCGCCATCTTGTCCTGCGCTTCGAGTGAAGCCTCGCCTGTCCACTCGCCGGAGTCAACCAGCACCGCCTCTTCCTCGCCGGTGTAGGGCAGCGTCACTTCTTCGGTATCCAGATTAGGGGCTACGACGCGCTTCACCGGCAGGCCATACTTCTGCGCAAACTCGAAGTCCCGCTCGTCATGGCCAGGAACGCTCATGATCGCGCCTGTGCCGTAGTCGGCGAGGATATAGTTCGCCACCCAGATCGGCAGTGTCGCGCCGTTGAAGGGGTTCACTGCATGCTTACCGGTGGAGACGCCGTGCTTCTCAATGTTGCCGATGTCGCCGGTCTCGCGTGCAGCCTTCTGTTGCGCGATCATCTCGTCGACGGACTTCTGCAGCTCCGCATCGCCCTTCACCCACTCTTTTACCAGCGGATGTTCTGGGGCAAGCTGAATCGAAGTCGCACCGAATATCGTGTCGACACGAGTGGTAAACACACGAATCTTTTCCGCTGATTCGCTAACTTGCTGACTTGCTGACTTGCTGACTTGCTGACTTGCTGACTTGCTGACTTGCTGACTCGCTGACTTGCTGACTTGCTGACTCGCTGACTCGCTGGCTTGCTGACTTGCTGACTCTCTGACGTCAAAATCAACATGCGTCCCTTCACTCCGCCCAATCCAGTTGCGCTGCATGGTGCGCACCTTCTCCGGCCAGCCAGGCAGCTTGTCCAAATCATCGAGCAGCTCATCCGCATACTTCGTGATTCGCAGGAACCACTGCTCCAGCTCGCGCTGCTCGACAAGGGTGTCCTCATGCCGCCAGCAACAGCCGCCAATGACCTGCTCGTTGGCCAGCACGGTTGCGCACTTGGGGCACCAGTTCACCTTGCTCGACTTGCGATAGGCGAGGCCCGCATCGACCATCTTCAGGAAGATCCACTGATTCCAGCGGTAGTATTCGGGCAGACAGGTAGTAACTTCCGTTCCGGCCCAGTCGTAGCTCAGGCCGATGCGCCGCATCTGCACCTTCATCTGCTCGATGTTCTTGAGGGTCCACTCACGCGGGGGCGTGTTGTTCTTGAGCGCGGCGTTTTCGGCCGGCAGGCCAAAGGCATCCCAGCCCATGGGATGCAGCACGTTATAGCCGCGCATCCACATAAAGCGCGCCAGCGCGTCGCCGATGGAGTAGTTGCGCACATGCCCTATGTGCAGCTGGCCGCTGGGATAAGGCAGCATCTCAAGGCAATAAAACTTGGGCTTGCCGCTGGAATGCGACTCCGCGGCGTAAAGCGAAGGATCGGCGTTCCACCGTGCTTGCCACTTGGGTTCGATTTCGGCTGGGTTGTACCGGTTCTGGTTCTCGTTCTTCTCAATCTCTGGCATACATCATTGATTGTAAAGAAATTCACCGCCGGAGCTGTCCAATCAGAGTTACCCCGGGTCTTTCTGTCGAGTTTTCCGCATATTACCCATGCCGTGTCATCTCGACCCTGAGCGTAGTCGAAGGGCCAACGTTCTTTGCGCCGGAGTGGAGAGACCTCGGCATTTTGCTTGTACTGGCGATACGTTTGATAATCACACCCATGTATCAAGAGAAGCCCGCCTACGTTTACATTCTCTGCGGCGACTCGAAACGTCTATACATCGGGGTAACGACGGACATAGAGCATCGGATGTGGCAACACAAGAACTACATCTATCCGGAGAGTTTCTCAGCGCGCTATGACATTCATCGGCTGGTTTACCTCGAACGATTCTCGGACATAAATGAGGCCATCGCACGCGAGAAACAGTTGAAGCGCTGGTCGCGTATCGAGAAAATTCGCCTCATTGTGGCGAACAATCCAGACTGGCGCGATCTCAGCGCAGAATGGGGCAAGCCCGTCGAGCCATTCTCGGGTGTCCTCCATCCTCCTACAGGGTTCTAGCAAAATGCTGCGATCTCTCCACTCCGGCGCAAAGAACGCGCCTTCGGTCGAGATGACACGGTATGGGTAATATGAAAAACAGCCCTACCTCTTTGAGATCCCCCACCCGTCTTTGTGCAGGTTTCGCCTTATTTCCCCGGCGGCGCGGGCACCATCACCGCACCGGGGTCGACCTTCGGGATGCCGAAGTGCCCACTCAGATGCACGAGGTCCAGAGGACTCAGCATACCCGAGACCTCGATCAGGTTCATCTCGCGCTGACCCCGAACCAGCACGGTCACATCTTCGATCTCGCCACTACGGAAGTGCAGCCACAGATCGGTGATCGGCGCATGCGGCGAGGCTGACTCACGCGGCGAGGCATTCTGGTTCACCAGATGTTTCCAGCCTGCGGCGTTGTACGCGGCTACCAGCGCGGACATACTCTCAGGCAGGTAGAACACCGGCTCGTGGTAGTGATAGCTCTCCACGGTAATGCTGTTCAGCGCGGCAAACGCATGCTTCCCGGAAGCGCCGTCGTCGATGTAGCCTTCGGCGGCCTGCAGCATGTTGTGGTCGAAGGTGAACGCCGTATGGTTCGCCGGCTGCGAACTCATGCCGTGCAGTGCCTCAACGACGCCCTGCGGCTGCTGGGCGTTGAGGGCAGAGCCGACCGCTGCACAGAGCGCAACGGTCAGAAGGACAGGGGATAGACTCAGCTTCATCACGGACCTCGCTATTCTGATAGACCCGTATTCGAGGTAAAAAGTTTACTCGTGCGGCGCGAAGTAGCCTTTCTTTGCCCGGACCGAGTAACGCGTATCGATCGAATGCAGGTAAATCGTGCGGAACGAGCCGTCATGCTTGAAGTCCGCCGGTTCATAGACCAGCAGATACTGGCTGCGCAGCTCTTCTTCGATATTGTGGAAGCCAATAGCTACATCGTCAATACGCTTGGGATAGAAAGTCTGACCGCCCGTGGCGTCCGCGATCTGCTGCAGCACGTCATCACCCTTGTCCCTGCTGGGACCAACGTTCGTGCTGATGGTGTAAATAATCGTCTCCGCGCGCTGACACATCTTGATGGCTTCGGTCTCGAGCACGCGGCTGTAGTCGTCGTCTCCGTCCGAGACAAGCACGATCGCCTTGCGCACGGCAGTATCCTGCTGCAGCGTCAGCATCTGATCCTTGCAGGTCCGATAGAGCGAGTCGAAGAGCGCTGTTCCACCACCGGGTCGCAACCGGCGGATACCGGTGTCCAGCATATCGACACGGTTGGTAAAGTCCTGCGCGAGGTTGAGCTGGACGTCAAAACCCTCCACAAACGCACGATCGGCCGGATGCAGCACCTGCAGTAAAAAGTCGGTGGCCGCCTGCTGCTCGAACTCAAAGCGCTGCCGGATGGAGCTGCTGGTATCGAGCATGATGCCCACGCGCAGCGGAAGGTTCGTCTGCTGGACGAAGCGGCGTACGCGCACCGGAGGCCTGCCGTCGTCGAGAAGACCGAAGTTCTGCTGTTGCAAACCAGCCACGAAATGGCCGTCCTTACCCGTTACAGTAAAGATCAAATCGACTTCGTTGACGTTGATTTTGATCGTGCCAGTCTGCTCGCGCGGCCCCTCTTCACGTTGCTGCAGCGTAGCAGGGTCGGTCTGCTGCGCTGGAGACGCTGGCTGCTGCGTCGTCGCGGGCGGCGTTGCAGGGGTCGCCGTCGGCTGCTGGGTGGCTGCGGGAGGTGTGGCGGGTGTGACCGCGGGTTGCGGGGTAGCCGTCTGTGAGATTGCGGCCTGCTGGCCTGTAACGCACGCCAAGGCTAGGACGACCCAGCGTGCTCTGCTGCTTATGATCATGCCAACCATCGTATCAACTCGCGCCCCTTACACGCTCCAGAACCTGCACCAGTTCCTCAGGAAGTTCTGCGTGCAGCGCTAATTTTTCGCCCGTCCGAGGGTGTACGAACTCCAACTCGGCAGCGTGCAGAAAATTGCGATCCAGCTCGAATCCCTCTACGGTGGCCTGCGGCCCCCCGATGGGATTGATGCGATGCGGCGCGCCATAGAGGAAGTCGCCCACTACCGGATGCCCGATCGCCTGCATGTGGACGCGAATCTGGTGGGTGCGTCCAGTCTCGATGCGCACTTCGACCACCGTGAATTTTCCATACGGCCCATCGATCTTCTCCAGCACGCTCCAGTGCGAAACCGCGCTGCGCCCTCCAGGTCGCCGCGTCGTCATGCGGATACGGCGGACGAGGTCGCGGCTGATCGGCAGCTGGATCGTGCCCGAATCCTGCGGCCCGGAGGCAGGATTAATCCACCCATGCACCAACGCCACGTACACCTTGCGCATCCGCCGCTCGCTGAACATCTCACTCAGCTTGCGATGCGTCGAGTCGTTCTTCGCAACGACGATCAACCCGCTGGTCTGCTTGTCGAGCCGATGCACAATGCCCGGACGCAGATCTCCACTGACCTGCGACAGCGATTTGCCCATGTGGAATAGGAGCGCATTGACCAACGTGCCGCGGTTGCGCTCGGAGTCACCCGCGCCCGCATGAACCATCATGCCGGCGGCTTTATTGACCACCGCCAGATCGTCGTCTTCATACACGATGTTCAGCGGGATATCTTCCGGCTCAGCATGCAGCGGCTCGGGGCGGGGCTCGCCTTCAATCTCAACCAGCTCGCCACCCTTCAGCTTCTGTTTGCCCTTGCCCGGCTTGTCATCGACCGTCACCTGGCCCTTTTCAATGAGCAGCACCACACGCGCGCGGCTGATGTCCGGCAGGGCCTTGGCCAGATAGGCATCGAGCCGCATGCCGGAGGCAGCCGAATCCGCCGTAAAGCTGCGCACGCCGTCCTGCGCCTCCAGGTCGTCGAGCACCTGAATCTCGGGTTCGTCGTCCGGAAACACATAAGGCGCGGGGTAGCGCCGGGGGGATTGCTCCTCCTGGGGATGCTTGCCGCCGCTGGGTCCGGTCGTAACCAGACCGGGCGTGAAGGCGAAGGGCGAAGTTGGCAAGCTCGGCGAACTGAACTCCGCCGTGTCGTAGGTCTGGGCCGGGGCATCCTCGTCGATCTCGCCGGAGGCACGAAGCGCGGCCTCGCGCTCCTGGGCCAGCGTGCGCTGTGCCCGATACTCATGTTTTACCGTGCGCCGTCTCTGCCCCTTGGGCAGCATGTTTTGCGATGGCATTAGACCAACTCCTTCATTTGTGTGCCCGAATCGGTGGTCAGGACAATTTTTTCTTGCCGTATCGGCTGATTCCTTGTGAAGAGGATCAAACCCGCGAGTATCGAGCCCAGCGCAATCCACTGCGGAGGATCGAGCCAGCCATCGCCAAAGCTGTCGATCGGCTGCCGCAACAGATCGAGAGCGAACGAAATCACCCCTCCAGCCAGCAAACCGTACCCAGCAACTTCACCTGCACGAAGCCTGCCTGCAAGCCTCCGCAACAGAACCACGCACAGCGCCAGATAGGCTGCCAACGCATAGAGCTGCACCGGATGCACTCGGCCCAGTACTGTATCTCCCGGCGTCACGATACCCCACGGCAGGCGGGTAGGCATCCCAGCGTCTGTGCCCTCGAAGTAGTGCCCCAGGCTCAGCACCGCCCCCAGCAGCGCCGCGCAAGGGGCCCAGGCGTCCAGCACATCGAGCAGCGGCAGCCGTTTCCGGCGCAGATACACCGCTACCAGCAGCCCGGTAAGCGCCATTCCCCCGTAGGTCAGCGACGGCAGGGAAAGCACCAGCAGCGGATACCTCAGGAACGCTTGCGGATCCATCACCACCAGCAGCACACGGGAGGCGAAAAACGCCGCAATCATTGCAAACAACCCCGCATCCCACAGTTTTTCCGCAGGAATTCCTACAAAACGGGCAGTGCGCTGGCTCAATCCCAGCGCTGCAACCAGCCCCGCCGCGGCAAAAAGACCGTACACCGGCAGGTGGAGGCGTCCGAGACGCAGAAATCCCGGCACGAAAATCGCCGTCGTATGCAGCAAAGACATCATCACTCTTGAGGATACGCGTAAGGACACGCGCCCGGGATCGACAGATCAGCCCACGAAGGGCGCAAAGAGAAGCAAAGACCGACCCACTGGGCCGTACAGCGAAGCGCAGGTGAACCCGTCTAAGACGGTGGGACCCTGCCGTGGCTCTTTAGGCTTTCCGGACTGGCGGACCTAGCACACCGAGCCATGTATACGAGCTGGACCCCTGTTCAATGATTATTGGTTCAACCTGCGTTGTTCGTGTACCTGCTTTGTAGGCCGGTCTCTGAAATGGATGCTAACGGTCATCGCCCCAATGTGCAACCTCCTGACTCCTGAGAGGCCTGTTTTCAATTATTTACGAACTAGAGGCCGCCTTTGGGGATAACAACAATGAATAGCTGAGGCGAGTCCTTACACGTTCGCCTTCCGTATACCCAGTGACTGGAGTTTGGAATGAACAAGGCTCTTTGGACCGCTGCCGTTTGTAGCACCGTTCTCCTGGGTGTCGCGGCTTACTCACAAGCTCCTCAAACTTCCGACAACTCTCCAGCCCCTCCGCTGCAGCGGCGAGACCCAAACGTCACCACGCTCACTGCGACCGCGCGAGCCGTCGTACTCGATGTAGTCGTAACGGACGCCAAAGGCAATCCGATCAAGGGACTCAAACGGAGCGACCTCGTCGTGCAGGAGGATGGCGCTCCGCAGACGCTCGACAGCTTTGAAGAGCACGACGCGACGGCCAATGCCAGCGCCGCCAGACAGCAAGCCCTGCCCAAGCTACCGCCCAATACCTTTACCAACTTTACGGCAATACCCAACAGGGGCTCCAATACGGTAATCCTCCTGGACGCCCTGAACAGCCCTCTCAGCGCGCAGATGTATCTCCGCCAGCAAGTGATCGACTACATGAAGACTGTGCAGCCTGGGACCTCGATCGCAGTCTTTCAGCTGGACACCGAGATGCACCTCATCCAGGGTTTTTCTGCCGATCCCAAGGTGCTGCTTGCAGCCGTGGAGAGCAAGCGGGATATGCCGACGATCCCACCGCTGATGGGGCGCAACTATGTCTACCAGCGGTCGCGGCAAGAGATTCTTATCAATGGCTTGCAGATGATGGGCCGGTACCTGGAGGGTTTCCCAGGCCGCAAGAACCTGATCTGGTTTACCGGCTCGATCCCCTTTGCTGCCTATGGCGATGGAATCGGCGATCCCTTCCCGGACTTCGACCTCTTCAGCGATTTCAACAGCATCCTGACCCAGGCCACCGACGTGCTGGCCCTAAGCAGGGTGGCGGTTTACCCCGTCGACACCCGAGGCCTCGAGACGAATCCAGCCTTCAGCGCGGCGCGCAGAGGTCCCCCACCGCTAGGTTCGATAGCGTATACGCACTTCTACTCGCACGCGGACATGGACGACGCGGCCGACGCCACCGGAGGCAAAGCCTACTACAATACCAACGGCCTCAAGAACGTGATCGGACAGATTGTCGAAGGCGGCTCCAACTACTACACCATCGCCTACACCCCAACGAACAAAAACTGGAATGGACAATTTCGGAAGATCAAGGTGACGCTCGCCGACGGTGGTGGGCAATTGCTGTACCGGCACGGCTACCTTGCACGTGCCGGCGCGGCCCACAAGGTGACGTCAACGACGTCCAACAAACTTACAGGAGCCTACGACCCGCAAAGCGCTCCGCCACATCCGGGCATGAAGCAGGGGTTCGAAGCCTCGATGGCCCTCGGCGCTATCCCTCCGACCGAACTAATCTTCAATACCAATATTGCGGCGGACTCCGAAGTTCAGAAACTCCAGAAGAACGAGCCCCTGCCACCCAACAACTATCTTCGCGCTGACTTCCATAGAAAGCCCTTCCGTAACTATCAGGTCCTATACGCAGTAGATCCCCACAAGATCAGCTTCACCCGTACACCCAATGGCATGCACCACGGACGGCTCGAATTTGTGGCGGTGGTCTATAACAACGAGGGTGAGACTGTGAACTCGATCATCACCACGAGTCCCCTGGAACTCGACAACGCAGCCTATCGGCAGTTGATGCAGTTTGGCATCGGCCTGCGACAGACGATCGCAGTTCCCGAGAAAGGCAATTTCTTCTTTCGGCTAGGTGTTCATGACACCATCGGAGACAGAGCCGGCGCCGTGGAGGTTCCGGTAGATAACGTGCAATTGGGCGTTGCCGCCTCTACCGCAAAACCCACCCCTTAGGGTGGGTTCGCAGAAGAAGTGATCTGAAAAGAGGAGCCTTGCCCCAGTCAACGTTGATTGAAACCTAGCCGGCTTTACGTTCAGCCAGCACTTCGTCCAACATGCCCATCAGGGAGCCCGCACGGGTTCGTGCCGAGGTCTGCGCTTGATTCAGGCTGCCATTCAGCGTGTCATAGCGCGCGCGCAACGCTACCAGTTCGTCGGCGATGTTCAGCGCGGCCAGCACGGCCACGCGCAACGAATCGACAGTTGCACCATGGGCGGAGACGGCACGCATCTTGCCGTCGACAATACCCGCGAGCTTTTCGATGTAAGCAGGGTCTGTGCCCCGCAGTTGATAGACCTGATCGTAAATCTCGACGACGACCGCACCCGCAGCTTGCGCCGCGAGCTCGGACCGTGAAACCTCCGCCGCACTTCTCTGTTGCATCTCCGCCAAGCCCTGCTCCTAATCCCTAATCCCTAATCCCTACAAAAGCTCATCCATCTGCGCGAGCATCTTCTCCACGCGAACCTTCACGGCTTCGCGCTCGCGGTTCAGGCTCTCCACCTCAGCCTGTGCGCCGCTGGCTGCCGACAGTTTCTCGCGGAGCGAGGCGGCTTCGGTACGCGCCGCATCGCGCTCAGACTCGGCCACAGCGCGTGCCTCGCGCTCTTTTTTGATGAGCTCGACGGTCTGCAGTACCTTCTGTTCCAGCGCCTGGAACTCGTCCACACTGATGGTCGATGAACTCATCTTTTGCCGTTGCCTCCGCGCACAGTAAATCAGGCTGAAGTATAGCGATTCGCGTAGTGGATTTGAGGGGCGGAATTCGAAATGGAACCTTTCTGAATTCTCCCTACATCTGGCAAGGCCTCCGCGGAAGTGCAGTGAGAAGTGGCAAGTGACAAGTGGCTGAGGGGTCACTTGTCACTTGCCATTTGTCACTTCTCATCACTGCACTATGCCCGCTGTACCCCACCCAAACCAACCAGCGCAGTAACAGTCTTATCCGACCAGCTACCGAGGTCCTCTTCGGTCAACGTGCGTTCGTTCGACTGGAACACTACGCGCACCAGCGCTGAGTAGTGCCCGGCAGCGACTGCCTTGCCCTTCGCCTCGCGGAAGATCTCGACAGGTGTAATGCGCTGCGTTTCTGCGATATCTAGCCCGCGCAAGGCCTCATCGATCTGCTGCCACCGCACCCCATCCGGGAAGACGAACGAAAAATCACGCTCAACCGCCTGATAGCGCGAGATATCCCGGGAGACCGGCTGCCGCAGTGCGCAGCGCAGCAAGAGGTTCGCTCCAACTTCAGCAAGAACGCAGGTCTGGCGCAGCTTGCGGCGCTGCGACTCGGCCGCACTCAACTCACCGAAGACCGCAACCACCTCGCCATCGAGCAAAGCGCGCGCTCCCCGGCCCGGCTCGATCCACGCTGGAAGCGATCCGGCATCGAACCGCACGACCCCTGCAAACGTTGCAAGCAGTCGCTCAATAGCGCCTTTCGTCTCGAAGAACAATGCGTCCTGCGCCCCATACAGCGAGGTTGCGATAGCAGCTCCTGTTGCGCCCAGCGCAAGTCCCGTATGTTCCCTCACCTCGGCTGTCGATCCGGTGAAGACCGTGCCCAGCTCAAACAGCCGTACTTCGGTCACATCGCGATGCAGGTTGTGCGCAAGCATCGTCGCCATACCCGGCACCAGCGATGGCCGCAGCATGCCAGCCTCTTCGCTCAGCGGATTGCCCATCGCCACAGCACCTGCTGCCGCATTGCCAAACGTCGCCGCTTCTTCGGCAGAGGTGAAAGTGCTGGAGATCGCCTCACTGAAGCCCAGCGAGCGCAGGGTCTCACGAATCGCGCTCTCCTGTTCGGCGTGCGGTTGCTCGACGACCGCTCCCGCAAACGCGGGCAGCGTGTCGGCAAACTTGTTGTAGCCGTAGACGCGCGCCACCTCTTCGATAAGGTCAATCTCGCGTTCCAGGTCAAGCCGCCAACTCGGCAGCTTGACGCCATACTCACCTGCAACCGCACCGGTCGCCGTGAGCCCGCAACCCAGAGCCCCGAGATACTGCTCGACAATAGCCTCGCTCAATCCGGATGTCCGCTCGCCACCCTGCCACGCAGCGTCTTCAAGCGTTGTGCCCAGGTGCCGCTGCACCTCACGGACGCGCAGCACAATCGGTGTACGATCAGCGGTCTTTGCCTGGATCTCAGGAACGATGACATCGACTAGCGGTCCTACTACTTCGCCACCCGACTGCTCGACAACCAGGCGAGTAACGAGATTATTTCCCAGCGGTGCCGCATTAAAGTCCGCTCCGCGCTCGAAGCGATGACTGGCGTCCGTGTGCAGTCCGTGACGGCGCGAACTCGCGCGAATCGCCGACGGATCGAACCATGCGGCCTCGACGAGGATGTTCTTCGTTGTCTCGGTCACACGCGAGTCCCACCCCCCCATCACACCAGCCAGCCCCAGCGCTTTCTTCTCGTCAGCGACGACCAGGTCATCCGCCACCAGCGTGTGCTCGGTGCCATCGAGCAGCCGCAGCTTCTCGCCCGCCTTCGCACGGCGCACGACGATGCCACCCTCAAGGGTGTCGAGGTCGAACACATGCGTGGGCTGGCCCATCGCGAGCCAGCCGAAATTCGTCACGTCTACCGGTGCGGAGATCGGCTTCTGTCCCAGCGCGGCGAAGTACTCCGCCACAAGGCCCTTTGCAGGGCCAACCGTGACGCCGCGAATGATCCGCGCCGTGAACCGCCCGCATAGATCGTTGGCTTCGATGCGTACCGGGAAGCCTTCGCCCTTAGCTGTCTCCGCGACCTGGGCAGCGATGCCTTCCGCCAACGGTGCAAGCGGCACATCGTAGATCGCCGCAGCCTCACGGGCTACGCCATAGTGGTTCATCGCATCAACGCGGTTGGTCGTGATGTCCATCTCAAAGCGCGAGCCGCCACAAGAGGCGCCAAACTCCCCTTCGACGGCGATGCCGCGCAGGGTGAGGTCTTCGGCAAGTTGCCGATCGTCGACCACAAGCTCCGGCAAATAGGACCGCAACCATTTCGTCAGAATATCCATAACGAGCGAGTCAGCGAGTCAGCAAGTCAGCAAGTCAGCTGTTTGCGTCTTCACCGTTTCTTTCCTCCAGTATTTTCAGCAGGCCGTTTATGATTCGGGCAACTTCATTGCAGTCTGCGAGAAGGAGAGCGCCCACTTCCCGCGTACAAAAGTTCAAATCGATTGCAAGTTCCAACTGTGTCTCCAATTCGAAGACGGATCCTCGTGCTTGTGAGAGGAAAAGCCGAAAACTCCGGTCGGTCAAACGCCCGTGACCTTCCGCGATATTGCTTGGCACAGAGACTGCGGCTCGTCTCATCTGGGAGATAAGGCCGTATCGTTCAGCGTCCGGAAACGTTGCGGTCAATTTATAGACATTCTTAGCCAGAGACATGGCCTTCTGCCAGGCAATCAAATCCCTGAAGTGCCGCGTCCTTCGCTGACTTGCTGACTCGCTGACTCGCTGACTCGCTCTCAAGCGAACTGCTCCAAAAATCTCATATCACCGGAATAAAGCAATCCGATATCGCTAATTCCGTATTTCATCATCGCGATACGATCCACGCCCATCCCGAAGGCGAAACCACTGATCCGGCGCGTGTCATAAACCGGATCGTGACCCAATTCAATGCGGCGCTGGTTCACGGCCTCGAACACCGCGGGGTCGACCATGCCGCAGCCCAGCAGCTCGATCCAGCCTGAGTGCTTGCACTTGCGGCAGCCTTTGCCGCCGCAGAAGATGCAGGAGATCTGCACGTCCGCACTCGGCTCGGTGAAGGGAAAGAACGATGGGAAGAAGCGCGTCTTGACCGCTGAACCGAAGAACGCCTTCATGGCATGGTCGAGCGTGCCCTTGAGGTCCGAGAAGGTGATGTTCGTGTCCACACACAACCCCTCGACCTGATGGAAGACCGGTGAGTGTGTGGCGTCGGCGGCATCGTTGCGATGCACCTTGCCGGGGATGATGAGCCGCAACGGCGGGGCCTGCTCCAGCATGGAGCGGATCTGCACCGGTGACGTATGGGTGCGCATGAGCAGGCGTTCGCGCAGCGGCTTGCCCTCCTGCTCGGCAACAACCAGCGTGTCCTGTGTATCGCGGGCGGGATGGTTCGGCGGAAAGTTTAGCGCCTCGAAGTTATAAAAGTCGCTCTCGACTTCAGGTCCCAGGCCAACGGAATAGCCCATACGCTGGAATACGCCGACGATCTCGGCCATCGTCTTGACCAGCGGATGCTCGACGCCGACGCGCTGGGAAGTGCCGGGGAGCGTTACATCCAACCCCGCCACAGCCGGCTTGGCCGCTGCACCCGCGCTGGCTGCTACCAGAAAGCCTTCAACCTGTTCCTTCAGCGCATTGAAGCGCTGGCCGATCAGCTTCTTCGCCTCCGGCGGCGCGGCTTTGAGCCAGGCATCGGAGATCGCCTTCAGGTGACCTTGCTTGCGCCCCAGCCACTCCAGCCGGAACTGTTCGGTCTCGAAGCCTGGCGCGGCAACGGCGGCTTCCGCTTCATTGCGAACGGAAGCGAAGGCGGCGTCGAGCGACGCCTCTGTGAAATCTATAAGTTGCGGAATATTCAACGGTTTTCCCTAGGTCGCCTTTTTATTCTAAACCGCCCCCACAGCATTTCCCTTATGGGTGCAAGCCGAAAGGAAAGACTTGTGCGCCGTTTTTTCCCAAGAAAAACGGCACTCTCAGAACTCATCCGATTCACAGTAATAGGGGAAATGCCTACAGCGCCCACCAGATGACAACCGCCATCAGCGCGCCCAGCAGCAGGCTGCGCTTGTCCGTAATGGCAAAGACCACGGGGTCGTCGTGCATTTCGCCACGGCTGGCGAGCATCCATATCTGGCTCAGCCACAGCAAAAGCACCGGAACCACCAGCCACAGGCGGACGGGATGGTGATAGAGCAGCTTGCTCTCAGGATTATTGATATACAACGTCATTACGACGACTGCCGCATAGGCCGCACCGGTTCCCAAAGCACGCAGCTGCTCCAGGTCACTGACGAAGTAACCTCGCCCATTGGTAACCATCTTCCCACTGGCCCGCAGGCCCTCCAACTCGCTGAAACGCTTGACGAAGGCCAGGGAAAGGAAGAAGAAGACGCTGAACCCCGCCAGCCAGGCGGAGACCACGATGCCTGTGGCCCCGCTACCGGCAAGAATGCGAATTGTGTACAGCCCGCTCAAGACAAAAACGTCCCAGAGCAGTTTGCGCTTCAGATATAAGGAGTAGGTCAAGGTCGTCGCCGTGTAGATTGCGAGCCAGGACAGGAACTCATAGGGCCGGGCCAGTTCATAGGGGCCCGGCGCGGCCTCGACGATCCGGGGAAGCGCAACGGCCAGAACTACGGCTGCGATCATCAGCAGCACAACCACCAATACGCCTGAGATTGCCGATAGGTCACCTGCCGCAAAAGGACGGGTCCGTTTGCGCGGGTGCCTGCGGTCAGCTTCTATATCCAACAAATCATTGATGATGTAGGTCGCAGAAGCGCAAAGGCCGAAGCTGAAAAAAGCGGCAACGGCTCCTGCAAAAGTGTCCGTAAACGTATCTGTGTTCCAGGCATGGGCGAGCAGCAGAGGAACGAAGATCAAAGTATTCTTCGCCCATTGGTGCAGCCGCACTGCCTTCAGCCAACTCTTGAGCTTGGGAGAGAGGTCATTGAAGACCGAAACTGGAGACGTTCCCGCACGTCGCATCGCCGTCCGCAGCGCACGATCCGGATTAGCGACCATGGGCAATTGGCAGACTGCCAGCACCTCGGCGTCGGGCCGGGCGTTACCGATGTAACAAAAGTTGTCGCCAAAGCGCTCGCGGAATGCCGCAAGCTTGTTGCCCCCGGCCAGGTTGGTTGCGCCGTCGGACGCCAAAACCCCACGGAAGATCCCAAGATATGCCGCGACGCGGTCAGCGAGAGCGCGATCGGCCGCCGTCGCCAGATAGATCTCCTGACCTTCGGCGGCCTGCTGACGAAGCCATTCCAGCAAAGGGCGGTTGTAGGGCAGATGTTCCACATCCAGTTCAACCGCGGAGGCCACATGCCGCTTAAAGGCTGCCTTGCCCTGCGCGATCCAACCGGGAATACGCAACAGCTCGAGAGGAGATTGCCGCGCCATGACCAGCACCGAATCGACCAGCGAGTCCGATTTGATGAGGGTGCCATCCAGGTCCACACACACCGGCAAGCCAGCGGGCAGAACAAGGTGCGGCTCTATGCCGCCCCGTCTAAGCTCTTCACGGCCACTCGCTGGCTCCGTCTGCAGCACGATTATCGCTCTCCCGCAAATTGGCGTTGGAAACCTTCACCGACCCCTTTGCGTCACTATACCTGCCAGTATGGTCAACATGTTGCAGGCTAGCCCCTGAAGCAGGTCACACCCAAAGGTTCGGGCATGGAGCAGTAAGGATGATCTTCCACCCGCATCCTGACACGATGCCCCGCTTCCGTGGCTGGCTATCTACCGAATGACGTCCCTCTACCTTGCAGCTCAACTCAACCCTAATATTTATATCGGTTATAAAAAATAAGTTGCATCTTAGTAAGTACATCCGTGTCTGGCGATCTAGCCTTGAGGCTGGCGTACTTCAGGGTTGCAACTGCTGAAGGAGCTGGTTCGTCTTTCATAAGAGAGCCAAAGCTGCGTAGTACGATTATGATCCTTCGTCCTTGGTCAGGAGACACCGTTGCAATCTGATTCGAATGAACGCCCACTGATCGGCCCCGATCATCAACTGCCTGCCTCCACTGCGGGAAAACCCAAGCGCAGTGGAACGGTACGGATTATCGTATGGGTTTTATTACTGCTTATCTTCGCAGCGGCATTCTACTGGGTTTTGCATCGCCACGACGACACGCCGAAGCCCGCGACCGGGCGTCATGCCGCCGCCGGAACTGCGACGATCAATACCGTTACAGCGCGCAAGGGTGACATCGGGGTCTATCTCGATTCCATTGGCACCGTCACGCCGGTCTACACCTCCTCCATCACCAGCCAGGTGAACGGGATCATCCTGTCAGTGCATTACAAAGAAGGCCAGCTGTTGCGCAAGGGCGATCCACTGATCGATATCGACCCGCGACCGTACGAAGCGACCCTCCTGGAGGCACGGGGCACCCTGGAGAAGGACGAGGCCGTGCTGGCACAGGCGCAGATGGACCTGGAGCGCTACACCGCTGCCTGGGCCAAGAACGCCATTCCCAAGCAGACCCTGGACGATCAGGAAAAGATCGTTCTACAGGATCAAGGCACCGTAAAGAACGACCAGGGCACCGTGGCGTACGACCGGGTTCAGCTCGAATACTGCCACATCGTCTCTCCCATTACTGGCCGTGTCGGCCTCCGCCTGGTGGATCCCGGGAATGTGGTTCAGTCCAGCGGCGGCACAACCCTCGCAGTGATCACGCAGATCCAGCCGATCACCATCATCTTCACAGTCCCCGAAGACAGTCTTGGACAGGTTGAGACCCCGTTGCATAAGGGCTCCAAGCTGTCCGTAGATGCCTATGACCGGGCAGCGCTGAAACAGATTGCAACCGGCACACTGCTGACGCTTGACAACCAGATCGACACGACCACCGGAACCGTAAAGGGCCGCGCCACCTTCGTCAACAAGGATTCTTCGCTCTATCCCAACGAGTTCGTAAATACCCGCCTGCTGGTGAATACCCTGCAAGATGCTACGCTAATTCCCACTTCGGCGATTCAGCATAACGGCCAGGTGGCGTTTGTGTATGTCATCCAGAACAATGTCGCCCACCTGCAGAACATCAAGGCAGGCGTGACTGATGGAGACACGACGCAAGTCACTGGTATTGATCCAGGAGATGTTCTCGCCGATAGCAGCTTCGACAAGCTCCAGGATGGAGCGAAGGTCTCCATTTCCAACAAACCGATTCCGGTCAGCACCACCAGTGGGAGTACTGCTCCTTGAGTCCTTCGCGTCCATTTATCCTCCGTCCTGTTGCGACGGCGCTGCTTATGGCGGCAATTCTGCTGGTTGGCATTGTTGCTTATACGCAGCTCCCCGTCTCCGCCTTGCCGGAGGTCGATTATCCGACCATTCAGGTGCTCACGTTCTATCCGGGTTCCAGCCCGGATGTCATGGCCACCACCGTCACCGCGCCACTTGAACGGCAGTTTGGCGAGATGCAGGGTCTGAGCCAGATGACCTCCACGAGCTCCGGCGGGAACTCGGTCATCGTGCTGCAGTTCAACCTGAGCCTGAATATCGATATCGCGGAAGAAGAGGTGCAATCGGCGATCAATGCTGCGCAGAGCTTTCTGCCTGCGAATTTGCCTGCCCCGCCGATCTACAGCAAGACGAACCCTGCCGACGCTCCTGTGCTGACACTGGCAGTCACGTCGAACACGATTCCCCTCTCACAGGTGGAAGACCTCGTCGACACGCGCCTAGCACCCAAAATCTCGCAGCTCAGCGGGGTAGGCCTGGTAAGCATCAGCGGCGGCCAGAAGCCGGCTGTGCGCATCCAGGTTAATCCCACCGCGCTGTCTTCCTATGGGATTAACCTCGAAGACCTTCGCACCGCGGTCAGCGACGCCAGCGTCAACGCCGCAAAGGGTAACTTCGATGGCCCCCGGCAGGACTATCAGATCGACGCGAACGACCAGCTCGTCACCCCTGACGACTACAAAAAGGTCGTAGTGGCCTATCGCAATGGCGCGCCGGTCATGCTGCCAGACGTCGCCAACATCATCGATGGAGTGGAGAACACCACACAGGCGGCCTGGATGAACCAGACACCTGCCATCATCCTGAACGTGCAACGGCAACCGGGCGGCAACACCATTAGCGTCGTCAAGAGCATCAAGAGCCTGTTGCCACAACTGGAAGCGAATCTGCCCAAAGGCATCGAAGTCACAACGCTCACCGATCTGACGACCTCCATTCAGGCGTCGGTCGACGATGTCGAGTTCGAACTCTTTCTGACGGTCGCACTAGTCATCCTCGTCATCTTTCTCTTCCTACGCAACCTCTACGCCACCATTATTCCGAGTGTCGCCGTGCCGCTCTCGCTGGTCGGCACCTTTGGGGCCATGTACGCGCTGGGATACAGCCTGGACAACCTCTCGCTGATGGCATTGACCATCTCGACGGGTTTCGTCGTCGACGACGCGATCGTCATGGTGGAAAATATCTCGCGTTACCTGGAGGAAGGAGACCCTCCGCTAGAGGCCGCGTTGAAAGGCGCCGAGCAGATCGGCTTCACCATCCTTTCGTTGACGGTATCGCTGATCGCAGTGCTGATTCCACTGCTCTTTATGGGCGATGTCGTCGGCCGTCTCTTTCGCGAATTCGCCGTCACCCTCGCCGTCACCATCGTGATCTCTGCAGTGGTTTCGCTCACACTGACACCGATGATGGCCTCACGCATCCTGAAGCACGATCCCGAAGCCGCCCAGAAACCTTTCTACAAGATGTCGGAGCGCGTCTTTGAAAGTATGATCGCGTTCTACGGGCGCACGCTGAAGTTCGTGTTGCGGTTCCAGACGATCACCCTTCTCGTAGCCGTAGCCACGTTGATGCTCACGGTCTACCTGTACATCATTATCCCCAAGGGCTTCTTCCCGGTGCAGGATACCGGCGTGATCCAGGGCATCTCGCAGGCTCCACCGACTATCGGCACAAAAGCCATGGCGGAGAAACAGAAGGAGCTGGCGGATGTCATTCTCAAAGACCCCGCGGTAGAGAGCCTGTCTTCCTTTATTGGCGCAGACGGTACGAATACCACGACCAATAGCGGCAGACTTTCGATCAACCTCAAACCTCTCGACCAGCGCGACCTAAGTGCATCCGACGTTATTCGCAGGCTGCAACAAAAGCTCAACGACCAGGTACAGGGTATCCAGCTCTACATGCAGCCGGTGCAGAACATCACCATCGATGATCGCGTCAGCCGCACGCAATATCAGTACACGCTTGAAGATCCCGACCAGAACGAGCTGAACGACTGGACGAATCGTTTCGTAACGCAACTGAAGAAGCTGCCCGAGTTAGAGGATGTGGCCACCGATCAGCAGCTGGGCGGCCTCGCCGTATCCCTGGCCATTGATCGCGTAACGGCTTCCCGGCTTGGCATCGCTCCGACAACGGTTGACAACACCCTCTACGACGCCTTCGGACAGCGGCAGATCAACACGATGTACACGCAGCTGAATCAGTATCACGTGATTCTCGAGGCCCAGCCGCAGTTCCAACTCGATCCTAATAAGCTGGATCACATTTTCATCCAGTCCAATGCCTCCGCTAGCGCCACCGGCGCCGGCGCTTCCACCTCTTCAGGAAATGGTTCCACCTCAGCCGGTTCGAACGCCCTCACCGGGTCCGCGCTCTACACGCCATCGGCCAGCACGATCTCTGCACCGGTCAACGCGCTCACATCGAGCACAGCAGCCTCCAGCGGAGGATCAACCTCGGCCGGCACGACAAGCTCAAGCTACGGCAGCCCCGTTCCGCTGAGTGCGTTCTCACACTTCAACACCACGACTGAACCTCTCTCCATCACGCATCAAGGGCAGTTTCCGTCGATCACGGTCTCCTTCAACCTGGCCCCGAATGCCGCGCTCGGTGGCGCCATTGACTCCATCACCAAAGTCCAGAAGGACATGCATATGCCGGCCAGCCTGCAGGCCGACTTCCAGGGCACCGCGGCCTCGTTTAGGAACTCGCTGTCCAACGAGCCCCTGCTGATTCTCGCCGCCCTCGTCACGGTCTATATCGTTCTGGGCGTTCTGTACGAGAGCTTCATTCACCCCATTACGATCTTGTCGACGCTGCCGTCTGCTGGCGTCGGTGCCTTTCTTTCGCTCATCCTCTTCCATCAGGATCTGAGCGTCGTGGCCATCATAGGCATCGTTCTACTCATTGGTATCGTTAAGAAAAACGGCATTATGATGGTGGATTTCGCCCTGGAGGCAGAGCGACAGCATGGCAAAAGCTCGACTGAAGCCATCTATGAGGCCTGCCTGCTGCGCTTCCGCCCGATCATGATGACCACCATGGCCGCACTGCTGGGTGGACTTCCACTGGCGTTCGGGCATGGCATCGGTTCCGAGTTGCGTCGGCCGCTGGGTATTGCCATGGTCGGAGGCTTGCTGCTCAGCCAGGTACTCACGCTGTACACGACTCCGGTCATCTATATCTTCTTCGATAATCTGGCGAGCCGTTTCTCGCGCAAGTCGAAGCACGCTCCCGTCCCGCCGCAAAATGGCGAAGTCCCGCAACCGGCAGGGCAGTCATGAGTCTCTCCGCCCCATTTATCCACCGTCCGGTAGCGACGACGCTGCTCACGGTTGCTGTAGCTATCGCCGGGGCCATCGCGTTTACGGTGCTTCCCGTTTCGCCTCTGCCCCAGGTGGATTTTCCTACCATCTCCGTCAGCGCGAGCCTTCCCGGCGCCAGCGCGGACATCATGGCGTCGTCCGTCGCAACGCCTCTTGAGCGGCAGTTCGGCCACATCGCCGGCGTTACGGAGATGACCTCTTCCAGCAGCTTAAGCTCAACTTCGGTCACCATTCAGTTCGACCTGAGCCGTGACATCGACGGCGCAGCGCGTGACGTAGAAGCGGCCATCAACGCCGCCCGAACCTATCTCCCCGCCAACCTGCCCAGCGACCCCACCTATCGCAAGGTGAATCCGGCCGATTCGCCGATCATGCTCCTCGGCCTTACCTCCGACGTCTATGGCCCGGACAAGCTCTACGACGAAGCCTCCACCGTAATGGTGCAAAAGCTGTCACAGATTCAGGGCGTGGGCCAGGTGAGCGCCGGCGGCGGCGCGCTGCCGTCCGTGCGTGTGGAGGTAAATCCCACCAAGCTCGCCAGCTACGGGTTGGCGATGTCGAACCTTAAGTCTGTACTGAGCCTGCAGAACACCAACCTGGCGCGTGGGCAGATCACCAATGGCGATGTCAGCGCCGACATCGTGGTGAACGGCCAGATCTCGCATGCCGAAGACTATAAGCCGCTCATCGTCGGCTACAGCAAGGGCGCGGCGATACGCCTGTCGGATGTGGCCGATGTGGTCGACTCCGTGCAGAACATACGCGCCGGCGGCTATCTGAACGGCAAACGCTCCATCGTACTCGTCGTCTTCCGCCAGCCGGGCGCCAACATCATCGACACGGTCGATCGTATCGATGCGCAGATGCCTTCGCTCGAAGCGTCCATCCCGCAAGGCATCAAGGTAACAAAGGTCCTGGACCGCACGACGACGATCCGCGCATCGGTTGACGATGTCGAAAGTACGCTCATTCTTTCCGTATGCCTGGTCGTCCTTGTCGTGTTTGTCTTCCTGCGCAACGGTCGAGCCACGCTCATCCCGGCTGTCGCTGTTCCGGTTTCCTTGATCGGTACCTTTGCGATCATGTACATCTTCGGCTACAGCCTCGACAACCTGTCCTTAATGGCCCTGACCATCTCGACCGGCTTCGTGGTGGACGACGCCATCGTCGTGATGGAAAACATCACGCGTCATACCGAAAATGGAATGGACCCCTTTGCAGCTGCATTGAAGGGGGCACAAGAGATCGGCTTTACCGTGGTGTCCATCAGCATCTCGCTGATCGCGGTCTTTATCCCGCTGTTGCTGATGGGCGGAATCGTAGGCCGCCTCTTCCGCGAGTTTGCCGTTACTCTCTCTACCGCCATCGTGGTGTCCATGGCTATCTCCCTGACCACGACGCCCATGATGTGTGCCTATCTGCTGAAGCACGACCACGGCAAGAAACATGGCCGGATGTACATGGCGACGGAGAGAGCCTTCGACTGGGTCTTGAACCTGTATCGAAAGAGTCTCCACTGGGTGCTGGAAAACCCAGGGCTCACGCTTACGGTTCTGCTTTTGACCATCGCTCTCAATGTGGTCATCATCATCAAAATCCCGAAGGGATTCTTCCCGCAACAGGACACTGGCTCGCTGTCTGGAGCCATTCGCGGCCCCCAGGACGCGTCCTACCCGGTGATGAATAGCTCGCTGCTGGCCGCTGAGGGCGTGATCAAGAAAAACGCAGCGGTACAAAACGTGATCGGCTTCACAGGCGGCGGCGGCGCGACGAACACCGGAAATATCTTTGTCATCCTCAAGCCGCTGGGAAATCATCTACCCGATCAGCGGAAAGACGGCGCCCCTCAGGTCATCAACGAACTGCGTGGGCCTTTGAACAAGCTGACCGGGGCCTCGACCTTCCTGCAGGCATCGCAGGATCTACGCATTGGAGGACGCTCCAGCAACGCGCTCTATCAGTACACGATCGAGGCCGACAACGTGAACGACCTCCAGACCTGGGGGCCGAAGCTATTGGAATCGATGACGCATCTGCATGGATTCCAGGATGTAAGCTCCGATCAACAGAATGGCGGTCTCGACCAACTCCTGACCTACGACCGCGTCACTGCGGCAAAACTCGGACAGACGGCCAGTTCACTCGATTCCGCGCTGTACGCAGCCTTCGGCCAATCTGAAGTCTCGCTTATCTATACACAGTTGAACCAGTACTACGTTGTGCTCGAAGTCGCTCCCCAATACTGGGCAAGCCCCGAGGGCTTGAAGAGCGTCTATTTCCACGGTGCCTCGAGCAGCAGCACGACTGCCAGCGGAAATACGCCTCTCGCCGCCATGTCTAAGAGCAGCGCCAATACAACGCCGCTGGCGCTCAACCACACCGGACTCTTTCCTTCCGTGACAGTGTCCTTCAATCTTGCGCCGGGCGTTTCGCTCAGCGATGCCACCCTGGAAATCGAGCAGATGAAGCAGAAGCTCGGCACTCCTACGTCGATTCAGGGCCAATTCGCCGGAACGCTGCAGGCATATCAGCAGTCGCTCAGCACCGAACCCTATCTGATTCTGACGGCCATTCTGGCGGTCTACATCGTCCTCGGGGTACTGTACGAAAGCCTGGTGCATCCCATCACAATCCTGTCCACCCTGCCGTCCGCGAGCGTGGGCGCCATGCTGGCGTTGATGGTCTTCAAGGAGGACCTGAACGTCATCTCGATCATCGGCATCGTTCTTCTGATCGGCATCGTTAAAAAGAACGCCATCATGATGATCGACTTCGCCCTCCAGGCAGAACGCGAGGGCGGCATGAATACGGAAGACGCCATCTTCGAGGCCTGCATGCTGCGCTTCCGTCCCATCCTGATGACTACAATGGCGGCACTCTTCGGCGCTCTCCCCCTGGCCTTTGGAACAGGCACGGGATCCGAACTTCGCAGGCCGCTGGGCATCACCATCGTTGGCGGCCTGATCGTCAGCCAGATGCTCACGCTCTTTACGACTCCGGTCGTCTATCTCATGTTCGACAGGCTGCGCCTCCGCATAGCGGGCAAGGAGCACGACGACTTTCGTCCCACGGATGGCCTTGTGCCCTCCACCCAGATTAATCTGGACTAATTTTGAAGAAGCATGGACATAAAACTATGACTACCTTCCGTCAATCTGCTGCACTTACTTCTGCTGTTGCGGCTCTGCTGCTGACAGGCTGCAGGGTCGGCCCCAAATATCAGGTGCCACCGGCCATGGCACAGGCTCCGCCGGTCGCCTATAAGGAAGCACCAGCGCCCAACTCCGATGCCTGGAAGGTCGCGCAACCACAGGACGCCATGCTGCATGGCAAATGGTGGGAGATCTATAACGACCCAGAATTGAACTCTCTCGAAGATCAGCTGAACATCAACAACCAGAACATCAAGCAGGCCTTTGAGAACTTCATGGAAGCGCGCACCCTGATCGCTCAGGCTCGCTCCCAGCTCTACCCCACGGTGGGGACAGCTCCTGCGTATACACGTGCGGGCACGTCAGCGAACACGACAACCACGACAACCACAACTACCGGCCGCAACCAGACCACCAACCTGACGACTCTCCCTCTCGATGTTTCGTGGGAACCGGATCTCTGGGGTAAGGTTCGCAATACGATCCACGAGCAACAATATGCCGCACAGCTCAGTGCCGCCGATCTGGAGAATGAGCGCCTCACCGAACAGGCCGACCTGGCCATCACCTTCTTCGAAATTCGCGGCCAGGACGCGCTGGAGGCCCTCTATAACCAAACCATTGAAGCCGACAAAAAGGCTCTGGACTATACGCAGGCTCAGTACGACACCGGCGTCGGCGATCGGATCTCGGTCGTCGAGGCGCAGAACACACTGCAGAACGCTCAGGCAGCCGCTACCAACCTCGGCGTAGCGCGTGCTCAGTATGAGCACGCCATCGCCATGCTGATCGGCACGAACGCCTCAGGCTTCTCAATCCCAGTAAGAGTACTGGATGCAGTACCGCCGCCTATTCCCGTCGGAGTTCCGTCGCAGTTGCTGGAACGCAGGCCCGATATCGCGGCAGCGGAACGAAGCATGGCTTCGGCAAACGCCCAAATCGGAGTAGCCTATGCGGCATACTATCCTTCGCTGACCTTGAGCGCGACAGGTGGCCTGGAGAGTTCAAGCTGGAAACACCTCTTCGACATAGCGAGCCGGTACTGGTCGGTCGGTCCATCGGTTTCCGAGACTATCTACGACGCTGGCCTTCGCCGCGCTACCGTGAATCAGTACGTCTTCACCTACAACGCCGACGTCGCCAGCTATCGGCAGACCGTCCTGACTGCATTCCAGCAGGTGGAAGACTACCTCGCCTCGACACGCATCCAGTCCACGCAGATTCAACAACAGCAACAGGCCGAGCAGTCCGCGAAGGAATATCTCGATCTGGAGATGGGGCGCTACACCACAGGCATCGACCCTTACGTCGATGTCGTTACAGCGCAGACGACCCTGCTTTCGGACCAGCAAACGCTCGTCACACTCCATACGAACGTGATGACGGCTTCCGTGCAGCTGATCGAGGCTCTCGGCGGAGGATGGGATCGCACTCAGCTACCCACACCAGAACAGGTTTCGAAGAGATTAACCAAGGACGAAACGACGATTCAAAAGTGAGCTATTGTTCACCGAAAGCCCAATGCTCTTCACAGCATTGGGCTTAGACATCCAGCCGATTGGAAGCAGCAACACGGCTGTACCAGTGCCCCGAATCCTTGATGGTTCGTTTCTGGCTTCGGAAGTCTACATAGATCAGGCCATAGCGCTCCGTGAAACCCTCCGCCCATTGGAAGTTATCGAGCAGGCTCCACGCGTGGTAGGCACGAACACGCGCGCCATCCGCTACCGCCCGCGCAAGCGCCGCCAGCACCTGCCGGTACCACTCAATCCGCCGCGTGTCCGGAATGCGCCCGCCCTCTTTGTCATAGGGCGCGTCCAGATAGCCACCACCGCTCTCCGTTATCTCAATGATCGGATGGTTGTACTCCTTCGAAATCTGTGTGACCAGATCGTAGATGCCGCGGGGCCATATCTCCATGCCGGAATCCGTCAATGGACCCTCGGTGGGCATTGCGGCCCTAATTCCGGTGTAAGGATCGCGTGCGCCTCCGGAGTCGGACTCAATCTCAGTTCCCCCGAAGGCGCCACCGGAGGCGTGAGAATGGCTTGCATCGGAGACGATGCGGCGTGTGTAGAAATGAAAGCCCACCCAATCCAGAGGTGCGAGCAGTATCTTTTCGTCGCCTGGCTTGAATCCCATGACTTCGTAGGGAGGTTCGCCAACAAACGCGTTTGGATAGCGGCCCTTCATGGCAGCTTCAAGAAAGAAGACGTTGTTCATGGCATGGTAGCGCGCCGCGGCGGCGCGGTCCGCCTCGGAATCGGTCTTCGGGTATGCGGGCGCCATCTCATAGGCACTGCCCACAGTCGCCTTCGAAGAGGCTGCTTTGACCGAGCGAAACGCTTCTCCCTGTGCCAGCGCGAGCGTGTGCGCCGCCTTTAGAAAATCGGGAAAACTGGTGCGGCACGGCGGAAAGGCACCAGCGGCATAGCCCATAAAAGCTATGGCCCAGGGCATATTGAACGGCGCCCATACTGTGATTCGGTCGCCGAGGTGCTTCGCAAGAATACCTGCATAGTCCGCGAAGTACCCAGACAGATCCCGGTTCGGCCAGCCGCCTCGGTCCTCAAGGGCCTGCGGGAGGTCCCAGTGGTACATGGTGCACCACGGCCGGATGCCAGCCTCGAGAAGAGTATCGGCAAGGCGGCTGTAATGATCGATCCCCTTCATGTTGGGCGCACCGATGCCGGTAGGCTGAATGCGGGGCCAGGAGATCGAGAAGCGGTAACTCTTCAGATTGAGGCGCTTCGCGAGCGCGATGTCCTCTGGGTAGCGGTGATAGTGGTCGCTGGCAACGTCCCCGGTCGCACCACCCCGTACTTTGCCCGGCGTATGCGTGAACCTGTCCCAGATCGATTCGCCTTTGCCGTCTTCATTCCATGCGCCTTCTACTTGGTAGGAGGCCGTGGCCGCGCCCCAGAGAAACCCTGCCGGAAAGCGAGCTTCTTTGATAACTGATTCCGATATCTGACCAGGGACGGAGCCGGGAAACGGATCGGCAGCTGGTGAAGAAGCGGCAGAAACATCCGCTCGAACAAGGGCAGCACTGGCTGCGGCTGCGACGGATGTTGCTACGAATTGACGGCGGTTCATGTCTATCCTTTGATCTGGGCTGTCAGCCCGAGCTGCGTAAGCTTTTCGGCGGGGTTTAAAGTGCGAGGCAAACTCCTGCCTTGGATCATCCATAAGCAAGAACTCATGTGTCCAATGAATTGATCGACATATTTTGATAACTTCAGGTTATGGCTTTGGAACTCGGCGATTTGCGGTCGTTTTTGGTTCTCTCCGAACAACTTCACTTCCGGCGTGCCGCGGAGATCCTCCACGTCTCCCAACCGGCCCTGAGCAAACAGATACGCCGCTTGGAAGGCCATTTGGGCGGGCCACTGTTGATCCGGCGTTCGCGTGGGGTTCATCTGACCTCGGCCGGCGAGATACTGCTGCGGCACGCGCGAGAGGTCATCGAGGGCTCCGAAGCGGCGGAAAGGGTCACGCGTCTTGCCTTGAGGGGTGAGGCAGGGGCGTTACGGGTCGGATTCGGAATTGCAGTCCTCGCCCGCGGTTTGCCGAACCTCATGCTGCGTTTTCGGAAGCGATTTCCGAACGTGGACCTGTCCGTACAGAACATGTCCACCTCCGATCAAATGCAGGCGCTCAACGACAGAAAGATCGATGTTGGGTTTGTGCGCCTGCCGGTCCGCAGCGAAAACATCGAGACCATCCCAATCGTGAATGAGCGGCTCATGATTGTGTTGAGCGAGCAAGCAACCTTCGATGCGAAGAAGGGATTGACAGCCTTGAGCAATGCCCCTTTCATCCTGCCCTGTCGCGCCGATTCCGTCAGCTTCTATGAGCACGTCTTTCGTACCTGCCGCGCGGCGGGATTTGTGCCCAGAGTCGTCCAGGAGGCCGATGTGTTCTTCACCGCACTCAATCTGGTGCGGGCCGGCCTGGGAGTGAGCATAGCGCCAAGTGCAGTGCAACTCATGCGCGTGCCACAGATTCGGTTCGCGGAAACCAGGATTCCTGAAGCGGAATGGAGCATCGGCATCGCATGGAACCGCCAGTATCCACAGTCCGTGCTGGTAGACAATTTTATACAGATGGCCCCGAGGTTCCTTTCCTCCAAAATCAAATGATTGGGTAGCCGCCACAGAAGCTAATCCCTCCTGTAGATTCACGGCCGAAAAGTACTTGCCAGTCTCGAACACGACGCAAAGTATGACCCCGCTATCCGAGATCCGGCAACCAGCGCTCCTCGTGAATGGCATACGCATTGCCATCGCGGCGAATGCGGATAAATCCTGGAAAGCTCAGGTGCATGCCACCTATCAGAAGATTGTCGGTTGCCACCTTATCGAGGAGTCGCATGCGTGTCTCGACAGCCTGCCTGCGGTCGGTGTCGAAGGAGAGCGAGACCTCGGGCCTGGGAATCTGAATGTCCGGCCAGTGTGCAATGTCTCCCCAGATGAGCACACTCTCTTTTCCTGAAGCGATCAGGTATCCACTGTGTCCCGGAGTATGTCCTGGAAGCGGCTGAATCGTGATACCCGGAAGCACTTCTCCACTCGCAACTATGCGAGTGACCGGTTGATAAGCAGCAAAAGTATTCAGGGCACGGCTGCGAATTCCGTGCATATCCTCTGAGGCATTGCGAAAGTTCGCATCGTCACGCCAGAATCGAAGCTCTTCAGGGTGCAGGACAAGCTCCGCGTGCGGAAAAAGTGGAGTCGCACTATAACCCGCCAGGCCTCCTACATGATCCGGATGGGCGTGGGTTAGAAGGATGGTATCGATCTGCGACGCGTCAATGTTCGCCGCCGAAAGCGCATATTGCAGCCGGCCTCCCGTGCGATGGCCGCTCGCATCTCCACCGTCGATCAGAATGGTCCGACGTCCATCCTGGACGACATAGACATTCAGTGTCATGCGGGGAATCGGAGGAAGATTTGCCGCCTCGAGTAAGGCTTTTGCTTCGTCTGGAGTAATGTTGTCGCTCAATATATCGAACGAGAAGTCTTCAAACCCATCGTTGATCATTGTTACGACTACATCTCCAATCCTTCGGCGATTGATGCCGTGGGCCTGCTGTCTGGGTATTGCCACCATCGTCATGGTTTTCTGATGAGCGTTCGTAACGGTACGACTCGCAATCGGATTCTTTCTCTGAGGAAAAGAACCGCCGATGCGACGATCAGCTCGCCGGCGGTTCTTCTCTCCAGTAAGACAAAATACTTACGGATGCAGAGGCGGGGTCTGCGCACGCAGCCATTGCAGAAGCCCAACAGGATCATCAGTGATGATGGCATCGACGTGCGCATCAGCCATCTTCTTCCAACCTTCTTCTGTGTTCACCGTATAGGGAGCGACCTGCACCCCTGCCGCGTGGGCCGTCGCAACCTCCTCCGACGTCACCAGGCTCTGGTCCGGACTCAGAATGTCCGCCCCGGTGATCTTCGCGATATGAGCGAAGCTCTTATCCGGGTCGGTGAGGCCCATGAAGCTGTCATACTTCGCCTGCCCGAAGAGTGCCGATAGACGGATCTTCGGGTCCAGCTTCCTCATCACCAGCAGCGTCCTGAAGTCGAAGCTCTGCAGAATCACGCGCGACTCCAGATGGTGCCGTCGCACCGCCTCGTCGATCATCTGCACAAACACCTCCGGTGTTGGCGTGATCTCCGGGTGATTCGGAAAGATCTTCGTCTCGACGTTGTACTCAAACTTGCCCTGCGGAGCCAGGTTCAGCACCTCTTCAAAGGTGGGGATCGTCGTATGCGGAACCGCTACCTGGTGAGGAAAGGCCGGCAGCGTCTTCGATCCGCAGTCGTACTGCTTCAACTCCGCCAGCGTGAGCGAATGGATCAAAGTTCCCGGAGGCAGTGCCGGTCCTACGCACTGCCGCTCATTCGCCAGGGCCGCCGCCATGCGCGGATCGTCCGAGTGCATCTGCGTCAGGTACGGCGAATGCGACACGACCAGAACATTGTCCTTGGTTACCGCCAGATCCAGTTCGAGGACATCGGCTCCTTGCTGGATCCCATACTCAAACGAGGGGATGGAGTTCTCCGGTCGCGCCGCACGTCCTCCGCGATGCGCATGAACCAGGATCGTCTGGGCGGCCAAAGGCATAACTCCAAGAAGCAGAAAGGCTGAAAGCTTTTTATACATTCGGACAGCTTCAACTCTTTCAGTTACAGGATGATAAACCGTCCATAGAGACGGTGACAGCGGACATGTGGTTCTCCTTGTATCGGGTGCGAATGACATAAATGCGCCCTTAGTGGATAAGGGGAATCAGAGAATTCTAGAGATGTGGCTCGCATGATTTCTAGAATTGTGAGTGGCAGTGATACTCGGCAAATCGATCATCTCATCGCAGTTTGATGTCACTTGAGCCATGCCCCCGAAACGCTGTTCCGTCTCTTGGCGTCTAATAAAAGCATGCTCAAGTGCTCTTCCTTTGGCGGTCCGGTTCTGCTGGCGGCACTCCTCGCTGCGCCTGTGTGCGCACAGACGCATCGCGTCGCAGCCCCCGAGCATGTGACACGAGCCGTCGCCATCTATGAGTGGACAGGCGATCTCGCAAAGCCTACCGCCGCCCGACTTGTTCCCGTGTCGCTCTTCATCAACGGCCACCTCGAAGATGCCGGGGTATACCTCACGCAGCCCATCCCCTTCGCGCTGCAGACCGGCAATGTGTACTCCATTGAAGAGGCCGGACGCTCCGAAGGCACAGTGGACCTCGAGTATGCACGCAACGTCGTCACCCACCGCTCGGCCACGGACGACAACCCTGTAACCGCTTGGTTCGGCTATGGCAACTTCAAGCCAACACCCGCCGAACCGAAGGCTCCAGTCCTGCATGCCTCCGCACATCCCGCAGCTATCGTTGCGAGTTCCGACCCCGACCGTCCACACTTCGCAGGAAGGTCCGCACCGAGCACTACGACCTCAACCGACAAGACCGCTCCCGCGAGTTCGGACTCAACAAAGCCAACGGACGACGATCCCGACAGACCGCACATGACGCGCCGGAACAGCAGCGATTCTGGAAGCACCTCCGGCAGCACTTCAACAACCGCCTCGACAGGTGACGTGCCTGCCGACGATCCAGACCGCCCCACCCTGCGCCATCGCGATCCCAAACAGGACGCCCAGCGTCGCAAGCAAGATAGCGGATCAGCCGTTACCGGCATGAGCACGTCGTTGAACGATGACCCCAGCCGTCCAACCATGCGCCGAGGCAAGCCGGCGGGCCTCACCCCGACGGCAGAGCTCAAGAGTCTGCCGCCCAACCTGCATCAGGTCGCCGCCGTCTCCGACGCCGCGAACCGTGAACCTCATCTCTTCGCGCGGGAGTGGACTACTCCCACGGAGCGTGCCGCGACGCTGATCCAGTTCGAGACACTGGCCCAACCCCGTGTCGCCAACTACATCACGATCAATCACCTCACCCTTCCGCCAACCGCTGCAACACCTGCTGCGAACCAAACACCTAAAACAACAACCAGGAAGAGTACCCATCGGAGCACCACCGCGAAGGCCGCGCCGATAACCCCGACTCCGCCGCCGATTGCACTCTCCAACGAGCAGCTCACGCCCTATACCTTGAGCTACGACGGCCTGCCAACCTTCGTCTACACGGCAGAGGTGGCAGTCACCACAGGCGGCCCGGTCTATCTCACGCTGGTCGCGCAGCACCTGCCTTCAGGCGATCTGCAGGTAGCCCTCAGCTCGATCACCGATGCCACGCATCTCGATCGCACGCCGTGGATGCGGCTGGTCGACGCCGTCGACCCAGACGCCGGACATCGCGCCAGCCTGCTCTTCGAGCTGCGCGCGCAATCGACACGGCAGTTCGCGCTCTACCGCCTGACCTCCGCCACAGCCGAGCAGATCTTCATCTCCGGTGTCATCGAATGACGTAGCTCACCGATTGTGCTCACCGCGCACCAACTCGCTACACTATGCAGATGAGCATTTCGCCACAGATCGCCCTTCTCTTCCCCGGCCAAGGTTCCCAAACCGTCGGCATGGGTCGCGCGCTATACGACACGTTTCCCGCCGCCCGCGCGGTCTTTGAAGAAGCCGACGACGCTCTCGGGTTTGCCCTGTCAAAGGTCATCTTTGAAGGCCCGGAGGACGAGCTCAAGCGCACCGAGCATACGCAGCCGGCAATCCTCACGGTATCGACAGCGGCTCTGCGCGCGCTGGAGCCGGAGTTGAGATCGCGCAGCTTGTCCATCGCCTTCGCCGCAGGGCACTCGCTCGGGGAGTACTCCGCGCATGTTGCCGCTGGCACCTTCAGCTTCGCCGACGCGGTGCGTACCGTACGCCTGCGTGGCCAGTTCATGCAGTCAGCCGTGCCCGCAGGCCAGGGGGCCATGGCAGCAATCCTCGGCCTGCCTGTGGAGCAGATCAACGACATCTGCGCACGCGTCTCCGACGAGTTGACCCAGGCGCCTCCTCAAGACCCCGGCAACCCCAGCGCTCAGGCCTCCGCCGCAGTAGAGGCCCTCGCCGATCCCAATAACCCGGCCAGCACTCCTGTCGAAGCAGCATCACGCGTCGGCGCCATCGTCGCCCCCGCCAACATCAACTCGCCCAACCAAGTCGTCATCTCCGGCACCGCTGCCGCCGTCGAGCGAGCCGCGGCCCTCTGCAAAGAAGCAGGAGCCAAGCGCACCGTCATGCTTCCGGTCAGCGGCCCCTTCCATTCCGCGCTCATGCAGCCCGCGCAGGATGAGCTCACCAGCCGCCTGGAATCCATCGCCTTCGCCGATCCTGCCTTCCCTGTCGCAGCGAATGTCGACGCCCGCCTGATGACCCGCGGTTCCGAAGTCCGCGACGCACTTATCCGGCAGGTAACCGGCGCTGTTCGCTGGGTGGAGTGCATCAAGCTGCTGCAGCAGAGCGGCGCAACGCACTACATCGAAGTCGGCCCCGGCAAGGTGCTCAGCGGCCTCAACCGCCAGATCGACCGAGCACTCGCGACGACAAACGTCGAAGACCCCGCGAGTTTAGAGAAGACACTCGCAGCTTTTGTCTAGTACTGCAGTTGTACTTACCCCCAAAACCTGTCATTTCGACCGACCAACGGGAGCGGAGAAACCCCTGCATTTCGCAGATGCTAATACCACCGAAGAAGCCAAGGGACACACTGTATTACCTTGACCGCGATGCCTGGTGTCAACCGCAAAGTGTGCCCCGCTGCAGACAGGTGTGTCCTTGCAGGCATCGCTAAATACAGAGGTTTCTCCACTCCCGTTGGTCGGTCGAAATGACAGATATGGGTGTGGATTTGTAAATACGTCTGCAGTACCAGAGTGCCTCAGTTATCGATAAACACACAAAGAGAGGCGCGACCCATGGGCCGCGCCTCTTTGCTTGCCGTAACGTCCGCTTACTTGGCGTCCGTCACCAGCGTTCCATGGATGTCCCGCACTTCGACTGGTCCGAGCCCCGCATCCTTCAACTGCGGCTCAATCTTGGCACGATCGCCAGCCGCCACGATGATGAGTTCATCAGGATGCACGTCCTCTTTCGCAACGCGCGCGACGTCAGCCGAAGTTACCGCGCGATACTTCGCGGGAAGCGCGGCGTAGTAGTCGAGCGGACGGTCGTAGAGGAAGATCGAGCCGATCGAACCGGCGATCGAATAACTCGTCTCAAACTGACCCGGCAGCGACTGGATGCGAGCGACCTTTGCCTCGTTCAACTCGGCGTCGGTCGGTGGGGTGGAGGGGAAGCGTTTGATCTCACCCATCAACTCCTTGGCGGCCGCACCAGTCACGTCGGTACGAACCAGGCCGCCCGCCTGAAACGGTCCGATGCCGCGATAAGACGCGTAGCGGGAGCTCGCACCATAGGTGTAGCCATGCACCTCGCGCAGGTTCATGTTGATACGGCTGGCAAAGCTGCCGCCCAGTGTGTAGTTCATCACCTGGATCGCCGGCAGGTCGGGCGAGTTCGCCGGAACACCTGTGCCCATCGCCAACAACGCTGTCTGCGGGGCTCCGGGCTTGTCGATGATGACCACATGTGTCGGCTGCATCTGGGGAGCAGGAGGCAAAGTAATCGCCGCCGAGGCCTTGCCCGTCCAGCCGCCGAAGTACTGCTCCGCCAGCTTCTTCGCCTCAACCTGGTCCACATCGCCGACCAGTACCAGCGCCGAGTCCGCAGGACCATAGTGGCTGGCGTAGAAACTCGATACGTCGTCGCGCGTCAGCGTAGTGACACTCTCGGCTGTTCCCGTCTCCGAGTTGCCATAAGGCTGATCGCCATAGAGCAACTTAGGCCCGACACGGAAGACCATCGCCGAAACCGAATCGCCCTCCTGCGCGATCCCCACCAGCCGCTGTTTGCGCAGCCGATCCAGATCCTCGGCCTTGAAGGCGGGATGCTGAATCACATCCGCGAACAGGTCCATGCCGGCATGCTCATGGTTGGTCAGCACCGTCATGCCGGCAGTCGCACCGTCCATGGAGGTGCTCACAAACACACGCGTTCCAATGCGCTCCTGTGCGTCGGCCAGCTGTTTCAGATCGCGCGAGGTAGTCGCCTCGCCCATAGTCTGCGCAGTCAGTGATGCAAGCCCGGCTTTATCCTGAGGGTTGTTTTCACTGCCGCCACGTGCCACTAGCGACGCCGCCAGAATCGGCAACGACCTGTCTTCCACCACAAACACCTTCAAGCCATTGGCCAGGGTGAAGGTCTGTGGAACCGGCAGATGCACTGTTACCGGAGGACCGGCCGCGGGTGGGGTCTTGCGCCACTCCTGCGACTTCTCAAACTCCGGCGTGTACGGGTTGGTGATCTTCACCTCTGCATCGGCGTTGTCGGGGCTGCGCGGAACATCGTGCAACACCTTTTCGCCGGGAACGCAGTACACCACCACAGAGGAGTCCTTGGTGAAGTACTTCGCCGCCGCAGCCTTTGCACTGGCAGGGGTCACGGCCTCAATGGCCGCGATATCCTTGGGCAGATAGCCCGGGTCGCCGGTGTACTGGTTGTAGCTGTCCAGCGTGTCCGCCACACCACCGAAGCCGCCCAAGCGCTGCAAGCCCTCGATCTTCCCTGAGAGATTCGTGGTCTTGTAGGCCTCGATCTCCTCAGCAGTCGGCCCTTCTTTCTGAAGCTTTGCAATCTCGCTCCAGACCGTGGCTTCCAGGTCTTCGAGCTTCACGCCAGGCTTAGCCGTCACACTGCAGCCGGCCATCCCGGTCACCTTCAGCGCATCCACGTCGCACTCAACACTCTGCGCGACCTGCGTCTTGTAGACGAGCGCGTTATCCAGGCGGCTGACCTTCGCGCTTCCGAGCGCAAACATCGCTGCGGCGATGTCATAAGAGCCCGGTGTATAGGCCGCAGGTGTGAGCCACCCAATCTGCAACCGTGGCAGCTTCACCGTATCGGTGATGGTCTGGCGCTTCTGCGAAGTAATCGGCGGCGTCACTATATTCAGAGGTTCAACCTTCGGCCCCTGTGGAATCGGCCCAAAGTACTTCGTCAGCAACTCCTTGAGCTGCTTCGGGTCGAAGTCGCCGGCAATCGCGATCGACGCGTTATTAGGCGTGTAGAACTGCTGGTGGAAGTCGCGGATATCAGCGATGCGTGCAGCTTCGATGTCAGCATGGCTTCCCATCACGCTGCCGTAGTAGGGGTGCCCCTGGGGAAACAACAGATGGAAAGATGCTTCATCGGCAACGCTATAGGGCCGTCCTTCGCCCTGCCGGCGCTCGTTGCGCACCACGTCGCGCTGGTTCTGCAGCAGCTTGCGATCCAGACCCTCCATCAGGAAGCCCATGCGGTCGCTCTCCAGCCACAAACCGAGTTCCAGCTGATTGGCGGGCAGTGTCTCAAAGTAGTTGGTGCGGTCAAAGTCAGTCGTCCCATTGACGTCCGTCGCGCCCGCGCCCTGCACAAACTTGATGTGCGCCTTCTCGCCCACATGCTCGGAGCCTTCGAACATCATGTGCTCGAACAGATGCGCGAACCCCGTGCGTCCGGCACGCTCATTCAGCGGCCCTACGTGATACCACAGGTCGACCGCGACCAGCGGCAGCCGATGGTCCTCATGCGTGATGACCTTCAGCCCGTTGGGCAGCGTGTAGGTCTCGTATTTGATCTCCGGCAGCTTCAGCTTGCCGTCCGTCTGCGCTATCGCAGATCCGCTCACTGCAAAGCATACGGCCATCGCCGCTGCCAGGCACTTCCTTAAGCCCATTGACGTCACAATCATTCTCCTCGGAAAGAACAGAACCCAAAAGCACAAGCGCAGCAAACCAGTGGAGTGCGCGCTCTTCAGAATAAGCTGATTAGCGAATAGACGATTCGCAACACAACAGGTATGCAGGAAAGATTATTCCTGCCCTGTCGCGCCTGAGCCCTCCAGAGCTGCCAACCGCTCCTCCAGCGAGCGTACCAGCTTCTCCAGCTCTTCGACACGCTGCGCAAGACCTGTACTTGGAGCCTCCTCGCGTGGCGGAGCGCTCGTAGCTTCACTGACAGCTCCAGACAACAGATGCACCCACCGCACCTCGCGCGCGCCCGGCTGCCGTGGCAAAACAGCGGTGAATGGTTCTTCACGCGCAGCCAGCCGTTCCAATGTGGAAAGTACCGCATTGTTGTCGTCGAACGAATACAGCCGTTCTGAGCGAGCCCGAAGCTCTGCCGAGGTCTGAGGCCCGCGCAGCAGCAGCAGGCAGATCACAGCCACTTCATCGCGGCGCAGATTCAGCCCATCGCGCGTGCGGTGCTCGAACTTCGAGACGCGCGTATCCGCAATGGTCCTGGCCAATCCCAGGCCCTCAAGATCGAACAAAGCCGTGCGCACATCCGCCTCGCCGAGCTCCATCACTGGATCACGGCTGCTCTTCTGATTGCATGCATTCACCAGGGCATTCAGGGATAACGGATAGTACTCCGGCGTCGTAATCTCTTTTTCCATCAGAGACCCGAGCACACGCGCTTCTACTACATTCAGTTCGACCATAACTTCATGCTATCGAAGCCGCCCTTCCTCAGGCGCATTTTCTGTTTGAGACACGACACGTACTTTTGTCGCCCAGCGTACAGCAGGAAGAACTTTGCGAGACTTTGACTTTTTAGAGATGATATTTTGTGTCCCGCTTACCTGTTTCTTCCGCTCTCGCTCTCTTGGCTGTCTTCTCCTCAGCTCACGCACAAACGGAGAAAGTAGAATCACCTCGTCAGTTGCACTGGCCGGAGGCGCATCTTACCTGCACCCGCACTGGCCCCTCCGTCCGCTGTATTGCGGACGCTGACGGCAGCGTTGTCATCGATGGACTAGATGGTATTCATCCCCATGGCAGCATTGCCATTGTGAGTATCCACGAACGCACAGGCCTCATGGATACGACTGGTCACTTGGTCCTGCCCGCCACGTATTACGACATCAGCCCTTTTGAGAGCGATGGCCCACCACTCTTTCGTCTATCTCAGGACGAAAAGAGCGGCGAATCCTCTTCGGTACTTGAAGGGGTCTGCGACACCACAGGCCGCATTCTGATCCCTCTCCAATACGAAGACATCCGCTATATCTCCAATGTCCAACGCTTTGTCGTCAAGCAGCACGGCAAGGAATCGCTATTAGACAACCTCGGCCAGCCGATCAAAGACACCACCTACGACGACATCGACGATCCCCGCTTCTCCGACAAAGCCGACAGTTCTCTTCTCTGGACAGTGAGACAAGGAGATCGGCACGGCGCTATGGACCCCACCAACGGGCGCCTGGTCATCCCACTCGGAAGCTGGAATCTTCGCAACCACGGCCCTTTCATCCTTGCCGAGCAAGACGATGCCCAGGGAGCTTTCGATAGCCAGGGCAAGCCCGTCCTCCCTGTCACCACGGACCAGCGTGTCTCCTGGTGGCCTGAAGGCAAGCTGCTCATCGTCAATACTTCAGACACCAGCTATGCCCTGGACACCCAGCTCCACGAAGTCATCCCACGACATCGCTTCGATACCCTGGACCCTCTTGGCACTCGTCTCGCTGCCTACAAAGACCACAAAGGAGGCCTCCTCGACTCGCAACTCCAGATCAAGGTGCCGTTGCAATATGCAGGAATCGGCAAAATCAATGCTGGACCCAATACCTTATTCGTCCCGCACATCACCGACACAAAGGATGTGAAGCAATTTGGGGTCATGGATGGCGACGGCAAGATTCTTATTCCCCTCGCATGGGACAGCCTGGATCTCACCAGCCTTCATCGGCCCGCATCGACGCCTGACGGCGAACCCCTATCGGAGGTCCCTGCCTACTTCCTCGTCTCCAAAAACGATAAGTTCGGGCTGCTCTCACCTGTCGGCGCAGTCTGGCTGCCTGCGGAGTTCGATACGATCACGGCTATTGACCGAGATGATCCGCGCCTCATTGCTACCAAAGATGGCCATGACGAACTGATCGATGGCTGGACCGGCAAGGTGCTGCTGCCTCCTATCTATGACCATCTCTCGTTGCTCAGTGGCTTCGAATTGATCTTCGCCGTCAAAAACGGCAAGGTTGGAATTTTGACGGAGACAGGCGCTCCTCTTGTTCCCTTTCTCTATGACAAGTATGTCGATTCCTCTGGCATGGATAATGATGTGCTGCTTTCTCTCGGCGAGAAAACGGTGAAACTACTGCTTCATCGCAACCCCAATGGGAGCTGGACCGCCCAACCCACCAGTGGCTCTGTTCTCGACACCCCGGGAGACGACAATCCTGTCGCGAAGATGGTGAATGCTGCCATCGCGGAACGCTACGTACCTGAAACCTACGCCACGGAGAAGCAGGTCCTCGACGGCTTTCGCAATGGAGATCTACGAGAGGCTGTATGGCCCAGCCTGCAACTATCCGACACGCAAGGATTCATCTTCTTCGGCGAGTTTGCCAAAGCCCAAACTCCTCTGCTGCCCAACACCTTTATGCGCTGCCCTACTACCGATGGATTTGCACTCGTGGATGCTCCAATGAAGGCCAATCAGGAGGCATGCCAGAATAAAGCTCTTCGTCGCTTCACCTTCAGGCGCACCGGCCCCGATACCCTGCACTGCGAAGAGTGTACGTCGCTCACAATCCCCGATACCTGGATACGCCCAAAGTAAAGTAAGACACGAATTTTAGAGGGTTGTTCAACAAAACGGCGCCTGCAATAGCCCCGTCCACTAAAATAGAGGGTATTGTGAGTTCTCCCTCTCAATTCGGGGTATCAGGCTTTTCCGAAAAGTTTGACGTGCTTGTGGTCGGCGCCGGACATGCCGGCTGCGAAGCTGCTGCTGCAGCCGCACGCATGGGCCTGCGTACAGCGCTCTTCACCCTGAACCTCGACCTGATCGCGCAGATGTCCTGCAACCCCGCCATCGGCGGCGTCGCCAAGGGACACCTCGTGCGCGAGGTGGACGCCCTCGGCGGCATCATGGGCGAGGTCGCTGATTCCTGCGGCATCCAGTTCCGCCTGCTCAACACCTCCCGAGGCCCTGCCGTCTGGAGTCCCCGCGCCCAGTGCGACAAGGCCCTCTACCGCGTAAAAATGCGCGAGAAGCTCGAAAGCATCCCCAACCTCTTTATCAAGCAGGCTGAGGTGGTGGATCTCGTCATCGAAAGCGAATCAGCGAGCCAGCAAGTCAGCGAGTCAGCAGGGCAGCAGGGCAGCAGGACAGCTTTGAAGGGGACGGGCTTCAGCCCGTCCGTTCAGCCTACCTCTCTAGTAGGGGCTTTAGCCCCGGAGGGAAGGCCCCGCGTCGTCGGTGTGAAGCTGCGCGATGGCCGCACCATCTCCGCGCGCTCTGTCATCGTCACCACCGGCACCTTCCTCAACGGCCTCATCCACTGCGGCGAGCAGCAGTACACGGCAGGCCGCTCCGGCGAGCCCGCCAGCGTCCTCCTCGGTGAGTCGCTCAAGAAGCTCGGCCTCCGCGAGACCCGCCTGAAGACCGGCACACCACCACGCCTCGACGGCCGCACAATTGATTGGGACAAGTTCGAAGAGCAGCCCGGCGATACCGATCCCACGCCCTTCAGCTTCCGCTCCGCACCCGCGGACGGCGAACCCACGTGGACTCCGCCCCTGCGCCAGATCTCCTGCCACATCGCAACGACCACACCCGAGACACTGCAGCTCATCCGCGACAACGTCCATCGTTCGCCAATGTTTACTGGCCAGATCGAAGGCATCGGCCCGCGCTACTGCCCGTCGATCGAAGACAAGATCGTCCGCTTCCCCGACAAGACCTCGCACCAGTTCTTCCTCGAACCCGAAGGCCTCAACACGCACGAGGTCTACATCAACGGCATGAGCACGTCACTCCCTATGGAAGTCCAGTCCGCCATGGTGCACAGCATCCCCGGCCTTGAGAACGCCGAGATGCTGCGCCCCGGCTACGCCATCGAGTACGACGCTATCGACCCCACAGAGCTCGACCGCACGCTGCGCGTCAAGAAGTTCGACGGCCTCTACCTCGCCGGGCAGATCAACGGAACGTCGGGCTACGAAGAAGCCGCCTGCCAGGGGCTGATGGCCGGCATCAACGCAGCTCTGTTTGCTCGCGGAATCGAAGACACCTTCACGCTCGACCGCACCGAAGCCTATACCGGCATCCTCATCGACGACCTCATCTCCAAGGGCACCGACGAGCCCTACCGCATGTTCACCTCGCGCGCCGAGTTCCGCCTGCACCTGCGCATCGACAACGCCGACACCCGCCTCACCCCGCACGGCCGCAGCCTTGGCCTCATCGACGACACTGCCTGGGCTGCCTTCGAAGCCAAGCAGGCCCGCGCCATCGCCTTTACCCGCCTGCTCGAAACCACACGCCTGACCGACAGCGATCTGCAAACCCTCGAAGCTCAAACCCTCATAGCTCGTAGCTCTTCAGAGCCCTCGCCCGCACAGTCGTTTACCAGGGGCGACCTCTTTAGCCAGCTCCTCAAGCGCCCGGCGATCATCATCGAGCAGCTGCTTCCCGCGCTGCTTTCGCGCATGATCGCTCCCGAGTTCGCACCGTGGCTCTCCGCTCTCACTGCAGCCAACTACCCGCAGACGCTCCCCGCGTGGGTTCGCAACGAGATGAAGACCGTCGAAACCGGCATCAAGTTCGCCGGCTACCTCGCGCAACAGCAGCGTTCGATGGAGCGCCTGCGCAAGGACGAGGCACGTCCCATCCCCGATTGGTTCGACTACCGCGCCTGCAGCGGTCTCTCCCGCGAGATGGTCGAAAAACTCAGCCGCGTCCGCCCCAGCACCCTGGGACAGGCCAGCCGTATGGCCGGAGTCACACCAGCAGCCGTCACCCTCATCCAGTGCCTTCTCGAAATCCAGCTTCGTGGCCAAATCGCCTAGAACGCAACCCCTACGGCATTTGTGACACACTAAGCGCAGCTGTGAGTTACCGCCGTCACATCGCATCGTTCGCCCTGATGATGTTGGCGGCTTCTCCTGTTTTCTCGCAACTACCCAATTCTCCGCCTCCAATCACTAAAATCAACGGTGAAAACACCCTCGCGGTTAAGGTTAGGGTCGTAGCCATCACAGCACTTGCCTACGACACCTGGGGCCGTCTGGTCGGCGGCCTCAGCAAGGACGACTTCCTCCTCACCGAGGATGGCAAGCCGCAGACGATCCACTACTTTGACCGCGACAGCAACCTCCCCATCACCATCGGCCTCATGGTCGACACCAGCGCCAGCCAGCGTGACTACGCCGAAGAGGAGCGCCGCGCCAGCGCCGCCTTCCTCCAGGCGATGCTCACCAAGCCCAGCGACAGGGCCTTCGTCGAGCGCTTCGACACCGTCGCGGTCCTCCTGCAGCCGATGACCTCCGACATCGCGAAGCTGCAAAGCAGCCTGAAACTCCTCACTGCCCCGATCCCTCAAAACCCGAAGGTCGGCACGGTGCTCTTCGATGCCATCTGTGCCACGGTCAAAAAAGTCGCCAGCAAGGAACCCGGTCGCCGCGCCATCGTCATCCTCACCGATGGTGACGACGACGGCAGCACCAACAGCCTCGCCTCCGCCATTCACGCGGCACAGCTCGCCGATGTTGCAATCTATAGCGTGCTCTACACCCCCGAAGCTTTCGGCGGGTCCATCCATGGACACACCTCCGGAGTCGACATCATGCGACAGATCTCAAACGCCACCGGAGGTCGCCTCTTCATCGTGACCACAGGCACACCCATCGAGCGCATCTACGCCGAGATCGAAGCCGACATGCGCACCCAATACCGCATTGGCTACACCCCCCCGGACTCCCCGCCGAACCAGTTTCACAAGATCGAGCTAAAAGCCCGCGACCAGCTAATCTCCGTCCAGGCACGCACCGGCTACTACACTCCCGAATAAAGCTCCCCCGGTTACTTTCCAGTAACACCTCAAGTAACCCTTGAGGGAGGGGTTAACTACCTTGGTTCACCCACACCCACCCTGTTCCCTGTTCCCTAATCCCTGTTCTCTGTTTCCTGTTTCCTGTTTCCTGTTTCCTGCCTTACCGGGTATATGCTTGGCTCGTACCTGAAAGGGTTTTCAATGCCTGTGCTCTATGTCTTCGTCGCCATCATCCTGCTCTTCCTGCTGGTCACGATTCTCAAGACCCTCTATACCGTCCGCACTGCGACGGCCGGCGTCGTCGAGCGCTTCGGCAAGTTCAACCGCATCACCCGCCCGGGGCTGCACTTCCTCTTCCCATTCGCCGAGCGCGTCTACTTCGTCGATCTGCAGGTCAAACAGGCGCAGTTCTCCGTCGAGACCAAGACCCGCGACAACGTCTTCGTGCAGATTCCCGTCAGCGTGCAGTATGTAGTGCTCGACGACAAGATTTATGACGCGTTCTACAGGCTCAGCATGCCGCAGAAGCAGATCGAGAGCTTCGTCTTCAACTCGATCCTTGGCCACGTTCCCAAACTCACCCTCGATGAGACCTTCGAGCAGCAGTCCGGTATTTCGGTCGCGGTCAAGATCGAACTCGATGCCATTATGTCCGGCTTCGGCTTCAACATCCTTACCGCGCTGGTCACCGACATCATCCCCGACATCAAGGTAAAAGCCGCGATGAACGACATCAACGCCGCCCAGCGCGCACAGGTTGCCGCGCAGGCCCGTGGCGAAGCCGAAAAGATCCTCAAGGTGAAACAGGCCGAGGCCGAAGCCCAATCCAAGGCACTCCAGGGCCAGGGTATCGCCGCCGAACGTCAGGCCATCATCGACGGACTCTCAGCGTCCATCGAACACTTCCAGAAGGGCGTTCCAGGAGCCACGTCGGAAGACGTCATGGCTCTCGTCCTGCTCACGCAATACTTCGATACCCTCCGCGATATCGGTACCCGTGGCGGCACCAACACACTCTTCCTCCCCAACAGTCCCGGCGCAGCGAGCGATTTCCAAACACAAATCCTCGCAGGACTACGCGGCGGTCACGCACCAACTCCAGGCATCGACGCCGCCCGCGCCGTCCTCCCGCCACGTCCCGAAAATCCGCCGGCCCCACCCGTAGGCACTCCCGGAACTCCTAATCCCTACACAGGCCAGTAACAACCGGCATCCGGCTCAACAAAACAGAGGGGTGAAGGCCCGACCTATCGGTTACGCAACCGATAGGTCGGGCCTTCACCCTTTACTTCGTCTCTGCCACCTTCTCTTTCGCGATCTGCTCGGAATGCTGATGCGCCTCGCGCGAGCGTTCTTGCGCGATCCTGGACTGCTCATGCGCGGCGAGATGATCGTTCTGGTTGTGCGAGGCCGCAGCGGCCTCGTGCGCATGCGCGGCCTGCATGTGGCGCTCGGCAGCGGCGGAGTGTTGAGTCGTTGGCATAAGAAAGTCTCCTGCCTTGCTTGGATGCCGTTACGATAAGACGCGTGTTTACCAAGGCGACAGGAAACCCAGTACTACTGGTTGTACTTCTGAACCCGCCCCAAAGCCTGTCATTTCGACCGACCAGCGGGAGCGGAGAAACCCCTGTATTTTAGGGATGCTTGTGCTACCGAAGGAGCTAAAGGGGCACGCTGTACTATCTTGCTAGAGATGTCTATCGCCAGCCGCAAAGTATGTTCTTGTTGTAGGCAAGCGTGCCTATGGAGGCATCCGCAAAATACAGGGGTTTCTCCGCTCCCGCTGGTCGGTCGAAATGACAGACATCGGAGATAGGTTTGTATGGACAACTGTAGTACTAGAGACCGCTCGCAATCTTTCCCAGCGAAGAAAGAATAACCTCTGCGAACTGAGGATTGGCCGCAACCTCAGGCGCCATAAGGTCTTTACCCAACAACGGAACCGTAATCTCCGCGTCGGAAAGAAGGCGAGCGTCCATCGTCTTCAAAATCTCCCTCAAAGACGCCTGCGCATATTCACCGCGAGTAGAGGTGTTGAAAAGCACCACCGGCTTACCGGAAAGCTCTCCACTCCCGACAACCCAATCCAGGGCATTCTTCAATGCACCCGGAACACCGTGAGCATACTCGGGAGTCGAAAAGAGCACAGCCTCGGCGTCCCGCAACGCAGCACGCAAGCGTGAGACTGACTCAGGCCCCGGCTCCACATCGAGATCGGTATTGAAGGGAGGAATTGTGTCCAGCTCTTCATACAGAAGAATGTGGATAGATGGAGGAGCGATAAGCGTCGCTGCACGCAGAAGGATAGTATTCGTCGATTGAGCGCGAAGGCTCCCCGATATGGCCAACATCTTCATGGCACTTCGATGAGTGACTGTGAACGGAAGATTCGCAACAACGACAAGGACAACGGCAAAACAAAGCGCTTCACCCTCAGCATCTCTGCCACGAATGAAGCGCTGTTCTCTGTTTCCTGTTTCCTAGTAGTTGTAATTAACCTCTTCGCCCTCTTCGACGCTGTATCTCCGCAGCAGGTTCGGCAGGTTTTGCGAGAACGCCGCACGCGGCATCACCGTGTCGCAGCCGGCCTCGACAGCCTTCGCCTTGAGATCCCCCTGCAGATGCGAGAGGAACCCTACGATCGAGACCGAGCGCTTCAGCTTGGTCTTGAGCTTCGGAATCAGCGTCAGCGGTTTCGCGTTCGCGTTGTTCAGGTCGAAGACGATCAGCGCAGGTTTGTTCTCATCGCCGCCTTTGGTCAGTTCAGCAATCGCCTCTTTGTCGTTCTTGAGGAACGCGACTTTGACGCCTTGCTTGCGCGCTGTCTCTTGAATCTTCGCGATGAAGAACAGCTCTTCAATGAAGAAGTAGATGTGCGTCTGCGCGTCCTCGGGGATTGGGATCGCTCGCGGCATCGAGTGATCGATGGGCTGCGAGTCGCCCTGATGGCGATGCCCCCCACGACGGGCGCCGTGCATTTGGATGGTCGAGGCCGCGGCGTCGACGAAGTTGCCGTTCACCTCGCGATAGCTGTGGTCCATGGGGCCGACAAAGCCGCGCTCCTTGCGCTGCTGCTGTCCGCCGCTCTTACCTTTGCGCTTGAAACCGCCACCGTTGCCGAAGTTGTCCGGACGGTAGCCATTGCTCTGGCTGCTGCCGTTAGACGAGCTGGCATCGGCGCGGAAGTCGTTGCCGGGGTTCTCGTTGCGGCCTGGACGGCGCTCACGGTCGCGGAACTTCTTCTTCCAGCGCTTGCCGCCCGGCCCCTGCTGCTGGCCATTCGGATTGCCCTGGCCATTCTGGCCTTGCTTGCGCGGCTGTGGTTGCTGCAGCGGAACGGCTGTAGCCGCCAGTGCAAGGCTCTCGCCTTCCATCACGATGGGAACAACCGGCACCGGGGCACCTTCACCCTCAGCAACAACGACGCCGTCAACACCGACGACTTTGTTCTTCCGTTTGCGGCGGCGGCGGCGGCTGCTCTTGCTCAAGCCCATGCCCGGAGATATAGGCCCCCCGGTGCCGCTTTCGCTGTTATCGTTGCTGTCGAAATCGTTGCCGAAATCGCCACCGTCGAAGTCGTCCGTCGCACTGTGCGATGGAGCGTCCATTACATTCTGCTCTGACATGGTGCTGTTGGTTCCCCTTGCAATTGGGTGCTTGGAACGTTCTCTCCGGAGGAGCAACCCGCGTACATCCCCGCGTACCCGGCATCCCAGTGAGGGAGCGGACGGCGGACAGCCCGTGGGTGGTTCTTAGGAGACGGTCTCAAGCGTTGACTCGAATAAAGGCCTGAACATCGTTGCCAATCTGTGGTCCCTAGCGTCGGAATACCCCGGACACTGTTCTCACTCGGCCCATTCGCCAGCCTAGGCGAACGGTTTTGTGCATTGCATCGCTGCTTCTCCGCCCTGTCTCATCAGGGCCATGCGGCATCGAGAGGAGTCCGGCCCGAGCAGTTCTCCTGTAGGTATACCCCGAAGGCTATGGTCTACACGCCGCTTTTTCTCAAGAAAAGCGGCACTCATTAAAATTCTCCGGGGCGTATAAACAGGAGAAATGCTCTAAAACCCTGCCTGGACTCAAAGTCCCTTACCCTATTTGTCCTTACCTGTCCTTAACCGACTTTGTATCCGGCTCAATCCGGCAAGCGCACAGCTCATTCCGGTTGATATTGCCAGAAGGCCTACTCGCATAACCCGAGGTGTTAACCTCCGGCGTTCCGCTCTATCCTCCGGCATGAAAACCGGCAACCCTCTGGATAAAGCCCCATCCGCGTGCCAAACATAGCGATACTACGCCTAGCGCCGGGGATACGCAAGCATGTTCTGCGCAGCAGGTTCCCTTTAGAGCGCTTCCCCTGCTCTTGAACCCGAAAAAGCCCCAAAAAATGCTGCTTTTCCGAAGAAAAGCAGCATATAGGCCATAGCCCGTCTCGCAGGCGCAAAGTACCCTTCGGACAGGAGCGGCCCTTAAAGCCCTTGGGCCACCTCCCCTCCCCGGAAGATGGCCCTCAGCTTTTAATGGCCAGTCACTGGCCTCCCATAAATGATTCCGCTTAGAGCGAAACCGGTTCGGAGGGTGGCGCATCTCTTGGGTGCGACTTCATGCCCTGGTTCCGAACATCCAGCTTGCACTTCGCATCGGCAGGTGAAACCTTCCATGCCAAAGTGCAGACTTTGAACACCTGGAGATATAGCAATCTGCGTGCCAAACCAAAATCGCCATATTTAGGCCATTTTTGAAAGTTAATACCTTTTGCTCCATCCAAAATCCGGAGAAGACCCACTGGAAGCTCCGTTTTTCGGAAGAATCGGCCCAATTAGCCTGACAGATTTGACTTTCCCCAGACATTGACCGGGTTAGATGGCTCTCCTATAATCAGAGGCGCTGAACTGGAATATTTGGACGGCAGCCAACGGCACTCTGAGCCCGTAACTCTCTCCTTTCAACAGTCAGAGATATTGAACTGAATTGCCGTTCCCCGATTCCAAAACGTTGAGCCCACCGACCTCTCGAAATTAAGCCAACCAATCTCTCCATCCTGTAAGGAGTCTCAAACACCGCATGAACCGTACCCTTGTTTTCGCTACCGCGCTGGCTGCAGGCCTGGCCACCACCAACCTCATTGCACAGGCTCCCGCAGCTGCTGCAGCACCCGCCGCCGCCGTTGCGCCTCAGGCCATTCCCGCCAAGGTCGCCATCGTCGCCTTTGAACAGGCTGTCGTGGCCACCAACGAAGGCCAGCGCTCAGTTGCCGAGGTTCAGAAGAAGTACGAGCCGAAGAAGAATCAGATCGAGAGCCAGGGAGCCGAAGTCGATTCGCTCAAAAAGCAGCTTCAGGCTTTGCCGGCAAGCGCTCCTGACGATCAGCGCGCTTCGCTCATCAAGAACATCGACACCAAGGACAAGGCGCTCCAGCGCGACGCCGAGGATGCTCAGAACTCCTACCAGAGCGACCTGCAGGAAGCCTACGGAAAGGTAGCGCAGAAGGTTGGCGCAACCGCTGTGAAGTACGCGCAGGACAATGGCTTCACGCTGATGCTCAACGTCGGCGGACAGCAGCAGGCTAACCCCGTACTCTGGTTCGCGCAGACCACCGACATCACGCAAGCTGTCATCAACGCCTACAACACCAGCTCGGGCGTAGCGGCACCGCCGCCATCGGCTCCTGCACCGGTCCACCACACCACGACTCCGGCAACACACTCGACGACACCAAAGCAGTAGTTCGATTTGCACAACGCAGCAACAGGAATGGAGGCCTTCGGGCCTCCATTCCTGTTTGTCCTTGGTGATACTCTCTTCGTACCTTCGAGACGAACTGGAGCCAAAATCTTTGACGACACGACGTACTTTTCTTTCCCTCAGCGCACTAAGCGCGGCTGGACTTTGTGCCTTCGAACACGAGAGCCACGCAGCTCTCGCCGAACCGGTCAAGCAACTCAACCCGCCAGCGAAGCCCGTCATCATCACGCGCGTGACCGGCGACCAGGCCATCCAGCAGGCGTACCAGATGCTGCTCGACGGCAGCGATACGCTGGACGCCGCTCACCACATCTGCCTCGGCCGCGAGAATGACCCAACCGACCACAGCGTCGGCCTCGGCGGTCTGCCGAACGAGGACGGCGTCGTGGAGCTCGACTCCTGCTGCATGCACGGCCCCTCGCGCCGCGCTGGCTCCGTGGGCGGCGTGCGCAACATCAAGAACGTCTGCCTGCTGGCGCGCAAGGTCTTCGAGCACACCTCGCACGTCATGATGGTGGCCCAGGGTGCGGAGAAGTTCGCCGTCGACCTCGGTTTTGCCGAAGAAAATCTGCTGACAGAAGATGCCCGCAAGATCTGGATGCTCTGGAAAGAGAACAACTCGTCGATGGACTGGTGGGGAGTCCCCATGGCCGATCCCACATGGAAAGATCCCTACGCAGGCCGTCCCGCACCGAAGCCTACGTTCGATCTGCATGGGCTCTCGCAGTTGCGTCCCGGCCCCGTGCCGCGCCATCCCACGCCAGAGTGGCACGCGACCATTCAGGCTCGCATGCAACGGCTGACCGAAATGGCGGCCGACCTCAACATCGAGCCAGAGAAACGCCTCTTCGCCGCCGAACAGATTCTGTGGCCGACGACCGGCACGATCCACGTATCGGTGGTCAACGCCAAGGGCGAGATGTCCGGCGCGACCACCACCTCGGGGCTGGCGTGGAAGCTGGCAGGAAGACTCGGCGACTCCCCCGTGATTGGTGCGGGAAGCTATACCGATCAGGACATAGGATCCGCCGGCGCAACCGGATCCGGGGAAGAGAACATCAAGGTTGCCGGAGCGCACACCATCGTCGAATTGATGCGCCAGGGATGGAGCCCGAAAGATGCAGGCCTCGAAGCCCTGAAACGCATCGTGCGCAACTACAACGGCGATATGACCAAGCTGCGCTATCTCGACATGGAGTACTACATCCTGCGCAAGGACGGCGCCTACGCCGGCGTCTCGCTATGGAGCACAGGCGCCACCGGAAAGCCGCGATCCTTCGTCGTGCATGACGGCAGCTATCGCGTGGAACCGTGTGTGGCACTCCTCCAGGGAGCGATCACCGAATGGCCGCCGTTTTAGGGCGGAGCCACCCAATAGGGTGACGGGCCTCCTCAGGAGTTCTCGACCCCTCCCCCGGAAGCTGTCATCTCGACCGAAGGCGCGCTTTTTGCGCCGTAGCGGAGAGACCCCTGTATTTCGAAGGTGTTTGTATCACCCCTGCAGTTCGCGGAACGGCTCGACCGGCTTGCCCCACTCTGCACTCAGGTCTTTCCAGTCTGGATTCACGGACACGATCAAGCGAATCTTCTTGATGCGCGACCAGCGCTTTAACTGCTTTTCACGAGAGATCGCAACGCGTATATCTGTAAAACGCTCGAAGTAGACCAGCTGGTTTAATGTTGTAGCGAGAGGTGAAACTGTTAGGAAATTTGCCATTTTTATGGTCGAAGATTCTTTGTTCGATGGCTGATGTGACACCGATGTACAGGTGCTTGAAACCGCTCGCAAGAATGTAGACGTAGCCGAGTTCGGGCATGGGGGTCAGTATCAAACATGATCGCCTGCGCGAGCAAATACAGGGGTCTCTCCACTACGCCCAACGATAAAGCCATTGGGCTTCGGTCGAGATGACAGCATTTTGGGACAGGTTGAGAAATATACGAGGCACATCGCACTAACGGTGAGACCACCGGCGCCCTTTACTCTTCCCCAACCTTCAGCACCGCGAGGAACGCCTCTTGCGGAATATCCACTTTGCCGATCCGCTTCATGCGCTTCTTGCCTTCCTTCTGCTTCTCAAGCAGCTTGCGCTTACGGCTGATGTCGCCGCCGTAGCACTTGGCAATCACGTTCTTGCGAATCGCCGTCACGGTCTCGCGTGCGATGATCTTCGACCCGATCGCAGCCTGAATCGCAACCTCAAACATCTGGCGAGGGATAAGCTCTCGCATCTTCGCCACCAGCGCCTTGCCCCGGTCATAGGCCGAATCGCGATGCACAATGATGCTCAGCGCATCAACGGGATCGCCCCCGATGAGGATATCCATCTTCACCATCGGTGAGATCCACGAGCCGGCGAGGTGATAGTCGAGCGACGCATATCCGCGCGAGACCGACTTCAGCCGATCGTAGAAGTCCAGAACGATTTCATTCAGCGGCAGCTCGTAGGTAAGCATCACACGCGTCTCCGAGACATACTCGAAGTTCTGCTGGCGACCGCGTTTGTCTTCGACGAGCTTCAGGATGCCACCAACGTACTCCTCATTCGTGAGGATCTTGGCCGTGATGACAGGCTCTTCGATCTGCTCGATCTCCGTGCTGTCGGGCCAGCGCGAAGGGTTGTCCACCTCCAGCACGCTGCCGTCGGTCATGGTGATCTTGTAGCGCACGCCCGGCGCAGTGGTGATGAGGTCGAGGTTGTACTCGCGCTCCAGACGCTCCTGGATAATCTCCAGATGCAGTAGCCCGAGGAAGCCGCAACGAAATCCGAAGCCCAGCGCAACCGAGGACTCTGGTTCAAAGTTGAAGCTCGCATCGTTGAGGCGCAGCTTCTCGAGCGCATCGCGCAGCAGCGCGTGCTCGTGCGAGTCGACGGTGTAGAGACCCGCGAAGACCATGCTCTTGATGTCTTCAAAGCCTGGCAGCGCCTCGGCACAGGGCCTGTCGACGTGCGTGATGGTATCGCCTACCTTGGTGTCCGCAACGTTCTTGATGGTCGCAACGAAGAACCCGACCTCGCCAGCGCTGAGCTCTTCGAGCACCACCGGCTTGGGCGTCATCACTCCCATCGAGTCGACTTCAAACTGGCGGCCGTTCGACATGATCTTGATCTTGTCGCCCTTGCGCAAGCGGCCGTTGATGATGCGAGCCAGCACGATCACGCCGCGATAGGCGTCAAACCACGAGTCGAAGATCAACGCCTGCAGCGGCGCCTCGGCATCGCCCTGCGGCGGCGGCAGCAGCGTAACGACGGCTTCGAGGATATCTTCCACATGGAGACCCGTCTTCGCACTTACGGCGACAGCGTCGCTGGCAGGAAGCCCGACAGACTTTTCGATCATCGCCTTGGTGCGCTCGATGTCCGCGCTGGGAAGGTCGATCTTGTTGATGATCGGAATGATCTCCAGGCCGCCGGCGATAGCCAGATACGCATTCGCGAGCGTCTGCGCCTCGACGCCCTGCGACGCGTCGACGACCAGCAGCGCGCCCTCGCAGCTTGCCAGGGACCGCGAGACTTCATAGCTGAAGTCCACGTGGCCGGGTGTGTCGATGAGGTTGAGCTGATAGGTCTCGCCATCGTGCGCCTTGTACATCATGCGTACGGTGTGGGCCTTGATGGTAATGCCGCGCTCGCGCTCGAGATCCATCGCGTCGAGCACCTGCGCCTGCATCTCGCGCGAGGTCAGCGAGCCGGTAAGCTCCAGCAGCCGGTCGGAGAGCGTCGATTTGCCGTGGTCGATATGCGCGATGATCGCGAAGTTGCGGATGTGCTTGGGGTCCATGCTGTCCAGAGAGGCAAAAAGCCTCGAACCTCTAGGCTACCATTGCCGACGCGTACTCAGGCGTTACGAGACTGCGACTGACAGCGGATTCGGCTCAGGTGTTTACAGGGGCAAATGCCGTTAGCGTGGTTTTCTCCCAGGAAAACCACCTTCACTCTCTTTTGGTGTAACGAGTAAAGCCGAAACCGCTCTAGCAGGCAGGAATGTCACGATCTTTTCGATCTTTCCGACGATGTTTTCGTTGAGACGAGTCAGATCCCCCGCCGGAATCCAGTATTCCAGGGCGGTCGCCGAACCAACTTTCTGGACTTCATATTGCGCCAGATAGTTTGTTTTCACCGCGAATCGCAGAACATAGCCGATATAACCGGACGCTTCGTCCGCCGTATTCCACTCGCGTGCGATGAAACTGGCGTACTCCTCATTGAGAACCGGATAAAAGATTGGCTGGCTATCGAGCCGCGGCGGAAACTCCCTAAAACCACTTGCCACAATCAGATCAAACTCTTTTTGTCCCACCGGCCTGTAAAGAGTCGTGCTTTCTTCGGCACTCATAAGGAAGAAGTATACCTTTCGACAACGTTCGACAGAACGACCGTTGCCGCGTCCAACCCGTACAATGAGAAGGTTGATGGCGAACGAGCGACACACCTCTTTTCTGCGGCGACGGACACTCGCTCTGGCCTGCGCGCCCTTACTGCTTGCGTTCGCCGTCTGCTCTGACGATCTAGCCGCACAGACCCCGGCCACACAACCGACAGCCCAGCAAATCGCACAGGCACAGCAACTCGCCGCCACACAGCTGCGCGCGCAGAAGGCGCAGGGTCTCATCGATCAGGCCGAGAAGAGCTACCAGTCCGGCGTCGACAACTACAACAACAATCGCCTCGACGCCGCGCGCCAGGACTTCGACTTCGCCGTCGACACCCTGCTCTCAAGCGGCCTGGACCTCAAGAACGATCCCCAGCTCTCCGATGAGTTCGACCAACTGCTCTCGAAGATCAACTCGCTGGAGATGGTCGCCCTCAAACAGGGCAACGGATTTTCTCCAACACTTGACGCAACCCCTCTGGACGCGGCCGGAGACGTCACCTTTCCTCCGGCAGATCCGGCGCTCCTCGGCAGGGTAACGGCCGAGCTTAAAACAACAAACTCCGATCTTCCCCTGGTCATCAACGACTACGTTGCCGGTTGGATCAGTGCCTGGAGCAACCATCCGAAACTCCACGCGACCTTGAAACGTTCCCTCGAACGTGCAGGCAAATACAGGGACATGATCTCCAAAGTCCTGCGCGACAATGGCCTTCCGCAGGACCTTATCTATCAGGCCATCACCGAAACCGGGTTCCAGCCGCAGTCGGTCAACCCTGGATCCGGTGCGGGCGGCATGTGGCAGTTCATGCCCTTCGGCAGCGGCACCTATGGCCTGACACGCAACGGCTACTTCGACGAGCGCTTCGACCCCGAGAAGTCCACCATCGCCTACGCGAAGTACATGAAGTACCTGTACGCGCAGTTTGGCGACTGGTATCTTGCGATGGCTGCCTATGATTGGGGCCCGGGCCGCGTACAACATGTTGTCAGCCGCACCGGCTACGCGGATTACTGGGAGATCTATCGTCGCGGCGGCCTGCCTGCGGAGACCAAGGCCTATATACCGAGCCTCATCGCCGCCATCATCATGGCCAGGAACCCCGCTCAGTACGGTCTCACCGATCTCGTACCCGATGCACCCGTGCTCTCCGATACGGTAACCACGAGCTATGCGATCGACCTGAAGCTCGTCGCCGACCTCACCGGCTCAACCGTACCGGCGATCGTTGCGCTGAACCCTGCGATGCTGCGCCTCACCACGCCGCGCGACATTCCTTACGACCTCCACATCCCTCCTGGGACGCGCGACGCATTTCTCAAGCGCCTCAAAGACATTCCCGAGGACAACCGCGCGAGCTGGCGCTTCCATGTCGTGAAGGAGGGCGAGACGCTCGACCAGATTGCGATCTCACTGCACGCGCGTGCCAGCGAGATCGCTGAGTTCAACGACATCGCTCCGGACAAACCAGGCCAACAGATCGAGGCCGGCGACGAACTTGTCGTTCCAATCTCCGCCGCCAGCTCCAGAACCGGCCAGCAGCGTTACACCGTGCGCCGCGGCGACACCCTCATCACCGTTGCCGACCGCTTCGGCGTCACCGTCGAGCAGCTCCGCGACTGGAATAATCTCTCGTCGAGCAGCGTCTCACCGGGCCGCTCGATCTACGTCGCCGAACCTGTACGTCTTGCTCCCCTTACACGTTCCGTCCGCTCGCGGCGCGGTCGCGGAGCAACACACGGCAGTGCAACACACTCGTCTAGTGGCACGCATACAGCCGCTCGCAGCACGGCTTCACGCGCACATTCGCCGAACAAGCCCACGCCTTCGACGAGCTCTAAACCGAGCGCAAAAAAGAAGCGTGGCCACTGATTCGCGACCTCATTTTTGAACCCCGTGCGAGTGATCCTGAATGACGCCTTTGAAAAAAAATCACCTGCACCAAAAAAGGTGCTTGCTATTTCGCTACGTCGGGCGTAATCCTGTTGCTATGATTCGCGCGAAGGGAGCGGCAAGTTTAGCCTGCTCTTCTCGTAAGATATAGAAAGTCAAACGATTCAAGATGTCTAAGGCCAAGCTGTTCAAGATGTCTATAGTCAAGCGGCAGAGGCGATGCACACCATGCGCCATCCGCCGGGGAGAAAGATGATGTTGCCGGAAGAGGAAACGATCAAACTTTACGCCGCTGCCTACGACGAAGACGAGGATGCGGACACGCGCGACTTCGACGACCTGGATGAAGATGACGAAGAAGAGGAAGAGGAGTTCAGTGCCTCCGTCGAAACCTCCTTCGGCGAACCCAACACACACGCCGAAGAGGCAGACATCTTCGCACCGCCTCCCACACCGGTTGCTCCCTACGAACCACCCACACATCTCTCCACCGTACCTACACCGGCTCCCGTTGCACCCGTGGTAAGTGCGCCGAAGAAAGCTGTCGTCAAAAAGGCAGTGGAGAAAAAAGCACCCGCAAAGAAAGCACCCGCCAAAAAAGCTGCAGCGAAAAAAGCTCCAGCCAAAAAGGCGGCTCCAGCAAAGAAGGCTGCGAAGAAGGCCCCCGCAAAGAAGGCCGTCAAGAAAACTCCAGCCAAGAAAGCCGTTAAGAAAGCCGCCAAGAAAGTGGCTGCGAAAAAAGCTCCTGCAAAGAAGAAAACTGCAGGCAAAAAGATTTCAAGTTCTGCCGCGAAGTCATCACGTGCTCTGCGCGGCGGTAAGGCTGCCTCGAAAAAGGCAGTTGGCAACAAGAGCACAATCAACAAAAAATCAACTATGAGAGGTAATACTTTGGCAACCCAAAAGAAAGCAGTCGCAAAGAAAGCAGCAAAGAAAGCCGTGAAGAAGGCCGTCAAGAAGGCCCCCGCAAAGAAGGCCGTCAAGAAGGCTGTAAAGAAGGCTCCGGCGAAGAAGGCCGCCAAGAAGGCTGCTAAGAAGTAAGCCCCCTAACCGCAGTACAGGCAAGCAAAAGCGCCCGGCAACCTCTCACGAGGCCCGGGCGTTTTTGCGCCTTCTGCCTGATTACAGGCTCAGGTATTCTGGCCGTACGAAAAGGTTCTCAGTTCTCAGTTCTCGGTTAAAAACAACTGAGAACTGACAACTGACAACCGTTCTATTTACCAGCTTTTATCGCCGCCAGCACATCAGCGCTATGGCTATCGATGTCCTTCACTTCCCACTCCTTCACGATCTTGCCGCTGGGGGAGATAAGGAACGTGTCACGCTGGGCATAGCTCGTGCCGTTATGTGTCATCAGGGGCACACCGTAGGCGTCAACGACCTTGTGGTCCGGATCCGCAAGCATCTTGAAGGTGAACGAGTCCTTCGTGCACCAGACCCGGTGGCTGTCCACGGTATCCAGAGAAACGCCCAGCACGACCGCATGCAGTGCCTCATACTTCGGCAGGTCATTCTGGAAGTTGTGCGCTTCCTTCGAGCAGCCGCTGGTCTGGTCCTTCGGGTAGAAGTACAGGACCACCCACTTGCCCTTGTAGTCGGATAACGAAACCGGCGACGCATCCTGCGAGGGCAGAGTGAAAGCCGGCGCCGCTGTACCGACCGAAACTGTGTCTTTCGCGAACGCGGTGGCCGAACCAAACGCCATCAGCGATGCGAGCCCCATGGCAAATCCCGTTGTCATCTTCCTGGAACGAAACATAGTAAATCTCCTGAGGGCGCACGTCGTCACTCCAAATGCGCAGCCACCTTCAGTCTACTCGCCGCGCCTCGGGCTGCGCTTTCCCAGGGATGTCATTCCTTTGTCATAGGCGGGCCAGGCGCCCCAAAGATCGCGATTCCAGCCCCGTCCGCCGCCTTCACCATCGCCTCGCGATCGAAGAGCAGCGTACGCCCCGCCTCGACGCACAGACAGGTCGCGCCCGCCGCCTGCATGGCCTCGATCGTCGGCAGCCCCACAACCGGCACGTCGAAACGCATATCCTGCTTCGGCTTAGCGACCTTCACTACCGTGAGACGCCTCTCCAGAGTGCTGGCCGGCTCTTCCAGCGTCCGGAACAGGGCCCCAGCGCGCGCAATGGTCGCATCGGTACCCTCCATAGCCTCTACAGCCACGCAAGCCCCTGCAGCGATCACCACGGTCTGTCCCAGGTCGAAGCCCGCGATACCGCGCGCCACGCGCACACCATAGTCGATGTCGCCCCGCTCTGTCTCGTCGGGCGCACGCGCCGTGAGGACTCCCTCCGCCGCCAGCATCGGCTCCAGAAACGCCGTCGACGACATCAGCGTGAGGCCCTCATCCTCGAGCACCTTCGCCACCGCCCCGAGCAGCATGTCCGTGTTGCGCGAGCGCAGGTTGAGCAGCAGCTTCGCCAGCCGCCAGTCCGGACGGATGCTCGAAAAGATCTGCTTGTGCTTCACCTGCCCGGCCATCACAGCGCGAGCCACACCCTCACGCTGAAACATCTCGATCAGCTTCGACAGCTCACCCAGAGAGAGCCAATGCACTCGCACAAACTCCGGCTCACGCGCAGCACGTTCGTTGATCTCGGGATCGGTCTCTTCCTTGATCGCCGCAACTACGACACGCAAGCCATGCGCACGTGCCGCGTCGAGCAGTAGAAAGGGGAAGCGTCCGTTACCGGCGATGAGGCCGAGTGTCTGATCTTGTAAGGCGCTCATGCAGCTTTGAGTTCGAAGTCCACGCGACGGCCAAGGGCTGTTGCCATATTCACCAGGGCATCAATCGAAAACTTATTGATCTTCCCGCGCAATAGATCGTTAATGCGCGGCTGCGAGACGCCGCAACGCTTTGCCGCTACTGCCTGTGTCCAGCCATTTTCTTTGATGATGCTTCGAAGTTGCATCATCAGTTCAGAACGTGCCTCAAGGTTCGCCGCCTCTTGCGGGGAAAATCCCAGCGCATCCCAGACGGATTCGAACTCCTCAATCACGAGAGGCTCTTCCTTTACTTTTACTTTCGCTCTCGCAGCAGCTGTTCGAGTCGTGTGCGCGCCAGTGCGAGGTCCCTTTGATTTGTCTGCTGCGTCTTTTTTTGAAAGGCGTGCAGCACGTACACCGCCTCGGCCAGCCTCGCGATGTAGATCACTCGATACGTTCCTGACTCCACCCATACTCGAATCTCCTCCACGCCTTTGCCAATGCCAGGCATTGGTTTGGCATCGCTAGGCTGCCGGCCCTTTTGTACGTTCCGCAATTCAAAGCCTGCTTCACGTTGCGCTAAAGCAGGAAAGGCCTGAATCGACTTGCGGGAATCTCCAAGCCACAACAGTGGTTTCATCTCGAATATATCTGTTTCGATATAAATCTTCTACTTGATCACGCCGCGCTCGCTCGCCGCCACAAACTCCGCGAGATACTTCACGTGCTCGCCACCCGCACCTTGCGCGAGCATGTCGTTAATGCCCTCGAGCGCCTGCGTCGTGTTGTGTTTGCCGCTGGTAAGCAGCCGCATCGCCGTCGTAAGCTCGCGCAATTGCTCCGCCGTAAACCCACGACGCTGCAAGCCTACTTTGTTCAACCCATAGCAGTGGTTACTGCGCTCGACCGAGGTCAGCGAGTACGGCAGCACATCCTGCGTAATCGTCGTACCGCCTCCGATGTAGGCGTAGCGGCCGATAGTGCAGAACTGATGCACCGGCGCATTCGCGCTCAGCGTAGCGTAGTCCTCGACCGTGACATGCCCCGCCAGGGTTGCCCCATTAGGCAGGATGCAGCCATTGCCAATCAACGAATCGTGCCCGATATGCACATACGCCATGATGAGACAGTCTGAGCCAATCCGCGTCACACCACCGCCACCCGTCGTGCCCCGAGAGATCGTCACATACTCGCGAATCGAGTTGTTATCGCCAATCTCCAGGCGCGTAGGCTCGCCCGCGTACTTCAGGTCTTGCGGCGCGATACCCAGGCATGCAAACGAGAAGATGCGATTGCCGCGTCCAAATGTCGTATGCCCGTCGAGCACGACATGCGAGACAAGCTCGCAATCCTCGCCCAGCACCACGTTCGGACCAATCGTGCAATACGGTCCGATGCGGCAACTTGCGGGAATCACGGCACCCTCAGCAACGATCGCACTGGGATGAATGCTCACTCGCCCGTCGCCTCTTTGGTCTTGACCTTGCGCACGCGCGGCACAACCTGGCATGTGATCGTGGCCTCTGCCACAACCTTGCCGTCAACCGTGCAGATGCCCCGCATCTTCACCGCACGCGAGCGCCAGTTCAGGACCGTGACTTCGATACGGAGTTGATCGCCCGGCACTACGGGCCGGCGAAACTTGGCCTCTTCGATGCCGGTGAAAACCATCAGCTTGTCATCACGGTCGGGAATCTCGGTCAGCAGCAGCGTACCGCCGGCCTGGGCCATCGCCTCGATAGTCAGCACCCCAGGCATGATCGGGTAGTCGGGGAAATGTCCCACAAAATGTGGTTCGTTAACCGTCACGTTCTTGATCGCAACGACGCGTGTCCGGTGCTCTATCTCGATCACGCGGTCGATCAGAAGAAACGGATAGCGGTGCGGGAGGATGGACATGATCTCGACAATGTCCATAGTTGTTTTTTCGGCGGGCGCAGGCTCTATCGCCTCAATCGCGCTCAGTACAGACGAATTACTCATAGCACAGCCCAGAATATCATTTACCCCATACTTTCAGCTCTTAGTTCTCAGGAAAGACGTCTCCCTGAAACGGACAACTCCTGACTGACAACCCAGCTCTACTTCGCCTTTTTCTCCAGCGGGCGGTCGGGATCGAACAGGTCAGACGAGAGCTTGCTGTTGTAGACCACCTTGGTCAGATAGCGCTGCGACACCGTATCGCCGTTATGCAGCCGCGTGATCGTCAGTGGCGTCATGATGCCTTGCACCGGCTGATAGTTGTCGTACTGCTCCTCGTCCCTGTCGTAGTCCTTGTAGGTTGCGTCACGCCACTGGAAGGTACGGCTGAGCGGGCGGTGATTGGATTCATCCAGCGCGATCGTCACCTCGTCGTTACTGGCCGTCAGCACGCTCACCTTGTCGGCGAGCCGCCGCCCTACCAGGCCTGTGCCTTCATACGTGACCATCACGCCGGGCTGCCGCAGCCAGTCCTTCACGACGACATCGAGCGTATGCCTGCGCCGCCGCTGATAGTCTTCGACCTCGTCCTTCGGCAATTCCTTCTTGCCGCGAAAGGTGACCTCATAACCGTTATCGGACGTCCATATCACGGCGACATCGCGCTTGGTCGTCGGAATAAAGACGCCCAGCTTCGACACGATGATGAGGCGCACCCCAAAGGGTTGCGCGCGTGTGTACTCCTCAAACTCCGAGACATACGGATTGGGCTGGCTTTTATAGAACGTCGCGCCCTTGCCATACGAGATCCAATCCGCGCGGTTGAGCCACGCGTCCCCGCCCAGCGCATCTACCATCTGCTCGAGCAGCTTACGCCCGCGGTTCTCCCCCTGCGCCTCTGGGGCAGACTGCGCGCTGGGAATCGCGGAAGCCTGCGCATGCACCTGCACCTCCAATCCCCCTAACAGCAGCATCACCACGGCAACCGATCGAAATCCAAAACGTCTCATCGTGCTCCCAGTCCCGGCCGTTGTTTGTTCTTCGCCGTTGTTTGTTCTTCGCCGTCATCCTGTGGCGTATCGGGGCCCCCGGCTAGCGCGTACTTTGCGCTTGCTGGGGTGGTTTGCCGAAGGACCCCCGCATTTGCGCCACCACCAATGCGGGGGTCCTTCGCCGTTGGCTCAGGATGACGGCGAAGAACGAAAGACTATCCACGCGCCCTTAAGCTTGCCAAACCTCTCCCTAACCCTACCCAACCAACACGGCCCCGCCGTTCACATTGAACACCTCACCTGAAATAAACCCAGCCCACGGCGTACACAGAAACACGATCGGCCCGGCGATCTCTTCAGGCTCTGCAGCACGGCCCAGTGGAATCAATCCCAATGTCTTCTTGGACGCAACCGGATCCTTGAGGGTTCCAGCCGACATCTCCGTCCTCACCCAGCCCGGAGCCACACAGTTGCAAAGAATTCCCTGCGGCGCGAGTTCGCTCGAAAGACTCTTGGTCAACGAGAGCAGCGCCCCTTTGCTCGCGGCATAGTCCGCATGGAAGGCCTCACCCCGCTGCGCCGCCGTGCTCGCAACCAACACAATATGCCCCCGAACCCCTTGGTCTCCTGGGCCCTGCCCTCTGTTCTCTGATCTCTCTTCCCTGTTCTCTCTCTCCTGTCCGAGCATCTGCGCCACCCCCGCCTGCACCAGTCCGAAGACGCTGTCGAGATTCACCCCCAGCGTTCCGCGCCACTGGGCCACAGTCATCGTCGCAATCGGCTGGTCGTGCGGCGGCCAGATACCGTGATTCACGATCAGGCAATCCAACCGCCCAAATACAGCGCTGGCCGCGGCGATCAATGCCTGCCCATCCGCAACGGTCGCAAGCTCCTGCCGCACTGCCCGGCAAACAGCCTCACCACCACACTCGGCCACCAGATCCTGCGCCTGCGCCTCGGCAGAGCGGTAGCTGAATACGACGTGCGCTCCTGCCTGCCGCAGCAGCCGAACCGTCGCCGCCCCGATGCCGCGCGACCCGCCTGTGACCAGCGCCACCTTCCCTGCAAGGGAGAGTGACACACCTCCGGTTACCTGTGAGAAACTCATCTGGCAGTTGTAGCAGGATGGGACTGTGTTCTGCATCCCAGCCTCGCCACAGAGCAATCCTGCGTCTTCAAAACGTCAGAATCTTGCCTTCAAGGAGCTCGCCGATGAAGTACGTCATTCTCGTCTCTCGCCTTCTGCTGGGCCTCGTATTCACTGTGTTCGGCGCCAATAGCATCCTGCACTTCCTGCCTGCTCCCATGCCTGCGGGCGACGCCGGCACATGGTCGGTACTCATGATGGCCCACCACTACATGACCTTTGTGGGTGTCCTCCAGCTCGTCGCAGGCATACTCCTGTTGGTCGGCCGTTTTGTCCCGCTCGCCCTGACCATCCTGGCCCCGATCCTCGTCAACATCCTCGCATTTCACTTTCTCTTCATGCCCCAGGGCGTCATCATTGGCCTGATTTGCTCGGTTCTGGAGATCATCCTGCTGGTCGCCTACCACCGCAGCTTTGCCCCGCTATTCGCCCCCAACCCCGAGGCCGATACCAGCAAGCTGTAGCACTGAAACAGTGAGAGCGCGGAACAGAAAGCATGGAGCAAGCCACGAATCGGGTGCCCCATCCTCGACGCGCAGCTTCATCGCGCGGCAGGGTGGGGTATCGGGCGAAGCCCGACCGCTCCCGCCCATCTTTCCTGCTCTACAGGTTTCGGTGGTAGTAAACCCGACACAGTGGTATGGAGTTATAGGGGTGGGGCACCAGGAATTTTCTGCCCTACGACTTACGCTTGCGTGGCGGCTTCGCTCGATCGCCCAGCAGCTTCTTCCGTTCCGCAATCAACTTCGCCTGCTGCCTTACCGGCAACGCCAGCACAGCGCGCGTACGCTTCGGCATCTTGCCGAGAGTAATCGCATGCGCCGCACGCAGCTCCTCTTCCCACTCAGAGTTGCGCCACACGCTCCATTGCTCCGCGGCAACCCAGTGAATGCGAGCCATATAAGGCGCCGGAATTAAGCCCTCGCGCTCCAGAAGCTCGGCATACCGCTCCGGCCCGGCCGAATACATCGCCACGCCCTTGGACAGGCCTTCGCCGAGATCGATCAACGCGAACATCTTGCCGCCGATCGCCTTGTCTCCAACCCAGAACACAAGATTGTCGCCCCACTGCATCGTCTCTACGGCATGCGGCAGAGATAGCAGAAACTTACGTGCGCGTTCGACATCCATGCGCAGAGTATAGAGCCAACCACCCCCACATATCTGTCATTTCGACCGACCAACGGGAGCGGAGAAACCTCAGCATTTCGCAGATGCTTGTATTACCAAGGAAGCTAAAAGATACGCTGTACTGCCTTGCCAGAGATACCTGCGTTGACCGCAAAGTTTGCAACTCTAGGACTGGCACGACAGCCGTCGCGTTCCTTGGCGAACCGTTGCGCCCGTTGCGTCAAGGCTTTTGCTCTATACAGAGCCCCGAACAGATTCTCTATACTTAAAATCACCTCATGCCGACTGAAACACAAACCGCCTTTCTGCCTGTAGCCGAGCAACTCGACCTGATCACTAAGGGCGCAGCCGAGATCATCCCTCCCGTCGCCGCCTCCGCGCCCGACGCTCTCGCCGCGCGGCTGGAAGAATCGCGCAAGACCGGAGTTCCGCTGCGGATCAAGGCCGGTTTCGACCCCACTGCCCCTGATCTGCATCTCGGTCATACCGTGCTGATGCGCAAGCTGCGCCACTTCCAGCAGCTCGGCCACACCGTCATCTTCCTCATCGGCGATTACACCGCGCTCATCGGCGACCCCACCGGCAAAAACCAGACCCGCAAGCCGCTCACCCGGGAAGAGATCGACGCCAACGCCGAGACCTACAAGGACCAGGTCTTCAAGATCCTCAACCGCGAGAAGACCGAAGTCCGCTACAACTCCGAGTGGCTGGACAAACTCGGCTACGCAGGCATCGTGCGCTTGGCGGCGAAGTTCACCGTCTCGCAGATGCTGGAGCGCGAGGACTTCCACAAGCGCTTTCAGGACGAGCAGCCCATCCACGTCCACGAACTGCTCTACCCAATGGTTCAAGGCTACGATTCGGTGGCGCTGGAGTGCGACGTCGAACTCGGGGGCACGGACCAGAAGTTCAACCTGATGCGCGGACGCGACCTGCAGCGCGATGCCGGCCAGAAGCCGCAGATCATCCTGATGACGCCGATCCTCGAAGGCCTCGATGGCGTGCAGAAGATGTCCAAGTCGCTCGGCAACGCCATCGGCATCAAGGACCCCGCGCCCGACATGTACGGCAAGCTGATGAGCATCAACGACGAGCTCATGTGGCGCTACTGGACCTTTCTCACCGATCTGCCGCAGTCGCAGATCGATGCTATGCGTGCGTCTGTCGAAAAAGGCGAACTGCACCCGATGCAGGCCAAGAAGAACCTCGCCCACGCCATCACAGCCGACTTCCACTCCGCCGCAGAAGCCGACGCCGCCGCAGAAAGCTGGGCAACGCAGTTCCAGCAGAAGGAAGCTCCTGCTGAGACCGAAAGAATTTCGTTGCGCATTGCAGATATCGCTACTCTGGACTCTGTTTTGCTTAAAGCAGCCGAATTAAATTTAGCGAAACCAGTACCTATTAACACCGCAAGACTGCTTGTTCAGATGGGCATTAAAGAATCGCGCCGCGCTGCCGATACACAAGTCGAAAAAGCAGGAGTTTTCATTGACGGCAAGAAAATCTTCGATAAGTGGTTTGAGATTGGTGAGAGACCACGTGAAGTAGAAGTGCGTTGTGGCAAGCAAACGAAGATTGCTGTCATCACATAAATAGAGGGTGAATCACGAAACCGGGTGCCCCATCCTCGACGCGCGTTTTTTGCGCGGCAGGGTGGGGTATCGTTTGCGGTAGCAAACGACCGCTTTCTCCCATCCGGCCACAATCGCGACTCCGAGCCAAAGGCGGTCGCCCTAACGGGCGATACCCCCAACGCAGAGCGCGCTTCGAAGATTTGTGGAGCTCGCTTAGCGTCTATACCCACCCTTTGCCAAAAGCCACAACGTATAGGCCACCCTCCCCCTTCATACCTCGCCCCCATCCCTAGCCAACGTATGATCGTGACGGGACATCATGCCGCTTCGCAGGCTTACAGCCCGTGACCGCTCCGCCACCGCCAACTGGCAACTTGCCGCTCTGCTCGCCTTTACTGCCGGCACAGTCGATGTGAGCGGCTACTTGGCGTTGCGTCAGTTCACCTCGCATATGTCGGGCCTCGTCGCCGCGATGGCAGCTGATCTCGCGACGCATGGCTTCAGTGCTTTCACCCAGCCCGCGCTCGTGCTCGGCTGCTTCCTGGCCGGGGCGGCCTGCTGCGCTATGCTCGTCAACTGGGAGCGCCGGCGCAATCGCGAGAGCCTCTTCGCCGTTCCCGTGCTGCTCGAGGCGCTCCTGCTGGCCTCGCTCGCCCTTCCGCTCGAGAGCCGCCACGTCTTCCTCACGCTCTGCGTACTCGGTTTCAGCATGGGACTGCAGAACGCCATCATCACCAAGATCTCGCATGCCGAAATCCGCACCACGCACATCACAGGCATGGTCACTGACATCGGCATCGAACTCGGCAAAGCCCTCTACTGGAACCGGACGACCGGTCGCATCCCGGTTCACGCCGAGCGCCACCGCTTGCTCCTGCTGATCATGCTGGTCACTCTCTTCTTCGCCGGCGGAACGCTGGGCGCCTTTGCTTATCCACGCATCGGTTTTCTGTTGATGCTCCCACTAGCTCTCCTGTTGGCTGCTCCAACGATCCTGCCCATCGCCGCCGACCTGCACCTCTCGCCCGCTACCTAGCGGCCGTATGATCGTGGAGGGAACTCTATGCTGCGCACAGCCAACATCATCGGCTCCGGACCCAACGGCCTTGCTGCGGCGATTACATTGGCCCAGCGCGGCGTGACAGTCACGGTCTACGAGCGCAACCAGCAGATCGGCGGCGCATGCTCGACCGCCGAGGTCACTCTGCCCGGCTTCCGTCACGATCTCGGCTCGTCCGTCTATCCGCTAGGCGTCTGCTCGCCGTTCTTCCGCAGCCTCCCGCTCGAACAGCACGGTCTGCGCTGGATCGAACCCGATGTGCCGTTGGCCCATCCCTTCGACGATGGCACCGCACTCACCCTCGAGCGCTCCCTCGACGCTACCGCTGCACAACTGGAACCTCGTGACGCTCGCAACTGGCGGGCACTCTTTGCCCCGACCGTGCGCGACTGGCCCGGAATCGTCGAGAGTGTGCTGCACCCGCTGCTCGGCCTTCCAAAGCATCCTGCAGCAATGGCCAGCTTCGGCGTCGCTGCCCTCCTGCCAGCGCAGATGCTGGCCCGCACCATCTTCCGCAGCGAGCCAGCCCGCGCGCTCTTTGCCGGATGCGCCGCCCACTCCGTACTGCCACTGACGCGGCTCGCCAGCTCTGCAACAGGACTCGTGCTCGCGGCCTCCGCCAATACCACGGGATGGCCCATCGCCGCAGGCGGTGCGCAGTCGCTCACCAACGCCCTTGCCGGCTATCTGGATTCGCTCGGCGGCCGCATCCTCCTCGGCACTGAGGTTACGAACCTCAACCAGATCACCCCAGCGGATGCAACGTTCTTCGACACCAGCGTTGAGGCGCTCGAACGCATCGCCGACTCTGCTCTCTCACCTAGCTTCCGCACCCGGCTGCGCCATTTTCGCAAGGGTCCGGGCATCTTCAAGCTTGACTGGGCGCTGCGCGAGCCGATCCCCTGGCGCGCGCCAGCCTGCCGTCGGGCGGCAACCGTGCATCTCGGCGGCTCGCTCGCGGAGATCGCGCTCTCCGAGCACAACGCCTTCTACGGCCAGCCCTGCGATAAGCCTTTCGTGCTGCTCGTACAGCCCAGCCTCTTCGATCCCACCCGCGCCCCAGCCGGTCAGCATACGGCGTGGGCCTATTGCCACGTACCCAATGGCTCGAATCTCGACCTCACGGACGTGATCGAACGGCAAGTGGAACGGTTTGCCCCGGGCTTCCGGGATATCGTTCTCGCACGCCGCGCCAGCAACTCCGCCGCACTAGAGGCCTGGAACCCAAACCTCGCCGGCGGCGATATCTCAGGCGGTGCCATGACGCTCTCTGGCTTGCTCACCCGACCCACCGCAAGGCTCTATCGCACCAGCAATCCGAAGATCTACCTGTGCAGTTCCTCCACGCCTCCAGGCGGTGGAGTGCACGGCATGTGCGGGCATCTTGCCGCCCGCGCCGCCTTTTCAGACAGCCTATAAAATCTCGAAATATGGCCGATAATCGAACATAGGCTCTGGGCATCACTCGCAGCCACGAAATGCCACAGAAACTGATGTTCAGCACCGCCCATTGACCTTCGGGCGAGCAACACCCAGAATCAAAAGCGACTCGAGACTACGCTTGTCCAATTCCGCCAACTCCGATCCCGAGCTCCCGAACTGGACGCCCCTAACGCGTCTCGCCTTCCGCTTTGCCTTCTGTTACTTCATCCTCTACGCGTTCTGCTGCGGCAACGCAACGGTCTGGGAGATGGTTCCGCGGTTTGGCGGAACGATCGAGATATGGATGGCGAAGCCCTTCTGGCGAACAGCCCAGTGGCTCGGCCCGAGATTCTTCCATTTACAAGGTGTCAGCGCGAAGCTGCATATGAGCGGCTCCGGAGACCGTCCCCTCGACTGGATCGCGCTCGGCATTCTGTTCAGTGTGTCGGTGATCGCCACTCTGATCTGGACAGCACTCGACCGTAAGCGCACAGAGTACCGCGCACTGCATCGCTGGCTTCGCTTCGCGCTGCGCCTCGCGCTGGCCTACGCCATGCTGTACTACGGCCTGCCCAAACTCCTGCCCCAGCAGATGCCGCCGCCGTCGCTGGCCGTGCTCAACGAGCCTGTCGGCAACACGTCGCCCATGACCATGCTCTGGACGCTCATCGGCCTCAGCCCGGTCTACGAGATGATCTGCGGCGCAGTGGAGGTCTGCGGCGGTTTTCTATTGATCTTCCGCCGTACCGCGCTGCTGGGTGCGCTGCTCACGGCGCTCTCCATGAGCAATGTGGTTCTCTACAACTTTTGCTTCGATGTCTCCGTAAAGCAATACGCCGCTCATCTGCTGCTGATGGCGCTGGTCCTGCTCGCTCCCGACATCGGCCCGCTCCTCAACTTCCTGTTGCACCGCCCGACATCCCCACACCGAATCGAGATGGCTCCAGGCACCCGCCTGGGGCGGCGTATCGAGGCTCTCTGCATCGCCGTACTTCTGGTTCTGGGCGTAGGCGGCTTGATACTTCGCTACGGAGAGATCTATGCCCAGGAGCAGGCGAATCTGCGCAACCCTCCAGCGATCACCGGGCAATGGCACATCGATACTGCTGAGTTCGCCGCGAACGGCACAAGCACAACCCAGCCTTACATTGCGGGTGATGGCTTACCTATCACCGACATCTTCTTCGAGCCCACTGGCCGTGCCAACCTTCGCGCAACGGACAGGGTTCTGTGGCGCGCGCGAACCCGCTACGACGATGCAAAACGCACATTGTGGATGGTATGGGTCGGACAGGGCGACGTTCTTTATGACGTCCATTGGTCCGATACCTCGCATCTTGTCCTTAGCCCCGCAGCAGGCGGCGCAAAGAACGGCTACACGCTCCATCTGACAAGAATCCCTCTGCCGCAGCACTATCCGCTGCTCGATCGCGGCTCCCACCTGGTCAACGAATGGCCCTTCGAGCGCTAGAGCGGAACCCCTATAGGTATACCCAAAGGCAATCATTTGGACGGCGCTTTTCCCCAAGAAAAGCGCCACTCCCAAGCTCTTTCCGGGGGGACAGTAATAGGGGTTCCGCTCTAAATGGAAGTGGGTGAATCAAAAGGAGTACCGCAGAAAATACTGGTTTCGCACGGTTCAGCGTCCTATACTTCAGATTCTGCTCTTTATTGCGCCGCACCCTGACGCAACAACCTGGGCGGACGCCGACAACATGGGTTCTCACCAGCCAATTCGCAAAACAGTCGCACCGGAGATTCCGGACAAGCTGTACTTTCGCATCGGCGACGTTGCGCAGCTATGCGAGGTTCCAGCCTATGTTCTGCGCTTCTGGGAGACCGAGTTCCCACAACTGAAACCCAACAAGGGTGGCACTGGACAGCGGCTTTATCGCAAGCGTGATGTGGAAATGGCGTTGCGGATTAAAAGCCTACTCTACGATCAGGGCTACACGATCCCCGGTGCACGGCAGGTCTTCAAGGCAGAAGCCAAACCCAAAGAGTCTTCGGCTGTCGCCCCCGAGCCCGCCACACGGCAGGCTGCTCCATCTTCTCAGCCCGTGGAACCTGCAGCACCCCGCTCTACGTCGCAGATGTCACAGCTAGTTTCGTTGCGCGATGAGATGCGTTCTTTGCTCACACTGCTGGGTGCGCCGGTGTCCGCCTCACATCCTGCGGTGGTGAAGCATGACGAGAGCAAGGTGAAGGCCATGCGCCCGCGCCTGGTGCTGGAACCGAAGCCCGAGCCGAAGGCCATTCCAGTGGCCACCGAACGTCCGCGACTGCGGCTAGAACAGCGTGGGCTATTCAGCGACGAATCTTCTGAGCCCGTCGACCGCTCCGAATGACGATGTCGACCGGCGATACTCGCCCCATAAAGAGTTCTGCAACTAAAGGTCATACCGCCGGATCAGCAGCCATGCTGTTGATGATGAGCGCGCTGCTGTCGGGTCTGCTTGGGCTCGTGCGCATCAAGTACATCAACTCCCTGTTTGGTGCCGGCCCTGAACAGGATGCTTATCGCGCGGCCTTCGCACTTCCCGATCTCCTGGCCTACTTCCTGATCGGTGGTGCGGCTTCCATCTCTCTTATCACCATTCTTAACCGCTACCGTGAAGCCGGACCCGACGGACAGCCGGATGACAACGGGGCGGATCACGCTCTATCCGTCATTCTCAGCACGATGCTTGTCGTCCTCGGGATTGGGGTTCTGCTTGCCGAAATCTTTGCCCCGCAATATGTATGGCTCGCGAACAAGGGGTTCCGCCACGACATGCTGCGTTCGTCGCTCTGCACTTCCATGACGCGCATCATTCTGCCTGCACAGATCTTCTTCTTTATCGGAAGCGCCATGGGATCTCGCCTGCAGGTGCGGAAGATCTTCATCTACCAGGCATTCGCACCCCTCATCTATAACGGGGGCATCATCCTGGGCGCTTTTTTGTTTCACCGCTGGCTTGGCGTCACTTCACTCGCCGTTGGCGTATTCGGCGGCATGCTCATCGGCTACGGTCTGCTCAACTCTATCGGCGCATTCCGTACGGGCCTGCGCTACCGCTTCGTCGTCGGCTTCCGCGACCCGGCCTTCCTCGAGTGGCTCAAGCTCTCGCTGCCATTGATGATCGGCGTCTCACTGGTCATGTTCGATCGACAGTTCCTCAACTACTTTGCGTCCACTCGCGAAGGCGGCATTACCTTCATCGGCAATGCCAAAGATCTCTTCAACGCGCCTTTCAATGTTATCGGCCCCGCCGCTGGCGCCGCATCGCTCCCGTTCTTCGCCTCGCTCTTCCAGCAAAAGCGTGCCTGGGACTTCTCTTCCTCCGTCGGCCGCGCCGTCTCGCGGCTCTTCGCGGTAGGGATGCTTGTCTCCGCCTGGATGATTGCGCTCGCACCCTGGCTTATGGACCTCTTCCGCGGCGGCAGGTTCAAACACTCCGACGCCGCGGCAACCACTCATCTCTTCGTCATCCTCTCGTTCACACTCTCCATCTGGGCGGTGCAGGGAATCTACGCCCGGGCCTTCTACGCTGCCAGCGACACCAAAACCCCCGCCATCATCGGCACCCTTGTCACCGTGCTCTCGATTCCCTTCTACTGGGCACTCTTCAACGGCGTGGGCCTCATCGGTCTGGCAGTCGCCTCCGATCTCGGCATCCTCGCGCAGACGGTAAGCCTCGCCATCCTGTTGCACAAGAAGCGGCTGGTAAGCCTGTTGCACCTGGAGTTCGGCGAACTAGGCCGCGCACTGCTGGCTGCTGTCATTGCGTTTGGAGCGGCGGCAGGGGTCGTGCACTTCATGCCACCAGTATCGACACACCGAGGCGATGTGTTGGTGATTGCCGTCGGCAGTGCGGCATGGGCCGTGGCGGCAGGTGTTGCATTGATCGCTACAAAGTCGACACTGCCTGCTCAGATTCTGCGGCAGCGAAAAGCCCAGGGCTAAAGCCCTTTTGGGGTGGACCTTGTTTCCGCGGGCCTAAAGAGTTTCATCAATGAGTGTGATGTGGAAACTCTTGCCCCGAATGGGTCATCTCGAGCGGGTGCGCTTTTTTTCGCCGGAGCGGAGACAAACGGCAGAGGAAACGCGGGTCGTCCCCACAAGTCTCCTGGAGCATGAAGGAAGGCAATTCCGTCGTTACGCCCTACGGGCTCCACTCCAGCCATGCGGCAGCATGGTGTGGGCCTTCAGCGTTAGCTTTTACGGCACGGGTGAACCCGTGCCCTTAACGAAACGTGGCTTTAGAGCATTTTCCCTATTACTGTGAGCCGAACGAGTTCTACGAGTGCCGTTTTATTGGGAAAAACGGCGTATAGATCCTCGCTTTCGGTCTACACCTATAGGGAAAATGCTTTAGCCGCACCCTCTAAAGGCCGCTGCTACTCCGAGAAGCAACAGCAAAACAATCACGGCAAAAACAATCGTTGGCCCTCTAGAACACGTTAAGCGTCCTTCGCGTCCTCGTACTCCTCGTGCCATGCCCGCTGGATGCCTTCAAGAATGCCCTCGTTGGACTTCGCCGGATCGCCAACAAACCCTGGCAATTGCGTCACCCACTTGTGCAGGTCCGTGAAACGCACCGAGTAGGGATCGGTATCCGGGAACATCTCCTGCAGTTGAATCCCGATCTCGAGTGTGTCTGTCCAGTTGAGTTCGCGCGGCATGTTGTCGTCTCCAGAGCTCCAGTGTACCGGCAGTCGAGGAGCAAGGTAAGCCGCGGTTGAGGATCACGGAGGCGGCAAACAGCCTTGCCGCGATAGAATAAAGACTGCTCATGCCTACGGAAACACAAGCAACGAAGGTAGCCGCCAACTCCACTCCAGCAGTCCGTCGCATGCCAGCCCGGCGTCGCCTGCTTGCCGCCACTCGCAAGCTGCGCGAACTGGGGTCGATCGCATCCGCCGTGGCCTCCACGAGCCACCCTTATATGGCGCACATCGTGCCCATGCGCCGCTGCAACCTGGCCTGCACCTACTGCAATGAGTTCGACGACGTCTCCAAGCCCGTCGACATCGAAGAGATGAGGCGCCGAGTCGACCACCTCGGCCGTCTCGGGACCAGCGTGATTACGATCTCCGGCGGCGAGCCACTGCTGCACCCCGAGCTCGACGACGTCATCCGTCAGATTCGCAAGACCGGCGCCATCGCCGGCATGATCACCAACGGCTATCTGCTGATGCCCGACCGCATCGAACGGCTGAACAAAGCCGGGCTCGACCACATGCAGATCTCGATCGACAATGTGATGCCCGACGACGTCAGCAAGAAGTCGCTGAAGGTACTGGACGCCAAGCTGCGGATGCTGGCCGAGCACGCCGACTTCCACGTGAACATCAACTCGGTCGTCGGCGGAGGCATCGCCAATCCCGAAGATGCGCTGACCATCAGCAAACGTGCCCTGGCGCTGGGTTTCAGCTCGACCATCGGCATTATCCACGACGGCTCCGGCCAGTTGAAGCCGCTGGGCGAACGCGAGCGCACTGTGTGGGACGAAGTCCGCCGCCTCACCCGCCGCAGCTACTCGCGTTTCAACGGCTTCCAGGTGGCCATCGCCAACGGCGAGCCTAACGACTGGCGCTGCCGCGCCGGCTCGCGCTATCTCTACGTCGACGAGAATGGCATCGTCAGCTACTGCTCCCAGCAGCGAGGCTACCCCGGCATTCCAGTTGCCGAGTACACCACCGAGATCGTAAAGCGCGAGTTCCTCACCGAAAAATCCTGCGCTCCGAACTGCACGATCAGTTGTGTGCATCAGGTGAGCTACATCGACCACTGGCGTGCGCCGCAGCATACGACGATTACACCAGGCGGCGCGGGGCACGGTACGGAGTCAGGACTCGTGCAGATTCAGTAGCGAGTTTGCCGCAACACAAAGGGCGCTCCGAAATGGAGCGCCCTTTGTGTTGCGGCAAACATTCCTCTTAGATCTGAGCAAAACCGCCATCGACTACCAGGTCGAAGCCGGCTACGAAGCTCGAGTCGTCCGAAGCGAGGTACACCGCGGCTTTTGCGACCTCTTCCGGCTGGCCTATGCGGCCGAGCGGAACACCCGCTGTCAGGGCATCGGTGAGTTGCTGCAAGCCCTCAGGCGTACCGTCGGTGATGCCGCGGAGGCCGGGGGTATCGATTGGGCCGGGGCTTACTACGTTTACGCGAATCCCCGTTCCCTTCAGATCGACCGTCCAGCCACGAGCGAAGTTACGCACCGCCGCCTTGGTCGCCGAGTAGACGCTGAACGCTGCCATGCCTTTGGTCGCCACAATCGACGCGTTCAGGATGATGGAACCACCCTTGCCGATCAAAGGCAGCGCCTTCTGCACCGTGAAGACGAGACCTTTCACGTTCTTCGCAAATGTCTGGTCATAGTGCTCTTCCGTGATCTGGCCGAGCGGTGCGAACTCCCCGCCGCCAGCATTCACAAAGAGCACATCCAGCTTGCCCTTCTTCGCCTTGATCTCCGCATAAACGCGATCAAGATCATCCAGCTTCGCCGAATCGGCCTGGATTCCCAGGGCGCTGGTTCCAAGCTTCGCCACGGCGGCATCAAGCGTAGGTTTTCTGCGGCCGGTAATGAAGACAAACGCGCCTTCCTGGATAAACTCCTGCGCGGTAGCGAAGCCAATCCCCTCGCTGCCTCCGGTAACCAATGCGATCTTTCCTGTCAGCTTTCCCATGATTTCTCCCCTTTTCCGAACTTAGTAAAGAGGCCGCCCTGGTTCTGGCGGCCCTGCGTAACGCGAGTTAGATCTGTCCGATTCCACCATCAACCATCAGGTCGAAGCCGGAAACGAAACTGGAGTCGTCCGACGCGAGGAACAATGCAGCTTTGGCGATCTCGCTCGCCTGGCCGTAGCGACCCAACGGCACCTGCGTGGCAAACTGATCGAGGGCTGAGGTTGTCCCACCGCCCAGCGCACGCGTTCCGGGAGTGTCGATCGGGCCGGGGCTCACGACGTTTACGCGGATGCCTGTGCCCTTCAGATCGGCTGTCCAGCCACGGGCAAAGTTGCGTACCGCTGCTTTGGTGGCGGAGTAAACACTGAGTGCCGGAAATCCCTTGACGGCGACTACCGAACCATTCAGGATGATCGATCCGCCCTTGCCCATCAGGGGCAACGCCTTTTGCACGGTGAAGAGCAGGCCCTTTACGTTGACGCCAAAGATGCTGTCATAGTGCTCTTCCGTGATCTGGCCGAGAGGAGCGCCGGAGTAAATGCCGGCGTTGACGAACAGCACATCCAACTTGCCCTTTTTCGTCTTGATCTCCGCATAGAGCCGGTCCAGGTCGTTGAGATTTTCAGCATTTGACTGCACTGCTGTGGCATTTGGACCAAGTGTTGCTATGGCAGCGTCAAGAACCTCTTTACGGCGACCGGTGATGAAGACGAATGCGCCTTCGCTAATGAACTCCTGTGCCGTAGCGAGGCCAATGCCTTCGCTACCGCCGGTTATCAGTGCGATCTTTCCTGCTAACTTACCCACGGTATAACTCCTTTATTTCCAATCTCTTGAATCAACGCTTCCCGATAGCTCCTGGCTCTGGCGAGGAAGCTACTCGACCAGAACCAATTTTGTACCGCACAGTAAAGATGCGGGGATTCGACATCGGTTGCTGATTATTTACCGATCGGTATAGATTTACTTCGAATTAGATTGGAGCAGCATCCAATAGAGGGAATGAGCGAGACCGTCACATCACCGGAGCAGCAGAAACGGCATGCAGGCCGCCCGCGCGAGTTTGATCGCGCGGAGGCGTTGGAAGCTGCTATGCGTGTGTTCTGGCAGCATGGCTACGAAGGGGCGTCTCTCACCGAACTGACTGAGGCCATGGGTATCAGCCGGCCCAGCCTGTATGCGGCGTTCGGCGACAAAGCTGAACTCTTTCGGGAAGCTCTTGCGTGTTACAGCTCGGGCCCGGGCAGTTATATGGCTGAGGCGCTGGCGCAACTCACTGCACGCGAGGTTGTTGAGGCTCTGCTGCGGGGCAACCTCTGCATGAACACGAATTCGTCCAATCCTGGGGGCTGCATGCTGATGAAGGCAGCTTTTACAAAGGGCGAAGATTGCGCCTGTGTAAACGAGGAGCTCAACAAGCTGCGAGAGGCTGGCACGGCTCGCCTTCACGAACGCTTTGAACGCGCCAAGGCGGAGGGAGATCTACCGGCCACAATCAGTCCTGCCGCACTGACGCAGTATGTCACATGCCTGCTGTCTGGAATGTCCGCGCAGGCTGCAAGTGGAGTCAGCGCGGAGGAATTGAACCGCGTTGTCGATCTGGCGCTGGCTTCGTGGCCTGCTTGAACCTGATGCAGAAGATGCTGTCTATACGCTGAAACGGGCGCCCCACCCTGCGACGATAAAATCATCGCGAAGATGAGGTGCCCGCCCTTCGCTCGTTAAAACATTACTTCTTGTTCGCAGCCACAGGATGGTGAAGGGCCGCGGTATTTGCGGATTCGGCCTCAGCCTGATCGATTGCCGAATAGAGTTGCGACACATCGAGCACTTCCGTCCAGTGTTTTGCCGTGACGACAACGATGGTCGGAGTATGGCCCAGACCGGCCTTGTCGCCCAGCGCCTCTTCCGCATTCACTTCCTTTGCAAACTGACCTGTCGGATCGATGACGAACGGAACCTGCTGGTGGTTCTTGCTGAAGAACGTCTGGGTGAAGTGCTGCAGGTCTTCCTTGCTCGAGATCTGGTACTGCGAGGCGAACACCTCGCGACGAAACTCGGTGGCGAGGTCCGGCGAGACCTTGTCCTGGATGTAGCGTGCGGTGATGGCAGCATCGCGGCTCCAGATATGCATCTTGAGCGGGAAGTCATAGCGCAGAAGCGGGATGTGGTAGTGGTTTGCGGCCTCATGCACGATAGGGAAAGCGTGTGCGCATGCCGGGCATTCGAGGTCTTCGAACTCGACGATGGCTACTTTGGCCCCGACTGGAGGCTTGAACATCGAGGTGTCTTTGAACTGGGTCGGCGGGTTCTGAGGGTTCTGCCCCACGGAGCTCTGAGCCGTGAGAGCGAGAGGGGCGGTACCGGCCAGCGAAAGGAAGAGAGCGGCGGAGAAGATTCGAGACATAGCTGTAGGACGCAAGTGCAGCCCCTTTGCGAGCAAAGTGTGCTCTGGGGCTATTGAATCATTTTGCGGTGCGTTGCGCCAATTTCGGCATATTATGCCGCAGGGCAAACGCATTTAAATTCCAACCAACACAAACAAAGAACAAGCAACAGCAAAAGCATTAACGCAGAGGACGCAGAGGTTTTCGCAAAGGTCGCAAAGGATGTCGTGGCGGCCTTTGCGTTTTTCCTCTGCGCCCTCCGCGTTCGCTTTTCGGTTGTCCGCCACCAATTTGCCAGGAGATGGCTATACCTTTTGAGGCATATTTCTAGCGTCGATCTGCTTGGCGCGATGGAGTCAATGCTATCCTCCAAGCGAAGGAAAACCGAAATGCTCTACGCTCTGCTTGCCCTCCAAACCATCACGCTGCTGGCGCTCATCCTCTTGCTGCTGCGCAAGCCTGCGGGCCCGCCGGAGGCGGCAGATTCGCGTCTCGCACAGCTTCTGGAGGCCAATCTGCCGGCACAGCTCGCGCGGCTCGATACCCGCGCTGAAGCACAGGAGCAGCATCTGCGCTCCGAGCTGGCACAGATGCGCAGCGACGCTGCCGGTGAGGCCACACGCTCGCGTGAGGCCGCTGGAGCGGCCAACGCGGCGCTGCGCGGAGAAGTACTGGCCAACATCAGCACGCTGGGCGAGACTCAGAGGTCAGGACTGGAGAGCTTTCGCACGGACAACACGGCTGCCGCTGAGCGCCTTCGCACGGCCGTAGACGCACAGTTGAAGACCTTGGGAGAGCGGCTCACCAGCTTTACCTCCGACACCACGCGGCACCACAGCGAGAGTCGAGAGGCGCTGCATACGCGGCTGACCGAACTCGGCACGGCGCAGACCTCGAACCAGGAGAAGCTGCGCGCCATCGTGGAAGATCAGCTGAATAAGCTCAACCAAAGCAATATCGCGAAGCTCGACGAGATGCGCGCGACAGTTGACGAAAAGCTGCAAAAGACCCTGCATTCGCGGCTCACCGAGAGCTTTGGAGCGGTGACCGACCAGCTCACGAAGGTGCATGCGGGTCTGGGCGAGATGAACACGCTGACGACCGGCGTCAACGACCTCAACCGCATCTTCTCCAATGTGAAGTCGCGGGGCGGTTTTGCGGAGGTTCAACTTGGCAAACTGCTCGATCAGGTGCTGGCTCCGGGGCAGTACGTCGAAAATGCCAACGTGCGGCCAGGAACGCAGGAGGTTGTGGAGTTCGCGGTGCGCTTTCCGGGTACATCGGGCGAGGTGCTGTTGCCCATTGATGCGAAGTTCCCACGTGAAGACTGGGAGCGGCTGGAGTCGGCCTACGAATTGGGAGTTTCCGCCGATGTCGAGGTCGCGCGGAAGGCCTTCGATGCGGCGATTCGCGTTGAAGGCAAACGAATCTCCTCGAAGTACATCAACGAGCCGGTGACGACGCCCTACGCGATCATGTTCCTACCCACCGAGGGCCTCTATGCCGAAGTGCTGCGCCGCGATGGCCTGCAGGCCGATCTGCACCAGAATTGTCGCGTGATGGTCGCCGGACCGGCGAACCTCTACGCCCTACTCACCAGCTTCCAGTTGGGTTTCAAGATGCTCAACCTGCAGAAAAAAGGGGATGAGGTCTGGAAGATTCTAGCGAAGACTCAAAACGAGTTCGGGAAGTTCGAAGAGCTGATGGCGAAGATGGACGACCAAGTGAGCAAGGTCCAGAAGACGATTCAGGCGGTAGGCGTGCGTACCCGAGCCATTAATCGCACACTCCGCGATGTGGGAGAGGTAGATCCGGGGGATGCGAAGGTTCTCAGCATTGAGGGCGTGCTGCCGATGCTGGCGGCTAATGAAGAAGAGTAAGAGCGCGGGATCAAATTTCTCGCCCGCAGGGTGGAAACACACTGCTGTGGGCAAAACGTGCAGATGGCCTGACTGTTTTTTGCCGCAACCCAGGAAGGCAATTCCGTCGTTTCGCCCTGCGGGCTCCACTCCAGCCTTCGGCAGAGCGGTATGGGCCCTTGGCCTGGCTTTTACGGCATGGCTGAAGCCATGCCCTTCCGATCCTTGCCTCAGCAGAGTCTTTGCACGCTGCCACAATGTCTTTGATGCCACCCCCAGGGCCTATTCACGCTATCTGGGTGGTCAGGAGTGCTAGAGCATGCCTCGTTCCGAGGGTCTGTGGCCCGCGTCGTGGAAGAATGACCGCCGACGGCACATCACACACTCCCAGGGATAGAAGCCGAACCAAGGTAAAAAAACACGTTGGATGAATCCAACGCGGTTAATACGGCGCAATACCGAGCTTTGGCAATGGGAACAGATTTTGGAGCTCAACGGGGCCTTTCAAAAATGGGGGGCGGTTCGTCGCCATAGCAGATTTTAGTCAACAAACGGAGTTTGGCAAGAGGTTTCAACATAGCTTGTATTTCGAGTGTTCTTTACACTGTAAGAGCGCGTGGGTATGCTTTCACTCTGAGGCACTCGTGCGGATGCCCGGCCCAAGGGTCTACGTTTCCCCCCAAGCTTATTTACGCAATACACAGGAGATCGAACGATGGCAGCAGTAGACGAGAAGGTAAAGCAGATTATTGTCGAGCAGCTTCAGGTGGATGAGGCCGAGGTTACACCCGGAGCCAGTTTCCAGGAAGATCTCGGCGCAGACTCGCTCGATGTGGTGGAGCTGGTCATGCAGTTTGAAGAGGCCTTCGACATCCAGATCCCCGATGAAGACGCGGAAAAGATCAAGACCGTCAAGGATGCCGTCGATTACATCGAGAAGAACCAGAAGGGCAAGTAACGAATGCAGGAGTATCGTCGGGTAGTCGTCACGGGCATGGGCCTTCTCTGCGGGGTAGGCAACACTGCCCAGCAAGTTTGGGAAGGCCTACTCGCGGGCAAAAGCGGCATGGCCGAGATCAAAGCCTATGACCTCGAAGGTCATTCTGTCCGCTTTGCCGCGGAGGTGAAAGACTTCGATCCGCATGTCTTCGTGGAAAAGAAAGAGGCTCGCAAGATGGGCCGCTTTATCCATTTTGCGATGGCTGCGGCGCAGGAGGCTATGGAGCACTCGGGCTTGAAGATTACGCCCGAGAACGCCGATAACATCGGCGTCCATATCGGCTCGGGCATCGGTGGTTTCGATGTCATCGAGCGCGAGCACACGGCTCTGTTGAACGGGGGGCCACGTAAGATCTCGCCCTTCTTCATCCCAGCTTCGATCATCAACCTTGCCGCCGGTCATGTTTCGATCAAATACGGCGCCAAGGGACCGAACGAGGCCACGGCGACGGCCTGTACGAGCTCTGCACACTCTATTGGCGATGCGTTCCGCACCATCCAGCGTGGTGATGCGGATGCGATGATTGCCGGCGGCGCTGAGGCGGCGATCACGCCCCTCAGCGTCGGCGGTTTTGCCGCAATGAAGGCACTTTCCACCCGCAACGACGATCCAACACACGCCTGCCGTCCCTTCGATAAAGACCGCGATGGTTTTGTCGTAGGCGAAGGCGCGGGCATTCTTATTCTCGAAGAGCTTGAGTTTGCCAAAGCACGCGGCGCAAATATCCTGGCCGAGATCGTGGGCTATGGCATGAGCGGCGATGCGTTCCACATGACCGGTATGGCCCCTGAGGGCGATGGCTGCCGACGGGCTATGAATGCGGCCTTGAAGTCCGGCAACATCTCTCCGGACCAGATCGACTACGTAAACGCCCACGCCACCTCGACACCCCTCGGCGATGCGCTGGAGTCGCAGGCCATCGAGAACGTCTTCGGCGATCGGGCCAAGAATCACAAACTTTTGGTGAGTTCGACCAAGTCTATGACCGGGCATTTGCTCGGTGGCGCCGGCGGGCTGGAGGCGGGCATCACGATTCTCGCGATGCTGAACGAGATCGCTCCGCCGACGATGAACATCGTGGAGCTCGACCCGCGCTGCCGTCTGAACTATGTGCCGAACACCCCGCAGAAACTGAAGATCGACTATGCGCTGTCGAACAGTTTTGGTTTCGGTGGAACGAATGGCTCGCTGGTCTTCAAGCGCTGGGGAGCGGAGTAACGCCCCCAGCCAGAATGACCGCAGTGCGCGGTGGAGCTCATTTGCAGACTTGCAGTGTTTGAAGGAGCAACATGCTGGATGTTCACCCGCCGCACCATCGTCTTGGAGGCCTAAAAGATTTTTTTATTCACCTGCTGACGATCTCGGTGGGACTGCTGATCGCTGTAGGCATCGAAGGGTGCGTAGAGCGGCATCAGCATCGCGAACTCGCACAAGATGCACGCGAGACGCTGCGCAAAGAGATCGAGGGAAACTCCAAAACGATCGAAAGAGCGCTGCCGGAGATCATCAAAGAACAGACGAAGGTGAGTGACACCATCGCATTTCTTACGCATATCAGGCGGAACCCTAAAGACAAAAGTCTGCAGAAGGGATCTATCGATACAGACTTCTCGCACACAATGCTGGACGATACGGCGTGGAAGACCGCTCAGACGACGGGAGCTCTAGCGTTTATGCCCTATGAAGATGCGAATAAGTACTCCAGCATCTATGAGGCCCAGTATCAATTCAAGGCTTCCGAGGAAAAGACCATCGAAGACTCTGCGCAGTTTGTTGGACTCGTACACAAGTACGATTTCGATACGGATATCGCCCCAGAAGCAGCTAGCGCGACACTTGAACGATTCGGCATCATGCAGATGCATCTGGCAATGCTTAAATTAAGCGCCGAATCAGCGGCCGCCATCGACAAGAGCTTTCTGACCGGGAAAGATACCTCTTACAATTTTCACGAAGTCGTCAAATAACGAACGCGCAGCGTTGGCGGGATTCAGGTGTTGGAGTCTGACGTAAAACTCCCCTTTCCTGAGTACGTTTTATCCCAAGGAGCAGAAATGTGTGCGAATACCGCGCACTGATATTTTCTTTTGAACCATCAGCGAGGGGCTGGTGAGTGCGGAGAATTTCGGGCTGAGCGGATAAGATGGAAGATGCACATATTCTTTCTGAAGGAACACCATGAGCACCGCAATTACCGCGCCTGCCGCGCAACTCGAAGCTTTCGCTAAGGCCGCTGGCCTGACCCTCACCTCCATCGAACCGGGCACGGACTTCTCCGGCAACCCCACCACGCGCGCCACCGTGGCGCTGGCTTCGGATCCGAGCAAGACCCAGACAGTGGAGCTGAGCGGGGCTTTCGACGCTGCAAACCCGAAGTTCTCCGCCGAACTTGCCAACTTCTTCGCCGAAGCAGCGCAGCGCCTGCGCAATCCGCATCCGGACGCTTACCTGACGCTGCATGGCCTGCCGTTGACCTTCCGCAAGTTCGCGTGGCCGTTCCACGGATCGAGCTCGGGCGCCGACACGTACATCGTCCATGGCGAGATTCATCTGGCAGACGGCAAAGAGAGCCTGCTGCACGCCAAGGTTTCGGCGGCACTCACGCAGACGTTTGCCGAGGTCGTCGTGGCGCTGGAGCAGCCATTCGCTGAGGGTTTCATCACCAATGCCGTGCGCAAGACGCTCGACCAGGGGCAGTTGGAGCTCGTAAAGAGCGGCAACCGCCAGCCTGTGCCCGTAACTACCCGCTACTACTCCGTGAAGCAGCAGCGTTTCATCTTCAATGACACGAACGAGCGGCAGCGCCACGACTACCTGGCGGCTAAAGTTTTTTGGCTGAGCCATGTGCTCGGCGGCGGCGCGCCGGTGTGGATTGCCGACCCGCGTGATGCGCAGTATCTGAATACTCCCGTAGCCGAGCTGACGAAGACAGCCGCGACGCTCGCACAGGAGGGCCTAGTGCTGCTCGAAGGCAATGGGGATTGGGCCACAGCCACCGATACGCTGCGTAACCAGGAAGATAAGTACCGTGCCGAGCTTGAAGAGGCGTTGATCTTCATCAAGCCCAGCTTTAATGAAGATATGCGTGCCGGGCATACGAATATGTAGTTTGGGTGACGCCACAGATCCGGGTGCCCCATCTTAGCGACGGTTTCATCGTCGCTAAGGTGGCCTCGGGCGAATGCCCGACCGCTCCCGCCAATGTTCCCCCTGCCTCTAACCTTTGATCGTCTTGCTCTCTAGGTACTGTCGCCTCGATAAGCTAAAAGCGGTCGCTGCGCGATACCCCACCCTGCCGCGCAAAAAGCGCGCGTCGAGGATGGGGCACCCGGTTCCGTGGCTCGCGCTACGATACCAGCCCCAATACTTTCGCCCACTGGGCTTCGTCGACGGCAATGCCAAGACGAAGGCTTTCTTCTCTGGTAGCCAGCGTGCCTTCACCGGGATATCGGGCGGGTTTGCCGGGTTCGACTGGGGTGGCGGCGTGGAGCGCGGCGATGGCGCCTTGTGCGATGGCGTTCAGCTCGTTCATCGAGGACAGTGATTGCGGCGCTATCGCTAAAAATACCTGCGACTGCCCTACCTCTTTGAGGGGGTCGGCGTCGATCTGGTGTGAAGATCTGCCGCCTGCCAGCATCGCCGCCAGGACATCCAGCACGAAGGACAGGCCTGAGCCCTTCCAGAGGCCGATCGGCAGGGCGCGCTGCGAGCGTTCAATCGCTGCCGGATCGCGGGTCAACTCGCCTTGTTCGTCGAAGCCACCGGCAAACGGCAGCAGCTGGCCGCGTTCGCGATAGGCCGCTAGAGTGCCATAGGAGTATTGGGACATCGCTATATCGAGCACGATGGGGCTGGATTGATTCGCAGAGGTGTGAGGAATCGCCAGTACCAGCGGATTGTTGCCCAGCGCTGGGGTGGTTGCGCCCCAGGGTGGCAGATTGGGCAGCGTGTTGGTCCAGCAGAGAGCGGCGAATCCAGCCTCGGCCGCCTGCCAGCCAAAGGCTCCTCCACGCTGCCAGTGGGTCGTGTCGCCGAGCGCGACAGCTCCAAGGCCGTGCGTCTCTGCAAGGGCGACGGCGCGGGCCATGGCCGTGTGAGCAGCGAGATTGCCTGGGCCGCGATGGCCGGTCCAACGTTCCAGCGCACCGAAGCTGGCGACACACTCGGCTTGCGCCAAGGGATCGATGCTGCCGTTGCGCACCATCTCCGCAAAGCGTGGCAGCCGCGCGATGCCGTGTGTATGCACGCCGTCGCGGTCGGTCTCCGCGGTGAGGCGCGCCGAGAGAGCTGCGCGTTCGGGCTCGAGGCCAAGGTGCAGGAACACGCGTTCGAGGGTGTTGCGGAGTTCGTCGAAGGGAATACGGACCATGGATTTATTAGAGCAGTTCTCGTCTTGCGATAAAGAACCATGCTGTTTTTGCTTTCGGAGTAGCAGCGGCCTTTAGGCCAATGCCACTTACTTTCCAGACGGAAGACCAGTAGACCGAACTGTCCCATTTGGGTTCTTAGGTAATACAGGCATCCGCGAAATGCAGGGGTTTCTCCACTCCCGTTGGTCGGTCGAAATGACAGATATTTGGTGGTTTAAATACAACTGTGTTCCAGTTGAAAAGCAAGTAGCGGCGGGCTTTGGACCTCCTATGGATAGACTAAGAGGGTGCAGGGATGCTCGATGTATGGCAGGCCCTGGTGTAGAGGTGTTGTTTTGATTCGAACCAGACTGGCGGCATGGCCGCGAAGGCTAGCATCCGCGTTTCTCGCGGTGCTCTGTATCGCCCCTACACTCAACGCGCAGACGAAGACGCCGTCCACGGTTCCTGTTGTGATGCTCAGTGACATTCACTTCGATCCGTTTCATGATCCTGCAAAGTTTGCTCAGCTACGCGCGGAGCCGGTGAGCAGGTGGCTCGCTGTGTTGAGCGCGCCTGATTCATCGACGCAGGCCGCCGATGTTGCTGCCTTGCAGGAAGCTTGTCCCGTACGTGGTGTCGATACGCCGTGGACGCTGCTGCAGTCGAGCCTAAAAGAGGCCCACAGACAGCAGCCGAAGCCGCTGTTTGTGACCGTGAGCGGCGACCTGACAGCGCATGCCTTCGACTGCCGGGTGCATCATCTTGCGCCTGCGATCAGCGCGAAGGAGTACAGCGAGTTCGCGGCGAAGGTCGTTGGGTTTATCGCGTTCGAGCTGCGCCGGACCTTTCCCGGTGTACCGGTATACCTCGCGCTCGGGAACAACGACTCGGGCTGCTCGGACTATCGGGAGACGCAGGATAGCGCGTATCTGAAAGAGACCGCGCGCAGCTTCGCGGGAGATGTGATCGACGCCCGCAATCGCAAGGCGCTGCTGCGCGAGTTCTCCGCCGAGGGTGACTACAGCGTTGTTCTGCCAAGGCCGATACGGCATGCGCGCCTGATCGTATTGCAGGATATCTTCGAATCCAAGAAGTATGAGAGCTGCGAAGCCAAGCCGGACGGCGCCGCTGCCGATGTCCAGGTGGAATGGCTGCGAGCTCAGCTGACGGCTGCCCGCGCAGCCCATGAGCACGTCTGGGTGATGGCGCACATTCCTCCTGGGGTCGACGCGTACGCAACCTTCTCGAAGAACCGCGATGTGTGCGCAGGCCAGAAGCCGGAGATGTTCCTGAACTCCGGGAAGCTCGCCGATACCCTCACCGACTTTGGCGACATCATTCAGTTGGCGCTCTTCGCGCATACGCATATGGACGAGATGCGACTCTTTCAATCGACGACGGAGAGTTCAGGCAATGCGGTTCCCGGCAAGCTCGTTCCCTCGATCTCGCCGGTCAATGGGAATAATCCTGCCTTCACTGTGGCACAGGTAGAGCCCGGAACGGCGACCCTCAAGGACTACGCCGTCTACTCCGCAGACAACCAGACCGGCATTGCGACGACCTGGAAGGAAGAGTACCGCTACTCTTCGACCTATGGTTTGCCGGATTTTTCGGCCAAATCTCTGGCCACACTGACCTCGGAGTTCGTGGCCGATAAACAAGGAAGCTCGGAGCATAGCCATGCCTACCAGGATTTTTTCTATGTCGGCCTCCGCGCAGACAGTTCCAATGCCAAAGCCGAAGCGATGCGGCGTCTCTGGCCCTCCTATGCCTGTGCGATGACAGAGGATGGGGAAGCAGGATTCCGCGCGTGCTTATGCCCGGTGAAGCCGTAGAGCAACGAGTAACATCCCATTGTGTGAAGCGTCAGGGAATGCGCCAATGCAGTCGCCCCCTTTTCAACCAGAATGCTTGCCTCTTCGCCCCAGCCGCAGTGGAAGAAAGGTTAGAGCAGCATGGGTAAGACGGAACCCTCGGGGTCCTTCGACTGCACGCCTCGCAAAGTACGCGAGACGCTCCGCTCAGGATGACGAATTGGGGGAGGGGAGGATGGATAACAAACACCTTAGGTTGGGCGCTTATGACGCGCTTTGCGTCATCGCCCTGCGCTGGGATATGCAGCCCCTGCGGGGCTGGGTTTATGCCAAACCCAATTATCGAGTGGCGCATCTAGAATTAATGGAGGCCTAAGCGTGGCCAAGCAAGCTATTGCGCCAAGCTGCTAGCATTGCAGATTCGTATGGAGCACCGTCCCTTGAAAGAGAACACGAGTATTTCAGCAGGCGCCAAACTGCGCGAGGCCGTTGCAAGTGAACGACCGTTGCAGATCGTTGGCGCGATCAATGCGTATCACGCACGTATGGCCGAGCGCGTCGGTTATCGCGCTCTGTATCTCTCCGGCGGAGGCGTGGCCGCAGGCTCGCTGGGCATGCCCGATCTCGGCATCTCGACGATCGACGACGTGCTGACTGACGTACGTCGCATCACCGATGTCTGCTCGCTCCCCCTGCTGGTCGATATCGATACGGGCTTCGGGGGAGCGTTCAACCTGGCCCGATCGATACGCGCCTTGATCAAAGCCGGTGCGGGCGGATGCCATATCGAGGACCAGGTACAGGCCAAGCGTTGCGGGCATCGTCCGGGTAAGGCGATTGTCCCGAGCGAAGAGATGGTGGACCGGATCAAAGCCGCTGTCGATGCGCGCACGGATGCCAGCTTCGTCATCATGGCACGTACGGATGCTTTAGCGAGTGAGGGTTTGAATGCCGCGCTCGACCGCGCCGCAGCGTGCGCCGAGGCGGGTGCGGACATGGTCTTTCCTGAGGCTGTCACGGAGCTGGACCAGTATCGCGCGTTTGCGGAACGTACACGCGTTCCAGTGCTGGCGAATATTACGGAGTTCGGTTCGACGCCTTTGTTTACGCTGGAGGAGCTGCGCGGTGCGGATGTGTCGATCGCGCTCTATCCGTTGTCAGCGTTTCGAGCGATGAATGCGGCGGCGCTCAATGTGTATCAACATATTCGCGCGGACGGTACGCAGGAGAAGGTCGTCGAAACGATGCAGACGCGGGCTGATCTCTATGATTTTTTGGGGTACCACGCATATGAGCAGAAGCTTGATGAGTTGTTTGCGAAGGATAAGCAGTGACAAGGTACAACAATCTGAAGTGGCGCCACCGATGAGTCGGGCTTTCAGCCCTCTCTCTTTTCCTACACGCTAACCTGGGGCTTTGCCCCAGGCTGGGATGAAACGGGCCGTTGGCCCTGATGCATCTATACCTATATCTATGGCCGCGGTGGAAGTACTAGAAGCAGATTCCCTACGGGAATGACAACCAGAAAAGCAAAGACAAAAACAAAGGCAAAAGCGAAGGCAAAGACGAATATGAGTGGAGAGACAGCAGTAGCGGCACCGGCATTCAAGCCCAAAAAATCGGTTGCGCTTTCGGGGGTGCCTGCGGGCAATACCTCACTCTGCACCGTGGGCCGCAATGGCAATGACCTGCACTATCGCGGCTATGACATCCTCGAACTCGCGGCGAAGTGCGAGTTTGAAGAGATTGCGTACCTGTTGCTCTACGGCAAGCTCCCGACAGTGGCGGAGCTTTCGAGCTACAAACAGAGATTGCGTGGAATGCGGGGCCTGCCGCAGGGTGTGAAGACCGCGCTGGAGCAGCTTCCTGCCAGCGCGCATCCGATGGACGTGCAGCGCGTGGGCGTTTCGGTGCTGGCGACGCTCGAACCTGAACCACAGCCCCACACGCCTGAAAGCTCGCTGCGCATCGCCGACCGCCTGATGGCGTCGCTGGGATCGATGCTGCTCTACTGGTACCACTTTGCGAACAGTGGCAAACGGATTGAGGTAGAGACTGACGATGATTCCGGCAACCCCTCGATAGGGGGCCATTTCCTGCAACTGCTCCATGGCAAACCTGCGAGCTCCGAGTGGGTGCAGGCGATGCACGTGTCGTTGATCCTTTATGCGGAGCACGAGTTCAATGCGTCCACCTTTACCGCGCGGGTAATCGCGGGTACGGGTTCGGATATGTTCTCGGCCATCGCCGGGGCCATCGGCGCGCTGAAAGGCCCGAAGCACGGCGGAGCGAACGAGGTTGCGCTGGAGATTCAGCAGCGCTACAGCTCGCCCGACGAGGCCGAGGCTGATATCCGCGCGCGCGTTGCGAACAAGGAAGTCATCATCGGCTTCGGGCACCCGGTGTACACGATCAGCGACCCGCGCAATGTGGTGATCAAGAAGGTCGCGCACGATCTCTCGACGACTGCAGGGGATCTCGCGATGTATAACGTCGCCGAACGGCTCGAAACAGTGATGTTCGAGGTGAAGAAGATGTTTCCGAACCTCGACTGGTTCTCGGCCGTCGCGTATCACGTGATGGGTATACCGACGGCGATGTTCACGCCGATCTTTACCATCGCGCGTACCAGCGGATGGGCGGCGCATGTGATGGAGCAGCGTGCCGATGGGAAGATCATTCGGCCAAGTGCGAATTACATTGGGCCGGAAGATGTGGCATTTGTGCCGATCAAGGAACGCAGTTAAGTCGCCAGCACTTAGAAGCAGATTCCCTACGGGAATGACAAAAAGAAAAGCAAAGGCACAACACCTTCTATGTCCAGCCATATCTCCAATGTTCGCCCCGAGTTCGATCAGCCTCTCATCGACATCGTCGACTATGTTCTGAACTACAGGATTGAGAGCTCGCTTGCCTATGAGACCGCGCGCTACTGCCTGCTCGATACGCTTGGCTGCGGGTTGCAGGCACTCGGCTTCCCTGCCTGCACCAAGCTGCTCGGCCCGCTGGTGCCGGGACTCACGATGAAGAACGGTGCGCGTGTTCCGGGCACCAGCTACGAGCTCGACCCTGTGCAGGCAGCCTTCAATATTGGCACGATCATCCGCTGGCTCGACTTCAACGACACGTGGCTGGCCGCCGAGTGGGGACATCCGTCGGACAACCTTGGCGGTATTCTCGCCGTTGCCGATTGGCTTTCTCGTAACGGCCACCAACTTACGATGCGTGATGTGTTGACCGCGATGATCAAGGCGCATGAGATTCAGGGATGCCTGGCGCTGGAGAACTCGTTCAACAAGGTTGGGCTGGATCACGTGGTGCTGGTGAAGGTCGCGTCTACTGCGGTCGTCGCGCAGATGCTGGGCCTTACGCGGGAACAGACGCTGAATGCCGTCTCGCTGGCGTGGGTCGATGGGCAATCGCTGCGTACGTATCGCCATGCCCCCAATGCGGGATCGCGCAAGAGCTGGGCTGCAGGTGATGCGACCTCGCGGGCGGTGAGGTTAGCGTTGATCGCGCAGACTGGGGAGATGGGGTACCCGTCCGTGTTGAGCGCGAAGACGTGGGGGTTTTATGACGTCAGCTTCAAGGGACAGCCTTTCAAGTTCCAGCGAGCCTATGGCAGCTATGTGATGGAGAATGTGCTCTTCAAGATCTCGTTCCCCGCAGAGTTTCATTCACAGACCGCTGTGGAAGCCGCTATGACGCTGCATGCGCAGTTGGCGGGGATGGGAAAGACGGCGGCGGACATCGCGCGCGTCACTATTCGCACGCATGAGGCCTGCATCCGCATCATCGACAAGCAGGGGCCTTTGAATAATCCTGCCGACCGCGATCACTGCATCCAATACATGGTTGCGGTGCCACTGATCTTCGGCCGCCTCACTGCCGAGGACTACGACGACGCTGTTGCCTGCGATCCGACGTGGGGTCCACGCATCGACGCGGTGCGGGCGCGGATCGTCTGCGTCGAAGATCCGCGGTTCACTGCGGACTATCACGATCCCGAGAAGCGCTCGATTGCGAATGCGCTCACGGTTGAGTTGAATGACGGAACGGTGCTGCCTGAGGTGGCTGTCGAGTATCCGATCGGCCATCGGCTGCGCCGCGGCGATGGCATTCCGCTGCTGTTGGATAAGTTCAGGCACAACCTCGCGCGCAGACTCTCTCCTGAGGCGCAGGAGAAGATCCTTGCTGCCTCGTCAGAACAGACGAAGCTGGAGGCTATGCCGGTGGATGAGTATGTCGGGCTTTATGTCGTCTGAGGGCGTGGGTGCGGGGTAAAAAGCTTTAACGCGGAGGGCGCGGAGGTTTCGCGGCTGTCCCTGTGCGATCTGGGCAGCACGAAGGAAGGCAGTTCAGTCGTTACGCCCTACGGGCTTCACTCCGGCCTGCGGCAGCGAGGTGTTGCTCCTTTTCCCGACTTTTACGGCACGGTTGAAACCGTGCCCTTCCGTCCAAGCCATAGCAGAGTGTTTGCATACACGAGCGAGATGTTTGATGACACGCCATCGTCTTCTGCGGAGAGTTATATCTTTTGAGGTTCGGATCGCGTACCGCGTTGAATTTTCAAGGAGAACTCACCGGGAATCATGCTAGAGTGGCACTCTCGGATCCCCACGGGGATCATCGAACCCCATGCGTAAGGCCACTCTCGTTATCTCCTCCGCGCTCCTGATTCTTGTGCTCGGCGGCGCGTGCTTTGCTTTTTTGCGAATCAACCGCACCCTGCGGGAGGCCCGCCAGCGGGTCGACAAGGAAGGCAATTTAGCCTTCGACCTTCTCACGCTGGACAGCTCTTCTCAAGGCACAAAGACTGGCTTCGAGCCGTTGCCATCGCCTAACGATGCTGTCACGGGCACGGCGTTCGGCGGCCGGATTTATCTGGCTGGACCGGGTGGGCTTGCGGGCTATGGGTCTCTGGCTGCAGGCGCGCAGCCGACGCTGCTTCGGACTGGACTGGATCTTCCGCCCGCTCCCATCACCGCTCTTGCCACAGGACGACTGCATGGCGAACCCTCCCCGTACCTGATCGCAGCTACACATGGTGAAGGACTGCTGCTCTTCACCGAGGACACAACGAAGCCGGTGCGGCAACTGCGTCCCGCCGATGCTACGGCGCGCGACATCACCGCCATTCTCCCTCTGGCTTCGGGTGACCTGCTGATCGGCACACGGCGGGCGGGACTGTTGATCTATGACGGCAAGACGCTGCGGCTGTTCCGATCCGATTTCGCTGGGATTCCCGTAACCGCGATCGCCGGAGACGAAGGGGATTTCTGGGTGGGAACACGCACCAAAGGCGTGCTGCACTGGCACGCCGGCCAGTTGGATGCCTTCGACCAAAACAGCGGCCTGCCGGACCCGGAGGTGGAAGACGTTGCGATTGGAGCGGCCGGAGTGTTCGTAGGTACGCCGCTGGGGGTGGCGGAGTTCACGAATGGCCGTCCCGCCAGGGTGCTTGCGCAGGGCCTGTTTGCACATTCGCTGGCTTTGGACGGAAGCACGCTGGTGATTGCGACGATCGATGAGGGTCTGCGTGAGATCGACTTGAAGCCACATCAGGCTGTGCGCGAGCCGTTGACGAGCGAAGGCCTGAACCATGCGCACTTCTTTACCGTAGACGGCGCGTTGCTGGCGGTTGGAGATGGAAGAGTGCTGCGTCATGGCCGCGGCGGAGCTAGCGGGGATTGGCAGACGGTTCTTGCTCCCTCTCAGCGGTCGCTTTCCGATCGCAACGTTACATCGTTGAACTTCGCGCCGGATGGACGTCTCTGGATTGGGTACTTCGACCGTGGCGTCGACATACTGGATGTGCAGAGCAGCCATGCTGAACATGTCGAAGACGACCACGTCTTCTGCGTGAACCGCATCGTGACGGATCCGCTGCGGCAGACGGTGGATGTTGCCACCGCGAATGGGCTGGTGCTGTTCGATCCTGCGAAGACGACGCCTTCAGAACGACAGGTGCTTCTGCGGCGGGATGGGCTGATCTCCGACCAGGTAACCGACATCGGCTTTACGCGTGACGGCATGACGCTTGCTACTCCGGCCGGGCTGACTTTCTTTACGCCGTCCGGCGCGCAGAGCCTCTATGCCTTCCAGGGACTGGTCAACAACCACGTCTACACGCTGGCGGCGGAGCGTACGAATGGGCGCATCCTTGCCGGAACTCTGGGAGGAATCTCGATTCTCGACGATGAGACTGTTCGCCAGAACGTGACCCTGAAGAACTCCGGGTTGAAACGCAACTGGATCACCGCGCTGCTGCGCGTGCCACAGGCAGACACTCAGGACACATGGTTTGTCGGCACGTATGGTGGAGGCATTGTGCAGATGGACGGAGCCGGACACGTGACGGCTATGGATGTGGCGGATGTCGTCATCAATCCCAACGCTATGTTCGAGACGCCACAACATGTCTTCGCGGGCTCGCTGGACGATGGCCTGCTGGTCTATAACCGCGCGTCGCATCACTGGTCGCGGATTACCGCTGGGCTGCCGTCAAAGAATGTGACAGCATTCGCGGAGAGCGGCGGCGAGCTTTTTGTTGGGACGGATAATGGCATCGTACGGATCGCCGAAACGAGGCTGCCATGAAGGGGCATGATGTGTGGAGAATTGTAGGAGTTTGGGCTCTGGCTGCGCTTTTTGCTCCGGCCCTTGCGCAAGGGCAGTCCGGTGTACTGCTGCCGAGGGACAAGGATAAGCCCGATCCCGAGGTGCTCTCTCTGGAAGAGATGCGGGTGAATGTCGTTATCGACAATGGCGATGCGCGGGTTTCGCTGACCCAGATATTCGCGAACCACTCCAATCACATTGAAGAAGGAACCTACATCTTTGCGCTGCCTTCGGGCAGTACGGTGTCGGACTTCGCGACGTGGGATGGCCCGGTCCGTATTCCTGCGGTGATTCTGGAGCGCAAGCGTGCGGAGGAGGTCTATCAGCAGGCCCGTGCGCAGGCTATTGATCCAGGGTTGCTGGAGGCGGGTGAACGCGACGGCTCCGACCCGAAGACCGACTCAACCTTTACGGCGAAGATCACGCCCGTCCCCGCCTTCGGGACGAAACGACTGGAGCTCGAGTACCACCAGAGACTGACAGTCGACCGCTACATGCAGGGCTTTGTGCTGCCGTTGAAGCCGGCACAATATGAGGTGCAGAAGGCCGCGCACTTCAAGCTACAGTTCGAGTTGCACTCCACCCAGGCGTTCGCGGATTTCAAGCTGGTGAGCAAGGGATTTCCGCTACAGATCAGCCGTCAGGATGCAAATACTGTGATCGGCACCTGGGAGGGATCCGACGTCTCGCTCAATGAAGATTTCAATGCGGCGTGGCGGCTCGATGAACGTTCGGCCGATACTCTTGCCGTGACTGCCTTCCGCAATCCCAATCCGGGGCTGCCGTCGCCGGATGAGGTGTCGCCGAAGCCGCGGCAGCCGGAGCCGGGATTCTTCCTTGCACAGACGCTTATCGCTTCGCCGGTTGCGGCACCTGCGACACAGGCGCCTCCGCGCAATGTTGTTCTGCTGCTCGACACTTCCCTCTCGATGCAGTGGGAGAAGCTCGAACGGAGCTATGCGGCGCTCGAAGCCGTGCTGCTGAGTTTGAAGCCTGCCGATCAGTTCTCTGTGCTGCTGTTCAACCAGGATGTTGCGTCGTTCAAACCCGAGCCGGTAGCGGCTACACCGGATGCGGTACAGCAGGCGTTACAGTTTGTGCGTGCGAGCAAACTGCGGGGCGGCACAGACCTTAGCAAAGCGCTGACGGCAGGGCTGGCGCAGGCGAAGCTGCCGAACTCCAGTTTAGTTTTGCTGACGGACGGCAACTCGGATCGCGGGGCGACCATCCTTACCGGCAAGATTGCTGCAGCCTATGCGCAGCAGTGGAAGCAGTCGCCGGCACATCCACGCACCAATATCTTTGCCGTAGGCGATGACGCTAATCTTCCGCTGCTGAAGCTGCTGGCACAGAACGATGGTGTGCTGGAGAACGTGCTTGCGACCGAACCGCTGGAGGCCAAGCTCAGTACGTTTCTGGCGCATAGCACCTCGCATCCCGTTGGCGGACTTCATCTTGATATCTCGTCGTCGAGTGCGATCCATACGGTGTATCCGCTCGACGACTCGGTTTATGCCGGCTCCATTGCGGCGTGGGTTGGGGACTATACGACGCCTACGAAACAGGTCACCTTTACAGCTCATGCGGAGCGTGGCGACAAGCCGCTGGAGGCTTCAGCCAAGATCGATCTGCCTGCGGAATCGCTGGAGCATCCGCAGCTTCCGCGGTTGTGGGCTCAGGCGAGGGTGAATGCGTTGCTAGATCAGATTGCAAGGGACGGCGAGACGCGCGCCGCCATCGACGAGATCATTGAGCTCTCGCGGCGGTACAAGTTCGTTACGCCATATACGTCGTTTCTCGCTGTGCCACGATCGCTGCTGCGGCCGCGCATCATTCGTCCCGGCGACCCGGTGCTTCGCGTGCATACCGACCCGGCTATCACGTCGGTCATTGCACTATTTCCGTTTGGGTTGACACAGCCGCTGCGGCACATTGCCTCCGAAGATAAGCAGAAGGGGCCGGATAGCGATCGACTGTGGGAGACGCGCTTTCTCGCGCCTACCGATATGCAGGATGGCACCTATACTGTCCGGCTCATTCTGCGCGATGCGAAGGGCAATACCTATGCCGAGCAGAAGAGCTTTGTGATTGCCTCGACGCCACCCGCCGTGCGGGTGAAGCTGGAGCGCACTCGCTACCATCGAGGCGATGCCATGCTCATCAAGGCTGGAGCGACAGCGAGCACGCGGACGCTGACAGCGCGGCTCCAGGGCGCGATGCCGGTCGATCTACGGTGGAACAGCGCAGCCGCGGCCAGTACTGGAGAGATGCGCATTCCTGACACGCTCGCTCCAGGCAGCTACACGCTTTCGGTAACGGCTGAGGATGTTGCGCATAACGTTGGTTCGCAGGAGGTGCAGATTGAAGTTGTCCCGTAGTCGCTCTTTCTTCCCTTCGCGTGTGGCTTATGCTGCCGTCGCGCTCGGCGCTGTGTGTGCCGCGAGTTTTTATGCGCGAGCCGAGTTGGCTCCGTGGCTGCAAAGTGTTGTGTCCGGTTCGGCGATTGAGGCTGCGCTGTATCGTGCTATGGACCTGCCGGGAGTGAAGACGCTGTATCCGCGTCCGCCAGCTGAAGCCCGTGGCGAGTTGAACGGTTTGCTGAAGGGCAAATCTGACGCCGCACAGCTTTATGCATTACGTGCGCATAGTGAGGAACAGGCTCTCGACTTCAGCGCCGCCGAGCAGGATTGGAAGGCGTTCGTTGCACACTCGGCGGATAAGCAGGCGGCGGAGTTCGAGCTTGCCGACTTCTATCAGCGCCGCGTAGCAGGAGCGCAGGAGGTCACGGCACTCGAGCAAGCCGCTACTGGACCTGCCGCTGCCGGAGAGAAGTTCATAGCGGCCGATAAGCAGAGGGCGTGGCAGGCGTTTGCGCGGGCGCTCACCGTTGCACAGGAACAGGCTCTGGGAGATGACGCAACCGTTGCTATCCATAGAGCGTGGATCGCTCGTTACCCTGCTGAGCCTGCCGTGCGAGCAAACTTTGTTTCCGCACTGATGAAGATGCGGCGCTATAGCGATGCGCAGCAGGCGATTGCGGACTATCGCACGGCGTTCCCGCAGGATCAGGTGTTTCCCATCAAGGCCACGGCTCTCGTAGCGCTGCAACAGGGTGACGCAGCGGCAACTACGCAAGCGCTGGCGCTCTTCGATAAGGCCTATCAGCCCCTGTGGCCCACGGAACTCGTGCAGACGTACTTTCAGTTGCTCAGGGCAACGCACACGCAACACACCATGCTCGCAGACGCGCGGGCGCGGGTGCTGCAAAACCCTGACGACTACAGCGCCGCTACGCGCATCTTTTTCTACTACCAGCAACAGGGCCGCAGCGATGCGGCCGTGAACACTCTGGCTGAGTATGGCGCGAGCAAAGAGAGCCGCCATGCGGGGTGGACGGCCGATGAGCTCTACACCTTTGCTACGCTGCTGGACAATGAGACGCAGTATGAAGAGGCGGCACGCTACTACTACGCGCTTGCCGGCGCGCAGGGCAAGCTGACGGCAACGACGCAGACACCGGAGGAAACGGGACTCAGCAGCATCATCCGTATTCTGCTCGCCTCGCCGGATAGGCCGATCGATCTGGGTTCGGGGAATCTCTCGATCTATCGCGACCTCGCAACACTCGATCAAGGGCCTGGATATTTGAATGGCATTCTCTCGCTGTGGTTCAACTCCGCCAACCCGCCTTCAGAGTTCCACGATGAAGAGGTGAAGGCCACACCCTACTTCCATCGGGCTAAGGCTGCGGAGTTGCTCTCTGTACTCGATCAGCGTTTTCCGGCATCGAACGCACGGCCCGCGCTGCATGCTGCGCTGATCCGCGCCTATATCACCTATGGCCAGGACGATGCCGTGCGAAAGGCTGGGCAGCAGTTCCTCGCGGACTTTCCCCATGCTGCGGAACGGCTTGAAGTCGCGCTGGAGGTAGCCGACATCGACGCGCGGCAGAACGATACGAAGGCGGAGTTCGCACTCTATGAGGGATTGCTTGCGGAACTCTCCAGCAATCTTCAAGGAATGCCGCTGACCGCGGCAGGTACTGCGACCACACCTGTATCTCAAGCCCCAACACCCAGCGAAGACCAGACGAGCAATGTCAATGATAGCGGCACCCACACGGCGGCCGCATCTGCGGCACAGGCCAGCGCGGTACTGAAGCAATCGCTCACAATACCGGTGGCAGCGCCAGCGACGACTGCCACGGCTGAAGCCTACCGGCAGATCCTCGACCGCTACCTCAGCCGGCTCACAACGGTAAAAGAACTGCCGGCCGCGCTGGCGGTTCTGCGGCGCGAGCTTGATCGCAATCTAAACGACCCGCTACTATATGCGCGGCTCGCGGATTTTCTGCAACAGAACAATCTTGCGGCGGAGCAGGAGGCCGTCTACCAACAGGCGATTGCACGTTTCAACGACACGGGTTTCTATGACAAGCTCGCTCGTTTCTATCTGCGCGAGAAACGGCAGCAGGACTTCGACGCACTTACGCACAAGGTCGTCGACATCTTCCAGGGCACAGAGCTTGAGCAGTACTTCGGTAATGTCTCTTCCAGTTGGCCGCAGGAATATCTGCAACTCAACCTGTATGCCCATAAGCGCTTTCCGCACGACCTTACTTTCACGAGCAACCTGTTGAGTGCGTATCTAGCGAAGGATACCTACGATGCTGCCGCGTGGGAGCAGTTGATGCGCGAGCATTGGCAGGAATCGCCCGAACTGCAGGCCCAATTTTTCAGCTACCTCAGCCGCACAAACGGCCTCGACAAAGAGATGGCTTCGCTTGAAGCGCTCGTGCCAGCCACGGCCGCGCAACAACAAGATCCTGCGGCTACACGCGAGTTGGCACAGCTGCAGCTCTGGCGGTCGCACTTTGAGGAGAGCGCGCCCTTGTTGGGCAGCTTGGCTGAGCTGTATCCGGCGGATACAGCAGTTGGTGAAGATGCTGCCAGCGTCTTCCGCTCGCTGGCCTACTACGATCCTGCGCAGATCGAACGTGCCGTCTCTATCGAGAAGCATCTCTCGGAGGCTGACCCGGCGAACCTCGACAGGCTTGCAACCATCGGCGATATGTATGCCGACAGCACGGCGGCCAGGCTGAATCTTTCCGCCGACCATCAAATCGCGCAGGCCGCGCCGTACTGGAGGCGCATGAGCGCGGTGCATCCAGGTCTCTCCGACGGCTATCTGCAATCTGCAACGGTCTTCTGGGACTACTTCCAATTCGACGAGGCTATCGCGCAGATCGAGGCGGCGCGCAAGCAGTTCCATAACCCCACACTCTACGGCTACGAAGCTGGCGCGATCTACGAGAACAAGCGTGACTATGCACGAGCTGTCGCCGAGTATGTGCGGGCGGCAATCGCAGGGGATATAGCGCAATCAGAAGATCCCAGTAGCACCGCGCGCGCGCGGTTGCTGACGCTGGCGACGCGACAGGCGACAGGCGAGCTTGTCGATCAGGCTACGGCCAGTGGTTTGGCGCAGCATCCCACGCTGGCTGCGTTGGAGCTGCGGGTCGATGTGCTGAAGGCCCGGCAGCAGCCGGATGCCATCGGACCCGCTGTGGAGGCAGCGATCCAAAAGACGGCCAGTGTAGAGGATGCAGCACAGCTCGCCGACCTGAGCCAGAGTAATCAGCTGACACAGGCTTACCAGGCCGCGTTGCAGCGCGAAATCGCGCTAGCGATAGATCCCGTCCAGCGCATTGAGCTTCAGTATCAGCTCGCGCGAGCCTATGAAGATCAAAAGGACACTGCGAGTGCGCAGCGTGTTATCGAAGCGGTCTATAAGGACAACACGAAGATTCTCGGCGTGGTGCGCGCGACTACGGATTTCTACTGGGATAGCAAACAGCCGCAGCGCGCCGTGGCTACGCTGGTGCAGGCATCGCATGATGCAAACCCAGCACTGGCGCACGATTTCACCTTGGAGGCCGCGGCGAAGTCGAGCCAGAGTGGTGATTATGCAGGAGCGCGCGCTCTGCTGAAACCGCTGCTCACTGCCGATCCCTATAACGAGCAATACCTGCATCTCTATGCGGACAGCTATACCCAGGCACACGATGCAGCCGGCGTACGTGACTTCTATGCGGCAACCCTGACGTCATTGCAGAGTTCCAACCTGAGCAAGCTGGAGAAGCGTGACAAGATCGCGCTGGCGCGCCAGGGCATGATCGCAGCGCTGACCGATCTGAAGGACTACAGCGGCGCTCTCGACCAACACATCGCATTGATCAGCGCGTTTCCTGAGGATGCGGAGTTCCTGCAGAATGCGGCTTCGTACGCGCGGCTGCACAGCCGTGAACAACAGCTTGTGGCCTTCCTCAACAAGACCGACGCGGACTCTCCGCGTGACTCGCGTTTTGCGATCGATCTCGGACGCGTCGATGTTCTGTTCGAGGACTACGACGGTGCGCTAGCGGCCTACTCCAAAGCGATTGCGATCCGTAAGGACAGGCCGGAGCTGTATATCGCGAGAGCCGATCTGGAAGAACATCAACAGTCCTTCGAGGCCGTGTGTGCTGACTATGACAGGCTCTACTTCCTCACCTACAAAGATCCCCAGTGGATGGAAAAGGCCGCCCTGGCCCGCGCACGGCAGGGACGCGCCGATCTTGCCGTCAAAGCATTGCAAACGGCATGGATCGAGGGTCGTCCCGCATCGGCTGCGAATAACTTCCGCGTCGCGGAGCAGTTGACAGAATGGGACATGCTGGCCGAGGCGCGCAAGTTCGGCGACGAGGGGGTAAAGCTCGCGGGAGACGAGTTACTGACGAACACGGCGAATGCCAATGGCGCTGTGCAATATGCGAACCTGCTTGGCCGGCAGCGACAGGCGCAGGACGCGTTGAACTTGCTGGAACATGCACGCGCCGCTGCCAATGTGTCGCCATCGTCACCCGCAGTCGTCATCAAACAGGTCGAGGAAAAAGGCATTGCGTCCATAACGGATGCAGAGTGGCGCAAACAGTTGGTGGCACAGCGCAGACAGTTCGCGCGGAACTCGTTCCAACGCGCAGTGCAGGAGTTAAGCACCACGGCAGCGGACTACTATACGCCGGAAGAAAAACTCACCTATGCCCGCCTACTGGACGCGAAGCGTGCGAGCGCGTCCTTGCAGGAAGTAGTCGACGTTTGGATTCCAGCGGCACAGGCAGCCGAATTGAAGGACCGCGAGGCCACGTGGCGACGCGATGTACTGCTGGGCGCAGATAAAGATCTTGCGGCACAGCAACTCCAGCCGTTCAACGACCTGGAGGCGCAGCGCATGGACAATCTCGTCCGCGCGCAGACGCTGGATGCGTATGCGGCAACCTTGCCGCACAAAAAGGAGTCCTCAGCGGTCAGCATGGCGGCGAACGCGTGGCGCGATGCGGGAGATTTTGCATCGGAGACGCGCGACCTGCGCAAGCTGGTTCTTAGCCATCAGGAGGTACAGCACCAGCAGCGGCTGTTTGAGCTTCTGCTGCAGCACAAGCCTTCGTCTCTGATTCCATTGGCCGCCTCGAAGGGCAGCTATGCGGATGCCGCCGCAAACTATGCGATAGCCAACGGCTCGAAGACGTTTGCCTATCAAGTGGTTGCCGCACGAGCTGCAACGACGTCTCCGGTGTGGCTCAATGCAACGAATGCGCTGCTGGGCTTGTACTTTGCCGACACGTCGCCACACACTAACCTGGCCTTCCAGGCTGCGCTAGCCAACGGAACGATTGGCGAACGCCTACAGTCGAAGCCGGATGAAGAAAAGCAAATTACCGGCGATCCGTGGTTTTACTATGCGATGCGCTACGGTGTGCTGCGCACGATTGCCGAAAAGCCTGACGCTGATCCTGAGGACTATCTACCTGCGGAGCTAGAGCTCAAACCGCAGAACAGCGAGAGCTTCTCCTCGCTGGCACAGGCCTATGTCGATGCGCACAAGTATGACGCCGCCATCGCCGAGTATCGTCACGTGGAAGAGCTTGACCCAACCGATCCAGAACCAAACCGCACGATTGCGGAGGTCTTGTGGACGGAGGGACATCACGACGAGGCCCTGGCGGAGTGGAACAAAGCGCTTACGAAGCTGCGCGAGATGATCGACGAAAACTCCGTGCCGGAGAGCTTCTGGACGTGCTTCACGGCCATCGCAAACGATGCGCACGATCATCAGGTCGCGGCGAAGCTGAAGCCGGGGATGAACGCCGTCCTTGAGTCGTATCTACGGAAGAATGGAAGCTATCGCTCGGCCGAGCTGCTGCATGCCGCGTATATTGCGCTAGACGGGCAGAGTGCGGCCATCGACTGGGTGCTCGCCCTGACTGCGGATACGACAGAGCAGCGCTCCCTTCTCTCCACCCTGACAGCCGAATCGTGGTTCCCGCACAAACTGCTAGGCAATGTCTATCGCCGCGAGATCGCATTGGCGCAGACGGAAGCCGAAGCTGCAAAGCCTAAAGCCGGAGAGGAAAACGAAGCTCAAAGCGAGGTCATCTCCATCCAGACCAGGTACCTGAAGTGGATGCTGCAACAGGACCAGGTCGCCGAGGCACAACGTCTGCTTGAGAGCATTCCGGCGACCCAGAGGGAAGGCACAGAATTAGAGAAGATTACGCTACTGCTCGCAGCGCGACAGTCGCGGCTTCCGCAGTTGCTCGCGAGTTACAAGGACGACCCAGCGAACTCCCCCTCCATGGATACTCTTTCCGGCGTAGCTAACCAATTACGCCTGAAGCACGACAACGCGAACAGCCGCTTGCTGCTTGAGTATGTCTTTCAGCAGAAGACGGCGCTGCAAGAGCTGGCCGCCGCAGATTATCTCGCGCTTGCTGAAGCCCGGCTCGTAACGGATGATGTGCCTGGTGCGCTCGACCTGCTGCACAGGCTGACACTGCAAGGAGACCTGTACGAAAACCTCAACAGCGCGGCCGAGCTACTAATGAAAACCGGACATGTGACGGAGGCGCTGCCCCTGCTGACGAAGCTGTCCAAGGGGATGCCCTGGGACCAGGACTACCAGCGACGTCTGGGAGAGGCGCTGCTCGAGGCAAAGCAGACAGCACCGGCAGTCGAAGCCCTGAGTGCGGTTGCGGCAAGCAGCAACACTGGCTACGACAACCGAGCAACAGCGACCGAGGCGCTGCATGCCGTTCCTGGGACCTATAACTTCAACAGCGCGGAGCTGACGCTACTGGCCAGCACCATCCCCAGCACACAACAGGCGGATCAGCCGTACTTCGCCTATAGCCGAATCGCGGCATCGAATGCACTCCCGGCTGCGCAGCGGGCTGCGACGCTGCGCGCTGCAATCCTGATAGCGCCTGCATCGGTGGTTGATACGTTGCGACTTGAGATCTTCCGCTCCGAGATCGCAGCCAATCACTACGAACAGGCGGACACCGTTATTACCCCGCTGCTGAATAAACATGCGGATCTGCGCTTTGTGGCTCAGGATACATCCTCAGGAGAAGAGGACTCCAGTGGCAGCGATACCTATACGGCGGAAGACGGAGAAGAGCATACCTACTATCCAGGGGAAGATTCTTCCTCGTCTGATGACGCGCCCGTACTTTCCCTTAGCCAGGCGGAGAAGCATGACTTCGTGCTGATGCTGGCGACCATGGAAGAACATCTCGCTCAAGAGCAACAGGCGATAAGAGACCTTCAGACGGCCGCGTTATTGACCGACGATAAGGCACAGGCGCTGAAAACTGAAAGCCGCATCCACATACTTCAGGAGCGTCTCACGATCCAACAGGAGAATGCCACGCGCCGCCCGGTGATCCAGAAATCTATCGAACAGACTGTGCTTGTGCGGCCGCGACTTACGGCCAGCACAGCGAAGGTGCAACCATGATGAAGCGATCTCGTATAGCTCTCGCAATCGTGCTGGGCGCTGGAACCCTGGCTGTTCTGGGCATCTGCGGAGCCACGGTCTACAAGGCGGCTCAGGCACAGGCTTCAGCGTCTAACTCGCTAGCCGCGTTCGCGCCACAGGGTGCGCTGCTGGCAATCGAGTCTCCAGACTTCAAGTCCCTGCTCAGCTCCTGGTCGAGTTCGGAAGAAGAAAAGCGTTGGCTCAAGAGCGATAACTATGCGGGCTTCTCGCGATCACGATTGTTTTCACGGCTGGGAGAGGCGCAAGATCAGTTCGCAGCTACGGCGGGGCTTCCGGCTGACACGGAGTTTCTACAACAGGTCGCCGGAGGTCAGAGTCTCTTTGCGTGGTACGACATTGGCAATCTTGAGTTCCTCTACGTCACCCGAATGCCCCACGGTGAAGCGGCTAAAACACCGCTGCTGGAGCTGCGCGACAAGTTTGAAGAGCGCAAAGTAGGAGACTCTACCTTTTACGTCCGCACGGACGGCGATCCAGCGCGGACTGTGGCCTTCGCAATACACGGCGACTATCTGCTACTTGCCACCCGCGAAGACCTGCTGGCGAGCGCGCTGCAGTTGATGCAGCAGCCGGCGGACGCAACATTGGTCCATGAGCATTGGTATGCAGAGGCTGTGTCAGCTGCCGATGAAAAGCCTGGCGACCTGCGGATGACGCTGAATCTGGCGAAGATCGTGCGAACGCCCTACTTCCGCAGCTACTGGGTGCAGCAGAACATTACAGACCTGAAGCAGTATAGTGCTGCGCTGAGTGACCTCTACCGCACACCCGACAACTTTCGCGAAGAGCGCGTTCTGATTGCGGCAAACCCCGGCAAAGAAGTTGCAAGTGCGGATCTTGCTCCCGTGCTTGTCTATCTTCCTGAGCATAGCGGTGTCTACCGCGCACAGGCCCAGCCCGCAGCCGCCGCGATACTCGACCAGTTTGAGGACAAGCTGCTCTCGCGCACGATCAGCGACTATCGCGACGCGCACATTGCGCCGGTCGCCGACCTTTCTACGCCTGACGCAGGCAATACGTCGAACGATATCTCGAATCTGGATGAGCGCATCGACGAGACATCCGTCGTTGCGCAGCCACGCTCCGCTTCCCTCTCTCAGCTGCATGATCTGCTTGACTCTGCGCACCCGGAGGCGATGCTTGCTTACTCCGCGACAGACGCACAGCAAAGTGAGGGTGTGTTCGCGCCGATTCATACGGCAGTTGTGATCGCCTCGTCGGCAGGATGGAACCAGGCTGCGTGGCAGCAAAGCCTGAGTGCTGCGCTGGCACCACGGCTCACCGTGGGCAAGACGGGACTCACGTGGCAGGAACATCATCGCGACAACATGGGCTGGGTGACGCTGCCTGGAATGCAGGGCCTCGCCATGGCGGTTCAGGGCAACGTCTGTGTCGTTGCCTCCGATGAAGCAACGCTGCTGCGGTTTCTTGAGGCGTCGCAGCATGCGGCCAAGGCGCCCAAGGTAGCGACTACCATCGCGGGGTTCGACCATCGCTTCGAACGTGCGGGGTTTGCACGGCTGACAGGTCTGCTGGATGGCGCGGGGGGCTCGACACAGAGTGGCGATACGCCAGCGTTCTTCTCGAAGAATATGGCTGGGCTGAGCCATACGTTTCAGGATCTTGATGCCGAGACGTTTACGCAATCTGCGACGGCCAATGGGGCAACCCATCAGACGGTTGTTTATCAGTGGCATCGGTAAAATGCGTTTTGTGCCATAAACGATGTTCTTTCCCTAGGTAACTGCCTTGAAGTGCGTCAAGACACGATCGGCATTCTCCGCACAGGTCAGGCCGTCGGGTCTGCTCTGGATCGATGTAATCAGAGATTCAATCTCCTTCCGAGTCTGTGACAGCCGTTTCTGCATCTCCTTGATGTCTTCCACCTTCTTGTGCAATGCGCTGAGCAACTCGTCGTGCCGCCAGCCGGCATCCTCTGACGGGAGCAGGCCGCTGATGTCTTCGAGCGAGAATCCCGCTCGCTGGGCGGAGATGATGATGTTCAGCGTCACGAGTGCATCGGGCGAGTACGTCCGATATCCGTTGGCCTGGCGGGTCGCACGGAGAAGTCCCTGCTCTTCGTAGAAGCGAATCCGGGACGCGGCGAGCCCGCTGCGTTTGGCGAGTTCTCCAATTTGCATGATCCCCCCCGACACCGCTTGACATTCAAGTTAGCTTCAATCTTAACCTTTGGGCATGTCAATAATGCAAGACAGACATGCTCTAATCTCCGCCGCTGGCGGCACCTCTCAGAGGGGTATCGTCATTCCGAGCCGCATTGAGCGACCATTGCCTGCGGAAGGTACACGCCAATAATGCCATCGACGACGATGCCCCAACAGATGCAGGCTTTCGTATTGAAGGCATACGGCGGCCCGGAACTCACGAGCCTAGAAGAAGTACCGGTACCCAAGCCTGGCTCGCGGCAACTGCTCGTCAGGGTTCGTGCCGCAGGCCTGAACCCTGTGGACTTCAAGACGCGCAAAGGCTCGGTGCGGATTATTCAACGCTATCGACTGCCAGCCGTGCTCGGCAACGAGCTAGCGGGCGAGGTGATCGCCTGTGGCGACCAAGTGCGACACTTTCGTGTCGGCGACCGGGTGTTTGCACGCGTTGACAAAGGCAGAATGGGCGCGTTCGCTCAGTTCGCGGTCGTCGAAGAGGACCATGCCGCCGTGATACCCGCGAGCCTCGACTTTGCGACCGCCGCCGCCATTCCCCTTGCCGGTCTCACTGCGCTGCAGGCACTGCGCGATGAACTGCACGTCGCAAAGGGGCAACGCATCTTTATCTCTGGCGGCGCTGGTGGCGTAGGCAGCTTCGCGATACAAATCGCCAAACATCTCGGAGCCGAGGTTGCGACAACCGCGTCACCCCGAGGGGAAACGCTGGTGCGACAGCTCGGCGCCGACATAGTCATCGACTACACGCAAGATCATTTCTCATCGGTTCTCTCGGGTTTCGATGGTGTATTCGACCTAATCGGGGGCAACACCCTCAAGCAGACGTTCGCTATTGTGCGGCCGGGTGCCATCGTCGTCAGCGTCGGCGGCATGCCCGAGCCGCAGACGGCATCGAAAGACCTGAAGGGTGGGCTTGGGTTGCAAGCGCTGTTTTGGGTTGCGAGTTTTTTCCTGAGGCGTCGCGCCCGACAGCGCGGGGCGCACTACCGCTTCCTCGTCATGCATCCGAGCGGCGAAGACTTGTCCGAACTAGCCGACTTGGTTAACGTGGGTGCGGTCAAGGTGATTCTCGACAGCGTGTACCCCTTTGAGCGCATTGCCGATGCGATGGCCAAACTCGAATCGGGTCATGCCAAGGGCAAGATCGTCGTCACAATGCCCGACGGCCCGGCAGGCTGGAGAGCTTGATGGTTGTTTATCAGCCTTTATCCGTAGCCTAAAGGCTACGGCTCCCTCCGTCTCCCTGACGCTAAAGCGTCAGGGAACACGCTTCGCGCAATTTCACATTGCACTTACGGCGAAATTGCTCGCATTCCCCATCCACTACACGTGTAATCGAGGGATGAACACTGACTTTATTTCGCTGCCACTAGCGGTGCAGTGTGATCGAGATCGAGGTTGAGCTCCAGTACGTTGACGCGTGGCTCACCCAAGACGCCGAACTGGCGTGCTTGCGTGTGCTTCGCTACGAGATCATGCACGGCACTCTCCGAGATGTGGCGCTCCTTCGCTACGCGAGCCACCTGATACTCTGCCGCTGCCGGCGTGATGTCCGGGTCCAGACCAGAGGCAGACGTCGTAACCAGGTCGACGGGAACATCGGTGCCGGGATGGTCTGCGTTCGCTGCAGCTGCGTCTCCTTTGACGCGGTCGATGAGCTTCTGGTTGGTAGGCGCATAGTTCGAGGCGCCCGAGTTGGCGGCGTCATAGCCATTGCCTGCCACCGAGGGACGGGAGTGGAAGTATGCCGGCGCGGAAAAGCTCTGCCCGATAAGGTGCGAGCCGACTACGGTTCCGTTCTGTGTGATGAGCTGGCCATTGGCTTTGTCCTTGAACAAGAGTTGTGCCGCGCCGGTGACGAGGAGTGGATAAGCGACACCGAAGATGATCGTCGTGACGAGTGTGTAGAGGATAGCGGTGATAATGTTGCGGCGCATGACTGCCCCTTATGCCAGGTGAATGGCGGTGATGATTAAGTCGATGATCTTGATCCCCAGGAACGGCGCGATCAATCCTCCAACGCCGTAGATGAGGAGGTTGCGGCGCAGTAGCGCCTCAGCCGACATAGCCTTGTAGCTGACGCCACGCAGTGCCAGCGGAATGAGGCCGACGATGATGAGCGCGTTGAAGATGACCGCCGAGAGAATGGCCGACTGCGGTGTCTTCAGGTGCATGATGTTGAGCGCGCCCAGCACTGGGAACGTTGCAGCGAACATCGCTGGAATGATGGCGAAGTATTTTGCGACGTCGTTAGCGATCGAGAACGTGGTGAGTGCGCCGCGCGTCATCAGGAGCTGCTTGCCGATCTCTACGATCTCGATGAGCTTGGTGGGGTTGGAGTCCAGGTCCACCATGTTGCCGGCTTCCTTTGCGGCCTGCGTGCCGGTGTTCATGGCGACACCTACGTCGGCCTGCGCGAGTGCGGGTGCGTCGTTGGTGCCGTCGCCGGTCATCGCGACGAGCTTGCCTTCGGCCTGCTCACGCTTGATGAGGTCCATCTTGTCCTTGGGCTTGGCCTCGGCAAGAAAGTCGTCGACGCCTGCTTCGCGGGCGATAGCCGCTGCGGTGAGCGGGTTATCGCCGGTGATCATGATGGTCTTGATGCCCATGGCGCGAAGCTGGGCGAAACGCTCCTTCATGCCACCCTTGACGATGTCCTTCAGGTGAATCACGCCGAGCGCCTGACGATTCTCCGCGACGACGAGAGGCGTTCCACCAGAGCGGGCAACGGTTTCGACGTCGATGCGAACCTGGTCGGGCAGCGAGCCACCACGCTCCTGCAGGAAGCGCGCAATAGCATCCGTAGAACCCTTGCGGATGATGCGGCCTTCCATGTTTACGCCAGACATGCGAGTAGTGGCGGAGAACGGAACGAACTCCGCTTGCAGGTCGTGCAGTTCGCGTCCGCGCAGGCCGTAGAGTTCTTTGGCGAGTACGACGATGCTGCGGCCTTCAGGTGTCTCGTCCGGCAGCGAGGAGAACTGCGCGGCGTCCGCGAGTTGGTCTTTGCTGACGCCTGGAGCCGGGATGAATGCCGCTGCCTGACGATTGCCGAGGGTGATAGTTCCAGTCTTATCGAGCAGCAGCGTGTTGACGTCGCCAGCGGCTTCGACCGCGCGGCCCGACATCGCCAGTACGTTGTACTGCACGAGGCGATCCATACCTGCGATACCGATGGCAGAGAGCAGGCCGCCGATAGTCGTTGGGATCAGGCAGATGAGCAAAGAGATCAGGACGAAGACGGTCTGCGGAGCTGTTGAATAGATCGCAATCGGCTGCAGAGTGACCACGGCGAGCAGGAAGATGATCGTCAGTCCGGCGAGAAGAATGTTCAGCGCAATCTCGTTGGGAGTCTTCTGACGCTCCGCACCTTCGACCAGCGCAATCATGCGGTCGAGGAATGTCTCACCGGGATTCGAGGTGATGCGGACCTTGATCTCGTCCGACAGCACGCGTGTGCCGCCCGTTACAGCGGAGCGATCGCCGCCCGCTTCGCGGATTACAGGAGCAGACTCGCCGGTGATAGCCGACTCATCGACCGAGGCGACGCCTTCGATGATCTCGCCATCACCAGGGACCATGGAGCCCGCGACGATGAGACAGATATCGCCCGAACGAAGATTGAGGCTAGGGACCTCTTCGGTTGTGCCATCGGCGCGGAGGCGGATGGCGATGGTGTCGGACTTGGCTTTGCGGAGCGCGTCGGCCTGGGCTTTGCCGCGGCCTTCAGCCATCGCCTCCGCGAAGTTGGCGAAGAGCACGGTGAACCACAGCCAGAGCGTGATCTGCAGGTCGAAACGCAGGGTGTGATGCGCCTGGATGATGTCGCGGACGGTATAGATCGTCGTGATCAGACTGCCGATCTCCACGACGAACATGACCGGGTTCTTCATCATCGTGCGGGGATTCAGTTTGATGAAGGCGTCGCTCAGTGCGCGGCCGACGATCTTTGTGTCCCAAAGGGAACGCTTACGTGTGTTTGCCATCAGGGTTTCCTTAGTAGGCCTTTCCAGCCTGGAGGAGCAGGTGCTCGAGAACCGGACCAAGCGAAAGCGCCGGGAAGAAGGTCAACGCGCCGACGATAACGATCGTGCCAACCAGCAGGACCGTAAACAGCGGCGTATGCACCGGAAAAGTTCCAGGAGAAGGCGGAACGAGCTTCTTCTTCGCCAGGTTGCCGGCAATCGCCAGCACGGGAATGACCATCAGGAAGCGGCCAATCAACATGGCAGCACCGAGCGAGAGGTTGTACCAGTGGGTGTTGGGGCTTAACCCCCCGAAGGCCGAGCCGTTGTTGCCGGTTGCCGACGTGAAGGCGTACAGGATCTCCGAAAGACCATGCGGGCCACCGTTCGCCAGCGCACTCAGGCCGAGGTTCGGCATCATCAGCGTGACGGCGGAGAAGCCCAGAATCGAGAGCGGGAAGATGAGCGTGTAGAGCATCGCCATCTTCACGTCGTAAGACTCGATCTTTTTGCCTAGATACTCTGGCGTACGCCCGACCATGAGGCCGGCAATGAACACCGCGAGCACAACGAAGATCAGCATGCCGTAGAGACCCGCGCCGACGCCTCCGAAGATGACCTCACCCAGCATGATGTTGACCAGCGGAACGAGACCGCCGAGCGGCATAAAGGAGTCATGCATCGCGTTCACGGCGCCGCAGCTTGCATCCGTCGTGACGGTGGCGAAGAGGGCGGAGTTGGCGATGCCGAAGCGGACTTCTTTGCCCTCCATATTGCCGCCGGGCTGGGCCGCCGTGGTGTGCTGGTCGACGTGTATCGCGGCGGAGTGCAGCAACGGATTCGGTTTGGCCTCGGCGTAGTACGCGACAAAGACGCCGACGAAGAAGAGCGCGGCCATCGCGGCGAAGACAGCCCATCCGTGCGCGGGAGCCTTAGTCATCCTGCCCAGCGTTACCGTGAGTCCCGCAGGGATCAGGAAGATGGAGAACATCTGCAGAAGGTTGGAGAACGGGGTCGGGTTCTCAAACGGATGCGCGCTGTTGGTATTGAAGAAGCCGCCACCGTTGGTGCCCAGCATCTTGATGGCTTCCTGCGAAGCGACCGGTCCCTGAGCGATGCTCTGCGTGGTAATGGTCTGCGTCGTGGTCTTGCCGTCCGTGCCTGTCGTCGTCACAGTCAAAGGCTGTACGAGCTTCGCCTGATCGTAGGGGCGGAAGTTCTGCACGACACCCTGCGAGACCAGCAGCAACGCGTAGATGAAGCATCCCGGAAGCAGGACCCAGAGCGAAGCGCGCGTTGTATCGACCCAGAAGTTGCCGAGGGTCTTCGACTCGCGCCGCGCAATGCCGCGAATGAGCGCTACTGCCACTGCCATGCCTACAGCCGCCGAGAAGAAGTTGTGATACGCGAGGGTGAGCATCTGCGTGAGATAGCTCATCGTCGTCTCGGGCACATAGGACTGCCAGTTGGTGTTGGTCGTAAAGGAGACCGCGGTGTTCCACGCCAGATCAGATGGGACAGCTGCGAGGTGCTGCGGGTTGAGCGGCAGAAGATGCTGCAGGCGCTCGATTCCATAGGTGACGAGCAGTGTGACGAGACTGAAGACGAGCATCGCAATCGAGTACTCGGTCCAGCGCATCTCGTGCGTCTCGTCGATGCCGGTCAGCTTGTAGATGAGGCGCTCGAGCGGGCGGAAGATTATGTCAGCGAACGTCTTTTCGCGTCCGAAGACCCGTGCCATATAGGTGCCCATGGGTTTCGCACAGACGAGCACGAGGGCAAAGAAGAGAAGTATTTGAAACCAGCCGTTGGCGGTCATGATCTTAAGGGTGTCCTGTTAAAACTTTTCTGGCTGTAGAAGCGCGTAAACAAGATAAAGAAGAAGGCCGAGAACCACAATGCCGAGCAAAATCGTTTCGATCATTTACTTGCCTGCTTTCGTTGCAAGGCGTTCGCAGCCAGCCGTATAGGCGATGGCGATGATGAAAAACGCGATGCTGGCTACAACGCATCCGATGTCCCACATACTGTTACCTCCGAAGTCCGGCGACAAGCACGAACCATCATAGAAACCTGGGCCCTATGACCATCTGTAAGTTTCTACCCGGGGTCATCAGAAAAGCATAAAGATTTCGTATGGGAGGGTCAGAAGTGGAGTATCAGGTCGCTGGCGACCGTGAATTGGCTTTGCCGGGTTGCGCGATCATAGGCATTGCGGTCCCACGCATGGTCAAATCGTACCTCAGGACGGATCTGTATCGTCGATCCGATCCAGTGGCTCAACATCAGTGTGTTTTCGGTGTATTTCGTGTTCACACCGGTTCGCTGGCCCTTCTTATCGTTGAGAAAATCGCTACGAAATGACAGAAAATCGTGCGCAGACAGCTGCTTATTCACGTAGTTGACGACGGCGTACTCCGGGGCAAAGCAGGTCCGCAAACCTGGATGGCAGGTCGCCGCGTCGGTATTGGCTTCGGGAGCGATCGAGCCAGCGGTACTCGGCACGTCGCGCTGGTACATGTACCAGGCCTCGGTTGCGATGTGCCAGGTCTTTGAGAAACGGTGGTACCAGGTGCCGTCGTACTGCTGGAGATTGTTATAGGCGTACTTGCCGCTGTTGAGGCCATTGGCGCAGAGATACACATTGTCGTTGACCGAAGCCGTGGTGTAGCTGACGCAGGCCGTCCCTGAAGGCTTCGCATCCTTGGTCCATAGAGCAACGTCGTGGCCGCCGGTGATGCCCAACTGCAGGAGCCACTGGTCGGTCAACTGCACCGTGGCGAGGACTCCGGTATCCGTAAACGGATCGACCGAATATAGCAACGAGTGGCTAAAGATGTAGTTATTCGGCGTAAGCTGGGCCTCGATGCCGGGAATCGAGATGTAGCGTCCCGCGCGGATGTTCATGCCTTTCGCTACCTGCGGGATATACACGTCGATGTACTCAAGAACCGGATCGAAGCCGTATTGGTGGTTGTGATCGATCCACTGACTGCCCAGATAGCCCTTGTTAGTGGTGAATCTGTAGTCCGTTCCATAGAGGGCTGTCAGGTGATAGCCCACATCCACATTATCGCGCTGCACGGAGTTGGGCAGGCGTTCGACATAGAGGACGGCCTGATTCAACTCGAAGCGGTTGGAGTACACATCATCAACCGCTGGCGAGTTGCTATGCGCCGAGGTGCTGAAGTTGAGGGTGGGCGAGACCCAGCCGTACACCTTGGTCCGGCCTTGAGCACCGTTGATGGCGGTCATCAGCGGATAGCTGTTTGTATCCGCCTCACCGATTACCGGGGAGCCGCCATACGACCAATCGGAGTTAGGAAAGGGCGGCGACGCAAGCGGCTGAGGGAGGCCGCGCCGCGGCGGCGCAGGGCTGTCGGGCGCTGTGCCGTGCCAATCTTCCCGATAGAACTTATCGAGCTTGCCCCAGAAGGACTGCGCTGTTGCCTTTACCGGAGAGGGATTCTCGGGTAAAGGCGCTGCTGGCTGCTCTTGAGCAAAAGAGTGTGGCCCGCAGACGATGAAGCAGACGAGGAGAAACAAAAGAAGCTTCATATGGAACCGGGGGCACATCCTCTGAGATGCCATTATGCGCTACATGCGAAATAATCGTTGACCCGTTGCTCGGCTGCCGGACGTTCCTGACTTCTGTCACGAATGACCTGCTCGTAGATGCGAAGGTAGTCGGTTGCCATTCTCTTTGCGCGAAAGCGGGCTTCAAACATCTTTCTGCAGCTTTCGCGGCGAATGTTCGCCAGCCGCGGCAGACACCCGACAGCTTCTTCGACGCTGTCGACAACAAAGCCGGTGACCCCATCCTGTATGACCTCCGGCACAGAGCCCCGTCTCCAGGCGATGACAGGAGTGCCACACGCCAGGGCTTCAATCATGACCAGACCGAAGGGTTCAGGCCAACTCACGGGAAAGAGCAGCGCCTTAGCACCGCCGAGAAATTCTTCCTTGGCTGCGCCGCCGATCTCGCCTACAAACTCCACGAACGATGCACTCTTCTGGAGCAGCGGTTGAATGACCTGTTCAAAGTAGTTGCGGTCTTCGTCGTAGATCTTCGCCGCTATCTTTAATGGAACACCGGTGCGCCTGGCTATCTCAATAGCGCGTTCCAGTCCTTTGTCAGGAGAGGTGCGCCCTAGAAATGCGAAGTACTCTCCTGGTTGCGCGTGAAGGGTATGAAGCGTCTCCGGAAGACCGTGGTACACCGTCCCCTGCCAGCCAGCATCGGGAACGGGCTCCTGCTGGCTATGCGAGATCGCGACCAGCGGGACGTCGCGATACTCCTCCAACAACTCGCATAGATCATGATCGTGAACAAAACCGTGCAGCGTAGTGACCGATGCGCAGCCATAGCGGCGAACCAGGGGGAAATGAATGTAGTCGCTGTGAAAATGAATGATGTCGAAGCGGGATGTGTCTTGAAAGACTAATTCCATCATGCGCACATGATGCGGCAAAGTCTCACGACAATCCTTGTCGCGCCAGAGAGCTTTCTCGCATACCGGCACAAGATGCGCCTTTGTCTGTGAGTCGCCGCTGGCAAACAATGTGACCTCGTGTCCGAGCTCGACGAGTTCCTCCGTGAGCCATGAAACGACCCGCTCTGAACCACCGTAGAGCGCTGGAGGAACGCTCTCGAAGAGCGGAGATACCTGTGCAATTCGCATGTGCTGCCTCGATTAGAGCATTTTCCCTATTACCGTGAACCGGATGAGTTCTACGAGTGCCGTTTTTATTGAGAAAAACGGCGTATATATCTTTGCTTTTGGTCTAGACCTATAGTGAAAATGCTCTACCGTGTCGCCCGGCCCAGGTGCAGCATGGGAAGGCCGTTGCGAAGTTTCTGAAAGTAGCAGATCTCTACCAGCGTGGGCCAAAGCTCAATGGACGCCTTGATCACAGCGATCGCGTCATCGACGATGCGCAGTAGATTGTGCTGGAAAAAATCCGGCTCGAAACCATAGAAGGCTTTTTCGAGATTAGCCGCAAAGAGACGAAGCGCGTCGATACGCTCCTGGCTTTTCGCGGTTTCGGCAGCATGGAGCGCGCGGCGATGGAGGCTGGTGATCTTTTCCAGAATCTCCTCCGCATCCTGTGCTGTGACCTCTCCCGTATAGCCGAAGGTGATGCCTAGCTCATCCACGCTGGAGAGTGAAGACTTGATCTTTCTTTTAAGTAAGTTGGCAATCTCCTCGTTGAGGACTTCGGAGGCCGGCGGATTGCGCATGTAGTTGCTCTTGGTATGGTGCTGTGCGGCATCTACATGCGCTGCAACGATGCCTTCCTGCTGAATCCAGAGCCGGTAGATGTAGTCCTCAAAACGCAGTCTCGTCGGGAAGAATGGCGGCAGTCCAAAGGTGTTGTCATACCCTGCCACACCGCAGTCCATGCGCCAGTTTTTATTCGTAACCGCAGGACGAAAGTTCACAAGAACATAGAGGTCGTTCAAGCTATCCAGGCTGATCTGCTCTTCGTCATTCAGAAACATATCGACGAAATCGATAGCATCGATATCATTCGTGCCCGACCGAAAGGTCTGAGCCATCTTGACGACTGCGTCGTCGGAGACTCTTCCCCGTTGCAGAACGGTTGCATTATCTTCAACAAGTCCATTGGTAGTGTTGGTCTCCAGGTCCATTGCGGTGTCGACCAGGAAGTCTCCGTGCTCATAGTTTTCGGGGATCTCGGAGACGGGCTTTCCCAGGACGTCGGAGAAGGCAGACATGATATCGAATGACTTTCGCGCATAGCCATTCTTGCCGACCTTATGCAATCGTCCCCGACTGATCTCGTCGTTCTCCAGAGATTCGGGACTGTCTTCCATCAAGGAATACGGCCGCATGTCGTCGTCAGAGCTGACCATGAGTCCACCGAGAGAGTACATCAGGGTGTAGTTTCGATTGCCGCCATAGCTGGGACGGAAGAGGTTCTTCACCAGGGGTTCCAAACGCTTGTTGCGCAGGCGGGAGTTGATGTACGCGAGAAATTCTTCTTTTTCTCGGGGGCCTACATAGAAGAGATCGGAGTTGGTCTTCAGCTTTTCCAGGTTGCCGAAGTACTTCTCTACATTGGTGGGGGTCGAGTCGTCGAAGACGATCATTTGTGGAGAATGACCGTTCTTCCAAAAATGTTTGTCGTATTCGTGAATTGTTTCACTTACATCGCGCAATCGATGCGTCGGAACTACAAAGCAAGTCTCTGGGGCGTTCATAATGTTGGGGGATTGTCCGGAGGGATGTCGTCCGCCGGCAACGCCGATCTGCAGCCGTACGAGAGATATCGGCAGCTTAATGGCATAAGTTGGGCACGACGAAACATCACGCTTTTATCGTAGAGCGGCGTGCATAAGGGTTTCATAAGGGCTGTTGTTTGGATGAATTACCCGAAATTGTCATCTCGACCGGAGCATGATGGTTTCATCGTCATGCGGAGTGGAGAGACCTGTAGGTTGTCCGCGCAGGCGATTGTGCTGGTACAGGCAAGCTGCAGGTCTTGACGCAAAGCGCGCCACAAACATTTGCATCGCGCTCTGCAACATGCAGGTCTTGACGCTACGGCGGCAAAAGCGCCGCCTCCGGTCGAGATGACAGAGTGTGGGAAGGTGGAAAGGGCTCTAGTAACTCAGTGGTTCTTCTGCGTAATGATGTGCAGATCCGCGTGCGGGGCCGCGGCGGCGAACTGCTGGATCGCCAGGAAGTAGAGGTACTTCTTAAGGCCAGTCAGCGCTGAGCGACCGAACATTACCTGGGTGATGCGATTTTCCCTGGCGAACTCTGCTGTTGCATTGGCAACACTCGAGCCCTTCAGATGCACGATGTTTGCGCCGAGGTTCCGGGCGAAGTGCAGGTTGTCGTCGAGCGTGCGTGCGGCCTCCGGTTCGCGGTCGCGTTCCGTATCGAGGTGCAACACGTAGAACTCCGCGTCCATGCCCTGCGAAAGCCGCGCGCCGCGCGCAATCAGATCGCGCGCGGCCGGACTGGCGCTTATACAGACGGCGACCTTCTCGGCGACGGTCCAATGTCCGCCGAGCTGCTTGCGTTTCACATAGTCGTCCAGCGTGCGGTCGACGGCGCGGGTCACGCGTTGCAAGGCCATCTCGCGCAGGGCGATCAGATTGCCGCGGCGAAAGAAGTTGGAGAGAGCGCGCTCTACGCGCTCCATCGGATAGATGTCACCACGACGCATACGTGTCGCCAGCGCCTCGGGGGTGAGATCGCTGATGACGATTTCATCGGCGCGATCGAGCACCCAATCCGGAACCGTCTCGCGTACTGTGATGCCGGTAAGCGACTGCACGCGTGGCGTAATACTTTCGACGTGCTGAATGTTGACCGTGGTCACCACATCGATACCGGCATCGAGCACGGCGAAGACATCCTCATAGCGCTTCTGAAAACGGCTGCCCTCCACGTTCGTGTGTGCGAGCTCGTCGATCAACGCCACTTGAGGATGCCGTGCCAGAATCGCGTCGACATCCATCTCCGAGAAGAGCGTTCCCTTGTAGTCAATCTCGCGGCGCGGAATGGTCTTGATCTGCGCCGCTACCTCAGAGGTTCCAACGCGGCCATGCGTTTCGACGATGCCAATGACAACATCCTCGCCACGGCTCTGGCGGCGGATACCCTCGCTCAACATGCTGAAGGTCTTGCCTACCCCCGGCGCATAGCCAAGAAAGATCTTGAAGAGCCCACGCTTCTTCTCCGCGTTCTCGGAACGATCCGCGGACTCAAGCCAGTCTTCGGGCCGTTTTCTGGGCGCATCACATGGGTTCATTGAGCCGTTCTCCTGTTTCTACGCACGGGATAAGTTTAGCGAGTGCCGCTCTCCTTGAAAAACGGCGTATCGACCATTCTCTTCGGGATATACCTACGGAAGAACTGCTGGTCGTAGAATCTCACAGTGAACTCGAAACGGCTCATCACTATCGTGCGTTACATCGGGGCCGCAGCCTGCCTCGCCGGAATTGTAACGTTCTACAGGCTCGTTGTGCATGCCAACCAGACGACTGTCGCGCTCACTTTGCTGTTATTCATCCTGTTCATTGCGGCAAAGTGGGGCCTACGCTTTTCGATCAGCGCCTCGATCGCCGCCACGGCCTGCTACAACTTCTTCTTTCTTCCGCCTATTTACAAGTTCACGGTATCGGACCCGCAGAACCTTGTGGCTCTTGCCGTATTTCTCATTACGGCTGTCTTTGCCAGCCGCTTGTCTCATCGCATCCGCACGGAGTCCCGCGATGCACGCGCCCGGCAGTCCGAGCTGGAGATGCTCTATAGCCTTAGCCGGGGACTCTTGCAAAGTGAAGAACTCGCCCAGCTGACGAACTCTATTCCGGCATCGGTCACACTCGCCACCGGCTCGAACTCGGTCCTCTTCTATCTGCTGGAGGGCAACCGGACCTACCGCTCGGGAGCGAATTCGAGTATCGATTGGCCTACTGTCATCGACACCACGGAGTTGCAGGAGCTGGCCCACGCGCCGGGCGTCACCATCACCTCTGACGGCGAGGCGATCGTGCCTTTGCGGACGGGCGTGAAGCCTCGGGGCCTTCTTATTCTGCGCGGCGTCAAACTCTCCACCCAGACCCTCGAAGCGCTCGGCGGCCTAGTCTCCGTAGCGCTGGATCGCGTACGGGCGGTGGAGGAAGTCGCCCACTTTGAAGCTGCGCAGGAGAGCGAGCGGCTACGGTCGATGATCCTGGACTCGATCACGCATGAGCTGCGCATACCGGTGGCGTCGATCAAAGCGTGCATCAACAGACTGTTGGAGGTCGATTCGCAGGGTCTTGCGGCACAGCGTGGATGCCTGATGGAGATCGCAGAACATAGCGAACGGCTCGATCAGCTAGTCACCGAAGCTGTCGAGATGGCGCAGCTCGACACCCAGCAGGTCAGCATGGACGTAAGTCCACAGCAGCTGGGCGAAATGGTCGACGCAGCGATTGAGGCTACTGCGAGCAAGCTAGTGGACCATGAGGTCGTAAAAAGAATCCCTGCCAAGATGCCGAGAGTCTCCGCCGACCCACTTCGCATCGAGAAGGTACTCTCCAACCTGCTCGAAAACGCGGCTAAGTACTCCTCCGCCGGACAGCCGATCTACATCAGCGCTGAAGTACACGGACAATGCGCCTTCTGCAGCATCGCCGACCGCGGTATCGGTATCGACCCCGCCGAGCAGCCTCTGGTCTTCGATAAGCTCTATCGAGCTCGCAATCGAACAGCCCACATCCCTGGAACCGGGATGGGATTGGCTATCTGCCGGGCCATTATCGAGGCGCACAATGGGACCATCTCGGTTACCAGCCAGCCGGGGCAGGGTTCTGTGTTTACGTTTACTTTGCCACTGGCGTAAGTGTTGTTTTTCTGGTTGTCATTCCGAGCCCCGCGAGCGAACCTGCTTTCTCCCGTTCTTTACTCATGCCTCCAGAAAGTGCAAGCGAGCACGGTTTGCGCTGACGCATAGCATTTGTGATGGCATAAACGAAAAGCGGGAGAAAGCAGGTTCGCTCGCTGCGCTCGGAATGACAAACCAGAAAAGCAAAAACAAGAGCGAGTTCTCAACAAGCTCTTAGAAGTCTTCGCCGAAGCCGACTTCGCCGACCACAGCGCTCTGGTAGGCCGAAACCCGGCGCTCAAAGAAGTTGGTAAGCTCCTGCACGTCCTGAAGGTCCATGAAGCTGAACGGGTTCTTTGCGTTGAAGGCCGGTGCGATGCCGAGGCGCTGCAAGCGCGAATCCGCGACATAACCAAGGTACTGGCGCATGTCGCGCAGAGACAGACCCGCTACACCGCCACTAAGCAGATCTTCCGCGAACTGCGCTTCGGCGTCCACAGCCTCGTGCAGCATGGTGACGATGTCCTTTTCCAGTTCGGCGTCCCAGAGATCGGGCTCCTGGGCACGGACGACGTTGACTACTTCGAACGCGAACTCAAGGTGGCAGCTCTCATCGCGGAAGACCCAGTTGGTGCCTGCAGCCAGGCCGTGCAGCAGGCCCTTGGAGCGGAAGAAGTAGACATAGGCGAAGGCCGCAAAGAAGAAGAGGCCTTCAATACAGGCAGCAAAGCAGATGAGGTTGAGCAGGAACTGGCGGCGGTGTTCGCGCGTTTCCAGATGATCTAACTGCTGGATGGAGTCCATCCACTTCATGCAGAAGTCAGCCTTCTTGCTGATCGATGGGATGTTCTCCACGGCGGCAAAGGCGGCGGCGCGCTCCTCGGGGTCGGGGACGTAGTTGTCGAGCAGCGTGAGGTAGAACTGCACATGCACGGCCTCCTCAAACAACTGGCGCGAAAGATACAGCCGCGCCTCCGGCGAGTTGATGTGCTTGTAGAGGTTGAGCACGAGGTTGTTCGAGACGATGCTGTCGCCGGTGGCGAAGAAAGCGACCAGACGCTGGATGACGTGGACCTCCGCCGGCGTAATGCGCTGCTTCAGGTCGACGAGGTCCGTCTGGAAGTCGACTTCCTCGACGGTCCAGGTGTTCTTGATGCCGTCGCGGAACATGTCGTAGAAGCCTGGGAAGCGCATGGGGCGCAGGGTGAGACAGAGTCCTGGATCGAGAATGTGCGTGGGTGCGGCGACGGAGGAGTGCGTGGTGTGCTCGGACATGATGGGGTTCGCTTTCGGTGGGGAGCGGTGGGGCATTAGAGAAGTGCGGTCGGGCATTCGCCCGATACCCCACCCTGCCGCGCGGTGAAACTGCGCGTCGAGGATGGGGCACCCAATTTATTGGCAGGCTTCGCAGGACTCGGGGTTTTCCAGGGAGCAGGCTATGGCTGCTTCGGTGGAGACGGCGGCTACGGCAGGAAGAGCGTTCGATGTGGCGGCTCCAGCACGAGTGCTGGTGTTCGTCACTGTAGTCTTGGCTATCTTCGTGGCAGGCCGCGAGCGCAGATAGTACGTCGTCTTCAGACCCTTCTTCCAGGCGTACATGTACATCGAAGAGAGCTTGCCGATGTTGGGCGATTCGGCGAAGAGATTCAGCGACTGTGACTGGTCGATGTACGCGTTGCGGGCGGCGGCCATGTCGATCAGCGAGCGCATGGGAATCTCCCACACCGTGCGGTAGAGCTGCTTGAGATCGTCGGGCAGCTCGGCGATGTCCTGCACGGAGCCTTCGGAGAGTTTGAGGCGCATGCGCATCTCCTCGGTCCACAGGCCGCGCAGCTTCAGCTCATCGATCAGATAGCGGTTGACCTGGAGGAACTCGCCGGAGAGCGTCTCACGCTTGAAGAGGTTGGAGATCTGGGGCTCGATGCACTCATAGCAGCCAACGATGGAGGCGATCGTCGCGGTCGGCGCGATGGCGATGACCAGCGAGTTGCGCACGCCGAACTGCACGATGCGCGCACGCAAGGCATCCCAGCGGGCCGTATCGCTCGGCGTTACATTCCAGAGGTCGAACTGTAGATGGCCCTGTGCGAGGCGCGTGTCGTTGAAGGTCGGGTGCGGCCCTTCCTTTTCAGCGAGCAGGCATGAAGCCGTAAGCGCATGGAAGTAGATCTCCTCCTGAATCTTTGTGGAGAGCGCTTGCGCCTCTGGCGAATCGAACGGGAGATGCAGCTGGAAGAAGACGTCCTGCAGCCCCATCAGCCCGAGGCCAACCGGCCGCCACTGCGCATTGGAACTCGCTGCCTGCGCGACGGGATAGTAGTTGATGTCGATCACGCGATCGAGCATCGGAATTGCCGTGCGAACGGTTGCGCCGAGCTTCTCGAAGTCGAAGCTGGCATCTCCATTTGCATCGGCGATGACGTGCCGCGCGAGATTGATGGAGCCGAGATTGCAGACCGCGGTCTGGTCCTTGGAGGTAACTTCGGTGATCTCCGTGCAGAGGTTCGAAAGATGGACCACGTTGCCCGGCTTGCCGGTCTGGTTGCACTTCAGGTTGGTGGCGTCCTTGAACGTCATCCAGCCGTTGCCGGTCTCGGCGAGAGAACGCATCATGCGTGCGTACAGATCACGAGCTTTGATCTGGCGATGGTAGATCTTGTCAGCTTCGGCCTTCTCGTAGACTTCGGTGAAGGCGTCACCATACAGGTCGGGAAATTGCGGAACGTCCTTGGGATCAAAGAGCGACCATAGACCATCGGCCTCAGCACGCTGCATGAAGAGGTCGGGGATCCAGTTCGCGAGATTGAGGTTGTAGGTGCGGCGAGCGCCATCGCCCGTATTTTCACGGAGTTCGAGGAACGACTCGATATCAGCGTGCCAGGGTTCGAGATAGACGCAGCAGGCTCCCTTACGCTTACCGCCCTGATTGACGGCCGCGACGGAGCTGTCGAGCGTGCGCAGCCACGGAACGATGCCATTGCTGAGTCCGTTGGTCGCTCGGATGAGGGAGCCCTCGGACCGTACGCGGTGGAACGCCAGCCCGATGCCGCCCGAGAACTTCGAGAGCATCGCCACATTTTTATAGGTGTCATAGATGCTCTCCAGCGAGTCGAGCGGAGAGTCGTGCAGGTAGCACGAGGACATCTGCGCGTGTTTGGTGCCGGAGTTGAAGAGCGTCGGCGACGACGGCATGTAGTCGAGAGAGGCGATCAACCGGTAGAACTCGATGGCCTCATGCGGCGTGCCCGCGAGTCCGCAGGCGACGCGCAGGAAGAAGTGCTGCGGGGTCTCGATGATGCTACGGGAGATCGGGTCGCGCAGCAGATAGCGGTCATACACGGTACGCAGGCCGAAGTACTCGAAGCGGTCGGAGAAGTTGTCGTCGATGGCATGGTTCAGCTTGCGCGCATGGGTCTGCACGAACTCCGCGGTAGCCTTTGAGACGACGCCCTCCTGGTGCCCGTAGGCGATAGCCTGGGAGAACGAGTGGAGGTTGAGCGCCGAGACCTCCTTCACAATGGTCGCCAGCAGGAGGCGGGCGGCAAGCCGCGAGTACTGCGGCTCTTCAGAGATCAAAGATGCTGCCGTATCAATGGAGATGGTGTCCAGCTCGCGCGTCGTGGCGCCATCGTAGAGGCCGCCGATGGTCTTCGACGCCACGCGGATGGCGTCGACGTGCGACAGGCCGTCCGAGGAGCGCTGTACCGCACGCACGATCTTGTTGACATCCACGGGCTCCAGCGCACCGTTTCGTTTTCGGACGTGCATCACCGGAGTCTCTTCCCGTACGGGGAAGCCAGGATTGATGTCGGAGAGGCTGGTCTGGACGCTGGTTGGAGCGTTGGTATTTGTGGTCGTGGCCATCGGATAGATCTCCTTGGCCTCTGCAGGGTGCGAAGAAACAGCGGCGGTCCTCAAAATCAAAAAATCCAAAAGAGAGGACGAACAGGCCGATGCTACCTCGCCTCCCCTCGGAGGCGCGAGCGAATTATTTCCGGGGCAGGTCTTCGGACTTTACAGGTTTGGACCTACTCGCCGGACTTCCCAGGGCCTTGCGGCTCCAGTGTCATCTTGGGCTTTCGTACCTGCTTACCGCTGCGGGGCAGCTCCGGATTCTCACCGGATTCCCTTTTCGTTCTCCTCGCGGAGAAACCTCGGAATGGCCACTATATCTTGAGGTATAGCCTGGCGCAACCCCATCCCTTGTGGATATGTCCTCTTTTATGGCGGAGAAGTATCAAGGACGCGACTCCACCTTACTTTGGGGGATATACTGAACGAAGAGTTTAGTATTAGTTGCAGCGCAAAGACCGTACGGCTCTATCATTTAGGTTTGCAGGAGTACGATTCGTGCTTGGAACCATTGTAAGCAGGAGTGGTCGCGTAAAGCTATTTCAGGAGCCACCTTCCAAAGAAGAGCCGAAGACGCGCGGACGGCAACGGAGCATTGAGGCCGAGGTCGCGATCCTGAAAGCGACGCTGTATCTGCTCGAGCGGAAACCGCTCCGCAAGGTGACGGCTGACGCTATCGCCCGGCGGGCAGGGGTCAGCAAGGCGACCATCTACAAATGGTGGCCCAACAAAAGTCTGGTGGCGCTCGACGCTTATCTGGCCGGGATGACGGAGCGGGTCATCATGCCGGATACAGGGTCGGCCGAGAAGGATTTTACGGAGCAGCTCAAGTCTTTGATGGCTTTCTACAAGGCTCCGCTGGGCAGACTGTTCGGTCAGTTCATCGCGGAGGGCCAGAGCGACCCCGGCTTTCTGGCACTGTTCCGGGAACGCTTTCTGTACGCCCGGCGCGATGCGGCGCGCGTGATGTGGCGGCGTGGCGTAGACCGGGGTGAGATTCGCGAAGATATCGATTCGGAGATCGTTCTCGACCTGATTTACGGGCCAATGATCTTTCGCCTGCTCGCCGGGCACGGCTCCCTCAACGATTGTGAATCCGAGAAGATGGTCGAGCTCGTCTTCGGCGGCGTGCGGCGACCTGGCTATCGAGGCGTTACGAAAACCGAACGGGGCCCCCAACATCCGTGAGTCCTTCGAAGACGGGACATCGTCTAAATACTGATCTAATACTGAACGATAGGTTTAGTATCCAAATTCACGCAACGCACACAAACCCCAGGATTTTCGACTCGACACGCTAAACAGCCGGAGCAGACTCACCGACGGAGCGTGAAGAGGGGTACCGGGCAGGTATCGGTAAACATACCGAACCATTACCGTCAAAGAAGCTATAAGGAGTCCCGATGTGGATCGTCCGTCTCGCACTTAAGAGACCTTACACATTCGTCGTGTTGTCGCTGCTGCTCTTCATCATTGGCCCTGTGGTCATGCTGCGAACGCCTGTCGATATCTTTCCGAATATCGATATCCCGGTCGTCTCGGTTATCTGGAACTATGCGGGCATGTCGCCGCAGGAGTTGAGCGACCGTATCGTGCTGCCCTTCGAGCGCACCCTTACAACGACCGTCAACGACATCGAACACACCGAATCGCAGACACTGAACGGCGTCTCCGTTGTAAAGATCTTCTTCCGTCCGACTGTCGTTATCTCCCAGGCCGTAGCGCAGGTCACGGCGATCTCGCAGACGGCTCTTCGCCAATATCCGCAGGGCACGACGCCTCCGCTGGTGATTCAGTACAGCGCGTCGAGCGTGCCGGTATTGCAGCTCGGACTCTCTGGAAATGGCCTGACCGAGCAGCAGTTGAACGATTTTGGCCAAAACTTCATACGCACACAGCTCGCAACTGTGCAGGGTGCTTCGATGCCGTTCCCGTATGGTGGCAAACAGCGCCAGGTGCAGGTGGACATCAACACGCAGAAGCTGCAGGCCTATGGGCTCTCGGCTTCCGATGTGGTCAATGCCGTAAACGCTCAGAACATCATTCTGCCGGGCGGCGATGTGAAGATGGGTCATATCGACTATCCGGTGGAGACCAATAGCGCGCCGACCTCGATTGCAGGCCTGAACAATCTGCCGATCAAGACTGTGAACGGCGCGACGATCTACATTCGCGACATCGGCAATGTGCGCGATGGATTCCCGCCACAGACGAACATCGTACGTGTGGACGGCCAGCGGTCTTCGCTGCTGAGCGTCCAGAAGACAGGCAACTCTTCGACACTGGACATCATTGAGAACGTGCGCGCGCAGTTGCCGGCAATTCTCAATCAGTTACCTGCTGCGTTGAAGATCACACCGCTCGCCGATCAGTCGGTCTTTGTGCGGGGGGCTATCAGTGGCGTGGTGCGTGAGGCCATTATCGCCGCCTGCCTGACTGCGGCGATGATCCTGATCTTTCTCGGCAGCTGGCGTTCGACGATCATCATCGCGGTGTCGATTCCCTTGTCCATCATCTGCTCGCTGCTGATGCTGTCGGCGCTGGGCGAGACGATCAACATCATGACGCTCGGCGGGCTTGCGCTGGCAGTCGGCATCCTGGTCGACGACGCGACAGTTGAGATCGAGAACATCAACCGCAACCTCGAAGAGGGCAAAGAAGTTGAAGACGCCATTCTGACCGGAGCCGCTCAGATCGCGGTGCCAGCCTTCGTTTCGACGCTCGCTATCTGCATTGTGTTTGTGCCGATGTTCTTCCTCGGCGGTGTAGCACGGTATCTCTTCGTTCCCCTGGCCGAGGCAGTCGTCTTCGCGATGCTCGCGTCGTACTTCCTGTCGCGAACCATTGTGCCTACCATGGCGAAGTATCTGCTGAAGGGCCATGAGCACGACCGTGTGGATCAGGCGAAGTCGAGCCGCAACCCCTTCGTCCGTTTTCAGATCACCTTCGAGCACTACTTCGAGAAGATACGCCAGTGGTACTACGGCGTCCTGGGCTTCTGCATGGAGTTGCGCGTGGTCTTCCTGGTATTGATCGTCGCCTTCTGGGTCGGATCCATCGCTCTGCTGTATCCGCAGCTGGGACAAGACTTCTTCCCCTCCGTGGATGGCGGACAGTTCAAGCTGCATGTGCGGGGACAGACGGGACTACGCATTGAGGACACGGCGCGGCTCTGCGACGAGGTAGAAGACACCATTCGGCAGGAGATTCCGCAGGCGGAGATGGGCACGATCATCGACAACATCGGTGTTCCCTACTCAGGTCTGAACCTTTCGTACTCGAACTCGGCTACGGTGGGCACCGCCGATGCAGACATCCTGGTAACACTGTCTGAAAAGCACCGGCCCACTGACGAGTACACCCATGCACTGCGGGATAAGCTGACACAACAGTTCCCGGGCACAGAGTTCTACTATCTGCCAACAGATATGGTGAGTCAGATCCTGAACTTCGGCTTGCCGGCGCAGATCGACATACAAGTAGTCGGAAATGCCGTCGAGCAAAACCACACGCTGGCTGAGCACATGATGCAGCAGATCAGCCAGATTCCGGGCACGACCGACCTGCGAATCCAACAGCCCTTCAATCTGCCGAGCTGGACGATCAACGTGGACCGCACGCGGGCGCAACAGGTTGGGTACAGCCAGCACGACGTAGCAAACGATGTGCTGACCAGCCTGAGTGGCAGCTTCCAGACGTCACCGACGTTCTATCTCAATCCTCAGAACCACGTGAGCTACAACATTGCGGTACAGACGCCGCAGTATGACGTACAGAACCTGCAGCAGCTACAGAACTTCCCCATTGCCACTAATGGCTCGGCACTGCAACCACAGATCCTCGGCAATATCGCGTCGATTGATCGCGGCGCAGAGCAAGGCACGGTGAGCCACTACAACGCACGATCGGTCATCGACATCTATGGTTCGGTCGAAGGCTCCGACCTTGCGAGCGTTGCCCGTAAGGTCGACCAGATTGTGAAGGACAACCATGGCAAACTGCCGCGCGGCACCGAGATCTTTGTACGCGGCCAGATCCTGACGATGCGCACCTCCTTTGTCGGGCTGGTCTCCGGCCTGTTGTTCTCGATCGTCCTGGTCTATGCCTTGATCGTGGTGAACTTCCAGAGCTGGCTTGATCCCTTCATCATCATCGCGGCACTGCCGGGTGCGCTGGCGGGAATCGTCTGGCTGCTGTTTATTACCGGAACGCACATCAGCGTTCCCGCTTTGACCGGCGCGATTATGTGCGTGGGTGTGGCGACAGCGAACTCAATCCTTGTGGTCAGCTTCGCGAAAGAGCAGATGGAGGCAGGGTTGAATGCGGCAGAGGCCGCACTCTCCGCTGGCTTCACGCGCTTCCGTCCGGTCATCATGACGGCGCTGGCAATGATGATTGGCATGGTGCCGATGGCACTGGGTCTGGGTGATGGCGGCGAGCAGAATGCTCCCCTGGGCCGTGCCGTTATCGGAGGGTTGTTGCTGGCGACGTTCGGAACCCTGACGTTCGTTCCGGTCTTCTTCGCCTTCATGCACCGCAACGATAAGCCGCATACCAATCCGCCGGCTGGCCAAGGGAACGAGGCACACGCATGAACGAGAAGCTTACGAATTCCGTAGAACACAGCGCCGACAAAGATCTATTCAAGACAGCGCCAACGGCGCATAGGGAGACAAGGTAATGAGTGCCGAAGAGCAATCGCAACAATCCGCAGTTCACGATGGCGCCCACAAGCCGGAGTTGATCAAGCATGAGCCGCCGCCGAAGGTTTCGCGCGCGTCCGTGCTGACGCCGGTGCTCATCGTCTTCGTCGTGACGGTTATTCTCGCGATCGTCGGCATCGTCCGGCGTCAACATGCAAGTACTGTGCTGGCGAAGTACACCGCTACGGTAGCGGCGCCGCCAGTCTCTGTACAACAGCCAACGCTGCAACAGAGCGCGCAGGAGATCGTGTTGCCAGGCAATATACAGGCATTCACCCTGGCGCCGATCTACGCGCGAACAACCGGCTACGTAAAGGGCTGGTACCACGACATCGGTTCGCATGTGAGCAAAGGCGAATTGCTTGCAGTGATTGAGACACCGGAACTGGACCAGCAACTCGCCCAGGCGAAAGCAGACCTGGCCACCGCACAGGGCAATGCCAAGCTGGCCAAGACGACCGCCGACCGCTACCAGGACCTGATCGGCAAGAACGCAGTCTCGCAACAGGATACGGACAATGCCGCCACCCAATTGCAAACAACCACCACTGCAGTAAACTCGGCGACGGCGAATATGCGCCGGCTGGAGGAGCTACAGTCCTTCGAACGCATCGTAGCGCCCTTTGACGGAGTGATTACCGCGCGCAACATCGATATCGGTCAACTGATCTCGGCGACGGGTAGCACGACGACCGCCGGAGCAGGCACTGTTGTCGGAAGCAAAGAGGTCTTCGACATCTCGGCGGTTCGTACCCTGCGCGTCTTCGTCAATGTGCCGCAGATTTACGCCCCCGATGCAAAGAACGGCGTTATCGCTTCCCTGACACTGCCGCAGTATCCGGGACGCAAGTTCGATGGCAAGCTGGTACGGTCGTCGAACGCAGTCGACCCGGCGACACGTACGCTGCTCGCCGAAGTGGACGTGGACAATCCATCAGGTGAACTGCTGCCCGGCAGCTATACAGAGGTCCATCTGCACACTTCGAATCCAGCGCCGGCGTTGATCGTACCCGTGAGCGCTCTGATCCTGGAACCGGATGGACTACGCGTTGCGACTGTCGATTCAAACAGTGTCGCGCACCTGCTGCATGTAACGGCTGGCCGCGACTTCGGCACCTCGGTGGAGATCCTGAGTGGTCTGCAGCAGGGACAGGGCGTCGTTGCGAATCCTCCGGACTCGTTGACTGACGGCGAAAAGGTCCGCATTGTGACCTCGAAACAGGCGGCGGCGGAGACGAAGTAATGAAAACGTACAGGCTTCCCACAACAGCCACGCTGCTGGCAGCGCTGGCGCTGAGCGGATGCAAGGAGGTCGGCCCCAACTATAAGGCGCCGGCTATGCCTGCACCACCTGCGTACAGCGACAACGGCCATAACGGAAACTGGTCTGTGGCCAGTCCGGCAGACGGTTCCATTCGTGAAGATTGGTGGCAAACCTACCAAGATGCTGAGTTGAACGACCTGGAGCAACACTGCGCGACGGCGAACCAAAGCATCGAGGCAGCCCTACATGCCTACGAGCAGGCACACGATCTGGTTCGAGAGAACAAGGCGTCGCTGTATCCGACGGTGTCTCTCGGCGGATCGGCGGTCAATAGCCACCTCTCCTCAACCAAGCCTGGGCTCTCACCCACCTCATCGAGGAGCTACTGGGACTTCCTGATTCCTGTGAACATCTCCTGGGAGCCCGACTTCTGGGGTGGCATTCGCAGACAGATCGAGTCCAGCGCTGCCAGCGCTCAAGGGTCGGCTGCGGACCTGGCCAACACGCGCCTGAGCCTGCAAGGAACGCTGGCCGTCACCTACCTTCAAGTGCGCGGCCTGGATCTGCAGGCGCAGCTGCTTCGATCAACCCTGGACTCGTTTCAACAGACACTGCAACTCACACAAGATCGGCTGAAGGGTGGCCTGGCCTCAGATAGCGATGTGGCGCAGGCGCAGACACAACTAGAACAGACACGGGCACAACTTATCGATCTCGGCGTACAGCGCGCGCAGTTCGAACATGCGATTGCGGTACTCGTCGGCGAGCCTGCGACAAACTTCCATATCGCGGAAAAGCCGCTCGCAGGCGACCCTCCCAACGTGCCGACGGGCATTCCTTCTGAACTGCTGGAGCGGCGTCCGGACATCGCCAGCGCGGAACGCCATGTCGCATCGGCGAACGCCTTGATCGGTGTTGCCAAAGCCGCCTACTATCCCAACATCACGCTGGGAGTCGGTGGCGGCGTGGAGAGCGATATGATCAGCCAGATATTCAACGCCAGCAGCGGCATGTGGAACGCCGGGCCGACTGCCAGCGAAACCCTCTTCGACGCTGGCCGCAGAAAGGCACAGGTAGACTTCGCGCTGGCCCAGCGTGCTCAGGCCACGGCGCTCTACCGCGAGCAGGTGCTCTCCGCGTTTCGGGATGTCGAAGACCAACTCTCGGCCCTGCGTGTGCTGCAGGACGAGGCAGTTGTAACAGGACGTGCCGTCGATTCGGCGAAACGAAGCACGGAGCTTTCTACGCTTCGCTACAAGCGTGGCCTGGCTACCTATCTTGAGGTACTGACCAACCAGACCATCGAGCTGACCAACGAACGGACAGCGGCTTCGCTGGTAACGGAACGTATCGTAGCCAGCGCCCAGCTTCAGATTGCACTGGGCGGCGGCTGGAACGCGTCGCAACTCCCGAAGAACTAGAGCCGTTACCTACAAAGCAACACACCCCACCTTTACGACAGTTCCATCGTCGGAGGGTGGGGTGTTTTATTGCGTCCAGTAGTTCTAGTCCGGAGCAAGTTGCAGGGCCTTGCTCAGAACTGCTCTAACGTCTCTTGCCCGCACGCAGTTTTTTCGATGGCACATCCGCTGCGGATGATCCGCACCTCGGCGTACCGCCCCAAGGACGCGAGCAGGATAGCGATACATCATGCAACCCATCAGCCGCGGCTCTTCCAGCGGGAAGAATCGTGTCCAGGCCATCGCCGAGCGGCGGCAAGACTTTGGCAAGGGCCTTCACCTGCGTCGCGCTTGCATTGCCATAGAGGTGCAGCATGTAGCCAGAGGTATCGGCTTCTCCAGCCAGAGTGACCTGCGATCCAGTGCCGAGGCGCAGCACTGTTGGCTGTAGTTGGAGGCTTAGAGCGACGGTACCATGCGGGTAGACAGTGGCCGCTGCCATGCGACCGTTGAAGATCGTCGGCACAGGTGGAGCAGCAGGGTGTGTGTTGCTCTCCGTCGAAACCGAGGGAAGCAGGGTAGCGCGGAGATCCCCTGTCCAGGGGGAAGCAGCCCGGCCCGCGACGCGTTGAATATGACCGTCGATCTTACCTTCGGGTTGCAGATCTGCTGGAACTCGCTGAGAAAACAGCCTCGTCCAATCAAGCGCCCATGCCAGCGGCACGGCATTGATTTCGATACCTGCAGCCGACTGGTCAGGCCGCTGTAGATCGAGCGACGAAGAAGACACCACAATTGGCTGCGGCCCGGATGTCGGCAGCGTGCAAGCGGCCTGGGTCAACGTGACGCGCATCGCATCGGCCGTTGCCGTGCAATGCGCGGAGACATCCAGGAGCTTTGCAGGCACAAAGTCCGCACGGCGCAGGTCGGTGAGATGGATATCCGTAGCCAGGTTTGCCGAGCCGAGCTGCCCTGTCAGGGTCGCCCCCATATCCAACGTACCACGCCATCCGGCGTCTTCGCCGGCGACCACAATGCTGGCCTCGCCCATTTGGGCATGAGCCCAGCTCGCAGTCAGGTTCAGAGGAACATCCACGAATTTCGCGGCACGATCGAGCGTTCCCTCCAGACGGATTACGCCCGTGTCAGAGGCATTGGTGTCTGTGCGCGCCGGTATGCCCTGCAAACGCACATGCCATTGCTGCGGCGAAGGCAGCCATAGAGCAAAGTCTGCGTCAGTCAGCGAGAACGGCATCTTCTCTTCGCCGAGCTTCAGGTTTATACGCGCGCCTGTAGCCTCGATGTAGGGGAAACGCGGCTCCGCACCAGCTCTGCGCTGCCCCGTCGGGGCGGTGTTCACGTGCGCGGCCTGCACCAGAATCTCCTGCAGGTTCCAGCGGCCCTGGGCGTTGCGCACGATGTTCAGGCTGGGGTGGTTCCCGTCAACCTCCATGAAGCGGATGGTCGAAAACTCCACCTGGCGGCGCCACAAGGAACTGACACGCAGCGTGGCTTCTACTTGTTGAGCGCGGATCACCGGCTCATAGCCAAATGCGGGATCTTCACTGACAACGAGGTTTTCCAGTGTGAATCCCGGTATCGGCAGCAGGTGCAACGATACTTTATCGAGATGCACAGGCCGACCGAGGCTCTGGCTCATACTCGTCGCGAAGCGGCGGCGCAGGCGATTGACGTTGAGAAGCGGTGGCGTAAATACAAGCGCCAGCAGGACAAGCACGGCGGCGGCAAAAAACACGAGCCGCCGCCGTGTCCTGGAGCGCGGCAGCTCGTTGTATTCCACATCGGGGGTGCTCTGGATCTCGGCCATTGGGTCGGGGCTATAGCCTTTGGGGTACACCGCTAACGAACGACATGCAGCGTGCGGCTCCAGCGGGTTCCGTCGAAGATGTGCAGTATCACGTGGAAGACGAAGCTGATGCGATCGCCCATACCGGTCTTGTCTTCCTGATCGGCAGGGGTCTTGAACGACCAGTAGACGAACAAGGGCCGCCCCATGATGTTTTCCTGCGGCACAAAGCCCCAGTAACGGCCATCGAGGCTCTCGGTGCGGTTGTCCCCCATGGCAAAGACGGTGCCCGGCGGAACTACGAGGTCATCACCCTGAATATGACTGGGCAGCTCGACGGCCCACAGGGATGCATGGTTTGCGATTGCCTGCTCGCTGATGCCCGCAACGTCGGAGGGGAAGTCGTCACGATAAGGGACGTAGGCGTGTTCATAGTTGCCATCGTTGCTGGGCATAGCCGCATACGGCTCATTCTGCGCGACGCCATTGAGGTAGACGATGCCTTTACGCAGGTGGATGCGATCCCCTGGTAGTCCAATGGCGCGTTTGACCAGAATAAGGTCCGGGGTCTCGGGGTTCGGCTTGAGAAAGACGATGATATCGCCACGTTGCACAGGACGGTAATGTACAAACGGAGCCCACTTGGTGAGTGGTGCAAGGGCCGTGCGATCCACAACAACATGGTCGCCGATGAGTAGCGTCTTCTCCATTGAGGCCGAGGGAATCTCAAAGTTCTGGAAGATAAAGGCCATGACGAAGAGCCCAACGACGAGTACAGTACTGATGGAAGCCAACGCTTCCAGCGGTGTCTCGGTGCGTTCGACATCCTTCGGCGCAGGGGCGGCGTCGCGATCTACGCTGCGAGCTGCGTTGCGCTCCAAGACGACCGGTTCCTCTACGCTCTTGTTCAACTCAGTGAGTCTCCTCGTGGCAAATAGCTCTGGTCAGTGTAACCTGCGGGGCGGCAACAGGGCGTGTTTCCGCCAGAGGCAAACGAGGCTATCCCATGGCCACGCTCTACGTTTCACAGGTTTTCACGTCTAGCGAATGATATGCAGCTCTCGACTCCAGCGGGTTCCATCGAAGATGTGCAGGATCACATGGAAGATAAAGCCGATGCGATCACCCATACCGGTCTTGTTTTCCTGATCTTCGGGCGTCTTGAACGACCAGTAGACAAACAGCGGACGCCCCATAATGTTCTCCTGCGGCACAAAGCCCCAGTAGCGGCCATCGAGACTACGGGTGCGGTTGTCACCCATCACAAAAATGTTGCCCGGGGGGACTACGAGATCGTCTCCCTGGATAAAACCGGGCAGTTCGTCGGTCCATGCGATTGTTCTGTTGGCCCACGCCTTTTCATTGAGGCATGGTAGGTCCTGGCAGTCTCGGAGCGTCTCCAGATTCGTGCTTGCCTGTCCGCGGAGACCCGCAAGATCCGACGGAAAGTCATCGCGGGACGAAACGTAATTGTCGTCGCGGGGCTGGATGGCAAAGGGTTCACTCTGCGCAACGCCGTTGATATACACCACTCCTTTGCGCAGGTGAACCCTATCACCCGGCACCGCTATGGCGCGCTTCACCAGGATCAGGTCCGGGGCCTCCGAATGCGGTTTATAAAAGACGACGACGTCACCACGTTGGACCGGGCGGTAGCGCACAAAGGGAGCCCATGTTGTCGGTGGCGCCAGAGTGCTGCGGTCGACGACCACATGGTCACCGATAAGCAGCGTATTTTCCATGGAGGCAGAAGGAATCGCCATGTTCTGAAAGACGAATCCCATGAGGAAGAGCCAGACGACGATGACAGTACTGAGGGAAGCCAGCGCTTCCAACGGCGTCTCAGCTCGCTCCGCGTCCTTTGAGTTCCCTGCGGCAGCGTCATTGAGTTCTACAACGACCGGTTTCTCTGCTCTCTTGTTCAACTCGGTGGATCTCCTTACGGCAAACGGAGCATTTTGGCTTTACTCGTTACACCGAAAGATTAGAAAGGTGGTTTTTCTGGGGGAAAACCACGCAAACGGCTTCCGCCCTGGAAACGATTACGCCGAAAATGCTCTAGCTTGGCCAGTGTAACCCGCAAGACGGCTACCGAAGCACGCGGATGTCATGCCAGCGATTGCGCAAAGAGGTCTTCAGCCCAGGCTGGTTGGTGACCGGCGGCGCGGCCAGCGAGAAGTACACGAGCAGCGGACGCCCAATCAAGGCCTGGCGCGGGACGAAACCCCAGTAACGGCTATCTTCGCTGTCATTGCGGTTGTCACCCATGACGAAGTAGCGATCCGGCGGCACGACGATCTCGCCATTCGTCACAATGCGCCGCAACTCGGCCCACCAGCGCGGATCGACGGTCGGATCGGCGCTGCGCATGGAGGGAAAGTCGTCGCGAAAGCCGTCCGGCTGCGCCTCGGTATAGACCGCATAGGACTCTGCCAGAGGCGAACCATCGAGGAAGACGCGTCCGTCGCGCAAGCGCAGACGGTCTCCTGGAAGGCCGACGACCCGCTTGACCAGATTCTTGTCAGGATCGGCCGGATAGTGGAAGACGACCAGATCTCCGCGGTGAACGGTCGCGGCGGGCAGTACCCGGTCGAGGATGCCCGTGGGTGCGCAGGCCTGCTTGTCCACGAGGTAAAAATCGCCCACCCGCAGCGTCGGGTCCATCGATTCCGACGGTACGCGGTCCGGCTGAGCGATGAATGTAGCGAAAAATATCGCGAGGACCACGATCTCCAGCAACGCCTGCAGACGCGACAGCACGCCGTCATGCACCTTCTCCGCCACGTGTGCAGGATGCACCGGCATGGCGTCTCCGGCCTCTGGCCGCAGCTCCTCGTTCAAGCTTCACCCTTAGGTGCTTTGGGAGGCCTTGCCGGCAGGCCGTTCGCCTCCCACTGCGCCAACGCGAGTTCGGCGGCACGCTGTTGTGCTTCCTTCTTGTTGGACCCCTCGGCTGCCGCCAATACGCGCGTTCCAGTCTCTCCTTCAAGCTGGGCCTCGACAGAGAACCTGCGCTGGTGTGCCGGCCCGGTCTGCGCTGTATCGATGTAGCGCAGCCTGCCCAGGCCGGAAGCTTGTACGCGTTCCTGCAACACTGTCTTGTGATCGCGGAGTGCGCCGTGACCATCGTCCCCTGCCAGTGCCGCGCGCATAACGTCGAGATCCGTCGCGAGTAGATAGCGATCGACAATGCCGCGCACGGCCTTGAGGCCTTTCGCGCCCGCGTCAAGATAGACCGCCGCGATCACGGCTTCTGCGGCGTTGGCCAGCAGAGCCGGCTTCTTGCGGCCACCGTTCTGGTCCGCGCTCTTGCCGAGGAGCAGTTGCTCGCCCAGTCCCAGTTCTGCGCCCACCTCGGCCATGCGGGCACGGCTCACCAAGATGGAGCGCAGCCGCGTCAGTTCACCCTCCGAACTCTTCGGAAACTCGCGATACAGCGCCTCAGTCACCACCAGACCGAGGATGGAATCACCAAGGAACTCTAGCTGTTCGTTGTCGGTGCCGGGCGGATTGCGCTGATCACGCTGATCGGGGTGCGCAGGAAGAATGACTGCAGGAGCACCGTGACGAGCCTCGTACGTGTGCGAGCGGTGCGTCAGCGCAAGCGCAAGCAGCTCGGGCTGGGTAAAACGATATCCGAGCAGACGCTGCAGTTCGTCAGCTGGGTCCGTACTGGGTGAAGTCTTCCGGCTACGCCGCGTGGTCATCGCCTCTCCGTTATTTCCTTTGCGCGCCGCAATGGGATGATCCGTTTGTGGCATCTGCACGTACTACTCCAAAAGTTGTCATCCCGGCTGCTGGGGGCGCTTAATTGCCACCGCAACAGAGACTTGCAGCTCGTCTGGGTTGACGAGAACCGGAGAGGCACGGTTTCAACCTTTCCGATAGGCCCATCCCCTCATGGTTGAGGCTGCACAAGCGAACTGCAAAAACCTACTTCGGCGGAGGGGGTGGCTTATACGAATCCTTTTCCGCCTTCCCTGTCGGGTCGAAGTCCTTGTCGTTATCGGCGGGCGGTTGGTTCGCGCGTTGCGGAAGGGCGAATGGTTTCGCGATACCACTCTCGGCAGCTGCTTTCGTATCCGGGCGGCTATCGCGAGCAGCCAATGCCGCCTTGTACTCGACGACGGCGTGCTCCCGGTCCGGCGGACTCATCGAGTCATAGAGACGCCCACGATAGATGTGGCTCCAGGCCAGCGTCCGCGGATCCTTGCTCGAAGCAAGTGTATCCGCAAAGCCTTTCATCGCCTCTTCAGGCTCCTTCTGCATCAACGCGATGCGCGCCAGCACGTACTGCGCGCGGCCATGGTCGCCCTTCGGGTCAGCCATCGCTTTTTCCGCCAGCTCGGTTGCATCGGCCGTATTGCCCTTCATCAGATCAAGTTCGGCCAGATCCATGCCCGCAATGATGCGCGGGGCTGTGTGAGGATGCAGCGGATCGGCCGCGCCTTCCTTGGCGAACACAATCTCCCCGGCATGTTTGCGTTCGCGATCAACGTCCATGCCGTAGATCATCGGCGCAATCTCCTCGCGCAAACCATCGCCGTTCTTTCCCATCAGTTGCAGAGTTTGATAGAAGTAGCCTGTAAGCACCCACCCCTGCTGCTCATCGAGATCGACCTGCTTCTGTCGTTCCAGGCCTGTCTGACGGTCGTAGAGATCCACAGCCGCAGCGTAGGCATCCAAATCGGCTCGATCTTTCCCCGAGGGTTTCGCCGGCTTGGGAGCGGCGATCAGATACATATGCGCTTCGATCGCCTTGATTAGACACTCGGTCATCAGGGCAACAACGTCGCTCTTGTAGAAGAACTCCAGAGGAGCATCCTGAACGCCGCGCAGCATAGGCTGGATGCGCTCCATTGCCGTACCGCGACTATAGACCAGCGGCTCAACCACGTAGTGCAGATAGATGTGGCGGATCTGGTCCAGGTGGACGGAATCGCCGGTGCTATGGTCGGGCGACGTGACGATAATGTAGTCCGTACTGTAGATGCGCGCATTCGTGAGGTTCGGCGAGAGCATCGGCTCCAGCAACACGAGGAAGCGGCGGCCGTCATAGATGCTGACCGGCTGATGCAGGTAGAGGTTGGTGCCGAGAATGGTCTTCACCATGGGTTCATGCACGCCCGCGACCAGGGCCTCATACTCGGCACGATGGCGCACCCAAATGATGTGCAGCTGGATCTCATCGGCAAAGGTGCGCAGCAACGGCAGCACGTTAACCACCTGCGTGGCTTGTGGCGGCAGATCGGCCTCATCGACGTTCGGCGAGAGCTCCGGCGGCGGGGAGAGATAGAGAGAGAGAGACACATACTGCCCAACGTCAAGGCCGGCATTGCCAAGGTGATGCTGCGCAACGTACGCGCACAAGGCGTCACGGCTGGTGCGGGCCGTCTCCGATGCCGCAAGCGCTTCGTTCATCTCTGCGCGCACCTCCGCACGCACAGGAGCGGACTTGTCGAGATCAGCGTCGTACCCGCAGGCATTGAGCGCCGCGGCCACTTCAAACAGAGGCTCGCTAACCTCGAGAGTCACCGCGGAGCCACCTTCTTCAATCCGCGCCACACGTGGCCGCGCCGCCGGGTTCGCCTGATCGACGGTCTGATCGGCAGGTTTTACGGTCGGGGTTGCCGACAGAGTGGAGGAAGAAGAAGAGGAAGACGAGGAACTCTGCGCAAGAGCCACAGCAGAACTCGAAAGGAGAAATGCCGCGCTGAGAAGCACTAGCCGGGACGAAGGTCGGAAGACTGGGATCACGATACTTGTTCGACGCACCCCACAAGTCTATGGGAAGCCGCTGAGAAATAGGGACCGAGGCAGGGATTAGAGAGCAAAAGCGCGGCGGAGCAATCTTTGACTCTCTCCGTGCAGCTTTAGTAGTTCCTCTTGTCTTGGTTCTTCTGGCCCTTACCCTCGCACCAAAACACCGGTATAGGTCATCACGACGTGCCCGCGCACAGGAACGCCGAAGACTGTTGCCGGAGTGAAGACGCTGGAGAGCATATTCTCCGCCACCCTTAACTGCACCGACGAGTCTTTAGGCCCCTCAATAATCTTGTAATCGTACACACGTCCGCTCGTATCGACCAATGCCTCGACCAGGATCGGAATCTCATGGCCTGTTTCGATCGGCTGCGGAGGCACCTGCGAGTATAGGTAATGAGGCGCTACCAGATGGGCAAGCTCGTCATCATTGGCCTGCACGGCAATGGGCGCACCGAGCATCCATCCCAGGCTGCCAAGCAGTACGATTGCCGCCGCAAAGCCGCCGGCGGCGCGCAGTGCAAGTGCCCCAATAGTGAGATCCCAGGCCACCAGGAATCTGCGTGTCAGCGAGAGATGGGTTCCGCGTTCGCGCTCCATTGCAATGGCCTCCCGCAGACGCTTCTGCAGGTTCATAGGAGGCCGTGCGGGCCCCAGTTCGGCCAGCGAGCGCTGAATCTCGCGCCAGGCAGCGAACTCGGTGGCACACTCGCCACAGCCGTCCAGGTGCTGCGCCATCGTAGCCATGCCGGCTCCGGTCATAGCGCCATCGAGATACGAAGAGAAATCCGCCCGTACAGTCTTGCAGGGACCGTTGCGCTGCTCCGAATTGAACTGATCGAAATTCATCGCGTCACCACTTCTGCATACCCGCTCTTCGCCTCAGCCCTATTATCGCCAAAGGGAGCCTGTTGATCGTTCGACCGGACCGCTACATCCTTGCCCAGCGTTTTGCCCAGCGCCTCGCGCAACGCAGCGCGGCCTCGCGTCAGCCGGCTCTTCACCGTGCCGAGATTGACATCCAGAATCTCGGCAATCTCTTCGTAGCCGAAGCCCTCAATCTCGCGCAGGACAACGACCTCGCGAAAGGCTTCCGGGATGGTTTGCAGCGCCGCTTCAACATGCGTGTGCATCTCGGAACGGACGGCGCAGTCGTAGGGCGAAGCGTCTCCGGTAGCCAGAGAATCTGCCAGGCAGAAGGTCTCACCTTCGTCGTTCTCCAGCGGCGCGTCGATGGTCAACTCCTGCCGCTTGTGACGGCCCCACCAGCGACGCTGATTGCTGGCCTCATGCAGGGCAATGCGATAGATCCAGGTACGCAGGCTGGCTTCGCCGTGGAAGCCTGAGATGCTGCGGAAGACCTTGACGAAGACCTCCTGCGTTACATCGGCGGCATCAGCCGGATCGCGCAGGCTGCGCGCGATCAGCGAGTAGATGGGATGGCTGTACTGTGCGATGAGCAGCGCAAAGGCCTGCTCGGAGCCAGACTTCAGCTCCGCGACGAGGCTCTGCTCGTCTGCCCGGATTCCGATCGCGCTTGCCAGATCGCTCATCGCTGTCCTCAACCGGGGCCAAAAGGCCCGCAGCCACTGCGTATTCACCAAAGTAGGCCCGCAGCAGTACATCTGTCCAGAGGTACAAGATCCAACCAAAATCGAAACGCCTCAATACAGCTCGTCTAAGAGTCCAGATAACGGCCCGGAGCAGGAGCTGGAACTGCGCCGCCGGCGGCCGAGTGCTCGCTCACTCTGCCATGTTTAGACACCACGCTCATTGTCTTTGTTCCAGATACTGCTCTTGAATTTTGACCGTCGAGGGCGGCAGGGATCGGGTACGATTTACAGTTAATCGCTTCTCTTGCCTCGAAGGCGGCGTGAGAGCCGAGCGAATACCGCACAAATGGGCGAAGGGGCTGATTTCGGTGCTTGTGCCGTTTGACTTGCTCTCGCGCATCCGCGAGAATAGGTAAGTCCTTCCCTAAGAGTGGGCCTGTGGCGCAGCTGGGAGCGCGCTTCCATGGCATGGAAGAGGTCATCGGTTCGATCCCGATCAGGTCCACCAAACAACCCTTCAAATCAAATAGCTGCCGTTTTCTATGGCACTGTGTCTATGTAATCTATGACACCCCGATGCGAGAACGTTGCTTAAGGGGACGACCTGCTCGTTCATCCTCTGCCATTCGTCCTGCTGCTTGTACCAGGGCCGGCCATGCTTCCAGTAGCTGCCCAAAGCGCAGGGCGAGTTCATGCGCTCTCTGCAGACCGGGTTTGCCCTCCGGCATGGACTGATAGGGATGCAGCCGTACCTCGAGCGGATGAGGCGATTGGAGCCTCTGTTCCAGCGTGCGCGCGATGGAGGAGATATCTTCTTTCCAATAGTCCGGCATATTGCCCGCGAGATAACTGTGAGAGAGCGCGATCTGCATGCACAGATTCTCGCGGTAATAGGCTTCAAGGGTTGCGGCGAAATCACCAAACGGCAGAGAGCCGATCTCCTGAAGATAGCGGCCAAACTGGCGCAGACTCGCTTCCATCGACAATCCGGGCGGCGACTTATAGTTCAAGAGGAAGGTGACGAGACACTCGTTCACCGACATCACCCCGTAGACATTCCGCCAGTTGGACGGGAAGGCCCGCGTCTCCGGCGGATTGTGCAACGCCAGCGCGGGCACATAGCCGCAGACGAGCGGGGTGCAGCAGTGGGTCAGGATGCTGCCCATGACTGTATCTTCGGCGCGGTTCCATGGAACGAACGGCGGCAGCAGGGTGCGGTGATCGAAGCCGTGCGAGCCGGCCCAGAGATCAAACTGCGGCGTAATCGATGGCTGTGCTGCGCTGCGGATCACTTCGCGCGTCTCCAGTTTCATCCGGTACGCTCTTTCGCCTCCTTCGATCAGTCTCTGGCGCGTTCTGCCACCTGGCATCAGGTAGCCAATGGGACCGGGTGTGGCCGAGTCGCCGAAGAGACCGCTGAGCGTTATCCCTACCCTTCCCTGCAGGCAACGCCGCAGACCTAGCCATGGGATATCCCCTACGGAAACTGATTCCGGTCCTTCTTCCGCGATCAAACGAGATGTATTTTTTCCCAGTAGCTTTTCGTGGCAACTGAGCAGATCCAGATCCTCTTCTGTACCCTGCAGGTGTTGCAGCACTGCCGCGCGGTTCTCGAAGAAGCTCATCTCCAGAGCGCCCTCGGAAGAGATGCGCAGGTTCTTCTCGTGTTGAGGAAGCACCACTCTTTCTCCTAAGTCGTCGTCGCTGGAAAAGCCGAGAGCGCCTGCCGACTGCAACAGCAGCACATTTCTGGCAGCGCCCATGCTCTCGGTGCCCTCAGCGCTATAAGGGGCGATTGCGAAGCGGACCAGGGGCAGGTCGACTCCTGTGAGATTTGCGAGCTTGTGGGCGAACTGTTCTCTCTCAGCCGCTCCGCAGTAAAGGATGGAGCAGTCCCACTCTTCCGCGAGAGCAGCCAGGGTTTCGCGGTTGTTATCGATGACCGCGGCGTCGGTGGAATCATCGATTACGACCGACGTTATCTCCCGTCCCGCTTTCGCATTTCGCGCCAGGCAGGCGCGCAGAGTGTCCCGCATCCTTTCGGTGCGGTGGCGCGTGAGCATCCCGAAGAAGCGAATCTTCGCGCCTGTATCCTCGCCCGGAGGCACACTTTGCAGAAGAGCCTTCTCTTCTACGAGAACCTGTTGTCCGATGAGTTCCTGCAAGCGGGAGAGCAGTCTCTTGCGATGGAAACGCGCCAGCGGTATGTCTCCGGTCATGGCGTGCGCGTGCTCTTCCAGAGTTCGAAAGTCCTGGCACTGGCGCAGCAGTTCGAATTGCTCATTGGAGAGATTGAACCATTGGTCAGCTCCCGGCCGGACCAGAAACGACAGACCATTTGTGTGGGCGACTTCCTGAAATTCGACGGAACGGTATCTGGGTACCGGGTATATGGGTGTCTGGGATATGGGCGTCGGGGGCATCGTCTTCCTCACCGGGATGTATTTGTGGTTTCGGGAATGGGAGCGGTTCGTGGGATTCTGCGCAGCCGCACGACGGAAGCTCGGATGGACGGGAGTGGGGCTTCGACGCGTCTGGTGCTGGCGGCCAACAAAACCCGGCCTGCGATGAGGTTCAGAGGCACGCTGCCAAAGATGCGGGAATCCGTCGATGCATCGCGGTTGTCTCCCATGACGAAGACAGACGCTGGTGGAACGGGAATGCCATCCGAGCGACAGTTGTCCGGCGCCTCTTTTCGGTTGGTAGGCCACCACTCTTCCTTCGGGTCATACCCCGGCGAGTGATGTGCATAGGGCTCTGTGAACGGCATTCCATTCAGATAGAGCCGGCCCGCACAGACGGCTACGATATCACCGCCAACCGCTACAGCTCGTTTGACGTAGAGAGTGGTGTGATCCCATGGCGCCTGGAAGATGACAACGTCGCCTCTCTGCAGGTTCGCAATGGATCGATCCTGAAGCATCCAGTCTCCGTCAAAGAGGGTGCTCTCCATGGATCCAGCCTCTACCCTGACTACCGCATATCGCGATCCGATCAGGATCACCACGACGCAAAAACAGATTGCGGCGACAAAATAGATTCCATATTTTCGCAGACTGTCGAGGCGCTCTTTGTCTCTGATCATTTGCTTCGATGCACCGGTAACTTCTCAACGCGAGAGTTTCCTTGCTGCTCGCGATTTCTGTCGGCATCTTTGGGAACATGCCGAGACCCTCAAAAGCAAGGACGCGGCATGTTCTCAGAGATAAGGTTCGGGCGGTATTAGTTGCAGCTGCCACTGACCGAACACCGTATTACTCCACCACCGATGCAGGTGGAGGAACCAGAGCCCGCGCTTTGACACATAAAGTAACTTCCGTTGTCGATGGATACGCACTGATAGCAGGCCTTGGCTGCGTTCGGGCGCGACATCCCGGTCAGAGTGAGAGCCAGTCCACAGAGGCTGGACAGGCGAAGAACAGACCACGTAAAGCTCACTACATTTTTGTTCATTCTCATCAGTTATCTCCTTGGTTGATTGTTGCGTTCTTTCGTGCCCGGCAAACCTTGAAGTTCGGGGTCTGCCACGCGCGAAACTTTTGCCCTTCGACGCGCAGGTTGTACGGCGAATCGGATCGAAGGCTGGATGAACTGTTGCGCCTGCGCCTTCCGCTCACTGACCACCACTATGCGGCGCATGTGCGGCCTCATTCTCCGCGGAGAGAGACCGGATCCCCACCTTCTCGTCATAGACAAGAGCGAGATTGTGGTACCCGACTGCGTCGATGAGTTGCGCTGAGATCGTGCAGAGCGACGGCAGTCCACTGCTTCGCTGCTTCACTTCGCACTCGCTGCAGTAAGAGCAATCCACAATCAACAGGTTGTCCTTTTTGACTTCGTGGGGCGCTCGAATCTCAAACTCATCGAGAGGAATATTGATCGCGCCAGGGAGGTGTCCATTGCCATACTGGCTGCGGTCGCGAACGTCGACGAGCGTAAACACCTTGTGTTGCGCCTGCATATCTTTCACCTGTGCGTAGGTGTAGGAGTCCTCGGTTACGGGTTTGGCAATGCTGGCAAGGGCGACGGTGTCGGCAAAGGCCGGAACATAGGCTTCCTCGTCGGTAGCCCCGAGACGCTTGAGCACCTCGGTCTGGACCGTATGATCGAGCAGTCCATTCCAGACTCCCAGAATCTTTCCTCGGGGATCCGCCAGAATCGTGGTGGGCGTGCCGAGCACACCCATCTTCGAATAATCCGCGACCGCCGTCGCGTCGGTTTTCAGATGGAGGTGATGTACATAGTCGGGGGCGTCAGGGACAGTGTTTGGAAAGAGCGCCACGACTTTGGCGACTTTGTTGTATTGGCTTACCTTTTCGTAGAACGCGGAGCTTGCTGCGCAGTAATGGCATCCCTTATTCAGAGCCACAAAAAGCGTGGGCCGATCACTAGCGAGCAAATTCAAACCTGCATCGAGCTTTGCGCCAGCATGCAGCTTCTCATGGGTGCGAAAGAGAGAAAATTGCTGTCCAGGTTTCGTATAACGCTGCCAGACAAACCAGAGAACGAATGCCAGGACCACGAGGCACAGCACGTTGATGGTGATCGTAAGATATTTCAGAATGCGCGCCATGAATTACCTCGCCTTTCCTTTGGAGACGGCAGGCTCCCGGCCATCGAGTTCCACGATTCCAACCTCATCGGGATTCACGATCCTGCCCGATTTGCCATCCACGATGCAGTAGAAGGTCAGCTTTCCTGCAAGCTTGAAATCCTTGCTTACGCCGGGAAAAGGCTTGAACTTCCATTTCCACAGGGCCTGAAGAACTGCTTTGTTCACGCTGGGGTCGGGGCTTTCAAGAATCGTGGCATCCACCACATCGCCGCTAACATTCATGACGATGTGAGCCTCGATGAGGGCCGCATGTCGAACAGAGGCCAGAGCCTCTGGAGGGAAGACGGGAGTGACTTTTTTGAGGAGCATGTCGCGGATTGCGACTTCAGAGGTATAGGGAACACCTGTTGTATCGCCATAGACACAACAGGCCCACAACAGCAGCCACGCCGAAACAAGTACTTTTAGCTTTCGCATCATGCACACCTTGTTGAATTGGTAGGGAATGAACCCGACTTCAGCGCCTATTCGCCGTGCCGGCACAGCTTCTCTTGTTCGCTTTTGCAGCGAATGGAGCCTGGCACAAAACGCGAACATGCACAGACAGGTATGCGTCCGTCAGGCTGTGACGAATAGCAATCAGATCTGCAGGGCCAAATAAGACGGCCTGAAGAATTCAGGTTTAGCAGGAGAAAAATGCAATACTGTTTTGCGAAAAACGAGTCTGATGTATCGATAGAACAGAACGAAATACGCAGCCCGAAAGTGAATTAGCGGCAAAGACTCTTCATGCGACATTCACCCGAAACGAGACATTGAAACCCGGGCGAAAAAGATACTAATGAACGTATCATTAGAATAAGAGACGGTCAATCAAGCCTTTGGGCGACCACAAAGCCAGTGCCAAACCTCTGAAGGAGCGCTCTATGACCTGGGCATGCCGCCCGTTTTGGGTCGGGGCGATTGAGGGATAAGCGCGATGAGCTTGAGATCCGTATTGATACTTGGAATCAAGGACACCTGACCATACGTGCTGATTACTCCCTTGCTCGATCGAAAGGCACGAACCCCTCCTTCGCGTGCGCTCACGTTTTGCTCACTCCAGTACTTTGCGAACAACTTGCTGTTGAGCTGCAACTCGGAGATCAGCCGCTGTGTCGGGGGCTCATTCAAATACCTTCCTGCATCCGATCGAAACTCAGCGACCAGGCGTCTCGCACGACTTTTCCAATCCACGATCAGGGTGCGAGCTGACGGGTTCAGGAAGACAAAACGAAGCAGATGGCGATCCTGTGATTCAACCAGCCATGGCCGGAAGAGTTTTGCCGCCATGCGGTTCCATGTCACAGCATTCCATTGGCGATCCAGGACATAGGCCGGTGTAGGCATCTGGTCTACCAGATCCTTCAGGTCTGCGGGAACAGCAGATTCGTGTGTCTCCTGCAGATTTGTAACGACCGAACGAGCGATCTCGAACAAGTACAACGTTTCAGCACGGGAGAGCTGAAGTGCAGCTGCGATCCGTGACAATGCAGCTGCGGAGGCAAAGACCGGACGGCCCTGCTCCAGCCAGGTGTACCAGGTGGTGCTCACCCCGCATAGCTGGGCAAGCTCTTCTCGTCGTAAACCCGGAGTTCTACGGCGACCAGTGGAAGGAAATCCAAGTGCCAAGGGCGAAAGACGCTCACGATGAGCCCGGAGAAACGCGCCGAGCGTCTGCGTACGTGTCGGATTAAGTTCAGGGGATCGTGAGTTCATTTTCGAATCAGGGTAGCACTTATACCAGGATAAAAGCTCATCTTGTACCAGGTTATCTATACGAATACTGTCTGTTCAGAGATCCATCGATCTCACGAGGAGAGTCGCATGAGCCAGCACAAGCAATCCATCTTGCAGAGCTTTAGCCCGAATGCCGAAGCCTATCTCACCAGCCCAGTTCATTCGGCCGGCGCCGATCTCGATCTGCTGGCCCGAGCGGCGGCAGCTCTACATCAACCCATCGTCCTTGATCTGGGCTGCGGGGCGGGACATGTCAGCTTTGCGGTTGCGCCCTTCGCGAAAGAAGTCGTTGCCTTCGACCTCAGCACCTCGATGCTGGATGTAGTCGCTGCCACGGCAAAAGAACGGCAGCTTCTGAACATTGGCACAAAGCAAGGATCTGTCGAAGAGCTGCCGTTCGAGGATGAAACGTTCGATCTCCTATTAAGCCGTTATAGTGCCCATCATTGGAATGATGTGCCACAGGCTTTGAACGAGGCAAGGCGTGTCCTCAAGCCAAACGGGAAGGTCTGCTTCGTCGACGTGGCAGGAGCTCCTTCTCCGATGCTGGACACTCATCTTCAGGCAGTGGAGCTCATGAGAGATCCATCTCACGTCCGCGACTACACCAAATCAGAGTGGCTTTCACTCTTCCAGGCGGCGTCGTTCCAGTCCAACATCGAATCGGAGTGGCGGCTGGCTCTTGAGTTTTCCTCCTGGGTGGCGAGGATCGGCACATCGGCAGAGCGTATTGCCGCGATACGTTCCCTCTGGTCGGGCGCGCCGTCTGAAGTGCATACCTACTTCAAGCTTCAGGACGATCTCTCGTTTGAAATCGACTCCATCATGATTTCGGCACGCAGAGCGTAGATACGGCGATTTAGTCTAGTGCTACAGTGCCTGCAACGGGACCACACTTTGCGACCAACGACAAGTATTCCTGGCAAGGTGGTACAGATTGTCCCTTTAACTTCTTCGGTAGTAGAAGCACCCGTAAAATGTAGGGGTTTCTAGACGCAAAGCGCGCCACAAACATTTGCATCACGCTCTGCATCAAGGGGTTTCTCCGCTCCCGTTGGTCGGTCGAAATGACAGGCTTAGGTGTGGGTTCCTAGGGACAACTGTAGTACTAGCGCCAACCGAGGGCGGGGGCGACGGTCGTCAGAATGGCCTCCAGGACATGTGCGTTGTAGGCAACGCCGAGTTGATTCGGAACCGTCAGCAATAGCGTATCGGCCTCGGCGATCGCCTCGTCTTCACTAAGCTGCTCGATGAGAACATCCGGTTCAGCCGCATAGCCACGACCGAAGATCGCCTGCGTGTTTCCGTCAATGAAGCCGACCTTGTCCTCTTCCTGACCTCCTCGTCCGAAGTAGGCGCGATCAAGATCATTGATCAACGGGAAGATACTGCGGCTGACGGAGACGCGCGGGGTTCGAGTGTGGCCAGCCTCTTTCCAGGCAGCACGAAAGGCGCGAATCTGCGCGGCTTGCTGGATGTGGAGTGGCTCGCCGCTCTCGTCGAATTTGAGGGTTGAGGTCTGCAGGTTCATTCCCAGCTTCGCGGCCCACTCAGCTGTTGCGTTGGAAGCAGATCCCCACCAGATCCGATCACGCAATCCTTCGGAGTACGGCTCAAGACGGAGCAGCCCTGGAGGATTGGGAAACATTGGACGCGGGTTCGGCTGAGCGAAGCCCTTGCCGCGCAGCAGCTCGAAAAGTTCTTTGGCATGTCGCCGGCCCATTTCTGCATCGTCCTCTCCTTCAGCGGGACGGTAGCCAAAGTAGCGCCAGCCATCGATCACCTGTTCGGGGGACCCACGGCTGATTCCCAACTGCAGCCGTCCGCCAGAGATGAGATCCGCAGCGCCGGCGTCCTCCGCCATGTAATGAGGGTTCTCATAGCGCATGTCGATCACTGCGGTGCCAATTTCAATCTTTCGCGTCTTAGCACCCACCGCCGCGAGCAGAGGGAACGGTGATGCCAGTTGCTGTGCGAAGTGATGGACGCGGAAGTAGGCTCCGTCGATTCCCAGGCGCTCGGCCTCCACGGCGAGGTCAATTGATTGCAGCAGCGTGTCCGCTGCTGACCGCGTTTGCGACTGAGGGGAGGGTGTCCAATGGCCGAAGGAGAGGAATGCGATTTTTTTCATGGGAATAAATCCAGTGTTCCGGTTCGAAGTTGTACTTCCGAGTAAGAGTTTCTCTCTCAGGAAAGTTCGGAGTGACGGTTCCTGATTTGCGCCAGCACGTCGAGCAGCATCTTGAGATCGCTGGACTTTACACCTTCCAGCAGTCGATGAGTCTGCTGGTTTATTGGGCTCTCCATCAGAGTAAGGAGTTTCCTGCCTGAATCCGTGATGAAGGTAGACACTTGTCTCCGATCATCCTCATCCCGCTCCCTGGTGATCCAGCCGGATCTCTCCATGCGGTCTAACAGACGAGACATATCAGGCGTTGCCGTGACCATGCGGGCGGAGATTTCGTTCCTGCAAAGACCCTCCGCTCCAGCTCCGCGCAGGATGCGAAGAACATTGTATTGCGGCTGAGAGATACCGAACTCGCGCAAAAACTTGTCCGAAGCGTGCGATAACTCAGAGGCCGTACGTAAGATGCTCAGGAATGCTTCCTGCTGCAAAGAGACAAAAGGACGGTTCTGCTTCAGGGCTACAGCTAACGGGGATTTCTTAGTAGTCGCCATAAGTCATTCTTTCAAAGCAATTCTCGAGTTAGAGAGCTCTGCCCAAAGACGAGGAGCGCATGCACAGGTATGCTCCGGTCCATAGGGTTGTTATCAAACCACGTAACGAATGATGGGAAGAGAGCGTGAACGTTTCTGTTTTTGCTTCTGAGATAGGTCCGAGCTTTAGCTCCTGGGGCGAGCTTTCCTTTTCACCAGCACTATGCCCGTGAAAAAGAGAGCATGCCCCAGGGGCTAAAGCCCGGATGGTTGCTGGCCTTGGATGTCCGGACTGAAGTCCGGACCTATCTCAAAAGCAAAAGACAACAGTAGAGATTAGTACAAAGCTTTGCCATCAAACCGCGATTTGATGACACGCACTTAGTAGCCGATGGACAACTGACCGCGCTCATGCTTTGGCGTCTCGATTTCGTCTACCAGCGCGATGGCGTAGTCCTCGAAGGAGATGCGGCTTTCGCCCTTTTCATTGGCAATGAGGTTCGTGGTCCCGAGGCGAAACTTGCCCGTCCGCTCGCCTGGCTCGAAGTAACCAGCAGGGCTGAAGTAGGTCCAGTTGATGTCAGACGCTTTGAGGATGCCGAGAGCTTTTTCATGGGACGTGGCGATCGGAAGATACGCTTCGGGCAAATAACCGGAGGCAATGAGAGTGACGCCAGGCGCAACCTCAAGCAGTCCGGCACCTCCGACGACGATCAAGCGCGCCTTGCCAGCTTTCTTTACAGCGGCGATCTCCCGCTCGGTGACGCCGAGAATTGCATCGGTATTGTCTTGAGGAGGAGCATAGGCACTCACCACAACATCCGCCCCAGTGATGATGGAGGCAATCGTGTCTACGCTGCTCAAGTCGTCCTTGACAGCGGCTACGGTCGATGGCAGTTTCGAGGTATCACGGGCAACTGCCGTGACCTGATGTCCGCGACTGGTGAGTTCCTGCAAAATACGTTGGCCAGAGTTTCCGGTAGCTCCATAGAGTACGACTTTCATGTGATTCTCCTTTTTTGCTCCCGGGTGCCCGGCAAGCATTGAACGTTACAACACGTATATGAGTGTTGCAACACGTATCTCGATTCAAAAAGTGCGTTCTGATGATTCTATTTACGTTTGTTCGTCGAAATGGCACAGAATGGGCATCCCAGTAATAGGCTAGACCTTATATGCTCTCGCGCTCCCCCGTAAAACGACTTCTAGCGCTAGCTTCAGCGCTGTTGCTCGGGGCTATTTTTGTTATAGCCGCAACTTCAATCTGGCAGGTCACTCATGCCGATGCGCTGTGGAAAATTGTGCAGGGAAGTTGCATTCCCGATATGCAACGGAATCGCGTTGCATCGCCGTGCGTCAGTGTCGACCTTAGCGGAGGTGTAGCCAATGGAGTTGCGGTTTTAAAAGATGTGACGGGAAACACACAATATCTGATTATTCCAACCCAGAAAATCACAGGCATCGAAAGCAGCGCAATCTTAGAACCCACCGCTGTCAACTACTTCTCGAACGCCTGGGCGGCGACCGATCTTGTGAGTCAACGCTTGCCCCACACTCTGGAACGCACCGATTTCGCGGTTGCCATCAACTCTGTCAGTGGCCGCTCTCAGAACCAGCTTCATATCCACGTAGATTGCATCCAGCCGGCAGTGAAACTGGCTCTCCAACAGGCTGGCCCAGAGATCCAGACAACCTGGCAAAAGTTACCCATAAAGCTAATGGGGCATGAGTACCGTGCTCTGTGGATTCCCGGCTCGCAACTGGGTTCGCGAAATCCATTTGATCTACTTGCCGCTTCCCTACATCATCCGGGTCAAGAGATGGGTGGCCATACGCTTGTGTTGGCTGGAGCCGAGCGATCCAATGAAACCGGCTTTATCCTTCTTGACGGCAAGGCGCCCACATTTGCGGTTGCCGTTTCGCCTTGGTTGAAACTTGGGCTTGGTGTTGGAGAGGAGCTTGAGGATCATCATTGCCGCTTGGCGAACCGTCCGTGATAGACGAAGGCCTCGGAGGACGGATCGGGACAGAACGTAACAGCCGTGGAGAGAAGATCCAAGCCATTTCGCGGCTACGACTCCGGTACGCAGCCTAAGTTACCTTTTTCCAACCATGTATCAAGCTAAAGGAGCCGGACTGATACATAAATGTGGCGTTAAACTCGGTTGATCTGTCGTTCATGCAGGTGTGATCCACTCGAAGACGCTCAGTGAGGAAGCGTGATGGGTGCTGCCAGCATCAAGGATGGTCCCTCATCCAAGAATGGCGTAATCGAAGCAAGGCGTGCGTTGGTTCGGCGAGTCGTTGAATCCTCTGCGTTCGCGAAGAGCGAGCGGCTCTCGACGTTCCTCCGCTGCATCTGTGATCTTTCTCTCAGTGGACGAGCCAGCGAAATCAACGAACAGAAGATCGGAACTACGGTCTTCGGCCGTCCCCAGGACTACGACTCGACTGTCGATGGAATCGTGCGACCCCAAGCCAGCCGCCTGCGGCAGCGCCTCGATCTCTATTTCAACGGAGAAGGGGTGAATGAACCAGTTCGCATCACCTTGCCCAGAGGAAGCTATGTCCCAGTCTTTGAACCCAATCCGGGGCAAAGCGCCTATGCCGAACCTCCCTCCGCCACCACAGTCAGCCCTGCCCTATCGTCCCCCTCTGAAACCGCTGCAACGCTCCCGTCGAGTCTCCGAAGCACGCGGCTTCCCTGGACACTGGTGGTGGTGCTCCTCATTGCACTGCTTGCGGTCGGAGTCAGGAGCGCGAGACGATTCACCGCCAATCCCTTAAGCTCATCAACCCCACATCCTCTTTGGAGCCTTCTCTTCCGTCCCAACCAGAGAACGATCGTTGTTCCCAGCGACACAGGGTTGATTCTGTGGCAGAGTGCCACCGGACAAAAGATCGATCTGGAACGCTATCTCGGCGGGAGCTATCGGGCGCAGAGTACCGGAGACACTCCCACAGGACAGTTGGACCCTGCCGACCTCGCGGGACGGCGGTACACATCGATCGTCGATCTGAGCATCGTCAAACAGCTGACCCAGATCGCCGATGTACAGAAGAGCAGGCTCGCTCTGAGCTACGCTCGCGATGTGCGTGTCGATGATCTCAAGGAGGCTAACGTCGTTCTCCTTGGAGCGGCGGCGGCAAATCCGTGGGTGGAATTGTTCGAGCCAAAGATGAATTTCGTGTTCACCGACGCACACATCCGTCAATATACGGTGCTGAATCGCACGCCGGCGGGAGCCGAGCCTGCCAGTTGGACTGCGAACTACGACGACGTACAGCATCACGTCTACGGTGTTGTGGCATTCCTGCCAAACCTGGGTGGGACCGGGAGTGTGTTGATCCTCGAAGGGACCTCCATGGCAGGAACCCAGTGTGCCTGGGATTTCGTCGCAGACGATTCGTCCTTTCTTCCGTTCGTCAATCGTATAAGGCGGCCTGACGGATCGATCCCGTACTTCCAACTCGTGCTGGACAGTACCAATCTGAGCGGCTCGGCGGTGAAGAGAAATATCCTCGCGTGGCGGGCGATGGATTAACCAGTGCATCCGCCTTTTGCAAACGATCACAACCCGATGAAAGACAAACCAACCGCATTTCATGCGGGATTTACGTATCAGCACGCCGCATATCTCCTGATACAACGCTACAAACAATGGACTTACATAAAGCAACGGAGTCGTAGCCGCGAAATGGCTTGGAGCATGCCTGCGCTGCTGCTAGATTCGGCCCGGAGTGAAAGCCTCGGCAGCGAAATTCAAGATGCACGCTGAGCCGCCGATACGCTTCCGCCCAGACGATTCGACATCCACCTGAAACACCAAAGTCTTTCCCAACATAGTTCGACAACAGTGCTGATCAACCTCTTTCGACTAGCGATAAAACGCCTTGTCCCTCGCCTGATAGGAGAACACCCGATGTTCCGTCCGAAGCGTCCCTGTAATTTCATGAGCTTATGTTTGCTACTTGCCAGCGCCATTTGGGCGACCGTAGCCGCCCCTCCCACCGCTGTCGCACAGGATACTGTCGAACCGCCCAGCGACACAGTATGGTCAACCGATCTTACTGCCGCCTCGAATCCTAATGCGTTCGATACACCGCAAATTATGAATGCGCTTTATAACTGGCATACTGATCTCGTTCTGCTCTCCGCCCACCGCGGCTTCCACGCGCTGGCGGGTTTGAACCAGGTGCCGGGTGTCCCGGAGAACTCCCTGCAGTCGATCGGATATGCCGCGGAAGCGGGATGGGAGATGATCGAACTCGACGTCAAACTGACGAGCGACGGTGTGCCAATCCTGAGCCACGATAAGACGTGGGGAAGAGAGTGGTGCGGGCAGTCAACCATACTCTCCCCTGTGCCTCCCAGACCGTACAACCCGTTTACTCCGCCCGGCAACTCCACCAACGATTCCGTGAACCCCGCAATCAACGGGACGACCTTGTCGAACACGAGATCTTACCTGGGCGCCACGGTATTAAGAGATAGCGTCAGTCTCCTAAGCCCCTGGGCAAATTACGGCTGCACGGGTTGGAACCAGACTTTCGGGGAGTATCCGCCGACCCTCGCGGATGCTCTTGACTACATCACCAAAAACAAGATCCGCATGGTCGTCATGCTCGACATCCAGGGTGTCGACATCGCACAAGCGGCCTTGAGTGTTGTAAACGGCAAACAAGATGACGCCGGACGTCCTTTCATCAACTCCGTGATCTTTAAGATGCCGGGGACTTTGTTTCCCAATGGGTATACAGATTTCCTGAATGACTTCGGATCAAGTTCCACCAGCATGAACTTTATCCCGGTTATCAACACTTCGTCTGTTGCACCTACGAGCGCAACCATTACGGACACGGAAGATGGAGGCTTCGATCTATCCGATGTCGGGACCAACGGCATGGGCGGCGAACCGGGCATCATCGCCTGGTTAAAGAATATGGAGACTTCCAACCAGTTCGGGCCACTCAAGATACCCGCAGTGGAACTTGGGATGAAGGAACCGAATGGCATTCTAACTTCGGTGCTCCAAGCCGCTCAGTTCAACATGGCGAACGGGGCTTTCATGACCCTCGGAAACTTCCAGCCGGTCGGGGAGTATTACCCCAATGGCACCAGCCAGGAACCACAGTATTTCAGGTCCTCAAACGGTACCTGCTGCGACTACCTCGAGCAGTATCTGTACAACAATCCGAACGGGACAGGGCCGGTCGATTCGAGCCAGCCTGTAGACAAAAGCGATCAGCGATCCAGTCTCGACTTCCTCCTCGGTCAGATCTTTTCGTACATCATTACGGATGACCCAACCAGTGCACGCAATGCGCTGCAACAGAAAAAATTGCGGAACATCTGCTATATGCAGCCCGTTCCGAGTCAGAACTGCACTTCAGGTGGAGTCAACTACGATACGATAGGCGATCCAAACGAGCCGGGCCTCATCGAACCCACACAGACAGGCAGTTCTGGCGTACTACTCGCAAATCCAGGCCAATCTCCTGCCCAGGTGCTCCTTACCACAGGAACAGGGACAACACCGTCGTTTACGCAACAAACCGCGTATTACGACAGTTGGTCAGTGTACGAAAACGGCTTCTATCTCAAAAATCTGGATACACAAGGGATCGCGAGCAAGCTCACAACGCTCATCTATTCCTTTGAAAATATCGACCCCGTCAATCTAACCTGCTTTGCAGCCAATTCACCGGCAGGAACGGATCCCAATAGCCCCACCAATTACGATGGTGCTTCGGACGCTTATGCCGACTATCAGATGGGCTTCACCTCGGCGAACAGCGTCGACGGAAGTACCGATCAGTGGGGACAGTCGTTGGAGGGGAACTTCAATCAGCTTCGAGAGTTGAAGGCGAAGTATCCGAATCTTAAAGTCTTGCTCTCGATCGGCGGATGGACCTATTCCAAGTTCTTTTCTGACGTAGCAGCAACTGCTGCGTCGCGGCAGAAGTTCGTCAGCTCCTGCATCAACCTTTACATCAACGGAAACCTTCCCGTGCTTTCCACCAGTCCGGCAGGCGGAAACGGCGTAGCTGCAGGTATCTTTGACGGATTCGACATCGACTGGGAGTCCCCGGGCAGTGCGAGTGAGAACGTAGGCAATCACTACTCACCGGCAGACACGGCGAACTACACGGCGCTGCTTGCGGAGTTCCGCGCTGAACTCACCGCCCTTGGCGGTAGCAAGCATTACATGCTTACGGCTGCCGTTCCCGCTGGCCCAAGTGATATCAACCTTATTCAGGTATCGCAAATTGGCCAGTATCTTGACTACGCCGATGTCATGTCCTACGACTTCCATGGCGCGTTTGAGACAGCGGGTCCGACCAACTATCAGGCGCCGCTATACGATACGCCCGCAAGCCCGGCTTACGGGACGGGTTTCACGGTGGACGCTGCGATCAGTAATTGGCTCAACGGCGGCTTCCCTGCGAATCAACTCGTCCTCGGCATCCCGACCTATGCAAGGGGATGGACTGGCGTACCTACTGGAAGCACGTTCGGTCTCTATGAGTCCGTTACCGGCGCAACGGCTGCTTTACAGTACTCCCAGGAGGCTGGTGTAGCCGACTACAAGGAGCTTGAGGCGGCGGGCGAGCTGAACAATATCTACTACGACCCTGTCACCGAGAGCACCTATGCCTATGATGGAACAAACTTCTACGGCACAGAAACTCCCTGGTCCATTGGCTGGAAGAGGTATTACGCCCAGTCAAGGGGTCTCGCGGGAATGTTCTTGTACTCCCTCGAAGACGATGACGCGTCCAGCACACTCGTGAATGCCAGCTTTGGGTCTTCACAGTCACAGTAATCAAACCATCGGCGATTCAAACATAGATGTGGCCCGCTACTCGCGGGCCACATTTGTGTTTAAGCAATGCAGTGGGCAGAGATCCAGAATGGATCTCGTCAATTAGCGTCGCTACGCTCAGAAGTTCTTCTTATCTCCTTCACTCCGAGATTGAGTCGCCGTCGCAGAAGGAGTCGTAACGTTGCACCGTCGGTGTAGCCGACTTGTGCGGCGACCTCTTCGACACTTGCGTTGCTGGTCTTCAAGAGATGCACCGCACGTTCTACGCGCAGACTTTGGAAATACGACAGTGGAGACTTCCCAAGTACGCTATGGAGCCGCCGGGTAAGGGTCCTTTTGCTTGCGCCTGTGGCTTTCGCAGCACTGTCGAGGGAAAATCCGCGTGCGAGCCTGGCACGCGCCCAGCGTTCGAAGTGCTGCACCACCGGGTCGGAGTGGATCAGGTGATCGGTAAGGGCATAAGCAGTCTGGGAGGGCCTGGAATCAACGATGAGATATCTTGCGGTGAGCGAGGCGATTTCGGGGCTGACACTGCGTATCAGCCATAAGGCGAGATCGATATGGCCCAGAGCAGCTCCTGCGGTCACAACGTTTCCTGACTTGACCACCATGTTCGATTCGTCCAGCAATACCTGAGGGTATCGTTCGCGAAACATGGGCGCCAGCCACCAGGTGGTGGTTGCGCGCTGCTGGTTGAGCAGACCAGACTCAGCCAGCACAAACGTTCCAGCACAGGCAGCCGTCAACCTTACGCCGTCGCTTGCCCACTCTCGAAATGCCTTCCCAGCATCACGGACGTCAGGCCTGGCTAGAGCTGCGGTCAGAGTATCGGCTCTCTTGCATGCGATCGCCGGGATGATCACGCAGTCAGGCGTTTGGCGTCCGACTGGCTGAATCGGGACCTTCAGGCCATGTCCGGTCAGGACCGACCTTCGCATGCCTACGATCTTGACGTCGAACTGTGGAACAGCGAGCCGAGTCATCTCAATCAATTCGTTCGCTGTTTGTAGGGCATCCAGGATGGCTGACAAGCCCAAATCGAAGACGCCGTCGAGTGCAAGCACAGAAACACGCATGGCTCATTTGATACGAAATCTGGCAGTTTTGCCAATGGCTACTTCGCCCACCTGCGCCTAGATTGAGACATAGCCATTGATGGCTATAGGAGTGGTGAAATGACTAAAGTTGGCCTTTTTGTCCGCCTGCAAGCAAAACCAGGCAAAGAAGAGGAGCTCGCTGCGTTCTTGATGCAGGGACTCGAGCTTGCAAAACAGGAGACGACGACTCCTGTGTGGTTTGCGTTTCGGCTCGGAGGCGGAAGCTTTGCCATCTTCGATGCGTTCGCAGATGAAACAGGGCGGCAAGCTCATCTCAATGGACCTATTGCCAAGGCGCTTATGGAGCACGCTCCTGACCTACTGGCAGAGCCTCCGGCGATTGACCAGTTAGACGTAATGGGTGTGAAGCTCCCCTAGAACAGATTCTTGCAACACTGCGCGAGCAATTCGCTGTGCTCCTCCGATCCATTTCAAGTTCGTGAAGAAAGAGAGAAATATGTCAGTAAATGTTCTTTATACGACGCAGGCTACTGCAGTCGGCGGTCGTGACGGTCGTGCTACGACCAAAGATGGAAGTCTTGATGTAAAGCTGGCGATTCCGAAAGAGCTAGGTGGGCCCGGTGGCCCAGGGAACAATCCTGAACAGTTGTTCGCAGCTGGATATGCTGCGTGCTTCCTGGGTGCGATGAAGGCTGTTTCCTCGCAGGGAGGACCGAAGGTTCCTCAGGATACTTCTGTGACGGCGTCTGTTGGCATTGGCCCGAGGTCAGAGGGTGGTTTCGGTCTTGTAGTCGGACTCACTATCTCTCTGCCCGGATTGCTCTCCGCCGACGCCCATGCCCTCGTCGAGAAAGCTCACCAGGTTTGCCCCTACTCCAACGCTACACGGAACAATCTCGACGTGAAGCTTGAGGTGGTTTAGCAGAAGACCTGAACGAAGCGTTCTCGGCCTCCGCGTGATTTCGCTCCCCCGAAGTCACGCGGAGAATACCGCGAGACTCAAACCCGTAAAACCACCGGCCAGAATCCATTAATGCCTGATTGCCGGATCAACAAGGAGATCTGAAATGAATCACTATTCGCTACGGCGTCTCGTCTATGCCACTTTGCTGGCCGTACTAGCAACACCACTCACAGTCCAAGCCCAGGCGAAGGCCGCTCCTCCGATTGACGGTGTCATCGGAAAGCTCCAGTCCTTCGATGGCAAGTCGCTCGATGTTGCGACAGCTGCAGGCGTGGTCCACGTCGTCGTCAAGGGACACCTCACAACCTATAAACAGATACCCTCCGATTTGAGCCATGTGGCAGGAGCGCCTTATATCGGCGTTGCGTCAGCGGAGCAGGACGGAAAGCAAGTGGCGAAGCAGATCTTTCTATTTCCTGCAGAGCTGAGGGGAGCTGCGGAAGGTAGCGTCCTGACAGACCCTCCGGGTGCAACCTCTCACAGCAGAATGACCAACGGCACAATCTCTCGCCCTGCCGCATCGCACTCCCGCATGACGAATGGAACGGTCGAGAATAGCAACGGCAGCACGCTGGTGGTGAACTACCAGGACGGCTCCCAAACGATCTCCATACCGCCTAGCGTTCCGGTCACATTAGTTGCCCCCCAACAGGTTACTTTTACCCCCGGCGATGTCGTCTACGCGACGACGAAGAAGCTCTCGGACGGAACGCTCGTAACGGACAAGATCTTTCAGTTCATTCCGGCGGCCCACTAGACCAGGCAGTTGAGGTCAAGGACCGTGAACATTTCAATACCTACCCATCAGGAACCAACCTCGACGAGCACGCCTCTGGCACAGCCAGGCGTGCTCGTTGTTAAGCGACACCACATTCTGGTGCGCTGCAGCCACTGGCTGAACATCCCTCTCCTTCTTGGCCTTATTCTGAGCGGCATCTCCATCTACTGGTCTTCGCCGATCTATCAACACAAGCCAGACCCGAATACGGGAAACTTCGACGTGGCAGCGGACATCGGGATTTGGATCTGCGCGCATGTCCCCGGTCAGCATCATTACGCCAGTCCACCTGACTGGCTTTACACCCACATGAGCCTGGGGCCAGGCATGTTAGCTCCAGCGCTACGTACTCATTGGTTGTGTGCGTACTTATTCATGCTGAACGGCGCGATGTACGTTGTGGGATTGGTCATGGGAAAAGGGTGGCGCTCGTTGCTACCTCGCCCGACCGACCTGATGGATGCGCTCAAGATGCTTCGATACTATCTCGGCGTTCCCTTTGCTAAGCTTACACACCGCGAATGGCTGCATCCCCAGGTCAACGCCAAGTACAACGCGCTCCAGCGTGCAGCCTACTTTTCTGTTCCGGTCGCCGGATTTCTTTCGGTTGCTACTGGCTGGGCGATTCATAAACCGATGCAGCTTCATTGGCTGGCTGCGCTATTCGGAGGCTTTGGGACAGCGCGTGTATGGCATTTCTGGCTTATGTGGCTCTTCATCTTCTTTGTTGTGCCGCATGTGATTCTGGTTCTCGCCGACGGGTGGGATACGCTGCGCGCCATGATCGTAGGTTGGTCCACCAAAGTAGACCGGTCGGAGGTCATCGAACGTGACCAATGAAGAAAACGGCAATTCAATCGAACCGGAAGATGGTCTCTCGATGGAGACTGGATCGAAACTGGAGACGACGAAGTTACCAGAGGTCAGCCCTGAGGATACAAACCCCGCAGCTCCAATAGCTACTGAGAAGTCCGAAGTCGTTGAAGCGATCGAGCAATCCGTAGAGGCCGAGGAATCGCCCATATCATCCGTAGAACCTGCGTCGCTAACTGACGAGGAGGTTCCATCTCGTGCAGCGGAACCTGTCTTCGTGCAGAAGCCCCAAAGCTTCTTTGTAGAGCAGCCTTCTCCTGTACTTGTGATGGCTCCCCGGGTCCTACGCTATCGAACCCGGCGTGAGGTTTTGGGGTTTGGAATCGGCGCGATGGCCGCGGCAGCAGGTGCTGGGCTTCTCCTGCCACAAGCTACGCTTGACCACTTGGGTGTGCGACGAAAGATCAACCCTCGCGGGAAGGAATGGCTGCTGAACAAAACATTGCGTATCGACGATGACGTGGCCGAGGCACTCTACTCCGCAAATCGTATGGTGCCTACGTACACGAAATCTCAGATTACCCCTATCAAAAACAACTACAACGGAACCACTCCCGACCCCAGCTATATATCGGGATGGAATCTAACTCTGGAAGGACTCGATTCCGGCTTGAGCGTCTGTCTCGATATTCGGAACCTCATGAATCGTTTCCCGATGCATGAGCAGATTACCCGCTTTGTTTGCGTTGAAGGCTGGAGTGCGATTGCGTTGTGGGCCGGGATGAGATTCGACGATCTGTTGCGTTCCTATCCACCGATGGCGCAGGCGAAGTGGGCTCGGGTGGAGTCGTCGGTCAATCTCGACAACTCGGGGAATCCGGATCCTTACTTTGTCTCTATCGATCTGGCAACGGCACGCCATCCGCAGACGCTGCTGGTCACACACCTCAGCGGTCAGCCCCTCACGGTGGAACATGGAGCACCACTCCGTCTCCTGGTGCCCGTGAAACTTGGCTTGAAGAATGTGAAGGCCATTACGCGGATTACCTATTCCGTGAAAGAGCCCAAAGATTACTGGACTCCCTACGGGTATTCCTCCTACGACGGAATCTAGGTAAAAGGTGGCATACCCTGCGGAGAAAACCGACTAATTGGAAAGAGATTCGTCTCTATACTGGCATGTGGAGGCCGGACGCACATGGACGCAGATGACTTGAGGATTGTGGAGGCCGTGGCAAGAATCGGCAGCATGAACCGGGCAGCGGCTGAACTAAATATGGTGCAATCAAACGTCACCTCCCGAATCCGCCTCCTGGAGGAAGAACTCGGCGTTCAGCTATTCGTCAGGCACAGCCGTGGTGTAGAGCCGAGCGAAGCCGGCCTACGCCTCCTTTCTTACGGGGAGCAGATACATTCACTGTTCGAGCAGGCCATCACTGCGGTCAAAGAGGATGGAATTCCAAAGGGCAAACTGCGTATCGGAATGATGGAGACGACAGCTGGACTGCGGCTGCCCGCGCTCATAGCCCAATACGTGCAGGAATATCCAAAGGTCGAGTTAGCTCTTGAGACCGGCACTACCGCATCCCTGACCCATCTGGTGGCGGAACACGAGTTGGAGGGCGCTTTTGTGGCGGGGCCTGTTCACCATCAGGAACTGAGCGAAGAGACACTCTTCCTCGAAGATCTCGTTCTCGTAAGCCCTCGGTCTATACGAAACTTCGATGACCTCTCCGAAGTAGAGATGCTCAAAGCAATCGTGTTTCGACAGGGTTGTTCTTACCGTCAACGACTCGCCTCTATCCTCGATGGGCTAAGTATTCGATACGTGGTGATGGAATTTGCATCTCTTGACGCCATCGTTACCTGCATCACGGCGGGCGTAGGTGTAACGCTGCTACCGAAAACATTGGTGGAAAGACTCTGGACAGATCAGTCCGTCACGGTACATGAGCTCCCCGTAGATCAGGCGCGGGTAGAGACTGTATTTGTTAGACGACATGATTATCATCCGACGAGCGCCCTCAACGCTTTCCTGAGGATGAGCCGCGAGATCTCGGACATTGCGATCCTCGATCGGCAATTGGAAGCTATCAGCTAAAGCGATAGCGGGTATCAGAACAAAACGGGCCTCATTGCAATCTTCTCTTGCATCTATATTGCAGCTTGAACGCAGCAGATAGCCGCACAAAGGTGCGGTATCGCCAACATCCTCTTGTTGACCTCTGTGGCGGCGGCAGTATTGATTTCGATAGGAGCAATTATGGCAAGCAAAGGAACAGTTATCGTAACGGGTGGATCACAAGGCATTGGAGCTGCTGTGGTTCAAGCATTTTTAGACCGCGGATACTCCGTCGTCGCAACTTCACGAAAGATTACCCAGACTGGACTGACCTCCTCTTCGAATCTCGCGCTGGTAGACGGAGACATCGGCCAGGCTGCTACGGCTCAGAAAGTAGTCGACACAGCTGTTCAGAAGTTTGGCTCGGTTGATGTGGTTGTCAACAATGCCGGCATCTTCTCGGCGAAGCCTTTCACCGATTACAGCGCTGAGGATTTTCGTGCTCTCGTCGCGACGAATCTCGAGGGTTACATCTATATCACCCAGTTGGCGGTCAAGCAGATGCTCGCGCAGAAGTCAGGCGGAAGCGTCGTAGCCATCACGTCGTCGCTGGTCGATAATCCTATCGGTGGCTTGCCGGTATCCCTGCCGATGATCACGAAGGGTGGTCTCGAGGCCATCACGCGTAGCCTGGCCTCGGAGTATGCGAAGGAGCACATCCGCTTCAATGCTGTCGCACCTGGGTCTGTTGATACTCCTCTCCACAAAGACAACCCAAAGGATTTCCTGAAGACCTTGTCGCCGATGGGCACCATCTCCACTTCCGAGGAGATCGCAAACGCGGTAGTCTATCTCACTGAGTCGCGCCAGATCACTGGGGAGGTGCTGCACGTGGACGGCGGTGCGCACAACGGCAAATGGTAAGCCCGGGCAGTTCGCAGCCGGTCAGCGCGGAGCGCCGGCTGCAGGACCTCGGAATCGTGCTCCCCAAGGCTCCCCATCCGCTTGGGGCCTACGTTGAGGCCGTCCAGACTGGCAGCTTGCTATTCCTTAGTGGAATGCTGCCGGTCAAGGACGGCAAGCTTCAATATATTGGGCGGCTAGGTAAAGAACTCGACGAGTCTGCTGGCCGGGATGCATTACGAACCGCGACCCTGAATGCTCTTTCTGCTGCGAAGGCACATGTCGGGTCACTGGACTGCGTGACAAGGGTTGTCAGCGTCAAGGTCTACATGGCGACACACGGAGACTTTTACAACCAGCCGATCGTTGCGGATGCAGCATCGGAGCTTCTCCGCGATGTCTTTGGAGAGGACAAGATGTCCGTGCGGTCCGTACTGGGCGTAGCCGCCCTGCCCCTCGGTGCGCCGATCATGCTCGAGGTTATGTTCGAGATCAACAACTAAGAAAGCGAAGAGTTCCTATGTTCAAATATATCGCCACCATCCTTGGCGGGATATTGCTATCAGCGCCCCTCGTGGCGGAAGTCACGCCGTTTCCCGCCAGCTTTCACACTCAAATGGTTCCGACGAACGGCACCAATCTCTACGTTCGAGTCGGCGGCAAGGGTCCAGCCGTAGTGCTGTTGCATGGCTTCGGTTTTACGGGTGATATGTGGGCTCCCCTGGCAATTGTTCTGGCCAAGGACCATACCGTGATAGTCCCCGACCTGCGCGGTATGGGTATGTCCGATCATCCGGATACCGGCTACACCAAGAAGAACCAGGCGGTCGACATTGCCGGCGTCCTGGATGCGCTCAAGGTCCAGAAGGCAGACCTGGTCACACATGACATCGGCAATATGGTCGGCTATGCGTTGGCTGCTCAATATCCGGCCCGTATCACGCGCTGGGTGGTGATCGATGCACCGCTGCCCGGAATAGGCGATTGGGACAACATCGTTCGCAGCCCGCTGTTGTGGCACTTCGATTTCCGAGGTCCTGACGAAGAGCGTCTGGTGCAGGGCCGGGAGCGCATCTACCTCGATCGCTTCTGGAACGAGTTGTCCGGAGACCCCAAGAGGATCGATGAAGATACACGACAACACTATGCTGCCCTGTACGCACGGCCGCAGGCGATGCACGATGCCTTCGAGCAGTTTGGGACACTCCGCCAGGACGCCGCCGACAACAAGGCGTTGCTCGCCCAGGGCGGCAAGATCACCATGCCGGTGCTTGGCATCGGTGCCGAGAAGTTTTTCGGCAAGAACATGGCCGATCATATGCAGTTCGTCGCCAGCAATGTCACGGGCGGCATCGTGCCCGACTCCGGGCACTGGATCATGCAGGAGAATCCACAGGCCACCATCAAGTTGGTTACAGATTTCCTCGCCAAGTAGGCATTGGCTTCATACAATCTGACCCGAGGGAGCGGTCAAGCTCGCTAGACCGCTCCCTCGCGGAACCATCGGCAGCGTGCAGTTGGGGCCCGGGTGTTGCCCAGAGATGCTCCGGGTCAGACACATCACTTCCGACTTTTCTCCGATGACAGGGGTTCATGATGACAAATCGAGAGCGCTCAAAACCATGGACGGAAAATCGGCTGACCTCGCGTTTGGGGTTGCAATACCCGATTATTCAAGGACCGCTCGGAGGCTTGTCCTCGCAGCGGCTTACGGTAGCCGTTTCAAACTATGGGGGACTCGGATCCTTCGGTGCTCATGGCCTCAAGCCGGAAGCTATTCGCAAACTCATTCGCGAGATCAAGGGCCTCACAGCCAAGCCATTTGCGATGAACCTGTGGGTTTCCATGGAAGATGAAGGAGCCCTCACTTCAACAGAAGAGGCCTTTCACCGCAGCCTCTCTCCTCTGGCAAAACATATTGAAAGTGTCGGAGGAGCCAAACCCTCCTATCTCCCGTATGAACTGATTCGTTTCGAAGATCAGGTCCAGGTTCTCTTGGAGGAAGGGATCTCCGCATTCAGCTTTATTTATGGCATTCCTTCCAAACAGGTTTTGGACGAGTTCCGCCGCCAGGGTGTCGTACTGATTGGAACGGCAACCACCGTGGACGAAGCGATTGCCCTGGAGCAAGCGGGCGTGGACGTCGTTGTGGCCTCTGGTTTTGAAGCAGGCGGCCATCGCGGCTCTTTTTTGCAAGCGTCCGAAGATTCACTAACGGGAACGTTAGCCCTCGTGCCGCAGGTCGTCGATGCCGTGAGGCTGCCGGTTGTCGCCGCAGGTGGAATTGGAGACGCCCGCGGAATCGTGGCAGCCTTCGCTCTTGGAGCGGAGGGCGTGCAGATGGGAACTGCCTTTCTCACGTGCGATGAGTCAGGAGCGAACGCGTTTCATCGCAAGGCTCTCCTCAGCGGCCACGCGAAGCAGACCGCGCTTACTCGTGGATTCACTGGAAGGCTTGGCCGCGGCATCAAGAACCGTTTGCTCGATGAACTCAACCAAAAGGGTACAGAGATCCTGCCTTATCCACTTCAACGTACACTCGTGCGGCACCTGGCGATACCGGCGGAGAAGGCAGGTAGACCCGAGCTCCTTCCCCTCTGGGCGGGACAGAGCGCAAACCTGTCGAGGTGTACAGATGCGCATGCGCTACTCGACACCCTTGTAAACGAAGTTTCTGAGATCGGCGGTGCTGTACATAGTTGGAGCGCGCATCGTCGGCCACGCCACGCACAAGATGATCCGCTAACAGGAGAAAGCAGATGAAAACTCTATATCTAAGAAGGATTGCCTGGTGAAAATGGGACAAGGGACTCACTCCATGGCATGGAAGAGGCCATCGGTTCGATCCCGATCAAGCCCACCAATCAATCAACACCTTAGCTAGCGAAGATCTTGTGTTCTGGATATGTTCTAAGGCGTGGGATTCATCTTGCTCGCATCGTTCAAGTGAACAAGTGGCGTGTCCGGCAATGGGGTATGCTGTCCCTGGTTACACGATTCCCTTCATGAGGTCTCTCAATGTTTTCGAGACTTAACAGAATTCTTGCGTCGTCTAAGAGTGGGGTATTCCAAGATTAAATGATGGCATTGGAATTCGACGGAATATGTTTTTCCAGCTGGAACGATACGCTGATGTGATGAGCGCCGGTGTGGACGCGTCGGAAATTCAGTCACTTGTTCCAAAGCAACATTGAGTTTCGTGGCAATCCGCGTCAGCGTGTCGATGGGGGTTCCAGTGAGCAGATACGCCAACATCGCACCCGACGAAGTGAACGGGGCGTATCGGCACGTGAGGTATTGCTCGCGAACCTCGCGTTCATATTCAGCAAGTGTGCCTGGCGTTTCCAAAACCTTTGCTTCTAGGGGCCACATGACCCGTTCATCAGCACGAAGCACGAAAGCCAGGTCGTATGCAGGTGGTTGAGCTGGAGGAGGAGCCATCGTCTCCCTCTCGAAAGATCCATGCTGAATGTAATACGGCTCGTCTCCGGTCATGGCATCGCTAATACGCGGCCCAAGGAGCTGCGTGATGCTGCGTTCAAGATCGCGATCGTCCACTGCAGGAGGATTTGGACTGCATGTTGTCATACGCCCCCCAGACAAAACTGAGGAGCTGTGAGGCCGGATCCTGCATCCATTTATGGGCCAGCGACACGAAAGATTGATCTGCCGTTGAGTTTGTCGATGAACGAAAGAGGGCTGCAGTCACTGACCGGCACCTCTTTTCAGGCTCACCTGTTGCCATTGGAATAAGTCCAAGGCAATTTCGTCTCCGTCGTTTAGACCCGCGCTACGTGTCCAATACTTGGTTGCATCAGGCTTGATGACGAATATCGTGGGCACTCCGGTACTACCGTCATAGATCCGTGCAAGACGCGCGTTGTAGATTCCTCGGCGAGGACTTTGCTTATCGAGGACTGATTGATCGAGTCGTTCAAGTTCACGCAACAATGCAATCGTTTGGATAGGCGAAACGGAAACTGCATGCGAGGCGCGCTTCCCGAGTTCGAAAGCCACAAGTCGATATGGCAACGGCGTGCCATCAACCTGCTGAAAGATCGTAGCCGTCACTGCTTTGTCGCGACCAAAGCCGGCCTTCAAAACTCGGATCACAAAGTCACAGTAGGCCCCTATCTGCGGCTCTTGCGCTGTCCCGTCCAACCGCTTTGTCGGTTTTCTGCCGACGGACTGCTCCGTTCCGCGGAAATCGGCGAGCGTATGAGCCAACATGTCTTCTACCAAAACACGTTCAGAGTCCTTGAGACCAAATGCGTCGAACACACGAGCGTCGATAGCTTCGTAGTTATCCAATTCCTCTGAAAGCGCATCCCCTGGCGGAGGCAGGGGCAGAGCAAGCAAATCGTGAACTAGCGCTTCCGGTCGGTAGGCAGCGATGCGCCCACTTGTCAGTTGCAAGAAGTAGACGGCCACTTTGCTATTGAATGTGAGCCACGCGGCTTCGAGTAGCCTTTGCGGAGCGTGGACAGTCACGTAGCTCTTGTTGCAAAGGACACCTTCGTGCTTCCTGGATCTCACCATCCTTGCGTGAAAACGTCCAGAAGACTTCTGCCAGCCTTGCTTAATAATCAGTTGCGGCCAAGCGAACGCGCGGAAGTCCGTAGAATCACGTGAGTGCGTCTGAATTTCGCCAGCTACCGGAAGCGATTCGGCATTGAGGTACAGCAGAGAGTCATCTGGAAATGATTTGCTGTCGAAAAAGCGCCTTTCTCGTAAGAGGGGTTCAGAGCGAGTTCGGTCGCCGAAGATAATGCCTTGTCGGCTAATCACCTCATGCTGCTCCTGCGGGTGGGCCAGACTTTTATAGGTCTGTAGTTTTCGTATGAGAGCACGATCCCGCGAGCTACCCCACAGCAACACGCTCCAAATGATAGGATCTGATGCTGCCTCACGCACTGTGAGCGTTTTTTGATCGTTGGGTTCGATCACAATTGAGAATTCATCGACTAACGGTTTGAGTTGCTTGGGGCTCACATACGAGATTCGATCCTCGAGTGCGGGACGCCCTGGACGAAGGACGACGACACACGCCGGTGCGATCGACATCTTTGTTGTGTGGGACTTCTTTGCAAAAATCTTGAATCTTAGCGCGGAGAGATTGTAAATTTCTTCAACTCGAAGTGTGGTGAAGAGTTGGCGTCTAAACGCGGACGCCTTTTGGCTCCCATTAAACAACAGAGAATTCGCTGACTGAATCATCGCAACATGGCCATCTGTTTCGACCAGGTGTGAGGCCTTCGAAAGGAATAGGCCTCCAATGTCTCTATTCGCTACAGTCCAACGGTGTCCCTCCGTTTTCGCCCATGTAAGAGCGGTCTCGGTAACCAAGCCGTCACCCCAAGGCGCGTTACCGACTACGAGATCATACGAGGCGTGATCCGACTGTGTTTGGAAGCCAACGTTCTCCTCTGCGAAGAAATCCGAACAAATTAGTCGGCGGTCGCGCATCGGAGGGAATACCACCTGGGTCCAATAATGGCGCGGCTCTATCTCATCGCACATCGCGAGATACAGGCTGAAACACGCGACGCGCACAGCATGTGGATCCTTATCAACACCGAAGATGTTGCGCTCCAACAAGCGTCTCAAAACCTCAGCCCGAATCGTCTGGTCTGGGTTTGCCTGTTTCCACCGATGAACGAGCCGTTGGAACGCCTTCACCAAAAAAATTCCCGATCCGCATGCAGGATCAAGTATTTTCAAATCCCACTCTTGGCCGGTCCAAGGCAACACTCGGTCGAAGATGAAATCAACTAGATGTGATGGGGTATAAAAAATCCCATCTCTAGCAGCGCGCTCAGTGACAAAAGTCTCGTAGATACTGCTAATGAATTCCAGGGGAATCACGTCGAATGAATATTGCGGCCAAAGATGTGCCTGCCCAGATGGCATATCCAGATCTCCGCGAACAAAGTCGGCCAACAGAGACAGATGTTGTTTGCTGACGATGCGTTTTTCTGTAGCCCAACCCTTTGCGCGCGCCGTAGCAGTGTCGCCTTTGCCAGGAAATAGATCGCCGTTGAATCGAGTATTGAGCCAGTCGAACAGATTGTAGGTGTCGGCGTAATCGGAAAGAATGCTATCAAGGCTGGTGTGAAGTCGAGCCAAGATTCCGTCGTTGTGGAGTCGCACGAGTCTGTTGGGATTGAGCGCAGCAATACCATCCGAGTCTTTCCGGTCGAAAAGGAATTGAACGAAGATTATCCTTGCCAGGAGATCGTGACAGACATCATCATCCTCGAGTCCAGCTTCTGTGAGCCGGGCCCGGATGTACCGCAAATTGCCGAGCAACATCTGATCTGCTCGCCCGTCGCGACTGAATCGCTCGGGGTGCCGCTCGAAGAAATCTCCGGAGACAAGATTTACCCAATGCAGCGCGCGGACAGCGAGATTCTCCAAAGCTAGGCTTTGTCCAGACGACAGATCCCTCGACGAAACTTCGTGGACTAAGAAATCTGCAAGCTGGCGATTCGGGTCGGGAGATTCACAACACGTCCAGACTCTCAGAAGACTCGGCTCTATTGTGATAAGTGTCGGGCTGTGAGAAAAGTTCCAGCACATGCGCTGTAGTTCTCTCAGCGTTACTTCACCCACGAGTTGATCGAAGGTGACAACGACTGCGAAGGGAGCTTGCGTCGCAGCGCTGTGCGAATCCGGGACCAAGATACCCAGCGTGGCGTTTTGAGCGTCTTCAAACCGGACCAACGCTCTTCCAATCTTTTCCCTCACCAATGAGGCATACACGCCGGCCCCCGCGCCTCTAGGGTGCGTGATCTCCTGGGGGGTAGGCCACCCAAGCTCAGCGTGCGTACTCTCAAGAGATATTGGCATAACCGGGTTCCTCAACCCAATTCCAGTTCTTCCTGTCTGTCGCCACCAAAACGTCCCGGTCTGGCGCCGCCCCGCGGCTTCTTCAGCGTCATACCGACTCGAGAAATAGCACTTTGGTAAGGAACGCCTCTGACGTTCATCTCCCCAATCAGCGCAGCAATGATAGCTAAATGGCGAGGCACTTCCTCACGGCTGGCGTAGTTGGAAACCGAATTGCGGTTCATGCCGATAAGGTCTGCAAATGCTCGCACGCTTAGCCCCGCCTTGCCGAGTTCGGCCAGAAATTGCTCGTATGTCATAGTCAGACTGCACCGGTATTGATGCACAGCATTATATGAACCATACACATAAAATTATGTGTTGCCAAGCCCGCTAGGCGGTCGACTGTTGCTTTGCTCCTATTTTGTCATATTCGCCTTATATTCGCCACGCTCCTCTCCCCCTGCATTCGATTGCTATAGCGAAAGCCCCCATTTCATCGAAGCTGATTTAGGGGGTGGGCTCTACGTGACTGATATCAGCATCTCCTCAGCGCTCGACGACGGAAGACTCTCTGGCTTGTTCGGAAAATAGCATTCAGTAAGCGCGGCTCCAGAGAGGTGCCGCGCCTCTTTGAAACCCGCTTTGCGGGCCAGGGCCAGTATTTCATCCGGAGTAAAAAAGCTGATGAAAGGCTTTTTGCTTCGTGACTCTTTCTTCGCGCTTGGACGCCCTGCAGGCTTCGTGTGTGTTGCCGGCTCTGGAGGCAAGAGGAAGGTCATGGCAAACGTGGAGCGGGGCGCGAACGTTGCAACCTGTTGCAACGTAGCCTCAATCGCCTCTTTAGTGAGATACATGCTGACGCCCGTTGAAGCCACTACCGCAAGCCGGGAAGGGTCGAAACCAGCGGCCACCAAATGATCCAGCCAGGCGTCGTCTACCTCGAAATCAACCGGCACGAGATGCAGACCTTTGGGGATTCCATACCCAAGTTCGATCAACCGCTGCCGCTTCCACTCCTGAGAACCTGGACGGTCGATCTCGAATGTCTGAAGACGAGAGGCAATCTCCGGACTGCGCTGGGCAAAGGTATCAAGGCCCGCGCCGAGGATGACGTACTGTCCGACGCCGTGGGCGAGCTGCTCCGTGACCAGGTCTTCGACAAAGCGAGCGCGTATGACGACACTTGCCCGGTAGCGAGCCATGGCAGCTCCCTTCATGTCCGGACGGTTGCGCCATGCACTACTTGGGGCCACCAGCTTGAGACCAATCTCGTCTTCCAGTACATGCGGCAATGGATCGATCTGGGCGTGCAGTGCTCGCCATAGTGCGACCCGTACAGAGGTGCTGTCAGGCTTTACGGTTCTCTTGTTCGCCATGATGCTCTCTCCATTCTGGATGGCTCGACCTCAAGGCATCACTGCAATCTTCGGCGCTCTCCTCGCCAGGGCGCGGTTGCAGCTGACTGCTCATAGAGGTTTTCGCCAGACCCGATCATCATCAACGCGGTCTCCCAATTGGAACGTGCAATGTCCGACTTCGGCAAAGCCGTGACGGGCATAGAAGCGCTTAGCCCGCTGGTTGTGGTCGAATACTGTGAGATAGATCTCAGGCGCACCATCGACACGTGCGGTAGCTAGCGCCCACTCCATCAATTGGCCGGCAATTCCCTTTCCATGCCATGCACGTAGAACATAAATCTGTTGCAACTCCATAGCTCCCGGCAGTGGAGCTGGCGCAGGAGCGGTAAGCTTCGAGAGTTTGGCATAGCCAATTGGCCGATCCCCGGTGACAGCAATCCACCAACGGATAGAGGGATCGGCGAGGTCGCGCTCCATCCTGCCATTAGGCCCATACGCTTCGTCGAGGAAACGAGTGAACGGTGCCGGATCGTAGAGATGTGCGAAGGTATCGGAGAAGACCTCTCGTGCCATCGCCACCACGGAGGCGGCCTCCTCTTCGCTGGGTGTTGCATAACGAATGATCTCGTCCAAAATATCCTCACACTATCGTTCAAAGTCGATTGGCCTTCCTTATGGTAGTCCTGGTTTTTGGGAGGGAGCTGAAACCAGATTTTGGATGCCGAGCGGCACTGATCACGATTAAGCACTGGCATCGATAAGCCCCGTTCGACGCCTGGGTCAAAATCAGGGTGCTTTTTATAGTGGCTGCGGCAGAAAACAAGTACTTTCTGCCGCAGCCAACAGTTATAGGGTTTACGGTTTGCCGAATACGGGTACAGTCCACTGGTCACAGCGGAAAGGCCCAGGGAAGTCGGAAGGCCACCATCCCTCAGCACGACCTAAGGTAATGCCGAGGACCACAACATCCCGATTATCTGGTAGCTGGATGCTCTTCACAATCTTGTTGCTATCCAGATGCAGAGTGTACTCGTAGAGGTTGAACTTCTGTGCGTCCTGGCTGCCATCGTTCAAGTCACGGTAAGGCATAGTTGTCGCTATAGACTCACCCGGGAAACCTTGCGGCGAAAACCAGTCACTGAAGCTCTGGGTTAGATGAGAGACTGAACCGTCAATATAGGTGACAGTAATCGTTTGTGCGGTCTGATTGCCCTGAACTCCAGTGCCCAGGAGATTCAAGGTTGTGAAGCGGCCTAGAGGCACTTTAATGCTCTTGCCTGCCCCATAGACAACATCCGGCTGGTTGGCGGGTTCGACTGCAAACTGAACACCGTTGGCTACAACATTTGTCGCACCGCTCAGATCACCCAGCAGCTGTGCCGAGTAAGCAGCTCCACCACCATCGATTCCACCATCCGCTGGAAAACTGGTTCCGTCCGGATAGATCCCTGTTGCGTTGAATGCACTCGAAAGGTCTAGCTGAGTGCCAAGCTCCTCCTGTGTCAACGTGGCCGCCAAGATCACGATATCGCGATTGTTAGGCAACGTCAGGCTCTTGACGATCTTGTGGTTGTCCAGCACAAGCGTGTAGCCATACAGATTGAACTGCCGCGCATCTTTTGTGCCTAGTGCCGTATCGCGATAAGGCATAGCGATGGCCTCGGCTTCATTCAGGTTGAACGATGGGCTAAACCAATCGCTATAGCTCTGCGTGAATTGAGAGGTTGTGCCATCGGTATAGGTAACTGTGATGACCTGTGCTGTCTGATTGCCATTAATACCGGTGGCAAGCATCTGGAGTGAGGTGAAACGGCCTGGAGGCAGAGCGATCGTTTGACCCGTGCCGTAGATTGCATTCGGGACGTTAGGCTTCCCGAAGAGGAAACGTACTCCATTCAAGGTGCGGGCGCTGGTTATAACGTTGGAGGAGAAAGCATAACCATCGCCATCCAGACCGTTGGTCGTGAAGGTTGTGCCATCGGTATAGACGCCGGTGAGGTTATACGCAGAAGCAAGGTTCACGGGCACGCCGGTACCGCAATCACCGAGAGCTGCGCTTACAGCAACGGCCAATGCAGGCACTACCTGTGTAGTGGCACCGGAGGTTCCCGTGACTTCAATCTCTCGAATGGGCAGAGTCGCCGCAGTGCTGGCGGCTTTGAGAGACAGCGTGCTTGTTCCAGCTGTACCCCCCGGTAGAATCTTCGCGGATACGCCATCCGGCAAGCCAGTGGGAGCAGTGAAGGTGACGGCGCCCTGGAAGCCATTCTGCGGCGTTACTGTGATCGTACCCTTAGCCGTTGAGCCTTGATTGAGATAGATCGTGGTGGGCGTGGCAGAGATTACAAACGACGGCAATGCAAGCTGCACATAAGCAGTCTTCTGTAGACCATTGCTGATTGCGTTGATGGCCAGGAGGAGATTGCCTCCCGGTGTCGCTGCCGTTGTCGAGACACTCAGCGTCGAAGAGCCAGAACCGGTGATTGTGGTTGGGCTCAATGTGGCAGTTACTCCAGCAGGCGCTCCGATAGCCGCTACGGACAAAGCAACAGCGCCGCTAAAGCCGTTCAACGCTGAGATAGTTACAGTGCCTGACGAACTGCTGCCAGGCGTCAGAGTGATAGTGCTGGGAGATGCTGCCACAGAGAAATTAGGGCTGCTTGCGTTGGAGGGTGCAAGAGAGTCGATCAGGCTTTGTCCATTTGGGGTTCCCCAACCAGTAACCAGATCATAGCCTGGGACAGCCGAAAACATGTTTGGGCTGCTGCTATTGAAATCATTGCCTGTGCTTATGTCATGGAAGACGCTGCTGTAAGTGCTCCCCTGGCCGATTGTGTAGAGTGTTGGATTGAGAAAACCGACAGGGCTGCCATTTGCCTGTTCATTGACCAGAGCAAGAAAGCCTGCCCATCGTGGCGCTGCAAGACTTGTTCCTCCAAGTCCGCCTCCACACCCGGCATTCAAGCAGTTGTAGTTGTCTGTATTTGCTTCTGCGGCAACGTCCGGAATATTACGGAAGGTTGTTGATCCCTGATTCGCAGCATTGATGACAGGCACCTGATAGTTGGCGATTGGGGCCTGAGTATTCCACCCTCCACCACTACCGATCCAGCTCGTCTCCGATAGCCATGGACCTCCCGCGCCGGATGTCGTCAGATCCGTTCCGCCAACGTCAGTAATATAGGTGCTGTTGCCGGGATAACCAACATTTCCCACTGATGCGCCACCATCCCCGGATGCGACAAAGAGATTCTGCCCCTGAGCAGCGAACTCCATAAAGATCTGCTCATAACCCGGCTCAGTGCTCGGCGTTCCTCCCCAACCGAAAGACAGGCTCAGCTGCTTGGCGATGTTATCGTTTGCCGCCTGGGTGAATGCGGTTAGAGCATCGCTGCCCGAACCATAGGCCTCATAAATTACGAGGCCGGAGAGGCCAGGTGCCATGGAGATGGCCTGCTCCATATCGGCGACCTCTTCTCCGTCATCACAGCCATTCGCAGCAGGCGTGCCGAGACAGACACCATCGACATCGAGAAGCACGTTGTAGATCGGGACATTGAGCGGCTGCCCGATGGTGCTGAAATACGCCTGCACATCGCTGAGGTTGTATGGTCCCAGTTCGATCAGGCCCACCGATTGGCCGCTGCCATCCAGCGTAACTCCGGGAGCATAGGCTGCACGAATGTCACTGCCGAGAAACTGGCCGCTTTGCCCCGATCCAGTGGTATCGCTATGTACAGTGTTACTTGTCGCGGCATGCTTCAGCATGGAGTGAGGTAGATTCTGAGTGCTTATGCCATCTACGCTCAGAATAGGTACGCCTGCTTCTACAGATGGTTCTACATCGGGAGCATAGAATTTCCTGTTCTCCGTTGAATGCTGATAGCTATGCATCTTCACGTGGAAGGCTTGTTCCACACTTGAAGAGTTTCCACTCACGTTCACCAATAGACGATTGGAAAATGTACGGGTCACGGACAAACCATGCGTTGCAGCAAATGCCGTTACCTTGTCATAATCCTGCGCCGTGGGTCCATATTGATCGATGAACTGCTGCACGGTAAGAAAATGGTGATAGTTCGGACTGGATGGGTTATAAAGTTGCTGCAAAAAAGTTTCCAACTGCGGCTGGTTGCGCAAAGGAAGTGAAAGAGATAAGTGCATCTGTTGTGATGCCGGGAGGCGCGCCAAAGGCTTCGCGTTTAGAGGTGCGGCTACATGACTGTGAAGCGATTCAAACCCTTGTGCCGATGCAGATCGCATAGGTACTGAGGTTGTTAGTAGTAACAGGACGGCCCAAATGGCGAACATAAACGAACGAGAATAAACCGCAGATTGACGCATAGTTCTTCCTGCCTCCATGGTGATATACACAAATACTGCTTAGTGCTCATCTCTTTATGCGAAGCCTTCGGTACAAACTGTCACGCTAAGTCCGCATGTTTTGTTGCTACGGCAGAAGAAGCCGCTCGAAGTGAAAATGCAGGCATAACGTTATCATTTTCAGGCAGTGCTTACGACTGGACAGACGGCTCAATAAAGCTTGCGTGAAGGCATAACGATCTCTTGATATTCGCTTTAGGCTGTTGGTGTCGGGCATCCACAGGAGTGCCGCAGTACAAGGCGTGTCTTCACTTCGATCTTCTGAGGGCGTTTGGAAGCAGAAGATTTGCGAGATTTATGGGGGCCACGAAGCTCATTGAAGAGTAGCTCGGTGGCTATTCTTCCGATTTCTTCAATCGGCTGTTGAACTACGCTGATCGCCGGGCGAAGTGCCGAGGCTAACTCCAAGTCGTCAAACCCCAGCAATGCGATCGTACCCGGTACTTTGACGTTTAATTGTTGCAGGACCTCAAAGGCGTAGATGGTAGTGCTGTTCTTCAGCGTGAAGATCGCGTCAGGTGGATTGGAAGCTTTGAGGGCCGCTCTGATGGCGTGCTCGGCAGATTCATAATCGCGAATCGAAGTGTCCAGGTTGGAGATGAGGCCCGCCGATTCGATAGCCTTGCGATAGCCTCGTATCCGCTCACGAATTGTATAGAAGTCGCTTTCCCCGGTTAGGCACAAAATGCGCTTGTAACCATGGCCGATGAGGTGTTGTGTTGCCGTAAAAGCGCCATCATAGTTATCCGCGACAACCGAGGGAATATTCGATTTGAAGATAGGACGATCAATGGATACAGCAGGGATAGCGACACGTGCGAGTAAGTCGCACAAAGCGGCGCTCTGTGGATTCGAAGGCGCAATGATCAACCCGTCAGTACGATGACGGATCAGAACATTGAGATTTTCAATCTCTCTCTTAGCATCGTTGTGCGTAGCTGTAACGATCAACAAGGAGTCGTTCGTCTCGGCGATGGACTGTACAACTTCTGCGCAGCTGGAGAAGAACGGGTCGGCAATGCTCGGGATAAGCAAGCTGATGGTTTTGGTGCGTTCGCCTCTGAGCGAACGTGCAGCCTGATTTGGCGTGTAACTCAACGCTTTAATAACACGACGCACATGCGCCAGCGTTTCAGGGTTAACATTCTGTCCACCATTGATGACGCGAGAGACGGTGGTAGTTCCAACGCCAGCTTTTCGGGCGACATCGTTGAGCGTTGAGTGTGTACTCTTCTTCCTCATTTGGGAGCAATCCTAACAGGGCTTACACACCCGCGAGCGAATACCTTGCGTTCGCAGAGTGCCACACTAAACGATTAAAGAGCAAGAGTAACTTGTTTTCTTCAGCAGCTCCGGGGGTACAGCCCATGCAATACAGAAAGCAAACAAAGAGTCCCGTGGGCCTTATAGCCTTCATCCGTTTCTGACGCCTCTCCAAAGGCGATGCCCCTGACGCAGGCGTGCGTTACGCAGGTTTGTAGAGCGCCGCATCGATGCCACGAGGCTGAAGGGGGACAAGTCCTGGACAATCGCTATAGTCCCGTAACTCTTTTGTTTGCCTTCGATGCTTCATCTCATAGGCTGGAACCACATCGACCAAAATTTTTCTCTTGACAGTCATCGGATGGTACGTGGTATGGTTTCGCGGAAACGAAAAATATCAATGGAATCGTTACCATTCTTGAATGGGAACCTTTCCAGCTACATAACCTGACGAAGAAAACGGGCGCGGATCGACGTATCCGCTGACCCAAGAATCAACCTTTTTGGAAGAGGCCGCTCATGTGTAAAGCTCTGTACCGCAGCTTGCCAGTTTTTTTACTAGCCCTGTTCTTGTTTGTTGCGAACAGCTCGGCTCAAGATTTTCGCGCAGTATTGACCGGACAGGTCACCGATCCGTCGGGGGCTGTCATTCCGAACGCCAAGGTAAAAGCGGTCAACGTCGATTCGGGAACAAGCTATACCGGCAAAACGAGTGGCAAGGGTGTTTATTACATTCCCTATGTGCTGCCAGGAACCTACATCGTGTCGACGGAGGCACCGGGCTTTGCAACGGCCGTACAGGAAAACGTGCTGCTGCTCGCCTCGCAGGTGTTCAATCAGAACTTCAAGATGGCGGTGGGCTCGATCTCCGAAAAGGTGATCGTGAGTGACGCGCCGCCACAACTCGAAACCGCAGATGCCTCAGGTAACAACACGATCGGCACTCGCGAGATTGAGAATATTCCACTGAATGGCGGACAAGTGTACGGGCTGATCGGAACGACACCAGGCAGCCAACCAACATACGCTGCGAACTCGCAGGTGAACGGCTATAACGCTACAAACTCATACACCATCGGTGGTGGCATCGTTGGCAACAACCAGTTCACGCTGAATGGCTCCAACATCACCAGCCAGTACACGTATGACAACCAGGGCGCTGGCCAGTGGACGATTTCGCCGAACCTGGACAGCATCCAGGAAATCAACGTGATGACGACCACCTATGACGCGCGCTATGGGCGCACCAGCGGCGGCACGGTGAGTTCGGTGAGCAAGAGCGGCTCCAACGAGTTCCACGCGACCGCGCGGTACGCCTATCAAGGCACGACAATGAACGCAAACTACTACCAGAACAACCTCACCGGAGCTCCCCGTAACGGTGAGGTACAGAACCAGTTCTGGATCACAGCGGGCGGGCCCATCATCAAGAACAAGCTATTCGCCTTTTTCGGCTTCGAGGGATTCCATCAATCGCTGGCGTCATCGATCCTTGAAAATGTCGCGCCGGCCTATCTGCGACCTGGATATAATGGCAACCCGGGTGTAGATTTTTCCCTGGTGCAGGCGCTGGACCCAAGCTCCTTTCCCAACGGTCTGCCAATCTATCAACCGGGATCGGCAGCCTGTCCGGGCGGGGTGCCAGTAACATCCTGCAACAGCAATCTGATCTATCAACAGCCCTTTCCCGGGGACGCCATCCCGGGGGCGATGATTAATCCAACTGCTGCGGCCGTATTGAAATATATTCCGCTGCCCAATATCGCTGGGACACTAAACTCAGCGAGTGCCAATAACTACTTCGCGCAGAACCCAGGCCTGTTGCACTACAACCAGCCACAGATCCGCGTAGATTACAACCTGAGCGACAAGACGAAGCTGTACAGCTACTACATATATTCAAATGGCGCCCAGTTTCAAAGCCTCAACGGGTTCACGGGGGTCGCCGAAAATGGAACAATCAACGCGGTACACACCACCTGGGTAGCGACGCAGGATGTGACGCACGTCTTTTCGCCGACATTGACAGGTGATTTCAAGGTCTCCTTCAACCGCTACTACGCAAATTCCCCCAATGGCAATCTGAGCCAGCAAACGAATCCCTCGACGATCGGTCTGACCATGCCCCTGCCAGGCACCACGACGGCAAATTACCTTCCTCAGTTCAAGGTGACGGACGGATGGGGTACCGGATTTACAGGTGGTAATCCTAATGGTAACAACACGATCTTCGGCAACAACGCCTTCAGCGCCAGCATAACCAACGGCTATACGCTCAACGTGGACTTCACGAAGACCCATGGGTCGCATACGATGGAGTTCGGCGGCGAGATCGATGAGTTCCAATTCGGAGGCTACCCATACGGGGGCGGGAACGCGAACGGCTCATTCGGCTACAACTCCGCTTTCACGCAATATAATCCGCAAAACTCAAACTGCTACTCTCCTAGTGGCTCGGCTAATCCACTTTGCAACACCCAGGCCTCCAACCAGAACGGGTCCGCTTTGGCGTCCTTCTACCTGGGTTATCCATATACCGGCGGCGTCGACTGGATCGGGTCGATCATGGAAGGTTACCCGGTGTACGCGGGCTACTTTCAAGACAACTGGCGTGCCACATCGCGTCTGACCTTTAACCTGGGAATTCGCTATGACGTGCAGCGCGGCCTTCGGGAACGGCACAACAACCTGAACCGCGGCATCTGCCTTACCTGTGTCAACCCGATTGGGAACCAGGCTGCCTACCAGTCAAACGTGGCGAACGCGGCCAACGTCGCCGCATGGACAGCAGCTGGTATTAGCGCGTCCTCGCTCGGAACAGTTCTGGGCGGCATTGAGTTTCCCGGTACCAATGGGCAGTCGCGTGACGCCTATGACACGGACTGGTCCGACGTGGGCCCCCGGTTCGGTTTCGCCTATGCGATCAACCCCAAAACGGTGATCCGGGGCGGTTGGGGACTCATGTACTCGTTCGGTCTGGAGGGCGGTTCCAGCGTAGGTGAGACTCAGACCACGAGCTACACATCCTCAACGGACGGCGGCAACACACCGACAAACAACTTCCAGAGCGGTAATCCCTTTTCGACTGGGCTGCTTGCCCCCACTGGGAACAGCCTGGGATTGGAGACCGATCTTGGCAACGGCGGCGTGCAGGTGGATTACCCGACCCGCAAGATCCCCAAGGAACAGGTCATGTCCCTGGGTTTCCAGCGCGAGTTGTCGTCGGGGTTGGTTCTCGATGTGAGGTATGCCGGAACTTTCTCAACCCGCCTACGCACATTCCTCTGGAACAATGGAACGGTTAGCCTCGCCCAGGAAGAGCAGGCCATTGCCAATCCAAACTACTTCGACGCACAGGTACCGAACCCCTATTATGGCGTTCCGGGAATCTCGGGACCGGGACAGTGCGGTACAGGAACGACGGTCAAAGCAATCACACTGCTCACGCCCCTGTCGCAGTATTGCAGCCCGGGTGGCACGGGCCTGGTAGGAGAGTACAACGCTCCGCTTGGAGGAAACTTCTACAACGCTCTTGAAGTCAAGCTCAATAAACGTGTGAGTGGAGGTGCGGGACGCGGCCTGAGCTTCCAAATCTCCTACACCTATTCAAAGACGATGAATGAGGATGGATACGAGAATGGCTGGCCCTATCAGGACATCCAACAAATTCATCAACTCGCCGACAACGACCGGACGCACCTTCTTGCGGTCACATCGGTCTACAACCTCCCGATTGGGAAAGGTGGCCTGCTGTTGGCGAACGCCTCCCGGCCTGTGAATGCGTTGGTTGGTGGCTGGGTACTGGGCGGTGTGTTCTATGCTCAGAGCGGAACGCCAGTCGGAGTCAATACCGGGTGGTTTTACACTTGCAACCATAGCTATAAACCGGCAGGAGGCTCGACGCTGGGGCATTGGTTCTCAACCGCAAGCGATCCAAGTGCCTGCTGGCAGGGCATCCCACCGTACGGCCTGATGAACCTGACCGGCAGAACGGGACAGGTGCGCAATCCGACGGTTCCGGACCTGGATCTTTCACTTGAAAAGAGCGTGCCAATCTCGAATCGCTTGAACTTCACTCTGCGGCTGGATGCCTTCAACTCAACGAATTCGGTGCTCTTTGGGGGCCCCGATACGAACCCCGGCGACGGCCCAGCCACGTTCCAAGCTGGTTCCGGCTGGCACGGGTTTGGCACGGTGGGCTACCAGCAGCAGAACATCCCCAGAGTGCTGCAGGTCGAGGGCAAGATCACGTTCTAAAAGATGTAGGTATAGGCCCCGGCATAAACTGCCGGGGCCTATATTTTTCTTTGCAGGCCTTTGATCTACCTCGACCCTCTCATCTCGACTGAACCCAATAAATTGCTGCCGCCAGAGCCACCCAGTTCGGTCCTGACTGGCCTGGAGAAGAGAATTGGCGAACTAGGACAGCAGAGACTGCAAAAGTCCGGGCAAAGCAGCCAGCCATACGACCTGCGGGACATCAAAGAGTTTTTACTTTGCCGAGCGACCGCCCCGCGTTCACCCAACCGAAAATAAAAAAATAGGAGCCGCTTTCGCACCCCTTCAATGTCGACCGCCAGTAGGTGAATTTCTCTTCATAAAATTCATCTCGCGACATAGTGGATGCAGAAGAATAGGAGAACCCAGAACATGCTCTTGAGTACAAAGTGGGACTTTCGCCTTTGCCGTTTCCTCTTCACAACGTGGAGTCTGCTTTTCAGCTTTACGCCCGCCCCGAAAGCAGATGTTCCAGCTAATTCGGAGAGTGCTTCCTGGAGCCAACGTTCCTCACTGGCGATTGACAGCCTTCAATCCTGGTACGACGAGCAGACCGGCCTTTATAAGACAACAGGCTGGTGGAATTCGGCGAATGCCCTGACAACACTGGCCGACTACTCGAGGGTTACCGGCTCGAGAGAGTTTGATTCCGTCTTTCGGAACACCTTATCCGCTGCCCAAAAAACTTCTCCGGGGTTTATCAATCGTTTTTATGATGACGAAGGATGGTGGGCGCTGGCATGGATCGATGAATATGACATTACTCACGACCAGCAATACCTTAAGGCTGCTGAATCCATTTTTGCGGACATGGCTAGCGGTTGGGATGACACGTGCTCTGGCGGAATCTGGTGGAGCAAAGATCGTAAATACAAGAACGCCATCGCCAACGAGCTTTTTCTTTCAGTAGCCGCAGAACTCGCAGTCCGAGCGAAGACCACACAGAGCCGTTCGCAATACCTTTCCTGGGCAAAACGCGAGTGGCTGTGGTTTTCTCACTCCGGCATGATCAATGCCGATCACCTGATTAACGACGGTCTTGACTCGAATTGCACCAATAACCACCAACAAACATGGACCTATAACCAGGGCGTTGCCATCGGTGGATTGGCCGAGTTGTACAAAGCTGACCATGACTCTTCCCTTCTCTCCGAAGCCCATGTTATCGCCACGGCCACACTCTCTTCACCTACTTTGATCGACAAGCACGGAATCTTACATGAACCCTGCGAGCCGAACTGCGGCGGGGATGGATCACAGTTCAAGGGCATCTTTGTACGCAACTTGCTGTCTCTCGACGAAGCAGCACCACAGTCAGACTATGAAAAATTTATAGATACCAATGCAAACAGCATCTGGGCTGGGGCACAGCCGCCGGACTACCATTTCGGCCTGATCTGGGCTGCACCGTCCGGAGAGGTCAATGCGAGCACGCAGAGCTCTGCGCTAGACGTGCTTGTAGCCGCAACGGCAATATCAAAACGAAACGGACGGGCTTCACTTCATAAGTGAAGCCCCGTCCATCTCTTTTACTGCTTCGTCTGAGACTGCCGCAGCAACTTGAAGAACACATCCGGTCGCACCACTTCAAATTGCGAACCCAGCGAAGCAACCAGTGTCTTTGCATCGGCGGGCATCATGTTCCACGACTCCAATCCAGCCGCCACAAAGAGAGGGCTTGTTCCGTTCCAGCTTGCAGCAATGCTCGCCAGTTCTGTGATTCCGCTTGGTGCATCGTTCACACCTAGCAGCGTGGCCACGGGGAGACCATCGATGAGGCTTGCCTGGCTCGTGGTCTCGTAGTTGTACACAATGCCCTCCAGACCGGGAATGTTCCGCTTGTACAGGTTCACAAGACTGGAAGACAGGGGCACGTCCGTGCTGCTGTCGCGGTTGTAGGCAAATAGTGTCCGCATGCCCGTTCGTTGCATGTACGCTCCACTGCGGCTCATGAATTTAGGCAGAGTGGACGCCGGCCACATCACAGGATAGGTGTACCCCGCGCCCGATGGTCCCGCCACCAGCAGATCGTTCTCGGTCTGTGTCTGCTGGTAATAACTCAGCATGGCCGGGGCGATATCGAGCAGCAGCACGCTGATGCTCCATCCCAGAGGCAGCTGTCCACGAGTTGGATCGTCCCACATCTGACGCATCCGGTGTTGGTCATATTGGACGTTGTCGCCTTCGACCATGGTCAGCGAAAGATAGATCTTGTTGGTGAGTTGAGGAATCGATGCGGAAGGTTGATAGGTTTTAATGGGTGCCCGTACGCCGCTGAAAACGCTGCCGTTGTAAAAGTAGTCCGCTGCTACAACGACCGTCGAGTGTTGGGCGCAAAGCGTTACACCCGACATTTCGTCTCCATTGGGAAACCAGCCAAGGTAGGCCGTATCGGGCTCGACGGTCTGGAGTATCTGCGCGAACAAAGCCGCCTCTTCCGCCACGTTGGGATCGAGCCAAAAAACAGGAGCCTTGGTCGCCACGATGTAATCGCGGAATAACGGGTTCACTACCTGATAGCTTGGCTGAGTGCTAGTCGCCGTCACAAAGTACTGGTTCCACATCAGCGTGGAGAGCGTGAGCTTTTTGGTTCCGGCCGGCGGCGTGAATTTATAGATGAAGTAGTTGGTTCCGTCCGCGAATCGCCATCCACCTGATGCTATCTGCGAGCTATCGGGGTCAAACAGAAAGGGCGTCTCAGCATCGGTACCCGGTTGAAACGATGCGATCACATTGCCATCCGCCGTCACCGTCACCTGGGAGACTGAAGGACCCCAGCCAGTGTTTGAATAGGCATCCTGATACTCCACGTAGACGGATGGCTTGTCGAGGAACGCCGATAAGTCTGCCGTATAGGTCGCCTTATTCGACCCATCCGTTATCGGCGCTGTCACCTTGAGCAGCGTGGTCCACTGAACATTCGCCGTCGTCTGGGTGGTGGATGGGCTGATCGCTGTCACCAACCGCTTGGTCAGATTGGGCCACACATTGGTGAGGGCGTACTGATACATCGCGAGTTTGTTCGAGAACCGGCCGCGCAGATCTTCCACAATAGGCAGGTGGTAGAGGTTCGCCAGATCTGCCGTCGCAATCACTGCATTGTGAACTCCGGCCAGCGTAGTCGCCAAATTGATCGTGTCTGGCAAATTAGGGTCGTAGACGATTGCGCCGCGCACCTCAGAGCGATAGCGCTCGAACAAGGACCAGGGCTCAGTTGTCAGGGTATAAGGAACATGGATCGTCTTCAGCCATTCCAGGTTTGTGGGATCGGTGCCCCAATAGAAATAAAGACGCGGGCGGGTACGATTCACAATGCCCTGCAGGGACACCAACAATCCCTGCTGGTCGCCGTCGAGTGCCGTAAGATCAGCGGCGTCCAGATGAAAGGCCTGGGGAAACACGGGCAACGCTCTATCCGGAGGCCAGTAGAACTCCGAAGAGCCGTATAGATTTACAGCCGTTTGCGAGTAAGCCGCAAGGTCTGCGGCGCTTGTCCCGGCGGCAGCACCGCTCAGGACCAGGAATTCTCTGCGAGATATGGACATAACTCATCCTTTGCGCGGGACTAAGTCCTTGAAGCGCCAAGAGGCAGCATTTACAAAACCAAGCAATAGGGCTGGAATGGTAACGATTCCAAACCGGAGAAAACTATAGCGACGCCTATGAGTAACTGTCAATTGTAAAGCCCTCCTTTGCGGGTATTTTTATGGATTGAACGATTCAATTTAGCCATCCACCCGCAGTTCAGACCCCAGAAATGAACTATGCGTTACGCTTTTTGTGTAACTGTCCTCGAGGAGTCTTACTGTCTTGATCGCCCTACACCGTGTTCTTGCTATCTCCATCCTCAGCGTCGCTTTCGTCTCCGCCACGGCTCAGTCTGCCCCCTCGAGTTCCGGCGTCTTCGTGCTCCATAAATTCGCCAAGGCTATCGGCAAAGAGACCTACTCCATCACGAAGGTGGGTGATGAGTACACACTGACCTCCGACTTTCTCTTCACGGACCGCGGCTCGCCCGTGCCGCTCAAGAGCGGTTTCACCGCGAAGACCGAAGGCATGGTGCCTGTTAGCTACTCCACCAAGGGGCGAGTGAGCCGGCAGACCGAGATCGACGAGACCATGAGTGTGCAGGACACGAACCTCACCATCACACGCGAGAAAGGCGGCGAGACGCAGAGCCACACCCTAACGCCTGCAGGTCCATGGTTCATCACCGATGGCTACTCACCCGTCGCCATGCAGGAGCAGATGATGCGCTGGTGGCTGAGTCACAACAAGCCGGCGGAGTTCACCGTATATCCCGCGGCAACCAGAGTACACATCGCCCTCGCAGAGACCTTGACCGTCGACCAGCACGCCGCATACAGCTATACCGTCAGCGGCCTCATCTGGGGACAGGAGACGCTGTGGATGGACGGCGCAACGGATCTGGTCGCGCTGGTCAGCACCGATGCCGAGTTCGACCATTTCGAAGCTGTGCGCGAACCCTATGCCGCACAGCTCAGCACCTTTATCTCCGCGGCCGTGAAGGCGAACCTCAAAGAGCTGGGTCGTTTGAACGCCATGGCACGTATGCCTGAGACGAAGAAGCTCGCCATCGTCGGCGCGACACTCGAGGACTCGACCGGAGCGCCCGCCGTGAAGGACTCGGTCATCGTGATCGCAGACGGCGTGATCACCGCAGTGGGATCGCGCAGCGAAGTTAAGGTGCCGATAGAGGCGACAGTGCTGGATGCGACGGGCAAGTTCGCCGTACCGGGTCTTTGGGACATGCACGCACACTACGAGCAGGTCGAGTGGGGTCCCATCTATCTTGCCGCGGGCGTCACGAGTGTGCGCGACTGTGGCAACGAGTTCGACTTCATTCGCACGGTGCATGATGAGCTTGACCGTAAGCAGAATCCTGCCGTCGGCCCGCACCTTGAGTTCGCAGGCATCATCGACGGCACCGGAAAGATCTCGCTCGGCGCCGTCATCGCCGACACGCCCGAGCAGGCCGAAGCGTGGGTGCAGAGATACAAAGATGCGGGCGCGAAGCAGATCAAGATCTATAGTTCCGTGAAGCCAGAGATTGTTAGAGCGATCACCGCCGCAGCGCACAAGTACGGTATGACCGTCACCGGCCACATCCCTGAAGGTATGACGGCCATGGACGGCATCGCCGACGGCATGGACCAGATCAACCACATCACCTATGATGTGCCGTATTTCGTTCTGCCAGCTACCACGCCGGACGGTAAGCCTGACCAAACCAAGCCTCCTGTCTTCGACCCGCAAACGGAGACGGCCAAGGCTTTCATCAAAACCCTGCAGGAGCACCACATCGTGCTAGACCCCACAGTTGCAGTGTTCGAAAGCTACCTCCACACCAAACCCTTCCAGGAGCTCGAGCCGGGAACCACTCATGTAGCTCCGCAGTTGCGTGAGGCACTGGAGAGCCCGGCTCTTACCGGTGACAGAGCGGCCAGTGCCGACAGACGCTGGGCCAATATGATGGGCACCTTGCGAGCGCTGCACGCAGCGAGAATCCCCATCGTTGCCGGCACAGACCAGGCCATCCCCGGCTACTCGTTGCATCGTGAGCTCGAACTCTATGTCGAGGCTGGCTTTACCCCATTGGAAGCCTTGCAAGCAGCAACGTTGGTTGCGGCGAAGGCTGTTGGGGTAGAGAAAGAATCAGGCTCGCTGGAGGTCGGCAAGCGTGGCGATGTGTTGCTGCTCAATGCAGACCCCATGGAGGACATTCACAATACGAGGAAGGTCTGGAAGACGGTAGCGGCGGGGGCTGTTTATAATCCCGCCCCGTTGTGGCAGAGTGTGGACTTTAAGCCGTAGGAGCTTGTACATTTTCCCTGCTGGCATTGGTGTGATCGCAGAGCGAGATAGACAATCAACGCCTATCGAAAGCGCAGATATCCCCAGCGGTCCGGAACGTGCATGTTGATAACTCCCTGCGGCGACCATACCCAGTTGTCCTCTTTCGGATTCCCCGGCTTCCACTCCACGCGGCTGAAGTTGATGCGCCACACCGTACCCGTCTGTGGGGGCGGGACCTTCTGGCGCGAGTTGAACGCATCCAGCGGATAGGCGATCTCGAGCGTCCAGCCATGGTCTTTGTCCTTCGCATCGTTGATCGTTCCCTGCACCGCGACCGCTGTCTTCAGTCCGGCGATGTCCCAACTACTGTCGGGCCTGCCTCCTTCGCTATAAGGCCTGCTTAGAAAGAGATCCCATCCGGTGTTGAACGCGTTCATCTCGAACTCGTAATAATTCTCCGTCTGCGGAAGCGGCTTGAGGAAGACCTCGAAGTCGTTGTCGTGAAAGATCACGGAGTCATGCTTCCGCAATGTAGCGGTAACATTCGGCTCCTGCAGCTCGGCGGCTATATAGAGATACTTGTCATCCCACAGCATCTTCACCCGCGTGCGAAAGCGCGGCGCCGGCATGCCCGCGCCTTGAATATCCACAAAGTCCGACGTCCACTTCGCCTGCTTCCACGCCGGATCGTCCAGCTTCCCGTCAATCTGGATCGGCGTCGTAGTGCGGTGGCATTCATAGGACAGTGGCATCATATGCGCCTCCTGCGGAGACGCAGCCACCGGCGCAACAAAAGCAGCAAGTGCTGCCACACAGAACACGTGGCAAAACGCGTAAAACGGTCGACTCATCGGTAGCTTCTCCCCACGTCTCGGACTACTACTCATACTGCTTCGTTCGGCCCATATTCGATGAATGATGAACCTTTCCTCAACCCATGAGTTCGATTCGTTCAAGCTGAAAGAACTCGTTCCTAGAGCTATCCGATGACTTGCCCACTGATCGGAAAAGGTGTTGATGTGGCCAACGCCAATCCCGTGACGGCGTCGTCAACTTAGGTATGTGAGATGCCGGTTTCTGGTCGAAGTGGTAGAGCCATGCGTGTGGCTCTGAGGATCTCCTGCTCAGGCAAGGTTAACACCCGAGTTTCTTTCCATGTGGAATCGGACACACATGGACTACTTATGCCGTGGCGGAGTATTGTTTTTGAGAGCAAAAAGGAGACGGATGCGACGTCGTGATTTTGTTAGAGCGGTGATTGCGGCGGCGGCGGCACCGAAGCTGTTGCTTGCGCAGGCCGTTAGTCCTGCTCCCCCTCCGGCTGCGCCCGTGCCCTGGACGCTTGGACTCAACGGCGCGACGCCAATTCCGAATACGCAAATCGAAGATGCTGTAGCCCAGGCTGGTTTGCGCTTCTTCACCCCTGCACAGATGGCCACTCTCGAACGTCTGAGTGACATGCTCGTTCCTCCTCTCGGGGACAAACCCGGCGCAGTGCAAGCAGAGACGCCGGCCTTTCTCGATTTCCTTATTGGAAGTTCTCCCGTAGATCGTAGGCAGATGTATCGGAATGGTTTGGACTGGTTGGACGCAGAGGCGAAGAAGCGATTTTCGGTGCCCTTTGCGCAACTGGAGACTACACAAGCCGATCGCATCCTGCAGCCGTGGATGCGTACCTGGATGCCCGATCATCCGCCGATTGAGGCCCATGCCGAATTCATCAATATCGCGCATGCGGACATTCGCTCTGCAACCGTAAATTCCAAGGCATGGAGTGATACTCCTTCAAGTCCTGCGCAGGAGTCTACCCCAGTAGGCCTGTATTGGTATCCAATCGAACCAGATATCTATACGAATAGGATCACTCGGATGCCTTTTACATCTCGTACTGACAGAGCAACTCCCTAGCTTCTGCTTCTACATAAGGTGTTGCAAAGGGACATGAAAACCAATCACCAAGGACTATGAGGGACATGACGAAAGAGCCGGTTGACGTACTCATCATCGGTTCAGGACATGCCGGTGGAATGGCTGCCAAGATTCTTACCGAAAAGGGCATCTCCTGTCTGATGCTTAATGCAGGTCCTGTTGTGGACGTAGCTCGAGACGCAAAGCAAGAGCCTGCCTACGCGCTTCCATTTCGAGGATTTAAACCACCTGGCCGGTTGGCCCACGTTTTTCAATCCAATGAATTTAACGCGAACGTATGGGTCGACGAGGAAGAGGTTCCCTACACCTATGATCCCGCGAATCCCTACAACTGGGTGCGTGTCCGGCTCTTCGGAGGCCGGTCCCTCTTCTGGTCGCGCCAGTCATTTCGTCTCAGCGATTACGAGTTTAAAGCAAAGTCTCACGATGGTTTCGGCGAGGACTGGCCCATCAACCTGGCGGACCTTGCCCCGTACTACTCTCGTGCGGAGGATATTCTCCAGGTTTCGGGGCGCGCCGAGGGTATACCTCAATATCCCGACGGCAACTTCATTCCGGATGATATGCCGTGGTCGTCTTCTATGCAGCGTTTCCAGGAGGCAGGGAAGCGTCTTGGAGTTCCTGTGTGCCGGGGGAGACGGGCTCATGGACGCGATGGCCTCGCCAGTTCGGTCAACCTGCTTCTCCCCGATGCTTTCGCCACTGGCAAGTTGGAGGCGCTTGAGAATGTTGTCGTCCGAGAGCTGACGACGGACAAACAGACAGGCCTTGTGGATGGTGTGCATTTCGTCGATCGGCTTACGCGACGCGAGATGAGCGTGAAGGCCCGTGTTGTTGTTCTGGCTGCGGGAACGCTTGAGAGCACGCGCCTTCTGATGAACTCCAATCTCGCAAACTCCAGCGGTGTACTCGGTCATTACCTGATGGATCAGATCTATGGTGTTGGCGTGACCTGCTCGGTGCCTGAGGCGCGAGGCGGAAAAGCTACAGCGGAGTTAATGGGGGGCGCCGGAGTCATCCCACGTTTTCGCAACATCACGACGAAGTCCGACAAATTTCTACGTGGCTATGCGATGAATGTCACCAGCCGCATGGGCGCGTTTGAGCCGCGAAACTTCGCAGCGTATGGCGCCGAACTCCAGAAGAAGCTGGATCTGTATTACGGCAGCGCCTTCCATATGACGATCATGGGTGAGGTGCTTGGCTATTACGAGAACCACGTCAGAATCAACAAGGACGTAGTCGACGCCTGGGGTATTCCAGTGCTGCATATCGAGACAAAGTACACGGACAACGAGCACAATATGGCGCGGGATGCCGTGGATACCTGTGCGGCGCTGGCAGAGTCCTCTGGTTTTGAGGTGCTCTCGAAGAATGCTGAGCCGAATCCGCCGGGATATAGTATCCACGAGGTCGGGACGTGCCGGATGGGCAATGATCCGAAGCACAGCGTCCTGAATAAATGGAACCAGAGCCACGACATCAAAAACCTGTTCGTCGTGGATGGTAGTGGTTTTACCAGTGCAGGATGGCAGAATCCTACACTGACGATCCTCGCGCTTTCCATGAGAGCTTCGGAATATCTTGCAGAACAGATGCGTCAAAAGAACGTCTAGCTGTCTATCGAAGCATGTTTTAACCAGTGGAAAAGAGGTTGTATGATCTCGCGAAGAAGCTTTCTTGGTAATGTCTCTGCTGCTGCCGCGTACGCTGCAGTGTCCTTCCGCAGTTCTGTGTCCTATGCAGAGCCGCTCGGTTTACCGCTTGGACTTCAGCTCTATTCGGTGCGCGAGCAACTCGCAAAGGATTATGAAGGCACACTCGCCCAGGTTGGCAGTGTTGGCTATCGGGAGGTCGAAGCCGCAGGCTTCTATCAACGAAGCGCAGCCGATGTGAAGCAGGCGATGCAGAAAGCGAACCTCCGGTGCGTGAGCGCGCACTTTCCGTTTGCGGACCTGCACGCGCGGTATGACGAGATCCTCGCCTTCAGCAAGGAACTTGGTATTGCGTATCTGATCTGCTCCAGCCCTGGCTTTAAAACACCCGCATCAAGTGCAGGCTCAGATCGCGGGCGAGTGCTCACGCTGGATGACTGGCGCTGGAATGCGGAGCAGTTCAACCTCCTGGGAGAGAAGGCTGCAGCCGCTGGCATCCATTTCGGCTATCACAATCATGTACACGAATTCGCAGTTGTCGACGGTGTAGTCCCGTATATGGAAATCTTGCGCATCACAGATCCATCCAAAGTGACGCTGGAACTGGATTGTGGCTGGGCGACCGTCGCCGGGGCCAAGCCGGTCGATCTCCTGCGGGATCATCCGGGCAGGTTTTCTATGCTGCATGTGAAGGACTTCAAGGCAAATGTGAGCTCAGTAGCAGGAGTCGGCGCGCATGAACCAACGGTGACGGAACTTGGCCTGGGAAGCATCGATTACCGTCCGATCTTCCAACAGGCCGCCAAAACTCAGAAGATCAAGCACATGTTCGTTGAGCAGGAAGCGTTCGATATGCCCTACATGCAGTCCTTGAAGGTAGACGCCGACTACATGCGCGGACTGAAGGTATAGGCCATTGGGGATTACAGCGGAGTGACAAATTGGATGATTTGTTCGCCCGCTATATTCCCGCATTTTCCCTTGTCGCGCTCTACTTCACCGTAGCGGCTGAAGTGCCGCGGCCGGTGAGTTCGCGAATGAGGGCGACCTCATGTTCCCGATAGGGCGTATCGTCCTGACGAAATACTTCATGAAACCAGATCGGGGGCTTGACCATTACATAGGGCCGCTGCCAGGAATCCCAAGGGAGATAGGTTTGTGTCTTACCTGCGACGAGGCCCCAATTAATAGCCGCAACGTGATAACGCTTTGCAATCGGCAGGCTCCCATCAAAGGTGCTGCCCGCGCCGCGGGCCATGTATTCGGTACAAAGAACGGGGCGGCCGTATGGCAATAACTCATGGATGCGCGCTTCGAATCCCTCAGGCCAGTCGTAGTTGTGAAAGGAGATGATGTCGGATTCCGACAACTGAATCTTCGTCGTTTCACTCTCCCGCGCGGGATGAGACCAATCACCATCCCAGACACCACTTGTCAGTGGCTGGACGGGATGCACGGACCGTGCCCAGGCAAACGCCTGCGGTAGCAGCGCGTCGACAAGCGCAGTTTTATTCCGCGACTCTTCAGCCTTGTAATCTCCGTTACCGTTGTCAGGTTCGTTCCAGATGTCCCAGGCAAGGACACGCGGATCCTTTGCGAATGCGCCCACTATGCCCTTTACATAGGCTTCCAGCCTGGACTTAGCCTGCGGATCGGCGAGTTCCTCCACTCCAGGGCTTTGCACCCATCCTGAATTGTGCACGCCGGGAATAGGCGGATGCTGTGGCCCGAGACGCGGGTTCGGATCCCAACAGGAGTCGAACAGGACGAAGATAGGGCGGATGTGGTGCTTTGAAGCGATTGAAAGGAACTCATCCAGACGATGCTTGAAGCCCTCTGGATCCTGGGTCCATAGCTGATCCTGCAGGAACACCCGCATCGTGTTCATGCCGATGCCTTCCGCAAGGCCAAGTTCTTTGTCGTTGAGTTGGGGGTTCCAGGTTGCCGCCTGGAACATCTCAAGTTGGTTGATCGCGTCGGATGGCACGTAGTTAGCACCCACCAGCCACGGTTGCTGCGCATACCAGGCGTTAGCTCGCTCTGCGGTCCAGCGGCCTACTGTGTTCTGACTATGTGCGGATGCAACAAGGCACAAGCATAGGCAACCGATCCAACCAATTCGTTCCTTGAACATTCGCCCCCCTGAATTCTTGCGACAGCATGCGCACAGAGCGAATAGCCACCTCACAAGAGATGCGTCAGCATGCCTCTGCAGACATCATCAGACCAGTCAATGATAGGCGCGCAGCAAACCTATTCCTATGGTGCGACTTTACCCAATTCGAATAGTACAGTTGACATGTTCCGCACGAGCCCACAATCGTGTAATCCGTATTAGAGACCATGCAATGATGCGACACCTAGCAAACGTCTTCGGCTCGATCGTGTGCGTAGGAGCGCTGCTGTGCGCTGCAGGCTGCACCGGGAAACGGCCCACGCGCATCGCAGTTATTCCAGAGACAACAGCCCAGGAGATATGGGAGTCCGAACACGCCGGAGTCGAAGAAGCTGCGCTGCCTTTGCATTGGGATATCTACTGGAACGGTCCTAGTCGAGAAGACGATATAACGCGGCAGATCCAGCTTGTCGACCATGCCATCGATAACGGAGCTCAAGGCCTCATCCTCTCACCGGACCATGCCTTTTCATTGATCGATCCGGTCCGCGCGGCGCTGCTAAAGGGCATACCTACAGTCATCCTCGGAACTCCACTGGCAATGCCTTCATCGTCGAAGCTGGTCTTCATCCTGAATGACGATCAGGAAGGCGGCAGGCTTGCAGCGTTGCGTGCGTCACTCTATCTCAAACCAGGTGATGCGGTAGCGGTACTTGGCGTCGATCCTAATTTTCTCGGGTCGATTGACCGCGCAGATACTTTCGAGCGAGTCATCCGGCAGAAAAACCCTCAAGTGAAGATCGTTGAAGAACGAAGCACTTCCTTCAGCGTTGCGGAAGCGGAAGAGACTGCGGAGGAAGTGATCCAGTCAGTACCGAATCTCCGGGTGATTTTGATGCTCAACGTGAATCAAAGCAGGGGCACCTATCAAGCCTGGTCTCAGGCTGGAGCGTCGAGCCACATCAAGTTAATCGGTTGCGATCAGGATCTCGACCTGATGAATCATCTGCGGACTGGCGACATCGACGCGCTCATAGCGGAGAACACGTTCCAGATGGGCGCGGACGCCGTTCAAAGCCTTCAGGATCAGATGCTCGGCAGATCATCCCCGACCCGCATCCTGGAAAAGCCTGTGCTCGTGACGCGGGAGAACGCGGATTCGGAACAGGTCCAGCACCTGCTCGACATGAACTGGACGAGGCAATAGCCATGATGAAAGGCGGATACAAATTGCCTGCTCGAATCTGGGTGCTCCTCCTGTTTTGCGTTGGTGCAACGTTTTGGTGCAGCGGTTGTCGTCAAGGACTAACCCAGTATCCGGATTACACCTTGAAATCGAACAGCCTGGATGACTGGCAGAGCTACGGTGGAACGTGGGATGTGTCGAATGGAGTAGTACACAACCATTCTGACGAACGCGGCGCCAAGCTGCTGGCCGGATCGAGCCAGTGGACTGACTATCGACTGCAGGCGGACGTGCGATTCGATGGCGATCATGGCGACATGGGAGTCATCCTGCGATCGTCTCGTGAAGAAGAGGGGGTTGACGCTTATGACGGCTACTATGTGGGGCTTCGCACAACCGACGGCACATTGATCGTTGGGCGTTCCGACTATGGCTGGATGGAGGCACGGCCGATACCTATGCCAGGCGGAGTCCATGCCGATACGTGGTATCGCCTTATCGTGATTGCTCAGGGCTGCAAGATCGGTGCTACCTCTGAGAATTTGACGACAGGCGCGAAGGCTGGCCTTGTCTTCACAGAGCAGCAGTGTCGAACATCTGGCCGTATCGGATTGCGCTCACTTGCGACAGGCGGCAGTTGGAGAAACATCGAAGTTGCCCCGTCAAGCGCACAGGACTTCGAGCAGCTGGCTACCTATGCCGCGGGCGTTGAGAAGCCGGAGTTTCCGAAACGAGAGGCCGATTACAACAGCTTCTTCCGCTTTTCCGCACCCCATGATATTGCCTCTCGCGATGCGGGCAACCACACAATGCAAACGACCCCACAGCCGCGCATTAGCGATCTTCAACAGATGTCACGAGACACTCCAACGCATGCGATGGTGCGTGGCGTTGTAACCATTACCAGTCCTCAACTCTATATCCAGGATGCAACCGGAGGCGTACGTGTGGAGGACAGCGCGGGTTTAGCCGCCAATGTTGGCGACACCGTCGAGGTGAGCGGCTATGTGCAGCCGACTCTCTATAGCGCGATCTTCCAAGACGACACAGTACGGCTTCTCTGGAGCGGAACACCGGTACCACCGATCTCGGTTACGCCAATCCAGGCGGCATCGGGTTCCTATGATGCACGGTTCATCGAAGTCCAGGGACACCTGAGCAATGTTGTCACCGACGCTGCCGGACACGTGGAACTCGAGATCAGGGAGGATAGTCAGAGCTTCAAAGCCATCCTGAAAAATGCCCCAAAGCGATATCTGCGCGAGCTTCAGCCAGGAAGCTATCTGCGATTGCGCGGTGTCTGTGTGCTGGACCGGCAGTACACCCAGGCAACAACCGCATTCGCCTTGCTTCTTCGCTCCGAGGACGATGTGCAGGTACTGGCTGGGCCGCCGTGGTGGACTCCATTTCACGTAATACTGCTCTTTGCTGGCCTGCTTGTGCTTGCACTGCTCATCCAGGTTATCTACTTCCGGATTCAGCGCTGGAAGACGCTGGCGATCACCCAGGAACGGGAACGGCTCGCGCACGACATCCATGACACGATGGCGCAGAGTTTTGCAGGCGTCGGCTATCAGATACAGGGTATCCGCAGCAGCATCGTCCATGGCACCCACAACGGCCCACATGAAGTCGCCGATAAATTGGATGTCGCCTATCAACTCGTTCGACGCTGCCACGAAGAGGCAAGCCGCACCGTCGCTATGTTCGGCGTGTCCCTGGAAGGGTCGGGGGGACTTGTCGACGAGCTCGAGAACACAGTCGTGCGCATTGCCGGTGAACAGGTAAAGGCAGTTGTCGCCATTGAAGGTACGCCGCTGCCTTTGAGCCTTCGCCTAACCAAGGCGTTGCTGCATATCGGACAGGAAGCGATTACAAACTCGCTGCGGCATGGCGCGCCGACACAGGTACGAATCGTGCTTGGCTTCGAGCGCAATGAGCTCTATCTCACCATCGCGGATGACGGCTGCGGCTTCGATGAAGCTCGCGTGAAGCCTCATCTCGGCATGCAGGGAATGCGGCAGAAGACAAGAGAGATCGGCGGCCAACTCGTGATCGCCAGCAAGGCGGCGAGTGGCACCCAGGCAACGGTGCGCGTGCCGCTGCAGCAGGAGAGACCTGAAGTGCGCACGCGCTTGTTGCGCGCCATCACAAAGATGTTCTCTCGCCGTATCGCCAAACAGCAATCTTGATTCGGCTACTTGTCGGCGGGGAGATCTATCGAGCCGGCATTGCCCCCGTCCCGTAGTACATGCGGCAGACTTTATCCACATACCGCGAAGCTACCTCAAGGATCTCCTGACCATGCTGAAGAGGCAATAACGGCGATGAATAGTTTGGACAGTAGTTATCGTAGGCTCCTGGTACCGCGACCGGCGCTTTCATCGTGCGCCATGGACCACTGCCGTCAGCCGTGTCGTTCAGAAACAGGACTTGCCCATTCTGCTTTGAAATAGAGCCGTCGCCCTCGATCAACATCTGTCCTACGGCCACAAGCTCCGTCTTACCATCGGACAACACAATCTTTGCGTTTGTCGGTGCATGCTCAAAGTATTGGCCCGTCTGGCTCACAAGCTTCCTGCCAGCATCCGCCGCGTCTCCCCAGTTCCAACCATCAGGAGAGGTCCTAGAAAAAGCCGCGCAGCCTGCGGTGCCACAAACCTCGTAGGTCATAAAGTAAAGATTCGGCTTAAGCCTCGTGACAACCGGCATGCCGGGCCGCGCTGCGGGATCTACGATTGCCACCGTATGTTCGGGAGCGCTCCAGTGCACACCGTCATAGGAGCGCACCTGATTGAGCAGTTGGCTGTGATGTGGCTGTGTCTCGTCCGAGTAGAAGCAGACCAACGCGCCATCCGATGCGATCGTAAACTCCGGCTCCCAGAGACCACCGGCGCTCGCTCGTGGGCCCCGTGCGACTGCACAGTCGGAGAGGTAATGCCATGATGCAGCTCCATCTGTACTGCTATAGATGCCGATATGCATGGGGACGGTTTTCGACGTTCCTCCGATGGAACCTGCCCAGAGCAGCGTACCAGCTTCGAGTGCTCCAACCTTTTGCGGCAGCTCATAGAGCGTGCCGCAGCACAGGCCCTCCTTGAAGGAGGCATCCTTGATGGAGCCTGCAAGATGAAATCCTGTCCTAACATCGCCTGCATAAAGGTCTTCTTCGGATTCGCCGCCATGGGGCGCGGTAACACTGATGATGATTCGATCGTTCCTCACGTGGTCAGAGCTATGCGTGGTGCGCACCACTCTTGCATACAGCGCTGTGCTCTCGCTGAGGGGTATGTCAGTTTGAGCAAGTGCTTTGCCGGAGCTGAAAAAGAAAACCAGAGCCATCACCAACAATGCGCATGCTGTAAAGCCCAGTCTCGCGATAGAACGAAGAATTGCTGGCTGACAGCCCATGTTAACCTCGAGTCATTCTGTGCTGGTGGGGTCGTTGAAAAGATACAGGCGAGCCCGGTCATCCTGGGCTCGCCTGCGGCCAGTTAGAAGTTCACATGGATCTGCACGTTCAGGTTGCGCGGCGGCGAATCCGCCGAAGGAGTCTGCCCCTGGATGACGGTTCCAAACAGATTGGGCGGATCATTGGGATTTGTATCGAACCGTGCCGTAAGAAGGTTGAAGTGGTTCAATACATTCGATGCCTGCAGTCGTGCCACTACATTGATGCCTTCACGGATTTTAAAGCTCTTCTGTAAAGCGGCATCGGAGAGGATCATCGGCTTCATACGAACGAAGCTGGAGTTGGAGGGCAAGGTCTGCTCATTTGGCAGATCCGTTACCTCAAGCCAGTCATAGTTCGCAGGGTTCGTGCCGCACTGCTGCGCCTCTACGCCGGTATTGCCACCCGGAATTGTTGGAGAGCCACCAGGGTTGTAGTCCAGCACGCAACCGTTCCATGCGCGCACCTGCTGCTGATGCCAGTTCTGATGGTTATAGAACCTATTGTGCGGAAGCGGGATGGCATTGTTAGGCAAAGCTGCCGGTTCACCGCTCTGAACCGTGAAGTCGGGGGAAACCTCCCAGCCGCCAACAACGGCATCGAGCACGCGATTTTGCACCCTGACTAGCTTGTCCCGGCCAATGGGAAGTTGGAAGACCCCAAAGACCTTGAACACATGGGGCAGCCCCAAATAATACGGGCTGCGCTGACGGAGATTCAACGCCTGGTTCATCCACCCCCACTGCTCGATCTGCTTCGACCATGCATAGCTGGTGTTGAAGGAGATGCCATGTTCCAGCTTCTGCGAGTAGTCGACTTGAAGCCCGTTATACCAGTTATGGCCCTGGTTGAGGCCGCTGGTATTGACCGCCTGGAACTCCGGATGCGGACGATTGAGGTCATACGCATCGAAGGTAGATGCCGTGTAGTAGCTGGTGCCCTGGAAGGCCGATACTCCGGCAAAGGGATTTGCCTTTTGAGCCGTGCAGAGGCTGTTATTCCCTTGTGCATAGATCTCGTCGCACTGCTGCTGGAAGCCCCACGACGGCAGGTTCGCATCGTACCTCATGTCGTAACCTATGACTCGGTTTCCTACATAGGAGGCGTCCACTACACCGTTTTTGAATAAGCGGTACTGAAGGCCGAGCGAGAATTCATTGGAGCTCGGGATCTTGTAGTTCTGGCTGTACGTCGTGAGAGTCTGACCGACGCCTGTGAGGGTACCCAACGTGGACCCAGTGGGTTGAATGAGTCCGCCTGGATACGGATTGCTGAGGACATTGGAGATGGATGTTCGGCCCCCATCATTCGATGTCACCAACGGGGTATTCGACGAGAAGCCAAGCTGCTGGATCATCCCGTTGCTTTGGAAGTTGGTATAGAAGAGGCCGTAACCACCGCGGACCACCAGGCGATCGAGGGGCTGCCACGCAAAACCCACGCGCGGTTGGATATTGTGATACACGGTTGGGAATGGAGACCTGGGATTGCCATTCACGTTAGCAAATTCGAGGCCTCCTGTGAGGTTCGACGTCTGCGGCAGGATACCGATCGCACTCGCCGGCAGTTGTGCCTGCACCGCATTCGGCACGTTGGGATTGAATCCTATGTCGAGTGCATCATGTTTATCGACGGGCGCCGTCAGCACATCGTAACGGAAGCCCAGGTTGAGCGTGAGATTCTTCGTGATCTTCCAGTCGTCCTGAAACCATGGTGCAAGGTACCAGGTGGAGATCGTCTCCGTGGCGTTGTATGCCGTGTTGCCGTTGGACGGTGTTCCTAGCAGGAAAGTCGCAAAGCTGTCGCCGCTGTACGTCTCGGAACCAGTGTTGTTGAAGTCGGCGCTCGTGAAGTCGCTATTACTGGTAAATGTCGGAAAGCCCGGATTGATGAACGTAAAATGCACCAATCGCACATCCCAGCCTGCGCGAACATTGTGTCTTCCCATGGTACGGGATATATTCCCTTCGGTCGAATAGGTACCTGTGTCCTCGGTGTTATCAAACCAGCCAACAGAGCTATAGTTCTGGAAATTGTAGTCGCCGAAGAAGTTCGATTGCTGCAGACTGCTTCCGAAGCTTGCCGGATAACCCAACGAAGCGAGATCTACATTTTGGTTGGATGGACTGGTCCACAACACCCGGAAGAAGCTATAGCCATATCGGACGTTGAGCACAGTCTTGGGATTCACTGCGTCGATAAAGTCGACGAGGAAGCCCTTGCTCGTACGAGAAAATTGACCACCATTTTCGCCAGGTCCCACGATGCCGCCAGCGTTGCTGACCTCGGTAAAGTTCGCATAAAAAGGGCGTAGAAAGAACTTGTACTTGTCACCTATATCAAAATCAAAACGGCCCAACAAGTTGTGGAAGTGCCAGTTGAAATAGTTGTTTGGAAGATTGAGATTTTTGGTACCGGGCCGCTGCCCCGCAGGCGTCGCGCCGACCGTTGGAAACACCTTTGCAATATTCATGGCAACCGAGTTCATGCGGTTCGCCGGGATGACATTGTTCGGAAATGGATCACGGACCCAATCACCGTTCGTGCCTACGTGCCCCGTCGCGGGATCATCGATCTGCACGCCGTACGGCAGTAGTTCGGAGAAGTCTCCCGTTTTCATCTTGGCCGTGGGGTAGGACAACAACAGGCCTCGCGGCAACAACTCCGTATAGTGGTCGAAGGCAAAGAAGAAGTAAGGCTTGTATGTCTGTGACGAAGGAATCACATGCGGCACCACAATGGGTCCACCCACCTGAAAGCCCAGTTGTGTTTGAGTGTTGAAGGGCGTCGTGTTGGAGTTCGTATTGTTGATCGCGTTCTCATACTTATTCTGATAAGTATTCGCGTTCCAACTTGTACGCCGAAAGGACATCCATCCCATACCATGCAGCTTCGCTCCACCAGAGAGCGTGGTGAGGTTAATCACTCCACCGCTTGTATGACCGTACTCCGCGTCATAATTATTCGCGCTTACCGTAAAGGTCTTTACGGCGAAATTCGGAGGCGTATAGGCGTAGGTGTTCGCTCCTAGTTCAGCATCGTTGGGACTGCCGTCGATCTCGAACTCGTTGAGGTACATGAGACCGCCATTGATCAGATACTGAGACGTGACGGTCCATGGGTCGGTATAGATTCCAAGGGGTCGCATGTATACCCCCGGGATGTCCTCACCCAACATCACGGGGTTCCCGTTAATGACAGGGAGGTCCGTGATATCTGCATGCTCAATATCCCAGGCTCGCGTCGCAGACTCCGTCTGCAGGAGCGCGCCTTCCGCCGTGACAGTCACATCCGCAGTTATGGTAGCCGGCTTGAGCATTGCTACGATGCTGGACGAGGCATAGGCCTGCACAACGATACCCGTTGTAATCGCCGTGTTCATCGTGGGTGCCGTCGCGGTGACCTGGTAGGTGTCCGGCTCGAGAAACTGAAAGGTGAACGAACCCGTCGCATCGGTGGTTGCGGGTGTCACCTGTTTGGTGCTGCCGCGTTCCAGCTTCAAAGAGGCTCCCGGTACGGCAGCTCCTGTAGAGTCAGTGACGGCAACCGTCAGCTTGGCCCTGTAATCCTGTGCCTCGGCGCTCTTGCCGCAGATCATCATGATCGCAATGAGCCAGCAGGTAATGGCGGCGATACATGTGTGGGCTGTGGCTCCCGGTGTGCCTCGTAAAACTTTCATCTTGCCTCCTAAAACAACAAAACTTCACGTGGCAGGAGAAGAATCCTTTTGAGAAACAGCTAAATGGTCTTCTTGTGGCCGGGCACAACAGTAGTGTCTTTGGAGGTGCTCGCACAATGCGATAGAACACCCAACCTTGCATGGGTCATATGAACTAGACAGCGAGAGGGCGTAGGTCATGTTGCACGCCGGGCATATGGGCAAAATGACATACTTGAGGTCGTTCACGTATGCTCTCGACTCAGGTGCAACGTGTCTTTGGAATCTCCCAACCATGTAGATCAACTCCGCGTCCTCATCGTCGACGATCATCCCGTTGTTCGTGTCGGCTTAAAGACACTGCTGGAAAGCAACAGGCGCTTCATCGTCAGTGGCATGGCCAGTTCAGCAGAAGAGGCCATCGAGGAAGTGACCCGCTGTGTTCCGGATGTCGTCCTGATGGATCTGCGCATGCCACAGGTAGAGGGGGTTGAAGCGATTCTTCAGCTGCGCCGTCTGCAGCCGTCTTTGCGAATCCTTGTACTCACCAACTACGAGCAGGATGAGTACATCCTGCGGGCTCTCCAGGCCGGCGCCATGGGATATCTGCTGAAGAGCACCCCTCAGGAAGAGATCCTTCACGCCGTCGAGATGGTCCACCAAAACAAGCGCTATATTCCACCACGTATTGCGGTGCGACTCTCCGAGGCTGTCGCCCATGAAGAGCTGACGCAGCGGGAGCTGGAAGTGCTTGCCCTTGTCGCGGAGGGTTTGACCAATAAACAGGTCGCCGAAAAACTTTTTATCAGCGACAAGACGGCGAGAAACCATGTCACGAACTGCCTTGTGAAGCTAGGCGCAAACGACAGGACCGAAGCAGTCACACGAGCGATCAACCGCGGCCTTCTGCGCATGTCCGAGTGAACAAGATTCATCAGCGACTTTGGCAGGTCCCTGCCCATATTCATTCACCCTTGGAAATGGAATGGAAGAAGTCGTCGGTTCAATCACAATCAGGCCCACCCATCAACCCTGCGACCTAGCTAGCGGAGGCCTTGCATCCTGCATACGCCGCGGCGCAAGCTACTGCTGGAGAAGTAATAGCAGGTGTTCGAACAATTTGTAATAGGAGTGATTCATGATGAAGCGCCGGGACGTATTGAAGGGTCTTTCGATTGTGACGGGGGGTGCCTTGTGCATGGGACCGTCCTCCTTGCAGGCACTTGCGATCGAAGATGAGAACGCGGCGGCCAAGCTTCCGCTGGCGGTCGGGATTCGTGGGCTTGTGCGGAAGGACGGAAAGCTGATGCAACCGATTCAGATTTCTGTGCAGCCCGCTGGTAGAGACACCGAGGTGGTGACGACGCTTGATGGAGTGGAAATTGACCGCAGGACATTGTCTACAGGGCAGCATACGTTCCAGGTGTTGATTGCTGCAGTCGGTGAGGCGCGAGATGGCGCGGTAACTGTGAAGGTCGGTGACACCACAAGTTCGGCAGTCGTGAAGCTACAGCCCGTTCGCAAGGTGCTCGTGTATGTGCTGCCGCATTCACATCATGATCTCGGGTATACGGACCTGCAGGCAGATGTGGAAGAGAAGCAGATGCAGAACATCACGCTGGGGATGGAGCTCGCGCGCAAGACGGCAGGTTATCCCGAGGGTTCGAGGTTTGTGTGGAACCTGGAGGTGCTATGGGGGGCAGACCAGTTTATGCGGCGGCGGTCTCAGGCAGAGAAGAATGCGTTTATCTCTGCGGTGAAAAATGGCTGGGTGAGCCTGAACGGGATGTATGCGAATGAGTTGACAGGGCTATGCCGGCCGGAGGAGCTGGTGCAGTTGTTTCGTTATGGCACAGAGCTGGGAAAGACATGCGGGGTGCGTGTGGACTCGGCGATGCTGAGCGATGTGCCGGGCTTTACGTGGGGTACCGTGAGCGCGATGGCACAAGCAGGGATACGGTATTTCTCGGCTGCCCCGAATTATTTTGACCGCATCGGGAGCCTGATGGTGGAGTGGCAGGACAAGCCGTTCTGGGCCGTCTCGCCTTCGGGTAAAGAAAAAGTGCTGGTTTGGATTCCGTGGACCGGGTATGCGATGTCACACGTGATGAAACTGGGCTCAGAGTGGGTGGGGGCCTATCAGGACCGACTGGATACGGTAGGTTTCAAGTACGACATCTCCTACATTCGCTGGTCCGGGCATGGAGATAATGCAGTACCTGATCCGGAGTTGAGCGAGTTCATCAAAGGGTGGAACGAAGAGTACGAGTGGCCGAAGTTTCATATCTCGTCGACGAGCGAGGCATTTGCGGCGTTCGAGAAGCGGCATGGAGCGGAAATACCGGAGAAGCATGGAGACCTGACGCCCTACTGGGAGGACGGCGCTGCGTCATCGTCGTTGGAGACGAAGATGAGTCGCGTGGCAGCGGACAGGCTGACTCAGTCGGAGGCGCTGGGTGCGATGTTCTCGCCGACGGTGTTGCGTAACGCGAAAGTGAATGAGGCGTGGAGGAACATTCTGCTTTACTCAGAACACACGTGGGGCGCATGGTGCAGCGTGTCGGACTCCGAGAACCCGTTTACGAAGAAACAATGGGACGTGAAACGACAGTTTGCAGTGGATGCAGAGAATTTATCGAAAGCGCTGCTCGCTGATGTGCTGCCTGCGGCTGGCGCGGACACTGCGGCTATCGATGTGCATAATTCGACATCGTGGACGCGAAGTGAGTTGGTAGTGTTGGCGGCAGACCTGTCCACAGCGGGAGACCATATAAAGACAGAGCATGGAGCTTCAGTCCCCTCGCAGAGGCTCTCCACAGGAGAGCTGGCATTTGTAGCGCAAAATGTCCCGGGGTTTGGCAGTGCACGGTTTCATCTGTCAAAGGCAAAGGTGCAAGTTCCAGCGAAGCATGTGACGTTCGAGGAAGGCGTGCTCGAGAACGGTATCGTGCGCGTGAAGATCGATCCGGTGAGTGGCAACCTCGTGGAACTCGCGTTGCACGGAAAAGCGGAAAACCTCGTCGATCGCAGCAAGGGAGAGGGCGCGAACGAATATCTCTTCCTCGAGGGCAGTGATGTGTCCCAGGTGCAGCAGAGTGGAACGGCAACGATACACGTCGAAGAGATAGGACCGCTCCTAGTTTCAGTGCGGATCGAGTCGAGTGCGCCGGGATGTAACAGTCTGGTGCGGAGAGTTCGACTGGTTGCGGGTGCAGACCACGTGGAACTGACGAATGTAGTCGATAAGAAGAGAGCGCCATTGAACCCGCATCCGGGCAAGGGTGGGCCCGGGAATGACTTTGCTCAGCACGAGGCAAAGGAGAGCGTGCAGTTTGCATTCCCTTTCGCGGTGCGCGAGGGTACGATGCGAATCGATGTACCGCTGGCCGTAATGCGGCCGGAACTCGATCAACTGCCGGGCTCGTGCAAGAACTGGCTGCCAGTGGGACGCTGGGTGGACGTGTCCAACACCGAGCAGGGCGTGACGTGGGTAACGCTGGATGCGCCACTGGTAGAGGTAGGTGGTATCACAGCGAATATGCTCGGTTCTCAGCGGGATCCGAACGCCTGGCGAAAGCAGATTGCGCCGACGCAGCGATTCTATTCGTGGGCGATGAACAATCACTGGGGGACGAACTATCGCGCGTACCAGGAGGGCGTAGTCGAGTTTCGGTATGCCTTGCGACCACATGAGGGGTACGATGCGGCGGCTTCCAGCCGGTTCGCCATTGGGCTCTCGCAGCCACTTGTAACAACCGTGGCGGGTGCGGGCGCGCTAAAAGCACCGTTGCTAAAGGTCGAGCCTCAGGATGTGTTGGCACAGACACTGAAGACGAGTGAAGATGGCCAGGGTTGGGTGCTCCGGTTGTTCGGGGCCTCTGGCGAAGAGCGAAAGGCAAAAGTGACCTGGCCTGCTGAAGTTCAACAGATGTGGCTGAGCGATGCAGGCGAACAGCGGCTGCGACGGCTGGAGCACGAGGTGACGGTTGCGGGTTGGGATCTCGTAACGCTGCGTGCCGATCGAGGGTGACGTTGGCTTCACATGCCTGAGTTCAAGAGTGGCAGATCGGATAATACGCATACTGTTCCCGCATTACCCGACCTGTTTTCATTCAGCTCTTAATGCTTCGACTGGGTTGATGGATACTGCGCGGCGCGCGGGAACGAAGCACGCAACTCCGGACACAAAGAACAACAGAACGGTCACGCCAACATAAGTAATCGGATCAAATCGGGACACGCCAAACAACAGCGCTGCTATGCCAGAGCTCGCAGCAACTGCCCCCAGTAATCCAACAAACAAGCCAAATATAGTGAGCGTCATGCCCTGGCGAATCACCAGCGCAAGGATGCTGCCACGCGAAGCTCCCAGCGCAGACCGGACTCCGATCTCGCGAGTTCGCTCGCTGACACTCCCAGCGAGCAAGCCGTAGATGCCAGTTGCTGCCAGCACTAATCCCAGCATCGCAAAGGCTTCAAACAGCAGGAGAACGAAATGCCGCTCTGCCTCGGACGCTGCCAGCAGGTTATCCATAGTGGCGAGCCGTACGATGGGCTGATCCTTGTCCACGGACCATATGGCATCGCGGATAACAGGAGCAAGTGCAGCCGCGTCGCCGCGCGTCCGCACCACCAAAGACTGCGCGCTGTCTGCCCACGCCCATTGCTTCGTAGAGATATAGAAAGCATCTTCATCGCCTATCGCCAGCGACTCTTGCTTCACATTGCCTACGACGCCAACAACGGTGGCCCATGGTTTATCCGCATGGCCGGCGTCAGGCCCCACACGAACCCGCCGGCCGACGGGATCCTGTCCGGGAAACTCCCGATTCGCTAGAGATTCGCTGATAAGCACCACAACAGGTGCGCCGGCTTCGTCGTGTTCATTGAGGAAACGTCCGCGACGGAGCGGAATGTGCATCGTCTCGATGTACCCCGGCGTGACCGCATAGCGAAGCGCGGGATCTCCGACCTCATTGTTCTTTCCTTCAAACTCCACCCCATACGTATCAGCATCTCCACTCAATGGCAACTGGGTGGTAAAGCCCGCGGAGAGTACGCCGGGTACCTGACGTACCTGCTCGAGCGCCTGCGTAAAAAACTGGAGGCTAGCTGCATCCTTATCAAATCGATGACCTGACTCTTGCACCTGCATCGTCAGCAGATGCGAAGTATCGAAGCCAGGATCAACGGAGAAGAGACGCTGCATACTGCGCAACAATAGCCCCGTGCTGACCAGCAGTACTGCAGCGAGGGACACCTCCGATATGACAAGAATGCTGCGCATCCAATGGCGGCCGCCAGCAGTCCGTCGTGAGTTCTGTCGCAACGCGGTGTGCAGGTCTTTGCGAGAGGCCTGCCACGCCGGAACCAGCCCAACCACAACACCAATCAACGTAGTGAGACCGAAACCAAACAGAAATACCGCAGTATCGACGCGGATCGCACTTACCCGTGGCAACGCTGGTGGGCTGAGCGCGATTAGCGCTCGCACGCCAATGAAAGCTACTGCCATCCCGAAGACCGCTCCAAGACTCGCCAGCAGGAGGCTCTCCGTAATCATTTGCCGGATGAGTCGAGTTGGTGTCGCGCCTAGAGCGGTGCGCATCGCAAACTCTGCCTGCCGCTGTGCTCCGCGTGCCAGCAGAAGATTCGTTACATTGACGCAGACAATCAGCAGAACCAGAAAGACCGCCCCGAGGACCGCTAGCAGAGCGGGCCGGACACTATTGGTGAGATCGCTCTGCAGCTCATTCACGATCATTCCGGCCGGAGCACCGCCCGAGCTGTCGTAGCCTTTTGGATTCGCCTGTACAAGCGCAGGCAGGATCATATCCAATTCGCTTCTGGCCTGCTCCCTGCTGACGCCGGGCCTAAGCCGCCCCACCATGCGCAAGTGATGTCCCCATTCTCTGCCATCCGCCGGCAAAGATGAGTCATATTGGAGCGGTGCCCAGAGCTCTGCCGTGGGGGCCAACACATTCTCAAACTGCCGGGGCATCACACCGACGACGGTGTAGCTATCGTCATCGAGCCGCACCTGCTGTCCCACGATGGCCTTGTCTCCCGCAAAGCGCCGACGCCATAACCTCTCGCTGAGAATCACTAGATTGGGACCATGGAACCTGTCGTCCGATGCGTTGAAGTCTCGGCCCAGTAAGGGTGATATACCCAGCGTTCGGAAGTAGTCTGCACTGACACGTTGGCTTTCAAATCGTTCCGGCCGGTCCGTTGCCACGATCGTCGGCTGCCATGGTTTCATCACTGCCATCGCAGTGAAAGAGTGGCTCCGCTCTGCCAACCCATGAAACGTGCCAAAGCTTACGCCCATTGGGCCGCCATCGCCCCGCATCTCCCAGATCATCATGATCTGTTTGGCATGTGGGTACGGTAATGAATCAAGCAGGATCGGTTTTATCGTGCTGAAGATTGCCGTACAAGCGCCGATTCCCAGCGCCAGAATCGCAATGGAAGTCCAGACAAAACCTGGCGAACGCCGCAGCTGGCGCACCGCATAGCGAACGTCAGCTCCAAAGCTGTCCAGACCCAACGCTGTGTCGGCCCCTGTAACCTTTTCCTTGATGACGACCGGGTTTCCAAAGCGAAGCAACGCATCCCAGCGAGCCTCCTCTCGTGACATCCCGGCCGCGCAGTTGTCTTCAACGCGCATCTCCAGATGCGACCGCAGTTCTTCGTCGATCTCCCGATCTACTCTGGAGCGAATCAGCAGATTCGCAATACGGCGAACAAGCGACATAAGATTACCTCACGCGTACCGCAGCATGGCGCGGACACCCTTCACCAGTTGTTCAAAGCTCTTCTCAGCTTCCTGCAGCTGCTTTCGTCCAGCGGGGGTCAACTTGTAATACTTCGCCTTGCGATTGGTCTCTGTCATCGCCCATTCCGAACTGATCCATCCGCTCTGTTCCATGCGATGAAGCGCGGGGTAAAGCGATCCTTCTTCTACGCGCAGCAATTCATCCGAAGCTCGCTGGATATGCAGCACGATCCCATAGCCGTGCAACTCCCGCGACTGTGACAGTGTTTTGAGGACCAATAGATCGAGTGTTCCTTGAAGATCGTTTTTTGCCATGCTTGACACCTAGACATCTTAGGATAGCCCATCCTACCCATAGACGTCTTGGCATGTCAACACGAGCATTAGTTGCATTTGGCCAGCAAGCGATTGATTCTGTCTCGCGAGCTCAGACGGGCGGACGGCTCCATTCCGTCGGTGATGACAAGCGCCTTTTGATACTGCTCAGCGGCATCATGTTTCCGCCCAAGCGCTAAAAGCACGTTGCCCAGAATGACGTTAGCGTCCACCCCATCGGGGGCGATCCGTACGGCACGTTGTGCCGGTACAAGGGCCGCTGCTGGATCTTTCGTCAGAAGCTTACGGGCGCGTATTTCATACATCATGGACGAGGCGAGCGGAAGGTGGAAGTCGCCGTGATAGACCTCGACGCCGTTCATAATCACATCGTCCGGCTTGCGATGAAAGAGGGAGTCGTACGGATTGCGTAGCCTGCTCCCTAGTTCGTATCCGCTGAGGACAGAGTCGCTGATCAGTACGGTGCCGTGAATTACGTCCGGCACGTCAATCTCCACTTGCCCCCTGGACTCGAGGGTTGGGAGCAACTTACAGGGAATCCCATAGTCCGAAGGCAGAATGTACGGTTCCACGAAGTAGGCGAAGTAGCAGTCATGAATGTTGTGCTGGTCGAGATAGGTCTTCGTCCACTTGAGGTTCTGTCCCCACTCCACAGCGGCGTCGCTGAGATAGCGGTGCGTCTGGGATGGACCTCCCCAAAGCTCATTGCTGTAGGGCATGTAATTGGGAAAGGCATGCAGGCAGGAGACGACATTCCAGAGCAGCAGGCCGGCAACAGCATAAGCGAATCCACGTCCCCTATTGATAAGGGTGACGGCACCTATCGCCGCAAGCGCGAGCAGAAACGGCACTATCGGCAGGATATGACGAATCCCGACGTTCAACGGCGACGTAAGCGAGAACCCAAGAAACAGCAGCGGCGGAGCCATGAGATACCACAGCTCGCGTGTGCGCCGGATGCGACCGGAAAGGACGCCCCACGCAAAGACTGCTAGCAGCAGGAGAGCGGGCAATGTCAGCTTGATGACAAGCACAATCGGGAAGTAATAAGGAACGCCGTTGGCGAGGATGTGGCCGAAGAGATACGTAGGCTGATTCCCTGCTACACGCCTGACGTCCACAATGCCGAAGATGTAGCTCTCGGGGAGCAGATGTAGGCGCGAGATTGTCGTAAGCACCCAGACATCCTGCGAGGGCAGCGAGACCATCGTCGAGGCCAGCGATGGAATCGTCGATGGACCACTCGGCACCATACGATAGCGAAAACCATAGGTGGCCCATAGAGTGCCCACCGCGATCACTGCGATGACGATGAACGCACCCGTTGCCTGAAGAGCGAAACGGCCTACGGTGTTCGTCCCCTCCGTACGTCTGCGATTGCGCCACCATGCCGCCGCAACTTCACCCGCGAGCAGAGCAAACAAGATCGGCAGCAGCAGAATGGCGGAATGCTTTGCTGCCAATGCAGCGCCGCTACACAAACCCGCGACGATCAGCCGCAGTATTGATGGTGACCTGCGGTAACGGTAGAGAGCGTACACCGCGATAAACAGTGTGCTGGTGACAGCGGCGTCCGTGGTGATAATCGCCGCATTCGTAAGAATGGACGGCTCAAAGGCAAGCAACAAAAGAGCGATCAGACCCGTGAGAGAAGAGTCCATCTCTGAGAGCGCTAGAAATAGCGCGATCCCGAGAAGAATGGTGAATACGAAAATCGCCATGCGCGCACGAAAGAACAGCGTATCCGCCGTGTAACTGCCGCCGTTCGCAGGTCCATTGCGATAGACGAGTTCCCGTCCGCGAAAATACGCCTCATCTTTGAAGTAGCGGCCCTGCGGCGGTGCCACGCGCAACTGCAACGGCAACAGTGGTAATGCCGCCACCATCTTTGCCAAAGGGGGATGTTCCGGATTGAGGGCATAGTCGTGCGCCTTGAGCGACATGTAGCCGGCGAAGAGATGGTCACACTCGTCCCAGGTCGACGATTGCTGCCGAATGCTGAAGGCCACCTGAAAGATCATACAAAGCAGGATCGCCACAACGGCCGCCGCCGTCTGCTGTTTGGAGAGCTTGGACAATTCGATCACCCCGTTACTCCAAACAGTACCAAAAGAAGGAGAAATGACTCGATGGTAAATACAACAGCCAAACTTGCAAGTCTAGCTTGCAAGTTTGGCTGTTCTTTACATATACTGACTCTGTCATGCCACGAAAGACCGACGAAACCGCTATAACCGACTTTGGACAAGCCATTGGGCTACTGCTGCGCCGTGTCCGCGCGACCAGCGCTTCGCAGAAGCTTTCCTGGACCGAGACTGCCGTTCTGAAGCAACTTGCCAAAGAGGGTGCTGTCACTACCGCCGACCTGGCACGCTCGCAAGGCATGCGGCCGCAGTCGATGCGAACCATCGTCGCGTCGCTTGAGGAGATGGGCATGATCGCGCGCAAGCCGCATGCCACTGATGGCCGCCAGGTGAATCTTGAGCTGACACCCAAGGGTGCCGCCGAGCAAAAAAGCTCCAACGACGCAAAACGAACGTGGATGGCACAAGCCTTCGCCCAACTCAATGAGCAGGAACGCGAGACGCTGTTTGAAGCCGGCAGAATCCTCAAGCGCATGATCGAAGGCGATCCCCAGTGAGAAACGAACGTAGCCTGTGACGAAGCCCGCCACCAGTTCCGATCCACAGAAGAAATTTCTCTCGGGAAGTTCGATGTCGCATGCCTGGCGAGCCTTGCGGCATCGGAACTTCAAGCTCTTCTTCTTCGGTCAGAGCATCTCCGTGATCGGCACCTGGATGACCCGGCTGGCTACAACCTGGCTGGTCTATCACCTGACCCATTCGGCACTGATGCTTGGCATTGTCAGCTTTTCAGGGCAATTTATCTCCTTCGCGCTGGGGCCGTTTGCAGGGGTCTGGGTCGAGCGGCTCGACCGCCGCAGGCTCCTGATCTGGACACAAGCAGCTGCGGCAGCTCAATCGCTCGCCATGGCCGCGCTTACCCTGGCGCATGTCATCACCCTTTGGGAGATCATCGCTCTCACCGCCTTGCAGGGCTTGATCAATTCGCTCGACATGCCCGGGCGCCAGAGCTTCCTCATACAGATGGTCGAAGACCGTAACGACCTCAGCAATGCCATCGCCATCAACTCTTCGATGGCCAACGGTGCGCGACTGATCGGTCCGGCCATCGCCGGCGTGGTGGTCGCAGCCTTCGGCGAAGGTTGGTGTTTCCTGATCGATGGCCTCAGTTATATTGCCGTAATCGCATCACTTCTGCTGATGCACATCAAACCGTTAGACCTCCGCCGCAGCACCGCCAGCATGTTCGAACAGATGCGCGAGGGTTGGGACTATGTCCGTACCTTCCGGCCTATCCGAACCATTCTTCTGCTCTTCTCACTGGTCAGTCTGATGGGCTACTCCTGGTCCGTGCTT